>Ga0114951_10000022_pt1 | contig 208608 bp, 161 predicted proteins | sample AM7aDNAmetaG_FD_88677 | JGI IMG/M metagenome (GOLD analysis project Ga0114951, IMG submission 88677) | Freshwater microbial communities from Finland to study Microbial Dark Matter (Phase II) - AM7a DNA metaG | ecosystem: Environmental > Aquatic > Freshwater > Lake | place: Finland: Lake... | reverse complement strand
GCGGCCTTCATTGGACCCGAAAAGTGGCCTAGTTTGCTCCGGAATGACTGGCCTAGTTTACTCCGGAATGAGTGGCCTTGTTTGGTCCGGAATCACTGGCCTAGTTTAGTCCAGAATAGTCAATTCGAGGGCAGTCTGGGCAAAGTTTGTTTCCTTAGGAAGAACGGTCATAGTGGAAGCGGTGTTACCTTTCTTGTATCTGTTGATGATTCACTTGTATGTAAATTAAAGAGTAATTGCTACTCAGAACATTTCATTAAACCTGGAGCGCATCGGATTTCACTGACCGGAAACAGGTACACCGTTTCTGAGCCAATAAATGTTAGTGTTTATCCAGGCAGGGTCACCTATGTTCAGTTAATAACAAAGACAAAATTTACGACATTCGATATTCTTATTGAAAAGGCTTCAGAGAATATAGCTAAAACTATTTTACCTGAAATTAAATTGAACAAAAAGTGTCAATAGACAAATACAATGAATTGTAATAAAACCTGCTATAACGAGCATGCAGCCGGGCAATACTGGGCCAGATGGTAAAACGAACTTGCTTATGAATAAAAAAAACTTTTTTTTAATGTTTGTAATATTTCTTGTTTCATTTACTCCTGAAAAGGAACCACAGGACAACAAGGCATACAGTTTTTTTTCCCTTCAGCCTGTTCCTGAATTGTTAACCTCACTTTTTAAAGAAAAAGATATTGTATTCCTCGGTGAGACTCACAGGATAAAACAACAGGTAGAATTTGTCAGTAGTATCATTCCACTCCTTCAGCACCACGGTATCCACCTGTTGTTCTACGAATTTATTAACTATTCTGACACAAAACGATGTGACTCGATCCTGAATGCCAGGAATTTTAATGAAAAACTCATTAAGAAGATATTCTTAAAGTCCGAATGGGATTGGACCTATAAAGAATACCTGGATAACTTTAAATCTGCATGGATTGTAAACCAGCAATTAAAACCGGGTGAAACTCCTTTCAGAATAATTGGGTTGATGCCAGACATAAATTATTCAGTTATTCAAACCCAAAATGATTGGCATGATCCGGATAAACTCAATGAATTCTGGAATTGTAAAAATAATAAAACATGGTTGGAAATAATCGAATCAGAGGCCTTAAATAAAAACAAAAAAGCGCTTGTATATTGCGGGTTCCATCATGCATTTACGAAATTTCATCATCCTATTGTATCTCAAGGAAAGTTCATCAGGTTCGAAACAGACAGGGAAGGCAATCAGTGTTTTAATAAATATCCAACGAAAGTAGCTACTGCAATTATTTATACACCTATTTCAGAAAAACCAGATTTCGGCATGAAATATATCAGGCCTTTTAATGGTGTTATAGATTCTGTAATAAAAGAACTGCCGGAGAATATGCAAAAATTTGGCTTTTTAACCAATCAGTCATCTCTTGGTTCAAGGCACGACTCAAGTTCATATTATTCTATGGGCTATGGCAGTATATGCCTAAAAGGACTTGCAGATGCAATAATTGTGTTAGGACCAGTTTGTAACTACCAATCCGTGACCCTTATGAATGACTTCATAGACGAAAATGATCTGGAGGACATTAAAATACAGGCCTTCCCATATAACTGGATAAAAGAATGGACAGTCAAGTCTTGTAATGACAGCCTGAACAAATGGCATAAAGAGGAAATAGAATTTTTAAGAAAAATGACAAACTGTAATTAACCTGAGTGTAAAACCAATACGGATATGAGTTTTCTGCCTGGCGAAGGATAGATAGGCTTTTTTTTTATGACCAACATGTCGGCGGCAGGCAAAGGAATCAAAAACTTAGGAGGACATAAAAATGAAATATTTGTTTATTGCATTGATATGGGCAGGTTACTGTGCGCTTCATAGTTACCTGATAAGTATTGGTTTCACAAATCTGATGAATCGGTTATTAAAGAAATATTATGCCTTCTACAGATTATTTTATATACTTATTTCATTGTTCCTGCTTATTCCTTTAATAAACTTTACGACACAATTGGATAATGAAGTAATAATCATCTATGGACAGCACTTTGACATTTTACGGTATGTGCTTATTTCCGGTTCATTGTTGATGTTCTTCTGGGCTTTTTTCTTTGACTATGATTCTCTATCATTTTTCGGAATCCGCCAGATTTTAAATTTTGGAAAAATCAAGAAAACAAGCCCACCGGATGAAATTAAAAGAAGTGGATTATTAGGAATAATAAGACATCCAATGTATCTTGCTTTAATCATTTATTTATGGTGTCAAACGCATAAAATGTCGGATATCGTTGTGAACTCAGTGTTGACGGTTTATGTTCTTATTGGAACTATTCTTGAAGAGAAAAAACTTGTTCTGGAATTCGGGGAATCATATATCAAATATCAAAAGGAAGTCCCCATGTTAATTCCATTTATAAAAGGAAAGAGGAAATAATATTAACTGATAAATATTATGGTGGAAAATCAAAAAAAAAAAAATGAATTATGTACAATAAACTATTTTATGCATTGGTCATCGTTTGTACAATTACTCATATTGTCAGGTCGGTTTATGAAATATTAAAACATAAAAATAAACTGAAACCAAATAAATTAACTTTTGTGATCGTTTTCTCCAACATGTTGTTATTATGGATGTCATGGTTTGCGCTGTGTGCCTTTGATGTGTATAAAATTCATATGTCTGGAATTGTAAAGCTTTTGGGTATCCTGTTAACTGGTACAGGAATAATGGTGTTTTTAGCAGGGTTATTCACAATTAAAACATTAGAAAGCTATGAAGGGGATCTGATTACCAAAGGAATCTATTCAAAAATCAGGCATCCGATGTATTTAGGTTTTATTCTTTGGTTAATAGGGTTTCCGATTTTTTTCGGAGCTATTTTTTCATCAGTACTTTCGCTTATCTTTATAGCGAACGTGCTATTCTGGAGATATTTAGAAGAAAAAGAGTTAAATGAAAGATTTCCTCTTTATATGGATTATAAAAAAACAACAATATTTTAAGAAGGAAAATGATAACAAAACAAAAGTCGGACGGAATAGATCAATATTGCCTACCATTAACGAGCTGTCAGCCGACAATGCAGGCGGTTTCCGGAGGCTGGCATTCGTCAAACCAGCAAACGGTAAAGAGGAAATAATCATAAGACAAGTAAAACCCGCATAACGGTTGCATGCAGGGAATTCACTGCAACAAAACAATGATTTTGAAAAGGATAGTCTAAAATTTATTTCTTTCAGTAGTTTGATTATTACCTGGAGTTGAGAATTTGTATTCATATTGTATAGAATTTAATGTCGAATTTTTATTCTTACATCATTTACAAGGTTTATACCTGGGGAAACAGAGGGAGTAATGCCACACCTGTTCTGAATGTGCTCATTGTTCTGACATTTGTTCATTATGTGCAATTGCTGGTAATCCAGAGTATCCTGGCCAGGATTTTCCCATCCTTACGTTTCCTCGAAAGGCCCAACAGATCCTATGTCGCGATCGGGCTCCTTGTCTTCTTTGTCCTTCATTATCTCGTTTTCTATAATAAGAAACGATGGGCAACCTATGTCGAGAAATATAAAGCTGAAACTGAAAAAAAAAAGAGGAAGGGATCTTTCTTCGTGTTATTATACCTCATCGGATCCATTATGCTTTTATTTTTATTACTTCCTGTTTTATTTTGATTCAAACTCAAATGGACATAGCGTTGATCCATTAAAATTGCTAACAGCCAGATTGTTTATACCTAATGTTCTTTTAAATAGTAGAATGTGTACGGATTTTGAGTAAAATTGATGAAAATCCTGCTAATCATGTTAAAAAAAAAACCGAAACAACCACAATTGAAGATGTTCAAAACTTTCCTGGTAAGTTTTATCAATCAGTAACATAAACGTTATGTCTCATAAATTGATTTTTTGAATATGAAATATTGGTTAAAGAGAGTGCCCTTTTTGATTAAAGAAAAGTTACTCCTCAAGGAGATAGCATCTCATATTAATCACAAGGATAGAAAATTGTTCCAGAAGATTATACCATTGATCTCCATTGAAGAAATTACTGAAAACACAATACCGGAAATATTTCTTAATGAGTTTGAAGATGGCAATATATCAAACTATGAAATAGAATGTATATGCAGGATTGTTAAAATATTTAGTCCTGCTGCTATATTTGAAATAGGAACTTTTAATGGTAGAACGTCATTAAATATGGCAATCAATATTGGCACGGAATCTAAAATTTATACACTTGATTTACCCCAAAAGTTTATTTCAAAGACAAAATTAAGAATCAAGTCAGGAGAAATAAAATTTATCAATAAAGAAATTTCCGGTAAACAATTTATTGGAACGCCTTATGAAAAGAAAATTATCCAGATATATGCCGATTCAGCAAAATATAATTATTCCCAATATTTAAATACAATTGACCTGGTATTTATTGATGGCTCCCATTCCTATGAATACGTGATCAACGATACAAAAATAGCTTTGAAACTTCTAAGGAATGGAAAAGGAATAATTATTTGGCACGATTACGGATGGAATGAAGTAGTACAAGCGTTAAATGAATTTTATCAAAAAGATAGAAGATTTTTAGGATTAAAAAATATCGCAGGAACAAGTTTTGTTTTTATTAAGTTTGATTGATTTGAATTTGAGACACGCAACAAGCCGGCTTGTGCAATACAACTCGGTTAATCGGCCAACCGATCACATGCATCAAATACAATCAAGTGAATACGTTCAAACCAAAAATGAGTGTTGTGAAAATTCCGGCATTTCTTATCCAACGCATTGGGCATAGCGGTTAAACGTCAGATGCAAGTTAAAATAAGGCTTTAATATAAAAATAGTTGATTTTTCAAGAAGTATCTTAATGAACTTAAAAAGCTATGTAAACAGGGTTCTAGGGGCACCAGATACGATAGGGCAACTTAATATATCAATTGAAAAGGCGTTTCATGCCAGATCTTTTAAATTGTTTTGGCGTTATTGGAATCCTTTATATGGATATATATTATCAAAATATATCCATAAGCCATTATCAAAAAAGATGAACGATAAGATTTCAACATTAATAACATTTGTGTTGAGTGGTTTAATTCTACATGATTCATGGTTCATGCCTCTATATTATATTTTATTTAATAAATTTGTCTTTTTCCCTGTAACAATTATTTTTTTTTGTTTTGGGATAATTTTGATAATTGAAGATTCATTCAGGTTAAGAAAAAATATTCTTGACGATAAGGCACATGTTTTGATTAATATAGTTTACGTTGTTGGAATTAGTGTTGTTGGAGGGTTAATATCTGCCTTAATTTGAAAGCCATGAAGGTAAAATATTTGATAAAACACTTTGTTGGCACATTTTTATTTTTTACAATCCTATTTATTAGTGCAGGGCGAATGGATTATTGGCAAGGACTGATTTATGTGATAATTGGCCTGGTAATGTTTTTTTTAAATTACACGATTCTACGGATAGACACTGAATTATTAAATGAACGTTCATCACCCGGAGAAGGCACTAAGAAATGGGATAAGGCCATCCTGGGATTATCATTCCTGGTAACAATTTCAATGTATATGATTGCAGGATTTGATTCCGGCCGTTACCATTGGTCTCCTGAGTTCCATTGGAGCATCTATCTCCTGGGGATCATCATGACAATTGCCGGACAACTTATTTTTCTCATCGCTCAGAAGCAAAATGAATTTTTTTCAAGTACTGTCAGAATTCAAACCAACAGAGAACATGATGTTTGCGATACCGGGTTATATAGAATAGTCCGACATCCTGCTTATCTTGGATCGATCATTCAGTTAACAGGATTTCCATTACTCTTTGGTTCAAATTGGAGCATAATACCCATCTGCATAATGATCATCCTATTTATAACACGGACAAGTTTGGAAGATAAAACTTTGAAAAATGAATTGAAGGGTTACCTTGATTATTCTGATAAAACCCGATATAAGATCATGCCATATGTCTGGTGAATATTTTAAACGACTAATTTAAAAGAATAAAACAAAGCCCAGTTGCTAATGTGCCAAATTTACATGGTGGTGGTAGTGACTTACAGGAATTTGTTTCATACAGATAAACTTATTAACCATTAATTCAAAATCCTGCTATGAAAAGTTGCCCAAAATGCAATTCTGAAATTGACGATAATTTCGATTTGTGCTGGAATTGTCAATATAGCTTTGTTGATGATAAAGTTCTTGACAACAGCGATTTTATTTCGATATGCCCAAAATGCAATCAGGAGGTAAAATCCTATTTGAATTCCTGTCCATATTGTCATTGTGATTTACGAGAAAACTATCACGAAAGTGAAGTAAAACAAAATGATGACAAACCTGTTGATTGTTTGAGATGTAAGATTGCTCTTGATTTTCATGGGAACTTTAAATTTAATGACGATACCAGAGCCGGATCAATTGGTAATTTGCTTGAAGTATTTATAAACAAAGAATCGTTTGATATTTATAGTTGCCCTAAATGCGGGAAACTCGAATTTTTTCTGCCAGGATTTGAATGAACATCCTTGCCGCAGAGCAGCAAGGCATCAAACTGGTAAAATATTTCTCTTCTCGTCGCAAGACGGGCTGAGGCAATTAAATTAAACTTGCAATAACGAGCCTGCAGCATTTTGCTGCATATCAGTTGTAACAATAGTTTTCCTAAATGATACCGCCATGCTGAAAACATTAAAGATAATGACGCTCCTATGCCTCCTGTTAATCAGTTCCTGTAAAAAGCAACAAAACGAACCTTATACGAGGCCTGACAATCTGGTCATTGGAGACTATACCAACACACTGCGCCAGATATTCGATACGGTTATCGTTTACCAGGGATTTCCGGCAAGTATTGACCTTGACATGGATAATGATCAGGTTGACGATGTGAGGCTGATCAGTACGAATTGGGGCTCTGTTGGCCTGGGGCATCACCCGAGGTCGGAGATATGGTGCCTGACGAACAATGTTTCCATTTCAGGTTTTTACACCACTGACACCACCTTCTTTTCCTTTGACCAGTCCTCCTATATTGGAAATGACAGTATCGTGAATATTGATGAATACTACCGCTATTCGTGTCATACGATCAGTGACCAGGATTCGGTTGTTAATATTGCCTCCGGCGTCTATAAAATTTCTGTTAAAAGTGAACATGATAAAATCAACAAACTGGACATGTTTAAAACAGATTCACTAGTACTCATTGATGATTCCTATTCTTTCCCTCCATTTACCATTTATAAACAGGATACGGTCATCCAAAAATACGAGTATGTTTATAACAACTGCAGCACCTTCCCGCAGGATGATGTCCACTACATAGGCATCAGGATAGTGAAAGGAAATGAAGTAAAATATGGCTGGATTAAATTATCGGTGATCGATATAAACAAAATCATCATTTATGAAACCACGGTGCAAAAATAGTATACGGTGTTAGAATGATTATTGTATCAATGATTGCCCAAAATCAACTCACTGCATGTTTTTCAAATCTGTAAACTTCCCGATCTTCGGCCAATTCAAATAAAGCAAGTAAGGTATGATTAACCCATATTTCTATTTATATTATACAATTTTCAAACTAACCTATAAGACCAACAAGGATATCATTGAATGGTCAAGCATGATTACGATAAGTGTTCTTATTTACTTCAATTTCATTTCATTATTAATTCTGACGATTCCTAAACCTGATATTGTTCAATACAAATATTTTGTATTTTACTGGGCAGGATTAACTCTTTTGATTGCTAACTATTATATATTCATCTATAAAAAGAAATATGTTAAAATTGTAAATCAGTATAAAAAAGAATCAAGATTCTTCAGTGTTATTGGTGGAATGACAGTAATATCCTATATCATCCTTTCAGCATGGTATTTTATCTACCTGGTTCAAAACAATTAACGTTGCAAACTTTTTCAATCCAAATCGATCAGTTTCAATCTCTTTCAGGGCTATGGATGGGGTTTAGCCTGCTTTGACCAGAAATAACAGGTTACTTGGTTTGATTGGGTCATTCAAATTACTAATAATGAAGGGTAAGAAAAATCAAATAAACAGTTCAGTGCAGAACAAAGGCAACTCAATCGAATGATAAGAATTCCCGGTGGCGAAATAGCATTAAGGGATGACAGAATAAACCTATCATGGAAGGTGATCATACACCCTTTCCTTTTAGGGAAATATCTGATCACCCAGGATATTTATTTTAACATAACCGGAAAAGAACCCTTTGCTCATAAGGGAAACCGAAAACCAGCAGAGAATGTTTCATGGTTTGATGCCGTTTGTTTTTGCAACCTGCTTTCTCAAAAATCGGGATTCACCGAATACTATATTATGCATGGTGACAGTGAAGAAATAATCTGCCGGCCGGAATCACAGGGCTATCGGCTTCCCTCTGAGGCAGAATGGCAGTATGCATGCCAGGCAGGCGTTGTGAATCCCAGGTATGGAGATATAAATGATATTTCCTGGTACAAGGAAAATTCCAGGGGAGCAACTCATGAGGTTGGGAAAAAGGAACCAAATGCGTGGGGCCTGTATGACATGTTGGGTAATGTTTGGGAATGGTGCTGGGATATTTATGATGAAAAGGAATATGGATCCTACCGGGTGATTCGTGGCGGTGGCTGGAATGATCCTGAAAGGGGTTGCCTGGCGACAAACCGACGTCGCAGTCACCCATCATTTAAAATCGATGATCTTGGATTTCGCATAGCCAGTTCCGGTAAACTACCGATGACTGGTGAATTATTTGAATTTTAAAAATACAAATTGAATGAAAAAAAGGCATCTCCTGCTTTACAACCGGAACAAGACCGTCAAGGATGAAGCATTACAAATATTCTGGTTTGAAGCGATTACAAAGGAATCTTTGACTACCTTGCAACAACATGAACAATATTCATTGAAAAATAAACAATAAAAAAAAAGGCCATGAACACACTGTTATCTGTTTTATTGATTTTCAGCCTGGGAACACCGGAGTTGCTGCTGATCCTGATTTGCCTCGCTGTATTAATTGTTCCTTATTTTATTCCTGCAATTATTGCCAGGAAAAAGGTCAATTTCACCGGAATTTTATTGTTAAATATATTCCTGGGATGGACATTACTGGGTTGGATCGGGGCTTTGATTTGGGCTATAACCGATAAAACACCTGAAGAAATTGCTGATGCAAAAAATATCAATTTAAATGTCACGAATTCAGATAAGAAAAACAAATGTGCTTTCTGCGGCTTTGAATCATATGAAAAGACAACATTTTGTTCGGTATGCTCAAAGGATGAAAAAGGGATGACCCTTGAAGATTATAAAAATAATCTTTCAAAATCAGGACAATAGTCGTATTTTTCACCAGTTAATTCTGCAATGCGGCTGCAGTAAAAGCATCGTCCAGTCTTAAAAACAGATTTATGCGGACCGTGGTTCTTACCATTGGATTCTTTGTCTGTACAATGTTTATTTATGGACAGCAGGCGGAGTATCCTTCGCAAGAACATCTGCCAAGACATTATCTTTCACTGAACCCTCTGAATATTTTGTTTTTTCAGCAAGCTGGTTTGACTTATGAATACAAACCCGGTCGATTGGGTATTGGCATTACTGCGGGGTACATTTATCCCAACAGGAAAGAGTACAGCAACTGGTTCATTGCAGGCCCGGTGGAATATGGCTCCCTGGGTTATTATTCAGGATTTTTTCTTGTTCCCCAGGTTAATGCGTATTTGACAAAACCAAAAAAGACAGGCAACACGGCCCTGGTGTATTTGTCGCTCAAAGGTGTTTACAAATACATGACCGTTGATTCGACAGAAAGCTATGCATGGGATACTCATTCAGATGATTATTACTGGGTTTACAGAAAACAGGTGGACAGGGTGAACATTTTTGGGTTCTTCGTTGATTTCGGGATTAAATACGTATGGAAACATTTCTTTTTTGATGTCAATATTGGCCCGGGGATGATGTATGTAAATCATAATCTTGTTATTGCAGGACAAACATCCGGTCACCCTTCAGACGTTAGCAACATACATCCGCCCCGTTCAGAAAAATTCAATGAACAGCATTTAACCTTAAATTTCAGCTTGAATCTTGGAATACCTTTTTAACCGGCAACCTTGAAATAATAATGATCATCCTCGTCTCAATCGACGGGAATTAACCCAGCCACCTCAACCCCGTCCACTACTCCTGAAGGAGAAGCGGTGCAGGGGATGAGGCTATTAAAAATCGACACATATCCGGCCCTCAACCGAAAAGTGGTCGGCCTTCCGTTTTTCAATCATGAATATGACAAGAAAACTCATACTATTTGTTGTTATCCTAATTATAAACCAATCTTGTACACTTATTTACCGGGAAGCAAGATACGGTCAGCCAAATATTGATGCCTATAAGATTTTTCCTTATGATACTATTAAAACAGGTGAAACGATTTTTCATTTTAATGAGGGCAATAAAGCCATCCTAAATGAGGCGATTCTAAATCCGGAAGAAATAAAACACATAAACACAAACATACATGACAGTTTATTTACACTGGATTATTTCCTGATGAAAACCGGTACAACTGCTTTTATTGTTATTCGCAATGACTCAATTCTGTTTGAAAAATATTACAGCGGTTACAATAGAAGCAAAATCTCAACTGTTTTTTCTGTATCAAAATCAATAACCTCCCTCTTGGTTGGATTGGCTATAGATGACGGATATATTTCAAGTGTTCAGGATCCAATAACTAAATATATTTCTGAATTAAAGGGCAGAGATCCGAAATTTGAACATCTTACTATTGAGCAGTTATTGAACATGCGTTCGGGCCTGAAATTTAAGGAATCCTATGCTAACCCGTTCTCCGACATGGCCAGATATTATTATGGCGTAAGCCAGATGCGGAAAATAAGCAAGTTGAAATTCGAAACCGAACCCGGCGAAAAATTTAATTACCAAAGCGTGAACACTGCCCTTTTGGGAATTGCTGTTGAGAAGGCTTCAGGGGTTCCGCTTGCCAGGTATCTTGAAGAAAAGATATGGATACCTTTAGGGATGGAAAACGGTGCTACATGGAGTCTTGACGATAAAAGACACCGAGTTGCCAAAGCATATGGAGGATTAAATACATCCGTAATTGATTTAGCAAAAATCGGGCGTTTGTATCTCCATAATGGGAATTGGAATGGTAAGCAGATTTTATCAGAGGAATGGGTTAAAAAATCAACAATGCCAAATGCATTAAGTAATGGGTACCAGTATCAGTGGATATTTGTTCCTTCTATCTTTGAGAAAAACTATCCTGACTCTGCAAGTGCAATGAGAGCATGGAATAATCCAACAAATAAATATTCAAAATACCCTCATCGAATGTGGAAAGATGCATCACACGAAACTAGCTGGGCTATCCTGTATTTTTATCCTTATTTTTTTGCTTATGGCATTTTTGGTCAGACGCTGGCGATATGTACTGAAAAGAATTTAATCATTGTAAGGCTCGGCAAAGGAGGAGATTTTAAATCATTCATATATTTACTAAGCACCAAGTTATAGTGAAAGGCGAACCTGATTAGCGTGCTTCGAAGAAACGCTGGAGTAACTGAAACGAAAAATGATTGAGAAAAATATACTTCAGAACACCATTCAAATGTAACTGCCAACACCCGATCGGTGGCTTCCGATTTGCTTCAGGGGTATTGGAATTGAAGAAAACCGACAAGATGAAAAAACTAATTTCAACAAAACCAGCCTGGTTATTCCTGGTGTATGGCATCATTGACGTCCTTTGCACCGGCGCAGGGATGGGTGTTCCTGTCTTTTGCATATTGCTTGGTTTTTTTTCGGGATGGTTCATAATGAATATAATGATGTTGCGAACCAATGACCTGAATGAAATTCTGACAATGTCATTCAAATATGCTTCAGCAACAACTTTTATCACATTTCTTCTGATGCTGATCACCTGGGGTGGAGCAATCATGGTCTTTTTCAGTCACAGTTATCATTATGAAAACTTCGGACATCCGTTCATTTTATACGATCCGAAATTAAGTTTTTTCGGATGGCTGGTTTTAATGATCGTTGTTTCGCCATTGCTGCAATTACTGACAACCGTTTTCTCATTATATCTGACCTTGATGATCAATAACAGAACGAGCAGAACATCCTGATATGCCTGTGAAAAAATCGCGGCAGCCCTTTGGGACATCCCGGCAAAACCAAAGAACCGTTCACCTGGGCTGGGCTTGCCAGGGAAATTCATTGGTCCTCAATGATTCCCGGTATAACCCGGTGTAATAACCATGAACTGGTTCACAGCTAAAACTTGATTTATATGACAACCCTTTAACAACAATCATATGAGAAATAAAGTACTTCTAATTATTGCATTTTGTGGGTTTATGACCTTGTGCCATGGACAACAAGGTTCAGCCTGGAATAAATGGAATTGGTTAATGGGTGAATGGTCTGGTGAAAGCGATGGCCAAACTGGCCGGGGAGGTGGCACTTTTTCGTTAAATCCCGGGCTTGATAATAAAATCCTGATAAGAAAAAATCATGCTGAATATCCTGCTACGGATAATAAGCCACAAATAATCCATGAAGATTTGATGATTGTATATCTGGATCCTACCGGGAACCCATCAAACGCAGTGTATTTTGATAACGAAGGACATACGATAAATTATGCGATCGCATACCCGAATAAATCAATTGTTCTGACAAGTGATAAAACCAAAAATGCACCTGTTTTCCGTGTGACCTATGAACTGATTGATAATCAAAGTATCAAAGTGAAATTTGAAATGTCGCAGGATGGTGAAACCTTTTTGACTTATACTGAAGGTAAATGCAAAAGAACCGGAAAGTCGGGAGAACAATAATCCGCCTGTCCCACCGGCATTCAAACATATTTGCACAATAATTCTTTAATTTTGATACGATTATCGACCACACCTTCATGCACCAAACCGTTATAATGATTGAACATATAGTAAACCGTAGTTCATTTATTTAAAAAGGAGGACAAAATGACCACACAGAACAAAAATGATTCAACATGCTGTCCAAAGTTTGATCCATTACCATGGGATGACAAAACCTTCGAATGGACGGATAAAAAATTCATCAGGGAAAGTGTATTTACTTTTTTCTACATTCCCATGAATTTCAGCCATGTGATGAAAAAACTGAATGAACAAGTTACGAAAGCCGGTGCCGAAATACCAGATTGGCTCTGCCTTTCAGATCATACTTCCAGGTGGAACATGGATTTGTACCTTGCTGTTGACCGGGTAATAGCTGGTGCTGAGAACCTTACTTTAACCGGCACATTTTACTGCAAAGTCTATGAAGGGCCTTTCAAGGATACAGAAAAATGGATCAAGGAATTTGAAGCCATCGTGAAATCCAAAGGATACAAGCAAAAGAAGTTGTTTATGTGGTATACTACCTGCCCGAAGTGTGCCAAGAAATATGGGAGCAACCATGTGGTACTTTTATCACAGGTTGAATGATCCAGGAAAAATTTTGCGGAGTTAAAACAGCAACCTGCTGCTGAAATCATGAGGAGATTTCATGGTGGCACTGGATAGTCGCTTCTTTTTAACCCAGGATACCCCTTGCGTTATCTGCCGGTGAACCCTGATACGCCAGAATGGTCATGGTCCTTTTAAATCAGTATATTCTGAAAAACTATGATCCTGATATTCAATAATATTCAGGGCATGGGTAACAGACAGCAATAAAGAGCATCAAATACATGCAAACAACCAGGAGCAACGACATTGACAGCTATATTGCCGTGTTTCCGTTGGAAACCCAGGAACTGTTAAAGCAGCTTCGGGCGGCTATCAGGGAAGCAGCACCGGAAGCAGAAGAGGTAATCAGTTACAAAATGCCTGCATATAAACTTCATGGAATCCTGGTATATTTTGCAGGGTGCAACAATCATGTCGGGTTTTATCCCACATCAACAGGCACTGAGGCATTTAAAAAAGAATTATCGGGGTACAAGGGAGGAAAAGGTTCAGTGCAATTTCCAAAAGACAAGCCAATACCGGTTGAACTGGTCAGGGAAATCGTAAAATTCAGGGTAAAGGAAAATCTGGAAAAGGCAAAAATCAAGTCAAAAAAACATCATGGATCAATCAAAGGCGAAAGGTCTCCTGAAGGATCATGAAACAGGCCGGTTATAAAAATTTGATGAATGGCACAAAAGCGGCTGTTTTGGCCTTGTAATCTGCCCAATCGGGATTTTCTTTGTATTTTTTTTCAAGCATGGGCACACCTGAAACAAAGCGCAGCAATATCGTGATGATGACAGGGCTGATCATTGTACACCATCCATTAGGAAAGCTGAGTGCATAAAAAGTGATCCCCCACCAAACGAGGGATTCTCCAAAATAATTTGGGTGGCGTGACATTGACCATAACCCTGTTGTCATTAATTTTCCTGCATTGGTTGGATTTTTTTTAAATTCGGCCAATTGATAATCAGCAATAACCTCAAACAGGAATCCAAAGCCAAAAATAAACAGTCCTATCGAATCCAATAATCCCAAGGGTCCACCTATGCCCGAGTTAATAAACCAAATGGGAGTTGAAATAACCAGCATGAGCAGACCCTGCAGCAGGAAAATCTGAAAGTAGCTCCGGAGGAAAAAATATTTCCAGGAATTGCGCCATGCTTTATACCGGAAATCCTCGCCCTTTCCGCTGTTTCGAACCAGGATATGAAATGATAAGCGCAGACCCCATAACAGCACAAGCAGGCTGACAATCATTTTCCGGAGGTCGACTTCTCCTGATTGAATTATTGTGTAAACGGTGATGATGATAAAACCAATTCCCCATGCAACATCCACAATGGAATTGTCTTTACGGGCCAGGGCCAGGATAAAAACAATGGTCATGTACAGGCAAACAACCAGTCCGACGTCAATAAGAATATCCTGAAAAGGCAGAACCATTATAAGGTTTACGATTTACGATTTTTGATTTTTTATTTACTATTGTGCTTCGGGTTCACCAGTTACCAATATTTATTCAAGCATCAGCGAAATACAAGCAACTCCGGGGCCCGTGTTTGCAACAAGCGCAGGAGAGGCATGATCAATGAAGGCAGGTTTTTTCCCGGTCAGTTTTTCCATTTCCCCGGCATACCACCGAGCAGCTGCAGGGTTATTTGCATGGGTGATGGCATATTCCCAGATTTTTTTCCCACGAATTGTCCTGGTAATGTTATCCATTACCTTGTTCATGCAGCCCTGGCCTGAAAAGGATTTTGAAAACAGTGAAGCTTTCCCGTCCTGATCAATGGCGATTGCTGGTTTAAGGTCAAGCATTTTAGCAAAAAAGCTTTTGAATGGGTTTACCCTGCCGCTGCGAACGATATATTTAAGTGTTGTAACGCTGACACGTACCACCGATTTCAATTTCCACTCTTCGACCAGATTAACCAATTCATCATGGGACGCACCGTTTTCAATCGCCCTGGCCGTGCGAAGCACAATCAGTCCAAGGCCGCCAGTAAGCGTATTCGAATTCAGCACATTTATTTGTTTTCCGGTTCGGGTGATCACATCCTTCGAGCCTTTATCGCTGCTGGAATAGGTACCGCTCAATGCCTGACTGAGGTGAATCCCAATGATGGAGTTATAGTGGGTGGCAAGGTATTCGAATTTATTTTGAAACTCTTTTGATGCAGGCTGAGCGGAAGATGCGTTCACACCTGATTTTTCCTGCATGGCATAAAACTGGGGCGGATTGATAGTGAGGCGATCGAGGAAGTATGTTTCTCCGAAATGGACAGAAAGCGGAACAACATGAATCTGGTACTGGTCAATAATGTCTTTCGGTAAATCGCAGGATGAATCAGTAACCAGGGCGATATCCTGTTTCCGGTTGAATTGAATTTCATTTTGCATCACCATATCGTCAACTTTCTGATAGGTGATATTTCCGAATTGCTGCAATTGTGAAAACACCTCTGCCGGGAAATCAGTATGGATATGTACCCTGATTTTCTGGGTGCTGCCGGCAACCACCAATGAGTCTCCGCAATGCTGGATATAGTTCCTGATCTTATGTTTATCCAGCTGGTTACCTGAAAGTAAAGCTTCTGTACAAAACCGAAAGTTGATCACATCATGCGGCATTTCAACAGTTTCAGTGGCATTACTGACGGTAAGATCCTGGGTTCTCATTGCTTTTTCCGCACCCATGGTGAAAAAATCCATAAATCCTTCCAACCAGAACACAAAGCCTTTTGCTCCTGCATCAACAACATGCGATCGGGCAAGCACTTCCAGTTTGCCGGTGGTGGCGGCCAGGGATTCAAGGGCTTTGTTGTAAGCTGCAACCAACAATTTTGTAAAATCGTCAAAGGTATCCTTCAACAGGTAAACGTATTCCGCCCAATCTTTGATTACAGTAAGAATGGTTCCTTCCACTGGGTTTGCAATGGCATCATAGGCATAGGCAACAGCCTTTTTCACGCTTTCGGCAAATGACTGGACCGTCAATGCTTCATTGGGATTGATTTCATTGCTGAAGCCATAGAGGAACTGGGCAAAAATGATCCCTGAGTTCCCCCTTGCACCTATTAACGCGGCATCGGCAAGAGCAACAGCGGTTTGCTTGAGATTTTCGGTCGGAATGATCGCGTCCATGATTGAACGCATGGTGGAAGCAAGGTTGGTGCCAGTATCGGCATCGGCCACCGGAAAAACATTGATTTTATTTAGTAGTTTTTGATGTTCGAATATCCGTTGCGCACCGGCTAGAAAAGAGTAGTAGAGTTGTTTTCCGTCAAGCTCTTTTATCTTCTGAACAGTTTCTGTCAATATTTAAAGTTTTAAAAATGCAAAGGTAATATTATTATTGAAATGATATTTTGCCGTTTTTTTTGTTCCGTTTCGAAATCCTGATCTCCGTATTTTGTTTATCCGTGGGAATGATATAAAAAGGCCCCCGTTCAGATCAGAGCGGAGGCCTTGGAGGGTTTGAATTCCTGGTTAGTTTTTAAGGCAACGCACGGCTGCAGTAGTTGTCTTGTAATTAAGATTTTCGCTGAAAGCCAGGGTCTGATAAATCAGGCTGCGATAGTATGCCCAGGTTCCTGTTGTATATTGTGTTGAAGTGTAAAAATACCCATACTTGCCGATATTGCTGTATGTACCCAGGCCGGTGGTCTGATTAAAAAACAACTGTCCGTTTGGCAATCCGGTAAAGCCGGATGTATTGGTTCCTGGGTAACTGGATGTTTGCCAGTGAGTTGTACCAGCCTCTTTTAATTTGCCGCCCGATGCTAAATCGCCACCAAGAGTGGTTGAAAGAGTTGCGAAATCTGCAGAAGATGGCACATGCCAGCCTTCCGGGCAAATGCCTTGCGCACCTTCGGTAGTTACATATTGCATCAATTCATCCCATTTATACAAGCCTCCGTATACATCACAATTCGATTCGACGTCTTCATAACAATATTTTTCTATGACCTGGTTATTGGACTGTACAACCGTTTTGTCAATCCGAACACCGATGTTCAGATTTTCCTTCAGCCAGCATTGTGTTCCGATATATACCGTGTAATATGTTTTTCCTGAATAGGTGATGGATGGAAGTCCAGGACATGGAACACCGGGAGAAACGTTCATTACGATGGTATTGGAGGTGGCCGGGCTTCCTGATACGCAATTGGTGATGCTGGAAGTAAAGATGCATATGACGTTGTCGTTGTTGAGCGGCGTATAAGTATAGGTACTGAGGTTGCTTCCGACAACTGTACCATTAACTTTCCATTGATAAACCGGGTTTGTGCCTCCGTTGATGCCGGATGCTGTATATGTTACTGATGTATTCGGTTGTACCGGGTTGGCAGAGGCAGCAATGGTCACACTTGCCACCACATTTGCATTTACACTCATGTTCAGCGCATTTGAAATAGCCGGATTTCCTGAAGAACAGGACAAGCCAGAAGTAAGAACACAGGTCACCACATCTCCGTTTATTGGTATATAACTTAAGGTCGGACAGTTGGTTCCTGTTCCATTTCCGTTTACCTTCCATTGATAGGAAGGTGATGTACCTCCATTTGTCGGAGTTGCTGTGAATGAGACAGATGTGCCCTGACAAACTGCGCCTGTGGGGTTTGCCGAGATGATCACGCTTACCGGATTCACAGGATTGATTGACATGGTGATGGAATTCGAGCAGGCAGGGTTTCCAGTGGCACAAACCTCGCTTGATAAAAGATGGCAGGTTACTACATCCCCGTTAACCGGAGGATAGGAATAAGTAATATTGTTTGTTCCGACATTCGCACCATTTACTTTCCATTGATACACAGGATTCGCTCCACCATTTACCGGGGTTGCATTAAAGGCAACAGATGACCCTGCACAGGTAGGATTTGCTGACGCTGCAATGCTTACACCAGCCGGCAGTATGGGATTGGCTACCATTATAATTGAGTTGGATGATGCCGGGCTCTTGGTCACACACAACAGGTTTGAATTCATGACACAGCTAACAACATCTGAATTTAATGGATTGTAGGAATAAGAAGGGCTGTTGCCACCCACATCCTCTCCATTGACTTTCCACTGGAAAACAGGGTTTGTTCCTCCTCCGGTATGTGTTGCGGTAAAATTAACCAATCCGCCAGCGCAGAATGGATTTGTTGAGGCTCCAATGCTAACATTTGCTTCATAACTTGAAATGACTTCCATCGTTATGCTGTTAGATGTTGCAGGATTTCCTGAAATACAATCTTCATTTGAATTCAGAACACAGGTGATAATATCTCCGTTCACCGGATGTAATGAAAAAACAGGATTATTGGTTCCGGCATTGTTGCCATTGACTTTCCAGTGGTATATAGGCGATGATCCCTCATTTACCGGTATCGCGGTATATGTTACCAAAGTGCCTTCACATGTAGGATTGGCGGATGAACTGATGGCAATACTCACTGGAAGGGGCTCCTTGACAACCATGGAGAGGCTGTTGGATGTTGCCGGGTTTCCGACAACACATGGCAGATCGGAAGTAAGAATACATACGACCTCGTCTCCATTTTCAGGGTGATATGAATAGATTGCACTGTTGGTTCCAGCAAGGTTGCCATTGACTTTCCATTGATAAACCGGGTTTGTTCCTCCGTTCAATGGCGTTGCGGTATATTCGACTAAGGTTCCTTCGCACACAGAACCTGCAGGATTAGCATAAACAGTCACTCCGGCCTGCAGGTTGGCATTGGTGTTTGTAGTTATTGTAATCGCATTTGAAGTTGCAGGATTATTCGTGACACAAAGCTGATCCGAGGTCATCAAGCATAATACGACATCACCGTCCTTAGGAATAAATTCAAATGCTGGATTATTGGTGCCTGCTTCGAGGCCATTCACTTTCCACTGGTAACCAGGAGTTAATCCGCCGTTCACCGGTGTTGCGCTGAATACGACCGAAGTTCCCGGACAAACCGTTCCTGAAGGATTGGCTGAAATACTTACTCCTGCTGTATTTTCCGGGTTTATCGTGATGGTAACGATGTTTGTCGGCAAAGGACCACCACAAGTTCCCGTTGCATTTTGCAAAAGACGGAAATAGGTTGTTACCGTCAGGGTTAACGGCTGGTAGTTGAGATTTGTGGCACCAGGGATATCTGTGAAATTATTGTTATCCAGAGATTTCTGCCATTGGTATTCGGGTGATGTGCCATTCAGCGGTGATACGCCATTCAAGGCAAGCGGTGTCATATTCGTACAAAGCACCTGATCGGAACTGATCGAACCAACAGCAAGCTGGAGGTTCACTCCCATGGTAATGGCGTTTGATGTAGCAGGATTTCCTGAAACGCAAGGACCATCGGATGTGAATTTGCAGGTGACCACATCATTGTTTGCAGGTATATAGCTGAAGTGGGCAGTGTTTTGTCCAACATTGCTTCCATTGACCATCCATTGAAACAACGGTGCAACTCCACCATGATCCGTTGCTGCGCTGAATGTGACTTCTGTTCCCCCGCATACCGGATTGGCCGAAGAAGTGATCGAAATACCGACCGGGAGCAATTGGTTGACAGCGAGTTTAACAATGTTTGAATTCGCAGGATTACCGGTTGTACAGTTTGCATTTGAGGTTAAGATGCAGGATACAACATCATTGTTTGCAGGGTTATACGTGAAGGAATCACCACCTGTTCCAATACTGTTCCCATTCAGCATCCATTGATAAGTAGGGGCAGTGCCACCATTGATAGCTGATGCATTGAACGTTACTGCCGTTCCTTCACACACAGGGTTTGCAGATGCCGCAATTGAAACACTCACCGGAAGCAATGGTGATACAAGCATGCTGATCGTATTGGATACGGCCGGATTGCCCTGAGGGCATTCAATAGCAGAGGTTACCCTGCAGCTGACATGATCATCGTTGACCGGCATGTATTCAAAGACATCGCTGTTTGTTCCTGCATTGATTCCATTCACCATCCATTGGTATGATGGGGTTGCGCCGCCATTATTAGTGGTTGCACTGAAAGTAACTGAAGTCCCTGCGCAAACGGAGTTTGCAGATGCAGAAATTGAAATCCCGACCTGCAACAGTGGATTTACACTCATGATCACTGCGTTGGAAGTTGCAGGATTTAATGATGTGCAGTTGGCGTTTGATGTCAAAACACACGTTACAACATCATTGTTTGCCGGAATATAAGTAAGCGTTGCACCTCCTGTTCCTGTGTTGTTTCCATTAACAATCCATTGGTACAGGGGTGATGTTCCCTCATTGACAGGTGTTGCTGTAAACATAACAGCTGTTCCTGCACATACGTTATTGGCCGATGGAGCAATTGATACACTGACCGGGAAATACAAGCTGACATGCATGGTTACCGTATTTGATGTCGCAGGACTTCCAGTGGCACATGTCGCATTGGCAGTCACCACGCAAGTTACCAAATCATTGTTTTCCGGTGTATAGGCATATTGATCACTGTTTGTTCCAGCTTCAACTCCGTTTACCTTCCATTGGAATACCGGTGAGGTACCGCCATGGATTACCGCCGCATTGAAGGTAACCGATGTCCCGGTACATACAAAATTCGTTGAAGGTGTAATCGTGACGCCAACAGGAAGGGAAGGGTTGACAATCATTGAAATGGCATTCGATGTTGCAGGGCTTCCATTGGAGCAAGGAGCATTCGAGGTTAAGAGGCAGGTTATAACATCATTGTTTGCAGGCATATATACAAAAGTTCCGCCGTTCTGACCGGCATTGGCACCATTCACTTTCCATTGATAGAAAGGCGCTGAACCACCATTCACCGGATCGGCAGTGAAAGTAACCAAAGTTCCTTCGCATACAGGATTGGCTGAAGAAGTGACAGAAATACTTACCGGAAAAGTAACGCTCACAGTGACAGTATGTTCCGAAGCCTTGGGTCCGTTACAACCTTCTGCAATAGCGGTAATGACTGAAGTACCACTCCAGGCCCCCGTATAATTTACAGTTCCTGTAACCGGGTTGATGCTGTTCCCTGCAGCAACACTTGTGGCATCAAGCGTGTAATTGATTGCCGTCGAATTGATTGCAGTGGCGGGGTATGGAACTGTGGCAGTTCCCTGACAACGGGATGAGGCCGGCCCGGCAGCAAACACCGGTGTCCCAACTTCTTCGCGGGAATTTACTTTACCATTCATATAATAGGACGGCATCGGAAGGTCAGCCAGAATATTCTGGCCTCCGTCAAGGTATTGACAGGATGCTCCATTATCAAACCAGGTCAGGTCTGTCGAACCACCGGAAAATGTAAAGTTCAACGTAAAAAGAACGGTGTTATCCGGATAGGAAACACCCACATTTCCAGAACTATTGACAGTGACTACCCCTTGTTCGGATCCATTGAATGTGAGGCCGGGAAAACCCGATGTATTGGTCGCTCCGGTATAGACCAGCGCAGATGAACTATAATGAAGGGTCAATGCAATTGCTCCGATATTGTTGAACCCGGCAACCTTTACAGGAACAACGATAGCGCTTCCCGGACAGGCTGATAGAACCGGAGCCGTGGTAACCGGTGCACCGGAAAACTCATTGGTTGTAAAAGTCCGTTCATTTCCATACGTTGTTTCGATGCTGTTTGTAGCAAAGGCCCTTAAGTAGTAGGTTGTACTTGCGCTCAGCCCTGTGAGGTTGCTGATAAAATCACCCGTTCCATTACCATTCATTGTTTTATTGTCGGTAATCGTGGGGTGAACGGAAGTACTCCAGCATACACCGCGCTCAGCCACCAGTGAGCCACCATCTGAGGTAACGGACCCGCCGCTTTGTGCATTGCTTTGAGTGATGTTTGAAACAGGTGCCGTATTTAACAACGGATGGCATCCTCCCCACCTGGGCATCCCATCGCAAAAGAAAAGCTGTTGTCCATAGGCTCCCGAAGGAATTGTAGCCCAGGCAGAACCATTCCAAAAAAGCATATCTCCGGGATTTGAACCTTGCGGAGTAGAAACAGAGACCCATTTCCCACCGTTCCAGTAGTAATAACCCTGGGTTACACTATTTGGCGAAGTACCGGCAGTAGCGGTATTAAATACCAGCAGGCCGATGGCAACAGGGGTCGTGACAGGTGCAGTTAAATTGAGCGCCGTTAAGGCAACCCTTGGAGGCAGGAACCCTTTTACAGGCGATTTCACATCAAGCATGGCCGATGGATCAGGCGGATTGCCGTCTGCATTTATTCCAACCTGCGCACGAAGATGCAGGGAAAAAAACATGAATAAAAAGGTAAACCCGAATAGTATTATTTGCTTTTTCATTTGGAATGTTATTAAAATTATACAACCTCTATATGACTGCTTTCTACGCAAAACCCTTTGGAATGTTTCATTTATCTGAAAATATCAAAAAAATTCAACCCAGGACCCATCAATCAAAATATCAAATATTTGTGATAAAATGTTATGTTTCAATTTTGTCATTGCCATCATATTGCACTTTTTTTCTTTGTTTTCAGTAATTGTTAAATAAAACAGGTTCTCTTATCGATACAAAATTACAGCGTATAATGTTGATTGTCAATTGGGTAAAACCGTATAAATCCTTTATGGGAAAACGGAATTAAAAATTCCCGGCAATTTATATCAGGCTACAAATCAATAAATAGCATGCAAATTCTGGCGTGCATTATTTTGCCATTCAAACAGGAAAAAGGAGGTTCAGACAACTATTTATTAAGTGTGTTTCACTTTCCCAGGTATCAACGATTGCCAATAAACAAGGTTCCGGACACTTCTGCAGATGATGCTGGAATACAAAGCTTTAAAATGGATAAGGATCAAAGAAAACATTTTCCCGGCAAAATAAACCCGCGACAATAAAGGGATTCAGAATGAAGGTCCTGAAAGGTGAATCGGGGGATGGAATTTCCTCCGCGGAAATTAGGGTGGTGAGAAGCTACCGCCTTGGAGCAAGAAACCGGTTAAACAGCAACAGGCCGATGATGGTAACAACACCGATCATGCTGAATGTCAGCCACAACAATGATGGCTGGTTCATCTTTTCCACAAATCGCACATAAAGGGCTGCACCGAGAATGCCTCCGACTCCGCTTCCGATCACCCCATACATAAAAGACCAGCCCTGATACAGCGCTTTCTTATCCTGTGGCGCGATCAGACCCACATACGCGATAAATTTAGGATGGGCGATCATCTCACCCAGGGTGAAAACGAACATGGAGGCAAGAAAAATCCAGCCACTTGGTGAAATGGCCAGCATTCCCATACCGATTGAACCGAGAGAAATTCCAAAAATCATGGTCGGCAGTGGTTTGGTATTGCGAACGAGGCTTGAAACCAGGAGCTGGAGAAGAATGATCGCCCCGGCATTCATCACTGTAACGTGTTCCGCATCAAATTTCCAGGAAGGATTATCCACAAACCATGAAAGAAAAGTGTTGATGAGGCTATTGAAGCCTGTCATGTCGACTTTTTCCTTCAGATACCATAAAACTGAATCATATACCTGGAAATACATGATCCAGAATCCTGAATAAATCACGATCATGGTAATAAACCTGTAATCGCGCAAAACAGTAAGCATCTCCGTAAATACCTGTCGCGGTGGCTTTGCAGCCCGTGCACCGGTGGGTTCGTTGTAAACGAAATAGTTCAGCAGCAACAGCCAGCCGGTGCCAATTGCCGCCATGAAAAAAATATAGTTGTAGGAGACAGACTTCAGGTATGGCACAAGGATCAAGGGGAACAAGAATGCCCCCAGATTGATGGACCAGTAGTATATTCCGAATCCCAGTGACGAAGTTGATTCATCAGTTACGCGGGCGATGGTTCCTGAAATCATGGGTTTAAAAAAACCTGCTCCCAATGCAACCAGGATCAGGCTGCTGAATACCGTGACATAGGTTGTTGAAACCCCGGCAAACCAATATCCAAGGCTCATGGTGAAAAAAGCAAAAAAAAGTACTTTCCGGTACCCGAACCGGTCGCCAATTGCCCCTGATAAAATTGGCAGGAAATAAAGCAGCGGCGTAATGGTGCTCTTGATCACTCCGACACTTTCCTTTGAAAAACCGAGTCCTCCCTCCTGTTTCGACAAGACCAGGTACACTGACAATACCGACATCACCCCATAATAGGAACCGCGTTCGAAAAATTCCATGGAGACAGCTGTCCAGAAATTCTTAGGGAAGGATGAAAGGCTTTTTGAATCGGCAGATTTCGTCATAAAGCAAGTTCCGGTTATTTGCAGCGAAAATACCGAAAAAATTCTTAGTATTTTTGGTGGACCATTGCCATTACGAGTTGGTTTGTTATAAAAGTACTGACATTCATGAATGATCTGATAAGCATTGCACGCCAATTCATCATTGAAGGCACCATAGTCTCTGTAAAACCCTTTGGGTCAGGCCATATAAATGATTCGTTCCTGGTGAAGACCCTTCCGGAGGCTGCTCCTGATTATGTGCTTCAGCGGATCAACCACACAATCTTCCGGAATATACCTGATCTAACCGACAATATTTTAAAGGTGACCCAGCACATCCGGCAGCAGCTGCATGCCAGTGAATCCATTTCAGACACTTTCCAGGTCATCCGGCTCATCCAGGCGCATTCCGGCAGTTTTTTTATTCACGACGAAGAGGGAAACTTCTGGCGGTTGTACAATCATGTACGCGGCAGTAAAAGTTATGATATCGTTGCAAATCCCGACCTGGCCTATGAAGGTGGCAAGGCATTCGGTATTTTTCAATATCTGACATCCGGCATTGATGCATCATCCCTCCATGAGATTCTTCCTGATTTTCATAATATCGCAAAGAGAATTTCAACATTCAGGGAAACAGTCCTGCGCAATCCGGCAGGCCGTTTAAACGAGGTTATTAATGAAATTGCCTTTGTGGAAGCCCGTTCAGAACAGATGCATGCAATCATGCGACTAGGTGAACAAGGGTATATCCCGGTTCGGGTCACACACAACGATACGAAATTCAACAACATCCTTTTTAACCAGGACAATAAAGCAATTTCAATCGTTGACCTCGATACTGTAATGCCAGGTTATGTCCTGTACGATTTCGGCGATGCCATCCGCACCGGTTCAAACATGGCGGCAGAGGATGAAGCAGATCTTGCAAAGGTGAATATTGACTTGCATCTGTTCGAAGCTTATTCAAAAGGATACCTCGGGATTGCCAGAAAATTCCTTCACCCGGCTGAAATCAGCCATCTTGCCTTTTCGGCTAAATTCATGACCTACATCATCGGGCTGAGGTTTCTGACTGATCACCTTGTTGGCGACCGGTATTTTAAAATCGGTTTCCCCGGGCACAACCTGCAGCGGGCAAGGGCCCAATTCAAATTACTAGAGCGTATGGAAGAGCAATTCTTCCCCATGCAGGAAATCATCCGGAAACAAGCCATGAATTAGCCTTATACACCAATTGCGATCCATATTTATATTTCTGTGGCAACCTGTAAACCAGGATCAGGAAAACTGAGTTAACCTTCAATGATTCATCCGTCAATGGTTTTTTTTGCTTATTTTGCATAAAAATACATTTAACAACTTGCTTATGCGCCATTTTGCCGTTTTATTGCTGCTTTCACTGTGCCCACTTGCTTTTTGGGGGGAAAATCGTCCTGATTCTAACCTGGTATCCATCGTTCCGAAACCTGTGATGATGAAAATGGGGACCGGCCAGTTCGTGATCAGTCAGTCTACGCTTGTCCTTGTACCTGGCAATGACGAGGAGATCGCGAGAATTGCCAGGTTTTTTACAGAAAGGATCAGCTATTCAGGAGGACCCTTGCTCCAGGTGAGGGTGATGACCAGCGATGACAAGAAACTACCTGCTGTGGTATTGGGACGGCAAGATAAAACCTCATCCTCAAATACAGAGGGTTATGATTTGAAAATTACGCCCAAGCAGGTCTTGCTTACTGCACCCACTGGCAGTGGCATTTTCCACGGAGTACAGACCCTTTTGCAACTGCTTCCATCCGGGATTTCCGGGCAAAACCCCTCCAATACATTTAATCAGCTGGCTTTACCTTCTCTGAGGATCGTTGATTTCCCCAGATATCCATATCGTGGCATGCACCTGGACGTTTCACGTCATTTTTTTCCGAAAGAATTCATCAAGCGCTACATTGACCTGATAGCAATGTACAAAATGAATACGTTCCACTGGCACCTGACTGATGACAATGGATGGCGGATTGAAATCAAAAAATATCCAAAACTCATGCAGGTTGCAGCCTGGCGTGTTGATCATGAGGACAAGCCCTGGGATGAGCGACCGGCGCAACAACCCGGAGAAAAGGCGACTTATGGCGGATATTATTCACAGGATGAAATCCGGGAGATCGTTCAGTATGCGGCCGACCGCTATGTTACCATTATTCCCGAAATTGAAATGCCTGCACATTCTTTAGAAGTTCTTGCCGCCTACCCTCAATTTTCATGTACGGGGGGTCCATTTACCGTTCCCCCGGGAGGGTATTGGCCCAACGTTGACATTTTATGTGCCGGGAACGATTCGGTCTTTACGTTTTTAGAAGATGTCCTGACAGAAGTCATGGAACTTTTTCCGTCAAAGTACATCCATGTTGGTGGTGATGAGGCAGACAGAACCAACTGGAAGAAATGTCAGAAATGCCAGGAAAGGATTAAAACAGAGGGACTTAAAGACGATAAGGAGTTGCAAAGTTATTTCATGAAAAGGATAGGCAAGTTCATTGCATCGAAAAACCGGAAGATGGTCGGGTGGGATGAAATCCTTGATGGCGGACTTGCTCCGGAAACCACGGTGATGTCATGGCGGGGTGTGGAAGGCGGTATTGCTGCAGCACGACAGGGCCACGATGTTATTATGACACCCAACTCTCATTGCTATTTTGACTATTACCAGGCAGATCCGGCTTCAGAGCCCAAAGCCATCGGTGGTTTGATCACCCTTAAAAAGGTTTATTCCTTTGAGCCAATGCCGGCAGAACTGACAGCAGAAGAAGCCAGGCATATCCTCGGCGCACAGGGCAACCTGTGGTCGGAATTTATCCCCACACCCGCTCAGGCTGAATACATGGCTGTTTCGCGCATGATCGCACTTTCGGAAGTGACGTGGTCTCCCAAAAATATGCGCAACTGGGGAGATTTTCAGCACCGCATGATTGTCCAGTATAAACGGCTCAGCAACATGAAAGTGAATTACAGCAAGGGTTCTTTTAAAGCTGATGCCAGGACGGAATTTGATAAAAAATCGAATTCATTACGATTGATCCTTGGTTCGGAGCAGTTGAACGTGCCCATCCGTTATACCCTGGACGGAAATGATGTGAATCTGTCCTCCCAGCTCTATGAGGGGCCGGTTGTAGTGAAAAGAAACGGGGTCATCAAAGCCGGGCTGTTCGTTGACGGACAAATGAAGGAAAAAGCCATTGAAATGCCCCTCATTTTTCATCTTGCTGTCGGCAGGCCTGTGAAGTATCTCCAATCGTATTCTGACCGCTATCCGGGCAAAGGGGACATGACGCTTACCGATGGATTGCGTGGATCTATTAACCACCGTGATGGCCTGTGGCAAGGATTTCTTGGCAACGACCTTGACCTGATCATCGACCTGGGCCATGAAGTTCCGGTGAATTCTATTCAGGTCAACTTTCTACAGAACCAGCACAGCTGGATTTTTTTACCGGTTATTGTTGAATACTCACTATCTTCTGATGGTAAAAAATATCATTCCTTCAATGAGGTTCTGAATAAAATATCGCCAAAAGAGGACAAGGCCATCATTCAGCCATTTAATTTTCAGTTCATGAAAAACACAAAGGCAAGATTTATAAGGGTGAAGGCTAAGAACCTTCAAAAATGCCCGGCCTGGCATGAAGGGGCAGGTGAGCCCTGCTGGATGTTTACAGATGAGATCGTCGTATTCTGATAGTTACACCGTCATGATATCCTTTTCCTTGATTTCAAAGATTTTATCGGCTTTTGCAATGTATTCATCAGTAACTTTCTGAATATCAATTTCAAGTTTATCTATCTCATCCTCAGGGACACCATCTTTTTTAAGTTTTTTAGCGGTTTCATTGGCCAACCGGCGGATATTCCGGATGCTTATTTTGGCATTCTCAGCCTCTGATTTTGCTTTTTTCACCAGGTCGCGGCGGCGTTCCTCAGTTAATGGCGGAACCATGATCCGAAGGATTTCACCCTCATTTTTAGGATTAAATCCAAGATTTGCTGCCTGAATGGCCTTGTCGATGAGGCCAAGCACACTTTTATCCCAGGGCTGCACGATGATCTGCCGTCCATCAGGTGTACTGATATTGGCAGCCTGATCAATGGGTGTCATCACTCCGTAATAATCAATTCTTACCCCGTCGAGCATCTGTGCACTGGCTTTCCCTGCCCGTAATTTCTGAAGTTCTTTTTCGAGATGCTGAACCGCCAGGTGCATGCCCTCATTGGCCTCATCAAGGGTAAATTCTATCTCATCGTTCATAAATAGTGCGGGTTAAGATTGATATATTTAAAACAAAGAATGCAAGTCAATCAATGAATGCAATGCAATCAATGCATTCAATGCAAAAATAAAAAAATCAAACTAATAATCAAAAACAATAAAGTTCCCTGCATTGCCTGCATTAACCCTTAGCAAACTACTGTTCCAATAGCTTCACCATTCATGAGTTTGAGCAGGTTCCCCTGCTGGTTCATATTGAATACCACGATGGGCATTTTATTCTCACGGCAAAGCGTAAACGCCGTAAGGTCCATGATTTTCAAACCTTTTTCATAGGCCTCATCGAATGAGAGGGTACTGAATTTAAGGGCTGATGGATCCTTTTCGGGGTCGGCGGAATAAATTCCATCGACCCGGGTCCCTTTCAGTATTGCATCTGCCTGAATCTCAATGGCACGCAAAGCGGAGGCGCTATCGGTAGTGAAATAGGGATTACCGGTACCGGCTGCGATGACAACCACCTGGCCAGCCGTAAGATATTCAATGGCTTTCCTGCGGCTCATTGCTTCACAAATCGGGTCAATGGCAAGGCCAGACAGCAGTTTTGCCCCGAGGCCCATCTTCTCGAGGGCCGCCTGAATGGCCATGCTGTTGATCACCGTAGCCAGCATGCCCATGTAGTCGCCCTGTACACGATCCATTCCTTCGCTTGTTCCTGCCAATCCGCGAAAAATATTTCCGCCGCCGATCACAATGGCAACCTGTACCCCGGCGTCGACCACTGTTTTAATTTCACGGGCATATTCGGCCAAACGGGCAGGGTCAATCCCATAACCCTGGCTACCTTCCAGCGCTTCACCAGAAAGTTTTAAAAGAATGCGTTTGAATTTTATCATGTTTTTTAGTTAAAATGCAAACAATGAAAACAATGCAAAAATTAAATAATAAAACTACAAATAAAAGATTAAATCAAGAGATCCCTGCATTTCCAACATTGTCGGCATTGCTTTCATTAATTTTCTCCAGTTCCGTGACAATTTTTATATTTCTTTCCCGATCCGCAGGGACAAGGATCGTTCCGTCCGACTTTCTTTTCCACTTTAACAGGCTGGGCATGGGTTTTTTCCTGGGTATTTGAATTTGATTGCGACAACAGGTCAGAACGTTCTTCTTTCATGCGTGCACGATCAAGTTTACGGGGAGCCTGTGCCTCCTTGACATTTTCGACCTGAATCGGAACATCGGCCTTGATAAGAAAGGAGGTAATCTCCTTGTTTGTGCGCTGCACCATGCTCTTGAACAGTTCGAATGATTCGAATTTATAAATGAGCAAAGGGTCTTTTTGTTCATAGGCTGCATTCTGAACCGATTGTTTCAGATCGTCCATCTCGCGGAGATGTTCTTTCCAGGCATTGTCGATCATGCCAAGCACAATCCCTTTTTCAATGCTCAGCACGACCTCCTTCCCCTTGTCCTCATAGGCTTTTTTCAGGTTTGCAACGGCCTGCATGGTTTTTAACCCATCCGTAACCGGAATGGCGATATTTTCATAGCGTGTTTCATTTTCAAAAACATCCTTGATTACCGGGTATGTTTTTTGAGCAATGTGATCACACTTTGATTTATAGCGTTTATATATGTAAGAATAAAGTTTATCGACCAGTTCATCATTGCTGAGTGATCCGAAGTCTGCTTGCGAAATGGGGGAATCAGCAGCAAATTCTTTGAGCAAATCCAGGTTGAAACTATGGAAATCACGTTTTTCCTGCGCATCGAGAACAACCGTTTCGCAAACGTCATAGATCATGTTTGAAATATCGACTGCCAGCCGATCGCCAAAGAGGGCATGGTGACGTTTTTTATAGATGGCTTCACGCTGGATATTCATCACATCATCATATTCAAGCAAGCGCTTGCGGACCCCAAAGTTGTTTTCTTCGACTTTCTTCTGGGCACGTTCAATGGAATTGGTGATCATCGAATGCTGGATGACCTCCCCCTCTTTGATACCCATCCTGTCCATGATTTTTGCAATCCGGTCGGAGCCAAACATGCGCATCAGGTCGTCATCCAGGGAAACAAAGAACTGCGAACTGCCCGGATCTCCCTGCCTTCCTGCCCGGCCGCGCAACTGACGGTCGACACGCCGCGATTCATGACGTTCGGTGCCGATGATCGCCAAACCTCCTGCCTGCTTCACCCCGGGGCCAAGCTTGATGTCGGTTCCACGGCCTGCCATGTTGGTGGCAATGGTTACGGTACCCGCACGGCCTGCTTCCGCTACAATTTCTGCTTCGCGTGCATGTAATTTGGCATTCAAGACATTATGCGGAATATTTTTCCGTTTAAGCATACGGCTCAGCAGTTCAGAGGTCTCTACCGAGGTCGTACCAACGAGACTTGGCCTTCCTTCCTTCACCAGCTTCTCAATTTCATCAATTACCGCGTTGAATTTCTCACGTTTGGTTTTATATACCAGATCTTCACGGTCATCGCGAACAATTTTTTTATTGGTTGGGATTACCACCACGTCAAGTTTGTAAATATCCCACAACTCTCCCGCTTCCGTTTCGGCTGTGCCGGTCATCCCGGCCAGTTTTTTATACATCCGGAAGTAGTTTTGCAGGGTTACCGTGGCGTAGGTTTGGGTAGCTGCCTCAATTTTAACGTTTTCCTTGGCTTCAATTGCCTGGTGCAATCCATCTGAATAGCGGCGTCCTTCAAGAATACGACCCGTTTGCTCATCCACGATCTTTACCTTGTTATCCATTACCACGTATTCAACATCCTTCTCAAAGAGGGCATAGGCTTTAATAAGCTGGTTTACGGTATGAACACGTTCGGTTTTGATGGAGTAATCGAGCATCATGGCATCTTTCTTCTCAAGTTTCTCCAGGTCAGTAAGGTTCTGGCGTTCCAGTTCGGCAATCAGCAGGCCGATATCGGGTAAAATGTAAAAAGTAGGGTCTTCATAGGACTGGGTGAGCAGGTCGATGCCAAGGTCGCGCAATTCAATTGTATTATTTTTTTCATCGATCACGAAATAGAGCTGATCATCGATGATGTGCATGTTTTTCATTTGCTCAGCCATGTAAAAGTTTTCTGTCTTGAGCAGCAACGCCTTCATGCCGGGTTCGCTCAGGAATTTGATAAGGGCTTTGTTTTTTGGTAACCCGTGATGTGCACGGAGTAATTGTTCTCCGGCTTTTTTGATATTCTCATCATTTTTGGGATCCTCTGAGAGCGCCTTGGCTTCGGCAAGCAATTTGGTCACAAGATTCCGCTGTGCATTGTATAGTTTGGTAACATTCGGCTTGAGGTCATCGAACAGCTGATTCTCTCCTTTGGGTGTGGGGCCTGAGATAATGAGGGGCGTACGGGCATCATCGATCAAAACCGAGTCAACCTCATCCACAATTGCAAAATTGTGCGGGCGTTGCACCAGTTCTTCCGGATTGCTGGTCATGTTGTCGCGCAGGTAATCGAAACCAAATTCATTGTTGGTGCCATAGGTAATATCGGCCAGATAGGCATCGCGGCGTGGTTGTGAGTTTGGTTCGTGGCGGTCGATGCAATCCACTTTCAGCCCATGGAATTCAAACAACGGCCCCATCCATTCCGAGTCGCGTTTTGCAAGATAATCGTTGACGGTAACAATGTGGACCCCTTTGCCCGGAAGTGCATTCAGGTACATGGGAAGGGTGGCAACCAGCGTCTTTCCTTCACCGGTGGCCATTTCCGCAATTTTACCTTCGTGCAGTACCACACCGCCGATCAACTGGCAATCGTAATGAACCATATCCCAGGTGATCATGTTTCCTCCGGCCGTCCAGCTATTGCGATAGCGGGCAATGTCGCCGTCAATCTCCACATTTGCTTTTTTAGCAGCTAGATCGCGGTCATTCTGGGTGGCAGTCACTTCAACAAATTCATTTTCAAAAAATCTCCGTGCGGTATCTTTCATTACGGCAAATGCCTCAGGGAGTATTTCAAGAAGTATTTCCTGGGTCAGGTCATATGATTCCTTTTCCAGGTGGTCGAGCACTCCATATAATTTTTCCTTTTCATCAATTTCGATTTCATCGGAATTGAGCTGTTCTTTGAGTTCGTCGATCTCCTTTTCTTTACCGGAGATATGTTCTTTTATCCTGTGCTTAAAAGCATATGTGTAGGCGCGAAGCTCGTCATTCGACAGGTTTTTGATCTCCTCCCAGGCTTCAATCGCTTTGTCGACCATCGGGTTGATGCTCTTTATATCCCGCTGAGACTTATTGCCCAGCATTTTCTTAAAAAAATCTAACATGGTACGGTTTTATTGTTCCAATAATTTTTGTAAATCGGCCTCCAGCCCGTTGCTGGGTGGTTCGGCCGGATATTTATAAATCTTACCCGCTTTATCAATCAGTACAAACAATGGGTAAGTGCGTACATCATAGTCTTTCAACACATCCGACTGATCACCGATGTTGACAAATGTCCACACATAATCATTTTTCAGGTTGATAAAATAGAGCATTTTGCTGAAATATTTATCAGCGGAAACACTGACAAAATCAATTTGGTCCTGGTATTTATCATACAAAGGTTTGATCAGGTCCATTTCAGACAGGCACCCCTCACAATAGGTCGTCCAGAAGCACAACACCACCGGTTTCCCACGCAGGGTCTTCAGGGAAAGCAACTTTTGTGTACGGTCAGGCAGGGTGAATTCAGGGGCAAGGGTTCCTGGTTTGAGTTTGGTAAGCAAACTGATCATATCTTCGGCCACGATCCTGTTCCCGGGAAATTTTGTTCGTTCTTTTACTGCATCGATCACGCCAAGCAGTTCAACCTGTGAATAGTTTGGCATATTATACAAATCCATCGCTCCCTTGAGCATCACCAGTTCGCGCAATTGTTCATTTTTCAATAACGTATCTGCCATCATGGCTTTCATAATGCTTTTATAAGGATCTGCCCCCCTGAGCAATGCGTTCAGATCCACCTTACGGATGGTATTGGAAGTGACCGTGAGATACCTGGTAAAAAAACTGTTAAAAAAATCCATGTACTCAGGGTTGTTATAAAGGATGGGTCTTTCAGTGAAATATTTTTTCGCCAGTTGCGCCTGGTTGTAATACTGTGTGAGTTGTTCAAGGGAAGCCATTTTATACGAGGCGTAATCGAGGAAATAGGAGTTTTTGACCGACCCGAAATGCTGGTTGAGCTGTATGCGGAAGGTATCGAGCAATACCTTTTTATGGTCCCGGTACAAACCATTGAAATGCTCCATCAGAAATCCACTGTAGATTGAATTAAATGTGTCAACCAGGGTATTTAGTTCCAGGGAATCGCTCTTAGCCGGTTCAATGGTTAAATTCTGGGACTGAATGAATGGGTTCACCTCCGTATATTCATCGTATCTCATCGGGGCAATCCGGAAGTCATAAGTTTTCCCGGGTTCCAGGAACATCTCAGTTTTATGGAAATCAATGGAAATACTAACATTGATCGTTTGTTCAAGGTTCATCGACAGTGAGAAATGGCCGGTTGAGTCGACCCTGGAACTGGCAAGTGGCTTTTCCCAGAAAGTGATGAGATCACCCGGGGCGGTAATCCGGATGATTTTCCGTTCTGCCCCGGGAGCGGAACCCTGGATGGTGGTTTTTTGAGCAGAAGAAGATAATGAAATGAATAAAATAAAAAACAAGACACCTGATAACCTCATAAACGGACTTTAAATTCGAAAATCGTTAACCGCAAATCAATATTAAAAATCAACCCCATCCGGCACAAACTGCTTTACCTCGCCGCCATTGCGGATGATGTCCCTGACAATGGACGAACTCAGCGAAGCGTACTCCTGTTCGCAAAGCAGGAAAACCGTTTCGATGCCTGGAACCATCAGTTTATTCATTTGACCAATGCTGCGTTCAAATTCAAAATCTGCCGCGGTACGCAAACCGCGCAGGATAAAAGCAGCATTTTTCTTTTGGCAGAAATCGACTGTCAGGCCTGAAAAAGTGGCAATTTCGATCTTCGGTTCCTTTGCAAAAATGAGCTGAAGCCAGGCCAGGCGCTGAGACAGAGAGAAAAAGGATTTCTTCTCCCCGTTTTCACCAATGGCCACGATCACCAGGTCAAACAGGGGCAATGCCCGTTTGATGACAGATTCATGCCCCCGGGTGATGGGATCAAATGAACCGGGGAAGACTGCAATTCGTTGCATTTGTCATTCGTTTGAACCGGCAAAGATAAATAAAACAGGTGGATAATGCTCCTATAGCATGAGTTTGCAGATTTACAAACTCATTCACGGATCAAAAGGTTATTCAAAGGTGAAGGAGACCTGGAAAATTTTTGAATTGACCTTGTCGATTGACTCGGTATAGATGTTGTTTTCGTGTTTCAAAACATCCATTACCCCGTACATCATTTTAAGCTCCAGGCCAAATTTGAACCATTCGTTGTAAAAATCAAACCCGACACCCGCTTCCAGATAGATATCATTCTGGTTAAATTTAACGATCTTGTCGTCTTTATCAGCTTTTTGTTCACGCTTTTTTGCCTGCGACGCCAAATCGAGTGAATACTGGGCCCCCGCGAGAAGATATGGTCTGAAATTATTGTACCGCATGGCCTTATATTTGATTTCCAGCGGGAAATTGATGTAGGTGGATGGGATTTTCTTGGTCTTGGTAATCCTTTGGATGGAATCTTTTCCGGCAAAGGTGGAATACGTTTCAATTTCGTAGTTGATGGTGCGGTCGCCAAATGACAGGGATGGTACGAATTGCAAATCAAAATGTTTTCCCATCCGCATGTTGCCAACGATACTGATCACAAAACCCGGGATGGGCGTTGAATTAACAGAGAGAACCCTTGCCGAATCCGGTAAGGGCAGAATATCGGGAAGGTATGTGGAATCAAATACACGGGTACCCAGGTCGGCAATGGGGCGGATGGATGCAAAACTCTGGTTCACCCCCAGCACAAATCCGAAGTGGAACAAATAATCCTGGTCATAGGTCGGCATGTTCAATACAACCTTGCGCTGGCCGATTGCGGATATGGGAAAAACAAAGGCAAGGATGACCAGTGACAGGATGAAGGGTCGTGCAGCTTTCAAGGAATTGTAGCAATTAATGAATAGCAGTAACGGAGATTTCTCTATTTTATTTTTCAGCTGTGTAGATGGATGCGATTCCCATGCTTAGTTTGATTTGTTTTGAACTTTTTAAACCCACTGAATCAAGGATATCCAGGAATTTTTTTCCGGAAGGGAAAGCTGCGACCGATTCGGGCAGGTAGGTATAGGCTTTGCTGTTTCCTGAGATCAGCCGTCCTAAAACAGGAATGATGTGTTTTGAATATACCGGATAAAGTTGTTTCATCGGGAATGAATCCGGATGAGAAAATTCGAGGATGAGCATGATTCCACCAGGGCGCAGTACCCGGCGCATTTCCTGCAGCCCCAGCTCAAGGTTTTCATAATTCCTGACGCCAAAAGCTACGGTGATAGCCTCAAAGGAGTTGTCGGAGAATGGAATTTTTTCGGCATCGGCACATTGCAGGGTGATGGTTTTATTCAATCCCTTCTCCATTAATTTCAGCCGGCCGATTTCTAGCATTTTTTCCGAAATGTCAATTCCCACTATTCGTTCAGGTTCCAGCGATGATATGGCGATGGCCAGGTCTCCGGTACCGGTTGCAACATCAAGTACCGACACCGGGTTGCGGCTGCCAAGCAGGCTGACAAGCTTTGTTCTCCAGGCCCGGTCAATGCCGAATGATAACAAATGGTTCAGAAAATCATACTTCGGCGAAATGTCATCGAACATTATCCGCACCGCTTCTTTTTTTGAACGTTCAATCATGATGATACATTAAAATGCCAGCAATTTAAACCCTTGGAGGGTCACAGACCCTCCAAGGGTCGGTTATTGTATGCATTCCTGCATAAAAAAAAAGGGATTACCCAAGTTTTCGGATAATCCCCATTTGCCCCGGAAAAAAATTATGCGCCTAATTGCAGGCGTTTGAAGCCGGTTACAACCAGATCTTTATCATTTTCAGAGATATACTGGCGAACGGTCTTCTTGGTATCCTTAATAAAATCCTGGTTCAGCAAGGTCATTTCCTTGAAGAATTTCTGAAGCTTTCCCTGTGCGATTTTTTCAACCATTTCTTCAGGTTTACCTTCCTGGCGGGCCATATCTTTGCCTATTTCAATTTCGCGATCGATCACTTCCTGGGTTACATTGTCTTTATCGACCGCAACGGGGCTCATGGCTGCCACCTGCATGGCAAGTTCATGACCGATTTCCAGTACATTTTTAGCATCCTTTTTACTCATTCCGATAACGGTTGCAAGGCGGTTGCCAAAATGGTTATAAGCAAAAACAACTGGTGCTTCGATCACTTCATAATGGGCAATCTGAATTTTCTCCCCTGTTTTTCCAAGAAGTTCATTCAGTTTTTCTTCAACGGTGGTTGTTCCCAGCGACATGGGCATCAGATCGGCAACCGCGTGGATACGTTTTGCAAGGCCCAGTTCAAGAAGATTCCTGGAGAAGTTGATAAATTCTTCCGTTTTCCCTACAAAATCGGTCTCACAATTGACCATGATCACTGCGCCATAGGTCTGATCATCGGAAGTTTTTGCAATGACAAAGCCCTGGTTGGCATCACGGTCAGCCCGTTTACCGGCAACTTTCTGTCCTTTTTTCCGAAGATAGTCAATGGCTTTATCGAAATCGCCTTCTGTTTCCTGCAGGGCTTTTTTACAATCCATCATCCCGGCACCCGACATCTGGCGCAATTTATTTACATCAGCAGCAGTAATATTCATAATGAACTTTTATTTTATAATTGAATTAAAATTAAAACGGCGAGTCAGCGAGAAAATCGCAAATCGAAAATAGTAAACCGTAAACTGTAATTATTTTTTGTTGCTTCGTCCGGCTGGTTTGCTGATACGTTTGCGTGCCGGTTTGTTTTTATCCTCGGGAGCGGGTTCGAGACCTTTCATCTTGGCTACCTTGGTTTCCACAAAATCCTTTTTCACGATCTTGATACCATCTTCATCCACTTCATCTTCATCTGAATCGAGCAGGTGAGAACCCATTCTGCCTTCGAGTTCATCGCTTTCGCCGCGTTCGTCGCTGGCTTCTTTCTTATCGCGATCGAGTTTACGTTCCATCAAACCCTCTTCCATGGCCCTGACCATGGTGTCGACGATCAAAGAAATTGATTTGGAGGCATCGTCATTTGCCGGAATCGGAAAATCGACCGTTCTCGGGTCGGAATTTGTATCGACGATGGCGAAGGTTGGAATGTTGAGTTTCTTAGCCTCGGCCAGGGCGATATGTTCTTTCAGGATATCGACAATAAAAATAGCAGACGGGAGGCGGTTCAAATCAGCGATGGAACCAAGGTTCTTTTCCAGTTTGGCACGTTCACGCGTGATCGTAAGGCGTTCTTTTTTCGAAAGGTTGGTATAGGAAGGTGAACTCATCAGTTTGTCGATGGAGATCATCTTGCGCACGGCCTTGCGGATGGTGGCAAAATTGGTGAGCATTCCACCGGGCCACCGTTCGGTCACATAGGGCATGTTGATCCTTTTCACATGTTCGGCAACAATGTCCTTGGCTTGCTTTTTGGTAGCAACAAAAAGCACTTTTTTCCCTGCTTTGGCAATTTGTTTCAAGGCGGCGGCAGCTTCGTCGACCTTGGCCATGGTTTTATACAGGTCGATGATATGGATCCCGTTGCGTTCCATGAATATATACGGAGCCATTGCCGGGTTCCATTTGCGGCGCAAGTGACCAAAATGGACACCTGCATCCAGTAATGCATCAAAATTCGTTCTTGACATATGATAATTCTATGAATTCTAAAATACTAACGTTTACTAAACTGGAATCTTTTACGGGCTTTTTTCTGTCCGAATTTTTTACGTTCCACCATACGCGGGTCGCGCATCAGCAGGCCTTTGGCCTTCAAGGGTGGGCGATGTTCTTCGTTGATTTCGCACAATGCGCGGGCGATTGCGAGGGCAAGCGCTTCTGCCTGTCCGCGGATACCACCGCCATCAAGGTTTACCTTGATATCGTATTTACCCTGGTTGTTGGTCACCTCAAACGGTTCGGTTACCTTAAATTGAAGAATCGGCGTGGGAAAATAGTTCTTGAATTCGCGGCCATTCACGGTAATGATGCCCTGGCCTTCCTTCAGATAGATACGTGCAACGGCAGTTTTCCTTCTGCCGAGGGTGTTGATAACTTCCATATTACTTGATTGAGGTTAATTTCATAGGTTTCGGTTGCTGTGCATTGTGCAGGTGTTCGGGGCCGGCGTAAACATAAAGGTTCCGGAACAGTTCGCGGCCCAGCCGGTTCTTCGGGAGCATTCCCTTGATGGCCTTTTCCACCACGGCAGTCGGCTTTTTGGCAAGCAGTTTGACGGGGGTTGATTCCTTTTGCCCTCCGGGGTACCCCGAATGGGTAAGATAAATTTTATCCTCCATCTTCTTGCCCGTAAGCAGAATTTTTTCGGCGTTGATGATGACAACATTGTCGCCACAATCGACATGGGGTGTGTAATTGGTCTTTGTTTTGCCTTTCAGCAACATCGCCACTTTGGCTGCCAGTCGGCCAAGAACCTGACCTTCGGCATCGATAAGCACCCAATCTTTGGTCACGGTGGCCGCGTTTGCGCTTATTGTCTTGTAACTTAACGTATTCATGCTTCTTCCTGATTATTTTTAAAAATGAACCTTTTTCTTCCAAAAAGGGGTGCAAAGATATTGGTAATTTTATTTACTGCAATGACATTTGAGGATTTAAATAATATATTTTTGCATTATCGTTTATTCTGTGACATTTATTTGTAATTTTATGGCTTATTTTGTGACATTACACCTCACCCTAACCCTCTCCTCAAGGATATGGAATTCCCTTTCCCTTGAGGAGAAGGGGTGAGGGGATGAGGCGCATATAATCCTATCCTTATGGAATACCGTCAAAATGAACAACTACTCCTGGCAACAGAATTTGTTCAGTTTACGAACAAAAATATTTTTTTAACAGGCCGTGCCGGAACCGGGAAAACCACCTTTTTACATAATCTCAGGAAGATGACACCCAAAAGGATGGTTGTGGTTGCCCCTACCGGTGTGGCAGCGATCAATGCCGGTGGGGTCACCATCCATTCCTTTTTTCAATTGGGATTTGGCCCGGCGATACCGGAATCGGCCATGCCTAATACACAGGGGAGCCCGCGGGAAAGGTTCCAGCGTAAATTCAATCGTGAAAAAATCAGGCTGATCAAATGCATCGACCTGCTGGTGATCGATGAAATCAGTATGGTGCGTGCAGATATCCTCGATGCCGTTGACGAAGTTTTACGAAAATATCGAAACCATTCCAAACCTTTTGGCGGGGTGCAACTGCTGATGATCGGCGACCTGCATCAACTCGCACCGGTGATTAAAGAGGATGAATGGAATATTCTCAAGGATTATTATCCCACGGCCTATTTTTTTGATAGCCTGGCACTGAAAAAATCCAACCCCATCACCATCGAATTAAAAGAAATTTTCAGGCAATCGGATGCCCGCTTTATTTCTCTGCTCAACCGGGTCAGGGAAAACAAAATTGACAACCAAACACTTTGTGAACTTAACGCACGATACATCCCAGGGTTTAACCCCGGGCTTAAGCCCGGGGTGGAGCCCGGGGTGGAGCCCGGGGGTGAGTCCTGGGATCAGGAAGGCTACATTACCTTAACCACTCACAACGCGAATGCCTTTGAGATGAACAGGGTGAAATTAGAAGCTTTGAACGGGAATCCGCGTGTTTTCTCTGCCGGAATCACCGGTGACTTCCCGAAATATAATTTCCCCACCGAGGAAGAACTCAAATTGAAACCTCATGCCCAGGTCATGTTCATCAAAAACGATTTGTCACCCGAAAAGCAATTCTACAACGGGAAAATAGGTGAAATAACACGAATCGAAGAAGAGGTTGTTTTTGTGAAATGCCCTGCCGACGCGGAAGAAATAGCTGTTGGCCGGGTGAAATGGGAAAACATCAAATATTCACTTCACGAGGAAACCAAAGAAATCAAAGAGGATGTCGTGGGCAGTTTCACTCAGATTCCCCTCAAACTGGCATGGGCGATCACCATACATAAAAGCCAGGGGCTTACTTTCGACAAGGTAATAATAGATGCAAACGCCGCTTTTGCTTTCGGGCAGGTTTATGTGGCATTGAGCCGCTGCAGGACTTTTGACGGAATTGTGCTCAGCACTCCCATTGCCGTGTCGGGAATTAAGACCGATTCCGCGGTATTAAGATATTCAAATGAGACCCGTCAAAACGAAACGGGTGCCGATACCTTATCTGAGTCGAAAAACATTTTTCAAAGAGATTTATTCATTGAACTATTTGATTTTAGATCAATTAAATACAGATTTACCAATTTGTTCAAGTTGATAATTGAAAATTCAAAAATCCTTGATCCTTCGTTGGTCCCTGAACTTCAGGTTATTGGAAATACATGTGATGCCGGTTTATTTCAAATTGCAGAGAAATTCAAAACTCAACTGGTAAAATTGCTGACCGCGACGATGCTTCCCGAAGAAAATCCTGAATTGCAGCAACGTACGAAACAGGCCGCATTGTATTTTATTTCCAATCTGAAAGATCCGCTTTCAGTCAATCTTGGAAAACTCAACCTGGACACAGATAATAAAGCGCTCAGAAAACTTTTATCGGAATCATTTGAAAAATTGCAGCTGGAAATTTTCATCAAACTGTCCTGCCTTGAGAATTGTCAAAATGGCCTGGATACCATTTCCTACCTCAAAACAAGGGCGGATGCATCCTTAGACTTCCGCCCGCATGGCAGGCAAAAAGCACAGCATCAACAGCAGTACTCAAAAACCATTATACATCCGGTACTTTTTACGGAACTCAAACGTTGGCGTGATGACCTGGCCGATGAAATGAATATACCGAAATATAGGGTCCTGCCACAGAAATCGATGCTGGAACTGATGAACAAACTGCCCGTTACCCTTGAAGGGTTAACACGGGTAAAAGGGATCGGGAAGCTCAAAATGAAACAGTTTGGTTTGGAGATCATTTCCATCATCAGTACTTATTGTGCCGATCATGATATCATCCCTTCACAAACTGAGATCGCTGTTGCAAAAAGAGATAAAAAATAATTCTGATGCATCATCGACTTTTAACTGATCATCTTTCGCGCATCAAACCTTTCTGCCTCTTTGGCGCCAAAGGGGTCGGGAAAACAACGGTGGTCAGGGAGTTTGCCGGTAAATTCAGCAACTGCATCCACCTCAATCTGGAGACAGGGGTTGACCGCGCCATCTTCAACTTTGACGTACCCGCCGACGAAACACTCAAAGCAATCAGCTTTTTAAAAGGAAAGGAGGTCCGGGGAACGGGGACCCTCATCGTGCTTGATGAGCTTTACCGCTGCCAGGAGGCGATCAAATGGGTGAGGAAGCAGGCTGATGGGCGGAAGTACAGAGACACTGACAGGAGGACGGGCGGACCGTCGGACAATTTTGCAGGATCCGGAGGACCGTTTATTATTGCAAATTCCTCAATAATGACAAAGGAAATGGATATGCTGACCGACCTTGAAAACGGGATCATGCAGCCGCTTTTTTTATATCCCTTTTCCTTTGAGGAATTTCTGATGGTGGTTGAAGATCCCGCGGCTCTTGAGGCATTCAGGGAAGTGCCGGTACCCTATTATGCCTATGAAAAGTTACTGAACTATTTTCACATCTATTCCATGATTGGCGGGATGCCGGAAATTATTGGTGAATATGCAGCCAACCGGCATCTTTCGGGGCTTAAAAATATTTATAAACGGGTTGAAGAAAGACTCATCCAGGGACTGCAGGATGTATCAGCCAGCACGAAAAGCCGGGACCTGGCAGTGGAAGTACTTCAAAACACCTATCCCTTTGCGGCCACCAGGATCAGTTTCAACCGCTTCGGGAACCTGGAAAAAGGGAGCCGGGAGATCAGCCAGGCATTCAGGATGATGGAACGTGACTTTTTCCTCCAAATGATCTACCCGGTCACCTCCACCACCTTGCCGCTTGCGCCCGATTTCTCTAAGTTCCCGAGGGTGCAACTGCTTGATACCGGGCTTGTCAATTATTTCTCAGGTATTCAGAAACCCCTGTTCCAATCACACGACATGAATGCAATTTTCGAAGGGCAGATTGCCCGGCAGGTAGTGGGGCAGGAGTTGCTGTGTGCGGGAAACCCTGATGCCGGCGCCCGTTCACATTTAAACTTCTGGATTAGGAACAAGGCCCAATCCAGGGCGGAGGTCGATTTTGTATTTCAATATGATGATTGGCTCATTCCCGTGGTCGTCCGGTCAGGGGAGCCCGGCCGGCTCAGGTCACTGCATCAGTTTATCGATTTAGCCCCGCATGCCTATGCAGTGCGTTTGCATGCGGGTAAACTGGCTGTTCAGCAAACGCAGACCATTCGTGGAAAAAACTTTTACCTCCTGAACCTCCCCTACTTTCTTGCCGGAAAAATCAAAGAACATCTGAAAGGGTTCTTAAGGTTTGCGAATGGATGACCGTTTTCCGTATCTTTGCGCGGCTTTTTCAACTATATATCATATGTCGATCAGTGTTTCCAACATCACCAAAATCTATGGCACCCAGAAGGCGCTTGATAATGTGACGCTTGAAATAAAACCCGGTGGGATCACGGGGCTGCTTGGCCCAAATGGTGCAGGGAAGAGTACCCTGATGAAGATCCTCTCCTGTTTCATTCCTCCCACCTCGGGAGATGCTTCTGTTTGTGGTTTCGATGTGCTGGAACAGTCCATAGAAGTAAGGAAAAAGGTCGGTTACCTTCCTGAGAACAATCCGCTGTACCTTGATTTATATGTAAGGGAATTCCTGGGATTTATTGCAGGAACACATCAACTGAAAGGAAATATAGCCCATCGGGTTGCAGAGATGATCGAAATGACCGGGTTGCAGTCGGAGCAGCACAAGAAAATCGGTGCACTTTCCAAGGGTTTCCGTCAGCGGGTCGGACTTGCCCAGGCCCTGATACACGATCCGGAAGTTCTGATTCTCGATGAGCCCACTTCAGGGCTTGATCCCAATCAATTGATCGAAATCCGGAATTTGATTACGCAGGTGGGCAAGACAAAAACGGTGATGATGTCAACGCACATCATGCAGGAGGTAGAAGCCATTTGCACGCGGGCGGTCATCATTCACCAGGGTCGCATCATTGCTGATGATTCCACACAAAACCTGCAGCACGTTGCAACTTCAAGGGTCATCATCATGGTCGAGTTCGACGCACCGGTTCAGGGGTCATTGCTCAATAAAATACCCGGGGTTTTATCGTGTGTGATCCCGGGAAGAAAAGATGCAGATCGAATTATTAAAAACGAATCCCGAATTCCGAATATTGGGGAACCTGTTTCCGCCATCGCTGACCATTCATCAACCATCTGGCATCTGATTTCGGCTCCAGACACAGATATCCGGGCGGAAGTATTCCAGTTCGCGGTAGAGAAAAAATACACCGTGTTATCCCTGCACCGTGAAGAACAGAAACTGGAAGAGGTTTTCCAGGAGTTGACAAGGCCCTGGGCCTGATCGTGCACTTTTTCCACAGTCTTTTTTTGAGATAAATAAATTTTAGTAATTTTGCAGCCGCAATAGTGGACAGATTTGATTGATTGCAACCACTGGAAAAAAATGCTAAACCAACATTTCCTTCCTACAATCAAAAATCAAATCGTTTATTTTAATGTTTTACCTGTGGAAGCCTTGATGCGTATTGCGTGACAGGGTGACAGGGTAACAGGGTGACAGGGTGACAGGGTAACAGGGTAACAGGGTAACAGGGTAACAGGGTAACAGGGTGACAGGGTAACAGGGGAACAAATAAATCGTAAATCTAAAATCATTTAATATGGGCTATTTATTTACATCGGAGTCCGTTTCAGAGGGACATCCGGATAAAGTTGCAGATCAGATATCAGATGCCTTGCTTGATGAATTCATGAAATGGGATCCGGAATCGAAAGTAGCATGCGAAACCTTTGTTACCACCGGGCTTGTTGTTTGCGGTGGCGAGGTAAGGACCAATGGATGGGTTGACGTACAGGAAACAGCGCGTCGTGTGATCTGGCAGATTGGTTATACCAAGGCGGAGTACCGCTTCGATTGTGATTCCTGCGGGGTGATCTCCACCATCCACGAGCAGTCGGCTGATATCAACCAGGGGGTGGTACGTGAAAAGAAAGAAGATCAGGGCGCGGGAGACCAGGGCATGATGTTTGGCTATGCCTGCAACGAGATGGAGAACATGATGCCCATGTCGATCGAACTGGCTCATATCTTCCTGCAGGAACTGGCTGAAATACGCCGGGAAGGCAAGCAGATGAAATACCTACGGCCCGACAGCAAATCGCAGGTCACCATTGAATATGATGACAAGGGAAAGCCGGTTCGCATCGATACCATCGTGGTGAGTACCCAGCATGACGATTTCATTCAACCTGCATCAAAGACTGTCAAGGCAGAAAAAGCAGCAGAAAAGGCCATGCAGGACAAAATCAGGGATGATGTTCAGAAAATCCTGATTCCCAGGGTCAAGAAAACGTTGCCATCAAAGATTCAGAAACTCTTCCAGGGTGATTTCAAACTACACGTGAACCCTACGGGAAAATTCGTCATCGGCGGACCTCATGGCGATACAGGCCTTACCGGACGCAAGATCATCGTGGACACTTATGGTGGACACGGAGCCCATGGCGGCGGAGCTTTCTCCGGCAAAGATCCTTCAAAGGTCGACCGTTCGGCCGCCTATGCTGCCCGGCATATCGCCAAGAACATGGTGGCTGCCGGTGTTGCCGACCAGGTACTGATCCAGGTTGCCTATGCCATCGGGGTGGCACAGCCTGTCGGAATCTACGTAAATACCTTCGGTACAGCCAAAGTGAAAGATAAAAAAGGGTCCATGCTGCCTGACGGAGTGATTGCCGAGAAAATCAGCAAAATATTTGACCTGCGCCCTTATGCCATCGTGGAAAGGTTCGGACTGAAGAATCCTATTTACCAGCCTACTGCATCCTATGGTCATTTTGGCCGTGATCATTACTCCAGGGAGGTCGAAGTTTTTTATCCCGTTAAAGGTTCAAAACCGATCAAAGTTAATGGTACCGGGAAAGAGGTTTACATGAAAAAAGTCGATTTCTTTGCCTGGGAAAAAGTTGATTATGCCGACAAACTCAGGAAAGAATTTGGCATTTAAATTGAAGATAATCCTCTTCCTTTCTCTGATTTTCCTGTTATTGCTTTCTCATGCAGGAAGTGCGCAAATTGATATTCAGCGCTATACTACGGCAACGGATACTTTTTACTGGAAACACTATGTTCATATCGCGAAACCGCCAAGGCTCAACCTGAGGCGGTTTTCGGTTTCACAACCGGCAAAAAAAATCGATGCCTTCCTGGCTCAAAACCTCAACCGGTTTGCTCAGTTTACCAATGATTCCACTCCTGAATTTTCTGTAAAAGACCTGAAAAAGTGCCTTTACCCTGTTGAAATTAACGGAGACAAACTCACTGATATGATCTTCAGCGGGCCCAGTGGAGGAGTGTCGGACATGGTGCAGATCTGGATCAATCGCCGGGATCGTTTTGAACTCGTTTTTGAGGACTACCAGTACATCTCGAAATTCAGAACCGTTGACCATTTACTGGCTGAAATGCAAACCGGAGATCCGGGGAACAAGGACGATTATCTCTATTTCACCCGCGATTACCGTGTTGAGCAGGAAAAAGGCGAAATTGCATTTGTTAAAGGGAAGCAGATTGTCGCTTATCAATACACGGAAGAACCTTCCGTTTACTATCCGCAGCCTGTTCCGTTTACAGCTTACGCGGATACGATGCTACTCAGGGCTTCCGCATCACACCTGAATGAACCTTTTCTTCCGCGTCTGGGCACATTCGGGAACATTGTGGCCAAATACCGTACCAAAGCAACCGGAATGGCACTGGCTTATAAATCGAACGGGAAAGGCAACGATTGGTTTTTTGTGGAGATTTCTCCCTCCGTATCACCGTCAGCATCAATCCTGTATGACGTTGAAAAGTTGCCAACGTTTATCCGCGGATGGGTTTCAAGCCGGTCAATTCACCTGTTGGTAACGAGGTAAACTGGTTTAATGCTGAACGATCAGCTTTTTTGTCAGGGTTATTTTTCCGTCAACCAGCAGGGAAGCAAAATAGATCCCGTCGCTCATATTCAGCGTGCTGATGGTTATTTTGCCGGAAGCAGCCGGCAAAATTTGTTTCTGCAGGATTGTTCCGAGAATATCGCGGATTAAGAGCGTTCCCTGTGAGCCAACCGGTACCGAATAATTGAACCCGGCCTGTCCGCTGGCAGGGTTTGGATAGCCATCGGAAAGCATTCCCCGGTTTGCAATCGATTCGCCGATGCCCAAAGGATAGGAGGTGTATTTGATGGTAACACTGACTGAATCGTTTGCATTTGACCTGCTGAAGAACACCCAGCGCACTACACTTTCACCGGAGGTTAAAGGATGAAAAGCAGTTTGTCCGTAGTGGCCTATGAATTCGGTATTGGTTTCTCCCACGGCAATGGGCTGATCATTCGGAGAGATAAATGTACCTGAACTATAACAGCCACCGGCCCAGCACATCGTTACTTCAGTAGAATCGAGCAGGGTCAACTCGGTTTTCTTGCACAGAACACTCAGGGAACTACTGCTTATGTTTTTAACATTCAAATAGGTAATGAGTTCAACACTATCAGGTGTTCCGGCCTGAATCAAGATGGAGTTGTTCTCAACCGGGCCCTGTCTGTTTGACAGAGAGAGGCTTTGTGAATAGCCATAGAAAGTTATCATTGTTAGCAGAAAAACAGCAGACAGTAGTTTTTTCATAAGATTTTCATTAAATACGGAGATTTCATGGCAAATTTACGAAATAAACCATTTCGCACCTCTTCCGTACCATAATATTTATTAATTTTGTAAGGGTATATTGTTAATCTGAAAACATGAAACAAATTTTACTGATTATTGCATTTTCCGGCATCCTGTATGTTGGATTCAGCCAGTCACAACGATTGGTAATCCTGGAGGAGTTCACTTCAGCTACGTGCGGCCCCTGTGTGAGCAAGAACGCGTTATTCCATACCTGGCAGACTCAGAGTCCAGACAAGTTCACCTCGATTTACTATCATGTGAACTGGCCTGCAGCAGGCGACCCGATGAACCTGGCCAATCCGGGAGAGACCTCCACGAGGGTAAGTTTATATATGAACCCTTCAAACATGTATGTACCCTATTCCGTTCTTGACGGGAATTACTATAACGGGAGTGCCGCCGGATGGACCATGACGAACATCAACAACAGGTACGCTATTCCTTCCCCTTTTGAAATCAGTATTCAGCACCGGGTTTCAGCCGGCGAGGATTCGGTTTTTTCGACCATGCTCATCAAATGTACGCAGAACATCACTGCAAGCCTGACTGCACACAATGTCATTATTGAGAAGTGGATCCATTTTAACGCAGCTCCATGTGCCAGTTCCAACGGTGAGCGGGATTTTTATAATGTCATGAAAGAAATGATCCCCAATGCTTCCGGCACGACATTACCCACTGCCATGGTTCCCGGGGATTATGTTTTGCTTGAAGGAGCCTGGAAAGCCGGCATCGTCTATGATTTCACCCAGTTGGCATCGGTGGGATTTGTGCAGGATAAAAACACTAAGGAAATCTATCAGGCAGCCAACAGCACCACAACCCCGGTTATTCTGCCTTATGGCACTGATTTGCAGGTAATGGATGTCGTCAATATTCCGGTGAAAACCTGTAAAAACATTCTTTCACCAGCGATAAGGATCAGGAATAACGGAAACAATCCGGTAAACAGCGTCACCATAAAATATAAGATTAACGACGGACCGTTGAATAGTTTTACCTGGAACGGTACACTGTCCAGCATGCAGAAAACAGTGGTCAGTCTGCCCGAGTATCCGTTTAATTTACTTGCCCTGAATAAGCTCACCATTTTTTCCACAAATCCGAACAACATACAGGATGAATACCCGAAAAATGACACCCTGCAATTTACCTTCACGCCATCTGCAGTTTCGACAAACCAGATAAAAATAAATTTGAGAACTGACAATTCACCACAGGAAACAACCTGGGAGATCAGGAATTCACTGGATGTTGTTGTCGCGAGCGGCGGTCCTTACCCGCTTCCGAACAAGCTTTACCAGCAAACCATCACTCTGCCGCAGGCCGATTGTTATTCTTTCACCATCAACGACACCGGTGGCGACGGGATCTGCTGCAGCAATGGCAACGGTGGTTATGAAGTTTCCTCAAGCGGGACAATCATCAAACAGGGTGGTTCTTTTAACTACGCCGAGACCTGTGAATTCTGGATGACTGCCCCGGTATCTGTTGAGGAAAACAGCCTTAACACTCAGTTGACCGTTTACCCCAACCCGTTTGATGGTTCAACAAATATTTCGTTCTCGACCAGGAAAAACAGCGAAACTGTAATTAAGTTATTCAATGCATACGGGCAGTTGGTGAAATCTGTTTCGCTCGGGCCTCTGAACGCCGGTCAGCACGAGACCGTGATGGATGGACAGCATTTAAAACCAGGGGTGTATATTCTCCAGCTGAACTCCGGCTCAGAGGTAAGTTCCAGGAGGGTTTCTGTTGTCCGGTGAATTATTGATTGCCGGTAATCCTGATCTCAAGGGCTCCAACGCCATATTTTGACATGGGGGCATCGAAGAACTCGATGCCCTTTTGCATTTTCAGCAATTCGATGAGCGCGGCCCGCAAAACCCCATTCCCCACACCATGAATAAAAATGACTTTTAAAAAATGACCTGCCAGGGCGCTGTCAAGACATTTCAAAAAAAAGTTTTTCTGGAAATCCAGTATCTCGGAATTTTCAAGATTTGAAGGATCATCAACCAGTTCATGAATGTGCAGGTCCACGACTGCTTCCTGCGGAGCAACCTGATACCTGGAAATAAACCCGGGCGTATGCTCCTGCGACTGGGTATTGGGATTTGGAACAGCTGCCATCACCTCCTCGGCAAGAAAATATTCTGTGAGTGAAAGTATTTTTACCACAATCCCTTTGGTCTGGATGACCGAATGCTCCCGGTAGTTTCCCTCCTTGTAAAACTTCTTTCCCTCTATTTTGAATTCGGAATTAAACGGTGGAAGCAAAGACGTGCATTGCTCCTTATGGAAAAGGAATTGCAGGATTCCATCAGTCCAATGCGTCAGTTGTTCACGGTTTATGGTTGCCAGCAATAATTTCGAATCGGGGAAAATGCTGCCGTAATCAACACCGCTGTAGTGACCCAGTGAATTTTTACTGAAGATATTGTACAATATATCGTAGGAACTGTTATTGATAAGAAATATATCCACGTTACCAGTGATCAGCCATTTCTGGTCATGCGGAACAAATGCGAGGTACAGATCTTCTGATTTCCGGTCTGCCGCAATGTGGCCAGGCAGATTGCTTGAGCGGCCATCGCCCGGTTCTTCCGCCTCGACGTCATCGGAGGGCACTTCAATATTATAATGTGACTCGAAAAACCTTGCGGCCGGTTCAGTGGCGTCAATTTTAATCAATTCACTGATCATCGTGGGAATCTCAAATCCATCTTCAATTAAAATACTGACCATGCGGCTGTCAATCAACCTGGCTACGATTCCACCACCTGAAGCATTCAGGAATTTTACTTTATCACCGACTTTTAATGTGCTCATAGGATTGGTTTTTGGGGGCCAAGTTGGCAAGAGAACATGGGGTCAAAGGGACGGGTGGATGGGGGGAAACATTTAGTTTTATTTCAGCATGCAAAGGTAGTTTTATTTATCTCTTATATTTTGGTCTTTCAGGAGAACCGATAATTCCCCAACTGACATCCTGGTTGGTCCCTTCTTAAATGCTCCGGTTGCCCGCCGATCCTCCTGTGAACTATTTCCTCATTTCCAGATCGTTACGCCAGACATCAGATATGATGGATTTTGAATATAAAAAAAATTAGTAACTTGCGCCCAGTATTAACCAAAAAAAAATCATTATGAGGAGAATTACCGTCCTGCTGCTATTCTTTTGTCTGGCAGCAACCACGTCGTTTGGAGGTGGGTACCAGGTAGGCTTGCACAATGTGCGCAACATCGGCATGGGGCTTATCGGGACTTCGCTAAGCTATGACGCAAGCAGTTTGTTTTACAATCCTGGCGGCGCAGCATTCGTCAATGAGAAATGGAGTTTTTCGGCAGGTGTCAGTTTGATCTTTGCCAGGGGAACCTATCAGGCAAAAGATGTCAACTACCAGGCGACACTTAAACATGAATTGAATACGCCATTTTATTTTTATGCCGCTTTCAAACCCACTAAAAATCTCAGTGTCGGTATTGCGGTCGATGCACCATATGGAAACAGGCTTGCCTGGAAAGATGATGCCGGTGACAACTGGAAAGGTCGTTACCTCATCAAGGATATTTCGTTCAAGGCCATCACGTATCAACCAACCATTTCTTACAAGATCAAGGATATTATCGGATTTGGTGTTGGACTCGTTTACGCCACGGGAACCGTCGACATGAACAAGGCCATCCCGCTGCAGGGAGTAAACGGCGATGGTACGCTCAATATCAAAGGCAGTACCAGCAGTTTCGGTTTCAACGCCGGGATCATGGTTCATCCTGACAAGGGATGGAGCCTTGGACTTAATTACCGTTCCAAAATTGAAATGAATGTAAAAGGCGCCGATGCTACTTTCTCGGTGCCCCAGTCGCTGAGCAGCAATTTCCCCAACAACAAGGTGGATGTCATGTTGCCTCTGCCGGCTAACCTTGATTTCGGAGCATCCTATGAATTTGGGAAAAACAACCAGTGGATGATCGGTATCAACCTTTGCTATGTTTTCTGGAGCACTTACGATTCACTCGTATTCAATTTCGAGAAAAAAACCGCAGCAGTTAACCGCACAGCTACTCCTGCATTGTATGTTGACCAAATGATTGAACGCATCGGCGTGCAATTCAAGGCCAGCAAGGTGATTACCTTGAGGGCCGGCGGTTATTATGATCCCTCTCCCGTATCAAACAGCTACCTGAACCCGCAAACTCCCAGCCTCACCGAGATTGGAGTTACCGGCGGACTTTCAGTTTATCCATTCAAAGGGTTCAGTGTTGACGCATCCTTCCTTTACCTGATGGGTGGAAAACGAAGCGGAACCTATTCGCCCGACAATTTTGCCGGGACCTACCGCACAGGTTTCAGTATCCCCGGGATTGGTTTATCGTACAGTTTTTAACTTATAAAATATGAACATTATGAAAAAAATTCTTTTCATTATATTGTCCCTGGCCATGTTAACTGCATGTGAGCGAAAGATCGATGAATTCGCTGCTTCAGCCAATGGCCTGGATTTCTCGAAATTTGTCTCAGTCGGAAATTCCATGACCGCTGGCTATGCCGATGGTGCGTTGTACCTGAGTGGCCAGCAAAATTCAATTCCGAACATCATGGCCACCCAATTCAAAACCGTCGGCGGAGGTGAGTTCACACAACCTCTCATCGGCACCGAAGAGGGTGTTGGATTTACACCGATTCCGGGTGGCATCTACTGTTATACAAAAAGAGTACTTACCATTGTTCCTGATATGGACTGCTATGGAAATCCGGTTGGGACTGCTTCGCTGAAGCCTGCTTTCTCCTCCAATCCCGACCAGGCTACCCTGCTCCAGCAACTGTTTGCACCTCCCACGGTTGCAGGCCCTTACAACAACATGGGTGTTCCGGGAGCAACCCTGCAGGCAATATTCTATCCTGGTTACGGTTCTGCCCTGGGCAATCCATATTTCAAGCGATTCGCCACTTCTGCAACCACTTCAGTTTTAAAGGATGCCATGGCCCAGCAACCGACCTTTTTCTACCTGTGGATCGGGAATAACGATGTGCTTGCCTCTGCCCTGGCTGGATCAGATCTCATGCTGACCCCTGCCGACACCTTTGCCAAATATTATCCAATGGCCACAGGTGCGTTGCTGGCTTCCGGCAAACAACCCAAAGGAGTGGTTGCAACCATTCCCGATATTACAAGTATTCCGTTCTTCACAACCATCTCGAAGCAGCTTCCATGGAATGGCGTTCCCCTGTCTGCCACACAGGCAGCACAGCTGAATGCAGTTTATTCTTTGCAAGGTCATTCTGAAATCGTGTGGAAGGAAGGTCTCAATCCGTTTGTTTACCAGAAGGAAAACGGCACGCTAGCCCAGATGCAGGAAGGCGATCTTTTCCTGCTGACCTTACCAACAGATTCTATCAAATGCAGGGGAATGGGTATAGCAGACACCACGAAACACCCGATGCCCTATGTCTATCCGATCCCCGGCAAATTTGTGCTCGACAAAGCGGAACAAGCCAACATCAAAGCGCATGTTGACCAGTACAACACGATCATCCGGCAGGTGGCAGCAACTCAGAACCTGGCTGTGGCTGACATGAATACCTACCTCAAATCGTTTACTTCCGGAATGGTGTTCGATGGGATCAAAGTCAGTACAACCTTCGTTACAGGAGGATTGTTCTCCACCGATGGGGTTCATTTGAATCCGCGTGGCAATTGTATAGCCGCCAACTACTTCATTCAGGCCATCAATGCCAAATACGGAAGCAACATTCCCCAGGCCAATGTAACCAACTACCCGGGTCTGATATTCCCGTAACAGGTAGTGCACTAGCGAAATAGCGAAGTAGCGAAATTATTCAGCTACTTCGCTGTTTTTATGCCATTTCACGAGTTTGTCAATGGCCCTCCCGCGGTGGCTGATCCCGTTTTTAAGGTAGGCGGGCATCTCGGCAAAGGTTTGCCGGTAACCATCAGGAAGAAAGACAGGATCGTAACCAAATCCGTCTGTCCCGCATCTATCTGCGGTGATCGTTCCCTCGATCTTTCCTTCAAAAGTTTGTTCTTTCCCATTCAGGATAAGGCAGATCACGCAACGAAAACGAGCTTTACGGTTGGCGTTTCCCGACAATTCCAACAATATTTTACCGATGTTTTCATCAAAACTGCAACCCGCTCCTGCATATCTTGCAGAATATACACCGGGGCGGCCGCCAAGGGCCTCAATTTCCAGGCCGGTATCATCAGCAAAGCAGTTTAAACCCGTCAGTTCATAAATGAACCGGGCTTTCTGAACAGCATTTCCTTCAATTGTTTCCTGCGTTTCCGGAATTTCAATATCCACATGGGCATCCTTCAAACTGAGAATGTTGAATTCAGTGCCCATGATCTCCCTGATCTCCCGGAGTTTGTGCTGGTTGTTGGTGGCGAAGAGGAGGTCCATATTAAAATTGCGAATAGCGAAATAGTGAAAATTTCAGGTGGTTAGATCACCTCCTGTATCAGGCGGGTGATCAGTTCTGTGAAATTCCAGCCGTACGCCCGTACCATATTGGGAACGATGCTTGCTTCGGTAAGTCCGGGGACTGTATTGACCTCCAGGAAATAAAAGTCATTCCCGTTAAAAATATAATCAAAGCGGACAACACCTTTGCAATTTAACTTTTCATACAGCAGCCTTGAAATATTCTGGCACCGGTCTGTTTCCCGGGTGGAGATTTTTGCAGGTATAACTTCTTCGGCCATTCCCTTTATATATTTTGCTTCGTAATCGAAGTATTCTTTTTTTGGTATGATCTCTGCCACCGGGAAGGTGATGATCATCCCTTCTGACCTGAATACACCGCATGTGAGTTCTCTTCCCCTGATAAATTCTTCAATGAGAATTTCGGGATCTTCGTGAAACGCTTTTGCCAGTGCAGGGGCCAATTCCTTTTCATGGCTTACCTTCGACATACCCACGCTGGATCCGCCGTTGTTTGGCTTTACAAAGACAGGGAGGGAAAGCTGGTCTAAAATCAGCTTTTCATCCAAATTTCCCCCTTTGAACAGATGCATTGACTTTGCAGTAAGGATCCCAAAGGATGCAACAACATCCTTGCAAAAACTTTTATTAAACGTGAGGGCCGACGTGGTAAGATTGCAGGAAGTGTAAGGAATTCCAAGCATGTCGAGGTACCCTTGCAGCTTTCCATTTTCACCTGGAGTGCCATGAATGGCATCAAATACCGCATCAAAACGGATCTTCCGTTTGCCAATGGTCAAACTGAAATCATTTTTGTTGATGGGGAATTTTTTTAACCCGATGCGGTAATTCCAGTTTTTACCCCTGAACTCTACCAGAAATGGACAGAACTTGTCACGGTCAATATACAATTCAACCTGTTTTCCACTTTTGATGGAAATTCCGTATTCTCCGGAATCACCACCTGCAACAATGGCAATATTCAACATAAACGGAAGTTTAAAACCACAAAATTAACACAAAAACATTGCCCCTTGTGCAAAATTCAATTTTTGCGTAAGTTTGTCGATTCTTTTGAAAAATACAATAAAACTGACCTTTTCGGGTTATCTGATAAATCAGGGGATGGATTTTTTACATTTTCTCTTTTCAAAAAAATTTCTCAAGCATTTCCTCATTGCTGTGGGGATCACTTTGGTTTTGATCCTGATGATCCTGCAATCGCTGGCATGGTATACCAAGCACAATAATTACATCATTGTTCCCGACTTCAGGGGAATGAACTTTTCCGAAGTGCAGTCAAGCCCGGAAAACATCAATTACCAGTTTAATGTGATTGATTCGCTTTTTGATGCGGATAAACCCAAAGGATCTATTTTGTCGCAGGATCCGTTTCCCGGGGCCAAAGTCAAGAAAAACCGCATGGTTTACCTGACCATCACTTCCATGGTGCCCGAAAAAACGACCATGCCTGAACTGCGCGACCTGACGCTTCGCCAGGCACAATCCATGCTTGAAACGGCAGGTTTGAAGCTTGGAAAATTGTTTTACATCAAATCCTTCGATGAGGATGCTGTGCAGAATCAACTTTTCAAAGGAAAGCCGATCCATGCAGGGACTGAACTCGATAAGGGTTCTGTTATCAACCTTACCGTTGGCATGGGTGCCAAGGCGGCAGAAGCCATGATTGATTCATTGAGGTTGGATAGTTTGCAGGAAAATAAATAGCGATGGATCAAGGTTTCGCACCTGGTGAACGATTTAACGGGGCAATAAATAAAAACTTATAATCTGACATGGTAATGCGCTTTTTCTTATTCCTCATCATACCCCTTTTTACCTGGGTTTCCGGGCTTTCCCAGGAGGTGCTCACAGGCCTTCAAACAAATCCCATGGTCAAGGCCAAAGCTTTGGAAATCAGCCGGATGAACTTACCTGAATCCGGTTTGGATACCCTCCCGGTTAGCCTGCCATTTTTCGATGATTTCTCCGCCAACAGCGTATTCCCATCCCCGAATTTGTGGATCGACCGCTTTGCCTTTGAGAATGATGACCTGCCTGTTTACCCGGTAAACCTGGGCGCCATGACCCTTGATGCCATCAATGATTCCGGGAACATGTATCAGGCAGCCGTGCCCGGGCCACTGAATTTCATTGCCGACTACCTGACTTCACGATATATCAGACTCGATTCCGTGTTTTCCCCTGTTCCTCGATCACTGACGCTGGCCGACTCCATTTATTTCAGTTTTTTCTATCAGCCCCAGGGCCGGGGAAATGCACCGCAAAAAAACGATTCACTGATCCTGGAATTTTTAGTTACCCCGGCTCACGACAGCCTCACTCCGGGAGGCACCACCCCTGTTCCCGATAAGTGGCGGCGAATGTGGTTTGCAAATGGAATGCCCCTGGACACTTTTTACCTGAAAAACAACAAATGGTTTGTCCAGGTAATGATCCCTGTAACTGATGCCTCTTTTCTTAAAAATAAATTCCGGTTCAGGTTTTACAATTATGTCAGCCTTGCGAGTTCATCAGAGCCTAGTTGGCAAAGCAATACCGATCAATGGAACCTCGACAATGTCTATCTTAACCTGGGCCGCAGCAAAAACGATACGGTTTTCCCGGAGTTGCGATTTATTTACCGGCCTCCATCCTTGCTCCGGCGCTATGAGTCGATGCCCTATCCCCAGTATTGTGACGATCCGACAAATGAAATAAGGGATACGATCGATATTTTAATGACCAACCGGGATATCATCCCCCATCTATCATCATATAAATATTATGTAACCAATACCGGCAGTTTTTCAAAAACATACAATGGCGGGGATTACAATATACAGCCGTATAATGTAATCCCCTACGTGACCTATCAGAAGTTTGCCCACCCGGCAGTCCCCTTCCTGATCCCGATCAGCCAGGCCGACAGCGCAACTTTCCTGATGAAACACGTGCTGACTGATTTAACTCCCGGATCTGCAATGGGCGACACCATGCAGGCCTATCAGAACTTTTTCAACTATTTCGCTTATGATGACGGCACCCCGGAGGCAAGTTACGGACTCACACCGGCAGGCTCAAAACTTGCTTATCGCTTTCAGCTCAATAAGTCGCCAGACACCTTGCGTGCCATCCGGATGTATTTCAACAGAACCCTGAGCAATGTCAGCCAGCAACTGTTCTATCTTTGCGTATGGAACGACAACGCAGGCAAACCGGGTGATACCATCTATTCAAAACTGTATCTGCCACGGTATACCGACAGCCTCAATAAATTTGCTACCTACCATATCTTCCCCCCGCTGCGTATTACCGGGACGTTTTATGTCGGATGGATTCAAACAACTGATGATAATTTGTCGATCGGATTCGATCGCTATAACAACAGTCAGAGCGAGATCTTCTACAACTCATCCGGGGTGTGGAATAATTCATCCTTTACCGGTTCGCTGATGATCAGGCCGGTGATCGGAAAACCCATTCCGCTGGGAATCGGCGATGTGGAAAAGAACTATTTTAAGATAGCGATCTATCCAAACCCATGCAATGCCGGCATTTTACATCTACAAATCCCTGAAACAGCCCCTATAACGAATATTACCGAAGATGCCTCCCTGATCATCACTGACCTGATTGGTCACATCAGCTTGAAAACACGATATCAAAAAGAGATCGATGTAAGTTCACTGGCCAATGGGCTCTATTTCCTGGAAATCAGGAACAGTGCAGGCATCAGGTCCGGTATTGCAAAATTCATCATTTCACGATAACGAAGCCGGCATCACAATCGCAAACCTGAACAGTTCATCCTTCCGGAAAAAAACATGGACAATAAACCCGAAATCCCAGAAGAAGCAGGTGAATTATACGAACATTTCAGGTTTGTCGTTGACAGGGGGCAAAACCCGTTGCGCATCGATAAGTACCTGATGGCTAAAATCGAAAATGCCTCCCGGAACCGCATCCAGAACGCCGCTCATGCCGGAAATATCTTTGTAAATGGTGTCATGGCAAAGCCAAATTATAAAGTCAGGCCACTCGATGTGATCACCATCGTATTGGCTCATCCCCCGCGTGATACGGAAGTTTATCCTGAGAATATCCCGATTGATGTGGTATACGAGGACAATGACATCCTGGTGGTCAATAAATCGCCCGGGATGGTTGTGCATCCCGGTCATGGAAACTTCACCGGTACCCTCCAAAATGCACTTTTATTTCATCTGCAACTCAACAACCCCGGCAATGCCGATGCAAAACCTTTCCTGGTGCACCGCATCGACAAGGACACCAGCGGGATCATGCTTATTGCCAAAAATGAGCTTTCACAAGCGAAAATCGCCAAACAGTTTTTTGATCATACGATCGACCGTACGTATGTGGCGCTCGTGTGGGGAAATATCGATCATGATGAAGGAAGTATTGATGCACATATCGGGCGGGATATCCGTAACAGGTTGGTTCAGGCTGTGTATGATGATCCGGAAAAGGGCCGGCATGCCGTTACGCATTACCATGTTCTTGAACGGTTTGGTTATGTGACCCTGGTGGAATGCAGGCTTGAAACCGGCCGCACACACCAGATCAGGATTCACTTCAAACACATCGGCCATCCCCTGTTCAACGACGAAAGCTATGGCGGGGCAGAAATCCTGAAAGGCACCACATTTACCAAATACAAACAATTTGTCAATAACTGTTTTGCCCTGCTGCCGCGTCAGGCCCTGCATGCTAAATCGCTGGGATTTATCCACCCTGGAACAAACCAGTTTGTGCACTTCGATTCTGATTATCCTCCTGATCTGGCAGCAGCGATTGAAAAATGGAGAAGCTACGGGAGGATGGGGGCAAATCACGATTGACGATTTTCAATTTACAATGGAACAGCACAGGGGTATGAAGGTAATTAGAAATAACAGGGCAGGTAAGGTGAGTTTTTTACAGATCCTGGTTTCGTGCTATTTCTGGGTATCCATGTTCCTGATTTCGGGTATATTATTTCCCGTTGCCATTTTTTTATGGGTTACGACCGTATTGTTTGATGAAAGGCGGTATATCCTGCATCAGTTTACCTGCAGATGGGCCGATATTATCTTAGGGATCAACCCTTACTGGAAAGTGCATGTGGAGGGCCGGAATAAAATTGATCCTGAAAAAGTGTATGTGATGGTCTCAAACCATCAGTCGGGGTTAGACATCCTGGTACTTTTCAAACTTAACCGTCATTTCAAATGGGTGGCAAAAAAGGGCTTATTCATTATTCCTTTTATTGGATGGAACATGGCCCTGAACGGATATATTTCCATCGAACGGGGCCGTGGAAGGAGTAAGCTCCAGATGATGGACAAAGCTGCTGAATCCATTCGTGCCGGGAATTCAGTCATGCTCTTCCCTGAAGGAACCCGATCTGTGGATGGAATACTTCAACAATATAAAACCGGGGCGTTCAGACTTGCCCTCGAAACCCGTTCCCCGATCATTCCTATTGTGATCAAAGGAACCCATCGGGCCATTAAAAAGGGCGGGCTGCTGATTCACAAAAACGATCAGGTCAAACTCGTGGTCCTCGACCCTATTCCTTACGAATCATTCAGCCATATGGACAACAAAGCGCTGGCATCCATGGTTTTTGAAATTACCAGACGGGAATTGGACTCATTGCCTGATTAGCCTATCCCTGCTGAAATCATTGGTACCCCTTGCAACCGCCAATTTGACATATCCGGATTGAATTATCCTGCCGTTTCGACATATTTCCTGGTGCTTTTTCCGCTGGTACATCTTTTGATTTTTACGCTGAAAACAAACAAAATTCAAACATAAAAATAAAGGAGGAACAACCATGACACTTATTAAATGGCAACACAGAAATCCGTTATCGGATATGGTCAGCAACATTTTTGACAATGATCTTGGTGATTTTTTCGGAAAGCGGTTCAGCGATCCGGCAGCCAACATCATTGAAAACAGCGATTCCTTCCACCTCGAAATTGCAGCTCCGGGGATGGTCAAGGATGATTTCAAAATCAACCTTGAAAACAACGTCCTGACGATCTCGGCCGAAGTGGAAGATCAGAAGCGCGAGGAAGGCAAGAACTTTTCAAGAAAAGAGTTTTATTATGGCTCTTTCAGCAGGTCTTTTACCTTGCCAAAAACCATCGATGTCGACAACATCAACGCTGAATATGAAAGCGGCATCCTGAAGATCGTGCTCCCGAAAAAAGAGGAGGCAAAGGTCGAAATGAAAAAAGTGATCAAGATTTCATAATTTCAATTTCGCGGATATAGGGAAGGGATTTGTTTATTTTTTCACAAAGTTTTGGTAATTTTGCGATTCACTGAAAAAATCTCAAAATTCCTTCCCTATGATCATCAACAACTTTGCAAGAAGACACAACGGGCCATTTGGCGATGAAACCGGCAAGATGCTCGAGAAAATCGGCGTTCAGTCACTTGATCAGCTGATCAGGCAGACAGTTCCGTCATCCATCCTGATGAAGGAACCACTAAACCTGCCTGCAGGGATGAATGAATACCAGTACCTCAGCCACATCAGGTCCGTTGGCGCAAAAAACAAATTGTTTAAAACCTTTATAGGACTTGGCTATTACAATACCATTGTTCCGGGAGTGATTTTAAGAAATATCCTTGAAAACCCGGGCTGGTACACTGCCTATACTCCCTACCAGGCAGAAATTTCACAGGGAAGGCTGGAAGCACTCCTGAACTTCCAGACCATGGTATGCGATCTTACCGCAATGCCCATTGCAAATGCCTCTTTACTCGATGAAGGAACCGCCGCTGCCGAGGCAATGATCATGCTTTTCAACAGTCGTTCCAGGGATTCCGTAAAAAGGGGTGCCAACCAGTTCTTTGTTTCAGAGAACCTGTTCCCGCAATCGATCGATGTGATCCGCACCCGTGCCATCCCGCTTGGGATTGACCTGATCATCGGGAAACAGGATGAATTCACTTTCAACGACCTTGTTTTCGGTTGCATGATCCAGTATCCCAACCAGCATGGAGCCGTATGTGATTATAAATCAATCGTTGAGAAAGCACACCTGGCAGGCTCGATGATTGCCGTAGCTGCCGACCTGCTGAGCCTGACGCTGCTCACCCCTCCAGGTGAATGGGGAGCGGATATCGTTTTTGGATCCACCCAGCGATTCGGCATACCCATGGGATATGGCGGGCCGCATGCAGCCTATTTCGCAACACGTGATGAGTACAAAAGGCAGATGCCCGGCCGTATCATCGGTGTTTCCGTCGATGCAAACGGCAACCGCGCCCTGCGCATGGCCCTGCAAACCCGAGAACAACACATCAAACGCGAGAAAGCCACATCCAACATCTGCACTTCACAGGTTTTGCTTGCCGTGATGGCAGGAATGTATGCTGTTTATCACGGCCCGAAAGGCCTCCGCCAGATCGCCCGCCACATCAACATTCTCACAGGTGTCCTGTCGCAGGAAATTCAAAAATACGGCTACCTGCAGATGAACGACCATTTCTTCGACACGGTGAGGATCAAATTGCCCGATGGCGTTTCTGCTGATGCCATCAGGAGGGCTGCACTTGAACACGAAATGAACCTCCGGTACATCGATGAAAAGCACATTGGTGTCAGCATCGACGAAACAACAGCCCTTTCCGACATCAACACCCTGGTAAGCATTTTTGCCCGGGCCAACGGGAAAGTGTACACGGAATTCATCTGCGATCCGGCAGTGTGTGAACGGATCACCACGATCCCGGAAAACCTCACACGGAGTTCTGGTTTCCTCACCCATAACGTTTTCAACAGCTACCATTCCGAAACGGAGATGATGCGTTATATCAAGAAACTGGAGAACAGGGATCTTTCCCTCAACCGTTCGATGATTCCCCTGGGTTCCTGCACGATGAAACTGAATGCAGCCTCGGAGTTATTTGCCCTCAGCTATCCTGAATTCGGCGGCATACATCCGTTCGTACCCAAAGATCAGGCTGAAGGATACCAGTTCCTGATCGGTGAACTCGCCAAAGACCTGGCAACCATCACCGGTTTCGATTCGGTATCTTTCATGCCAAACTCGGGAGCAGCGGGGGAATATGCAGGCCTGATGGTGATCAGGCAGTACCACATTTCACAGGGCCAGGGGCATCGCGATGTCTGTATCATTCCATCCTCGGCGCACGGCACCAATCCAGCCAGTGCTGCCATGGCCGGCATGAAGGTCGTGGTGGTCAAATGCGATGAAAAAGGGAACACCGATCTCAATGACCTGCTCGAGAAAGCGGTACAATACAAGGATACATTGGCCGCATTGATGGTGACTTACCCCTCCACGCACGGTGTGTTTGAAGAGGAGATCCTCGACATCATCAGGATCATTCATGAAAACGGCGGTCAGGTTTACATGGATGGAGCAAATATGAATGCCCAGGTGGGACTGACCAATCCCGGGATCATCAAGGCTGATGTTTGTCACCTGAACCTGCATAAAACCTTTGCCATTCCTCACGGCGGCGGCGGTCCCGGCGAGGGCCCGATCGCTGTTGCAAAGCATCTTTCGCCTTTCCTGCCTCAACATGTTTTTGTTGAAACCGGCGGAAAGAACGGTATCACTGCGGTGGCTTCCGCGCCTTACGGCAGCGCCCTGATCCTTACCATCTCCTATGCCTACATCAAACTGATGGGCGGCGGCGGATTGACGGAGGCGACTAAAATGGCCATCCTGAATGCAAATTACCTTAAATCATGTCTTGAGCCCTACTACCCCATTCTCTATTCGGGAAAAAATGGCCGCTGCGCCCATGAAATGATAGTTGATTGCAATGGCATCAGCCGGCAAACGGGCATTGGCGCCATCGACATTGCCAAACGCCTGATGGACTATGGGTTTCACGCTCCAACCGTTGCCTTTCCTGTTCATGGTACCCTGATGGTCGAACCAACTGAGAGCGAACCTTTTTCAGAACTGAACCGGTTTATCGAGGCCATGGTCAGGATCCGTGCAGAGATTGATGAAATTGCCTCCGGAACTGCCGATAAGGTGGTGAACGTGATCATGAAAGCGCCGCATACCGTTGAAATGGTTACAGCCGATGAGTGGAATTTACCCTATTCGCGGCAAAAAGCAGCCTTCCCGGTTGATTCGCTCAAAGAAGACAAATACTGGCCGACCGTGACGAGGATTGATGATGCATTCGGAGACCGGAATCTGACGTGTACAGCTTGAAAAAGTTGCGCCGCAGCGAAATAGCGAGGGAGCGAAATTTACTGGTTTTTAGATGGTTTCGCGATACCCACCTTGATCCTGTATCCAACCGGATATTTCATTGATGGCAGTTTCCGCCTGGTTCAGGATTCCCAGGTAGGTCAGGAAACACAACCGTTAGCAGCGCTTTTGCTTTCGGGTCGAGTTCCACGAGAAATCACATTTGATCAAGGCAATGCCTGATTTTCTGCCAGGTTTGGTCGATGCTGTTGTCGAGGCCGACAGAAAAACGAACGAGTCCTTCTGACAATCCCATTTCCCGCTGAATTTCTTCGGGAACTTCCGATGAAGTGCTTTTCCCGGAATTGCTGAACAGGGTTTTAAAATAGCCAAGACTGACAGCGAGGTATCCTACTCCTGCTTTTTCCATCATCTCCATCAACCTTGCTGCACGCTCTGCGGTAATCATGTCGATGGCAATCAGACCTCCAAAACCAAATTCGGGGTTCATCATTTCCTTCAGTTTAGCATGGCCTTTATTTTCAGGAAGTCCCGGATAATTAATCTTTACGCCGTACTCCCTGAATTTTTCCGCAAGGTACATGGCATTTTTGCCATGCTGTTTCATCCGGATGTGAAGTGTATGAAGGTTCTTCAGGATACTGGATGATCGCAGGGGATCGAGTGCTGGGCCGAGCAACATGGCTGTTCCTGCATTGACATCACACAGGGAATCAATAAATTCCCTGGAAGCACAAATGGCTCCTGCAACACAATCATTTTTCCCATTGATGAACTTGGTCATGCTGTATACCACTACATGCGCTCCCAGCTGGCAGGGAGCGACGATCATCGGTGTAAAAGTATTGTCGACCACGAGTTTAATCTTGTGTTCATCAGCGATCTTTGCAAGGGCCGGGATGTCGGAGATCTGCAACAAAGGATTGGTCATGGATTCCGTATAGATCATTTTCGTTTCCGGGCGGATGGACTGTCTGACCAGGTCAAGGTTGGTGATGTCAACAAAGGTGACATCGATGTTGAATTTCCTGACGTAGTTGAACAGGAAAGCAAACGTACCGCCGTAGGTGGTAAGGCTGCAAACGATGTGATCGCCGCTGCTGCAGATCTGCAGGATCGAACAGGTGATGGCTGCCATCCCCGATGCCGTTACCCAGGCCGATTCGGTTCCTTCCATTGCGGCAAGTGCGTCGGCGAGATACTTGTTACTTGGGTTCCAGTGCCGTGAATAGAGGAAACAGCCTTCGGCTTCCCCCTGGAAAGTGTCAAGCATGGTCTTGGCCTGCATGAAAGTAAAGGTGGCGGAATCGCAAACAGAAGGGTTCACATCGCCGTATTCACCGAATTGCAGGAGATCGAAAATTTTGGTTGAAGGATCGTGGTGCATGAATTTTGAATTTTAGATTTATTTACCCCACCCTAAATCCCTCCCCAACAAGGGAGGGACTTACGCCCCCTTCCCTTTTTGGGGAAGGGGGTCGGGGGGATGGGGCCTAAAGGTTATTTCATTGTAAAAGTAATGATTCTTCCCTTTCTGAAGGATCATTAACCAGGGTGGATCATGAAGTTTCTTTCGAATTATAAATAATTAACCTTTTTTATTTGGTATTTACCTATTTTTAATATATCTTTATAGCTTAAAATGAATAGCCGGCAAAGGGCGAAGATAAACAAATCAAAAGCTTGATTTTTCTTTCCTGAAACTGCCAATCCTTATGCTATTATAACTTACTCCCCCTGATTTGCCGAAAAGTTTAAAGGCAAAAAATTATATGAATCTTCCAGGATAAATAGTTTGAGATAATCAATACTTTTTTCATTGACTGTATGGAATACAACGCATGATGACCACCATATATCTGATGAATATTAATATTAATTATTAAAAACCTCCATTATGAAAAAGATGTTTACTTTATTTATTGCATTGACCCTTTGGGCAGGAAGCTCATTGGCGCTCGTAAATGGGTATACATTTACAGGTTCTTCAGGAGTTTACACACCTATCAGCGGCGGGGTTGTACTTGGAACAATTTCCAATGATGACCAGGTATTCAACGCCAGCACTATCGGGGCTTCACCCCCTGTGACGAGCACCGGGTTCCCGATTGGTTTTAACTTTACATACAACGGTAATGTTTATGACAGGTTTGCCGTGAATACAAATGGCTGGATTTTATTGGGGACAGGAACCTTCACGATTGCGGGGTCCACTTCGCCTATCAGTGTAACAGGTCCGGCAGGGTTTGCCAGCGCTATTTCTGCATTGGGGATGGATTTGCAAGGCCAAACCGGGTCTGAGCTTTCCTGGAAAACGGAAGGGGTGTCACCCAACATGGTTTTGACTGTCCAATGGACCGGGTACAGGAGCTGGAATGCAACCGGAGACAACTATAATTTCCAGATAAAACTTTATGAGTCTTCCAATGAAGTTAGATTCTGGTATGGACAGTTTACAAAGAACACAACAGCCCGCAATGCCCAGGTTGGGATAAGGGGCGCAACCAATTCCGACTTTCACAACAGGGCGACGGCGTCAAACTGGGCCGCCACGTCAAAGGGCACATTGAATACGGAAACATGTACTCTGTCGCAGACTGTATTACCTGGTAACGGTCTTATTTTTGTCTTTAATCCCCTTCCTACTCTTCCGGGTTGCGCGAACAATGTTTCTCCGGCGGATCTGCTTGGGAATATACCGATTACGGCTACCTTGAACTGGTCTGCCGGGAGTGGCGGGGCGCCCACATACTACCGCCTGTATTTCGGGACAAACAACCCCCCGACCAACATTGTCAATGGCACCAATCTTGGTCTGGTTACGACCTATGACCCTACTCCCGACCTGTTATATATGACAGATTATTACTGGAAAATTGTCCCTGGGAATACACAGGGTGAGCCAATAGGTTGTCCGATATGGAAATTTACCACCGGGCCTGATCCCACCATCATCCTATTCCCCTATTGTGAAAGTTTCGACGGGGTGGATTTCGCTCCTTACGGTTGGACCAATAAAAAAACAGCCGGCTCCGGTACCCCTGGAATATGGGACCGCCAGACATCAGGAACCTACCCTACCTGTGCACCATACTCGGGCGCTGGAATGGCCAGGTATAGCTGTTATAGTCTGTCATCCGGAACGGCGGGCATCCTGGTTACCCCCCCGATAAACCTCCCGTCAGACCTTTACAGGGTTACGTTCTGGATGTACCGCGACAGCGGATATCCGGGATATTCAAATGAGGTTGTCAATGTTTTCTATAACACATCGCCTACCAGTACCGGTGGCACTTTGCTTGGAACAATACACCGCTCGTATTCTTTGAGCCCGCCGGAAGCGGTTGCCAATGAGTGGTATCCATACTATTTCGACCTGCCGCCAGGCTCGGGCGGACCCGGACGATACATTGGTTTTGAAGCAGTCAGCCAGTATGGGAATAATATTTTCCTGGATGACGTGTGCGTCGTGGAACAACCGCTTTGCCCGGCTCCGGTCAACCTGACGGCTTCGAATATTACAACCAATTCGGCCGATATTGGCTGGTCAAGTCCCGGTTCGTACTGGGATGTGGAATACGGGGCGGTTCCATACCTGTTTACAGGGACACCTACATTTTCCACAACATCCAACCCTTATCCATTGGGAGGTTTGACCGCCAATACCTCCTATGCCTACAAAGTGCGTAACGTTTGCGTAGGCGGATTGTACAGTACATGGTCAGGGCCCTATGTCTTTACAACGATGTGCAATTCTGTTGCTTTACCCTATTCCGAAAACTTTGACGGGGTTGTAGCACCTGCCATCCCACCCTGCATGACTGTGACCAATGACAACGGGGACGGAGTCAAATGGACAACCTACGCAACGAATCCATTATCCTCCCCAAATTCGATGTCTATCGGGTTTAGCACATCACTTGCCATGAATGACTGGTTCTTCAGTCCGGGCCTGAACCTGACGGCAGGGGTCAACTATACTGTGAAATTCTGGTACAGGGCGCAATTGGCAACCTACCCGGAAAAGCTGCAGGTACTCTGGGGCACATCGCCCAGCGCTGCAGGAATGACCGGCGGTACCATATGGGATAATCCCAGCGTTGTCAATACTACTTATGCAGCAGACAGTGGCACTTTTACACCCCCGGCAAACGGAGTTTACTACGTTGGCTGGCATGGTTACAGCAATGTAAATATGTACCGGCTCTATGTGGATGATGTTTCAGTTAAAGCCGGTGCCTATATCAATGCAGGTACGGACAAGTATACCGTGTCTGCAGGCACTCTTACTTTTGGCACATCCGGTTCGGATTATCCTCCCCTGCCTGCGGGTTTCTTCGGGCCGGGATCTATGCCCTTCGAAGGCACAATTTTCCTCCAAGGCCATCATTCCAATGGTTCAAAGGACCCTGACGGAGATGTTTCCATCAACCGGACTGTACCATTGGCTTTTGGATCCCCGCCATCCGTGGGGACAGTTCCCACTGAAATGACCCAGCTCAGTCTAAGCAGCTCGGCACCCATCCTTGTTCAATATGATGTGCCGCCCATGCAACCTGATTCATTTTTTGATGTTTTCTTTGAAATTCCATTATCGGGTGTCCCGCCAATGGGAACCTCTCAAATTACGCTGCAAAATCAGTATGGGGGTATGTTTTTGTTAAATCAATCCGTTCAGCCGGTCATTACGTTTGTGAATACCATGAATCCGTCGGAGGTTTATACATTCGATCCGGAGGGGATGGGACGTCCTGCTCTTTCTTACTCTTCAACCGTGGCATATCCCTGGACACTTTCGCCAATCCCCGGCCAGTTTGATCCCCTTGTACCCGAGACCGGCGAGGAGGAATTGAAATTACTTACCCCCTCGGGCAGTTCGATCAGTTTAGCACCTCTCCTGGAACGCGACGATAACAATTTCATGGTTGAAATGAATGAAAATGCTGTTGCCACCATGTTTCATGGGAATGGCTTCAATGACGGTCAGTTTTACTATTATCCCAACACCAACTGGTGGAATGTGTGGTGGTATGATCATCCGATCAGGACCAACAGAATGAAATATATCCTGAGGCCTGTCATGAACATCTCTCCAAGATTGACGTCGTTGAACAGTTCTGTTGAAATTGTCTATACCTACTCCACTCCCCAATGGTACTCCTGGGTGACCGCACCACGCCCGCCTTTGCCTTCGGATGTACCCACGCTGACCCAGGAAAATCTGATGATCCAACGGTCTCCATCATTATTTAGCTATTCCGGCGAAATTACAAGTCCAATCCCGGTTCCTCTGACGACTCCTTATATTTTACCCTATTACAATCCTGAATGGATGTCGGTGGACATCCGTGGTTATAATTTTTACCTGTCCGGGCTTTTAAACCATGTATGCTTCAGGCCGGCCACTCCATCGGTTGATTTCGGGGATGCACCTCAACCCTATCCCACCCTGTTACTAAATAACGGGGCCAGGCATACCATTGTCGCAGGCGTATTCATGGGGAACCTCATTGATGCAGAGGCAGACGGACAACCCAATGCAAATGCCACCGGCGACGATATAGCCCCTCCTTTGGCCGATGATGAAGATGGGGTCACCTTCAATACGCCATTGAATCCCGGTCAGGTAGCCACCCTGACGGTAAAGTCATCCATGGCCAATGCCCTCCTGCAAGGCTGGATCGATTTCAATGCCGATGGTGACTGGGCCGATGCAGGTGAACAGATCATGACAAACCTGGTGGCGGTTGCCGGAAATAATGTAGTGAATTTCAATGTTCCTGCAGGAGCAAAATCAGGACTTACCTTTGCCCGGTTCAGGTTAAGCACGATGCCAAATTTAACTTATACGGGTCTTGCACCCAATGGAGAGGTCGAAGACTACCAGGTCAATATTGAAACAATGCAACAATTTGATTTTGGAGATGCACCTGATCCTACCTACCCAACCTTGCTGGCAAGCAATGGAGCAAGGCACATTGTTACCGGATTAAAGCTTGGGACCTTGATTGATGCTGAGCCAAATGGCCAGCCAAATGCCACAGCAACCGGCGATGATAATAATAACCTGAATGATGAAGATGGCATTTGGTGGGGATGCGATTTTATACCCGGACAGGTGAATACGATTAAAGTGACCGCCAGTGGGCCAGGATTCCTGAACGCCTGGTTTGATTTCAATATTGACGGCGACTGGGCTGATCCTGGTGAACAGGTCTTCACGAATGTTGCACTCCTTGCCGGAACTACCGATCTGTTTGTGAATGTTCCTGCCGGTGCATCCTTGGGAAATACTTTTGCACGCTTCAGGTTCAGTTCACAGCAAAATTTGAGTTATACAGGTCTTGCACAAGATGGTGAGGTAGAAGACTATATGGTCACGATCCATCCGCCAGAAGAGATGGATTATGGTGATGCCCCAGATCCGACCTATCCGACGCTCGCGGCTTCCAATGGAGCCAGGCATCGCCATGACCCCAATATCCCGTTATTCCTCGGAAACAAAATTGATTGGGAAATAAATGGCCAACCCAATCCGCTGGCCAATGGCGATGACATGAATAACCTTTCCGACGAAGATGGGGTCATTTTCCTTACGCCGATGCTCCCGGGAGGTGTGGCAACAATCAATGTGACTGCTTCGATGGGTGGTGGCGCATTGCAGGGATGGATCGATTTCAACCAGAATGGCACCTGGGATCCGACGGAGCAAATTTTCACCAACACCGTCCTTGTCGCTGGAGTTCAACTACTTACTTTCAATGTTCCTCCCAATGCACTGCTTGGCAAAACCTATGCCCGTTTCCGTTACAGCACCATGGGAAATTTGATGCCATATGGTTGTGCTCCAAACGGAGAAGTTGAAGACTATATGATCTATATCGGGGATTATGATCTGGGCGATGCCCCGGATCCTTCCTACCCGACGTTACTTGCTTCAAACGGAGCAATTCATAAGAAAACCGGGCTTTACATGGGAGTTCGTATTGATGCTGAACCAAACGGACAACCTAATGCCACAGCTACCGGGGATGATACCAACCCGCCGGGATTAAACGATGAAGATGGCGTTTGGTGGCCCTGCAATTTCGTACCCGGACAGGTTAATACTGTAAAAGTCACCACTTCAGGACCAGGATTCCTGAATGCCTGGATTGATTATAACATCGACGGCGACTGGAGCGATCAGGGGGAACAGGTTTTCACCAATGTTGCCCTTCCTCTCGGGACAACCGATCTTTTTGTGGCTGTACCTCCCACTGCCTCTTTTGGAACCACCATTGCACGATTCCGTTTCAGTACGCAACAAAATCTCTCCTATACAGGATATGCAAGTGATGGAGAAGTTGAAGACTACACGATCGTCATCCAGCCGACCCAGGAGATGGAGTATGGTGATTTGCCTGATCCGCCCTATCCTACCCTTGCAGCATCCAACGGTGCCCGCCATGCACATGATCTGAATAATCCAATCCCTATATTCCTTGGAAACCTCATCGATTGGGAAATGGATGGCCTGCCAAGTCCGAATGCAAAAGGTGATGACCTGAATGCAATACCCGACGAAGATGGGGTCATTTTCAATACGCCTTTGATTCCGGGCATGCCTGCATTAATTACAGTAACGGCTTCAATGGGAGGTGGGGCCTTCCAGGCATGGATCGACTACAACCACGATGGAGACTTTATGGATGCCGGAGAACAGGTCTTCACCAATCTGGTTCTCATTGCAGGTCCTCAACCACTGAATTTCATTGTTCCGCAAAACGCCTTATTGGGCAATACATATGCACGTTTCCGTTACAGTACCATGGCCAACCTGATGCCTTACGGTTGCGCCCCGAATGGCGAAGTGGAGGATTACGCTGTATTTATTGGCCAGCCCGAGACCTATGACTACGGTGATGCTCCTGATCCCACCTATCCAACCCTGTTGATAAACAACGGAGCCCGTCATCTGATCGACAACGTGACCTATCTTGGTTCATTGATTGATGCCGAAATTGACGGACAACCTTCGGCACTTGCTACCGGGGACGACTTCGCCGGCCTCGATGATGAAGACGGCGTCACCTTCATGTGGCCTTTGTCTGCAGGAATCCCATGCAAATTGAAGGTGAAAGCATCCGTCGGCGACGCCTTGTTCAACTGCTGGATCGATTACAATGGCAATGGCTCCTGGGCTGAACCCAACGAACATGTTTTCGTTGACCGTAATCTCCTTGCAGGGGATAATTATCTCACCTTCATCCCGCCCCGCGGCATTCATCCGGGAACGACCTATGCCCGCTTCCGTTTCAGCCATCAACCGGCTCTTTCCTTTAACGGCACGGCATATGACGGGGAAGTAGAAGATTATGCGGTAAATGTAACCCAATATACCGATACCAAATGGCAGCAGCTGCCCGACACGCTCCTGCCCGGGTTGCACGCCACAGATGGAAACATCCTTGCTGATGACTGGGTGTGTAACGGCGAAGTCGTAACGGATGTCCACTGGTGGGGAAATTATGAAATGGGACCGACAGGCGGTGAATTAAGACGTCTGGGAATCAATCATTTCCAATTGAATATTTACTCCAGTTCAAACTGCCTCCCAAACAACATTGTTAAGAGCTATATGGTACCATTCGTTGCCGGAATGGAAATCCCGACAGGCCTCATAAACAACGAAGGTTCACCTATTTACAGATATGACTTCCTGTTGCCGGAACCATTCATCCAGGTCAAGGACTCAACCTACTGGCTCTCGATTCAGGCAATCTCAAACGATGTTCAGAACCCTCCATCCTGGCGCTGGCAGGATGCCAACCGTTGGTTATTCCCGATTCTCTGCGGAGCAGCTAATAATAACGGCATCTGGCAGACCATTACCTGGCCATTCCCTCCACTGGTCAAATTTGAGGATCTTGCCTTCAGGATGACCTCCTGGAGAGTGGATAGTCTTAACCTGCAAAACATTGATGTCGTCGGTGGTCAGAATATTTGTTACGATGCAAACAAGGTGATCATCGTGGCTGGCGGTGGAACCACGTTCACGGTATACCCGGGTGGCAGTGCAACCATGATCGCAGGAGAGAGGATCGCGTACCTGTATGGCACAACGGTAAAATCAGGTGGATACATGCGGGGGTCTATCACTACGACAGGCGAGTTCTGCAATTGGCTGAAAACTTCATTGGTAGCGAATGCCATCACCGAACCGGAAGACAAGACTCCTCCAGAATTGATCATTCAAAACGCGGAATTTAAAGTTTACCCGAACCCAACGACCGGGGAGTTTATTATTGAACTTTCTGCAGCTACCGAAACCAACGAGATATCTGTAGAAATTTACAGCATGCTGGGCACCAGAGTGTTTTCGAAAAAATTTGAGGGAAGCACCAAATCCACAGTTTCGCTGGCTTCACAACAACCCGGAATCTACATCCTTCATGTTACAACAGGTAAGGAGACCCGGATGGTCAAGATTATTAAATTATAAGACGTGAGACGATGGGCGTGGAAGAGATTCCGCGTCCATCGTTTATCCGAAAACAATCCTGCAGGATCGCTGGCTTTCAGAATGAGGAGATTTCAATTTGAAAGCATTAAGAAAGGGAAATAAGCAAAACTTACTTCCCTTTTTTTCGGAACAGTGAACCATAAAAATATAAACAGATGAAAGCCCGGGCAGTTTATTTCCTGATGATGATGTTCATTTTATTTATATCATTCCCCATGACAGGACAGCCTTTGTTTGAACCGACAACTTTTCCTGTCGCAGCGATAAATCCGATTGTAAATACGGTTGATCCAGGGGTTACCAATGCACTTGAGTGGGTCAATGCCGACTGGCACAGGGCCTGGTGGGCATGGGGAGACGCGACGATATACTCTCAAAGCAGGGAGAATTGGATGGCAGTATGTCCGGAAGGGACTACCACCTACCCGGCAGTAACCCTGTTTGAACTTGATGCGGCCTCGGATTTGAATGTCCGTGAACTTTTAGATTGTGCAAGTTTTGAGATCGTATACAACGGAACCAGGGTAACCATTTGGGTGTTTGGCAATGCCAACAACCCTGACAACCTGGACTTTCGCTGGATCGGAGCCTCAGGGATCGGCCGTTCGTTTATCAATGATGAGCCTGGCTACCTGGTGCGGTTGAATAATAACCCGAATTCGGACAAGCAGTTTTTTAATGCCGTGGATGTTTCCCCGGGAAATCCTGCTTTTAATTTTGATTCCTGGTATGGGGCATTTGGCCATTATTCTTTCAATAATTCACCGTTTGCGAACGGGTTACCCAATGCAAGGCCATGGGACCATGAGGTCTATGAGCTTTGTTTTCGCGGGCTGGGGCAACGATGGTATTATTGTGCGGGGGATGTGTGGATTGCACATTGCAAATTCTGGCCGGACGGTGTCTGGAGAAATGAAAATCAAAAAGAACTTGAAGGACATATTGGAGATACGGCCCAATGGGGACTGACAACAACCGATGGTTACCTGTACCTGCCCCAAGGAGACACCACTGTCCTTAAATTTTATTGCAGCAACCTTACCGGGTCAGTTTTGCAGTATACTTATGTATTAAACAGTTCTTTAAGTAACATTTGCCGGCCAAATGCAGGATCATTTTCCCTGGCGGCACACAGCGACACCATGCTGAACATTTCAGTTGCAGGCATTGCACCGGCAGGACAACGGGATACGATAAAAATGACCGTAAACTCTTTAAAATCGTCGGGATCAGTATGCAGTAATCTGGCTGAAGGTTGGTTCAAACGACGATATTTAGCTGCATTATCTGCAAATTGACCGACTTCATTCAGGAAGCAAGAGAAACTCAAACCTGGCTTGAGTTCTCATTGGCCTGCGGGTATATTGACAAAGCCGTTTTTGATCAATACCTGGAACAATATGAGCACCTCATTGCTCAGCTTCTAACAATGGAACAAAAAGCCAACTCATTCTGCTCCCATATCTAACGTCTTACGTCTATAGTCTAACGTTAAAATAACCAGCCAGCATCTCCCTCAACTGCTCATACTCCGTCACCACCGGAAATTCGGGATAATCATTGATCACGTTTTGCGGCGGGCGGAACAAGATACCAACATCTGCCTGTTTCAGCATATTGATGTCATTGTACGAATCGCCCATGGCAATTACCTGGTATTTCAATCCCTGCAGGGCTTCCACGGTCCTTCTTTTCGGGTCAGGCTGACGCAATGTATAATCAATGATCCGGTTGGTCTCATCCATCACCAGGGTATGGCAAAACAGCGTAGGGCGCCCCAGTTGTTTCATCAGCGGATCGGCAAACTGGATGAATGTGTCGGAAACAACAATCAGCTGAGTCCTTTCCTTTACCCAGTCGATGAACGCCAATGCTCCGGGCAGGGGTTTAATTTGCGCAATGACATTCTGGATATCATGCAGTTTCAATCCATGCCGATCAAGGATCTTCATCCGGCTGTGCATCAGCAGGTTGTAATCCGGTTCATCGCGGGTAGTGCGGCGCAGTTCCTGGATGCCGGTTTTATCGGCCACGTTGATCCATACTTCAGGAACGAAAACCCCTTCAAGGTCGGAACAAAGAATATACATTTTTAGGTTTTGAAATTTGAAATTTGAAATTTGAATTAAAAAGTATCCAGCAGGAACTGTTTAAAGTCCTTGTATGCAACTGGCAATTCCGTTACAAATTCCTGCCTGCCGTCAAGTCCTTCCAGGCTTTTCGGAAGTTCCGGATCCAAACCGATCAACCGGTTTATTTCTTCAGGGAACTTTGCAGGATGGGCTGTTTCAAGCGATACGCAAAGCTGTTCCGGATGGTTTTCGCCCTCATTCTTTTGAAGGTATTCCTCCAGGCCTGCCCATCCTACCGCACCATGTGGCTCGAGAATTACATTGTATTGCTGGTATGCTTTCCGGATGGTCTCCCTGGTTTGCTGGTCGGTAATGCTGAGTGAGAAAATCTCTTTCCTCATCAAATCCATATCTGCTGCATGATAAATGGTTCCTTTTTCATCCATCCTGCCGCCATAGAGTGCAACCAGCCTTGCCAGGTTGCTTGGATGGCCAACATTCATGGCACTGGAAATGCAATTCTTCGACGGTTCGATCTTATGATACTTCCCGGTGCGGAGATAGGTTGGGAACTCATCATTTTCATTGGTTGCAATGATGAATTTCTGAACCGGCAGCCCCATTTTCATGGCAAGCACTCCGCCCATCATATCCCCAAAGTTCCCGGAAGGAATAGAAAAGATGATCTTTTCAGTATGATTTTCAACCCTCCCCTTCGCGAAAGCATAGAAATAATAGACAATCTGGGGGATCAACCTGCCGATGTTGATGGAGTTGGCCGACGAGAGGCTGAGATCGTCAAGACCGGGATCAGAAAAGGCCTGTTTTACCAAAGCCTGGCAATCGTCGAATTTAGCATCAAGGGCAAGCACATGCACATTTTTCCCCAGCGTGGTCATCTGTTTTCGTTGCCGGTCGGTCACCTCGTTCTTAGGAAAAAGGATGACCACCTGGATTTGATCGAGGCCATAAAAAGCATTGGCCACCGCACTTCCCGTATCGCCTGATGTGGCGGTAAGGATCAGCAGTTTTTTTCCGTTTTGCTTCAGATAATACTGCATCAGTCGCCCCATCATGCGTGCGGCGAAGTCCTTGAATGATGCCGTTGGCCCCTGGTCGAGCCGCATGATGTATTTTCGCTCATACACCTTCTCCAGGGGAACAGGATAGTCGTATGCATCCCTGACGATCGCCCACAGCGTTGCATCTGCAATTTCGCCGGCTAAATATCTCCTGATCACATCGAATGCAATTTCATGGTAAGGCTGCCCGGAATAACGGGAAATATCTACCTGCGATATTTGGGGTACCGATTGTGGAAGATAAAGCCCCCTGTCCGGTGCCTGGCCTTTCAGCAATGCCTGGCTAAATGTGACCGCTTCGGAGTTCTGATTGGTGGAATAAAAAAGCAAGGGTTGTTCCATTTTAATAAATCTGTAGTTACTTTCTTAACGTAGCTGAAGATGCCCCACCGGCAGAATACTCCGGTGAAGTCATCTTCACTTTCCTGCCATCGAGCACCGACAAGGCCTGGTCAAGATCCCGGATAATATCATCGGGATGTTCCACACCCACACAGAGCCGGATCAGGTTTGAGGGGATTCCGGCCAGTTTCCTGCCTTCTTCCCCTTGCTGTGAGTGGGTTGAGATTGCCGGGATGGTTGCAACCGATTTGATCCTTCCCAGGTCGGTGGCACGCCAGATCCTTGTAAAAGCATCAAACACATCGCGTGTTTGCTTTGCATCGCCCTTTACAAGAAATGACATCAGGTGGCCATACCGGTTTACCGGTCTTCCATATTGTTCATCGTACTCTGTATCAACAAGATATAAATATTTAGCAGCGAGTTCATGCAGCGGGTGATTCTCAAGGCCAAGATATTCGACCTTTTCAACATGCTTATGCTGCGCCAGGAATTGTGCCACCTTCATTGTATTCCTGCTCATTTGGTCCATCCGCATGCGGATGGTCCGGATGTCGTTGATGGCCAACACGGCATTCATTGGCGAAATATTGGGCCCATTGTCACGGTTGGGAAAGAGTTTCAGGTACGTGGCAAAGTCGGCTTTCATTTCCGGGCTGCCGATTTTTGATGTCAGGTTGTTCCTGGAAATAATTGCACCTGTAATGCCAAACCCACTGGTCGCCAGGGATTTTGTAACTGACTGTACGACAATGTCGGCCCCATGCTCGATCGGCCGGAGCAGGGCCGGGGTTGCAACAGTAGCATCAACAATCAATGGTATTCCATATTTATGAGCAAGATCAGCAACTTTTTTCAAATCAAAAAAGGCAAGTCCGGGATTGCTTGGCAGTTCACCGTAAAGGAACCGCGTATTTTCATCAATAAGCGATTCCCATTCGGCAAGATCGGAAGAATGAACCACCTTTCGCCATTCAACCCTGCGCTCGGCATCCTTGCGCATAGAAAACTGCTGGTAGGTTCCCCCGTAAACCTGTGTGGTGGCTACAAAGTTCATGGGTGCACCCGGATGTTCCGGATCATCAACCAGGAACGGATCCACGGCGCTCTGAATGGCAGCCATGCCGGATGAGGTTGCTATGCAGGAAGTTTCAGCATCCGATCCATAGCCGTCAAGCAAAGCAAGCACCCCTTCTAGGTAGTACACGGTAGGATTGGCGATGCGGGAGTAGCACCACGTTGGTATTTTATATCCCAGGGCAGCCTCCATTTCATCAGCATCCCGGTAAGCCTGGGATGTCGACATATAAACCGGTTCAATGATCGATCCCTGGTTAAAATCAAGGGCTTCCTGCATGGAATATATGCCATGGGCCGCGATGGTGTCGAACCGGCATTTTTTCATCTGGACCTTGTACGCTCTGTGCCATTGCATCGCCCGGTTTGCTGCTTCAATGTAGTTGTTCATTTGGGTTGGAGATATAGTTATTTTTGGATTTTGGAGTTCGGATTTTAGAGTTGAATGGTCAAGGAATGAATGAGGATATCAAAAATAGAAAAAAAACATCAGACAATCCGGGTTGTTAAATGTTTAACTTTTCAACTGCCTTACAAGATGAATACAGTTTTTATGTAATTTCGTTGTTCCTTTGCCCGTTTATTGTTTGAGCCTTCACCTTTCGGAATTGACTCATCTTTTAACACTGCTACAATGATACACATTTATTCAAAAAGCCTGCAGAGATTAATCCTGGCAGTTTCTTTAGTAATTCCACTGATCAGCCATGCCCAGGAAAAAGGATTGACATTGAAACAATTTGCAGGAATTTGGTCGGGATCACTGAAAGTTCAAACCACCCAGATCCGCCTGGTCATGAACGTATCGTTCAACGAAGCCGACAGCATGACGGTCACCTTCGACAGCCCTGATCAGGGTGTTCTGGACCTGCCTACCAATAAAGTTACACTGACGGATGACTCTATTTATGTTTCAGCCGGGGCCATTGGAGGTAAATTCACCGGCAAAATGAATAAGGAAGAAACTGCCATTGCCGGCTATTGGCAGCAGGGAGGGATGTCGATCGCGGTTACAATGGAAAGACTTGGGAAAAGGGTCATAGTGAACCGTCCGCAAGAACCAAAGCCACCTTTTCCATACCGGTCGGAGGAGGTCATCTTTCCCAATGGCAGGGATGGGTTTGACCTTTCAGGCACCTTGACCGTTCCGGATGGTGCGGGGCGCTACCCGGCTGCAATCCTCATCACCGGTTCGGGACCCCAGAACCGCGACGAAGAGCTAGCCGGGCACAAACCCTTCCTGGTGCTTGCCGATTTCCTCACCAGAAAGGGATTCGCCGTACTGCGTTATGACGACCGGGGTGTAGGAAAATCGAAGGGTGAATTTAAAAAAGCCACCACTTTCGACTTTGCAACCGATGCGGAGGCTGCCCTCAATTTTTTAAAAACCCGGCCGGAAATCGACTCGACAAAAATTGGTCTGATCGGGCATAGCGAAGGTGGGCTTGTTGCTCCCATCGTGGCATCGGAACGGAAAGACATCGCATTTATCCTGCTCATGGCAGGACCCGGCTTAACCGGTGAACAAATTCTACTGTTGCAATCTGCCCTGATTTCCAGAACAGAAGGAGCAGATGAAGCGAGTATCAAATCAAATGAAAAACTCAGCAAGGATATCTATACGGTACTGAAAAAGAACCTCGACAATGAAAAGGTAGCCAGGAAGATCACCACACTCATGGCCGATTTCAATAAAAAGAATGCCAGGGATACAAGTTATCATCCCATGCCGGAAAAAGAACTCAACCTCCAGATTGAAAGCCTGACCTCCCCCTGGTTCCGTTGTTTTCTAACGCTGAACCCTGAAGTTTACCTCTCAAAAGTCACCTGCCCGCTTCTCGCGATCAACGGTGGCCTTGATCTGCAGGTACCGCCAAAAGAGAACCTTGAAGCCATTGAAAAAGCGCTGATATTCGGCGGGAATTCAGACTATGTGGTGGAAGAATTGCCAGGACTGAACCACCTCTTCCAGACCGCTAAAACCGGAAGTCCTTCGGAGTACGCAAAGATTGAAGAAACAATTTCACCGGCAGCCCTGGACATGATATGGAAATGGCTGGAAAAGAATGTGGGGCGTGTCAGGTGACATGAGACGTGAAACGTGAAAATGCTGCGAGGCTTGTAATTTTTTTAAATATTTTATTAAACATGGATTTCTCTTTAAATGCCGTTTCCCCGGTCGATGGCCGGTATAGTAAGATCACCGAACCGCTGGCCGCCTATTTTTCCGAAGGTGCCATCATCCGGTACCGTGTGTTGGTTGAGGTGGAATATTTTATTGCGCTCTGCCGTATTCCACTACCCCAGTTGATTCATTTCGACAAGAAAAAGTTCAACAGGCTCCGCAATATTTATGAGGATTTTGACTCCCGGGATGCAGAAAGGGTTAAGGAAATTGAAAAGGAGACCAACCACGATGTAAAAGCGATTGAGTATTTTCTCAGGGAGCAGTTCGAAATCCTTGGTTTCGGTTCGTATAAGGAGTTTATCCATTTCGGGCTTACTTCGCAAGACATCAACAACACTGCCTTCCCCCTGGCAATGCGCGACGCATACCGCGACATCGTGGAACCAGCGCTTGAAACGATCTACAGTGACCTACTGGCACGCGCGAAGGAGTGGCTGAACATCCCAATGCTTGCCCGCACACATGGACAGCCTGCCTCTCCTACCACGGTAGGCAAGGAACTTTATGTGTTTGTCGAACGGCTTGGCATGCAGTTGGCGCTGATAGAAACGATCCCCATCTCAGCCAAATTCGGCGGAGCAACCGGGAACTTTAACGCCCACCATGCAGCCTATCCCATGATCGACTGGGTGAAATTTTCCAATAAATTTATCAATGGAACACTTGGACTGGAGCGCTGCCAGACTACAACGCAGGTTGAACATTACGACAACATGGCTGCTTTTTTCGACAACCTGAAGCGCATCAACACTATTCTGATCGACCTCGACCGGGATATCTGGGCATATATCTCCATGGATTATTTCAAGCAAAAGGTTAAAAAAACAGAAACCGGATCATCTGCCATGCCCCACAAGGTGAATCCCATCGATTTTGAGAATTCTGAGGGCAACCTTGGGTTTGCCAATGCGATTTTTGAACATTTTTCGGCAAAACTTCCCATCTCCAGGCTGCAGCGCGACCTCACCGACTCAACCGTGATCCGCAACATCGGGGTTCCCATGGCCCATTCACTGATCGCCTACAAATCGCTGCTGAGAGGGCTTAATAAACTGATCATCAATGAATCAAAACTCAGGAAAGACCTCAACGAAAACTGGGCAGTGGTTTCGGAAGCCATACAAACCATCCTTCGCCGTGAAAATTATCCGAACCCTTACGAAGCTTTGAAAGAACTGACCCGTGGCCGTGAAGGAATTACCCAGTCCACACTGGAAAAATTCATCGATGGATTAAAAGTTACGAAAAAGCTGAAAGAGGAGTTGAAGGCAATCACCCCGGAGAATTACACAGGGATCATTCCTGAAATTGCAAATTGAGAAATGCAAAATTTAAAATGAAAATTCAAAAGTTTATGATTAACCATGTTCCAGGTGTTGAATAGCGAACAGGTATTCAACAACATTAAAAAATCATGGGATGACCAGCCTTTGGTCATCATCCTGGGACTGGCAATTTTATTCCGGTTACTGGCGGCAATTTTCGCAAAAGGCTGGGGAATGCTGGATGATCATTTCCTGGTGATTGAAGCACCTCAATCATGGGTATTTGGTTATGATTATAATTCCTGGCTTCCAGGAAGCAAGGACAATGTCGGTCCCAGCGGTCACAACTTTTTTTATCCCGGTTTCCATTTCCTGCTGTTTACCCTGATGAAATGGATGCACATCGGCGACCCCCAGGTTAAAATGCTTATTGTGAGAATTTTACATGGCGCATTTTCGCTTATTACCGTATATTACGGGTACCGGATCGTTGAAACGCTTGAAGATAAGCGATCTGCAAGGCTGGCTGGGATTCTGCTTGCCATTTACTATTTTATGCCATGGACCGGCGTCAGGAACCTTGCCGAGTCGACGAGCATCCCCTTCGTCATGCTTGGATTCTGGCAAATGATCAACCCTGAAAACAATTCCCGGCGTTTTCGTGCCTTGTTCCTGGCCGGTATTTTTTTCGGACTGGCTTCAGATGTGCGCTATCAATTGGTGCTGTTCCCATCCGGGATTTTTATCCTTTTGCTGTTCCGTCGAAGCTGGAAAGAAATGGCCGGAATTGTGATGGGTGTCCTGTGTTCCTTCCTGCTTGTTCAGACGCTGATCGACCTGTTTATCTGGGGATATCCTTTTGCCGAGTTCATTGGGTACATAAAAGTCAACATTACCGACCGCAATTCTTACTTTACCTTACCCTGGTATAATTATTTCCTTACTGTCGGCGGAATCATGCTGCCTCCCCTGAGCCTGTTCCTGTTTTATGGCTTCATCCGCGGGTGGAAACGATATCTCCTGATCGTTTTTCCGGCTGCCCTGTTTTTCGCATTTCACTCCTTTTTTCCGAACAAGCAGGAGCGGTTCATCCTCCCCTTCATTCCCTTTTTCATCATGGTTGGATCCATGGGATATTACCAGTACATTCTCCCGTCGGGATTCTGGTCACGGCAAAAAAAATTACTGCAGGCATGCTGGATCTTCTTTTGGGGAATTAACATCGTGCTGCTGCTGGGTTTGACGTTCATGTATTCCAAACGTGCCCAGGTTGAATCGATGTATTACCTTTCAAGATATCCTTACCTGAAGACGATCATCGTTGAGGATGAGAAGGGCGAAGTGCCCCTGACCCCCCTTTTCTATACCGGGAAATGGCCTGTTTATCCCGAACTGCATGCCCCCGATACAACAATTTACCAAAAGATCGCCCGCATGGCCGTTCTCCCAAAGTTTTATCATCCGCAGTTTTTTCTCTTTCACGGAGGTAAAAACCTCGACCGGCGCGTCGCAACCGCCAGAAAAAGTTTTCCTTACCTTGTTTATGAAACAACCATCGAAACTGGATTTATCGACAAACTCATGCACCGGTTGAACCCAGTCAACAAGGCAAACAGGGTTTATATTTACCGGAACAGGGAATTTTATAAAGAAAAGCAGGCCGTGAATTAAGGATCACTCTTCTCAAGAACATCAATCTCCCGTTCGATGAGTTCATAAATAACCAGGTCGGGTTTTTCGATGTCGACCAGTGACTTGTCATAGGCTGACCAGATCAATACGGATTCTCCAAAAGATTCTTTTATAAATGGCATCATTGCTTCGAAGAATGAATCGCGGAAGATGAGGGCTTTAAGAGGGCGGGTGTGGCTGACAAACCTGAATTCGTATTCATCCGGGTTCCTCTTGTAACCTCCAGGTATTGGTAATCTGCACTTTTCCCTTCCTGCATTGCATTCAAACTTTGGTTCCATCACCACCCTATCTTCCGGAATTTTCATGGATAACATCCTCGTGAGGTCATTTGATTCTGAAGGAAGGGTACCAAATTTAAAGTCATTGATTGACAGCACTTTGATGCAAGGAAAATCACGAACGATCTTTTCCATGAGGGTTCTGTAACCAAGAAAGCCACCAAAGGAGTTCCAATGCGTGTCGTGAAGGTAAAATAATCGTTTATCGCGGTAATTGTGAAAATCTTCCTTCAGGTCGATGATGCGGATTTGATTACGATCCATCCTGGAAATCACCTGTTCCAGTTTGGTGGCGTGTTCAGATTTGATAACGGGTAAACATTGACCATATACCGTATGCTTATTCGGAGCGATGGCAACGTACAATTTTATCCCTCTCCTCCTGCAATCCGCATCAATCCTTTTAATATTGTTCGCGATAACGCCGAGTTGCGATTCCGAAAAAAACGAGATCCCTTTTGATTCCTTAATCACATCACTGAAGGAATTTCCAAGGAAGTAGAAACCGTTGTCGCCTTTCACCACCTTTTCGGGAAAGGGGTTGACCGATAACAATGACACCTTTAAATACCGGAACAAATCAAGCATCTCATTCCTGAACCCAAAATTATCGGCATGATACGCCATGAAGTCATTGAAATACCGGGCGGCGGATAAAATGATATTGGAGTGGCCCTTGATATCAAATGCCGGGAAAGAGGCACTTTTCCTGTTTTCATAGGCAAGCATTTCATTTTTCTCACTGAAAAACATCTTCACGGTCGGAAGCCAAAGGACCAGGATAAAGCCAAAGAGGAGTAACTTATGTTGCCATTCTTTTTTCATCGGGATCAAAACCTGAAATAGATAAAAGGATTATACGTTTGGGCAGCGACAAAGGTGAGTGAAATCAGGAGTAGAAAAAATAAAAAGCCCAGGCGCAGCAGGGAATAGGCCGGCCCGATCCAATGGCTGGCCGTTGATCTGGCAATTATTCTTTTATTTATTATTGACATGAGCGGCGTTGAGAGTATGATTGCACAAACCAGGGTTATGAACGTTTCCCTGTTTACGGTGAAAAACGAAATGTAGCTGTTTACCGCTCCTGATCCTTTAGAAAAAACAATCAGTTTATCATAGAAATGTACCGCCTGGTCCATGTTTGACGAACGAAACAAAACCCATCCGCCCATGATCACAACCATTGCATAGAGATGTTGTAACGGTATCCAGAGCCGGTGAAGGGCGCGTTTCAGGAATACCTGCTCCATGATCATGAAAAAGCCGTAATACAGGCCCCACAACAGGAAGGTGAGAGACGAACCGTGCCAAAAACCACAAATGACAAAGGTGACCAATGTGGCGATGGTATAGAGAATGTCGTTGGTGTCCATCCTGAAATAGGTCTCTTTTTTCCATTTTTTTGAATAATAATAGGCCACCGGTAAAAAGACATAGTCGCGAAGCCAGGAAGACAGGGTCATGTGCCATCTTCTCCAGAATTCGCGGATGTTCTTTGAAATGTAAGGGTAATTGAAATTTTCGGGAAAGGTGAATCCGGTCATCATGCCAAGGCCGATGGCCATGCCGGTATACCCGGCAAAATCGAAGAAAATCTGCATCGTATAGGAAACCAGGCCCAGCCATGCCATCGGAGTGGAAAGGTGGTCAGCCGGCATTGAAAAAACCTGGTCGGCAACGGTTCCCAGGGCATTTGCTATCAAAACCTTCAAGCCAAGTCCGATGATAAATCGCTCTATTCCCAGGGCTATCTGAATGAACGACAGTCTCCTCGTGCGGAGCTCGTTTTTCAGATCAATGTACCTGGCGATCGGACCGGCAAGCAGCAAGGGAAAAAATGCAAAACATACTGCAAAATCAATGAAGTTATATTCAGGCTCTGTCTTCTTTCTGTGAATATCCACCAGATAGGAGATCAACCTGAAAGTATAGAAACTGATCCCGACAGGAAGAACGAAAGAAGATAACATGTGCATGGTTGTCGCCGGACCGGGACAGATACCCACCAATGAAAAAATGAGTTCTGTCAATAAATGATGGTATTTGAAGACCGAGAGCAGGGCTACATTCATGGATATTCCAAGTGCGATGGCCCAGAACCGCCCTTTGTTATGGATCAGGCGGCCGAAGGAGTAGTTCATGCCAAGAGAGAAGAACAGTACGATCGCGCTGAGATTGTCGAAAGAAAATACCATCACCAAACTGAAGATCAGAATTGTGACATTTTTCAACCTGTAGGGGATGGCATAATAGATGACCAGGAATAAAGGCAGGAAAAGGAAAAGAAATTTTACGCTGCTGAAAGCCATGTATTCCGGGGGTAAAAATCAATCGATTTTAATTAATAAATCCGGCACAAATATACTGAAAGCTTGCTGGCAAACACTATGATTACCCGATTACGTTGCTTTAGAAACTTCCGGTTATCTTTCAGTGCTTTGTTTGTATACTGAATCTGCAGAAAAAGAAGCGAAAAGGTTGGTTGAATATTTTCACTGCGATTTGAACAGCATGGTTGTTGATATCGGATGCGGACTCGGCTGCCTCAATCGGAATCATCTGCGTCATCGGAGAGAATGATATAAGGGCATCGGTGCCGATAACATCTCCATTAACTGGTATAAACGACACATCGAAAAATATCATCCCTCCATTAAATTTCACCATCTGAGTATTTAGAATGGGCGGTACAACACGAATGGAACAATGATTGACAGGAATTTTCGCTTTGATTCAGCAGAATCCAGGGTGGACAACATATACCTTTTCTAAGTCTTATCCCACACAACAGAGGAGGCCATAAGCATTTATCTCAAAGAGTTTGACCGAATACTTCATAACAACGGATCCATCTTCTTTTTTACTTTTATCGGGAAAAATGTTTCCGATATCACTTTCAATCCTGAAAATAACAATATCAAATGTTCAGTACCTCTTCACGTTGTGAGATACAATAAAGATTACCTTTTCTCAATCATCATAGAATATGGATTTACAATCGTCAATTTCATACAATTAGTGGAAATTTGGGCAAAGTGGCATATATTTGTGTCAAATAAAAAATCAGCACCGGTTTCAAACCTTATCAGGCAGCACAGGTTAATCAATGAATAATAAACAAAAGAAGTTCAAAGAACAGATTTCTTCGATATTGGGCACAGATGCAGAGTGCATTCACCTTTATTGGAAAGGAAGGGTGGCTTTATATGCGTTGCTCAAAGCAGCCGGCATTAAAAACGGGGATGAGGTAATCATCCCGGGTTTTACCTGTGTGGTGGTTCCAAATGCAGTAATTTATACAGGTGCCATTCCGGTTTATGTTGATATTCAACGAACCACCTTAAATCCGTCTTTTGAAGATATCCGTGCAGCGGTGACCCCAAAAACAAGGGTGATCATACTCCAGAACACCTTCGGGCTATCTTCAGGCCTGGAGTTCATAACAACTTGGGCTAAGTCGAACGGGATTTTAACCTTTGAGGACTGCACCCATGGTTTTGGTGGATTTTATCAGGGGAAACCCAATGGCACATTTTGCGATGCTGCTTTTTTTTCCACTCAGTGGAATAAGCCTTTTTCAACAGGTATCGGGGGATTTTCAGCAGTCTTAAACGATGAATTACAGGCCCGGTTGACCGAAACAGACAAATCTCTCATTCAGCCCGGCAGGTTTGAAAACATCTTACTCTTTTTGCTGATTAAGAGCAGGAAATACCTGTTATCACCCGGTACCTATTACTTCCTGAGAAATTTTTACAGATTATTGAGCAAATTGAACCTGACAATCGGGTCCTCCTCCGGCGCAGAACTTAAAGATCCTGTAATTCCGGATTCATATTTTAAAGCCATGAGCAAAACCCAGGTAAATGAAGGGATTCATGAAATTCCCCTGTTGGCCGATGTTCTGGCTCTCAGAAAAAAGAATGCCGGGTTATTTACACAAATATTAGCGCAACATGGAAAGTACCATGTTATTCCGGAACTACATCGGAATCATTGTTTTCTCAAATATCCTGTACTTGTTTCCGATAAAAAAAAGTTTGAAGAATCAGCAAGACGCCAAGGAATTGAGTCGGGGGACTGGTTTGTTTCCCCGATCCATCCGGTTGAAAAAGATTTTGAAAAATGGCTGCTTTCGTCAATTAAAATTCCAGTTGCATCAGACATTTCCAGGTATATCATGAACCTTCCTGCAGACACCAGGCATCCGGAACGTGTGATAGATTTTATTGAAAAAAATCTGGATATGTTTCTGTAGGAGAAATCGCATCAACCATCCGCCGGGCACTAGCAGCATTGAAACAATGACCCCATCTATTCAAACGGATGAATCACTGACAAAAACTTATGCCTACATTTGCGTCAGGAAACAATTGCTGATTCCGTGCCATCGCTCACCAAAGTGTTTGAATTCAATGTAATGAAAAAAGATGTTCTGATATATTTTGCCGGTAAAATTATCCCTGCCGGGGTTAATCTGCTAATTATAATTCTGGCAGTCAGGTTCCTGGGTAAGGCAGAATACGGAAAATATTCACTTGTCTTTTACGCCGCCATGTTGATCAGCACACTTACCTTTGGTTGGATTCAGCAGAGCATTATCCGCTTCCTGAGTGCATACCCCGGGGAGCAGGTCCTTGTCATCAACAGGTTTTATTTTCTTACCTTAATGAGCACGGTTTCGGCCGGCACCATTGGATTACTCCTCTGCCTGTTTTACTTTGGGCTCCAATGGTTCGACACGGCAGTCATCGTGATCTATATATTCATGTACAACCTTTTTCTTTTTCACCTTACTTTGAATCAAACAAAACAAAAATCTTTGCATTATGCGATGCTTGAAGGAACGTACAACCTGCTTTTTCTTTTTCTATTCCTCCTTTTGACATGGGTTTTCAATCAGCACTTATTCATCGTGCTTTTTATTGCCATGCTGGCAGGTCTTCTGTTAACGGAATTTTTGCGAATTACAATTCTCCCTGAAGGTCGGGTCGGGCTGGACCCTACCCGCATCTATTTCAATGCCGGTTTTAGCAAACAAGCCTTCACTTTTGGCTTTCCGATTACGATCTGGCTTTTTTTATCGTACCTCCTGAATATTTCCGACCGTTTCATAATTAAAGAGTTCACCAGTTATGAAAATGTTGGAACCTATTCGGCTGCCAAAGATTTCATCATTAAGATTGCCACCTTCACGACTGTTCCGATTCTTTTAGCTTACTATCCGATGATTGTTGAGAAATGGAACACCGACCGGAAAATGGAGGCATTGCAATTGATCAGAAAAGGGTTGAATTACTGTTTTCTGATTGCCCTGGTAGTGATGATCCTCTTTCTGGTTTTTCAAAACCTGCTTTATACTAGGATCCTTCATCTGCAGTTGATGCGGCAAATCCTCGTATCATCCTCATTGATCGGTTCTGCTTTCCTGTGGCAGATTTCGATGCTTTTGCACAAACCACTGGAGTTATTGCTGAAGCCAAGGCTAATGCTGATAGCTCTTATTGCAGCATTGACCGTGAATGCGGTGGCAAACATCATATTTGTGCCCATGTGGGGTTATCCTGCATCTGCAGTGATATCACTGGTTTCGGTTATTACTTATATTATCGTTATTTTCGCTTTTTTATTCAGGTTCCGGAATCAGGGATTACTAAAATAATTGAAATGAATAAGCTGGAGTCTGTGGTTTACCAAGTGTTAAAGCATAATCCAAAAATAAAAAACCTGATCAGGGATATATACCAGGCTATTTTTTCAATTATCCCTGTTCCCCGTGAAAAATCGGCTTACCCGGTTACTGTAAGGGAGGGCTATTTTTTCGGGTTCCATGATAAAAACCCATGGTCGCATGATGGTTTTTATCTTCTGGCCCACGGCTGCCAGGAACTTTCCAATATAACACCGAGGCCCGGGGATCAGGTAGACATTGGTTTTTTCAAAGGCGATAACTTTACTTCTTTTCAGAAAATCACCACTACTTCATGTTATAACTGGCAACAGGGGAGTATGCTGCAATGGTTAGGAAATACGAACAGGTTTATTTTCAATGATTCCGGAGGAGCAGAAAACGTGGCAAGAATTTTTAACACGGAGGGCCATGCCTTAGGTGTTTTACCACGAGCCATCGCGGCGGTCGATCCTGGCGGGAACAAGGCGTTATCATACAATTATACAAGGCTTCAAAAGCACTTTGACGGTTATGGCTATCCATATGGCAGCGATCCCGAAATTGAAGAAAAAACACCCTCATCGCACGGCATAAGCATCATTGACATTCAAACGAACCATATTTCTCAATTATTCACGGTAAAGGATATTGCCTCCTTCCATCCTGAAAAAAGCATGGGAGAAGCGTATCATTTTTTCACACATTGCCTGTTTTCTCCTTCGGGACAACGGTTCCTATTTCTTCACCGGTGGATAAAAAACGAAAATTTCACATACACCCGGATGCTTTCATGCGATTTGACCGGAAAGCGTCTTCATATTTTCCCGACAAGCGATATGGTCTCACACATCGCCTGGCAGGATGAAACGCATGTGCTGGCTTATTGCCGTTCAAAAGAACACAGGGACGCCTATATCCTTTTTCGCGACATGAGTGAAGATCACCGATTGATCGGGTTAAGCAATTTTACTTCCGACGGTCACCCTTCATTTGCAAGGAAATTCCCGGATTGGTTTGTTACCGATACTTACCCTGATCGGTTACGGCGGAGTTACCTCATCCTGTTCAACACATTAACAGAAAAACGATTTGATCTGGGTTATTTCCGCCAGCCAATCGGATTTAAGGAAGCCGTCAGGTGCGACTTGCATCCCCGGTGGAACCATGATGCCACCATGATCTGTTTTGATTCGGCCCATACCCGAAAAAGATCGCTGTGTACCATGAATATCGGAGATTCACTTTCCACCGGAAATGTACATTCATTTTGAATTATGAATCAAGCAGACATCCTCGTCATTGGCGTTATTTATAATACGTATCCGGAAACAATACGGTACCTCAACAGCCTCACTCCCCAGGCAACCGTGAACCTGGCTGTCATTCTTGTTGATAACAGCGACCAGGCTGCATCTCCTGATTTTATAAAAAAAATTAACGGATTGCCTTTTCTTCATTACCTCGAAACAGGGAAGAACCTTGGATATTTCGGAGGAGCAAGGGAAGGATTAAAATATTATCTGGCGGAACATCCGATCTATCCTTCATGGATCCTTGTTACCAATGTCGACATCGTTTTTACACCTCAGTTTTTTACCCGATTAACCGCACTGAACCACCGCCAAAGCCTGGGACTGGTCGCTCCATCCATCATTTCAAAAAAATGGAACACCGATTATAATCCGAAAATTCAGCAACGGTACTCCAAAAAGAAACTCCTTTTATACAGGTTCCTGTATTCAAGTTTTCTTGTTCATAATTTATTTCTCCTGGCTGCATATGGGAAAAAGTGGGTAGGTGGCGTGCGCGGCAGAAATAAAGAAGCAGCAGCATCCCAGGGTCAATTGGGGAAAAAAATCTACGCTCCTCATGGATCCTGCCTGGTGTTTAAGAATGACTATTTTATTGGCGGAGGCACCCTGGACATGCCCAATTTCCTGTTTGGGGAAGAGGTGATGGTTGCTGAAACGGCAATGCAATTGGGGCTTGATGTTGAATATCATCCGGAATTGGTTATTCATGATTATGAACACGCTTCCACAGGTTTTTTTCTGACCCCCAAGATGAGTGGATATAACCGTCAAGCTATTCAGTCAATTCTAACCCGGTATTACCCATAATTGCTTTTATCAGTTTTTTTTTCGGTGTTCTTTCTGTGTTAAATTTAATAAATTATCCTAATAACTTCTGAGATGGAAATTATACGTCAGGCTATCCGCAGCATTATCAAACCAGATTCTTCCCTATATAAAAGCGGAGCTTCTGTCCTGGATTTTTTATCTGTCATTAAAACAGAAGGCTATAAAACCTGGCGCATGCTTAATAATCTCAGTGAGGGAAGTGAGAAAGATCCCATCCGGGCTGTTAAATTGCGGAATGTGTCATATCCCATTCACATCAGGCCGGGAACCCGCGACACACATACGATTATAAATAACATTGTGAGAGAAGAGTATGGGAAACTGACCAATGTCACTTCTCCAAAATGGATGATTGATGCAGGTGCTTACATTGGCGATACCACAGCATATTTCCTTTCCCGGTTCCCTGATCTGAAAGTAATTGCGCTTGAGCCAAATCCTCCCAGTCATGAGATGGCAAAACTTAACCTTGAACCCTATGGTAAGCGTGCCATACTTGAAAAAAAGGGGCTTTATATTACCAATGGAATTGCTTGTTTTTCAGGCGACAGTACTGGTGCTTCCATTGACAATACGGGTTTCGAAATTGATTGTACAACAGTTTCATCCCTTATGGACCAATATTCGATCCCAAGGATTGATATTCTGAAAATGGACATTGAAGGCGCTGAGGAAGCCATCTTTGCCGCCAATCCTGCAACCTGGTTGAACCGGGTGGATTTGTTGATTGTTGAAATCCATTGCGATCCTGAAAAATCTCTGGTTCCTCGTGCATTAAGGGAAAATGGTTTTTCCATGCAACAATACAGGTCCATCTGGTATTGCCGGCCAGTTAAAAAATAGTTTCATGCATCCTTGTGTAACAGTAATCGTACCCAGTTTCAATGAGGAAAAGCATATTGCTTCCCTGCTTGATAACCTTCTTCAACAGGATTATCCCATGGATCGGATGGAAGTTTTTATTGTGGATGGCATGAGCAGGGACCGGACACAGGAAATCATCCGGGATTATCAAATCCGGTACCCGTTCATTCAGCTTTTACTGAATGAGAAGCGTTTTGTTCCATTTGCCCTTAATCAGGGGATAAGAAAATCGCAGGGAGAGGTTATCATCAGGATGGATGCCCATTCTGAATACCCTTCCAATTATATCAGTACACTGGTTAACTACCTTTTTGAACTCAAGGCAGATAATGTAGGTGGTATATGGCTCACCAGACCGGGCAATGATTCTGTGAAAGCAAATTCAATTGCCATTGCCCAATCCTCAGCCTTTGGAGTGGGAAATTCACATTTCCGTTTGGGGATTCATGAAATAAGAAAGGTGGATACCGTGCCTTATGGTTGTTTCAAAAAATCTTTGTTCGACAGAATCGGGATGTTTGATGAAGAACTTCTCCGTAACCAGGACGATGAATTTAATGCACGGATTATCGAAAATGGCGGATCTATATACTTGATCCCTGATGTTGCCATCACCTATTATGCACGTTCTGACGTTTCATCTCTGATCAGAATGTTTTATCAATATGCATTTTTCAAACCCCTTGTTAACCGGAAATTGAAAATGCCGGCTACCATCCGTCAATTCATCCCCCCACTTTTTGTCTTGTTCCTGCTTTTGGGATGGACCGTTGTTTTCTTCCTGCCATCCTTTCTGCCGTTATATCTCGCCGGTGTCGGAATCTACCTCCTTTTCAATATTATTTATACGGTGAAAAGCGCATGGAATCGCGGGAAAGGGCTTCTTGTTTTTTTTCTGCCATGGATTTTTTTCATCCAACATGTGGCCTATGGGATCGGGTATCTCAACGGGCTTATTAACTTTGTTCTTTTGAAAAGATCAAAGGGCACAATCGTTTCCTCTCGCTGATTTTTACTTCGACCGGATCCGCCCCACGATCCGCTCAAAATCCTCTTCTGATAAGTTTGATCCGGAAGGAAGGCAGATTCCGTTGTTAAACAGATGTTCCGCATTGCCGTTCAGATAGGAAGGGAAATTCCGGAACACTTCCTGCATATGCATTGGCTTCATCAACGGCCGGGAATCAATGTTATCCTCTCCCAAAGCCCGGATGACCGACCTGGCATTGAAAACATCACCAGGTTTATTCAATATGGCTGCGGTAAGCCAGAAATTAGAAAAAAAACTGTCGTCCGGTTCTGACTGGAAAACCAACCCCGGAATATCTGACAATAATTCACGGTAACGTTGATTGTTGAAACGGTGCGCTGCCACTCGCTCCACAATAACCTCCATCTGGCCACGGCCAATCCCTGCCAGGACATTGCTCAGCCGGTAATTGTATCCCAGTTGCTTATGCTCAAAGTGAAGGGTATTCTCTTTGGCCTGTGATGCCAGGAACCTGGCGCGGTTGGCATATTCAGGGTTCTTTGAAACAAGTGCCCCGCCACCTGAAGTTGTGATGATCTTATTGCCATTGAACGACAGGGTCCCCACTTCGCCAAATGTACCGCAATGCCCTCTTTTGTATTTGCTTCCCAGTGCCTCGGCGGCATCTTCTATGAGCGGAATTTCATATTTCAGTGATATTTCTGAATATGCATCAATTTGTGCAGGCATTCCGTAAATATCAACAAAAATGATCGCCTTCGGTTTTTTATGGTGTTTGATCCTGTCGATGATCGCCAATTCCATCAGTTCCGGATCGATATTCCAGGTGTACATCTCACTGTCGATAAAAACAGGAATTGCTCCCTGGTATACAATCGGGTTGACGGTAGCCGTGAATGTGAAATCGGGGGCAATAACCTCATCGCCACGGGTCACGCCCAAAAGGATCAATGCAAGGTGTATAGCAGCCGTACCGGTGCACAGGGCGGCAACGTGGGAGCCATCCAGGTACTGTGACAGTGACCGTTCAAATTCATCCACATTCGGCCCCAGCGGGGCAATCCAGTTCGTCGCAAACGCCTCCCTGATGTATTTTTCCTCCCGCCCGCTCATATGCGGGGGCGACAGCCATATCCTAGTACTCATAATCCTTCTTTCGTATCAATGTATAGAAAATAATTTTCAGGTCCTCCATTAAGTTATACCTCCCGAGGTACTTCAGGTTTATTTTAACCTTATCAGGATAAATCACATGGTCATTGTATTCTTTGGGGTTCTCACACCCGGCCAGTATTTCCTCCTCATGATAGTATTTAAGCGAAGCCGGCCCGGTAATGCCCGGGCGCAACGACAATATCTCCCTTTCCGGGCCAGTCAAAAGGTCGGCATAGCCGGGCACATCGGGCCTGGGGCCCACAAAACTCATATCGCCGACAAGGACATTGATCAATTCGGGGAGTTCATCCAGTTTCCACTTTCGAAGAAATGCACCGGCTTTCGTGATACGGTGGTCGTTGGCCGCAGTCACCGTGTTCACGTCGGTGTGGGGCACCATGGTCCTGAATTTTATGATTGTAAACAGCCTGCCATGCCTGCCGACCCTTTTCTGTGTGAAAAACATGGGCCCTGGTTTTCTGGAAGGGGGATGAACCCATCCAGGCACTGTTATTACAAGTGCTATCATGATAAAGACCGGCAGCAGCATAACCAGTAAGAGCAAGGCCAGCAAGCGATCGAAAATATATTTTATGATGGAGTTGATAACAGACGGATTAAAGTCCAAAATTAGTGATTTTTACTTTGCTACCTCACCCAAACCCTCTCCTCAAGGAGAGGGCATTCCCCTTCTCCTTGCAGGAGAAGGGGTTAGGGGATGAGGTAAATCAAAAAAAGTTTCCTATTATTGTTTTCTGAATCAAAAACACTTGAAAGTCTCCGGATTCACCTTCGTCCGCAATGCCATTAAATACGATTACCCGGTGGTGGAATCGATCAGGTCGATATTGCCTGTTTGCGATGAGTTTATCGTGGCTGTCGGCCATTCGGAGGATGATACACGCAACCTGATCCTGTCAATCGGCGATCCGAAAATCAGGATCATTGATACATTTTGGGATGATACATTGCGTGAAGGTGGGAAGGTGCTTGCGGTTGAAACCAATAAGGCGTTGGATGCAATTTCACCCGGCAGCACGTGGGCCTTTTACATCCAGGCGGATGAAGTAGTTCACGAGAAATACCTGCCTGCAATCAGGACGGCGATGGAAAAAAGTGCTTCAGACCTCAACGTAGAAGGCCTTCTTTTTAACTATACCCACTTCTACGGTTCTTATCAGTTCATTGGCGATTCCCGGAACTGGTATCGGCATGAAGTCAGGGTTATCAGAAACGATAAACAGATCCGATCGTACCTCGATGCCCAGGGATTCAGAAAAAACGGGAAAAAGCTATGGGTCAAGCCGGTTGATGCATTTGTTTATCATTACGGATGGGTAAAACCACCCCAGTTCCAACAGGCCAAACTACAAACCTTTCACAGATACTGGCATACAGATCGATGGATCGAGAAAACCGTACCAAAATCGGATACTTTTGATTATGCAGGGATGGATTTCCTGGCACCGTTTACTGATTCACACCCAGGGGTGATGCAAGAAAAGATCTCACGGCAAAACTGGGAATTCAATCCCGGGCCATCGGTAAAAGGAAGGTCTGTAAAAATATCACTGCTTCATTTTATTGAAAAAAAAACAGGTTGGAGAATTGGTGAATACAGGAATTACAGGATCGTCAGATAAAAACGTGACGCGTGACACGTGACGCGTGATTTGGGATAATTATCCTATTTTCTTTATATATTTGCAGAAAACTATCAAACCATGGATTTAAGTAAGATCTTATCAATTGCCGGCAAGAACGGATTGTTTAAAGTCGTTTCACAGGGCAAGAATACCGTAATTGTGGAATCGCTCATCGACAACAAACGTTTTCCGGCCTTTGGACATGAAAAAATGAGTTCATTGGAGGAGATCAGTATATTTACAACGGGTGAGGACCTTGCTTTGAAAGAGGTATTCAAGGCTTTTCATCAAAAATTGCAAGGGAAACCTGCCATCGATCATAAATCGGACAACAACACCCTTAAGAAATTCTTCCTGGAAATGGTACCTGAATTCGACCAGGACCGCGTGTACGTTTCGGATATCAAAAAGATGGTGAGCTGGTACAATACTTTGCTGGATCATGGACTCCTTGATTTCACAGAAGAAATAAAAGAGCCTGAAACGGGCGAAACTTCTCCCGAGGTTCCGCCGAAAGCAGAGGACGAAGCCGAAGCCGGCAATTAAACGTATCTGATGTCTTTGAGTCAATGAACGGGTTAATGTTACAGCATCGATGGAGTTAAAAAAAAAGGTCCAGGATTTGCGGGTGATTGAAACCTCCCGGTTGAACAAGCGTCATTTTATCCTGGAACTCGAAGCCCCTGAAAAACTGCCCCTGATCCTTCCCGGACAGTTTGTCCAGGCTCTTATCAAAGATTCTCCATCCACCTTCCTGCGACGCCCTTTTTCAGTTCATGCTGTCGATTACAGGAAAAACTCCCTGCGTTTGCTGATCCAGATCAAAGGCCCCGGAACACAGCATTTGTCTGAACTGAAAGAAGGGGATCCTCTCAATCTCATTTATCCCCTTGGCAATTCTTTTTCCCTGCCATTTACCAAAGATGTGCTGCTCGTTGGGGGTGGATGCGGGGTGGCACCACTGTTATTCCTGGCACAATTTCTCAACCACAACAACATCTATCCCACCATCCTGCTCGGGTTCCGAACCAGGGAAGAAGTTTCGGAAATTGATGCCTATGCGGCATCCGGGAAAGTGCATGTGATTACCGATGATGGCACCGAAGGAGAAAAAGGGCTCGTGGTCGACCATTCCATTTTCCAGTTAGAGCGGCTTCCCTTTAAGAAGATTTTTTGCTGTGGCCCCGATGCCATGATGAAAGCGGTTGCAAAGATCGCACGGATGCATAAGACTGACTGCGAAGTGTCTCTTGAAAACACGATGGCTTGCGGGTTTGGAGTATGCCTTTGCTGCATCACCCCTACCGATAAAGGAAATGAACGCGTATGTGTTGAAGGACCCGTTTTTAATATAAACCGGCTGAAATGGCAGTAAAAATAATTACGATTTTCGATTTTCGATTTTCGATTTTTCATTGCGTTCCTTCGCCACGTCACTCCTTCGTTGTTTAATGATGAAAGATCTCTCCATAAATATCGCAGGTCTCCATTTCAAAAACCCGGTCACCACCGCATCCGGTACTTTTGGATATGGCGATGAGTTCCTTGATTTTATTGACCCGGGAAAGCTTGGCGGGATTTTTGTCAAAGCCGTGACCGGTAAAAACCGGGAAGGCAATGCCTATCCACGCATGGCTGAAACAGCCTCAGGCATGCTGAATTCCGTCGGTTTGCAAAACAAAGGCATTGATCATTTCTGCCGTGAAATCTATCCGAAAATCAGGAATTTCAACACAAATGTCATTGTCAACGTTTCTGGTTCCACGATTGAAGAATATATTGAGGTGGCCGAAAAGATCAACGATCTTGATGATATTCCAGCCATAGAATTAAACATCTCATGCCCAAATGTCAAGTTGGGGGGCATGGCTTTTGGCACCGTCCCCGACATGGCTACCGAAGTAACCGCAGAAGTGCGCAAAGTGTATAAGAAGGTGTTGATGGTAAAACTTTCCCCCAATGTCACCAGCATCACCGACCTGGCCAAGGCGGTAGTTGATGGCGGCGCCGATGCGATCACCCTCATCAATACTTTGCTGGGAATGGCCATTGATGCCGAGAAACGACGACCGGTGTTGTCGACCATCACCGGGGGCCTGTCGGGCCCTGCCATTAAACCCATTGCCCTGCGCATGGTCTGGCAGGTTCATAAAGCGGTGCATATACCTGTCATTGGGCTTGGCGGCATCATGAATGCAACCGATGCCATCGAATTTATTCTTGCGGGAGCCTCTGCCATACAGGTTGGCACTGCAAACTTTATCGACCCGACTGTCTCTTTAAAAATCGTGGATGGCATAGATTCCTATATGGAAAGGCATAAGATCAAATTGGTTTCTGACCTGGTGGGCGCACTGAGGACGGAATAAATCCTCATCGATTTACGATTTTCTAATTCGTTTTTAATCAAGCGTTTAACATACAATTAATCCATCCGGGTAATGAAAAATCTCCTGCCGAAAATATCCATTGTGCTTGCATTGACTGCATTGGTTGCATTGACTGCATTGGTTGCATTGACTGCATTGCTTGCATTTCGTCCATTGTCTCCATCGCATCCAGGCAAACTTACGGCGGCCAGGTGGGTAAAACCCTCCCTTGAGCCCAACGACTGGATGGCCATGCAGCGCATGTACCCTTATGACCGGATCAGGCCTTCCTCCATCCAGGCGGCTATGAGACAGACAAAAATCCTGATGGACAAGGCTCCTGTCGACGATAATCCCTGGGTATTTACCGGGCCCGACAACATCGGGGGGCGCATCACAGATATTGAATCACCTGCAGGTAATTCTTCCATCATCTATATCGGTGCCTCCACAGGCGGAATCCTTAAAACGACTGATCGGGGTGTCACCTGGACCAATCTTTTCACAGATGTTCCGGTCATTTCGGTTGGCGACATCGCTATCGATCCCAACAACTCCAACGTACTTTACTGTGGTACAGGAGAGGCCAATTCCTCCAGCTTCAGTTTCCTCGGCAACGGAGTTTACAAATCCACGGATGCCGGTGCATCCTGGCATCAAATGGGACTTTCAAACTCCGCATATATTGGCAGGGTTTTGGTGGATTATTCCAACGATCTGCGGGTATTTGTTGCAGCATGCGGCAATCTCTTTTCTACCAGCGATGAACGTGGAATTTATCGCAGCATTGACGGAGGCCAGAACTGGGAACGGGTCTTATACCTCAATGATTCGACTTCCGCCATCGATATAGTGCAACACCCGACCAATCCGCTGATCCTTTATGCCTCCATGTGGGAGCGGATCCGTGGACTGACAACCCGTCAATCGTTCGGTGAATCGTCCGGTATCTGGAAAAGCACGGATGGCGGTACTTCATGGAGTGAAATGACAAATGGTGTTCCAACCGGTAGTAACGTTGGACGGATCGGCATCGCCATCGCAAATTCCAACCCCGACATCCTGTATGCATTTTACGACCTCGCCAATAATGATGTAGCCGTTTATAAATCGGTCAATGCCGGCCAATCATGGACCCGCACGAACGATGGCGCCTTATTTGGCATGAACAGCAATTTCGGGTGGTACTTCGGACAGGTGCGGGTCGACCCGGCAGATGCCAACCGGGTATTCGTCATGGGTGTTTCCATGTTCCGTACCGAAGATGGGGGAAGCAGTTGGACGGATAACTCATCCTGGGATCTTCATGTTGACCATCATGCCATGTTTTTCACAGGATCAGGCAACACGGTCTATGAAGGAAATGACGGTGGTTTCTATGTCAGCGAAAACAACGGAATCCTTTGGTACAAAATCAACAACCTGCCGCTGACCCAGTTTTATGCCATCGATATTGATTATAAAAACCCCGAACGCATTTATGGAGGCACGCAGGACAACAACACCATCCGCACGCAAACCGGCGGGACCAGTGACTGGGAACCCATCCTGGGTGGTGACGGAATGTATACCCTGGTGGATTACACCGATCCTTCAACCATTTATGCCGAATACCAGTGGGGCAACCTTTACCGGTCGGATGATGGGGGATCTACCATGAATTATATTGCCGGACCTATGTCGGGCGACCGGGTTAACTGGTCGGCGCCCCTGGCCATGCATCCTGTAAATCCATCCGTGCTCTATTTTGGAACTTACCGGGTATGGAAATCGACCGACCGGGGAAATTCATGGCAGGCAGTGAGCGGTGACCTCACCGCCGGGATCAACCAATACTTTTATTCCATTACCACAATCACAGTTTCTACGGTTGATCCATCCATCGTGATTGCCGGCACGGGCGACGGGAAGGTGCATGTTTCAACAAATGATGGCCAATCCTGGCAGGATATCTCCGCGGGACTGCCAAACCGATGGGTTACAAAGGTTGCAGCCGACCCCTTCAATGCACAAACCATATATGTCACCCTTTCGGGTTTCCGCTGGGATGAACCCCTTCCGCATGTATTCAAGTCTACCAACCTGGGAATGTCCTGGACCAACATCACCGGCAACCTGCCCGAATTCCCGGTGAACGACATCGCCCTTGACCCCGATCTTCCGGGGAGGGTCATCGTGGCTACCGATGCGGGCGTTTATGGGACCACGAACGACGGACAATATTGGTACTGGATATGGGATGGCCTTCCGGCAGTGCCAGTGTATGCCCTTAAAATTCATGCCCCCAGCCGTACCATTGTTGCCGGCACTTACGGGCTGTCTTCTTACAGAGCATCACTGAATAATCTGATGACCGGAGTACCTTCACAGCCCGGGTCGGTAACCCTGAACCTTACAGCAAATCCAAACCCGGTTGAAACCAGTACAACATTGAAATTCTATTTACCTGGTGATGACAGACTCGTCGTCAAAGCATACGGAATGAACGGTAACCTTGTTCAGCAGATATTTTCAGGAACCCTTCACGCGGGAAGGCAGGAAATTACCTGGAGCCCCGGAAAAACACCCGGTGATATACCTGCCGGGGTTTATCTTGTCAAAATCGAAGGAAAGCAGTATTCAGCAGCCACGAAAATTGTGAAATACTGACAGGAGCAATGAGCAAAATCAGAACCAATGAACAGTAACCGGGTTACTTATTTGCCTGGGAGTAATAACCACCATAAACAAATTGACAGCATGCCTGGATGGAGATATTTGGATTCACGGCTGCGCAATTGAGTGACTGGTAATAGTACTGTACTCCCGGCGTATAAGCAGTTCCGGCAGCCAGTTTTGTTTTACTAATCCCGAATCCGCTTTTCGTGCTGTTTGCACAGTTTGTCCAGGTGTGATTCACTACATCTGACCCGATGGAGTTAATATTCCATTGGGATTCGAAGGGGTTGATATTGGAAGAGCATTTGCCATGTGTATAGTTCGTGCCAATGTTAACGGTAATAAAAGTGCTTGCATTTCCCGCTCCATATGAAACGTTATAACACCCCCAGTGCTGAAGCTCAAGGGTGCCGCCAACCACTTCAGTACCAGTCGTCAATGAGGTATAGTTGCCATCGGCGACTACATTGTAGTATTTGGTGCTGGTGGTAGTTCCCGACATCGTCATGTAACCCGCTTTGCTATTTGGGTTTTGAAAATACCTGCTGGTGTCTGTCTGACTTGAAACTTTGTAACTGGAATTGGTGGTCCCGGCGAAGGGGATTGCTATCTTGTTATCCGGTGAGTTTTGACCCAGCAGGTAATAATTGAAGGTACTGAAATCAAAATAGGGCGGAACTTTTTTCCAATACCCGGTTTCATGGGTGATGAAGAGCGTGCCCCATCGCCAGACCGCAGAAAAATAGGCAAATTCAATGAAACAGGCTGACGTACTGTCTGTTGAAGTTTGGGATGGGTTTTCAGGGTTGTACCAGAGCGGAGTAACGTACCCACAAATGGAGTTATAAAACACCCAGGGCGGATTCTGAATAAACGTCTGTTGTTTTGTGGTAGGCCATACCTGGTCCCTTACCCCCATGGTTCCAAAACGATAGATATACCAGTTATTATCAGGGTGACAGGTTTGACTGACATCCCAGTAGGTGTATGGCAACACGCTGGCAACAGTCGCAGCCTTTGCGCTGATGGTCTTTCCGTATACATTAACAACAAGGGGTGTCGTTGCATTTCCTCCATACATGCTGGGAGTAAGAATATGCCCGCACATTACCGGGAATGGCAGGTCGAATGCATCATACAGCAGATTTGCCACAAACTGTGACCGCGCCAAAACGTTGATAAAAACAACATCCGGCGCAAGGCCCGCATTGGCATACTGCATGTCACTTTTAAACCGGGTTGAGTCCCTGTAATCGTTGGTATTTGCAACCAGGTAGTCGACTGTCGAAAGGAAAGTACTGACCTCTGCAACAATGGCAGTCTGAAAATTCCCATGCCAGAAATTTGAATCATATTGGAGTTTCCCGGTTGAATCAATAACATTGCAGGCGTTTATCATAATGGTGGCAGCCTGAAACTGGTAGTTGACCACGGTCATAAAGTAGTTTTCCAGGATTCTATAGGCCCTCATTGCATCAGCCGAATCGTTTACCTTTCCGTTGCATTTTCCGATCAAAGACTTTGCATAGGTCATTAATCCGCCTGAAAGAGTATCTCCAAGCGGTACTTTCAAATAATTTTCCATTGTTGTGATGCATAGTGACAGGTTTATCCCGCCATTGGTACCCGCATAAACGGCTGTGGCATAATCGTACATACCAGCCTTATTGGTACTCATTTGCAGTATCAGATCGGAATTTGTAGGATTTTGCTGCCAGGCGGCCGCAGTTTGTGAATAATTCAAAAACTCGTTTGATAACCCGGGACCCATTGCGGTTTGAATCTTACTGATTTCCTGGCCAATATACATGCTGGTTAAATAGGAGCCAAGGTCGGCGATCTGGATATCCAGGCTGCTGGCCATGCTTTGAACATCGTTATTCAAGGAAGTGATCTGGCCGGTCAGATTGCTAAATCCATCATTCATGTTTTGAAATTGCTGTACAGTCCAATTATAATTATAAATGCCCCACAACATTCCTCCCAGGTCCGATAATGGATCAAACGGGTCATCCCCGCTGACTAATCCTTTCCCAACCTTGTGAATAATGGAGCCTGGGAAAAGACGCTGACTTGCGATTTCCTCATCAGACATGATATGCAACATCCTGTTAACGAACACGTTGGGCGTGGCCGGTGTGACTGGGCCCGGTGGTGGTACCGGAATGTAATCTGAGTCCTGCTTCCTGCAGGAAGCGACGACAATCACGATCAGCGCCAGCAGCAGGGCCGTTGGCATGATTTTCGAGAATAGATTTTGTGTTTTCATCGTTTAGGGTAAGTTGTGTTACAGATTCTTTGAATAATGAGGTTAGGATATACCCGGGCCGTTTTTAAAAACTGGTTTCTACCAGGTGCATTGTTTATCCCGAAATTGGCAATTGCGCGACAGGCAAAAATACTGTCACTGGTATTTCGTTTTAAAAGTAGGGGAAGAAGGTGGTTTTCCTCGTAAGGAATACTATAATTCTCTGTAAGATAAAGGCTGATATTCGTGTAAGTGTTTACCCTACACCACGGAAAAAATAATCAAAGATTGCATCCGGCAAGTTTCCACTTGTCATTTGCACCGTCGCTTTTGATCAGGAAATAGGCCTCCCTGTTATAAATTTGAATTTTTTCAGGAAAGGGGAAAGGCAACACAGTACCTTCCTGCAGCTTCCCGGTTTCAAGATTGATTTTTTGGATTTTGACCATCCCGTTTCTAAAGAACGTCGTGTAAACCCCATGTGAATATTCATCAACCAGGATTTTGCGGCCCCACCGCCAACCAATATTCAATAACTGATTGGAACTGGCCGGGAGCGCCTTCGATGCTGTTTCCTGATGAAAGGTTACGGGGACTGTGTTAATGACTTTTCCATTTTCATTCATCAGTTCCAGGTAATTACCAGGAAAATTGAAAAATGCAATCGTGTTTTCTCCCGTTTTTATAACCGGAAAAACCAGCCTGTAAAATTCAAACTCATGGGCCCTCTCCTCGTTCACTTCGTAAAATTGACCGGGGCTTTCCCCTCTCGAAAAATCAAAGGCAGGAGTTGTATAAAATTCGTCCTCACGATCCGTCATAAAGTAGTGCTGGGGAGGAACAGTGGCATTCCACTTTTGATAGTATGTTTGATCATCAATATATTCAGCTATTTTTTTTTCATCAAAGTGCTTCCGGATATATTTTTTACCAGCGCCCTGTTCGTAGAATCCAATGGCTGTCCCAAATCCATTCGCAAGGTCTTCCTGGAAATACAACCGGTCTGACATTTTAAAAATAAACGGTTCGACAAGCCTTGATAAAGAATCGACTGTTGTTTTATGTAAAAACTCTATCCTGTTCTCTTTTCTATTGAAAAAGACCTGATAGGCGTTACCCGCCCTGGAGAAGTAATGGACATTGGCAAGGAAGTCCTTAAAAAGTGAAACGGGTGGGATTTCAGGTAATTTTGAAATTGCCAGGGTGTCTCCGATCAGGTTAAGTAAAACAAGTTCAGATCGTTTTAGCTGATATCGAAAAACAAGCAACAGGATGTTGCCATCCATCAATTCATAATCGAGGACTGAATAGTTCTTATCTTTAAACAGGTAGGAATATTTTACAGCGGAAATGTCGACTTCCCGCAGCGGATACGATTTTGGAGTTAATGAAAATTCAACCGGGGTTTGGGGAACCTCCAGTACATCATAATATGCATTTTCATATCCGACACACGTGATGACCAGTGAAGCGGGAACTTTAGTTATTCGTAATGAAAAAAAACCAAATTTATCCGTTGACGTTCCGTTGTTTGTTCCATGTACTTTTATATTAACATCATGAACCGGCTTCAGGGTGCGTTCATCCTTAACAATCCCTTTAAAAAGATTTGTCTGAGAAAAAAGATTACCATGAAGGAAGAGAAAAAAGAGTGTTAAAAACCAGATTAAATTTCTCATTAACAATTGCTATAGCTTAACCCTGGCCAGTTTCCATTTATCTGATACTCCGGTCCCTTTATAAAGGAAATATGCATCTCCCTTGTAAATCCTGATTTTTTCAGGTAAGGGCAGAGGTAAATCGTAACTCCTGGTCAAACAACCGGTTTCCAGGTCAATCTTCCTGATCTGGGCCATCCCGTTTTTCCAAAACACCGCATAGACATTCCGGTAATACTCATCCACCAGTATTTTACCATGCCATTTCCAGTCGTTGACAGGGACAATGGCTGAAATCATGGAGGCGAGCAGGTTTTCGTCAGGGTCCTTGTGGAAAGAGATTGGGACGGTCCGATACACCTTTCCCGCCGGGTCCATCAACTCGATCACATCTTCTGAAAAGTTAAAAACAGCCATGTTGCTTTCTCCAAGTTTCACCACGGGGGCGTTGATCTTTTTGTAATTAAAAAGAATATTCGCCCGGATGTCGTCGCCGCTGACACTGGCAGGGCTTGTTTCCGGCAACTGGCTGTTCCAGAGGGAATAAAACTTAAAGTCATCGTAGAGGTTTTTGCGGGTGGTTTCTCCTGAAAAATAGCGGATATACTCCTTATGATGGTCCTTATCGTAGTACCCGATGTTTTTCCCCAATCCATCAGGGGTATACTCCTCGAAATAAACACGACCGGCTGATGCGAAGAGAAATGGCTGGGCCATCATTCTCAGTGAATCATAGGTAGTCTGATACATGAACCCAAGTTGTTTCAGGGAATCGTTATAATAGCACTGAAATGCCTTTCCCCTGCTGGAGATGTAATGAACATGGCCAAGGAAATCATTGTACAGGAGCCTGGGTTTCAATTCGGGAACCGGTGAGATGGAAATCGTATCCCCTGCAAGGGTGAGCAGTACAAGTTCAGACCGTTTCAGCTGGTACCGGAAAATGAGCAAAAGCAGGTTGTCATCCATGATTTCGTAATCAAGAACAGAATAATCCATATCCTTGAAAACATACCTGAATTTTGTTGCAGGAATCTCCACCTCTTTAAGGCCATATACCCTGGGGCGCATGATCATTTCAAGAGGTTTCAGGGAAACTTTCGCGATGTCGTAATAAACAGTCTCGTAGCCAATACAGGACAGGGTGACCGACGCCGGAATTTTTTCCAGGATCAGCGAGAAGCGGCCCTGCTTATCGGTAACGGCACCCCGGGTTGTTCCGTTTACTTTTATGTTGACATCCCCGATGGGTGTTTGGGTAATTTCATCTTTTACTGTACCGGTTATCCTGGTATTTTGTGTATAGCAAGATGTTCCCGGGAGAAAGGAGAAAAAGACCAACTGCAGTGTTAATATCCTGGTGAGCAGGGATGATTGCATCTTGTTTCCTGATAAAAACAGTACCCTGTAATTATGTTATCGGTTAAGCCATTAACAAACCATCAGGTAAAGATACTCAAATATTTGCGAAAACACTCCGCTCATCTTTCAGCTGCTTTTGAATTCACACTTTTAAAGAGGTAAGCGAGGCCGATCTCAAAATCCATGTTCAGCATTTTAACCTGGTCTGATCCCCAGGCTTTTGAAATGGAAGTGAGGTTCATGCTGAAACTATATTCAAAAACGAAATGGAGGGTTTTATAAACGGGAAATTCAATGCCAAGCCCCGGTGATATTCCGAATTCAAATGCAGGGTAATAATCTTTTGCGCTGCCATTCAACGTGTCTGTTCTTGTAATCGGCGGAAGGCCCATTTGCCAGGAATCAATTATTCCGGTGCAGGATGAATGGATCATCGTCCCGAAATAAATTCCGGGATAAATGAAAAATTTTACCTTTGAGCCCACGACAAATTGTGGTTGCAATTGCAAAAGGATCTGGCCGATTCTATAATCCACATCGACATGCGTATTGCCACCCAGTCCTCCGAAATTCGAGTTTACACCAAACGACCGGTTTACATATTGAATTTCGATGCCCAGGTTGAACACGTGTTCCGTCCGTTGCCTGATGGATCCTGCAATCATGAATGAATTATTGGGATAATCGTACTTTGCTCTGAAATGGCCCTCTTCCGGTTGCGTGAACCAGAAATAGTCGTACCCGGCTTTTATGCCGATTTGTACCTGTCCGGCCGAAAGCATTGGAATGCCAAGCAGCATGAACCCTATACAAATCCATTTCATATGATTAAAGCTAAATGAATGAGTCCAACCACCTCAACCCCGTCCCCTTCTCCTTCAGGAGAAAGGGTGCAGGGGATGAGGCAATCAAAATCAACAATCATCAACTGATCACATTCACCTCCATTTCCAGGGTGATCCCGAATTTCCGGTAAACAGAATCCATGATCTGGTTTGCAAGTCCGACGATTTGCAGGCCGGTGGCGTTGCCATAATTAACAAGCACCAGCGGCTGGTTGGGATGAACGCCGGCATCTCCCGTACGGTAACCTTTCCATCCGCACTGTTCGATGAGCCATGCTGCAGGGATTTTTGCATAAGCAGTTTTCACTGCCCCTTCACTGATGGTATGGGCTGCAGGGCGGGAAGCTTTTTCAGCCAGGTAATCATTGTCAGGTGCCAGGGGGTAAAAAGGTATGGCCGGAAAACGATCCTGAAGTGAAATAAAATGTTCGTGGCAGATCAGCGGGTTTTTAAAAAAACTGCCGGCATTGCCAATTTCAGCCGGATCGGGCAGCTTCCGGCGCCGGATGTTGCAAACAGCTTCTCGCACATCGCTGATTGTTGGAACACTGACCCCAAGGTATTCCAACTCGGGCCGGATATCGCCGTAATCAAGTTTAAGCAAAGATAACCCTGTGACGCTTTCACTCTGCGACTCTGCGGCTCTGTCACCTTGTAACCCTGTTACCCTGTTACCTTGTAACCCTGTTACCCTGTTACCTTGTAACCCTGTTACCCTGTTACCTTGTAACCCTGTTACCCTGTTCCCTTGCAATTCCGATATCTTATCCAACCTGAACGTTACATTCAGAATGATGACTTTCCCCTTCAGATCTCTTTTAAAAATGCTGTCACGATAGCCAAACTGGCATTCTTCCGTAGTAAACCGTTTTTGTTTTCCCGAATTGATCTCCACCACCTGAACCGATTCGATGACATCCTTCACCTCCACGCCATAAGCGCCGATATTCTGAATTGGCGCCGCACCAACGGTGCCGGGGATCAGGGACAGATTCTCCAGGCCCGCCCATCCGCGGCTTACACAATACTGAACAAATTCGTCCCAGGTTTCACCTGCTTCTGCCGTGACAAGTACCTGGTTTTCATTTTCCTCCCTGATGACAATCCCCTTTGAATTGATCCTGATGACAATTCCTGAAAAATCTCCGGTAAAAATCACATTGCTGCCCCCGCCCAGGAAAAGGATGGGCATGTGGATCATGTGCCGGTAGTTGAGCAGCGTCAGAACCTCTGAATGGGTTTTTGCTTCAACGAAATAGCGTGCTTCCGCTTCCATTCCGAAGGTATGAAAAGGTTTCAGGGAAACTTTCTGGTCGAGATGCATGGTGTTGCAAAATACCAAAATTAAACGAATTATCTGTTGATACGATGGAAAAAAGTACTTTTGTTAGTGCAAATCGTAAATTCAAAATCCATTGCCCTTCTCCATAGTCTCCGTCACCAACGACCTCACCACCGACCAGCGGGTTGACCGTACCTGCCGGACACTGGTAAAATCGGGCTATGATGTATTGCTGGTTGGCCGTAGGCTCAGGGAAAGTAAAACCCTGGTTCAGCGCTCCTACAAGACACACCGGTTGAGGCTCCTTTTTGACAAGGGTCCGCTATTTTACGCTGAATATAACATCATGCTTTTTTTCTTTCTGCTGGTTCACAAATACGACCTGGTCGTTTCCAACGACCTGGACACACTCCCGGCAAACTACCTTGCAAACCGGTTAAAGAATACTTTTTCAAAAATCAAAAATCAAAAAAGTCAACTTCATGATTGCCATGAATATTTCCGGGGTGTTCCGGAACTTAACGGGAGAAAAGCCGTTACCTGGATCTGGAAATGGATCGAAGATCGCATTTTCCCGAAATTACGCCACGTGATAGCAGTAAATCAGTCGATAGCCGACTTATACTCTGAAGAATATGGCAACAATATTGGAGTCATACGCAATGTGCCGTTTAAAAAACCGAAGAGCGATGGTATTGATAAGGCTTCTCTGAACATCCGGTGCGACCGGAAAGTTATCATTTACCAGGGAGCCCTGAATGTTGGCCGCGGGCTGGAAGAAGCCATCCTGGCGATGAACTATCTGAACACCGATGCCATGCTGGTCATTGCAGGCATCGGGGACATTTTTGAAACATTAAAAACGTTGACGTCGGCTCAGGGCCTCGGGGAAAAAGTACTGTTTCTTGGCCAGGTACCGTTCCAGGATCTGCATTCATATACGTTGATGGCCGATCTGGGGCTTTCCATCGAAAAGGATGTGAGCATCAACTACCATTATTGTTTGCCAAATAAATTTCTCGATTACATCCAGGCGAATGTCCCCGTGTTGGTTTCACCATTCCCGGAAATGAAGGCCATTGTTGATCACTATCAAATAGGGGAATTCATTGAAAGCCACGAACCGGAAAAGCTTGCTTTTCAATTGGACTCAATACTGAACAATCCCGGCCAACTGTTAGTTTACAAACAAAACCTGACGAAAGCGGCGGAGGAGCTTTGCTGGGAAGCAGAAGAGAGGAAGCTGGTGAAAATCGTGACACGTGACAAATGACGATTTAATATTTGAATTTTAAATTTTGAGTTCTCTAACCGTTCATATCATCTCTTTCGACATCCCGTTTCCTGCCAATTACGGCGGGGTGATTGATATTTTCTACAAGATCAGGTTGTTGCATCGTGCCGGTGTTTCCGTCCACCTTCATTGTTTTGAGTACAACCGTGATCGTGCCGATGAATTGAAACAATTCTGCGCGTCTATCAATTATTATCCCCGAAACACAAGTTTATCTGCCAAATTCGGTATAAAACCATACATTGCTGCAAGCAGGATATCGCAGGCCCTGCTCGCCAACCTGCTGAAAGATGAACATCCCATCCTGTTCGAAGGGCTTCATACCTGCGCGATCCTTTCAGATCCAAAGCTGAAAGGCAGGTTCCTGATCTATCGCGAAAGCAACATTGAGCACCACTATTACTACCAGTTGTTCCGTGCTGAAAAGAGTCCCTGGAAGAAATTGTATTTCCTTGCCGAAAGTTTCAGGTTGGAAAATTTTCAGAAAATCCTTCATCATGCCTCCGTCATGCTTGCAGTGTCGCGCAACGATACAAATTATTTATCCGGTGTCTTTCCCGGCAAAAAAGTGGTTTACCTTCCGAGTTTTCACCGGGATGATGTGGTAAATATTAACCCCGGGAAAGGAACCTATGCCCTTTACCAGGGTAAACTTTCCGTGCCTGAAAACAGTATTGCTGCTGAATTTCTGATCACCAGGATCTGGGAGGCCACTTATCCGGAACTGTTGATTGCAGGACTCGATCCGCCTCCATGGCTGATCAGGCTGGCTGCTTCACGGCCGAACATCCGGATTATCAGTAACCCGGGTGAGGAAGAAATGTTCCGGTTGATCCGGCAGGCACAGGTCAATATCCTGGTCACATTTCAACCGACGGGTCTGAAACTTAAACTCCTCAATGCACTTTTCAACGGACGCTTTTGCCTTGTAAACCCCGATATGGTAGCCGGAACATCCCTGGAAGAACTATGTGAAATTGCAGCCAGCCCTGGCGAATTTAAAGAAACCTTGCATCGCCTTTTCTCATCGGAATTCACTCAAAACCAAATCAACCAAAGAGAAATTGTCCTTCAGAAGCATTATTCGAACCAAAATAATTGTAAATTGCTGGTGGAGATATTGACTTTGCATTGATGTTTAACCTACCTTTATAAGTTCTAAGTAAACCATTATGAAAAAAATCCTTGTACCAGTCGATTTTTCAAGCCATACCGATATTACCTGCAGGTACGCCATTGAATTTATCAAGGTGTTTGGCGGTGAGATCAAGCTTTTTCATACCTACTTCGACCAGATCATCATTGCCGACACCAGTTTCCCGGATACACTCGACATGAGTACTATTTATAATGAGGAGTTGATGAAAGAGATTTTCCGGCAGGCGGAAAATAACATGATTGAACTGGAAGAAAAGGTGAATAACCTGATTAAAAAAGAAAACCTCGCGAATATCACCATTTCATCAACCGTAACAGGCGGGGAACTGGAACACGAACTCAAAGGTATTTGCTCAGATTTCCACCCGGATATTGTGGTCATGGGAACCACCGGAAGAGGTAAAAACGTCAACATTTGGGGAAAGGTGTCCAGTTTCATCATCGATCATGCAAAAGTGCCGGTAATTACAGTTCCGGAAATAAAAAATTTCCATGGTTTTAAAACCATCATGTTTGCAGCCGATCTTTCCGAAGGGAATGCTTCCACCATTTCGGGATTGATCGATCTGTTTTCAATTTTCTCAGCCAGGATCCATGTTGTCCACTTCCTTACCAAGACAAAGCAAAGTGATGCTTACACACGGATGAAAGCCCTTCAGATGAAGTTTGGGAAAGAGGAAAAAACCAGCCAGGTGTCTTTTGAAGTCATTGAAGTGTCGGAAGATAACCAATCGGCCGTCGACCACTTTGCGACCGCAAATAAAATTGAAATGATCGCCTTTCAGCCGCACAAACACAGCCTGCTTTACATGTTCTTTACTAAAAATATCACTAAAAAGAACCTGTTTGCAACCAATATTCCTTTGCTTTCTGTCCCCGCAACAGTATAACGGTCACCTGACCTTCACCAGTTTGTAATTCTCATACCTGTAGATCACCCAACTGCGGTTTTCAAATCCATTCTCCCTGGTTTGATTGAAATCGTATGTCGTCAGCAATGACTGAACCTTCGACTCACCAATGCAGCGTGCGATATCGACACCAAATGCATTTAAGGCAGAAAGGAAATAGTAAGCCTGATCGAATCCCTCAAATGCAAGGAGTTCCGGGTCTGTTTTATAAACATCCTGGTACTGGCGTACAAATTGTTTCACGGCAGGATTATCGTAATCAATAAAGGAACTCGTCATCATATGGGTTTTCAGGGCAACCAGGTACTCATTCTCCAGTCCTTCCATTGTCGACCAGCCTGGCAGACCAATGAGTGTGAGATTATATTCATTGCGTAACTTATACATACTTTTCAGCAAATCGAGCACATATGCCTGGTTGTCGGAAAAAGCGACCACCCAATTCGGTTCATCCTTCGAATAGCGGATAATGGCAGCTTCCTGACCTTCCACAACCTGAACCTTTATGTTTCGTTCCAGGCATTCCTTTTTCAGCTGATCCGGGGCAAGGTTATCATGATACTGACCATTCCTGATGATCAACACCTGTCCGCCATTAAACGATTGGGCCAGGGTTGCAGCCAATTGCTTAATCTGGTTCTGCTTCGAAGGCTGCACTTTAAAAACATAAGGATTGCCGGTAACCAGTTCGTTGCGTTCAGATATGGGGTTGATCAGGTTGATTTTATATTTTTTAGCAAATGAGGCAACCATTTGAAAATTTGGATGGTAGAGTAAACCGAAAATCAGGTCCATCGATTTCAACTCCGGATTCTCCAGCAATAACCTTGTTCTGGCGGTGTCCTTATCCGCATCATAAACATGAAGTTTAATCTTCAATCCCTGTTTTCCAAGGGAGTCGACGGCCATCCTGAAACCTTCATAATAGGGAAGAAACTGGAAAGATTTTGAGGTTTCAAAGATACCGGGTTCCGGGTTGGCAGCATCGATCTGATCAACCCCATCCAGGAAAAGCGGGAGCATCAGCGCCACATTGTATACGGATTTCTTTGTGCTGCCGTCCTGGCCACAAGGCAATGGTGCAACGACCACCGAGTCAATCTTTGCAGGAGTTTCCTTTGTTTCCATGCCGGTTTCTTTCCCTGCATTCCCATGGTCTTTTTTAACACCGGCCTTGGGGATGGCCACACTTTTTTGTCCGGGAACAGGAATTCTAAGTTTCTGATCGGCCCTGATCCCCTCTTTTACCCCTGGATTCTCCCGGATGATCTCATTTACATCCACGCCATAGGCCTTTGAGATCATGTACAGGGTTTGCCCCCTTTTGATGGTATGGATGTAATAATCTTTTCCGTCATATTTCTCCATGACCGATGAGTGCATCTGCTTCAACTGTTCCTGGGTATTCTGGGCAGCTAATTTTCGCCCAGGAAGATGACTGAAAAACACAATTAAACTTAAAACCAAAAAATATCTCATAAATTCACATTTTCGCTGTTTCCTCACTCCCACTCAATGGTCGCCGGGGGCTTTGAACTGATGTCATACACCACCCTGTTTACTCCCTTGACCCTGTTGATGATGTCGTTGCTCACTTTTGCAAGGAAATCATAAGGCAGATGCGCCCAGTCGGCAGTCATGCCATCGGTAGAGGTTACGGCACGCAGGGCCACAACATTTTCGTATGTGCGTTCATCTCCCATCACGCCCACCGACTGCACCGGTAAAAGCACCGCAAAAGCTTGCCATACTGTATGATATAGATTAAAGGCACGCAACCCGGAGATAAAAACATCATCAACTTCCTGTAAAAGGCGCACTTTTTCACGGTCGATGTCGCCCAGGATGCGAACGGCCAGCCCGGGTCCGGGGAAGGGATGGCGGTTGACGAATTCGGCATCGAGCCCGATGGTATGCCCTACCTTTCTCACTTCATCCTTGAACAAGGTATTGAGGGGTTCAACGATTTTCAGTTTCATGAAATCGGGCAGTCCTCCAACATTATGGTGCGATTTGATGGTGGCTGAAGGTCCCTTGACTGAATGCGATTCAATGACATCCGGGTAGATTGTTCCCTGTGCCAGCCATTTGATCTCCTGAATTTTATGCGCTTCAGCATCAAACACCTCTATGAAGGTCTTTCCGATGATCTTGCGTTTCAGTTCGGGATCAACCACATCTTTTAAGGCGTTGATAAAGAGATCGCGTGCATCCACCCCGGTCACATTCAAATCGAGGGTTTTGTAACGCTCCATTACCTTGCTGAACTCATTCTTCCGCAGTAAACCGTTATCCACGAAAATGCAAAAGAGATTTTTTCCAATGGCCCTGTTCAGCAGCATGGCCGCAACGGAGGAATCCACACCACCCGACAGGCCTAGCACAACCCGTTCGTTGCCCAGTTTTTCTTTCAGGGATGCCACGGTGCTCTCCACAAACAATTCCGGAGTCCATGATTGCTGGCATTTGCAGATATTGACTACAAAATTTTTCAGCAATTGCAAGCCTTCTGTGGTATGGTATACTTCGGGATGAAACTGGATTCCATAAGTCTCTTCGCCGGCAACCCGGTAACCGGCATACAATACCTGGGAGGTACTGGCAATTATCCTGAAATCATCCGGTGCGCTCAGGATGGTATCCGCGTGCGACATCCACACCTGGGTTCCCTGCGACAAGCCCCGAAGCAAATCACTGGTTTCATCCATTGACGTTAGGTTTGCACGGCCATATTCACGGATTTCCGAAAGGGAAACAACGCCGCCCGAGGAATGAGCAAGGTACTGGGCCCCATAACAAATGCCCAGAAGCGGCAGGTTGCCCCTGAGGTGCGTGAGATCCGGGAATGGGGCATTGCTGTCGCGCACTGAAAAAGGGCTTCCTGAAAGAATTACCCCCTTGATATGATCGCCCGGATCGGGAAATTTATTGAAAGGATGTATTTCACAAAACACATTCAGTTCACGCACTCGCCGTGCAATAAGCTGGGTGTATTGTGATCCGAAATCAAGGATCAAAATGGTTTCTTGCATGCTACAAATATATCAAAATGCAAAATGCAAAATCAGGCTGTTAAACAAATTCGGGAAAAGATCAGCTCAGCGTTTCCTTTTGCACATTGCATTTTACACTTATCGGATGAGCACGGCCTCGTAGCGTGATGAATTTCCCACAGCATCGGTCACCGTAAGCAGGAAATTGTTTTTCCCGGGTTTCATCATCTCATCAAAGGCATACGTCAGGAGCCTGTTTTTCTCATCATAATCCATCAGGATCCATTTTCCGTTGAGCGTTCCACGGTAGGTTTTGATCCCGGCAAGGTTATCGGAAATTTTCACCAGAATCGAAGATTGTTTCCTGACTTTTTTATTCGGAAAAATATTGATTACCCTGATCACCGGTGGTTCTGTGTCGACGGTCACCGTGAAATTCCCGAATTCGCGGACCTTTGTGGTGATCCATCCATTCTCGAATGTGCCTCCCTTGCTGGAGAATTTGTTTCCCGGAGATACTTCCACAATCACCGCCTTTGACTCCATGTTCTTCGGAAGGTTATCTGTTTTGATCGACAGGGTACACCAGGTGTGAAGAGGCATGTATTGATTTTGAAGATGGTACACGCCGGAATACGAGCCATGCACCGGTGGGGTAAGGGAATATTCGAAAGGAAAATCATCATACACAGCCTCTGCGGGAACATCAAACCTGATGCCGGGCCGGTTAAAATGATTATCCGATTTATAGGTAAACAATTGACAACCTTCATGGTCAGGATGCAAATTGTTCTCTGCATTCCCCGGGGGATGGCTCTTCACATAAAAAACAAGTGTGGCAGGATTCCCAAAGGCATCTTTCACCATATATTGGATTTTATGCACCTTTGAATCCACGAAACTGACAACTCCCCTGTTTTTGACATTGGAATAAACACTCAGCCTGTTGTTTGGAGCAACATACGAACGCTGTATCTTGCGTTTGTTCTGAACAAATGCCGGGTAATCCATCAGGCTGTTTACATATCTTGTTTCGGCAAAGGCAAACCGTTCAATGTTCTGTGAAAACACCTTCACCCCATCAACCGTCAGGTCAATGGCATGCACTCCTGTTTTCAGTCCGCCCTCCGCATTATCAGAGGTTTCAATACCAAAGATGATGCTCCCGGAAACCTTCAGGGTATCGGCCATCATCAACCTGAAGCTGCCACCGGAACCTGTTACCGGGATCAGCACGGCTTTATCGGATAAGTTCACTGTCGAATTGCCACCCATTGGATAAACTTTAACCCATGTGATCCTGGGTGGAATCCCATCGGTTTTCATGAACCCAAAATCAAGCGGGTCGATGATCTCCTGGGTTTTAGCATCGCGGATTTCAAAATGAACATGTGGCCCTCCGGAGGCGCCTGAATTTCCTGAATAGGCGATGATATCTCCTTTTTTAACCTTCAGCGTCTTCTCCGGAACCTCAATATCAATGGAGAACGACTCCTTTTTCATTTGTTGTGCCCTTGCCCAGGAAGCAATTGCGCCGGCATAATTCCGAAGATGCCCGTATAAGGAGGTATATCCATTGGGATGTGTGATGTACAAGGCCTTGCCAAATCCGCCGGGTGAAATGTTCACACGTGATACATAGCCATCGGCAATGGCATATACCGGTTTTCCCTGGACCCCTTCGGTTCGGATATCAATTCCCGAATGAAAGTGATTCCTCCGGATCTCACCAAAGGAACCAGCCAGCGAAACCGGGAAACTGACCGGAGAACGAAAGTAGGTTTTCGGATACTGCGTTTGCCCTGTTGTCAATTGACCGGATGCAAACAATAGTAAAAAAATAATCGCCAGCCGGGAATCCCTCATGAGTTATCTTACAGGCAAAAATGAATATCTCTTTGAATAAAATAACATTTGTTTGGCAAAATCAACAGGGTAGGCTATTTTCACATCGACGATGACTCCGTTCTTCTTGACCAGCGAGTATTGAGGATTTATAAACCCGGTATAGGGTGCGATATTGAGCCTTTCATATCTTTTAAGCACCTCTTTGTGAAGCTCAGGGTCAACCTGAACACCATAGGTCTCCACCAATTCCAGAGCTGCCTTGTAATCGCCCTCAGAGGTGATCTGCTGTATGATTTTCAGCAATTCACCAAACTCCGCTCTCAAACCCTCGTAATCATTGATCCTGAAATAGGTCTTTCCATCGCGGGTGACCTTTGCAATTATTTTTTTTGACTTTCCCTTTTCATACACCCAATGGGCGATGAGCGCCCGGTCGCGCATGTGCGACTCTTCGATGTTCTTGCCGGGATGAATTCGTACCAGTTGGGTCATCAACCCGTTGCGAATGTAACTGTCATATTCTGCCTTCGCTACTTCTTCATTGGTGACCAATCCCAGTTTTACAAGCATCGGGTCGCTGATATAGTACAAGGCAAAAAGGTCGGCCCTTGATTCCTCGATGGTAGAGTGGTAATTTTTCAGCGCATCGGCCCCAACACCATGATTAAGCTGTCCGGAACCATGTCCGAGACATTCATGAAGATCGGTAGTAAGGTTACCGGCCAGGTGTCCGAATTCTTTTGATCGCTTGACCTCCTCCGCTGAAAATGCAAACTCCTCCAGGAACCCGTTGCCTTGCGAGGCCTTGTCGTATGCGTCGGTGATGTTGTCCATGGTCACCGACTTTGACCCATATTCTTTCCTTATCCAGTTAGCATTTGGAAGATTTACGCCGATCGGTGTCGTTGGGTCGCTCTCCCCTCCAAGTTGTGCCACGGTGATTACCTTTGCGGTGACACCTTTGACCGTCTTCTTTTTAAATTCCGGGGCCACAGGGGAATTATCTTCGAACCATTGTGCGTTATTACTTAGGATTTCCGTACGTTTGGTTGCCTCCACATCCTTGAAATTAACGATTGATTCCCATGAACCTTTCATTGCCATCGGGTCACCATAGACTTCAATGAACCCATTTACAAAATCAACCAGTGAATTCAGGTCTTTCACCCAGGCAATGTTGTATTCATCCCATGTTTTCAGATTACCTGACTCGTAATAGGCGATCAATTTTTTAACGGCGTCATTTTGTTCAGGAGTTTCGGTTACTGTCAACGCTTTCTTAAGCCAAAGGACGATCTGTTCAATGGCCTGGGTGTATAAACCTCCTGTTTTGTAAGTTTTCTCAACGATCTTGCCGTTTTCCCTCACCAATTTCGAATTCAGTCCAAAAGAAATCAGGGTATCCATTTTGTTCTTTTTGGCCTCTTTTTTCATCTTTGTGTAGAATTCTTCTGCTTCAACCTGTTTCACTCCTTCATAAAAATTGGAGGCGGAATTAAGTATCAGGTCACCGGAAGGATCCAGGCTTACGCGCTTTGGTGCAACTTCGGGGTTGAAGATCAGGTCGGTCATCTCAGCAATAAACTGCCCATTCTCCTGCTTCTTGGCGAGTGGCAATGAACCGGAAGGAGTTGCACTGATCAAAGTTGAAAAGTACTCCCGTGAGAATTCCGGTAAAAATTTATCTGTGGAATAGTGATGGTGGATGCCATTGCAGAACCATACCCTCTTGAGATACACAACGAATTTTTTGAACTCTTCGCTTTTCCTGTCACCGGTGTAATCACGGTAAATTGCCTCCAGTGTAGTCCTGATCAACAGGTTTGATTTATAATTCTGGTCATAGGTGATGTCCCTGCCGCTCAGGGCAGCCTGGCTCAGGTAATAGACCAGCGTTTTTTGCTTAAGGGATAGATTTTCAAATCCCGGCACCAGGTACCGCAGTATTTTCGAATCGGCAAACTGTTCCGTTAAATACTTGAATTCTTCTTCGTTTTCTCTCGAGATCTTGTCGTCTCCTTTGCGCTGCTGAGGTAAAGAAAAGGCTGTAAGTGCGATTGTCATAATAAAAATTGTGATAAAAGTTCTCATGGTTATTAAAGTTAACAAGGTGTCTTTTTCGGAAGTGTCCAAATATTTCTGTTTTTTTTAACATCCAGGCCCCCGGGAAGTAATTTTCACTTTTATTTTTTTAATTGTGTATCAAATATTTCACCCCCCATGTACACAGGCACCACCTGTGTTGCATCGATGCTAAAAGAGTATGGGATCACATCATCCAGTTCCAGTTTTTTAAGCCGGTGGCGATGGGCAGCCTTTTCAATATATTTCAGGATGTCGGGCCGGGCAAGTCGCCACAGGTCGAGGGCGGCGGCAGCAGAATCGCACTGAGTCGTGAAATCCCCGCTTTGAATCAGTTTCTCCGTAAGTGCGCCTGCAAAGATCGTATCCTCCAGGCAAAATTTATTTTTCCATCCTGAACAAAGAATGACCACGTTCTTCTCTTCATCGATCAGCCAGGATGTCAATGCGGTAAGGTTGATAAAGGCCCCCATGGCGATCTTTTCTGCTTTTTTGGCAATTTCCAGCGCCCGGGTTCCATTGGTAGTGCAATAAACAAGTGTCTTGCCATCGATGGCCTCCCTCGAAAAGTTAAATGCTGAATTTCCAAAATCGGCAAAGTCGAGTTTCTTGCCATCCTGCTCCGAGGCCACGAGAAATCCCTTTTCTTTCATCGCCCTGGCTTCATCAAGGGTCGAAACAGGCAAAATGGTTTTCACGCCACTGTTAAAAGCAGCACAGATGGAAGTCGTGGCCCGCAGAATGTCGACAAGCACAACGATGTAATTTTCATGGGTCTGTATTTCTGAAAATAGTTTTGGTGTAAGACACACTTCGATGCAATGAAGCTTTTTATGCGGCTTTTCCATGTCCATCAATAGTAGATGATTTCACATTTTGGATGCATCAGCTTCAATTTTTCCACCCGTTTCGCAGAAACCTTGGTATTGAACATCTTTACTGATTCAAGTTTACTCATGCCATCCAGTACATCAACATTTCCGACCCGGGTATTGTAGAACTCCATCACCTTCATACCGGTCAGTTTCTGCAGGTATTTCAGGTTTTTAACCTGTGTGCCATTGAACTTCAGCACTTCGAGTTTCACCAGGTTCTGCAGGGCATCAATATCTTCGACCTGTGTATTTGAAAAATCAAGTTCAGTCAGGTTCGGCAGCCCGGTCAATGGCGCCAGATCAAGGATCGGGTTCTTCTGGCAATGCAGGATTTTCAATTTTGGCATGCGTGCAACAGGATCCAGTTTGGAGACGGCAGTACCGGAGAACTGGAGTTCAGTCAACCGGGTCAGCTGCAGCAGAGGCAACAGGTCGGTAATCTGGAAATTCTCAGAGATAACTATTTTTGGAAGCCCGGCAATCTGCTGGAGCAGCATTTTATCAGGCACTCCCTTAAGGTTGATCTGCTGAAGGAATACCTCTTTCCAGGGCTGGCTTAACCCGTTCCACCATGCTGTATTTTCAAATGTCTGAAAAACCAGCAGACAATCCGGGTTTTTATCGTAGAATTTATCTGCCTCTTTGGCATCAACCTGTGTATTGTCGGCAAAAACCAATTTCAGTTTAGTCAAAGGATACAACGGGCTCAGATCCGCCGCCAGCGTGTTGTCCAGGTTCAGTGATTCAAGTGCCGTGATTCCCGTAAGTGGCTGTAAACCGGCTACTTTTGTATTGGATGCATTCAAAACCTTTAATTCAGTCAAATCTTTCAATGGATCCAGGGAGGTAATGCCGGAACTCTGGCATTGCAGGGTTCGAAGTAAGATCAGCTTGCTCAATGGAGCCAGGGAAGTAACGGACATGCGTCCGCTGACGTTGATGCTGTCAAGAAGGACCAGCTGGTGCAGTTGCTCCGTGGATGGCTGATCGTCAAGTTTCAGGTAAAAATTAAACAGGTTTTGCCACTCGGGCGTCATCTCCTTCCACCATGCTGCCAGTTCCTTCGAAATATATATAAGCGATGCTTCGGGGTGCATCTTTAAAAAAGACAATGCTTCTTTTTGTTTGATCTTGGTATTGTTGCAGTAAACACGCTGAATACCCGGGAGATCATCCAGCGGAGCCAGGCTGCTGATGCCGGTACTGTCGCTCATTAAGATCCGCAGGTTTGTCAATGGCTTAAGTGCATCAAGGTTATCAACCGGAGTGGATGAAATATTCAGGAATTCGAGTTTGAGAAGGGTTGAAACAGGTGTAATATCTTTAATTGCAGTGTGGTTGATGCGCAAATCCGTTATGGAAACCATATCCTTAACGGCGTCCAGAGAATTCACTTTTGTACCGCTGATATCGAGCGTGCTGAGCGATTGAAATGCAGGCAATACCGATAAATCGCTGATTGGGGTTCCCTTTAACCGCAACTGGCTGATACTGATGCAATAGTGCAACGGTTCAAGGATTGTCACACCTGAGTTGGAAAGGTCAAGGATTTCCAGTTTGTTCAGGTTCCTCAGCGGCATGAGGTCGGTTATTTTGGTCCCGGAAACATTCACTTCCTTCAGGTCAGATAATTTATTCAGTGGCTCCAGGTCCAGAATCGACTGATTGCCAGAAAGATCAACACTGCCGGCATGGACAATCTGGCCCAGGAACTGGTAAAACTCCGATCCCATGATGGGAGTTTGCACCCCACCGATCATTGCGACAGAATCGTTGAAACTGTCGATCTGCGCCATCGGCATGCTGCCTTCAAGTTTCATATCCTTTGCGAGGACCGCCTTCCATTCATGGGAAAGACCATTCCACCAGTTGCGCAGATCGTCTTTTTCATTCAGTTTGGTGGTATACACGCTCACGATCTTCAATTGCTGTTTCACCGAATCGAAGTTTATCTCGATATACCTCACTTTATTCGAATTTACCGAGTCGCTGTTCAGGGTTAACCCGCGAAGGTTGCGGTTTGCGGTCACCCGAAAATAGGTAAGTCCGTCCTGGCCGGCTTCCACGCTCACATCCTGTACCGAGTAACTGAACTTTGCATTTTTGAAAAAGAAACTCACATCGCTCAGGTATGCCGGCATGTCTTTGTAAAGTGGGACAAGACGGTTTTCATCCAGATCATCTTCGATCTGGACCTCTTCATCCCAGCACCATTTCAGGTAGCTTTGCGACAGGATGGTCTGTTTTTCGTTTACAGCGTTTCGTGGGTCGGCCAGAAAATTGAGCGAACTTTCGAAAAATTTTACAAGCGGGATGACCTGCAGCTTGAACGTATCAATTTTATTTGCCGCAATCATTCCTGCCTTTGATTTTACTGCCGCCGGCTTGCTGTTTGAATTGTTTTTCTTTTGCGCGGCGGGAGCTGGCTTTTTTTGTTTGGTTGTCCCGGTTTTTTTTTGAGTCGTCGCCGGATTGGTTCCGCTGCTGTTTTTTGTGTTGTTCTGTGCAATGACAAAAAAACTGCCGATAAAAAAAGTCAGGGTCAGGAGTATAAAAATCTTCCTCATACAGGATTAATTTACATGGGTATAATTCCGCATCAAATCCCTCTTTTCCTTGTCGTTGATGCGGAGTACGTTAGATATAAGCCAGCCTGAATTTACATCGTTCCGGTTGAACCAGGAGATTTCAAAATACCAGTTTGGAACCTGGAATACGTGAAATTTAACATTGTTCACTGCATCAAAGCTGAGATTTCCGTTTTTCATTTCCATCACGAACAGGGCGGTCATATCCGGTTGATATTCCTTCTCAAAATAATAATCCAGGTTTTCCGGCTCCCGGAACGCCTTGTGAAGGGTCATAAAATCAAGTTCATGGCTCATCGGGTGGATGAAATATTTTTCATTGACCGTGTCGTTCAGATGGATAAACCAGGAATTAAACCGGTCGAAAAAAACATTGGAGATTACCCATTTGTACCCGTCGAGTTGCTTCTCGATTTTGAGGTACAGAATGATATTCACTTTCTCCTTCTTGTATAAAAAGGTGGCCGTCACCTCGGCAAACCACCCTTTTAAATAAAAATCAAGAAACGCCGGGTTTTTTTTGTTCAGGGCGTCATCAATAAAGACAAATTTCGCATCGGAACTGATGACCGGGCTTGAATTATCAAACAACATGTTCAGGTACTTTTTACGCGCTTTCAGGTCGCGATAACCCGGGTCGCCGGGGTAGAACCTTTTTCCCTGCACATCCTCCTCCCCGTTGAACCTCAGAAAGAACTGGTTTATCTGCTTGGTCTGGGCATAAAAAACCGACTCATCACCGGTAAGTGAACCGATCGATCCCTGGGAAAATCCCATCATGGGGAACAACAGCAGACCAATCCATATGAAGTTTCGCATACTTTTATCTTCTAAAAAATTTTCAAGCAAGATCCCCGACATTTTTTACCACATTAGGCACAACAGAACACATAGAAAAAACTATGGTGCCCTCCTGTGCCTATTGTGGTGAAGAAAAAACTACACGGGTCTACTTGGATGTTTCTTTCACCCTAATATCACCGAGCATGACATCCCAGAAGCCTATGAGCCGGCCACCGATCTGTGTTTCTTTACGCTTTACATAAACGGTGATGTCTTTCTTGGTCGTGTCTTCATAAATCAGCCCCTTTTCCTTATCGTATGCCTGGAAACGCTGGTAAATGGTGATCACGCCAACATAGGTGCCGTCGGGTTGACGCACGAGGTCGCTCACATACTGGATCTTATACCAGTCGATGGTAACCTTGTCGTAATTGAGTTGCATCAAACGATCGAAATACTCACGAACCTTGTAATAATTCACGTCCTGTTTGCCCAGTGATGACACTCCGATCTCACTGTTTTCCATAAACAATTCAGTGGCACGTTCGATCACGCGCTGTGCATCAGACCATGGGGTTTTTTTATCGCCGATGAGGCTGATGTATTTACTCAGGTCACGGACTTTTTCGAGGGCAAGACTGTCGATGGCCTGTTTGCGCTGGGGAGAAAGGTTGTCCTGTGCTGAAACCCGGTACGACATGGCGAACAGGGAGGCCAATATAATTAATGAAATTGTTTTTCGCATGGCTGTTACTTTTTAATTAGATCGAGTTCTTTGATTTTTCCACTGGAATCGGTCATGATGGCATCGATGTCATTTTTACTGGCCTTTGTATCCTTGAGAAGATTAAGGTAGCGTTTGATGGTGGTAGGCTTGTCATAATCCACTGCCGATCCTTCCCTGCTGATGATGATCAGCACCGGGGCATCATCCGACGAAAAGAATTGCAGGGTTTTACCGATGGTATTGTCGGCCTGCGTAAGGTTGCCGGTTTTGGCAGCATTTACAATGGTGGTGAAGGCATTCTCCAGTTGGGCTTTCACCGGTAAATTGCTGGTGCCGGATCGCATGTCCTGTATTTTCTTCTCCAGCCGGGCAATGAGTTCGTCAAGTTCCGGATCCTTAAGGTTCTGCTTTTTAATGGCATTGAGCTCTTTCTCCAGTTCATCAGCCGATTTATTATCCTTGTTCAGCAGAAGATCATAGAGTGCGGCCTTTGCCACATCCACTTTCTGCGCATTTGCCTGAGTTTGTTCAGCCAATAATGTTTTCAATTTTTGCTGTGCCTGAATGATCATTTCATTGAGAACGGGGTCGTTTAAATTCTTGTCCATGATCTGGCCGACCACGCGTTTCTGTTCGTCATACGAAAGCGTTGTAGTCCCACTGATGATGGGCTGAAGGTCTTTCTTGGCCTGTTCTATCTGGGCCTTGCGTTCCTTCTTTGATAACTTGCCTGTCGATTTGCAACTGTCGGCTCCGGCAACCATGAGCGCCATCAACAGGATGAACATCATGCGCTGCCAGCGGATTGATCTGATTTTACTTGCTATTTCTGACATATTGTTTATTTTTGGTTAACTTGTAAACGGGTAAACGGGTAAAAAATTATTTCAATAAGCTGTTAACAATTCATGATGAGGTTCGGTGCATTTTGTCACGGGTCACGGGTCACGTGTTACGGTTTATAAAAAGGAAACTTCACTACCTTCGCCCTCAATATTTTATCGCGGATCTTAATATGAATTTCACTTCCTTCTTTCGATAGATCCGATGGCACATATCCCATGCCGATCGCTTTTTTGACAGAAGGGCCCATGGTACCAGACGTAACTTCTCCGATTTTATTGCCCCGGGCGTCCACAATTTCATATTCATGACGGGGAATTCCCTTATCAAGCATCTCGAAACCAACCAGGTGGTGAGCGGTCCCGTTTTGTTTCTGCAAAAGCAAAACAGATTTGTTGATGAAATTCTTGTAATCGGTGAATTTAGTGATCCACCCCAAGCCTGCTTCGATGGGCGAAGTGGTATCATTGATGTCGTTGCCATACAGGCAGTAGCCCATTTCCAGGCGCAAGGTATCACGGGCGCCCAGCCCGATCGGTTTGATGCCAAACTCAGCTCCTGCTTTGAAAACTGCTTCCCAAATTTTGGGAGCATCTTCGTTGGCCATATAAATCTCACATCCGCCCGAACCGGTATATCCGGTAGTGGCAAAGATCACATCAGGAACACCCGCAAAAGTCAATTTTTTAAAGGTATAGTATTCCATACCGGTGACCGGGGTTTCCGTCAGTTTCTGCATGGCCTGCAGTGCCAGCGGACCCTGGATGGCCAGCTGGGCAATTTCATCAGAGGCGTTGTATAAATCAGCACCCATCTTGTTCTGCCTGTTGCACCACGCCCAGTCTTTTTCAATGTTTGATGCATTCACCACCAGCAAATAAGTAAAGTCGTCCACTTTATAAACCAGCAGGTCATCAACGATACCCCCTGTTTCATTGGGGAAGCAGGAATACTGGACCTTTCCGGGGACCAGTTTTGATGCATCGTTTGAAGTAACCCATTGGATAAAATCCAGTGCTTTTGGCCCTTTCACCCAGAATTCGCCCATGTGGGACACATCAAAAACACCAAGCGCCTTGCGAACAGTCTCATGTTCCGCGTTAACACCTTCAAACTGAACAGGCATGTTGTACCCTGCAAAAGGGACCATTCTGGCCCCCATCGCCACGTGATAATCTGTGAATGCTGTATTTTTCATGGGTATTTATTTTGGTTTAAATCAGTTCTCATATCAACTGGAAAACAGACCTTTATACCGGCAGGTGGCACGGTTATGCTCAATGTGTGAATTGGTGGATGCGATAATCGGTGTAAAAGTAGGAAAAAATGCTTGTTGAATCGCCGAATGTTCATATTTTACGGCAATTGTTCATATGTTCAGTTAAATTATTTATAAATTTGGCGCATGTTAATAACCAGGGAAAATACACCACGCTGGCTGATCTTTTTTATCGACATCACCATTGCAGTTTCTTCCGTCATCCTTGCCTATTTGCTGCGGTTCAATTTTTCGATCCCGCCCAGGGATCTGCAGCCACTCCCGCAGGTATTGCTTTACATGGCCTTCATCCGGTCGTTGAGCTTCATAATCGTCAGGACCTATGCAGGCATTATCCGTTATACCAGCACCGGCGATGCATTGCGCGTTTTTGGAACGATCCTCGCCGGGAGTATCGTTTTCGCCCTGACCAACGTGGTGACGTACTTCTTTATCAACAGTCATTTCTTTATCCCGTTTTCGGTGATCATCATCGACTTCCTGGCCACCTCCTTCGGGATGATCACATTCAGGCTGATCGTCAAACTGGCATTTCTTGAATTCCGGCAACCGGAAGGTGAAAAAGTGAATGTGGTGATATACGGGGCAGGGGAAGCAGGGATCACCGCAAAACGCACCCTCGACCGTGATGTTGGCACCAAGTATAAAGTGCTCGCTTTTATTGATGATCATGCAAGCAAACAAGGGAAAAAGCTCGAAGGCATTGATATTCTCAGCCCGGCGAAACTGGACAACCTACTCTCGACCAACTCCGTTGCCCAGATCATTCTGGCGATCATGCACTTTGATCCTTTAAAGAAACAGGAACTGGTGGATAAATGCCTGGCTTACAACACCAAAGTACTTACCGTGCCCCCCATGATGAGGTGGATAAACGGAGAGCTGAGTTTTAACCAGATCAAAAAGATCAACATAGAAGAGTTGCTTGAACGCGATGAGATCAGGCTGGATGAAGAACGGATCGCACTCGAAATCACCGGCAAGACAATCCTCGTAACCGGCGCGGCAGGATCGATCGGCAGCGAGATCGTGAGGCAGATCGCACATTTTGCACCCCGCCAGATCATTCTCATCGACCAGGCTGAAACTCCGCTCCATTACCTCGAACTCGAAACCCAGGAATACTCCCAGGGTTCCGCTGTTGAATTCATCCTGTGCGATATTGGCAATGAAGCCCGGATGCGGAAGATCTTCGATACTTTTCGCCCCGACATGGTATACCATGCAGCAGCATACAAGCATGTGCCCATGATGGAAAACAATCCGGCAGAAGCGGTGCTCACCAACATCAGGGGAACCAGGATCATTGCTGACCTGTCGGTTGAGTTTCGCGTAAAAAAATTCATCATGATCTCCACCGACAAGGCGGTTAACCCGACCAACGTCATGGGAGCTTCAAAACGGATCGCTGAAATCTATACACAGGCACTGGACAATGTGAACGGCACACGATTCATCACGACCCGGTTTGGCAATGTGTTGGGTTCGAATGGTTCGGTGATACCACTCTTTCGCAGCCAGATTGAAAAAGGGGGCCCCGTCACCATCACCCACCCGGAGGTGACCCGGTTTTTCATGACCATCCCGGAGGCATGCCAGTTGGTTTTGGAAGCTGGCGCCTGGGGCAAAGGCGGAGAAATATTCATTTTCGACATGGGCAAATCCGTGAAGATCATCGACCTGGCAAAAAAAATGATCCAGCTCTCCGGGCTTGTCCTTGGAAAAGACATCCAGATCAAGTTCACCGGATTGCGCCCTGGCGAAAAACTCTATGAGGAACTGCTCAACGTCGAAGAAAATGCCATGCCAACCCATCACCCGCTGATCCTGACCGCCAGGGTCCGTGCATTCAGTCTGAAGGAAGTGAAGCAGGATATTGAAGAACTGATCGCCCTGGTGCCAACCCGTTCAAACTTCGACATCATCCGGAAGATGAAACAGATGGTACCGGAGTATAAAAGCCAGAATTCGGTGTTTGAAGAACTTGATAAATAATGCAGGCAATGCATGAAATGCTTTGTTTGGAGTGGTCAATGGGAAAATAACATGAATACCAGTTTAACATAATCTGCAGAGATCTGCCCGTTGATCTGCGGAAATCTGCGTGACATCTTTTTAATTTTAATTGATTTTGCTGACTATCCTGGGTCCGACCGCCACGGGCAAGACTGCCCTCGCTGCAAGGCTTGCATATGAACTCAACGGGGAGGTGATCAGCGCCGACTCACGGCAGGTTTATCGGCGCATGAACATCGGGACCGGCAAGGATTATGATGATTATGTTGTTGATGGGGCGAAGATTCCTTATCATTTGATCGACATCGTAGACCCTGGATATGAATACAACATCTTTGAATACCAGAAAGACTTTTTAAAGGTATACCACGACATCATTCAACGCAAAAAACTGCCGGTACTCTGCGGTGGATCTGGCATGTACCTCGAAGCCGTGCTGAAAGGCTACCAGCTTGCAAAGGCAGAGAGCGATGATGCGTTTTTTGCTTCGCTGAAAGATAAAACGGATACCGAATTGATCGAAATCCTGAAATCGTTTACAACGCCTCACAACATCACCGACTTTGAAGACAGGCCCAGGATTTTAAAAGCCATCCGCATTGTCCGGGCATCACGGGGGACGAAGAACGAATTAAACCATCACTTTCCACAGATCAGATCTACCATTATCGGCATCGATTATCCCCGCGGACTTGTGAAAGCCCGTATTACGAAGCGTTTGGAATACCGCCTGGAGCATGGCATGATTACCGAAGTGGAGCAATTGCTGGCCAGTGGCATCACCCCCGAACGCCTGATGAAATACGGGCTTGAATATAAGTTTGTTACGCTTTATCTCACCGGAAAAATATCACGAGCCGACCTGTTATCTGAACTGAACATAGCCATCCGGCAGTTTGCCAAGCGCCAGATGACCTGGTTCCGCCGGATGGAAAAGCAAGGGTTGAAGATCCACTGGATTGACGGCCGGATGCCAGTTGAAAAAAAAGTAAACGAGATCAGAACTCATTTCTTTATCTGAAACCCCGGATGGCCGCATTGCCACAGTACAAATGCAAACTGGTCGGCAAAATTGGCATAGGTCACACTCCTGTCTTCCGTGAAATGCCCGTTGTCGTAGTTTACCTTCATGAGCACAGGTTTGCCGGAAGTTGATGCGTTTTGAAGGGCAGCCGCGAATTTACCTGGTTCCCAGGCAACTACCCGCGGATCGTTCCAACCCCCGACACAGATTACTGCCGGGTACTTCGTTCCGGCGACGACATGCTGAACACCATCCATTTCAAACAAAGCGCGGCATTCTGTACTGTCTTTCACGGTGCCAAACTCAGGAATATTGACCGGCCCGTTGGATCCAAACTCCATCCTCATCGCATTGGCACACCCCACATTGCAGATGGCAGCGGCAAACAGGTCGGGGCGTTCGGTGATGGACCGGCTGATCAGGATTCCGCCAGCGCTGGTACCTGTTCCTGCGAGTTTTGATTTTGAAGTATAGCCCTTTGCGATCAGGTATTCGGCGCAACTGATAAAGTCTTTCCAGGTGTTCGGCTTGGTGGTCTTATAGCCTGCCTTGTACCACTCCTCCCCTTTTTCGCTGCCACCCCGGATGTGCGGGTAAGCGATCACGACACCTTTTACAGCCAGTGCATTTTCAAGCATGCTGAAATAGGGGGTCATGCTGATGCCATAGGCACCGTATCCATCCATCAGGCAAACATTCAATCCATCTTTTTTGATTCCTTTTTTATAAATGATCGAAAGAGGGATCATCACCCCATCGTGCCCTTTAACCTCCACCTCTTCAACCATCAGATCTTTATAGGCATCCGGGTAAACCGGTGGCTTGTTGAAACTGCTGGGTGTCAGGGCATCGGTCGCCGCATTATAGTTGTACTCCATATAAGGCCGGTTCCAGGAGGTAATCCCAAGGGAACAATCATTGGTTTTTGAATTGACACAACTGATGCCGATGGTGCCCGAATAAGGAAGTTTCACCTCAGAGGTCTTTTTGGTCTTGAAGTTATATTTCGACAGGTGATTGTTGATCCCATCGCTATGCACGATTAAAAGGTAATCTTTTGAATAGGTTACATTTTCAAGGGTCTGGTCTTTCCTTTCAGCAGCGATGGTCACGGCATTTGTCCAGTCCGGATGTTTAAGGCTGGTAGCGATCAGTTTGTAGTTCTTGGCGTTATTGTGCGTGATGGCATAGGCATCATCTCCGATAATTGCAAATCCACGCACCAGTTTATCGGATGGGGTGCATAAGGTCTTCCATTGGATTTTTTTAGCATGGAGTTGATCTGCCGGTGCATAGTTGGCAGTGATTTCAGGCTGAACACTTCCGACACCCGAAAAAATGTAGTTCTTTGAATCTTCAGATAAAAACGCAAAGGGGTAAACGCTTGGATCTATCTTCATTTCCGGGTAACTTTCGTTGCTGAAGAAGTCAATGTCGCTGCTCATCGGGTTGCCCAGGACATGCAGTTTGGTTTTTGAATTCAGCCTTGACCCGGGGTCTTTGTTATCAGCTGATTTTATCCACGTATAAAAGAAACTTTTATTGTCAAAAGTCCAGCTGCCGGGACCTGCCGACGGATAAATGGAATCATTCAGGAATTTCTTTGTATCCACATCCATCACTTTGATGATGGTCACTTCCGCACCCTGCTGGGAATAACCGATGGTTAATTTTTTCCCGTCATAGCTGGGAATGGCGGCATCTATGGTGAGGGTCTTCCCTGTGATGTAGGCCTGCGGGTCAAAAAGCAACTCCTCTTTCCCGTTGATCCCCTGACGGTAATAAAGCTTGCTAACGATTTCGCCGGGATTTCTTTTGTGGTAAAAATACCTTCCGTTTTCATAGATGATTGAGTTGATCCTGGGGGGCTGAAGTTTGTCCAGCTTCTTCCATTCCGCAATAAGTTCATCCCGCCCATTCAGCTTGTTAAGGACAGAATTGGTAAGATCAGCCTGTTGCCTGAACCAGCTTTCCACTTCGGGTTTATCAATGTATTCCAGCCAGCGGTAGGGATCATGGTAGGTAACACCCCAATAGGTGTTGGTGCTGTCGACTTTTTGTGTGGCAGGATACTGCCATTGTGCATGGGCTGATAATGCCAGTAAGAACATGAATATCAGCGAACCAATTTTTGTTTTCATAAGTTAGGTTGGTTTAAGGTAATCCGGTTTTGTTCCCGGGAAAATGATTCTAATCTGGAATGATTATGATTACCGCACGAAGATAAGGCAAACCAGGGCCGAATCCAAAGAAAAAAGGAAAAAATGGAAGGCAATGCAGGGTGATTAGATTCCTGGCCAAGTTCCCTGTGCGACCTTCATTGTCATCACACAGGATTTTAGTATCTTTGCCGATTCCAAAAAAAGCAAATCATGAACTACGATATCATTGTCATTGGCAGCGGTCCGGGTGGGTATGTTGCCGCCATCCGTGCCGCGCAGCTGGGTTTCAAAGTGGCCATTGTTGAGCGCGCCGAACTGGGCGGGATCTGCCTCAACTGGGGTTGCATTCCAACCAAGGCACTGCTGAAAAGCGCCAGTGTTTTCCAGTATATTAAACATGCCGCCGATTACGGGATCAGTGCAGGGGAGCCAAACTCAGATTTTCCGGCCATCATCAAACGCAGCCGCGATGTGGCCGACCAGATGAGCAAAGGAATCCAGTTCTTGCTGAAGAAGAACAAGGTGGAGCACCTTCAGGGATCCGGCAAAGTGAAACCGGGAAAAATTGTAGAGGTAACTGATGCGGCCGGTGCAAAAACAGAGTTTGCTGCAAACCATATCATTCTTGCAACCGGTGCCCGCTCAAGGGAATTGCCTAACCTGATGCAGGATGGAAAAAAAATAATCGGTTACCGCGAAGCCATGACCTTGCCCGTTCAGCCTAAATCGATGGTTGTGGTTGGTTCCGGGGCCATCGGTTCGGAGTTTGCCTATTTTTACCAGTCGATCGGCACGCAAGTCACGCTCATCGAAGTGCTCCCGAATATAGTCCCCATCGAGGATGAAGAGGTTTCCAAGGCATTGGAACGTTCCTTTAAAAAATCCGGCATGAAAGTGCTGGTGGGCGTTTCCGTCGAATCTGTGGACACTTCGGGTGAAGGGTGCCTGGTAAAGGTGATGACGAAGAAAGGGGAAGAGATCATCGCATGCGACATTGTATTGTCCGCGGTGGGTATCGCAACGAATATCGAAGGGATCGGCCTTGAAGAAACCGGTATTGCCACGGAACGCGGCAAAGTGGTCGTGGATGATTTTTACAAAACCAGCATCGAAGGATATTACGCCATCGGCGATATCGTGAAAGGACCAGCGCTTGCCCACGTTGCCTCACATGAAGGGATTATCTGCGTGGAAAAGATTGCCGGGAAACATGCTGAACCACTTGATTACGGTAACCTTCCGGGATGTACCTACACCCATCCCGAAATTGCTTCCGTTGGCATGACCGAAAAGGCAGCCAGGGAAGCCGGATATGAAATTTTGGTTGGCAAGTTCCCGTTTACCGCATCAGGGAAAGCCACCGCCTCCGGATCGCGCGAGGGTTTTATCAAGGTGATCTTTGATGCCAAATATGGAGAATGGCTTGGCGCTCATATGATCGGGGAAAATGTTACAGAGCTGATCGCTGAAGTCGTTGTAGCCCGCAAACTTGAGACCACTGGCAAAGAGATCATCGAGGCTGTTCACCCCCACCCGACCATGAGCGAAGCAATCATGGAGGCGGTTGCGGTTGCATATGGGGAGTGCGTGCATTTGTAAAAGGGAAGTAAAACAATGCAGACATGCCTTTATTGCCTGCATTGATCAATTAATTTGACTACATATGGAAATTATCAAAACCCCGTTAGCGGGATTGCTGACCATAAAGCCGGATGTTTTCGAGGACGACCGTGGCTATTTTTTCGAATCATACAGCCACGAAAAATTCATGAAAGCAGGACTGGACCTTACGTTCCTGCAGGACAATGAATCCAAATCCAAAAAAGGAGTTTTGCGGGGGCTGCATTTCCAGGCGCCGCCTTTTGCACAGGGCAAACTGGTTCGGGTGATGCGGGGCTCCGTCCTCGATGTAGCCGTAGACATTCGAAAAGATTCTCCGACATACGGAAAATGGGAATCGATCGTTCTTTCAGGACAAAATAAATGGATGTACTGGATCCCGCCCGGATTTGCCCATGGATTTGCCACCCTGGAGGATGACACCATCTTCTTTTACAAGTGTACCAATGTTTACAGCAAAGCCTGTGAGGGCAGCATCTTGTGGAACGATCCCGACCTGAACATCAACTGGGGAATCGAAGAACCATTGATTTCGGATAAGGATAAAGTTTCCCCGGGGTTTAAGGAATTTTTAAGTCCGTTTTGAGAGAAGGGACGAGTGAACAAGTGGACATACGAACGATGAAAATTGAAAATGAAAAATGAATATAAAACCGCTGAATTTTAATCCCCCTGTCCCCCTGTCACCCTGTTACCCTGTTACCCTGTTACCCTGTTACCTTGTAACCCTGTAACCTCATACTTAATCAATTAGATGAAAAACAAAGCATTTTATATTCTGGGTGGTTTTAGCTTTTTTCTGTTCGTCGCCCTTTCGGTTTGTGCCATCGTGGCGGTTAACAACCAGGACAAAGAATATCAAAGCCTTTTTTACCGGCACGCCAGGGTCATGACTCCGGCGGTTCCGGCCAAAGCCAGTTTTGCAGGAGAAGAGGTGCCGCTCGATCTTTTTTATGTAAGGGAGGCCTTTGAACGTGAGATCCTTGCCAATACGTTCATGCATTCCACTTCCATCATGATGTTCAAACGCGCCAACCGGTGGTTTCCGGTGATTGAACCCATCCTGAAGAAGAATGGCATCCCCGATGATTTCAAATTCCTGGCGGTTGCTGAAAGCAACCTGGTCAATGTCATTTCACCAGCCGGTGCCGAAGGCTACTGGCAGTTTGTCAAACCAACCGGCCAGCGATACGGACTGGAGATCAACGAGAAAATAGACGAACGCTACAACATGGAAAAGGCAACCCAGGCCGCATGTGATTATTTCAAGGATGCTTACCAGAAATTCAACAGCTGGACTCTCGTGGCAGCTTCTTACAACCGCGGGCTCGACGGGCTTCAAAAGGCTTTGGAAAATCAAAAGGTCACCAACTATTACGACCTTTACCTGAATGATGAAACGTCCCGTTATATTTTCCGGATCATGGCAATCAGGGAAGTTTACAACCACCCGGTACAGTTTGGGTTTTACCTGCGTGAAAAAGACTTTTACCCGCAAATTCCGGTCCGACTCGTTACCATCGACAGCAGCATCAGCAACCTTCCTGCCTTTGCACGAGCCATGTCCACCAATTACAGGATCCTGCGGGAGATGAACCCATGGATTAAAAATTACAGTCTGCCAAATAAATCAAATAAATCATACACTTTCAGAATTCCCAAAGAAGGTGAGGTGAGTTATAAAACCCTGATGAAAAGTGTGCCAGCGTGTGAAACCTTCTTTCACGATACGCTGAAAATCAACGAGATTCATTAAAACAATTGTTTTTCAAGTTCATTGTGGAAGAAAATCTGGAAGTATTCGGCGCGAGGGTTCACAACCTGAAAAACATTGATGTGACCATTCCGCGTCATAAACTGGTTGTTTTCACCGGTCTGAGTGGAAGTGGCAAATCTTCCCTGGCATTCGACACCATATACGCTGAGGGCCAGCGGCGCTATATGGAAACCTTTTCGGCTTATGCCCGGCAGTTCATTGGCAACCTTGAAAGGCCTGATGTTGATAAGATCAACGGGCTGAGCCCGGTAATTTCCATCGAACAGAAATCGACGAACCGCAATCCGAGATCAACGGTAGGCACCATCACGGAAATTTACGATTTCATGCGTTTGCTTTATGCTCGTGCGGCTGATGCATATTCTCATGCAACAGGGGAAAAAATGGTCAGGTACAGCGAGCAGCAAATCGTTGACCTGATCCTTACCCATTATCAGGGCAAAGAGATCCTTGTGCTTGCCCCGGTGGTAAAAGGCCGGAAGGGCCATTACCGGGAATTGTTCGAACAGATACGTAAACAGGGGTTTCTCAATGTGCGCATTGATGGTGAAGTGAAAGAGATATCTCACGGGCTGCAGCTGGATCGGTACAAGATCCATGATGTTGAGATTGTGATCGATCAGGTTCAGGTGAAGCCGGAATCAAAAACAAGGCTTGCAGGTTCCGTGAACCTGGCCATGCGGCATGGGAAGGAAGTCCTGATGGTTCTTGACCGGGAAACGAATATTGCCCGGCATTTCAGCCGGCTGCTGATGTGTCCTACCTCCGGGATATCCTACGAAGAGCCTGAACCAAACACCTTTTCGTTCAATTCACCTTATGGAGCGTGTCCGAAGTGCAACGGACTGGGGACCATTTCAGAGATCGATATAAATAAGATCATCCCCGACCGGTCGAAAAGCATTAAAAAAGGAGGCATTGTTCCCATTGGTGAATACAAGAATTCCTGGATCTTCAAACAAATTGAAGCAATCGGTGAGAAATACGGATTCGATCTCAGTACACCGATTTCGGAAATCCCTGAACATGCGATCAACGTCATCCTGAACGGATCTGATGAGATTTACAGGGTGAAGAACGAATATCTTGGCGTATCCTCAAGCTATTCGCTGAACTTTGAAGGCATTGTAAGCTTTATTAATTCACAGCATTCGGAATCGGCGCCTTCCGGGATCATGAAGTGGGTGAACAGTTTCATGAATAAAATGGCCTGCCCGGAATGCAACGGGGCCAGGCTGAAAAAGGAATCACTCTACTTCAAACTTGATGAAAAGAACATTTCTGAACTGGCTGATACAGATCTTGTAAACCTTTCTGCATGGTTTGACCATCTTTACCTGAAGATGGACGAGCGAAAGCAAACCATTTCCTTTGAAATTATCAGGGAGATCAAAGCCAGGATCCAGTTTCTGCTCGATGTCGGGATCGGCTATCTCACCCTGAACCGCACGGCACGAAGCCTTTCAGGCGGTGAGAGCCAGCGGATAAGACTTGCCACCCAGATCGGTTCGCAACTGGTAGGCGTTCTCTATATCCTTGATGAACCAAGCATCGGTTTGCATCAGCACGACAACCTGCGCCTGATCAATGCACTGAAGAGCCTGCGCGATGCAGGAAATTCGGTGATTGTGGTCGAGCATGACCAGGAGACCATCCTGTCGGCTGATTATGTCATCGACATCGGTCCGGGTGCCGGGGTTCATGGCGGCAGGATTGTGGCACAGGGAACTCCTGAAGAGATTATGCAGAACGGACATCTCACCGGACTCTACCTGAGCGGCAAACGTAAAATCAATATACCAAAGGAACGGCGAAAAGGCAATGGAAAATTCCTTACCCTTATAGGTGCTTCAGGAAATAACCTGAGGATGGTTGACCTTAAACTACCGCTTGGCACATTGATCTGTGTCACCGGGCTGTCGGGCAGCGGAAAATCATCACTCATCAACGAAACCCTCTATCCTATTCTCAGCCAGCATTTCTATAAATCAGATCAAAAGCCTCTGCCTTACAAATCAATCGATGGAATAAAGAATATAGACAAAGTCATCGAAATCGATCAATCGCCCATCGGACGGACTCCGCGGTCAAATCCGGCCACCTACACCAAAGTATTTGATGACATCAGGAAATTGTTTGCCGAATTGCCGGAGTCGAAGATACGTGGCTACCTTCCCGGGAGGTTTTCTTTCAATGTTAAGGGAGGCCGGTGCGAAACCTGCAAAGGCGCAGGACTCAGGGTGATCGAAATGAATTTTTTACCGGATGTTTATGTCCTTTGCGAAGCATGCCACGGCCATCGCTACAACCGTGAAACCCTCGAGGTGCGCTATAAAGGAAAATCCATCAACGATGTACTGAACATGACCATTGAACAGGCTGTTGAATTCTTTGAAGCCATCCCGTTCATCGTTCACAAAATACATACGCTCAATGATGTCGGGTTGGGTTATATCACACTGGGACAGCAATCAACCACCCTCTCCGGCGGTGAGGCTCAGCGTGTGAAGCTGGCAACGGAACTGTCAAAAACAGACACCGGCAACACGATCTACATCCTTGATGAACCAACCACCGGGTTGCATTTCGAGGATGTGAAGGTCTTGCTGTGCGTGCTGAATAAACTCGTTGCAAAAGGGAACACCGTACTTGTAATCGAACACAACATGGAGGTAATAAAAGTTGCTGATCACATCATCGATTTAGGGCCTGAAGGAGGTGAAAGGGGCGGACAGATCCTTGCCCAGGGAACTCCTGAAAAGGTTGCCGGGCATAAAACAAGTTTTACAGCGCATTATTTAAAAGAGGTCCTGGGGGATGGGGTCCTGTAGAAAGGACCCGACTGCCTGGCAACTAAACGACTTAACTACCTAAATGACAGCATCCATGGAATCAGAAGACATCGAAAAACTGAAACAATCCATCCAGCCAAAAAACTGGTCTGAAACAATCAGCTATGACACCTGGGAAATTTTCAAAGTGATTTCAGAAATGGTTGAAGGATTTGAAAAGCTGAGCCGGATCGGCCCCTGTGTGTCCATCTTTGGATCGGCCCGCACGCGGGAGGGGAATCATTACTACAAACTCACCGAAGAGATTGCATACCTGATGACCAAGGCCGGTTTCGGGATCATCACCGGGGGCGGCCCGGGAATCATGGAAGCAGCCAATAAAGGCGCTCATTTTGCGGGAGGAAAATCGGTCGGATTAAATATCAACCTTCCTTCAGAGCAAAACCCAAATCCTTTCATCGACCGCAATAAGCTCATCAACTTCAATTTTTTCTATGTCAGGAAAACAATGTTCATGCGTTATTCCATGGGATTTATTGCTTTACCCGGCGGATTTGGAACACTTGATGAACTGACCGAAGCCATCACGCTGATCCAGACTCATAAACTGGTTCGCTTTCCCATCGTCCTCGTTGGCCATGATTACTGGCAGGGGCTGATTGATTGGATCAAATCAACGGTATTAAAGGAAAAGAACATTACCACGGAGGATCTTGAAATATTCACAGTGGTTGATACTGCTGAAGAAGCGGTCGGTTACATTACTGAGTTTTACAAGACGTATGCACTGAAACCCAACTTCTAACAGGGTCCGTATATTTGATTACTTTTGCATGATTAAACAAACTTCCTTCATGCCTCGTAAGAAGAAGCAGCAACCGCAGGAGATTTTGATCGAAGCAATCATCAGCGCGATGACTGACAAAAAGGCCATGAAGCCGGTGATCATTGATTTTGCCGGTATGAAAGGCAATGTTTGCGATGCATTTATCATTTGCCATGGGAGTTCCCGTACACAGGTTGAAGCAGTTACCGATCATATTATCGGCGATGTAAAGAAAAAAACCGGATTGAACCCCAATCATAAAGAGGGATTTGAAAATGCGGAATGGATTTTGATCGACTATTTCGACGTGGTCATCCATGTATTTCAGGAAGAACGGCGCAGGTTCTACGATTTAGAGCAACTATGGGCCGATGCACGCATGATCAGGATTGACACGCCCGAATAAACAGAGTCATTAATTTTTTGGAATCAGACAGAATGGCAGACAAAGGAAGTAGTTTTATCCCTCCGAAAGGAAAACGGCCAAAATTCAATTTTTACTGGATCTACGCGATCCTGGCAATCGGTTTTATTGCCATCCAGTACTTCAATCTATCCAACCCGGTAAAAGAAATAACCTGGACCAGACTGGAAGAGATCCTGATGAAGCAGGATGTAGCCAAGATTGTGCTCGTTAACAAAGAAAAAGCTGAAATATTCATAAAAAAAGAAAAACTCAAATCCGACACGGCCTATAAAGACTTTACCAAACGCACTTTTGGAAGTTCTTCAGCCGACAATCCCGAGTTCACCTACCAGGTTGCCTCCATGGATATCTTTGACAGAATGCTCAACGATACGCGTGACAGCATGGTATCCCGTATGAAACGTGACAGTATTCCGTCAACCCAGATCCTTGAATTTCAGAAACAATATCCCTATCCACCGGTTGCGATCGACCGGAAAGATGTGTTTGGTGACATCCTGGGGTACCTGTTTCTCCCTGTGATCCTCATCGGCGCATGGTTTCTGATCATGCGCTTCATGAGCAAAGGTGGTGGCGGCGGAGGCGGCCAGATATTCAACATCGGCAAATCCAAAGCCCAGCTTTTTGACAAAGACACCAGCGTAAGCATTACATTCAACGATGTTGCGGGGCTGGAAGAGGCCAAAGTCGAAATCATGGAAATTGTTGATTTCCTGAAGAATCCATCGAAATACACCAACCTTGGCGGCAAGATCCCCAAAGGAGCCCTGCTTGTTGGTCCGCCGGGTACAGGTAAAACATTGCTTGCAAAGGCAGTGGCGGGTGAGGCCAAAGTGCCATTTTTCTCCATTTCAGGATCCGATTTTGTGGAAATGTTCGTCGGGGTTGGTGCTTCCCGGGTACGCGATCTTTTCCGCCAGGCGAAAGAAAAAGCGCCCTGCATCATTTTCATCGATGAAATTGATGCAATCGGCCGTGCCAGGGGGCGAAATGCCATCACCGGCGCCAACGACGAAAGGGAGAACACCCTGAACCAGCTCCTCACCGAAATGGATGGATTCGGAACCAACGCAGGAGTCATCATCCTTGCAGCTACCAACCGGGCCGACATACTCGACCGGGCCCTGATGCGCGCCGGACGGTTCGACCGCCAGATCAATGTTGAACTTCCCGACCTGGAAGAACGCAAGGCGATATTCCAGGTGCACCTGAAACCCCTGAAACTCGATCCGGGTCTCGATGTTGAATTCCTGGCCAAGCAAACCCCGGGATTCTCGGGTGCCGATATTGCAAACGTTTGCAATGAATCCGCCCTGATCGCTGCCCGGAAAAACAAGTCCACCATCGAAAAACAGGATTTTCTTGATGCCATCGACCGCATCATCGGTGGACTGGAAAAACGAAACAAGATCATCTCCGTCCACGAAAAAAAGGTGATTGCCTACCATGAATCAGGACATGCCACCACCAGCTGGCTTCTTGAGTATGCTCATCCGCTGGTAAAGGTGACCATTGTGCCCCGTGGAAAAGCACTGGGCGCTGCCTGGTACCTGCCTGAAGAACGCCAGATTACCACCTACGAGCAAATGTTCGACGAAATAACTTCTGCCATGGGAGGCCGTGCCTCAGAAGAGCTCATTTTCGGGAAAGTGTCTACCGGCGCCCTCAACGACCTTGAAAAAGTTTCAAAACAGGCATATGCCATGGTGGTCTATTTCGGTTTGAACAAAGAGATCGGAAATATCAGCTTCTATGATTCAAGCGGTCAGAATGAATATGCGTTTCAGAAGCCTTACAGCGAAAAAACGGCTGAAACCATTGACCAGGAAGTCCGTAAAATCGTTGAGGAAGCCTATGAACGGGCGAAAACCATTTTATCGGAAAACCGGGACAAACTTGAACAATTAGCCACATTGCTTCTTGAACGTGAAGTCATTTTCAGGGAAGACCTGGAAGCGATCTTTGGAAAACGTCCATGGGATAAGGAAGAGGAAAAACCACCGCTGCCAATATTGTTATCTTAACCTGATCATGATCACAGCATGGAAGAAAGCACCTCCAGGGAAAAAATCCTGAAAAAAGTCAGGGACGCACTGATCGAAAAGACAGAAGCCCCTTACCCAATCATTGACCAGGAATCCTCCATCTATAAAGAGATGACGGAACCCCTGGATGTCACCTTCGCTGAAGAATTGGTGAGAATTGCCGGTAAATTTGTCTATTGTGAAAGCGAAGATGAATTTATCGGGAATCTGAAATCGTTCATTCTTGAAAAAGACTGGGGGGTTCTTTTCTGCCAGGATGCGAAGCTGCACCGCATGCTCAAAACAGGCGGAATTCCCTTTGAAAGTCATTCTGATGCCTTGCTGGAAGCGCGGATCGGCATCACACGCTGCGAATACCTGATCGCCCGCCTCGGAACGGTTATGGTATCCTCAAGGTTAAGCCCGGGACGTAAAATCACGGTTTATCCTGAAATACACCTCGTCCTGGGATACACGTCACAACTGGTTCCTGATTTGAAACAAGCCCTGGCAGGCATTAAGAAAAAGTACAAGGATGATTATCCTTCCATGATCTCCCTGATTTCGGGTCCGAGCCGTACTGCCGACATTGAGAAGACGCTTGTGATGGGAGCTCACGGGCCAAAAGAACTTTATGTTTTCTTAATCGATGACGCAACAACCACTGGCTAACAGATCAACAGATGAGTAATTTCTGGGTGCGGACCATAACCGGCTTATCGATGGTGTTCGTGATGCTTGCAGCACTATGGTTCAGCGGCTGGGTTTTTGCATTTATTTTCCTGGTGATCACCCTCCTCGGACTCTGGGAATTTTATGGCCTGATCACCACTGAAAACTGCCATCCGCAGAAATATTACGGAACCATTGCGGGCGCCTTTCTTTACCTGACATCTGCGTCGATGTACCTGATCCCCTGGACACTTAGCGAAACAGAAGTTTCTATGCTTGCAATGGTCCCCTTCCTTACTGCTGTCTCTCTGTTCTTTATCCCTTTCATCATTGAAATCTACCGGAATAAACCCAATCCCCTGGTAAACATTGCTACCACGGCACTGGGATTCTTATACATTGCGGTGCCATTTTCTTTGCTGATCTATTTCAACCGGCCGGGTGCACTTCATGCCTATGGGATGCCGGTGGTGATGGTCGGTTATTTCGCATTTACCTGGATTTACGATACCGCTGCATACCTTTATGGCAAGCAGTTCGGAAAACACAAATTTTTTGAGCGCATCTCCCCGAAGAAAACCTGGGAAGGAACCATTGCCGGGGCTGTGGTGACCTTGCTGACCGCTTTCGGACTTCATTTCCTGGTACCTGCACTCCCCCTTGCCGACTGGCTCGTGCTTGCATGCATGGTCGTGTTCTTCGGCACCCATGGCGATCTGGTGGAATCATTGTTCAAACGCAGCCTGAACATCAAGGATTCGGGGACCATCCTTCCCGGACATGGCGGTATCCTTGACCGTTTCGACACCATGCTTATTTCAGCGCCATTCGTATTTTTGTACTTCTTTTTTCATCAACCGAACTGAAACCCATGACTATTCACCGCGAAGGATATAAGACCATTACCATTGCTTTTTTATTTGTGGCCGCTGTTTTGCTTGCCTTAAACGACATCTTTGTTGATCAAACCTGGTTTCATTATACCATGTATGCACTTGGGCTTTGGTTTTTCATCATGATCGTTCGTTTTTTCCGTTCCCCCAGGCGTGAAGCCAATGTTGGCGAAAAGATAATCCTGTGTCCTGCCGATGGAAAAATTGTTGTGATCGAACGCACCATCGAACCGGAATATTTCAAGGATGAACGGATCCAGGTATCCATCTTCATGTCTGCGACCAATGTGCACGTCAACTGGTTTCCGGTAGGTGGTGAGATCCTTTATTACTATTACCATCCGGGAAAACACATGGTTGCCTTCAACCCCAAGGCCTCCCTTGAAAATGAACGTGCCACGACCGTGATCCAGGGGGTTGACAACAAGAGAATCCTGGTAAGACAAATTGCAGGCGCAATGGCACGCAGAATCAAATGTTATCCGAAAGTTGGCGAACCCGTTCTACAGGGAGACGAACTCGGGTTCATTAAATTCGGATCCAGGGTTGATCTTTTACTGCCGGTGGATACGAAACTTGATATCAAACTGGGCCAGAAAGTTACCGGAAAACAAACCATCATCGGGCACCTGGCATAGCCGGACCTCAATCATCCAACGCCCTCCGCAGGAATGTATTGAAAGGATACATGGTCTTAAACGCCATCAGCACCACCTCATGAAAATGCTCTGAAGCTACCATTTCATCCCTTAATGGATAGGAAAGCGTGTAATGCTTGTACTTCAGCAACTCGATGCCCGGGAAATCTTTTGGAAAATCGCGGGGAGGCATTTTCATTTTTTCATTTTCGGATAATCCGGTGCTGTACTTCGTAAGTTTCTTCTCATGAAGGATTAGGTTGAATTCTGTAAGATTGTAATAAATCTCATTTCTTATTTTTTTCAACTGATCCGGTTCAGGCATATAGACCCCGGCTGCAAGAAATGATCCCCCCGGCTGAAGATGAATGTAATATCCCGGACCGGGGCTTTTCCGACCGGCCTGGGTTATCCATGCTCCCATGTTTATTTTATAGGGCGACTTGTCCTTGGCGAACCGCACATCGCGGAAAATCCGGAACATGCAGTCTTTCGCCTCAACATACTTTACCGCGTCGTCGAATTTAGCCAGGCCCGGAATGATTGAGTTCACAAACGATTCAACCTCCGTTTTGGCATTCTCATATTGTTTTTTATTAAGCTGAAACCATTCGCGGTTATTATTTTTCTCCAGCTGAGCCAGAAATTCAAGTACGATATTGTTCATGGGTGGTTCTTTGGAGCAAAACTACAAAATTATAATTTCACAAAAAAAGTCCTGTTTACCCTATTACCTTTTCCATTTTTTCCGATTAAGCAAAAAACCGGAATATGAAAGCCATGATCATCATCGGTTTGGCTGTTTTGCTTACAACACATCAAGGACTCGCGGCAGGAGAGCGCATTGCCGCCGGAGGCCGGTCACTGGCCATGGGCGGAACGTCGGTGGCTGCCTGCGAATTCTGGTCGGCAGGCAACAACCAGGCCGGAATGGCATGGCTCAAGGCACCAGGCATCGGCATCAGTTTCGAAAATCGATTTCTGATAAAGGAACTCCTGATAGAACAATTTGGTGCTGTCATTCCCTGCAGGTCAGGAACATTTGGACTCCTTGTAAACAGCACCGGGAACAACCAATACAGTGAAATAAAAGCAGGATTGAGCTTTGCCCGTAAATTCGGAAAATTTTTGTCTGTTGGCATTCAACTGGATTACTTCCGGATTCATATAGCGGATGATTACGGCAGCAAGAATCTCATGACGTGTGAACTGGGACTGATGTTTATGGCGGATAAGCACCTTCATATCGGGGTACAGCTTGTGAACCCGGTACCGATTAAGATTACTGAAGTTCCGGCAGAACTTCTGCCGTCTGTCATCTGTATCGGATTAACCTACCGGTTTTCCGATGATTTCCTCACCGCTGTGGAGGCGGAAAAAGATCTTTTACATCCGCCTGTATTCAAAACTGGGGCCGAGTACCGCGTTGCAAGCCCGGTATATGCACGGGTCGGGATTTCAACCAGCCCCATGTCCTTCACCTTCGGGTTTGGACTGGAGTTTGGAAAATTAAAGCTGGATATGGCCTCGGGTTACCACCAGGTACTTGGATTCAGCCCTTCGGGTTCCATTATTTATTCATTCAGGTAGCGCATTAATTCAAATTAAAATGCAAAATGCAAAAGGCTAAATCAGGCAGAGAAATAGATGTGGGAAATCAAGATGATCTCACGCCTGGTTTGAAAACAATATTGCTGACAGGCTTGTTGCAACTCATCCTCATGCATGTTACAATCCATTCGGCAGGACAGGTTGAAAACACCAGGGATACGGTCACAGTTTCTGAAACAGTGGTGAATCAGGGCGATCAGATCGAGAAAACTGCAGAAGCTCTAGAATTGGATCAGGACTATTCAGAACTTGCGGAGGATATTGCCACCTTTGCCGGAAAACCTGTTAACCTGAATGCCGCGAAAGAGGATGACCTGGATGCGATTCCTTTTCTGACACCGGCACAACGCGGAAACCTCTATGCCTATCTCACCACCTACGGAGAAGTATTCTCCATATTTGAACTTCAATCGGTGAAAGGATTTGATTCTCTCCTGATCCGGAGGATCAGCCCTTACATCACAATTTCACATCCATCTCAAGTGCCTTCTCCTACACCTGGGAATTTATTCCGGTTTGGCCATTATGACCTTCTTTTGCGCTATGAGCAATCTTTCCCAAAATCGATGGCCTACCAGAATGAAGATTCTTCCCGGGCAATCAATCCTGATTCGTACTACAGGGGCAGCCCCCAGCGGTATTATTTCCGCTACAATTATTCCTGGTTCGACAAACTCACGATTGGCATTGCCGGAGAAAAGGACCCCGGAGAGCAGTTTTTCCGCGGGGCCCAGCCTGCCGGAATGGATTTCTATGCATCCTACCTGTGTTTAAGAAACATCGGGATATTAAAGAATTGTACTCTTGGGAATTTCAGGGTTTCCTATGGACAGGGCCTGACGTTGGGTTCAGGGCTCTCCCTGGGCGCTGTTCCCGGATTTGCGACCAATTTTCCAAATGCCACCGGCATCAGGCCAAACCTTGGTATGAGTGAAGGCTCATATTTGCGAGGTTCCGCGGTCACGATAAAAATAAAACGCCTCGAAATCAGTGGTTTTATTTCATTTCATCCACGCGATGCGACGGTAAGCCACATCGACAGCATCTCTTCCTCTGTTGATGAAATAAGTTCTTTTTCAGGGACCGGGTATCACCGCAACGGACAGGAACTTGAAAAAAGGAATGTAATGACGGAACTTGTCTCCGGAGGGAATATAAACCTCAGCATGGCGCCAACCCAGGAGATTGGTTTTAAAATCGGACTGACAGGTTTATATTACAAGTATTCAGCGGAAGTAAATCCTGTGATTCATCCATACAATCAGTATGTGTTTCATGGGAAAAAGAATCTGAACACAGGCATTGATTTTCAACTGAGATTTCGCGGACAGTTCTTTTTTGGGGAGATCAGCAGAAGCCTGAACGGAGGATTGGGCTGCCTTGCAGGCACCGTTCTAAATCCCGACCCCAGGATGTGTATGACATTGATCTACAGGAATTACCAACCAGGGTATCAGAACCTGTTTTCCAATGCATTCGGACAAAACAGTATGAATGCCAATGAACGGGGAATCTATGTGGCGGTTAATGCTGCCGTTAACCCGGGGATAACCATCTCCGGGTACATCGATTTATTCACCTTCCCATGGCTGAAATATCGTGTTGATGCGCCCACCAGAGGCCAGGAGTTTGGAATGATCCTGTTATTGCGGCCTGCCAGGGAGGCGACATTCAGCCTGCGGTTCTGTCAGAAAAATACGCGGTTCAATGAAAAAACTGAACCCGGCGCGATCATCCATGAACTGTGTGATAACCGGAGCAGGTCGTACCGGTTGGGGATTGACTGGCTACCCGGGAACGGCATTATCATGAAAACCCGGGTTGATGTAAAGGAGTCAGGCGAATCAAATTCATCTACCCCTTTTGGGTATCTCGTTTACCAGGAGGTACAGATCAAATCATTTAAAAGGCTGGAAAACATTACGCTGCGGTTTGCACTCTTCGACATTCCCGATTACACTTCAAGGATTTATGTTTATGAACCGGAAGTGCTGTTTGGTTATTCAGTTCCGGCTTACCAGGGGAAAGGAATGCGTTGCTGTACGGTTATAAAACTAATGGTTACGAGGCATATTGACCTGTGGTTCCGAGGCGGGATTACCTGTTATTCTGACAGAAGCACAGTGGGGAGCGGGCCTGACCTTACAGAAGGAAGTGTACGTGGGGAACTGACCGCACAATTGCTGATAAGGCTATAAATTATTTCACGCAGTTTTGCGCTGATTTTATTCGTGGATTCATGCAGAATTCCATTCATGTTGTATTCCATTCTGCGAAAATCTGCTCCATAATCTGCGCAAAACTGCGTGAAACAATTTATTTATGATGCGGGTTGCCCATTTTCTTCAGCCCTTCCATTCCATGGATATTCATGCCTTTTGATAGTTTTGAAACCGTTGAAAGATCGATATTCCCGGTCAGGCTGAGTACGGCCACTTCGGTTTTATCTTTCATCAGCATGACCATTTCACTGATCTTGCCACTGGCATCCTGTTTGGTCATGAATTTAATATTTTGCCTGCCTTCATTGATGGTCATCAATTCCTTGTAAGTGTTTGCCGGGAAAACGCCTGCAAACTCATTATACACAGAAACAGCCTTTACAATTTTAGAGGAATCAAATTCAAATGTGAGGACTTTAAGACCGGTGAGTTGTTCCATCATTTTTTTTATTTCGACCATGCTGGTGTCTTTTGAATCACCTTGTCCCAATTGCATCAACATCTGGAACATCTCCTTTGAAATATTCACGCTGGTAAATCCGTCCTGGCTGGAGTATTTTTCAAACACTTTATCAATCGGACTCTGGGCATTCACAAGGAAAGGCACCAGCAGGAATGCCGCACAAACTAATTTTATCATCATTTTTTTCATGATTATTTTGATTTTATGGACTGGTTTGATGTTTCGTCCGGGTTAATGAATATGGGTTGATATTGATAGAATTTATTAAAAAGTCGCACATTTTTCATGGCCTTATCGACCATCTGGAATTTTTCCACCTGTTTCAGCCCGATATTCAGGTTGGCTGATACAAGCATAAGCGCATGACTGGCTTCTGCGTAGGCAATTTGAGTGTCGGGATTTCCTGCCTGCTTCAGGGAATTTTTGAAAACATCCTGTTTAAAAGTAAAGAAAAGGCCGATAAGAAGCAGTATCCCTGCCGCGATGCCTGTAACGTATATAAAGCTGCTGCGATATGGCTGAAGCCGGATAGCGGGTGGCGCCTCGGTTTCTTCCATAAGTATTGCCGTCAGTTTTTGTTCGAAATCATGATCTTTGATTTCATGCCTTTGTTCGTTCCTGTAATAAGCAAACACGGGCTGATGCGATTTAAGGTGTGCCGGTACATCGTTGCTGCAGAAAAAATCCCGTAGGATTTTTTCTTCCAGAAGACTCGTATTGCCATCATAGAACCTTTCGAGCAAGGCTTCAATTTCGCTGGTATTCATATATTTTCGCATTAGACAACAATTCACGAATCCGCTTTCTGGCACGTGACAGCGCCACCCGGATTGCATTTTCATTCATATCAACAATCTCGGCAATCTCCTCAAAATCATACCCTTCTATATCCCTGAGATGGACAATTATCTGCTGCTGTTCGGGCAGCAATTTCATGGCCTGGCGAATTCCATGAATGAGATCGGAATAATCAACTTTGATTTCGTCCGGAACATTTTCAATAAACTGGCGATGGTTCTCGAAGTTCTCTACCGGGTAACGCCTGGCTTTAATTTTATCCAGGCATAAATTTTTTGTCGTGATCATGGCCAGTGCCTCCACGCTCCGGTACTCGTCCAGTTTGTCTCGCCGGTTCCAGAGTTTGATAAAAACTTCCTGAACAAGGTCTTCTGCCTCTTCCGTATGATCCAGCATGCGCTTCGCAAAGCGAAACAATTTGTTTTTCAAAGGGTAGACCTTTATCTGAAATTCCTGTAGGTTCATACGGACAGTGAGACGAAGTTCTGCACTAAATATTACACCATTACAAAAAAATATGTAAAATTCTGTATTTGATCATGATGGCTTGTTTGGTATGCAAATTTGACTATTTTTGCAATGTGCATCCTCAAGAATCCAATGATTATTCACCAATAATTTGTTTATATGTTTAAAGGACATCCTAAAGGGCTTTATGTGGCGTTTTTCGCCAATATGGGGGAACGGTTTGGTTACTATACCATGCTGGCTATTTTCCTGTTATATCTTCAATCAAAGTTTGGATGGTCGACCACCCAGGCTGGCCATGTTTATGGTATTTTTCTTTTTGGCATATACTTTCTTCCGCTATTGGGTGGAATTATTGCAGACAATGTCCTGGGGTACGGGAAAACAATCCTGCTTGGAATCGTGGTTATGTTTTGCGGATATGCCCTGTTGGCCATGCCTGGTACCGGCGAGTATTTCATATACCTCGCGCTCGCTGTAATATCGCTTGGAACAGGATTATTCAAAGGAAATTTACAAGCCCTTGTGGGGAATATGTACGACGATCCAAAGTATGGCAAGCTAAGGGATTCTGCCTTCAACCTTTTTTATATGGGGATTAATATTGGCGCATTTTTTGCCCCGAGTGCTGCCGGAGGGATGCGGAACTGGATTCTCGCCCGCAGCGGGTTTACTTATGATTCAGCCATTCCCAGTCTGGCACATAAATTTTTGAACGGAACGCTGGAAAGCACTACCCAGCTTGAACAGTTCGCCCATACACAGGCCGGAGGCAGAATTACCGATCTTACGGAATTTTGTCATCAATATATCGCGAGTATCGGCCAGGCGTACAATGCAGGTTTTGGGGTAGCCGCATTGAGCATGATCGCCTCCCTGGCGATTTTCATCGGATTCAGAAAATATTACAAAGCTGCTGATGTAACCCACAAACAACAAAAAGCAGCCAAATCTGCAAACCTGGTCGAACTGACAGCAAGCCAAACAAAAGACCGTCTGATAGCGCTCGGATTGGTTTTCTTTGTCGTTGCCTTTTTCTGGATGGCATTTCACCAGAATGGATTCACCCTGACCATTTTCGCGAGGGATTATACGGTTGCTTCCGTATCACGAGGTTCAGCCGTAATCTTCAACCTGGCAACCTTTTTACCCTTGTTAATCGCCATTTTAGGAATTGTACTCTTGTTAGGGAAAGCAAATTCAGTTAGAACCAAAGCCATTGGCGCATTTGCAGCAGTGATATCACTCATCGTGGCCTTTTTCACTATCCGCCAGCTTCAACCGCAGGGAAATCCTATTTCTCCGGAAATCTTCCAACAATTCAACCCGATTTTCATTGTGTTTATTACGCCCCTTGTGATCGGTTTCTTTGCTTATTTAAGAAAAAAAGGAAAGGAACCCTCCTCTCCCAAGAAAATTGGCATTGGTATGCTGATTACCGCTGTTGGATTTCTGATCCTGGTTATCGCTTCGCAAGGGTTGATGAGCCCGGCTGAACTGGCAGTTAAAGGAGGCGTTTCCGACACGCTTCGCTCACCATACTGGTTAATCGGCACCTATTTTACCCTCACCATTGCCGAATTATTCCTCAGCCCTATTGGCATCTCATTTGTTTCAAAGGTTACCCCTCCTCAATTCAAAGGATTGGCGCAAGGAGGCTGGTTCTGCTCAACAGCCATTGGTAACCTGCTGGCTGGATTTATTGGTCCTTTTTGGGATAAATGGCAACTCTGGCAATTCTTTATGCTGCTGGTTGGTTTAACAATTTTATCCGCCATTTTCATTTTCTCGATCCTGAAACGCCTGGAAAAGGCAACAACCAGTTAGAGACGCATTGCAATGCGTCCATATCGGTACAACAATGGGTTCCTGCCTGCACCAGGTTTTTTGAATGTCGAATATTGAACAACGAATGTCGAATATTGAACGCTATTCGTGGGGACATACCCGACGGTTCAACTCCTATACCGAACATATCCGGAAGACTTTTGGCGGGCGGATGCAGAAAGTGGTGGTGGATGCCGGGTTTACCTGTCCCAACCGTGACGGAACCAAAAGTTTTGGAGGTTGCACTTATTGCGACAACAATGCCTTCAACCCCTCCTACTGCAACCCGGTGGAGCCGCTGCACAGCCAGATTGCACAAGGCATCACTTTCCATCGGGTCCGTTATCGCAAAGCCACGAAATACCTGGTTTATTTTCAGCCATACAGCAATACCTATGCACCTTTAGCAAAGTTAAAATCACTTTACGAGGAAGCACTCGGGTATCCGGGCGTGGTCGGACTCGTGATTGGCACACGCCCCGACTGCATCGATGATGAAAAGCTCGATTATCTCAGCGAATTATCCCGGAAATTTTACATCCAGGTTGAGTACGGCGTGGAATCCTGCTATGATAAAACGCTGGATCGGATCAACCGTCAGCATGATTTTGCGCTCAGTGAACAGGTGATCATCAAAACGCATCAATCAGGCATTAAAACCGGTGCACATTTTATTTTCGGATTGCCCGGAGAATCAGAAGAGATGATGCTCTCCTGTGCCGGCATCATTTCTAAACTTCCTCTTGATTCCGTTAAGTTCCATCAGTTGCAGATCGTGAAAGGGACAAAAATGGAACAGGAATTCAATAATACTGATTTTCATCAATTCACCCTCGAAGGGTATATTGAGTTCATCGTAAAGTTCGTGGAACGCCTGAACCCGGCAATAGTCATTGAACGGTTTTCGGGGGAGGTTCCACCGCGGTTCATGGTCGCTGAGACCGGGCATGCTCCGCCTGTTCCCGTTGGCTGGGATTTAATCCGATACGATGCCGTGTTGAGGCTGATCGAAAAAGAATTGGAGCTGCAGGATACCTGGCAGGGGAAATATTATACGTGAATAGAGACGTTTGATGCAATGATGGCCCTTGAGATGGCCGTCTGCAAAAGTTTGATCACTTCTTCCGTTTCTGTTCCTGGGTTTTTAAACTGGGTTATTTCGTTGATGCGGCCTCTGATTTTGATGTATTGAATGTATCCGCCGAAATTTTTCCGTACCATTTTGCAATTATTCATCACCACTAGCAGCATGATATCCTCGTCGGACAATACGTTGCCGGAAACGATTCCTTCGCAAATCTGCTCCTGCAATTTTCGTTTTAGTTCAACATGGAGCAGGGGGAATTTTGTTTGATAAAACACCACCATCAGGGTGTATTCTTCGCGGGAGATCACCTGGGAATGAATCAACTGTTTTAAAACGGTTTTCCGGAGAAGGAGCTTTTTATAAACAATACGCTGGATCCAGGAACGAAGGCTTCGGTTTTTCTTGGATGATTTGATGAGGTTCAGAACACGGTCGAGAATGACATCATCAGTTGATTTGGCATTGGTTACAATCACCTCATCATCAACAAACCTGATCCTGTCAATTTGATATAATTTAAAAAGAATGGCACCAACCAGCCCGAATTTAATTTTATGTTCAGATGATCCAAACCATCCTTTATCATCCAGGGCGAGCAGGACAATCTTTTGAAGAAATGTTAATTCACTGTTTTTTTCTGGCTTATCCATCAACACGAGGCAAAATTATTTCCGGCAATAAAAATAAAGAAAATTTTACTTTAAATACAATTAATTAAATGTCCCTCCCAGGTAAAGTTTTGTCTTTTCCATCTTCGGGTTTCCAAACACCTCTTCCACGCTGCCCTGTTCGATCACATCACCAAGGTACATGAATACAACGTTATCGGCAATTCGCCTTGCCTGTCGCAGAACATGGGTAACCAAAACGATGGTATAGTCGTGTTTAAGCCTGACGAAGGTCTCTTCAATAAACTGGCTTGAAATCGGATCGAGGGCGGATGTTGGCTCGTCGGCAAGGATGATCTCAGGATTGACGGCAAGGCCCCGTGCAAGGCAAAGGCGCTGCTGCTGACCAATCGAAAGCCGGGAAGCAGGCTCACGCAAACGGGTTCTGATCTCATCCCAAAGATTGGCCTGCTGCAGGTAATGCATGACCAGTTTGTGGGTCTCCCTCCGGTTTCTTATTCCTCTCAGTTTCAAAGCATAAGCGATGTTGTTATAAATGGTCATCGGCAAAGGGTACGGACGTTGTGATAACAATCCCATTTGCTGCCTCAGCTTATAAATATCTTCCTTGGCCTCCAGGATGTTGTTGTCGTCAATCATGATTTGTCCATTCACCCTGAGTTCGGGATAAAGGTCGGTAAGTCTGTTCAAACACTTCAGCAGCGTGGTTTTCCCGCAACCGGAAGGGCCCATGATGACCGTGATTTTATTTTTAGGGATATCAATATTGATATTTTTAAGTATTTGGGTTTTCCCAGCCGATACATTCAGATCCCTGATCGATATTTTTGTTGAAGTATACATCCCTGCAGCCTGCTAAAAGTTGATTTTTGTTTTATGATATCGCTTACCCACTCCCCGGGAAAACAAACTTACAATTAAAATGATCAGGGTAAGCACCAATGCGGAAGCATAGGCCCTGTTTTGAACTTCGGGAACCGGCGACGAGAGCTGAAAGAAAATTGACAATGGCAGGGTAGCCACCGGTTCAAGCAAGCCATTGGGCAGATGGTCGGTATAACCTGCCGTGAACAAAACCGCTGCTGCATCACCGATTCCACGGCCGAACGAAAGTAAAACTGCGGTAATGATCCCTGAGAATGACTGGCGTGTAAATATTTTAAAAGCAATTTCCGATTTGTTGGAGCCCAGTGAATAGGCAGCCTCCTGCAGTCCGATCGGGACGGTGCACAAGATCTCATCCATCGACCGTATCATGATCGGAAGGATAAACAAGGTAACAGTAAGAATTCCGGCTAACAAGGATGTCTGGAGCCCGAAGAAAATCATCAGGGAAAATCCGAAAGCCCCATAAACAATCGAGGGAATGCCCCACACCAGGTCAAGCAGAAAACGGATGATCGCGATTACTTTTTTATGCCTGATCAGGAAGACATTGAGATAGAGCGCCACAGGCATCCCAATGATGAAAGCCAGCAGGGTAGCTCCAAAGGCAAGGGCGAGGGACCCAAGGATCGCATTCAGGATGCCGCCTCCTTTTCCATAATAGTAGCCACCATGCGGAACCTGCGTCAGCATTTCCCAGGAGATGGATTTAATGCCTTTTTCGAAAATGCTGTAGATAATGATCGCAAGAATGGCAAGAATGAAGTATGTTGCCAGGATCATCAGCAACTTGAAAAACTTTTCTTCTATTTTCTGCGAGCGTGTCAACGATTAATATTTATTATACCTGACGATGAAAAAGTGCATGACAAGATTAAAAAAAAGGGAGACCGCCAGCAGCAGCAGCGCTGCAAACATCAAAGCGGCGTCGTATCTGGGGATGGAAAGCATCTCCCCGTAATTGTTGGCGATCAATGCGGGCAGGGTATACCCCGGATCGAACACGCTTTTTGGAAGGCGCACCACATTCCCAACCACCATCAGTACCGCCATGGTTTCGCCAAACGCCCTTGCAAGCCCAAATCCAAAAGCTGCAATAATTCCCGGCAAAGCTTTCTTGACAAGCACATGTTTGATCGTCTGCCATTGGGTAGCTCCCAGGGACAGGGTTGCCTCTTTTAATTCCACAGGAATTGCCCTGAAAATTTCGATCAGGATATTTAATACAAATGGGATGATCATGATGGAAAGCACAAAAGCTGCAGCCAGGATGCTGTAACCCATCGTTTTTATTCCCATCCAGGGGCCCAGATACCTGGATATAAATGGCACGATGACCAAAATTCCCCATAAACCATAAACCACGGAAGGGATTCCTGCCAGAATATCGATTGCCGGGTGCATAATGCGCAGGAAATATTTCTTGGTATACTGGGTAACATAAATGGCGGTAAGCAGGCAAACCGGCGCAGTAATCAGCATGGCAACAAGGGTTACCCATATAGAACCAATGATGAAGGGATAGAAGCCGAACTGACCCGCAGAAGGCCGCCATGTTTTCGAAAAGATCAGGTCGATCACCGAATAATCATGAAGCAGCAGGACCGATTTCAGGTAAAGTCCTATGAAAAGAAGGAATGGCAACAACGCAACCAGCAGCAAACTGATGATCATCCACGTGGAATTAACGGTATGACGCTGCGTGCGGTTGAGAAGGTACATTTCAGTTCAACTTTTGCAATTCGAGGGTGATCTGTTCTGGCTTAACTGTTACATATCCGGCCTCATTTACAAACTTCTGTCCATCCGTGAGCACCCATTTCAAAAAGTTCAGCACCAGCTTATTCGCTGGTTTTCCGCCGGAAACGAAATAGAGGTCTCGTGCTGGCGGCGACGGATATTTCCCATCGTTGATGGCTTTCATTACCAGGTCCATGCTCCCGTAGAAATCTTCATCCGGGTCGATCTTCCCGTTCCCATTCAGATCAATGGGAATGACCTCGAGTCCTGCATAAATTTTCCGGGTTTGCATTTCATACACAAACCCAAGATTGTTGAAGCCAATTCCCTCGGGTGTCCGCCGTACGGCATCCGCTACACCCGGGTCTCCATTTACACCAAGTCCGAGCAGGTCCTCCTGTTTTTTCCCGTTCAGGAATTTTGCCCACATGTCGGCGGCGCCACAGGCATCGGACCGTGTGAAGGCATTCAGTTCCGCCTTGGAATTGTTGCCCACAGCCTGCCCCCATGTTTTAATGGTACCGCTGATAAAAATATCATAGAATTTTTGCCGGGTCAATCCTTTCTTCTTGAGATCGGCCAAAACCGGATTATGCGCATTGACGGTTGGAAGCACGGCATCCTTTGCAACCGCAATCCACCAGGCTCCTTTGGCCTGTTCCTCCGGGCTTACTGCTTTTGAATACATTCCAAGGTCTACCATTTTTGAGAGGGCATCAGTCATCCCTTTTCCTGCACCACCGGCAGAAACATTCACGATGACCTTCGGATGCAATTTCTGAAATTCTTCCGCCCATTTAACAGCAAGCGGATAAAGTGCGAATGCGCCGGACAGGGTAATTTTGCCTTTCAGCGTGTCGGTTCCTGAACCGGCATTGTTCTTTCCTGACTGGTTGCAAGAAAAGAGGCACGAAAGGCAGATAAATCCTGCAATCAGGATGAATGATGCAATCAAATTCTTCCATTTCATATTCCAAGGTTTTTAATGAAGTGATTGATGATATCTTCCACGGTTATTCCTTCGGCCTCTGCCTTGTAATTCCGTACGATGCGGTGACGAAGCACTGAGGTGGCCACTGCCCGGACATCTTCAATGTCGGGAGAGTATTTTCCGTTCAACACGGCATGGCATTTTGCCCCGAGGATCAGATATTGCGAAGCCCTGGGGCCAGCTCCCCACGTAAGGTATTCGTTAGCCCAGGCGTTTGACCTCTCCGTCCTGGGCCTGGTTGATGATACCAGGTTGACGGCAAAGTGGAATACATTATCGGGAACCGGGATTTTACGAATGAGATTCTGAAAAAAGAGGATTTCCTCGGAAGATAAGACCACGGAGGGCGTTACCGTTTTTTCAGTGGTCGTTGCCTTGACGATCATGATCTCCTCTTCAAAGGAAGGATAGTCAAGCCAGATGTTAAACATGAAACGGTCAAGCTGTGCTTCAGGCAGTGGATAGGTGCCCTCCTGTTCGATGGGGTTCTGCGTGGCCAGTACAAAAAAAGGTTCCACAAGATGATAGCTTGTTCCGGCAACGGTGACCGCCTTTTCCTGCATGGCTTCCAACAGGGCAGACTGGGTTTTAGGCGGGGTACGGTTGATCTCGTCTGCCAGGATGATGTTGGCAAAAACAGGCCCTTTGATAAAGCGAAAGTGGCGGTTTTCATCCAGAATCTCGGTGCCGATGATATCGGAAGGCATCAGGTCGGGGGTAAATTGAATCCGGCTGTAATTAAGCCCGAGCGACTTTGACAATGTATTCACCATGAGCGTTTTAGCCAACCCTGGCACCCCGACCAGCAGGCAGTGTCCCTTACAGAAAATGGCAATGAGCAGGTTTTTCACCACCTCATCCTGACCCACGATCACCTTGGCTATTTCAGCTTTTAAGAGATTATATTTTTTTTCGAGTGCATCTACTGCTTCAACATCTGACGAAAATTGCATGTTTTTACGGTTTAGTTTTTAATCCATTTGCGCTGGAATGAACAGTTGCGGTAATCACCTGTGATGGAAATGAAAGTTGAATTCATTTTCCCGGTAATCCAATCGGCTAAGACATCCTGCTTTTTCTTTTCCAGCGCTATTTGCTGAATGCGTGCATAATCATCCTCGAGGTTTGCTTTGTGAGGATTTGTCCGGCCTTTCAGGTAATAGATCCGGTAATCCTGTTTTCCCCGTTCATTGGTAAGCACCGGCGCCGAAACTTCGCCAGCCTTGAGCTTATCAACGATAAAAAAGATCTTTGCATCGACCTGACTGGCTTCGAACCTGGTATTTCCGGATGCAGGATTTATCATCCATCCCCCGCTGTTTTTTCCGGGATCATCTGAGTAGGTGACCACGGCGGCATCATAAGTTATTTTATTGGAAGTGATCAGGGATGCCACGCTGTCGAGGGTGACTTTTGCCTTGTTCAGGTCGACGGGCGAGACTTTTGGCTGCAGCAGGATGTGGCGCACATTGATATACTCCCCTCTTCTTTCGATCATCTGGATCAGGTGGAATCCATCTTCGGTTTCCACGATATCGGAGACCTCTCCAGGTTTCAGTTTGAAGGCGGCCCCTTCGAATTCAGCCCGCATCTCACCACGTTTGAACATGCCCAGTTCACCACCCTGTTTGGAGGAGCCGGGATCTTCGGAGTAAAGCACAGCCAGTGTACTGAAATCATCACCCTTTGCGACCCGTTCCTTGAAATTTTTCAATTTATTTTTTGCCTCCTGTTTTTCGGTTTCCCCGATGGCCGGTTGTTTTACGATCATACCGATTTCAAACTCCGAATTGATAAGCGGGATGCTGTCTTTCGGGATTTTTTTAAAGAAAGCCTTTACCTCTGAAGGTGTAATAACGACATCCTTGGTGATTTTCTGTTGTTCCTGTTCGGTAAGCATTTGTTCTTTAATCACATCGCGAAGTTCATTTTTAATCTCCAGCAGTGTTTTGCCGAAATGTTCTTCCAGCCGGTCTGGCGAACCTGCCTGTGAAATGAAGTAGCGCATCCTGCGGTCCATTTCAATTTCAACCTGCGAATCGGTAACAGTGATGCTGTCAACCTGGGCCTGGTGAAGCAGCAGTTTCTGAAAAAGCAATGATTCAAAGACCTGGCATTTTACTTTTGGTTCCGTACCCATGATACTGCCCTGGCTTCGGATCTGGAGGTACTGGTTTTCAATATCCGATTTAAGGATCACATTGCCCCCGATGATGCCAACCACACCGTCGATGATGGTGTCGGATGAAGATTGTGCATGGATGGAACCGGCTAACAACGACGTGAACAGAAGCAATAACAGCGGTGATCGGAAGATTTTCATATCTATTTTTTTGGGCATTGAATCCCCTTAATAAATCTCAAAAACATTTTTCTTTTGCGCACTTGAAAACAGGTCTTCCTGCATCCGGCTGATCAGTTCAATCTTTCGTTTGTTCAGGAGGATGTCATGTATCCGTTGTTTTTCAAAACTCAGGGGCGAAATTCCCTCCTTGATTTTAAAATCCTTGAAACGGACCAGGTAAACATACATAGAATCCTGATATTCAAGATCTCTGTGATTTTTTAGGTACTCTTCCTGGTTATAGGTTTTGATGGGGATCTGTTTTAATAAATCGTTAAATAACAGCCAGTTTTCACCATCAAGAAAATAGTCAGCCGCATTTTTTTCGCACAGGTCGGCTAACTTGTTTTTATCATTCGGATCAACTGAGTTCAACAGTTTTTTTATTTGTTTCGAGACTGTTGATTTTAAAGGTAGTTTAACATACTGCACCTGCACGATGTTGTCCTTCAGAAGGAAATTTTGCGGGTTGGCATCGTAATAGTTCTGTGTTTCCTCATCGGTGATCAGGGTATCCAGTTTTTGTCGCACAAGTTCATTTTCATATGCGTAGATGGTCAGTGAATTCTTATAATTCTCCAGCTGTTTGGTAAAGTCCATCTGGGAAGCGGTCAGGTTCTTGACAGCCTGCTGAATGACAAGTCGTTGCCTGACCCAGTTGTCAATAAAGCCCTGGGTGATCAACAGGCTGTCTTTGGGCAAGGTTCCCGGCGCTACTATCCCTTTCAGATCGGATTCATAAAGGTAATCATCATAAACCCTGGCTAAAACCCGCTCTGTTTTTTTCTTGAAAAAAGTGGAGCAGGCTGTCGCTAAGAGTAATAGCAGGAAGAGGGAGCGGTTCAATTTTTTCTATTTAATTTTTGCAAGGACTTCTTTATTCACCTCAACCGGGTATTTGGTTCTCAGGGAAGCGATCCACTCTTTTTCAAGGTAATTTTGATAATCGGCTGTAATAAGTCCTTTGGCCTCATTGAGTTGTTTAATTTCCGGTTTCATAACCTTGCGGACGTAAACAAAAACCGTGGTGCCTTTGTTGACGATGTCGTTTGAAAAACCAGGTGTCCATGGGATTGAATCGATCAGTTTGTTGTCTTTGCGTGAAAACTTGGCACTTTCAATCGTCAGCACCTGCAAGGAATCAGTATTTATTTCTTTCAGAATATCATTGTCAGACGATCCTGATTTGATGAAATTTTTAACTTTTTGAACGGCTTTATTGTCCTTAACGGTAAAGATGCCCGCATCGAGTCGCGTATCCCACCTGTAGTTGTTCTTGTTTTTTTGATAAAATGCTTCCAGTCCAAGGGTATCTTTCACCGCTTTCGACCACACTTTCTGATCGGTCAGGTCAAAAAGGAGGATGCCATCCCGGTATTCCCCCATCAGCGCTTTGAATTCAGGATACTTTTGTTCAAGCTGTGAATTCTCCCATTTCAGCAAACTCTCATCCAGGAATTCAGTATACATTTTATCCACATAGACATCAATTTTCTGTTTATCCTGTTTCCGCTGGGTGGTTGCGAGGTAATCGGCAAAATCTTTCTGGCGGAAAGTGATGTTGCCAATTTTAAAAATCATACCGGTGAGATCACCCGCCAGTGAAGCTTTCCATTTTCCAAAGAAGATGCTGTCGGTAACAACGCTGTAGAAGGCCTTCAATGCTTCAGGATTTTCAGTGACCCCGTATTCTTTCCTGATCCTTGCGATAACGACCTGTCGTGTTTGATCGCCACGGTTATCTTTCATGATCTTTTGTTTCAATTCGGCCTTTTCCTCATCAAGCGGTTTCTGGGTTTTACGTTCAACCAGTTTCACGATATGCCAGCCATAGCTTGTAAGGATGGGTTTTGTATAGTCGCCGGTACTGTCGAGCGAATAGATGGCTTCAACAAACTCAGGCACCATCCTGTTTACGCCGAAAGCCGGCAGCACACCTCCTTTTGCGGCGGAGCCTTTATCGTCGGAATACGCTTTGACAAGGTCCTCAAATGAAGTGCCCCCTTTTAGTTTGGCGTAAACGGAATCGATGCGTTTCTGTATCCTTGCAGAATCTTCGGCAGTTGCGTTTTTGGGAATTGCCAGGAAAATATGCGCTACAGTTACTTTGCCAAGTGCAGGACGGCGGGCGGTCACTTTAATGAGATGGAAGCCATATTCCGTGCGGACCGGCATGGAGACTTTCCCAACCCCGGTATTCCAGGCGCCATTTTCAAAGGCGTAAACCATATCGAAGACTGCAAAAAAGCCAAGATCCCCCTTGTTCCCTTTCAGGAAAGGGTGTTGTTGGGTTGCTTCCCGGTCCTTTGCCGACGGGTCTTCGGAGAATTCAACAGCAACTGCTTCAAATGAATCGCCATTCATCACTTTTGCCCTGGCAGCAATTGCATTTTTGTAGGCAATCATCGTATCAGCCGGGGTCGCATCCGGTTTCAGGCGGAAAAAGATATGGCTTGCGCGCAGGTCGGTCTTTTCGCGCTCATACGCCTCCTGTATGAGGCGGTCGAGGGTGGCTTCATCCGTAAAATACGGTTTGGCAAGCTGATCACGATACCCGTTCAGCTCGGTCTTGAAGGAAGTCAGGGTATCGAGCCCCATTTCTTCGGCTTGCTTGACCTTGAGTTTGAAATTGATGAACAGATCCAGGTATTCATCCAGCGATTTCTTATCAATCGCTTCACCTTTCACATTGTTTTTCTGGTAGATATTCAAAAATTCACTCACATAGACCTGTTTTCCTGCAATGGTCATAAGTACCTCGTCATTGTTTACCTGAGCATTAGATGAGATCAATGTAACAAGTACAAAAACCGGCAATAGAATTTTTCCTTTCAAGCTGTTCATTGTTTAAGATATTAGTTTGACAATTAGACAAACGATTAGAATTCTATTTAATTTTCAATGATTAATTTTAATTATTCCATCATCACCGGCTGTAATTCGGTGCCTCACTGATTATCGTTACATCGTGCGGGTGACTTTCTGCTACTCCGGCAGATGTAATTTTAATAAACTTTGCCTTTTGCAGGATTTCAATGGTTTGCGATCCTGTATATCCCATCCCTGCCCTCAGGCCTCCGACCATCTGGTAAATGACTTCAGACAAGGATCCTTTATAGGGAACCCGGCCAACAATTCCTTCCGGAACAAGTTTTTTTATATCCTCTTCCACATCCTGGAAATAGCGGTCTTTGGAACCATGTTGCATGGCTTCAATGGATCCCATTCCCCGGTAAGTCTTGAATTTCCGGCCCTCAAAGATAACTGTTTCGCCGGGGGATTCGTCAACACCGGCAAAAAGGGAGCCTGCCATGATGGAGTGTGCGCCAGCCGCGAGTGCTTTTACGATGTCGCCGGTATAACGGATCCCTCCATCGGCGATGGAAGGAATGCCGCTGCCCTGGAGGGCTGAAGCAACATCATGAATGGCCGACAATTGAGGAACCCCGATCCCGGCGATGATGCGTGTGGTACAGATCGATCCCGGGCCAATCCCTATTTTCACCCCGTCAACGCCGATTTTGGCAAGATCTCTGGCGGCTTCCCCGGTGCCGATATTGCCAATAACCAGGTCAACGCCGGGGAATGCGTTTTTCACTCTTATGGCCATTTCCATCACGCCCCGTGAATGTCCGTGCGCGGTGTCGATCACGATGGCATCCACATTTTCACGAACCAGTGCGGCGACACGGTCAAGCGTATCGGAGGTCACTCCCACCCCGGCCGCAACCCTCAGACGCCCGAGGTTGTCTTTGCACGCGTTGGGACGGGCTTTTACTTTCAGGATGTCTTTATAGGTGATCAGCCCGATGAGCTTGTTGTTTTTATCGACAACGGGCAGTTTTTCAATCTTGTGTTTCTGGAGGATGGCTTCAGCCTGTTCAAAATCGGTGAATTCGCTGATGGTGATCACATTTTTGGTCATCACTTCCGTGACCGGCCGCATGTGGTCTCGTTCGAAACGCAGATCGCGGTTGGTCACGATGCCGACAAGTTCGTTGTTGGCATTGGTAACCGGGATTCCGCCGATGCCGAACTCCTTCATCATGGCAAGGGCATCGCCAACCAGTGCATGTTCCATGAGAGTAACCGGCTGCAGGATCATGCCATTCTCGGCACGTTTGACTTTACGTACCTGCAGGGCCTGGTCTTCGATCGACATGTTTTTATGCAGCACGCCGATTCCGCCTTCCTGTGCCATGGCAATGGCCATGCGCGATTCGGTGACGGTATCCATGGCCGCGGAGACAATGGGAATGTTAAGTTTGATGTTCCTGGAAAACATTGTTGAAACATCTGTTTCCCGCGGAAGCACGTCCGAATAGGCAGGAACCAGCAATACATCGTCATATGTCAATCCTTCACCCCGGAATTTATCTGAATTTAGGAACATATGCGTCAAAATTAAGTGTGCAAATGTAAGAAAATTTTATTTACAAACCGCACGCTTAAATCCTGCATGGAAACCATACCAAATCCTTGAAATAGCACCTCAACCTGACCCTCTCCTGAAGGAGAAGGGAATGAGGTATTAATTGTCTTTAAGGCAACGCAACGAAAAACCCATTGCCTTGCTGTTGGTATTCATGCCACTTGAAGAATTTTGAACATAAAAGTTCCGGCTACCACCTGACCCGTTTTGTGAACTGCTCCAATAAAATCCTTTCTGGCCAGGATCGTTTAGTAAACCATCCGAATAGTAAATGAATCCGGCAGCATGGAGTTTTAAAACGGAGTTCCATGGATCATTCCAGTTTGTCCATCCCCCACCTGGTATAATACTCGACCATTCTGTATCAGTTGGAATTCGCCAGCCCATGCCAAGCTCAAGAGTACAAGGGTCATTGATAGCCTCCCAATCAAGGTTCTCATTGATGGCCGTTATCCAGGTTGTACCTGGGGTTCGGGTCGTTCCATTATGTTTGAACCCCTGTTTTCGGTTAAACTGCCAGTACCATCCCGCCGAAGCTTCGGTGGCATCGTCAACAGAAGTAGCCTGGTGGTCGGCGCCCAGATTGCTGGTGATCCAGCATTTGGTGGGTTCGCCGGGAATGTTTGTAACCGTGCCGTAAGTTACGGTTTTGGTTACTGGAGCTATTGTGCCTTCCAGGTGGTTAATGATGAAAGGATTACCGCATGAAAAATATGACGTATAACTTATATTGTCAATACAAACCTGACCCGACGTTGTTGATTGCTGCTTAAAATCGAGAATGAAATTTCCGGCAACATTCACAGTAACAGGTCCGGAATTTTTCACAATGCCTTGTTCACCCGATGTTGTTGCAGTATATACCAGATTGCCATTAACAAATACATTCAGAGCTACACCAGAAGAAAAAACCTGTTTATAATCGAAACTTAGTGTGCCACATCCATTGGATATAGTCCCCGATGTTACTTCAGCTGTCGGGGTGCGTCCCTTGCCAAGTGTGGGAGAAGGAGCAGCGATTACGGAATCTCCGCGACATTGGTAATATAACCATGATGATCCATCCTGACCTAAAAAGGTACCATTGCGGTAAACGTTAGTCGTTTCAAGATAATTTGTAAAGTTTTCCATTCCAGATGCGGGTGGGCAGGAAGAAGTGGTTTGTGTTAACAACACGGGGGTGGAATTTCCACAACTATTGTATGCCCATGCATACCTCGCATAATTTGAGTTACAGGTCAGCCCGGTTTCTGTTTTTGTGGTTGTGGTGCCCATATCAGTTGCCGATGCATATTCGTCGATGGTATTCCATTTATAACCGGTTGCGCCTGGCACGGCGTTCCAGTTCCAGATAATCTGTGTTTGAGAAGGAACATGGGCAGCAGAAGTAGGCCCATCCGGCACAGTACAGGGATTTTTAAGACAACGTGCACTATTCCCATTATTTTCATTAATGCCGTTGTCTGAGTATACCATCGCTCCATAACTAACCAGATGCCGGTACCCAACGAGTCCCCAGGTGAACTTCGTAGAAGTCCAGAAGGTCGCACCATTGCCTAACCCGCCAAAGCCATTGGCGGTTGAATTTAAGCCGCCAGGAAGGGCGGTATAACCCGTTTCATTTGTCGCACCTGTATTGGGACTTTGCCAATGGCTGAAACCGGTTTCTTTCAATTTTCCACCTGCAATGCTTTCTCCCCCGAGAAAGGATACAAGAGTACTCCATTCTGAATGTGTCGGAATGTGCCAACCAGAAGGGCATAGACCTGGAGCTCCGTCTGCGGTTTCATATTGCATCAATTCATTCCATTGGTACAAACCTCCGTAAACATCGCAATTCGATTCCAGATTATCATAGCAATATTTCTCAATGATGCTGTTGTTTGTCTGTTCCTGCGTACCGTCGATCCGGGTTCCGATATTGAGGTTTTCCTTAAACCAGCACTGGGTACCAATTTGAACAGTGTTGTAGGTTTTTCCGCCATGAGTTACGGTTGGTGTACCCGGGCACGGTTGTCCCAAGGGATTGGCTTCAACCGAAACGTTAAAAGTGCAGGATGAATTGCCGTAGGTTACGTTAAATGTCGCGATTCCTGCGGTATCAGGTATACCACTTCCGTTTAATACGACAAGATGGGAACCAATAGAAGTGAAAGTTCCCATCTTTGAAAACCGGAAACCGTTGACGGTATTGGTTGAGATATTGTACCCGCCGGCTGTGGCATTGGTCAACGTAACTGAGACGGTATTGGCAGCAGATAATGGCGTTCTCTCCATATATACACCACTGACAACCGGACCGGCACAACTGATCGTACCGAAGCTCAAACAGGGAGAGTGCCATCCATTGGCTGACCCCGCATAAAACTCAATGCACTTCAAATCGGTGTTGTAAATGGTCAATCCCTCGGCAGGGGTTTGAATGGCATCCCGCTGGGCAGTGGTCATCCGCGGAGGTAGAAAACCTTTACTGGCTGAAGATACATCAAGCATGGCCGAATTATCCGGTACACCGGAATGGTCGTTGATGCCCACCTGGGCAATCAGTTGCAGGCCGATGAGCAGCAGCATTGCAGCCAAAACGAATGAAAATATTTTTTTTGTCATAGTTGCCGGAGTTTAAAAGGAAGAAAAATTTTGATTTTATATGATATATAAGTTTAGGTTTGATGTTCATTGTGGGCTCCTAAATTCCTCGAAAGAACCTCACCCTGACCCCTCCTTCCTGAGAGGGAATTAATTGTCCTTGATGCATCGGAGGGAAAAGCCATAAGTCTTGTCAGCATTGTTAATACTGAGAAAACTGCTGCCAAAAACCAGGTAAAGGCCATTGACACTACCAGACTGCGAACCGCTCCAGTACACTCCTGTTTGGCTGCGATCGCTCAATGCCCCGTTGAGGTTAAGGAGGTAGCCGGCAGCATGAATTTTCAAACCAGCATCCCAAGGGCCATTCCAGTTTGCCCAGGCGCCACCTGCCTTAACATTGGTCCACTCTGTGGAGGAAGGAATACGCCATCCGGTACCAAGTTCACTTTTACAGGGATCGTTGGCGGGGATCCAATCTGAATCTTCATTGATGCCGGCTATGGTCCAGGTTGGAGTTAATGTTGAACCATCGTGTTTATAGCCCTGCTTGCGGTTAAACTGCCAATACCAGCCTGCAGAAGTTTCGGTGGCATCGTCAATGGCGTTGGCCTGGTGGTCGGCACCAAGGTTGCTGGTGATCCAGCATTTGGCGGGTTCGCCGGGGATGTTGGCAACCAATCCGTAAGTAACGGTTTTTGAAACCGGTGCAATGGCCCCTGCAATATGGGTGACAGTAATAGAGGAACCTGGTATCCCCGGGCAAGGCTGTCCCAATGGATTTGCAATGACCGGAACATTAAAAGTGCAGGTTGAATTGCCGTAGGTTACAGTAAACGATGAGGTTCCAGCGGTATCCGGTATCCCGCTTCCAATTAGCACAACAACCTGGGAACCGATGGTGGTGAAGCTTCCCATTTTTGAAAACTGAAAACCGTTGACGGTATTGGTCGAAATATTGAATCCTCCGGTGGTCATGTTATTAACCGTAACCGATACGGCGTTGGCTGCCGACAATGGCATTCCTGCCGTAAACGTGCTGTTGACGACCGGGTTGGTGCAACTGATGGTGCCAAGGCTCAAACAGGGAGCATACCAGCCGTTGGCCGCACCGGTATAGAACTCGATGCACTGTAAATCGGTGTTGTAAATGGTCAACCCCTCAGCCGGGGTTTGAATGGCATCCCGCTGTGCCGTGGTCATCCGCGGAGGCAAAAACCCTTTGCTGGCCGACGACACATCCAGGATGGCGGAATTGTCCGGTGCGCTTGAATTATCGTTAATGCCTACCTGGGCAACCAGGTGCATACTGAAGAAGAGCAGCATGGCAGCAAACACGAATGAAAATATTTTTTTTGTCATAATTGCCGGAGGTTAAAATAAATTACATTTTGATTTTATTTGTTTTATGCGTTTTATGTCTTGTATCTGATGCGGGGTCCGCGCTTAAGGCCTGTCGATACCCATCCTAAATCCCTCCCCAAAAAGGGAGGGACTTACTCCACTTCTCCTTCAGGAGAAAAAGTGGGGGGATGAGGTTTGTACAATATAACGATTGTCATGGCCAACAAGTTGTCAATTGTCGCGAACGCAACGGACGGAGAAGCCGAATGCCTTTTCGTTGCCGCCCATGTTGCTGTTGCTATTGTTAAAGTTCAGGTACCAGCAGAGCGTGGCATTGAGCTGCGAACTACTCCAATAGAAGCCGTCCGAGCCGCGACTGCTCTGTGAACCATCACGGCCGTACAGGTACCCGGCAGCATGTATTTTTAAAGCAGAATTCCATGGGCCGTTCCAATCATTCCAGTTCCCGCTTGCATCCACATTGGTCCAATCGGTAGAGGTTGGAATGCGCCAGTTGGCGCCAAGTTCAATGGTACAAGGGTCGTTAGCGGCAACCCAATCAGAAGTTTCACTGATGCTGGTTATTGTCCACGATGGGGTTACGGTTGAGCCATCATTCTTGTATCCCTGCTTACGATTAAACTGCCAGTACCAGCCGGCAGAGGCTTCGGTAGTGTCGTTAACTGCAGTTGCCTGGTGGGTTGCACCCAGGTTGCTGGTGATCCAGCATTTATCGGGTTCGCCGGGAATATCTCTGACAATCCCGTAGGTAACGGTTTTATCAACCGGAGCAACCAAGCCTGTCATATGGTTGACTGTAATGGAAGAATTGCATGTTACAGGACAAGACAGGGTTGTACGTTCCAGCAAAACCCGACTGGAATTCCCGCAGACATTGTAAGCCCACGCATGACGGGTGTAGGCAGTGTTGCAGGTCAGCCCGGTTTCGGTTGTGGTTGTTGCTGTGCCCATGTCTGTCGCATCAACATAATTGTTCGTGATGCCCCATTTATATCCTGTAGCACCGGGTACTGAATTCCAGCTCCAGTTGATTTGTGTTTGTGATGAGGTATGGGAACCGGAAGATGGAGATGAAGGAGGGGCGAAACATTCTTTCACACAACGGACAGAGAACCCACCAGCTTTGGAGTCGATGGTTATCCAGGGACTCCAACTGTAGAAGACCATGAACCAGCCGTAAGAGTCATCGTTCTGCGTACTACTCCAGTAGCTGCCGCCTGAGCCGCGACTGGAAAGCGAAGCATTGAAGTAGTAAATGTATCCGGCTGCATGGAGTTTTAACCCAGAGTTCCATGGGCCATCCCAGGTTGTCCAATTTCCACTTGATTCCACGTTGTTCCATTCAGTATATGTTGGTATGTGCCAGCCAGCGCCAAGCTCCAGGGCACATGGGTCGTTGGAGGTAATCCAATCTGAATTTTCACTAATGTTGCTGACCCAAGTCATATTAGGGGTTCGAGAAGTTCCATCATGTTTGTATCCCTGCTTGCGGTTAAACTGCCAGTACCAGCCTGCCGAAGCTTCAGTAGCATCATCGACTGCAGTTGCCTGGTGGTCGGCGCCCAGGTTGCTGGTGATCCAGCATTTGGTGGGTTCGCCAGGAATATTGGTTACGGTGCCATAGGTCACTGTCTTGGTGACAGGAGCCACCGAATCCGCCACATGGTTGATGATGATGGTTTCCATACCGGGACATGGGTAAGTCGTTTCAACAGTTGTAAAAGTGATTTCATTCCCATAACCTGTTCCTAAAACATTTGTCGCATAAGCTCGAAGGTAATAGAGCGTACCTGGTGTGAGACCGGTGATGTTGCTGACAAACGTTCCATCTCCGATTCCATCGGTGGTACGATTGTCTGTAATTGCCGGGTTTGGTGAAGTACTCCAACAAACACCCCTTGTTGATATAGCACCCCCTCCATCATCGGTTACATCTCCTCCAGAACTTGCAGCACTTTGCCCAATGTTTGAAACCATTGATGTGGTAACAGTGGGAATTGCGGAGGGAATCCGGTCATCTTTGAGACAGCGGACAGAGGAACCATAAGCCTTGTCCTGGCCATATCTGCTGCATTCCCAATTGGTGAAGTACAGGTAATCTCCATATGGAGCATTGGATTGCATCATACTCCAATAGGAACCGATTGAACCTCGATTGTAAAGCGAACCATCATAGTAGTATATGTACCCGGCTGCATGGAGCTTTAAAACAGAGTTCCAGGGGCCGTTCCAGTCTGTCCAGTTTCCGGAATTAATAACATTATTCCATTCAGTAAAGGTAGGAATGTGCCATCCAGTGCCAAGTTCAAGGGCACATGGATCGTTGGTTGTTATCCAGTCAGAATTTTCAATGATATTGGTGATAATGGTCCAGGAAGGGGTAGCAGTAGAGCCATCGTGTTTATAACCTTGCTTGCGATTAAATTGCCAGTACCAACCTGCCGAGCCTTCTGTGGCATCATCAACAGATGTTGCCTGGTGGTCGGCACCCAGGTTGCTGGTGATCCAGCATTTACCGGGTTCGCCGGGAATACCTGTAACTGTTCCGTAGGCAACTGTTTTTGTAACAGGCGCTACATCTCCGGCAACATGTTTGATGGTAAATGTTCCACAATTCGGAAGACAAACAGGTGTTGATTGGGTTAAAGCAACCGGGCTGGAATTCCCGCATGAGTTGTAAGCCCACACATATCGTGTGTAACCAGAATCGCAAATTAATCCGGTTTCCAGATATCTGTTTGCAGTTCCAATGTCAATCGCTGTGCCGTAGGTAGCGCTTGTATTCCACTTATAACCGAGTGCCCCGGGCACCGTATTCCAACTCCAGTTGATTTGTGTTTGTGCTGAGGAGTGGGTGCTGGTTGATGGAGACGATGGAGGGCCGGAACAATCTTTCACACAACGGGCGGAGAAGCCGTTCGTCTTGTAGTCGTTGGTCATCCAGGGGGCCCAACTGTATAAGTACAGGCACCAGCCCCAGGAAGTTCCGCCCTGCGCATTACTCCAGTAAGTGCCTCTTGAGCCTCGACTGTAAAGAGAACCATCATTGTTGTTCAGGAACCCGGCTGCATGGAGCTTTAAACCAGCGTTCCATGGTCCATCCCATGTTGTCCAGTTTCCACTTGATTCTACGTTGTTCCATTCCGAATAGGTTGGTATATGCCAACCAGTACCAAGTTCAAGGCCACAGGGATCATTAGCGGTCATCCAGTCAGAAGTTTCATCGATAGTGGTGATCGTCCATGATGGAGTGATGGTTTGGCCGTCGACTTTGTATCCTTGTTTGCGGTTGAATTGCCAGTACCAGCCGGCTGAGGCTTCCGTGGCATCATCAACAGATGTTGCCTGATGGTCGGCGCCCAGATTGCTGGTGATCCAGCATTTGGTGGTTTCGCCGGGAATATTGGTAACGGTGCTGTAGGTCGCTGTTTTGGTGACCGGGGCAACTGAATCTGCCACATGGTTGATGGTGATGGTTTCCATCCCGGGACATGGATAAGTTGCTACAGCAGTTGTGAACGTGATTTCATCCCCGTATCCCGTTCCAAAACCATTGGTCGCATACGCCCGAAGATAATACAGTGTGTTTGGCGTGAGGCCGCTGACGTTGCTTATAAAAGTCCCATCTCCGGTTCCATCTGTGGTATGACTGTCTGTAATTGCCGGGTTTTGTGAGGTACTCCAGCATACACCTCTCGCTGATACGGCACCCCCTCCATCATCGGTAACATTGCCTCCTGAGCTTACAGCACTTTGCCCGATGTTGGAAGCCATAGATGTGATAACAGTGGGTATTGCCGTGGGAATCCGGTCATCTCTGAGACAGCGCAATGAATATCCGCCTGCCTTTTCATTATAGCTGTTGTAAATATAACTATTGTAAAAATAAATCCCGTTGCCATAGCTGGCATTGCCTTGGGAACCACTCCAGTAGGAGCCAGACCAACTTCGGGAATATAGATCACCATTGTAGCTGTAAATGTAACCGGCAGCATGCAGTTTTAGACCTGAGTTCCATGGACCGTACCAGTCTGTCCAGTTTCCGGCAGTACTAACATTCGTCCATTCTATGTTAGTTGGGATCCGCCAGCCGGTGCCAAGCTCATGAAGACAAGGGTCGTTTGTTGCCTGCCAGTCAGAATTTTCGTTGATGCTGGTCATCGTCCATGATGGCGTAACGGTTGAGCCATCGTGTTTGTATCCTTGTTTGCGGTTGAACTGCCAGTACCACCCAGCCGATGCTTCGGTGGCATCATCAACGGCAATGGCCTGTTGGTCAGCGCCCAGGTTGCTGGTGATCCAGCATTTACCGGGTTCGCCGGGAATACCTTTAACCGTTCCATAGTTCACTGTTTTGGTGACTGGCGCCACCTCTCCGGCAACATGGTTGATGGTAAATGTTCCGCAATTCGGAAGACAAACCGGGGTTGATTGGGTTAAAGCCACCGGGCTGGAATTCCCACAGGAATTATAAGCCCACACATATCGTGTGTAAGCAGAATCGCACCTTAACCCGGTTTCCAGATGGCTGGTTGCATTGCCAACATCTATTGCTGTGCTGTAATTATCTGTTGTATTCCATTTGTAACCGGGTAACCCAACGACCGTGTTCCAATTCCAATTGATTTGTGATTGTGAAGAGGTATGGGTACCAGATGATGGAGACGATGGGGGGTTGATGCAATCTTTCACACAGCGGAGAGAGCAGCCGTAAGCCTTACCCCATGAGGACACTGCTTCTTGTTGCCCAGTATCGAAGAACAGGTCATAGCCTTGACCAGGATTCCATTGCAAACCAATACTACTCCAGTAAATTCCAACTACACCGCGATTGAATATAGAACCTTCACTTATGTTCAGAAACCCGGCCACATGAATTTTTAACCCAGAGTTCCATGGACCGGTAAAATCGGTCCAGTTTCCACCTGCATTCACATTGGCCCATTCGGTAACAGTTGGAATACGCCAACCATTGCCAAATTCAATACTGCAAGGGTCATTAGCAATAATCCAGTCGGAATTTTCATCAATATTGGTGATGGTCCAGGATGGGGTAACCGTCAAGCCATCCTGCTTGTAACCTTGTTTGCGGTTAAACTGCCAGTACCAGCCTGCCGATGCTTCGGTAGCATCATCAACAGATGTTGCCTGGTGATCGGCGCCCAGGTTACTGGTGATCCAGCATTTGGCTGTTTCACCGCGAATTTTGGTGACGGTTCCATAGTTCACTGTTTTAGTAACCGGCGCTACCTCTCCGGCCACATGATTGATGGTGATGGTTTCCATTCCGGGACATGGATACGTTGCTTCAGCAGTTGCGAACGTGATTTTATCCCCATAGCCCGTTCCAAAACCATTGATCGCATATGCCCGTAGGTAATATGTTGTGTTTGGTATGAGGCCAGTGAGGTTACTTATATAAGTTCCAACTCCGGTTCCATCGGTTGTATGATTGTCTGTAATTACCGGGTTTTGTGTGATACTCCAGCATACACCCCGAGCCGTTACGGCACCTCCTCCATCATTGGTAACATTGCCTCCTGAAATTGCTTCACTTTGCCCGATGTTGCAAACCACGGAGGTGGTAACAGTGGGAAATGCCGTGGGAATTCGGTCATCTCTGAGACAGCGGACAGAGAAGCCATAAATCTTATAATAGCTAGTCATATAGCTGTAGTCACTATTAAACATAAGGTACCAACCGTAGGGATCACCTTCCTGGATACAACTCCAGTAGCGGCCGGATGAGCCTCGAGTGTTCAGTGAACCATCACTGTAGAAAAGGCGCCCGGCTGCATGGAGCTTTAAACCAGAGTCCCATGAACCATTCCAGGTTGTCCAGTTTCCACTTTCTTTTACGTTGTTCCATTCTGTGTAGGTGGGAATCCGCCAACCGGCGCCAAGTTCAAGGGCACATGGGTCGTTGTCGGTCATCCAATATGAATTTTCACTGATGCTGCTAACCCAAATCGTATTGGGAGTACGGGTAGTTCCATCATGCTTGTATCCCTGTTTACGGTTAAACTGCCAGTACCAGCCTGCCGAGGCTTCAGTAGCATCGTTAACAGCAGTGGCCTGGTGGTCGGCGCCCAGGTTGCTGGTGATCCAGCATTTACCAGGTTCGCCGGGAATACCTGTAACAGTTCCATAGGTTACTGTTTTGGTCACCGGTGCTACCTCTCCGGCAACGTGGTTGATGGTAAATGTTCCGCAATTCGGAAGACAAACAGGGGTAGATTGGGTTAAAGCAACCGGGCTGGAATTCCCGCAGGAATTGTAAGCCCACACATACCTTATATAAGCAGAATCGCACCTTAATCCGGTTTCCAGGAAACTGGTTGCAGTTCCTATATCAGTCGCTGTACCATAAGTAGCGATTGTATTCCACTTATAGCCAGTTGCCCCGGGAGTCGTATTCCATATCCAGTTGATTTGTGTTTGCGAAGAAGAATGAGCACCGGAAGCAGGAGCATTGGGAGCCATGGTACAGGTGTCTTTGAGGCAGCGGGCGCTAAATCCAGCTTCCTTTTCATGGTTATAATGCCACAAATCAGAACGAAAATTAAAAAGTTCAATTATTGCCGAACTTGTGGCAGAGGTCTCTGTAGAAGTCCTTAAGTAACTTGTGTATCCCATATCGAGAAAAAATAGGCCATTGCTGGTCCGAGCACCACCAGGCAGGCATGTAAATCCACTTTCGTTGGTGGCTCCTGTATTGGGGCTTTGCCAATGATTATAACCGATCTCCTTCATTTTTCCTCCTGCCACTGATGCTCCACCCAAATAATCCGCAAGTACAGACCATTCGCCATCCGATGGAATGTGCCAACCGGAGGGACAGATTCCCTGGACTCCTGCTGTGGTTAAATATTGCATCATCTCATTCCATTGGTACAATCCTCCATAGATATCGCAGTTTGATTCAAGATTGTTGTAACAGTATTTTTCGATCACATTGTTGTTTGTCTGTTCCTGCGAGCCATCGATCCGCGAACCGATGTTGATATTTTCCTTAAACCAGCATTGGTCTCCGATTTCAACAGTATGGTAGGTTTTCCCGCCGTATGTAAATGTGGGCAATCCCGGGCACGGATGTCCATATTGATTGGTAACGACAGGGATGTCAAAAGTGCACGTTGAATTGGCATACATGACAGTAAAAGAAGTTGTGCCCGTTTCGGTTGGGGTGCCGGTGCCGTTCAGTTCGATGGTCTGTGTTCCGATGGTAGTGAATGTTCCCGTTTTTGAAAAACGGAAGCCGTTGACGGTATTGGTTGAGATATTGTACCCGCCGGTGTTCATGTTGTTGACGGTAACTGTTACCGTATTGGAAGCGGTCAAGGCTGTTTCAACCATGTAGGTGCCATTGACAACCGGGTTGGAACAACTGATGGTTCCAAAACTCATGCAAGGACAGCGCCAGCCATTGACAGGCCCGGAATAAAACATGAGGCACTTCACATCGGTGTTGTAAATGGTCAATCCCACGGCCGGGTTTTGAATGGCATCCCGCTGGGCGGTGGTCATGCGCGGAGGCAAAAACCCTTGATTGGCTGAAGAGACATCAAGCATCGCTGAATGGTCAGGCGCGATGGAATCTTTGCTGATGCTTACCTGGGCAACCATTTGCATGCTGATAAACATCAACATTGCTGCAAATACACTTGACTGTAGTGTTTTTATCATAACCACCGTATTGTTAAGTAAATAAAATTTTCTAACCTCAGTAATTTAGTCGTTTCACAAAATAAATTCTATATGGGATCATAAATAAAATCCACCCACAATTCCTCCCTGCCTGCAGGAAGGATTGGTGGGTGGACTGATCGTTATTTAGTCTGTGGAAAAAAGTCATCACGGGTACAATTCCCTATGACACTCAGTGCAGAAGTATGTTTTCCATTTATCTTTCACGTCAATGGGATGTTGAAATTCCATGAGGTTGTCGATGGTGGAATATTGCACATTCCCTGTCGGGCCCTGGGCGATGATGCTGTGGCACAGGTTGCAGTCCCTGGAAATAACTTTTCCCTTCTCGCTTTTATGCCTGTCGGAGTGGCAACGGAAACAACCATCTGATTCAAGATGCCCGATATGGTTAAGATAGTTTTTCGCGGAAGCCCGCATATAAGGAAACACATTGAGTGAAAACGCCTCCTGGATGCCGGCAATGGCTTTGTCAATCAGTGGCTTTTGAGCCTTGTATATGGTGGGATAACCGGTTTTGTAAAAATTGGTGATGCTGTCGCGAATGAACATAAATGCAGAATCTTTGGTGGTAAAAGTGCCTTTAAGTACGTTCATTGCCACCTTTTTGATGAACGGGAGTTCCTTGGGGATATCACCGGTGATCATTCCATTGTCGACATACACCATCGGTGATTTGTATGAATGCGACGGGCGGTTGTGGCAGTCCATGCAGTCCATGATACGGTGCTGCAAGGTATCCAGGGCTTTCTTATCGAGCATGTTATCGGTATCCTGGAAGATCTGAACATCACCGGTTTTCAGGTTGGTGAATTTTACCCATGGAATCGATTCCCGGTCTTTTGTGGAAGCGACATATTCAATACGCATGTCTTTATTGATGTGCCAGTGAATCCCTTCAACCAGCCCCAGCGCGCTGTAATTCGGACCAATCTTCATCAGCAGTGAATAATTGAATTCGGTATTGAGTGAATCGGTGATATACACCTTTTGGGTACGAAGTTTGCGTGCATAGAATTTTTGCGGCCAGTGGCATCGTTCGCAGGTTTCACGCGCCGGACGAAGGTTTTGAATCGGCGTTTCGATGGGCTGAGGAAATTTATGGAAGATGACTGAATAGACCTGGTATAACCCCGCTAGTTTTGATTTCACATACCAGCCGGCACCCTCTCCCACATGACACTCCACGCAGGCAACACGGGCATGAGGAGAATGAAGGTAGGTAACATATTCGGGTTCCATTACATTGTGACAAAGTTTACCGCAAAACTCAACGGATTCCGTGTAGTTAAAAGCTTCATAACTGCCCATGGCAGAGACAATTAAAAACAAAAATGTGAATACAGACACCATCAGCAGTTTCTGGCGTTGCCTGGGAACATTCATATCCAGTACCGGCCAGCGGTTAGACGGATCGTGTGTTTTCTTCCGGTTGATCAGCATCCCGATCGGGATCAGCAGCAACCCGATCACCAGGATCGTTGGAAGCACGATGTAGGTGAATATACCGTTATACGGGTTTTGATGATCCGAAAGCAACGCCTGAACAAATAATACCACAATGAGGATGAAGCTGTTTACTGCAAAAATAAAACCAGTGATGCTGATCCAGTTAGAGGTCGATTTTGGTAATTTCATACGTGTTTTAATTTAGAATTATTCTATATATAGCCCTGTAAATGAGTGGTTAAAATTAATACTTATTATCACAAATAAAAATCCACAGGGCCGCATTGTGAAAAATTAGACATAAAAACATACCATTTCGTATTTTTGGGCTGACATTATCTGGGATTGACTTTATATCCTGGCCACTTTTTGGTATACCTCATCCCCTGACCCCTTCTCCTGAAGGAGAAGGGGAATTCCCGCTCATTGGTGAACGGGCAGGGTGAGGTCAATGGAGGGCTTCCGGGTGAAATGATATAATAACAGACCATGAAAAAACAACTTATTTTAATTTTGCTGCTCCTGTCAAGGTTTCCTGCATTCACGCAGGTTTTGCCCGATCAATCGACCCTGATGGCACATGCCCCACCCACATTCCGGGCAGTTTTCAAAACAACAAAGGGGGAGTTCACCATTGAAGCGAACAGGGAGTGGTCATCTGCCGGCGCCGACCGGCTTTATCAACTCCTGATGACAGGTTTTTACAGGCAGAATGCCCTGTTCAGGGTTCAAAAAGGGTATGTGGTGCAGTTTGGCATCGGAAATGAAAGGGAGGTCAATTACTTTTGGGACAAACGTCCGATTCCCGACGAACCTGTTCACCAAAACAATCTCCGGGGAACCATTTCCTATGCCCGTGACGGGATGAACAGCAGAACGGCCCAATTGTTTATCAACCTGAAAGATAATTACAAACTGGATACCGTCCATTTTAACGGGTTGCAGGGGTTTCCCCCTGTAGGTAAGATTATCTCGGGGTTTGAGGTAATAGAATCATTTTTTAGCGGCTATGGATTTGAGCCGGCAAACCACCAGGATTCGGTGATGATGTACGGAAATGCCTACCTGAAAAAGAAATTTCCGGAGCTGGACTATATCATCGATGCGTACCTCATCCCCTGACCCCTTCTCCTCCAGGAGAGCGTTAGGATGAGGTCGTCAGAGGGATTTTGGTCGAGGCTATTTAAGTTCAAAGACTAATATATCATGCAATGTTTTATTTAATGATCGTTGTTTTTATTCTTGGCTACGCTTTCATTGCCCTGGAGCATCCGCTCAGGATCAACAAATCGGCTACGGCCCTGCTCCTTGGGGTGTTGATGTGGGTATTGATGGCCACGGGTTTTCCGGAATTGTTTTCGCAGAATACCTTGCTTGGGCATTTAGGCGGAATTTCCGAGATCCTCTTTTTTTTACTCGGAGCCATGACCATTGTTGAACTGATCGATTCACATGAAGGATTCAGGATCATCACCGATAAGATCAGCACAACCAAAAAGGTCAAACTGCTTTGGATTATCGCCATTATCACATTTTTTCTGTCAGCTGTTCTTGATAACCTTACCACCGCGATTGTCATGGTTGCCTTGCTGCGTAAACTCATCGGGGATAAAAAGGAACGATGGTTTTATGCCGGAATGGTTATTGTTGCCGCGAACAGCGGGGGGGCCTTCAGCCCGATCGGCGATGTTACCACCATCATGCTGTGGATCGGAGGACAGGTAACGACGCTGAATATCATCGTAAAAACTTTCATTCCCAGTGCCTTGTCGATGGTGATTCCACTGGTGCTGATCTCAGCAACCATGAAGGGCCATATACAGAAGCCACCGGGCGATAAATCGGACCATTCAAATTCGACGACACCCCTGGAACGGAATATCGTTTTCTTCCTTGGCATCGGGTTTCTTCTTTTCGTACCCGTTTTTAAAACGCTCACAAGCCTCCCCCCCTATATGGGGATCCTGCTTGGCCTGGGGATGTTATGGGTGATCACCGAAATCATGCACAAGGCCAAGAATGATGCATACCGCCCCATGGTTACTGTTGCCGGTGTGCTGCGCCGGGTCGATACTCCGAGCGTCCTTTTTTTTCTTGGGATCCTCCTTGCAGTAGCTGCGCTTCAATCAGCCGGACAACTTGAAATGCTGGCCCGGTCCCTTGACAAACATATAAGCAACTTATATGTAATCAACATCATGATCGGGTTGCTGTCGTCAGTGATCGACAACGTTCCCCTTGTTGCCGGAGCCATCGGCATGTATCACAACACTTTCCATGCCGACCATTTTTTCTGGGAAATGCTGGCGTACTGTGCTGGAACAGGCGGAAGCATTCTGATCATCGGCTCAGCAGCAGGAGTTGCTGTTATGGGGATGGAAAAAATAGATTTCATATGGTACCTTAAGAAGATATCGCTGTGGGCACTGATCGGCTTCCTTTCGGGAAGCCTGGCCTATTGGGCGATGAGTGTCCTGGTGTTTACGTGAGATGTTGGATGTGGGACTTCTTACGTCTCACATGCTATTTCGCAGCATAATCCGTCTTGATGGTAATATATCCAGGGTATGTAATCGCTGTGCCGGCGATGATCAGGGTGGGTTTTAACTTGATTTTAAAGCGTGTCGGCATATTTCCGACACCAGCAAGGTTCATGCAGAAATTAAGCATTGCGGTCGAGGATTTTCCCGAAAGGACTGTTTTAAGGTCAAGGCCCACCTGAACCGGGATGGCCGAGGTGCTTAATGCCGGAATCGTTACGGGTTGATCCAGGATTCCAGAGGTCATCTGAATGTCATCGATAAAAAGAATCCATTCAAGCCGGTTAAGGCCGGCTGCCGTGGTGTTCGGGTTTCTGCCTTCCAGGTTGAGTTGAAGGGAGAGTGGAAAAACAGGGCTTGTGAAGCCGGCCAGGATAAGCGCCACATCAGACAGTTGCAGGTCGCTGACCGATCGGATATACTGAAGTTCGACTCCCGCAAGGTTTACTTTCTCCACCGACCGTATGCGAAAATCACAGTTCGCAAGATTGGAAGCCTGCTGCGCCTGACGGGCTATGTTGCACCCGGTGAAAGGAACCATCATGATGAGAATCAGGAGAAAAAAGGAGACAGGTCGGCAGAGCTTTATCATGTTGAAGAATCTGAACCATAGACCAGATCCGTTTGATTTTTTCCCAAAATTACAAAAATCCTTCTTTAACCTATGTAAATCCCTCTCAGGATGCTGAAAAATTTCTATTTACCCGGTTGGGTTGGTATTGTTTTCATTAATTTTAACCCGGGATTATACCCGGTTCATACAAGCATAGCGCTGCATGATTCACCTTGAAAATTCAATGACACAGAAGTTCTGGAGGCAATGCAGTGCATGGAGAAAAAGCACAATGATATATACCATTAAATCATCAAACCATGACGTTGAAACATCCGGCCTTCGCCATTCTCTTTCTTGCGGTTCTTTTGATTGGATGCAAAAACAACCAGAAGGAAAATAGCAGCATGAATGCAATATCCGGTGACAGTTCCCGATATTTGCCAAAAAATTACGTGGAGATCATGCACCCCGATTGGTCTAAGAATGCTACGATCTATGAAGTAAATATCCGCCAGTATACCCCGGAAGGAACATTTACTGCTTTTGAATCACATCTTCCCCGTTTGAAGGAACTTGGAATCGATATCATCTGGTTGATGCCCATCCATCCCGTTGGCGTTAAAAACAGGAAAGGCAAGCTTGGCAGTTACTATTCCGTGAAAGATTATTATGGTGTCAATCCCGAGTTTGGCAACCTGGAAGATTTTAAATCCCTGGTCAATAAAATTCATAAAATGGGAATGCATATCATCATCGACTGGGTGGCCAACCATTCGGCCTGGGACAATCCGCTGGCAACCGAACACCCTGAATGGTACTCGAAATCCCAGGATGGCAATTTCCAGCCCACACCCTGGTACGATTGGGCCGACATCATTGATTTCGATTATGACCAGCCCGGGATCAGGAAATACATGACGGAGGTGATGAAATACTGGGTGAAGGAAGCGGATATTGACGGCTACCGCTGTGATGTAGCCGGATTCATCCCTGTTGATTTCTGGGAGAACCTGCGGAGCGAACTTGATCAGATCAAACCGGTTTTCATGCTGGCGGAATGGGAATCGCGCGACCTCCATAAAAAGGCATTCGACATGACCTATTCATGGAGCCTGTGGGATAAAATGCATGATATTACCGTGGGCAAGAAAGCCATTGGCGGCCTCATCGAATACATGGCGCACGATGTCAACACTTTCCCGAAAAACGGGTACAGGATGACCTTTACCGACAACCATGATAAAAATTCCTGGGAAGGAAATCAGTTCTCCAATTTTGGCGAAGGGCTGAAAACCTGCATGGTGCTTGCCGGAGTGGTAAACGGAATGCCGCTGGTATACAGTGGCCAGGAGGCGGGGCTTGACCGGTCGCTTGCTTTTTTCGACAAGGATGTAATTCAGTGGAAAAAACATCCCTTTTTTGACATCTATAAAAAACTGTTCGCCCTGAAGCATGAAAACCAGGCATTGTGGAATGGTGACTGGGGTGGCGGAATGGTAAGAATATTCAATGATCAACCCGACCGGGTCATCTCATTTTCCAGGGAGAAAAATGGCGATCAGGTGATCCCTGTCTTTAATTTCAGCGATAAACCCGTGAAGGTGAAACTCGAATCGAAACACCATGAGGGGAATTATACTGAGCTCTTCTCGGGTGCTGCATTTATTTTAAAAGGAGGGGACGAATTGTCGCTGGGGCCCTGGGGCTATCTCGTGCTGGTGAAAAAGGTCACGAAATCATGAATGAAGCGTATATTTTTCTTCGCCTCCGTTTTTCTTCAGGAGTTCATTTATTTCCTTCTTAAGTTCAATCATTCTGATTTCACGGCCAACCATCAGGTTGTTAAACTGTTCAAGTTCATCGGAGTTCTTTTTCAAAGCAATTTCGGCGTGTTTGCGTTCTGTTATATCGCTGATGGTCCCGATCAATTTTACTGGTTGCTTCCTGCTGTCAAATTCAAGTTGGCCCATGCCATGGACCCATACTTCCCGGCCGGTTGTATGGTTGATGATCATATATTCCTTGTCAAACACCTGCCCTTTGCCAATTACTTCATTTTCAACATAATCAGACATCTCACGGCGCCAATCCGGATGAATTAAACCCAGCCAGCCTTCCAGCGACCGCAGATAATTTTCATCAATTCCAAAAATGCCATCCAAAATTTTTGAACTTTTCCACAACCCATCAGTGATTTTCCAAACATAGCTTCCCAAACGGGCAACTGCCTGTGTTTCCATCAACAGCCTTTCATTTTCCCGCAACTCCGTTTCAGCCAGTTTGCGATCAGTGATATCAATCAACGCTCCATAGACGATACAGTTTCCGGGGTAATCTGAATCGTGAAAACACTCGGCGTAGGATGCAACCCATAAAATGCCGCCCTGCTTGTTCCGGAGGCGAAGTTCACACCTCCCGGAAGATCCGGGGGTGAGACCGGCTACATTTTTCCTGAAAATATCCAGATCCTCCTCCATCACAAGTTTACCCCAGCATCCGAAACCAATGATCTCCCCGATGGAATAACCTGTAATTTTCTCGGCGGTACCCGTCATCCAGTCGATCGAATAATTGCCGTCCGCCAGGAGTACACAGGAATAAGATAAATCAGAGATTGTAGTCGTGACATGCCTGAAACGTTCTTCGCTCCTTTTTAATGCATTCTCCGATTTCACCTGGTCTGTGATGTCGGTTGTTACGCCAATTACTCCAATTATTTCACCGGAGCTGTCAAACCACGGTGTTTTATTGGCAAGAAACTGGTGTATCCTCCCATTGATCAACCCGGTTTCTTTCGTTTTGTAAGGCTGACCTGTCGACATTACATATTCATCAGACTTCCGGAATTCATGCGCCGTCGCAGCCGGAAGTAATTCCAGGTCGGTATGGCCCAGCACTTCTGTCACTGTAAGTCCAATCATACGTGCGCCTGCTTCATTGACGACCTGGTATTTCCCTGAGGCGTCTTTGGCAAAAATAGCCTCTGACGCACTGTTGATGATCGTGCTGAACAAGTGCCTCTGGTCCGGAATTTCCGGCCCTTCCGGTTTGGAATTTACTGTATCGACAACAGTCAAACGGGGTTTTTCTCCTTTGGAGGATTGCACTGAAAACCCAGCATGCTTTTTTTTATCATTTCCCGGTATGCTCATTGTATTTTCTGAGAGGAAAAATTTGTAAAAAAAATTAATAAATCAGGAGAACACATCAATTTTTGCCCCCGACTTAATTCAAAAATCGTAATTCGGTTTTCACTCTTCATTTTGAAAGTGTGAATGTTCCTGTCACCTTGTGAATTACACCGGGTAAATATTTGCTTTCATAACTTGCATTGTATGTGTAAACCTCCGGTCCCGCGTCCCTGCCTTTCACTTTTCCGTCCCAACCGTAGGTAATATCGCCCGATTCAAAAATCAGCGTACCCCATCGATCAAAAATCTGCAGTTTGTACTTGATGATATCTTTGCCAACAGGCATGTAGTAATCATTCAACCCGTCGCCGTTTGGAGAAAAGGCGGTCGGGAACCAAATTTCAAGAGGGCACTCACTAACCTGAAGGTTGGTGATCAGCAGGCTGTCACATCCTTTTGCCGACCGGAGTGTGTCGTGGTAAACCCCGGTGGAATATTGCAAAGCATTCTGGGCCCAGTATGATTGTCCCTTGCAAATGGTTGTATCGACCATGGACGGAGCGGGATTATCCAACGTAACTTTTATTGTATCAGAAACTTCACATTTCCAGGAATTCACAACCTTCACCCAGTATTTTCCTGTGGCATCCACGACGATGGACTGTGTTCTGGCTCCTGTCGACCAGAGATAGAGACTGTCGCCTGTTCCGGCATTGAGCGTTGTAACCTTGCCTTTGCAGATCGTCCGGTCGGGGCCCAGAGACAAGATCGGTTTGGGCATTACAACTACATTTTTACACTTCGATGACTGTGCGGAATTTTGATCGACAACAGTGAGCATAACATTGTAGCTTCCTGGCACATGATACGTAATTGGCGGAGGGTCGATCCCGGAATAGAATGGAAGCGATGCGTCGGCGCAGGAAGGGAAATACATACGGGTGATCGTAGAGCTGCCATAGTTTGCCACCAACGCATATAAAGTATCTCCCTGCCGTACAAATTCCGAAATGCCATAGGGCTTGTTCAATATCCCGTTATTGGGTATCTGATAGCCACTTACAGGGCCTCCAAGGCCTTGTTTAAAAACCAGGTGCACAATACAAAGGTCGACCTGTTGTACACAATTGGCCACAAAACCATTGATGGTGCCACATTCAATGACCAGTGATATTCCTGAATTCAGGATTAACCCGCCGATATTGGGAATCGGAGAACCACCCGGAGCAGGGTTCATCAGGGACGAGCCGAATTTTATCCGGCTCAGCGTGCTGTTGCCTAAATTGCAGATGAATGCATACCAGTTGTCATTTTCAGTTGCGAGGATGATGCTGGCAGGTGAATTCAGCTGGCCTATATTCCCAAGGTTGGTCTCCACCGGATCATTGCCAAGATTTTGACCGAAATCCAGGCGCACTAAGTTGTTACCGGAAATATCAGTCAAAAAGCCAACCCATTCTGCATTTTGCATGGCAACAGCCAATCCGCAGCCCATGATAACCGTCGACAAATCAATAACCTGTGAAGTCGGTATATTTGAAAGCGAACTCCCGAAAACCAATCTCACAAGTTTATTCCCATTGGCAACATACCCAAACCAGGTGCCCTTGTCTTTTTTAACCTGGATGCCTGTTACCTCATTTGAGAGAACATTAAAATTTCCAAGATCTGTGATCGCCAGTGGATTCTGGATCAATGAATTTCCGTAGTAACACCTGATCACCTTTGCATTTCCGGTGCTTGTTGTAAAAGTATAATACTCCGGGCCATCATTAACAACTGTGATAAACCGCGGTGCGCTCAATAACGAATTGGGACTGCCCAGGTTATCTCCGTCCGGTTCATTGGATGCATTGCCTGTGCAAAAACTCCATTTATAAGAGATTGCCGAAGGCGGTTGCACATTGGTGATGACAACCGGGTAATCTTCGCAGAGTGTATCAGGCATTGAAAAGCCTGCATCCTGGGCCCTGCAGATGACAGAAACAGCAAAAAATAAAAAAATAAAAAGTAACCTGTTTTTCATATGGCATATCATCGGATGAGCATTACTGTACCCTTGTTGCTGACTCTTTTTTTATTTGCATCCTCGTAATAAATGGCCCACACATAGGCATCACCGGGGCAAAGTTCGCCGGTGTTGTTCATTCTGCCGTTCCAGGGTTTCGTAATGTCGGTTTCCGAAAAAACCATCTGGCCCCAGCGATTGTATATGTTGATGTTGTATTTTGTAATGTTTTCGGATGGCAGGCCAAGGATATCGAAGGTGTCATTCAACTTGTCATCATTGGGAGTAAAGGCAGTGGGGACATTCGGAAAAACTTTCACGGTGACGAAGTCTGTAAAAGTTTCCCCGTTGCATATTGTGGCAGTCACTTTGTAGGTGGTGGTTTCGTTGGGCGTTACCACCACGGTGGAGTCTGTTGAAAACGGATCCTGGCTGGAACCTTCGTACCAGCGATATTCAATTTTATCGCCCGGAGTGATGGGTTCGAGTTTATCATTCAGGATGGGCTCCACGACATAGGTATCCTGGTTTTGCCGGATATACCGCCAGCCTTCAGGCGAACCGGCCGCGACCGACCATGAGGTTGCATTCCGGCCGGGGGCAGGCATTCCCTGCACATTGTAGGCGTTCTGGATCCCGAGGGTTCCCTTGTTGGCATCCTCTGTTAAACACTCGGGTTTGACCATGATATGATTTTCAATGGAATCCGCCCCGGTCAGGACGATCTGGAAGGTTGCCACCTTTTCTTCGCACCAGTTCATCGGAATCTGGCACCACATCACCACCAGTTTTTTGTGCGTACCTTCCCCTATCGTGCGATAAAAAATATAAGGCCCGCCCGAAGCTTCGGGGTTAAAATTCTGGAAGGGCCCAAGGATGCAAATTTTTGGCATATAGGTATTTGTCGGCTGGCCGGGTACCAGGAAAGCATTGCGAATGTTGCAGTTTATATCCAGCGGGTTGAAACTGATCCAACCGTTTGCACCGATGTAAAACCGGGAATAGATTTCGCCATAAAAAGTGAAATCGAAACCGATCGGGAAAGGCCCCTTGACGCCATCATCGGTGATGGTCACTTCATTGGCCAGCAACCCGTAAGAGGCCTTCAGGGTGACCGGCACCCCCGGATTGATCGTTACATCGGGACCGGCGTCAAGCTGAGCGAAAAGAACCGCCGGAAGAAACAGGCAAGCCAGGATAACAAGAAATGAATATCGAATATTGAATATTGAATATTGAATACTGAATATTACATTTTGCATTTTGAACTTTGAATTTTGAATTCGCAATTTGACTTTTCCGAGCAAATATCAAGATTTTATCCGAAATAATTTTACTTTTGTTCCTCCGGAAGACCTTCTATACAAATCAACGATATTTAATCTCCAAAATTTTAACCTGTTATGAAAAAAGATAGTGCGATTTTCAAGGTCATTAAGGATGAATTGCATCGGCAAACCTGCGGGTTGGAACTGATTGCTTCAGAAAATTTTGTAAGCGACCAGGTACTGAAAGCCATGGGATCGTGTTTGACCAACAAATATGCCGAGGGATATCCCGGCAAACGGTATTATGGCGGATGCCAGAATGTGGACAGATCGGAGCAATTGGCCATCGACCGCGCAAAAGAGCTGTTCAATGCAGAATGGGTCAACGTGCAACCCCATTCAGGCGCGCAGGCCAACATGGCCGTGCTGCTGGCCTGCCTGAAGCCCGGGGATACCTTCATGGGTCTTGATCTTGCTCATGGCGGACATCTTTCGCATGGTTCTCCTGTGAATTCATCCGGCATATTATATAAAGCCGCGGCTTACCAGGTGGAGCAGGAAACGGGAATGATCGATTATGACAAAATGGAGCAAAAGGCGCTTTCACTCAGGCCAAAACTGTTGATCGCCGGCGCCTCCGCCTACTCCCGCGACTGGGATTACAAGCGCATGCGCAGTATTGCCGACAAGATCGGCGCCTTGCTTCTTGCCGACATCGCCCATCCGGCCGGACTGATCGCCCGGGGACTGCTTAACGATCCGTTGCCGTATTGCCATGTTGTGACCACTACCACCCACAAAACCCTGCGTGGCCCGCGTGGCGGCATGATCCTCATGGGCAAGGATTTTGAAAACCCCTGGAAACTTACAACACCAAAAGGCGAGATCAAAATGATGTCGCAACTGCTTGATTCTGCAGTATTCCCCGGAATCCAGGGCGGACCCCTTGAACATGTGATCGCATCCAAGGCGGTTTCTTTCTTTGAAGCCCTTTCCGATGAGTATATGGACTATATCCTCCAGGTGAAGAAGAATGCGGCTGCCATGGCAAAAGCATTCATTGACAAGGGTTATCATGTTATTTCAGGAGGAACAGACAACCACCTCATGCTCATTGACCTGAGATCCAAATTCCCCGACATCACCGGGAAACAGGTTGAAAATACACTTGTCAGGGCCGATATTACCGTGAATAAAAATATGGTCCCTTTCGACAGCCGTTCCCCATTTCAAACTTCCGGGTTGCGTGTCGGTACGCCGGCCATCACCACACGCGGACTGAAAGAAAAACACATGGCGAAAATCGTCAGCCTGATTGATGAAGTGATCAGCGATATTGAAAATGAATCGAAGATCGTCAAAGTACGCACAAAAGTGAATGAAATGATGGCGGAATTCCCGTTGTTTGCATACTAGTACCCACCCTAACCCTCCCTTTCAAGGGAGGGGGACGAAGTAAAAACAATCACATGAAAACCCTCTACCTGATGCGCCATGCCAAATCCTCCTGGGAAGAACCGGGTGTGTCGGATGCCGATCGTCCGCTGATTCCCAAAGGCATAAAGAAGACCTCGCTGGTCGTGGATTTCCTGTTGAAAAGGGAAACCACCATTGATTTGATGATTTCCAGCCCGGCGGTCAGGGCCTATGAAACCGCTAAAATTGTTGCTGCAGGATTGTTCTATCCGGTTAATAAAATCAAAACCGACCGGAAGATTTACGATGGCTATTACGACCGGATCCTAGACATCATTTACGGCACTTCGAACGACTTCAAATCACTGATGATTTTTGGCCATAATCCGACCATCACCAACCTGGCTAACCTTTTTTTACATCCCGGGATCGAGTACATGCCAACATCCTGCATGGTGTGCCTTGCATTCAACACGGATAAATGGGAAGAAATCCCGTCAAATGAGGCCATTCAGGAGTTCATCGTATATCCAAAGATGCTGAAATAACATGGCCGACCGAAAGAAAGTCCCGATCCTGAACCGAGATCTCAACTGGCTTTATTTTAATGGCCGGGTGTTGCAGGAAGCAGCCGATACGCGCAACCCGTTGCTGGAAAGATTGAAATTTCTCGGGATATTCTCCAACAACCGCGATGAGTTTTTCAGGGTACGCGTTGCAACCCTGAACCGAATGCTGAAAGTTGAACGGTTTCATTACGATACGCCCGTCAACCCAAAGAAGGCTTTAAAGGAGATCGGGGAATTGGTGCAAACACAGGAGCGTGAGTTCATGCAGGTTTATGAAACCATTGTGCATGACCTGGCCCTTCACGACATTTTCATTGTCAACGAAACACAACTTACTGATTTTCATGGAGAATACGTTCGTAAATATTTCAGGGAACAGGTGCGGGTCGGGTTATTTCCAATCATGATCAGCAGTTTGCGCGACATTTCCTCCCTCCGCGACAAATCAATCTACCTTGCCGTGACCGTCGGACGCAAAGACAAAGCACTCAAAGATGATTATGCCCTCATTGAATTGCCTACGAAGACCATTTCCCGGTTCCTGATCCTTCCTACCGAAGGGGATAAACGCTATATCATCCTGCTCGATGACATCATCCGGTATTGCCTGTCTGAAATTTTCTCCATTTTCGGTTATGACACCTTTTCGGCCTATACGGTAAAAATCACCCGTGATGCTGAAATTGACATCGACACGGATGTTTCCAAGAGTTTCCTGGAGGTGATGACCGAAAGCCTGAAACAACGGAAACGCGGAATCCCTGTGCGGTTTGTGTATGACAAATCCATTCCGCAGGATTTACTGAAGATCATTACCAAACGCCTGGAAATCACCAAAGACGACCCCATCAGGGGTGGCGGGCGATATCACAACTTCAAGGATTTCATGGGGTTTCCCAACCTTGGCCACAAGGAACTTGAATACGAGCCGCTGGTTCCGCTGATGCACAAAGACCTGCCCATGAACAGGAGCATTCTTGCATCCATCAGGCAAAAAGACATCATGCTGCACTACCCATACCAGTCATTCCAGTACATCATTGACCTGCTGCGTGAAGCTTCCATTGATCCGAAGGTGCGGTCGATCAAAATGACGATCTACCGGGCGGCCAAAAATTCGGGTGTCATCAACGCACTGATCAATGCCGCAAGAAATGGCAAATATGTGACGGTATTCATGGAACTCCAGGCAAGGTTTGACGAGGAAGCCAATATTTTCTGGACAGAAAGACTGCGTGAAGAGGGAGTGAAAGTCATTCACAGCATCCCCGGGTTTAAGGTTCACAGCAAACTGATCCTGATCCGGAGAAAAGAGAACAACAGTAACTTTTTCTTCGCTTTTATCGGAACCGGGAACTTCAATGAGACCACGGCCAAGATTTATTCCGATGTAAGCCTGCTGACTGCAAATCAAACCATCTGCACCGATGTTGTCAATGCTTTTCACCTGATCGAAGAAAGTTACCGTCCGTACAAATTTAAAGCGCTGGTGGTAGCCCCTGTCAACATGCGTAATTTCTACATCAAGATGCTCCATAATGAGATGCACCATGCTGCAGCGGGCCGGGAAGCATGGGTCATCATCAAACTGAACAGTCTCGTGGATGGAGCGATGGTAAAAAAACTATATAAAGCAAGCCAGGCAGGCGTTAAGATCAAACTCATCATCCGGGGAATCTGTACCCTCGTGCCGGGTATTCCGGGACTCAGTGAGAACATTGAAGCCATCAGCATCGTCGACCGTTTTCTTGAACATGCCCGGATCCTGGTCTTTTGCAATGGCGGCGACAACCAGTTTTACATTACCTCCGCCGACTGGATGGTCAGGAATTTTGATAACCGCATCGAAGTGGCAACACCGGTGTTGGATGAGGGAATCCGTGAACAACTTCGTAAAATGCTCGAGATTCAATTGTCAGACAATGTCAAGGCCAGGATCATCGGACCGGGTGAGCAAAACAAGTACAAAAAAACAGGTGGCCCGAAAATACGATCGCAGGTGGAGATTTACAACTATCTTAAGGGACAAATATAGGCAATGCAGAAAATAAATCGTAAATCGTAATTTAGTTTTCCATGTCTGTCCTGAGATTCATCTTCCGTATCCTCATCAACAAATTCTTCCTGACTACAGTTGCATTTGTGGCGTGGATGTTATTTTTCGACAGCAACAATCTTTTAAGACGCAACCATTTGCAGGAAAAACTGGATGGGCTGAACGTTGAGAAACAGTTTTATCTCCAGGAGATTAAAAAAGATTCAACCTTGACACAGCAGTTAATGACCGATAGTTCGCAACTCGAAAAGTTTGCCAGGGAGCACTACCTGATGAAAAAGGAGCACGAGGACCTGTTCCTGGTCATAGACACTACTGCGGATCAACATCCATAATCACTTTCACCGGCCTGAAGGCAGGCTCAGCCCTGAACTTTTCAATCGCTTCCACCAATTTTTCTTTCATTGCAGCAGATGATACGCCACGTTCAATCTTGAACATGATGTGTTTGATAAAATAATTCATGATCCTTGAAACCATTGGAAATTCGGGTCCAAGGATCCGTTTCCCGAAAATCAGACGCAGTGATTTTGCCAGATCATCGGCCGCTTTGTTGAGCAGGTCAGCGTCTTTGTGCTTCAACTTCAGCAGTATCAGCCTTGTATATGGCGGATACCTGAACTTCTGCCGTTCGAGGAGTTGCTTCTTAAACATCGCCAGGTAGTCGTTTTTAACCACATCGATGATCATGGGATGGCCGGGATTGTATGTTTGGATAATCACCCTGCCCTGTTTGTATTTCCTCCCGGAACGGCCGCTGACCTGCGCCATGAGTTGAAAACTGCGTTCGGCAGCCCTGAAATCAGGATAGCTCAGCATGTTATCTGCATTCAGGATGCACACCAGGCTGACGTTGTCAAAATCGAGTCCCTTCGTCACCATCTGGGTGCCCACCAGGATATCAATTTTCCGCGCCTCAAAGTCGCCAATAATCTGCTGAAGCGAATGTTTGCTCCGGGTCGTATCCAGGTCCATGCGGGCAATCCGGGCTTTGGGGAAGATCAGGCCCAGTTCTTCCTCCACCTTTTCAGTACCAAAACCTTTCATTTTAATATGAACGCCATGACACTCAGGGCATTTTTCAGGTATCCGGGCAACATACCCACAATAATGACATCTTAACTGATTGATTTTCTTATGATAAACCAATGTCACATCACAATTTTCACAAGCGGGCATCCAATGGCACAGATCACATTCAAGGCGTAGGGAAAACCCCCGCCTGTTCTGGAAAAGGATGACCTGCTCCCCGTTGCCCAGCGCAGTTTCAATCTGTTCAAGGAGGATGGACGAAAAATGGCTTTTCATCATGCCTTGCCTCAACGATTCTTTGACGTTGACGATCTGTATCCGTGGCATTTCCATATTTCCATAGCGTTCAAACAGTTCGATCAGGCCATATTTCCCCTGCATGGCGTTAAAATAACTTTCCACCGAAGGTGTCGCAGAACCCAACAAGGTTTTTGCACCATGAAGGCGGGCAAGGTAAATGGCCGCATCCCGCCCGTTGTAACGCGGGGCCGGTTCCGACTGCTTGAAAGAAGGGTCATGCTCTTCATCGACGACCACGAGTCCCAGGTTCGAAAACGGCAAAAACAAAGAAGAGCGCGCCCCGAGAATGATGTCAAATTTTCTCCCGGTTGCGATGCTGTTGCTTTTATCGAGGACCGCATTCCAGATTTCAACCCGTTCATGCTCATTGAACCTGGAATGGTATACGCCGACCCTGTCTCCGAAATATTTTCGCAACCTGCTGATTATTTGTGTTGTCAATGCAATTTCCGGCAACATGAACAACACCTGTTTTCCCTGGTCTATGACCTCACGGATCAGTTTGATATAGAGTTCAGTCTTTCCGCTTGAGGTAACGCCATGCAACAAAACAACATCTTTCGTTTCGAACGACTTCCTGATTTCAGCAAGGGCATCCTGTTGTCCTCCAGCAAGTTCAATGAGTCCGGTATCTGTCTCCGGGTTTTCACCTTCAAACCGGCTCACGAGTTTTTCATACGATCCAAACACGCCTTTTCCGATGAGGCCCTCCAACTGGGATGCATTCCCCTTCGATTGTTTCAGAAGCTCACTGCGTTTCACCTCCTTTAAAGTTCCAAAACCATAATTGGAAAGGCGGATATAGGTCATCACGATCTCCAGTTGCTTTTTGGCGCGCTTTTCAAGCTGATCGAACAACAACTTTACAGCTTGTTCATCGTCGGCGTAAGCAGGCATCAATTTTACAAATCCTTCGCGTTTGGGTTTATATGGATCATGAAGTTCTTCTTCGGGAACAATGAACCCTTTTTCGATGAGGGTTTTAATGATGGGGATGGTTTTTTGCTGTTCCAGAATTTTGGAAACCTCGGATATGGAAATGCTCTTGCGGTGGTGGAGGGCTTCCATCAGCATCAGTTCCTTTTCATTCAGGCCTGAAATATTGTCCGGAAGCGCAGGGTTCAGGGCTATTTTCGATTCACTTGCCAGTTTGAATGCGGATGGCAGGGCGGCATTCATTACTTCTCCGGGGAGGCAGAGGTAATAACCTGCAAGCCAATCCCAGAAGGCACGTTGCAAAGGCGCAACGATCGGGTTTTCATCCAGTACAGAAAGGATATACTTCGGAATGTGGTTACCGGGTGGGATTTCATGTACCCGGAGGACCAGTGCCGTATAAATTTTCTTTGATCCGAACTGCACAACCACCCGTATGCCCTCCCGGATCTGTTTATTCAGATCAAACGGCACCCGGTAGGTAAAGGTGCCGCTAACCGGAAGTGGCAATAAAACATCAGCAAACAGGGTGATCCGTTCCAACGAAATGGTCTTTAACGCTTTACAGGGCCAGGATGCGTGACATTTCCAGCAGGTCCCTGTTGATGTCCTTATTGTGTTTGATGGCTTTTTCAAAAGGGGTGTAAACCACCTCTTTATTTACGATGCCGGCCATTTCCCCGCGACGGCCTTCCAGCAATCCTCTCACGGCCAGAAATCCAAGGGTACTTGCCAGTACACGATCAAAGCAGCTGGGTGAACCGCCCCGCTGGATATGCCCGAGTATGGTAACGCGGGCATCCATTTCAGGAAGTTTTTCCTTTACTTTTTTTGCAACCTCATAGGCTCCTCCCATATCATCGCCCTCAGCCACGATGACAATTCCAGAGGTTTTGCTTCTGCGCCAGTCATGTTTCAGCAGGCGGGCCATGTTGTCAATATAGGTGGTCGTCTCCGGTACCAGGATAAACTCGGCGCCGCAGGCAATGCCGCTGCGAAGGGCAATAAAACCGGCATCCCTGCCCATCACCTCTATAAAAAAAAGCCGCTCGTGTGAATTTGCAGTATCGCGTATCTTGTCAGCTGCTTCAACGACTGTGTTGACCGCAGTGTCGTATCCAATGGTTGCATCCGTTCCATAAAGATCATTGTCGATCGTACCGGGTAACCCGATGATGGGGAAATTGAACTCTGTGTCAAAAATGGCAGCCCCGGTAAAGGTGCCATTGCCTCCAATCGCAACCAGGGCATCGATGTTGTGTTCCCTGAGGTTGTTATATGCCTGGAGACGCCCGTTATATTCCATAAACCGCTTGCTGCGGGCAGTTTTCAGGATGGTACCGCCCCGCTGGATGATGTTTGAAACAGAGTTGCTATACATCTGTTCAATCTGGTTATCAATCATTCCTTCATAGCCACGGTAGATGCCGAAAACATCCAGGCCGCTGTATATCGCTGTACGCACTACTGCCCTGATGGCCGCATTCATTCCCGGGGAATCGCCTCCGGAAGTCATTACTCCGATTCGGGTTATTTGAGTCATGTTTGGTTGGTTGTTTTGTTTTTATGTGGACGAGCGGACCTGTGGAAAATTTTCACTGCCTCGCTATTTCGCTATCTATTATCGGCAAAAATACAAAATTTGCGCACCATGTATCTTGTCATGAAGGTGGTAAATGTAAAATAAAGTGCCGGTCATTGATTTCTAATTGCTGGAATAATTAGTAATTTTACAAAAAAATCCTGAGGCTGTTCACAATGCGCTCATTCTTTCAATCAACCACTAAAACCATAACCATGAAAACAAGAACTTTTTTACTTTGTTTCATTATGTCAGCATTTCTCATCCAGGCCCAAACGCTGAAAGTTCCAACCACCAAAGATGTCAAAAAAGCGGAACAAAGTACGAAAACCGAAGTTGCCAAAACCACCGATCAGGCCAGTATCGGAAGCTTGATCGGCCAGCTCACGGGCAATATCTCTGACAATTCGTTTACCGATTCCTTCAAAAAGAATAAAAGTGACTTTGTTGCAAAGACGAATACCATCAAAGATGCGGCAGGAGCATCAACGGCACTGCAGTCTTTGCAGGGCGGATTGCTTCCTACTGCCATGGATGCCGGCTGGGGCAGCGTGAAAGGCAAATGGTTAAAAGATGCAAAGACCGCCAATACGGTAAAGAGCGTTGCCGGTTTGACCGGAACCCTGGAAAAAAACCTCAATCCTTCTGTTTTTAAAGGTTCCTGGGGACAGGCACGGCCGGCATGGCAGGCGGCACTTGGGGCGCTGGCAAAATAGGTGACACGTAACGCGTCACGCGTTACGCGTTACGTTTTTTTTCCCGGCAAACAGATCGAACTTAATAAACCTGCATTCCAGCGGGCCGTTAAATACCGGGATCCTCCGGGAGGGGCGAAGGCCAATAAATTTGATCGATTCGATGTCGGAGGAGATGAACCAGGCCGTGTATCCTGCATATTTACGTTTCAGCGTATCTCCGATCATTTTATAAAACACCAGCGAATCGTCAATCTGCAACCGTTCATCATAGGGAGGGTTTGAAATGATGAAGCCTTTTTCAAATGGAGGGATGGAGTCCTCGAATGATTTAACCTCCAGCGTAATATCATCGTACAGTGCGGTGAACCGCAAGTTTTCGCGGGCCGATTCGATGGCCCGGTCGGCACGGTCGGAGCCGTGCATTTTCAATGGCACTTCCGAAATGAGGGCATTGCATCCTTCCTTTACTTTTACCCACAGGGTTACATCAAAATCCCTCCATTTCATAAAGCCCCACTCCTCGCGGAAGTAACCTGCAGGCATGTTTTTCGCCAGCATGGCTGCTTCGATCAGCAAAGTACCTGAACCGCACATCGGGTCAAACAACGGGGTGGTCGTATCCCATTCAGAGAGTTTCACCAATCCTGCAGCCAGCACTTCATTGATCGGAGCGGGACCGGTACTTTTCCGATATCCGCGCCGGTGCAACGATTGACCGGATGAATCAAGTGCCACCGTGCAGGAATCCTTGAAAAGGTGCACATTGATCTTGAGGTCGGGATTCTCCAGGTCGACCGAGGGCCGTTTACCCAACTTATCCCTGAGCCGGTCCACAATGGCATCCTTCGATTTCTGGGCGACAAACTGCGAATTTGTAAAAACGGTATAGGATATTACTGCATCGATGGCCAGGGAGTGTTCCGCATCAAGGTAATCTTCCCAGGGGAATTCATAAATTTTTTCATAGAGGTCCTTTTGTTCCAGGATTTCAAAGTGAAAAAGTGGTTTCAGAATTCTCAATGCGGTCCGGCATGCATAGTTGACCTTATACATCATTTCCTGATTGCCCGAGAATGAAACGGCACGGTTCAACTTCATCACCCCGGTTGCGCCCAGGGTTTCCAATTCTTTAAACAGTGCATCTTCCAAGCCCGAAATGGTCTTGGCAATCAATGGGAATGTTGCTGTGTTTATTACATCTGGCATATTGAATGATATTTAATTTTGGGTCCCACCCCGGATTTCTCCCTGACCTCAACCTCAATGCCTCCCCAAAAAGGGAAAGACCGGCTCCTCTTCCCTGTTTGGGGAAGTGGACTGGGGGGATGGGGTATTTTTCGGAAAGTTACGATTATTTTAATTTGCTATCTTTGAAAAAAAAATCATCGTTCCATGATCCGCCGCCTCCTGCCCTTCCTGCTGATATTCTTCCTGAACAATGTCAATTGCAATTCCCAGGATACCTTCTTTATCAGTGGCCGGGTAATTGATTCCAGGACCAGGGAATCGCTCGCTTTTGTCAATATTGTCATCAACAACAGCAGCACAGGGGGAACCACAGATATCGACGGCAAATTCAAATTGCGGTCGGCAAAACCGATCCTGTCCATGAGGCTGACCTATGTCGGGTATGAGCCATTGACCATCAATCCGGGCGGCAAAACCAGGGACCTCATTGTCCAGATGGTCCAGAAGGATATCGATCTCCGGGAAGTTGAAATTTTGCCCGGGATCAATCCTGCACACCGCCTGATCCGGAATGTCATCGAAAACCGCGACATCAACGACCCGGAAAAGGTCAAAACTTTTTCATACACGGCTTATGATAAAACCGTTTTTACGGTTGATATGGATACCACGCTTAAAAATGACTTTTCAGCGCTGGTGGACACTTCGATCATGGGAAACAACACGGGCGTCGGGATCACCTTCACCATGAAGCCCGACTCGGTGAAGACGGATTCATCCATGAAAGACTCCAGTTCCCGTTTCATTGAAAAACTGATCAGTGAACAATATCTTTTCCTGATGGAAAATGTGACCAAGCGGAAGTTCATGGCGCCCGATAAAAACTTCAACAAAGTGATTGCCACCAAGATGTCGGGATTCAAAGATCCGATCCTGGTATTCCTCGCCACGCAGATACAGTCTTTTTCCTTCTACAAACCGTTCATCTCGATCATGATGAAAGATTACATCAACCCCATCGGAAGCGGCAGTTTCAGTAAATATTTTTTTAAAATTGAAGATACGACCTATGCCGGAAAGGATACTGTTTTTATCCTGTCATTCAGGCCAAAAAAAGGGACCAATTTCGATGGGATGAAAGGGATCATTTCAATCAATACGCACAACTGGGCGATTCAGAATGTAACGGCAGAACCTTTCCCGAACAACGGCGGCTTTATGATCAGGATCCACCAGTTATATGAACTGATCGACGGGGTGCAGTGGTTCCCGGTACAACTGAATACCGATGTGGCATTCAATAACATGCGCATTGGAAAATACAAAGCGGTGGGCAGCGGAAGGAGTTACATCCGCGACATTGTGCTCAACCCTGAACTCGTGCGGCGGGAATTCAACCATCTGGATGTTGAAGTTGATAAAGATGCCACCTCCCGCAACGAACCCTTCTGGAACCAGTACCGGGTTGACAGCCTGAGCCGGAAAGACCGTCAGACTTACAAGGTGCTCGACAGTGTCGGAAAAGCCAATAATTTCGACAAAATGGCCAGAACGCTCCAGACCCTCCTGACCGGCCGTATCCCCTGGGGACCAATCGACATCGACATCAACAGGTTCCTCAATTACAATACCTACGAAGGGCTTGTAATTGGCGCAGGCATCCATACCAACGACCGTTTGTCGGATTGGTTCAAGATTGGCGGATTTTATCAATATGCCTTTGCCGTATCCACTTCAAAGTACGGTGGTGATGTCAGCTTCCTTATTAACCGGCGCCATGATGTCACACTGGCTGCATCTGGATTTTACGATTTAACAGAGTCGGGCGGCGTGAGTTTCCCGACAGACAATGAGTCGATCCTTTCCGGCAATTTCCGGCAACTGATGCTGAAAAAACTCGACCGTACGCAGAGTTTCAACTTCTCCGTGGGATTCAGGGCGTTAAAGTATGTTTTATTCAATGCGGGCATTTCCAATGATTTCAAGAAATCAACAACGTATGACCTTTCAAGCACTGAAGGAGGTGCGACCGTATTCCAGGACCAGTACCGGTTTACAACCATTACGGCAGGTTTCAAGTGGGCTTATGGCGAAAAATTCATCCAGACGGTCAATAATAAAATTTCACTTGGCACGAAATTCCCGGTGGTTTGGTTCGAATATACCAGGGGAATCAAAGATTTCCTGGGCGGCGAATTTGATTACGACCGTTTCGACATAAAGGTGCGTAAAACATTCAACATCAAGTATCTCGGTAAGCTTACCCTGCAAATCAACGGGGGGTATGTTGACCAACCTATCCCGGCATGCAACCTGTACTATGCGCCTTCCAGTTACCGGATGATCACGTTGTATGCCCCCAACAGCTTCGGCACCATGCGCAGCAACGAATTTCTATCAAACAAATATGCCTCTCTATACCTGTATCACGACTTTGGATACCTGCTCTTCAAGGGAAAAAAGTGGTTTCACCCCGAATTTGCCCTTTCGCAGAATATCGGATTCGGATGGCTCGACCATCCGGAAAGATATAAAGAGATTTCCATTGACCCGAAGGAAATGGACCTCGGCTATTACGAATCGGGTTTATTGATCAACAACCTCATCAACCTTAAAATTTATACCATCGGCATCGGCGCTTTTTACCGCTGGGGGCCCTATTCGTTTGACTATGTGGGAGATAATTTTGCCTGCAAGGTTTCGATGATTTTCCCATTTTAAAAAAGTAACAGGGTAATAGGGTAACAGGGTGACAGGGTAACAGGGTGACAGGGTGACAGGGTAACAGGGTGACAGGGTAATAGAGTAACTGAGTTTCATGTTAACACATACTCCCTTTTCATTTTGTTACCTTGTTACTTTGTTACCTTGTTACCTTGTTACTTTGTTACCTTGTTACCTTGTTACTTTGTTACCTTGTTACCTTGTTACCTTTTCAGCCAATTCTCATTCATCACTCCTCAATTTAGACCGTTTCGAAATTACATCCCGTTCATTGAAGATTTGATTATTTATTTACATTTGTGCATATAAATTCCGTCAAGAGGTAAGTTATGGAAGATAATCATACACCGCATTCCCCTAATGAATCTGATAATCAAAAAGGGTCTTCCCGAAGGGACTTCCTGAAAAACATCGGGCTTGCCGGTGTTGGTGTTGCCACAGGTGCCGCGGCACTCTATTCCGGGCATATTTTTGAGGCTAAAAAGGAAGTTTCCGGAGACCAGAAGGTACTGCTCACGCAGGACGGCAAACTGGTCAGGGTGGACTCGCTTGAAATCAAGGCATTGGACAAGGATGACGAGGAAATCCGTGAAACGATGTGCCGCGGAGGGCTCCCGGGTCGCCGCTGGGTAATGGTGACCGACCTTTCGAAATGCCGCAATGCCCGCAAATGCATCAACGCCTGCCAGGGGGCACATCAGCTGCGCCCGGAACAATATCACATGAATACCCTGCAGATGCAGGACACACCCGGCACTGCGCCCTATAACATGCCAAAAAACTGTCAGCATTGCGACAATCCGCCATGCGTGGCTGTATGCCCGGTTGATGCAACCTATAAACGGCCGGATGGAATCGTACTCATTGAAAATGACCGGTGTATCGGCTGCCGCTTTTGCATGGCTGCCTGTCCTTATTCCGCCCGTATTTTCAACTGGATTGAGCCCAAGGATGCCGCCCTTCACCAGGACCAGGAATATAACGCGGAATTGAATGTCCCGCAAAAACTGGGAACGGTATCAAAATGTCTTTTCAGCGCCGACCGGCTGCGGGAAGGAAAATTGCCTTACTGTGTCGAAGCTTGTCCAAACGGTGTTTATTATTTCGGCGATGAAAACGAGGACGCCGTTACCAATGGAACCACCAAGGAAACCGTGAGATTAAGCAAACTGCTGCGTGACAACGGAGGCTACCAGCTGATGCCCGAACTGGGTACCAAGCCAAGGGTTTATTATCTTCCGCCCAAAAACCGCCTGTTCCCGTTTGAAGAAGCCACCGATGCAACACCTGAAAAAGTATGATGACCATGGATGACAACAAACTGACCTTCGATAAAATCACCAGCGATCTCACCCATCATATCCGGATCAACAAAGGATTCCTGATATGGATGGGCTTTCTAACCTTATCACTGCTGATTTGCCTGTACGCCTATTCCATCCAGCTGAAAACCGGGCTTGGTGTAGCCGGTATCCGTGATTACATCACATGGGGGATGTACCTGGCAAACTTTGTCTTCTTTGTGGCAGCCAGCCTCATCGGGATGCTCATCAGCGCCGTGCTTGGGCTGATCGGCATGAAATGGCTTACTCCGATTACACGCATCGCCGAGACCATTGCGGTGGCTTTTGCCGCAGTTGCCGGGCTGGTCATCGTTTCCGACATGGGTCGTCCCGAGCGGCTGGCCTATGTCTTCATTTATGGGCGGCCCCAATCTCCCATCCTCTGGGACGTTACAGTCATCACTACCTATTTTGTGCTTAGCCTGTTGCTGCTTTTTCTCCCTATGATTGCCGACATGGCCATCATTCACCGGAAAGTGGAAACACTGCCCTCCTGGCTACGGCCTGTTTACAAGGTTTTATCACTGAACTTCACCGATCAGCCTGCGCAAAACAAAATCATCAGCCGGGCGATCCGCATTTTACTGATCCTGCTTATTCCGGCCGCTCTTTCTATTCATACCGTCACTTCCTGGTTGTTTGCAGTTACTTCGCGTGCAGGATGGGACAGTACCGTCTTTGGCCCCTACTTCGTTTCCGGTGCTTTTGTTGCCGGTTCTGCCGCAGTGATCATCGCCATGTTTTTCTTCCGCAAGAATTACAAACTTCAAGACTACCTCACGGATATGCACTTCGATAAAATGGGGAAAGTCCTTGCAACCGTTTCCCTGGTATATCTTTACTTCAATATCAACGAGTTCCTGGTACCGGGATATAAACTGAAACGCGCGGATGCCATTCACCTGCAGGAATTGTTCGCCGGCAAAGATGCCCTGCTTTTCTGGGCCGTCCAGGTCGGCGGACTGATTTTGCCTATCCTGTTCATGTTGTTCCGGCGTTTCCGCAAACCATTGCCTATTTTGATTATCTCCATTGCTGTGCTGATCGCTGCTTGGTTTAAACGATACCTCATTGTTATTCCCACCCAGGAACATCCGTTCCTTCCGATCCAGCATGTCCCCGGCAACTTCATCCATTATTCCCCGACGCTGATCGAGACACTGATCTCGGTTGCCCCGTTCATCCTGGTTCTGATCATCATCACCCTGATCTCGAAATTTTTTCCCGTTATCCCGCTTCATGAAACCGCACAGGAAAAAGGCATCGGACATATTAAATTTGATTAACCCTGAAATAAGCAAGGAACTATGCGTTTCAACACACTATTCATCCTCATTTTAATTTTTACGGCCGGAACCAGGACTTCAGCACAAACCTGGGTGGTTCCTGATGAGCAGAAAGCGGTGGTGGCTCCTTTTAAATTCACCCCCGATATGCAGAAACAGGGAGAGCAGATCTACCTTAAAAACTGCCAGGCCTGCCATGGACTCATGGGCAAAGATAACTGGGCCAGGCTAACACCGCCTCCCGGGGATCTCTCCAGGGAAAAAGCGCAAATACAGCGTGATGGTGAAATTTTCTATCGCATCACGACAGGTAAAACACCCATGCCCGAATTTCGCAACATCCTTTCGGAAGAGGACCGGTGGTGGGTAGTGGCTTACCTGCGCACGTTTAATCCAAAGTACGTACAGCCCAACCCGGTAGCAAAGGCAGCATTCACAGGCCGCATTGTGACCCTTGCCATGCAGTACAACGATCAGATGAAGAAAATCGTGGTTACTGCGAGCGAACAGTTGAAGGATGGCCAGAAAGGCCCCGCTGCCGGCGTTGAAGTCGTGCTTTTTGTTAAACGGTATTTTGGGAAAATGCAGGTAGGTGATATCAGGACAACCAATGCAGCCGGCCTGGCCCTTTTTGAATTCCCCGCCGACCTCCCGGGCAACAAGGATGGAAATGTAGCATTAACCGCGATGGTCAATGACCCGAAAGGCATCATGAAAACCACGCCGGCCGATGCGGCTTTCGGTATCGGGGTGCCAACGGAAAAACCCGGTTTGACAGAGACACGTGCCTGGTGGTCGCACAGGGGGCAGGCTCCGGTATGGATTCTGCTTACCTACACGCTGTCGGTTGTTATCGTTTGGGGTTTTATCCTGTACATTGTGTATTCCATTTTGCAGATCAGGAAGTTAAGCAAGGGTTGAATTTAAAAATGCAATGAATGCAATGCTTTCAATCAAAAAAAAGATGAAGTAATTTTGATATGATCGTTCGATGAAACATTTATCAACCACCGGCAGGATCCTTTTTGCGTTGCCTTTTGGCATCATGGGGCTGAACCATTTCTTCATGTACAACTACTATGTGGGGATGGTAAGTTCGTTCATCCCGGGTGGCGGTTTTACGGTCATCATTACGGGTTTGGCGCTCATTGCGGCCTGCATTGCCATTATTTCGAAAAAATTCATTCAGGTAGCATGCCTGCTTCTGGCGTTGCTCCTGCTGATCTTCATCTGCACGATTCATATTCCGGGGCTCTTTGAACCGGGAACAGCAAACATGGCCCTGATCGAACTCTTGAAAGATACTGCATTGCTGGGAGGATCGTTGATGATAGCCGGCATGTATAAAGAAGATAGCTCAGATTGATTTGTGAACTGAAAATGTCCTGAAGGGAAAATCATATGATCATGAAAAAGTACGCAGTTGCTTTAGGTATTTTCTTCTTTCTGTTTTTGGGTGCGCTCCCGTTTCCTGCCATTGCACAGGTGGAAGGTCTGGAGGATGAGGTTGGGATCGTAGAACATCTCGACACCATCATCCCGGCTCATCTGACCTTCAACAATGAACAGGGACAGCCGGTACTTTTAAAATCGCTGATCAACAAACCCACGATCCTTTCACTGGTTTATTATGATTGCCCCGGTATCTGCCCGCAGTTGCTTTCCGGCGTTTCGGATGTCATTGAGAAAATGGGGCTGGAACTGGGCAAAGATTACGAGGTGATCACCGTCAGTTTCAATTATGATGACACACCGCAAGCCTCGGTGGAGAAAAAACGGAATTTCCTGAGGGCCCACAGCAAGCCGAGGGCCGCTCACTGGATGTACCTGACGGGTGACAGCGCCAATATCTATGCACTTACGCATGCCATTGGCTATAATTTCACGCGCACCGGGAATGGGTTCATTCACCCCTCCTGCATCCTGGTGCTCAGCCCGGAGGGAAAAGTCACACGGTACCTCTATGGAACTTCCTATCTTCCGTTTGATGTAAAAATGGCACTCATTGAAGCACAGAAAGGTCAGTCGAGGCCGACCATCAACAGGGTGCTGGAATATTGCTTCAGCTACGACCCCGAAGGAAGAAAATACACCTTGCAGGTGACCAAGATCACGGCGACCATTATTATATTCTTCGCAGCGTTGTTGTTCATCATCCTCATCATCCGGACGACCCGGAAAAAACCGAAATCACAAAACACATCATATGACAGAAGAAAAGACTCATCACCCTGAGCCAAGTTTCCTTGTTGATACCGGAAAGTATAAAGGCCTGATGGCATGGCTTACAACAACTGACCATAAAAGGATCGGGTTGATGTACATGTATGCCATGATGGTATTTTTCACCGTCGGGGTAACGCTCGGCATGCTCATGAGATTAGAACTGTTTTATCCCGGGCAGCAGTTCTACGGGCCGCAGGTCTATAATGGAATATTCACCATCCACGGCATCATCATGATTTTCACCGTAGTCATTCCCGGGCTGGCTGCGGTTTTTGGAAATTTCTCGATGCCCATCATGATCGGAGCAAAGGATGTCGCCTTTCCAAGGTTGAACCTGTTTTCATTTTACCTGTACATACTTGGTGCAGCCATCGCCCTTGCCTCACAATTCATGGGCAACGGACCTCCGGATACCGGATGGACCTTTTATGCACCTTACAGCATCCATACCCACACCAATGTTGTGGCAGCCGTTTTCGGGGCTTTTGTGCTCGGCTTTTCGTCCATCCTTACCGGGTTGAACTTCATCGTGACCATGCACCGCCTGCGTGCTCCCGGCATGACATTTTTCAAAATGCCCCTGTTCCCCTGGTCACTTTATGCAACAGCATGGATCCAGGTACTGGCCACCCCCATTGTTGGCATTACCTTGCTGATGATCATTGCAGAGCGCTGGCTGCGTATCGGGTTCTTTGATCCATCTCTCGGGGGCGACCCGATACTGTACCAGCATCTTTTCTGGATATACTCCCATCCTGCGGTATATATCATGATCCTGCCCGCAATGGGGGTCATCACCGAAATCATCCCCACCTTTACCCAAAAGAAGATTTTCGGATATAAAGCCATCGCCATTTCCAGTCTTGCCATCGCACTGGTCGGATATTTCGTATGGGCACACCACATGTATACTTCGGGAATGAGCACCACGGCCCGCTGGGTTTTTTCCCTGCTCACTTTCCTGGTTGCCGTTCCCAGTGCCATCAAAGTATTCAACTGGGTGGCCACCATGTATAAAGGATCTATTTCGGTGAAACCTCCGTTTCTGTTTGCACTCGGTTTCATTTTCCTTTTTATGATCGGTGGCATGACAGGCTTGTCACTTGGGGCTTTGGCTACCAACATTCATGTTCATGACACGGCATACGTGGTCGCACATTTCCATTATATTGTTTTCGGAGGGGTGGGTTTTGCCTTTTTCGCGGCAGTCTATTACTGGTATCCAAAGATGTTCGGGCGCATGTACAACTTCAAAATGGCCAACTGGTCATTTGTCTTCCTCTTTACCGGTTTCAACCTGCTTTATTTCCCTCAATTCATCATCGGGATCATGGGCATGCCCCGCCGGTATTTTGATTACCTGCCTCAGTTTACCTTAGGACAACAGCTGTCCTTCTTCGGAGGCGTGCTGCTGGTCACCGGATTTATCATCATGCTGATCACCCTTTTCAGCAAAAAAGGTGCAAAAGCTCCGGATAACCCGTGGGGAGGAAGAACCTATGAATGGACCATCCCATCGCCACCCCCGCAGGAAAATTTTGATGTAATGCCGGAGATGGGATTAGATGAACAGCCTTATGACTATAAGTAGCCGACGGGGGGCCAAAGTAAATAAATCGTAAATCGAAAATCATAAACCGTAAATCGAAACATGGAACATCGCGACGACATTGGTGCAAAATTGGGTATGTGGGTCTTCATCTTTACAGAAATGCTTCTGTTTGGGGGGCTGTTTTTAGTCTACGCGATCATGCGCAGCAGTTATTCAACCGAATTCCACCAGGCGGCGCACCACTTGAATGCGTTTATCGGGACCATCAATACGGTGGTGCTCCTGTTAAGCAGCGCAACGGTGGCAATGTCGATCACTGCAGTGCAAAAAGGCAACAACAGGCTGGCGGTCATCCTTTTGTTCATCACCCTGTTGTGTGCTGCAGTCTTTATGATCAATAAATACTTTGAATGGGGACATAAAATTCACATCGGGCTTTATCCCGGATCCGATCTGATGCTCACCCTGAGCCACGGACAGGTGATGTTCTTCAGCCTCTATTTTTTCATGACCGGGCTGCACATGTTCCATCTTGTGGTTGGCGGCATCATACTGACCATCGTGATGATCAAAGTTCAGCGCGGGACGATCAATGCCGGGCGATATGTTCTGCTTGAAAATGGAGGCCTTTACTGGCATCTCGTTGACCTGATCTGGATATTTTTGTTTCCGTTGCTGTACCTGATTACTTAGGAAGTTGGTAAGTTGGTAAGTTGGCAAGTTGGTAGACGTGTAAAAAGGAACCAAAAACGCAAATCGTAAATTCAATCGTAAATCGTAAATATGTAAATGATGCAAAACGAAACAGTCCACATAACCCCTTACCGCACGCACGCATGGGTTCTGATTACCCTGCTGACTTTTACATTCATAACGATCACTGTGACCTGGATCGACCTTTCGGCACTCACCGTGTTTATCGCACTTATCATCGCATCGGTAAAAGCTTATATCGTGCTCACCTATTTCATGCACCTGAAATTCGAATCATCCCTTTTCCGGGTGTTTGTTTTCATGGTTCTGGCTATTTATGTCCTGGTTATTTTATTCACGCTGTCGGATTATTTATTCAGGTAGAAGGCGGACAATCGGGGCAGGTGAAAATTCGAGCAGAACAATCAATCGTAAATCGTAATTCGTAAATCGTAATTCAAAAATATGGGTGCTTCAAATTTTACTGAAGGTGTTGACCTGGCCTTTAAGGTCATTTTTGGGATCAGTCTGTTTTTCCTTGTCGGAATTACTACGGTTATGCTGTATTTCGTCTTCCGGTACAGCCGGAAAAGGCATCCGAAGGCCGTGCAGATAAAAGACAACAACATCCTTGAAATCACCTGGATTACCATCCCGCTGATCCTGGTCCTGCTCATGTTCTATTATGGTTATGTGGCTTTTCGCCCAATGCGGGATGTTCCCATGGATGCTATTCCCATTACCGTGATTGGTAAAATGTGGGTCTGGAGTTTTGAATATGAAGGAGGAAAGCTATCACCGGTGCTTGTGGTTCCAATTAACAAACCGGTAAAACTGAACCTCCATTCCGATGATGTCATTCACAGCCTGTACATTCCGGCATTCCGCATCAAGGAAGATGTTGTGCCCGGAAAAAAGAATTATATGTGGTTTGTAGCACAGCAATTGGGTGAATATGATGTTTTATGCACCGTTTATTGCGGCCTGAGACACTCTTACATGGAAACAAAAACAAAAGTGGTTTCCGAGGCTGAATATGCTGCATTCCTGAAAGCATTACCTGAAAAAACAAATGAACCGGAAGGACTTGCTATCCTGAAGAAGAACGCCTGTACCGGTTGTCACTCCATCGATGGATCCAAAATTGTCAGCGCCTCTTTTAAAGGATTATATGGCAGGGAAGAAAAGGTCGTAACGGGTGGCAAAGAACGGTCGGTCACCGTTGATGACGCCTACATCAAATCATCTGTGTATGATCCTGACAAAGATGTTGTTGCGGGTTATCAGAAAGGCATCATGAAACCCTACAAAGGTATTGTTACGGAAGATGAAATGATCAAGATCATCGACTATTTTAAAAGTATCAAGTAATTTCCCTTCGACCATTGCAAACTTCCAGTTTCCGGGTAATTCTTAATCTGACAAGATTTCCTGTGTCATTGGCCGTCACTTTTACTGCTTTGACAGCCCTGGTACTGGTTGCTGTTCCTATCACTCTTCAATCATTTATTCCCATTGCCGGGATTTTTCTGCTGGCCTCCGGAGCATCTGCCTTTAATCAGTACCAGGAATGGCCCTATGATGAACGGATGGAACGCACCCGGAAAAGACCGATTCCATCACGCCGCATCAGTACCGCGGAAGGACTCAGAATTGCCATGATATTGATCATCGGGGGCATGTTGATCCTGCTGTATTACGCACCGCCACTTTGTTTTATCCTCGGATTCATCAATCTACTCTGGTACAACGGCGTTTACACTTATTTGAAACGAAAAACCGCTTTCGCTGTCGTTCCCGGCGCCCTCACCGGGGCCATTCCTGTTTTTATGGGCTGGACAGCCGGCGGCGGTTCCATCATTGCGCCGGAAGCCTTGTTCCTGGCTTTCTTTCTGTTCATCTGGCAGATGCCGCATTTCTGGCTGCTGACGCTTAAATACGGACACGAATACCGTAATGCTGGATTTCCTGTACTCACCGACTTTTTTAATGAATTCCAGATCAAAACAGTGGTAATGGGATGGATGGTCGGATCATCAGGGGCATCGATGATGCTGATTTATTTCAACATACTTCATCATCCTGCCCTGGGATATATCATTATCATGCTGAACATCGCCCTGCTGGCCCTGATGGCTTATCAGCTTTTCATTGCTACCACCATGCGCTACCGGCTGATTTTCATGTCTGCAAACCTGTTTCTGATGGCCGTCATGCTGTCACTGATCGCCGACCGGTTTATAGATTCCTGACAAGGAGCATGACTTCAGGTTTGTTTATTATTTTTTTCTTGCCTGGGTATAAATAAAGTGAAAATCAGGTATAGCGATAAGTCCCAGGCAGAAATCAGTTTGTACGCCACTTTGTAGGGCAATCAATTACATAAAAAGGAGACTTTTCCCTACAATTAATTTCATTTTCCCTTACAATGAATACAAAATTAGAAAGCCATTTTTGTATTGATTTGATGAAATGCAGGTAAAAAATTGAAAAAGGATACAATGAAGGCTGTTTGTATTATTCTTTTGTTTTTTCTTTCCGTTACGACGCTCTTCGCAGGAACATCATTAAATCCTGATACAATTAATGCAATTTCTGCGCCAGGTGCGGCCGGCACACTCATCCAGGGAGCCACAGGAAATCTGACCCTCGAAGGTACAGTTGGCAGCACGGCACTCAATGCATCTGCATCAGGAAACACTGTTACATACAACGGGGCCAGCCAGGCCGTGGCTCCTGTAACCTATCACCATCTCACGCTCTCAGGATCCGGGGCACCGGTTCTAACCGGCGTGACGACCATTAATGGGAACTTCACCCTGTCGGGGAGTGTATCAACTTCGGCCGTGACAGGAATGACCATCGGTGGAAATATATCCATCGGTGCGGGAACATCTTTCAGCGCAGGAGCGTTCTCCCATTCGCTGAAAGGCAACCTGAGTAACGCTGGAACATTCAATACGGCAACGAGTACATTCACCCTGAACGGCACATCACTTCAGAGTATCAACAGCACGACTTTCTATAATCTTTCAATCAGCAATGCGGCCGGCGTTTCTATGCTGGCGGATGAAACCATTTCAAATATCCTTACGCTTACAAACGGTGCATTCTCCATAGGGGCTCTTACTTTGACTTTGAACGGCGCCGTGTCAACAACAAGTGGTTCTCTCACGGGTGGAAGCTCAGCAAATATCATGATGGGTGGGTCGGGCGCAAGCACAACACTCCCGGGCCTTACGTTAAACAACCTCACCTTGAATCGTGCGAATGGCATGCTGCTGGGCGCAGATGTTACAATCAACGGGACACTGACCATTTCGAACGGTACATTGAACACAGGGGCCTATAAAGTGATCCTTGGATCCGGTGGAATGCTTTCTGAAGCCATTGGCCAGCCGGTTGTTGGCAATATCAGCACGACCCGCAATATTGCTGCAACATCCGGAACCGTAACCTTTGGAAATATCGGCGCAGACATTACCCTGAATGGGGTCGCACTAGGAAACACAACATTGTTGCGCAAAACTGGAACCGCATCGGGTGGTAATGGCCATACTTCAATTAAAAGGTACTTTGATATCACGCCTGCAACAAACACAGGGCTGAATGCCGCATTGCTTTTTCATTACGATATATCCGAAGTGAACGGACAAAATCCAAACACATTTGAATTATACCGGTCACGAAACAGCGGAACAACCTGGTTCAACCTGGGTGGAACGGTCAACACCATGCTAAAGACGATTCTTGTCACAAACCTGAATGATTTTTCCCGATGGACAGTGTCCGACACGAGTGATCGCATCGGCAATACCGCAGTGCCGTCAACAACCAGTATCAGTCCGACATCCAGGAATACAGGTGATCCAACCTTCACATTAACCGTGAACGGCACCGAATTCATCAGTGGAAAGTCGACCGTTCGTTTCAACGGTATTAACCGAACAACGACTTTTATCAACCCGACCCAGTTGACAGCGTCGATTCCTTCAGCCGATTTTATTGTTGCGGGTGCATATCCGGTGACCGTATTCAATGCTGATGGCGGTGGACTTTCAAATGGCCAGACATTTACTGTGCTTCCTGGTTCAGCAACGAAAATCAATGTAGAAACTGCGGCCAATGGATCAGGGACTATTGTTTCGGCACAGTCCCTGGCTTCAGGATCGTCAATCACGGTTTATGCAATCACCAGGGATGCTTCAAATAACTTTGTCGCAAATTCAGCGGGTACATGGGCGTTGGAAAACATCACCGGTGGTATCGTACCCGGTGACCTGGTAGGTTCTGGTGACAGCAAAAGCGCCGTGTTTACCGGCCACATCATCGGAACTGCAAATATCAAAGCAACTTCGGGGGTGTTAACCCCTGCCTCTTCAGGGACCATCACGGTCATTGCGGGTGCTGCAACAAAAGTCAATGTTGAAACTGCGGCCAATGGATCGGGGAATATTGTCCCGGCACAGTCGATTGCTTCAGGATCGTCGGTGACCGCCTATGCCATT
>Ga0114951_10000018_pt1 | contig 226613 bp, 231 predicted proteins | sample AM7aDNAmetaG_FD_88677 | JGI IMG/M metagenome (GOLD analysis project Ga0114951, IMG submission 88677) | Freshwater microbial communities from Finland to study Microbial Dark Matter (Phase II) - AM7a DNA metaG | ecosystem: Environmental > Aquatic > Freshwater > Lake | place: Finland: Lake... | reverse complement strand
TAAACAATACCCTCTGGCCCTTGAACATTCTGACCAGGCAATTAAGCTGGGGTATCCAGAGAGCCTTAAGCTTTTGAAGCTCCTGGAGAGCCACCGGAATAAAAAAGATTAAGCATGAAAAACATTCGATTGATCATCCCTGCCTGCCTGATCCTGATTGCGGTCCTGCTTTCCTTTTCTCCTGCCCTAAAGAACAATTTCACCAATTGGGATGATGACCTGTATGTGACCGCCAATCCCTTGATCCAATCAGCTTCCATTGTTAATGCAGGGCACATCTTAACCAGCTTCCACATGTCCCACTACCATCCCTTAACCTTATTCTCCTACATGCTGGAGTACAAATTTTTCAAGCTTAACCCCTTCGGCTACCACCTGGATAACCTTTTACTCCACCTATTAAACACTTTATTCGTCTTTTGGCTGATCTATATTTTAACTAGAGGCAGTATCCTTGTCTCTTTTATTGTCGCCTTACTCTTTGGGATCCACCCCATGCAGGTAGAATCCGTTGCCTGGATAGCCGAGAGGAAGAACCTGCTTTATGCCTCATTCTATCTAGGTTCCCTGATCAGCTATCTTTATTACTTAAAAGACAACCTTAAACCGAATAAATACCTCATCCTTTGTTTTATCCTGTTTATCTGTGCACTTCTGTCTAAATCCATGGCCATCACCTTACCCTTAATCCTACTCCTGTTTGACTATACAAGAGGAGAGGGCGAGCTTAAACTCTTTAACTTCATCCAAAAGCTTCCTTTTTTCATCCTCTCCGCCGTCTTTGGCGCTATCGCCCTCCTGGAAGGGCATCTTACCGGTAACGCCCAGTCCTTTAACTACTACAGCCTGGCCGACAAACTAAAAGGAGCCTCCTATGACATCATCTTTTACTTAAGCAAGCTTCTGTATCCGCTTAAGCTATCCGCCCTGTACCCTTTAATAGACTTACGCTCTAATAGTCTTTTACTCTTTAGCGCCTTACTTGCCTTAACTATCCTTTTATTCCTCCTGGCTATCTCCTCTAAATACACTAAAAAAGCTATCCTGGGCGCAGGGTTATTCTTGTTGATGGTGTTTCCTGCGGTAAGGTTCCTGCCTACAGAAGAAATGGTCATGGCGGACCGCTACATCTATCTATCCTGTATCGGGATATTCCTGCTGTTGGCTTATACCTTTAACTGGCTGTTGCACAAAACCCCACACCTGAGCAAAGCCTTTTTGATCCTGCTGCTTTCTGTTGGCATCACTTGTCTGGGCTATTCAGCCCACCAACGCTGCCATATCTGGCAGGACAGCCTCAGTCTGTGGAATGATGTTTTAAAGCAGGATGGGGGGATAGTTGCGGCGCACATTAACCGGGGGAAATTTTTTCTCAATACAGCCGAGTACGGCTTAGCGGAAGCAGATTTTAAGCGCGCCATAAAATTGAGCCTGGATGCCTGCCGCAGTTACAATAATCAGGAGTATTGTAATATCTTTTTATTATTTGCCGATATCGATCTGGCGATTACCCAAAATGCTTTGGGTAAAAAAGAGGAGGCGATCTCCACCTTAAAAACAGTGATCAGTCTTAATCCGGACTACGAAAGGGCATATTTTGAATTAGCCGGCATTTATCTCTCTATGGGGGATAAGGATAATGCGTCGGCATTGTATAAAAAGGTTATCCGGCTTCTCCCCGGTTACGCCGATGCCCACGAAAACCTTGGACTGCTCTACCTTAAGGAAGGAAATAAACAGGAGGCAACGGAGGAGCTATCTAAGGCGATCGCGATTAATCCTAACCAGGTCTCTGCCTACATCAAGTTGTGCGCTATCTATAAGCAGGATAATAATTATCCGGCCCAGGAAGCGCTCTACCGAAAGGCGGTATTAAACGGCTTGGATTTTTTCTCTGCCTATTACTCCGAAGCTAATCTTGCTTTTGACAGGCACCAGGATAAGCAAGCGCTTAAGCTGTATAAAAGAGCGCTGCAGATTAACCCTGTCTCCAAGGAAACCCTTCTGGGCATCGGTAACGCCTATTTTTCTTTAGGCAAACCTAAAGCCGCTGTTTCATGGTTTCAACAAGCATTAGCCTTGGATCCTAGCCTGGCCGCCGCCCACAATAACCTGGCCTTAGCCTACTACTACACTAAACAATACCCCCTGGCCCTTGAACACTCTGACCAGGCAATTAAGCTGGGGTATCCAGAGAGCCCTGAATTACGGAAAATGCTTTCTCCATATAAGAAATAGTCCGGTTTTAGCTCATGATGAAAAAGGTTGCGACAATCGTTTCCCTCGTTATAATCCTGACGGTCACCCTGGCGGCATTCGCTCCTTCCCTGCAAAACGGGTTTAACTACGATGATGATATCTATATAGTCAATAACCGTTTTATCCAAACGCTGTCCGCATTCAATCTTAAAAAAATATGCACTTCTTTCTTTGCCGGTAATTATCAGCCGGTAACCATCCTGACCTATGCTTTGGAGTACCGGTATTTTAAATTAAATCCTTCCGGCTACCATTTAACCAACCTGATTCTGCACCTGCTTAATTGCCTGCTTGTGTTCTGGTTATTTTATTTACTCAGCGCAAGGATCCCGGTGGCTTTTTTTGTCTCCGTTTTTTTTGCGCTGCACCCCTTGCGGGTGGAATCGGTTGCCTGGATAAGCGAAAGGAAGGATTTGCTTTATGCTTTGTTTTTCCTGGGGGCGCTCATCGCTTACGTGTATTATTTAAAAGAAAAAAAGCGGCCGGGATTATATGCGCTTACTTTATTTTTATTTATCCTCTCCCTTTTATCTAAACCGATGGCGGTAACCCTGCCTATCCTGCTTGTCCTGCTGGAATATTTTATCTCCGGGAAAATAAAATTCTTGAATAAAACCCCTTTTATTTTATTCTCCTTGTTCTTGGGCGCGGTCACTCTGTTTTCTCAGGGGGCAGTTGGCCTGCTGAAAATTGGCCGGTTTAATGCCGGGGATAAACTTCTAAATACCGCCTACGCGCTTATTTTTTATTTGGATAAAATATTCATTCCCCGCAATCTTGCGTGCATGTATCCGTTACCGGCGGATGCGGCCAGGTGGTGGTCAGGGATAGCCGTTGTTTTTTTGCTGTTGGCGCTGATTTTGAACCGGAAAAAACTTTCGAAAGATTTTATTTTCGGCGCGGTTTTCTTTCTGGCCGCTGTTTCGGTGGTATTGCCGGCGGTGTTTTCCGGAGAAACTTTTGTTTCAGACAGGTACACCTATATCCCCTCTTTGGGAATAGGGTATTTAGCCGCTTGCGGGATCCTCGGGGTTCTTGAAAGTAAAATAAGCCGTTTCCGCCCGGTAAAAGTCGCCCTGGTCATGATTTTAATCTTGGCTGCGGGGACACTCACGTTTTTAAGCCGCAAACAGTGCCAAGCCTGGAAAGACGGGGTAACCTTATGGAGCGATGTTGTGGCAAAATATCCCGGCTTAGCCAAGGCTTATAATAATCGGGGGGTGCTGCTGTTGGAACAAAAAAATTATCCCGCAGCTTCAGTTGATTTCAAAAAAGCGATAGAATGTAACCCCAAATTTATATTCGCTTACCTTAATCTCGGAGATTTATATGCGGAAACAGGGAAAAGCGGGGAGGCGGCTGCCGTATTGGAGCAGGCGCTCAAAATAGAACCCGCAAATGCAGAAGCCTATTTTAATCTGGGGCGTCTATCCAGCCTGGCCAACCGGCAGGAGGAGGCAATAGGGTTTTACTCAAAAGCAGCGGAGCAGGGACACTTCTTAAGCTGTTATAATTTAGGAATGCTTTATCTGAAACTGGACAGGGAGGAGGCGGCGGTCCGGATGTTCTATAGGGCGATAGAAATAGCGCCGCAGGATCCCTCCGCTTATGCGGCGCTGTCCGCTGTTTTTGTCCGCTTCGGCAAGAGCGGGGAAAAGCGGGACCTGTACCAAAAAGCAGTGAAGAACAATGCGGATTATTTCAGCGCTTATTACTATATGGGAAGTTTATTATTAAAATCAGCTAAATTTGACCAGGCGGTAAATTTATTCAAAAGAGCGGTAGAGATCGACCCGCATTCTCCGGAAGCTTATATCGGGTTAGGGAACGCTTACCTGGCCGCAGGAAAAAATAAAGAATCCCTTCGCGCCCTTAGTCGAGCATTGGCAATTAAGCGGGACTCTGCTCCTAAACCGTAGATCTTTCAGCGCACGGTTAAGCAAAGCCTTGTCTAAGGTAAGCAAGGATACTGTAAAAAACCGGGAAAATGAAACAACCAGAGCTGCCGCGGAAAAACTTAAAATTCGCTCTGTTTCTCCGGTAAATTTAATATGAATATATTATTGATAAATCCAGCGCAACTTAAAGTCTACGGTAAATTAAGTCCGCACCTGCAGCTTCCTCTCGGTTTGGCCTATTTGGGCGCTTTTCTTAGAAAGCACGGTTATACGGTTACCGTCATTGATATGCATGCCGAGCGTATAGCGCCTAAAGATTTAATCCGGATAATCAAGGGCAGTTTTTTTGATATCGTTGGAATTACCGTAGCCACTCCGACGCTGAATTCTGCTTTGCAGGTGGCAGAGCTTGTGAAACGTGCTGCGCCTAAGGTAAAGGTAGTCTTCGGAGGGATGCATCCCTCTGTGCTGCCGAAGGAGACGATCGCGTATAATCAGGTTGATTTTGTGGTAAAAGGGGAAGGGGAGTTTACGTTACTGGAATTGGTGAGGGCCGTAGAAAGCAACGGGGATTTGAGAGGCATTGACGGGCTTGTGCTAAAAAGTGAAAACAAAATAGTCGAGAACAAAGAGAGAAAGCTGATCGATAATTTGGACAGCTTGCCGTTTCCCGCTCGCGATTTATTCAAGATCAAGTCTTATTCCTACCCGGATTCTCTCTATGCTGCAACCGCCCCCATAATGACTAGCCGCGGTTGCTTTGGGGAGTGTGTTTTTTGCGGTTCTCACTGTATCTTTGGCAGGAAATTCAGAGCGCGCAGCGCCGGCAATGTCGTTGACGAAATCGAATTGCTGGCCAGGGAGTCAAGGATAAAAGAAATACACATTTGGGATGATAGTTTCGCCAATCAAAAAGAAAGGGTACATCAGATTAAGGATGAAATACTGAGGCGTAATCTCAGGCTAAAATTTGCCTTCCCCAACGGCATAAGGGCAGACCTTTTGGATAAAGAAGTTATGCAATCGCTTAAAGCAATGGGCACCTATAGCATTGCTATCGGTATTGAATCAGGCAACCAGGCAGTCCTCGATAAGGCCAAAAAACATATAAAACTCGAAAAGATCAGGGAGGCATTTGCTTTGGCGCGCGAATTTCATTTCGAAACTTGGGGATTCTTTATGTTCGGGATTCCCGGAGAAGAGATTAAATCAGCGCAGGACACGATACAATTTGCCAAAAAGCTTGATCCGGATATCGCGAAATTCCATATATTGAAACCCTATCCCGGGACAGAGAGTTATGACTACATCGTTAATCACCAATTGTTAAGCAGCCGTAACTTTGATGATTATGGAATTCATTCCCGGCCAGTGCATCATTTGGAGGGGCTGTCAGAAAAGGATTTACTGCGCTTACAAAAAAAAGCATACCGTGAGTTTTATTTCAGGCCGTTAAAAATTCTTAAGCAGATAAGGCGCATTAAAAGTTATAATCGTTTAAAGCTGAACGTAAAAAACGCTATAAATATAATCAAACTGATCCTCTGCGGATAAAGGGATCTGAATATGGCTGGAGGCAAATAAGTTTCGGGGTTGGGCGGGAGTTATATAAAGCTTCATTAGGGGAGATCCCGGTGATCGCAGTTGTTTACGAAGTCATTAATCCAAAAGTGAACGGTCAAGGGAGCGGTATTGGATCGCTTCGGCAACATGCTCGGAACGGATAATCGGGCTTTGCGCCAGATCGCTTATGGTGCGGCTGACTTTGAGGATCTTATCATACGCCCGCGCGGATAAAGCCAGCTCTGCTATCGCCAGGCGCACCAGTTCCCCGGCCTCCTTGTCCAAAATACAAAATTCCCTGACCATTTTATTCGGCATTTGCGCGTTACAAAATATTTTAGGATTCCCTCCGCCGGCGCAAAACCTGTCCCGCTGGATAGCGCGGGCATTTTCTACCCGCTGCCTGATCGCGGCGGAAGATTCCGCGTCCTGAGTATCGGTTAATTCCTGATATTTTACCGCCGGGACCTCAATATGCAGGTCGATCCTGTCCAGCAGGGGCGCGGAAATCCGGCCTAAATAATTCCTGATCTTTGCCGGATTACAGCGGCAAATTTTACGGGGATTAAAATAATTACCGCAGGGGCAGGGGTTAAGCGCCGCGGCTAAAATAAAACAGGCCGGGAAGACCAGGGTCTTTTTTACGCGGCTGATACAGATAAGGTTGTCTTCCAGGGGCTGGCGCAGTGCCTCCAGGGCTTTACGGTTGAATTCCGGCAGCTCATCAAGGAAAAGGACCCCGTAATGCGCCAAGCTTATCTCCCCGGGCTTAGGGGTACTGCCTCCGCCGATCAAAGCGATATCGGAAATACTGTGGTGTGGCGAGCGGAAAGGCCGCGCGGTGATCAAGCCGTCATTATTCATTAATGTGCCGGCCACCGAATGGATCTTGGTTATTTCCAGGGTTTCTTTCAGGGAAAGTCCGGGCATGATCGTGGGGATCCTTTTGGCCAGCATGGTTTTTCCGCTTCCCGGCGGGCCGACCAGGATAATATTGTGTCCGCCGGAAACAGCGACCTCCAGCGCTCTTTTGGCAAAATACTGCCCCTTGATCTCGGAAAAATCCAGCGCATAATTCGGGCTGCTGCCGAGTGCCTGGTTAGCGTCCAATTTAAGCGGTGGATGAGCGTCCGGGTCAGTTAAGAATTGCGCCACTTCTTTTAAGCTTTTAAAGGGCCAGGCGGATATTTCCGGGACGATTGCCGCTTCTCTGGCGTTTTCCCGCGGTAAAATAAGGTTTTTTTCGGGCAGTTTCGCTAAAGTCAGGCTTATGGTCAGCACACCGTGAACCGGGCGCAATTGTCCGTCCAGAGACAGTTCTCCCAGGAAAGAGTAATGATTAAGGGGGGCATTGCTTATTTGCCCGGTTGCCGCCAGGATCCCGATGGCAATCGCCAGGTCAAAGCAAGCCCCCTCTTTCTTGATATCCGAAGGGGCAAGATTTACCGTGATTCTTTGCGCCGGCCAGGTGAATCCGGAATTCTTGATTGCCGCGCGCACCCGTTCCTTGCTTTCCTTTATGGCCGCGTCCGCCAGCCCCACCAGATTGACTCTCGGCAGGCCGCCGGCAACATCGATTTCAATCTCCACCGGGTAAGCTTCCAGCCCCAAAATGCCGAAACTATATGTTTTTGAGAGCATTTGTCTTCTCCTTAAGCCAATAGACGTAATAATAAGGAGAATCTAACCCGGTTTTTAAAATCGGCCCGCTTAGCGGATGCCCGGGTGAACTCATGGGGGCAGCTAAAGAGATTAAAATCCTTGATTTTTAGCCGCGGGGTTATATAATATAACCTTATGGCTAAAGACAGGATTAAGAATTTGGGGCTGGTTTTACTGCTGGGGATCGCTGTTTTCAGCATGGTCAGGTATGTGGCGGAAGTAAAGGAAAGACTGCGCCTGCAGGACAATCTGACGCAATCTCAGGACCAGGTGACTTCTTTGGTTCAGGAGAAACAAAACTTATTGCAGGAGTTGGGGAAAGAACAAGAACTGAATGATCAATTGACGGATAAAAATACTTACCTGAAAGCTAACCTAAAGGCAAGCAAGGAAAGGATGAGCCGTCTTTTCCGGGATAACACCAAGGCCAAGGATGACCTGGATAAAGTAAACGCCAAATTTTCCGTGTTAAAAGCGGAAAATAAAGCGCTGATCAGGGCCCATGAGCGTATTTATACGGAAAACGAGCAGTATAAGTTTAAATTGGGATCGATACTCGAACTGCGCAAGGCCATAAGAGAATTAAGGACCCATAAACGTAAAGACCTGGGTTTAGAAATGCCGGGTAACCAGGGGTTCCTGATTAAAGACGGCCGTTCGACTTCCGACAAGATCAAGATTGAAGTAATTCCCGCCCCGCCCGTGGAGCAGGCCAAGCCGGTTAATTAACTAAAATGCAAGATTTTTTTGTTCAGGTATATAGAAATAAGATTCTGATGACCACGATCTCGGCCTGGCTTATCGCCCAGACGATCAAAGTGATTATCGGGGTTTTCCGGAAGAAAAAATTCGATTTCCGCTTGTTTATCGGAAGCGGGGGGATGCCTTCGGCGCATGCCGCCGGCGCCGCCTGTTTAGGTACGAGCGTCGGGTTGGTGTATGGCTTCGATAGCGTTTATTTTGCCCTGGCATTCGCTTTTGCGATCGTGGTCATGTTTGACGCCCAAGGGGTACGCCGTTCCACCGGCAAACAAGCCGGTATTTTGAACACGATTATGGAAGATATTTACTGGAAAGGGAAGATCCAGCAGAAGCGTTTGCGGGAACTCATCGGGCATACTCCGGTAGAAGTGATCATGGGATTATTGTTAGGGATTACGATCGCTTTGGTCTCCGGATTTAGATAAGGGAGGTTTTTGGTGAAAAAAATAATCGTCACTATAATTATAGCGGCAATGGTCATTACGGGGATAGTGTTTATTTTTGGCAGAAAAAAAACAGGCAAAAGGGTTGCCCGGGCCCCCCGACCGCAGGCCGCGGTTTCGGCGCGCTCCCTGTCCAACCAGGCGCATCAGCTTGAGGCCAAAGGCAGTTTGCTTGAGGCAAAATTGTTATACCAGAAACTGATCAATGATTTCCCGCAGTCTTCGGAGGTAATGGATTGGCAAAAGAGGACGGAGGAGATCAATATTAAGCTGCTTTTCTCTCCCGTGCTGACCCCCAAGAGCATTATTTATGAGATCAAGCCGGGGGATACCCTGACCAAAATTGCCCGCGAATTTAAAACCACTACCGAGCTGATCAAAAGAAGCAATAATCTTAATGACTCCTTGATTATTCCCGGCCGCAAGATCAAGGTGTGGAGCGCCCCTTTTAACATCCTGGTTGATAAATCCGAAAACATTTTAATGCTGAAGAATAACGAGGAGATCGTTAAGACTTACACCGTTTCTACGGGGAAAAACAACTGTTCTCCCGTCGGTACCTTTAAGATCGTAAACAAGCTTCCTAATCCCACCTGGTTCAAGGCCGGGGCGGTCGTTCCGGCGGAAAGCCCGGAAAATGTTTTAGGCACCCGCTGGATGGGTTTTGACCTGGCCGGTTTCGGCATTCACGGAACCGTTGAGCCCAAGGAGCTGGGCAAACAGGTGACCCAGGGGTGCGTGCGGATGAGCAATCCCGATGTTGAGGAGCTTTATACTATTATTCCCGTGGGCACTGAAGTAACCATTATCGATTAATTCCTATGGCCGGACTGGATTTTGAAAAACCGATCGTCGAGCTAGAGAAAAAAATTCAAGAGCTCAAGACCTTTATGGCGGAGAAAAAGATCGATCTCTCTTCCGAGGTCAAAAAGCTCGACGATAAATTGGAATCCCTGAAGAAGGATACCTACGTCAACCTTTCCCCCTGGCAAAGAGTGCAGATTGCCCGCCATCCGCTGCGCCCGTATACCCTGGATTATATCAGCATGATCATGACGGATTTTGTGGAACTGCACGGGGACCGGTTATTTAGCGACGATAAAGCGATGATCTGCGGGCTGGCCAAGCTGGATAAAAGGAAGGTGATGGTGATCGGCCACCAAAAAGGCCGGGATACCAAAGAAAATTTGAAACGTAATTTCGGCTGCGCGCACCCGGAGGGTTACCGTAAAGCTTTGCGCTTAATGCAAATGGCGGAAGAGTTTGATATCCCGGTCGTGGTTTTTATCGATACCCCCGGGGCATACCCGGGCATCGGTGCGGAGGAGCGCGGGCAGTCCCATGCGATCGCCCTTAATTTAAGGGAAATGATGAGTTTTACCGTGCCGATCGTCGCGGTGGTTATCGGCGAAGGCGGCTCCGGCGGAGCGCTGGGGGTAGGGGTGGCGGACCGGCTGGCGGTTTTAGAAAATTCATATTATTCGGTGATCTCCCCGGAGGGATGCGCGGCGATCCTCTGGAAGGACGGGGCCAAGGCCCCCAAGGCCGCCGAGGTTTTAAAACTTACCGCTCCGGACCTGCTGAAGATGGGGCTGATCGACGAAGTGGTTTCGGAACCTTTGGGCGGGGCGCACCGGGACGTGAAGAAAACCGCTTCCAGCGTCAAAGAAACGGTTTTAAGGATGCTTAAAGAACTGGAGTCCCTGGACAAAAAAGAACTGTTGGAATCAAGGTATAAGAAATTCAGGGCAATGGGTGTTACCGCATGATCGATCAGGAGCTGATCCTTCTAGGCCTCTTGCGTCAAAGCCCCAAACACGGTTACGAGATCAAAGTTAAAGTCCGGGAGATCCTTTCCCTGTTCGCCGGTGTCCAGCTCAAATCGATATATTATCCCTTAAGAATCTTAGAAAAAAAAGGTTTGCTTGCCAAGCGCGTCGAGAAAAAAGGCAAAAGGCCGCCGCGGCTGGTTTATTGTTTAACCGCCAAAGGCAAGGAGCGGTTTGAGGTATTGCTGAACAAGAACCTCCTGGATTTTAAGCGCCCGCAGTTTACTCTCGATTTAAGCCTGTATTTTCTGGGCTTTCTGCAGCCGGCGCTTGCCCGCCGCAGGCTGGAAAAACGGCTGGAGATCCTGGCGAAGATATCTTCCGGGATCAAGCGGATGTTTACCACCGGGGAATTAAAAAATTCGCTGCCCCTGCAGCGGATCATGGAGCATAACCTTTGCCTTTTGCGCGCCGAGTCCGCATTCTTGAGCTCCCTGCTTAAAAAAATCTGAATTTTCCATAGGCAAATTCCAGGATAATTTGCTTGACAAAGGAGTTTATCTTGACTAAAATTATAGTAAAATTTTACTATATTAAAAGAGGCAATTGCGAAAATGAACTGGGAAACCGGAACCGAAAATAAATTCAAGGTATTGATCTCCAAAATTCCCGTATTCCACCGCCATATCACTGAATCGGTGGTCCGGCAAAAGGCCGCCGAGCTGGCCGCCAAACGCAGCGCCACTGAGGTGGGAGAACAGGATGTCGTGGCGGCTTTTTTTTCGGATGTCCCTTCCCCGTTTTACAGCATGATGCTGCGCCTCTTAGAGCAAAACGGGTTTGATTACAAAAAATACGGTTATCCTAAAAACGGTAAACAATAATGCGCATCGCGGTTATCGGAAGCGGAGCGATCGGTTGCCTGGTCGCCGGTTATCTTAAGGAAAAAGGGGAAGAGGTCACTTTGGTCGGCCGCGGCTCGACCGTGAACGCCATCCATGACCATGGGATCTCTATTTCCGGGGTCCGCGGAAACCATCTGGTGCGGGTAAGCATTTCCGAGACCCTGAACTATCTTCCGGAGCTGGTAATTTTAACCGTGAAAACCCAGGATATCGAGGGGGCGCTTTCCGATTGCGCGCACCTGATCCAGAACTCCCTGCTGCTGACCACGCAAAACGGGGTGCAGGCGGACAAGCTGGCGGCTAAATATTTACCGGCGGAAAAAATTATTTCCAGTATTGTGATGTTCGGCGCCACCAACCTGGAAAGCGGCAAAGTGGTGCATAATTTCGAAGGGGACTGGATATTGGGCAGCATTTTCAACCCTCATCCCACCCCGGAGATGTTTTCCGTCGGACTGCTCCTGGATAAAGCTTTTTCCACGCAGGTCACCCAGGAGCTTAAAGGGATGAAGTATTTAAAGATCTTCGTGAACGCTAACAACTGTTTGCCGGCGATCATTGGCAAGAGCATGCAGGAAGTGTTCGCGGATATTGCGATTGCCCGGATCAGCATCGCGATCTGGAAAGAGGCTTTTGAAATTTTCGATAAGCTCGGTATTGATCTGGTCTCCCTTCCCGGATTTCCGGTCGAAAACCTGACCAAGTTTACGACCATGCCCAGCGAGCACGCGGCGGAAATTTTCTCTGGGATGATGCATAATTTAAGCAAGGATCCCTTGTACGGCTCGATCCTGCAGAGCATTATGCGCGGTAAAGTTACCGAGATAGATTACTTAAACGGCGAGTTCGTGCGGCTGGCAGAGGAGAACAAACTGCAAGCGCCTTTAAATAAAGTTTTGGTGGAAATGGTGCACCAGGTAGAAACCGGGCACCGGTTTTTTAGTAAAGAAGAATTGATCCAGAGGACTAAGGAGCTGGTGTAAAAATGGATGAAGTAAAAACCCCCTTCCCGCGGCTAAAACTTACGGTGACCCAGGTAATGGGTGAATGTTACCACGGTTACAAGATCGGGGACGAGATCATTTTAGAAGACTTCACCCACGGGCCCAAGCATTTTTGCCTCGGCCTGGCGCACGCGCTTTTTCCGGTTGCCTACGCCTTAAGCTTCGGCGCAAAATTCGGGTTCCGGGACAACCAGCGTTCGCTTTTGGTGACCTGCCCGGACGGAGGAAAGCTGGAATTTAAAGCCGAAATCCTGGATAAGCAAGGCAAAGTGGAAGCATTGCCGCGCGACCCCAATCATAAGGGGCCTAACCCTAAAAAAATGGTTTTAGAGGTGGTCCAGGCCAAAGGCAAATGCGCTTTTGGCTATAAAGTCGGGGACAAATGGGAAACCCAGGGGTTAAAATGCATCCCGGGATTCTGCGGGGCGGCTTTTCACACCGCTTTCCCGGCGCTGTTCGCCCTGAATTTCGGGGCAAAGTTTTTCTTCATGCCTGATCCGAATTCCATCGATACGGTGACCTGCCCTGATGGTGGCAATATTATTTTTAAAGTCAAAAGAGTAGAGGAGGATAAAACAAAACCCTAAACTCTAAACACGAAACTCTAAACAAACCCAAAACTCTAAATTTAAAACCCAAAACGGCGGTTTAGAAAATTTGAGTTTTGGATTTTGGATTTGTTTAGGATTTAGAATTTAGGATTTTGAGTTTAAATAAATATGGAAAAAAGACGCGTGGTAGTTACGGGGATCGGGGTGATCTCCCCCAACGGCATCGGAAAGAAAAACGCCTGGGAGGGTTTTTCCGGAGGAAAATCTGGTATACGCCGGGTGGACGGCTTTGACGTCTCGGTTTTTAATACTAAAATCGCCGCCGAGGTCAGGGATTTCGATCCTTTTAAACTGGGATTGAGCCATGAAGAGGCGATGCGCATGGACCGTTACGTGCAATTCGGGGTGGCCGCCGGAAAAATGGCGGTTGAAGACAGCAAATTGGATTTCTCTAAAGAGGATCCCGAGCGGATCGGGGTTTGCCTGGCTAATGCCATCTGTGGCACCAAATACATGGAAGAAGAGTTCGCTTTGGTCACCGACGACGGGAAAAAACCGATCAATCCGGCGATGGTCCGCCCGGATTTATATGATGCGGCGATGTTTAATACCCCCTCGATAGAGTTAAGCGCGCGTTTCGGTTTAAAAGGAAGCTGCAATACTATTTCTACCGGCTGCACCGCCGGCACGGATTCATTGGGGTTCGGCCTGGAGAGTATCCAGGACGGGGAGCAGGATGTGATGATCTGCGGCGCGGCAGAAGCTCCGCTTACCCCGATCACCTTCGGGGCTTTTGATGTGGTCAATGTCCTTTCCGTACATAATGATGAACCGCAGAAAGCTTCCCGGCCTTTCGATAATAAGCGGGACGGGTTTGTGCTCGGAGAAGGGGCGGGGATTTTAGTCCTGGAAGAATTAAGCCACGCCTTAAAACGCAACGCTCCGATCTATTGTGAAATTTTAGGTTTCGGCACCAGCTGCAACGCTTTTCATATGACCGACCTTCCTTCGGACGGACGGGCAATGGAAACCTGCATTGCTTTGGCCCTAAAAGATTCCGGGGTCAAGCCCACGGAGATCGATTATATCAATGCCCACGGATCCAGCACCCGGATGAACGATATTTTCGAAACCAATGCTTACAAGGCGATTTTCGGGGATTACGCTTACAAACTGCCGATCAGCTCCCTGAAATCGATGATCGGCCATCCCCTGGCGGCGGCCAATGCCGTGGAGATGACCATTGTTTCGATGATTTTTGAGAAAAACATCCTGCCTCCGACGATAAACCAGGAGGAAAAAGACCCGCAGTGCGATTTGTATTATATTCCGAACCAGGCGATCGCCAAAAAAGTGAATATGATCATGAAAACCTCAAGCGGTTTTTCCGGGATACATTCTTCGATCGTTTTCAAAAGGTACGGTGGATAAGCTGGACCCAGCCCTTCCTTTGGGGGGCGGGTATAATAGATAGATATAAGGTATAGAAAGGAAGAGCTGGGTGGAAAAAATAGCTATAACCGGGATCGGGGTAGTCACCCCTTCAGGAATAGGAAAACGGCAATTCTGGGCGAATATTAAAAGCGGCCGCTCCTTTATTAAAGAAATCACCCGTTTTGACGCCAGCCTTTACCCTTCGCATATCGCCGGGCAGATCGATGACCTGGAAAAATACAGCCATATCTCCGAGCGCCTGCTTAAAAAGATCGACGCCTTTTCGCACATGGCTTTAGTCGCTGCCGAGTCGGCGTTGCAGGATGCCGGGATCGATATTAAGAACGAAGACCCCAATCTGGTGGGAATATTTTTAGGAAACGCCATCGGCGGCTGGCTTTACGCCGAAACCGAATTAAGGGACCTTTATCTGGAAGGCCGGGAGGGGGTTTCTCCTTACATGGCCAGCGCCTGGTTTCCGGCGGCTCCCCAGGGGCAGGTCTCTATTTATTACGGAATTAAAGGATTTAGTAAGACCGTGGTCAGTGACCGGGCCAGCTCCCTGATGGCTTTAGGTTATGCCAGGAAAGTCTTAGCCAAAAATAAATTAAATATGATCTTAGGCGGAGGAATGGAAGCCCCGGTTACTCCTTACGCGCTGTTGTGCTGCAATACTTATGGAACCCTCTCGAAGAATAATCAGGATCCGCAGGGGGCTTACCGGCCTTTTGACTCTAAACGCAGCGGTTTTGTTATCGGGGAGGGAGCCGGGATCGTGGTGATGGAGAACATTGCGCGGGTGCAATCCCGCAACGCCAAGATCTTGGGGCTGATCAGCGGTTACGGCACTTCCTGCGACGGGGTGGACCGGATCAACTGCGCTGCCGACGGAAAAGAGCTGGCGCGGGCGATCAGGATGGCGCTGAATGACGCCGCCGCCAATCCTGAAGAGATCGGTTATATCAGTTTGGACGGATTAGCGGTCGAGCTTTGGGATAATTCCGAGATCAAAGCGCTGGAATCGGTTTTTGGAAACAACCTAAAGAAAATACCCGTCAGCTGCCCTAAATCCATGTTCGGTAATTTATTAGGGGCATCCGGAGCCGTTGATATGATCATTGCCTTAAAGGTGATGGAGTATGGCCTGGTCCCGCCGACATTGAATTTAGACCAGCCGGTTTCAAGCGGGCTGAATTTTGTGGCTAAAGAAGCAAAAGAATATAAGGTAAACAAATCCTTGATTATTTCCCGCGGTAGAGGAGGAATTAATTCAGTGCTGGTGGTTGAGAAAGTATAAAGGGAGGAATTAAATGAAAATCTTATTTGTAATGCCGAAAGTAGGTGCCTGGGCGACCCATGGAATCCACCGTTCTCCAAACCAGCTGTACGCCCATTGGGCGGCTTATGTGCGGGAAAGAGGGTATGAGGATGTCGCGGTTATCGACGGTAAAGCCGACCAGATTCCTATGGAGCAGTTGATCGAGCAGGTCAAAGAGAAAAACCCAGATATTGTCGTGATGGGTGAACAGCTCCACGGTTACGGCGGATACGGGGTGCTGCGGCATTTTAAGGACGCGGCGATCGGGATCAAAAAAGCGCTGCCGAGGACAAAGATCATCCTGGGCGGTTTATGGTATTCGGCGATGCCGGTGCCGACCCTGGAAGAAATTCCCGCGGTTGATTTTGTGGTCATGGGGGAAGAGGAATCATTCGGAGACCTGATCGAGGCGATCGATAAAAATACGCCACTGAAAGATGTGGGCGGGGTCACCAGCCGCATCGACGGGCAGATCGTCATGGGGCCGCATAAGCCGTTGATGGAAGATTTGGACAAGCTTCCTCTTCCGGCCTACGATCTTTTCCCGATGGATAAATATGTCGGGCATACTTATTGGAAGCCGTTCGTGGATATGGTTACTTCCCGCGGCTGCCCTTCCGCCTGTACTTTTTGTTATGAGTGGGACCAGTTTGACCCGCGCTCTCCTTCGGATTTTTTGAAATGGCGCGCTAAATCCCCGGAAAGGGTAATGGAAGAACTTAACCTGCTGCACCGCAAATACGGGGTTAAGGTGGTTGTCATCCAGGATGATAATTTTAATGTCGATCCCAAAAGAGTGCAAAAGTTTTGCGAGTTGAAAAAAGCTTCGAATAACCCGATCAAATGGGTTTCTTTGGGCCGGGCAATCGACTGGGTCAATTGCGAATCCATCCTGCCGTTGATGAAGGAGCAGGGTTTATTTATGGGGGTTTTCGGTATCGAAGTCACCACGCAGTCGGAGTTAAAGAGGATCGCTAAAGGTATTACCATCGACCAGATCAAGCAGACCATCGCCATGTTTAGGAGAAATGACATCGCCATCGTCGCTGACATCATGATGGGGTTTGACTATGATACCGAAGAGATCGTTAAGCAGCGTTTTGAATTTACCGACCAGGTGGATCCGGATGTGTTGTGGGTCGGCTACGTGACCCCCGCCCCGAATTCTCCGATGTGGAGGATCGCTTTAAAGAAACACTGGATCGACCCGAAAAAGGTGGATTTCAGCCAGTGGGATTTTCTGCATCCGGTAATCCCCACGGACCACCTGACTACCGAGGACCTGGGCAGGTTGGGTTCCTGGTGCATGCGCGAGTTTTTCTCCAAGCCCGGAAGGATCAACCGGATCATGGAAAGCAACTTCGATCCTTTGGCCAAGCTCTGTTTCCAGGATGTCATGGCCGGGGTAGGCAAATGGGAAGCCGCCGCGACCAAGGGGGAAGTGCAAATATAACAACAGTAGCGGGTAGATAGCAGTGAGTAGGTAGGGAGGATTAATGGACACTAAAAACAAAGTAAAAGAAGTGCTGGCCAATTTATTAAAAGTAAAAATCGAGGAATTAAAAGACGCCTCTACTTTAATCGACAGCATCGGGGTGGATTCTACGGAAATGGTGGAGTCGGTTATCGCTTTGGAAAAATCTTTCGGGGTCAAGCTTAGCCCCAAAGAGATCACCAAAAACTGCACGATCAACGATATTGTCAGCAATATCGACCAAAAATTAACTAAGTAAGTTTTCCTGTAACCTAAGAAGAAGCTAGGCTGGATAAATAAGGAGAAGGCCGGGTGACCATAATCGATTTGAGCTTACCCATTGATGAGACCGCCTTTGAAGTGCATAAAGTGGCGATCGAAAGGGTAACCCATAAAGCCGGGGTGGAAAAGTTTAACCGGGTGATCATGGGCAAGACCCTTTCCGGTAAGATCAAATACGCGCTGGGAAAGCGGATCATTAAAAAGGAAGAGCTGCCCGACGAAGAATTCCTCTCCCTGGAAATTGTGCACGCCCCGGTGCATGTCGGCACGCACCTGGATTATTCCTTTCATTACGGTTCCCAATCGGAGAACCGCCCTTCTAAAACCGCCGACGAAATCCCCCTGGAATATTGTTTCCAACCGGGGGTTAAGTTGGATATGCGGCATAAAAAACCCAATGAAGTAATTAAAGAGCAGGATATCCGGGAAGCTTTAACCAAAATAAATTACCGGCTTAAACCTTTAGATATTGTTTTACTGCATACCGGCGCCGATAAGCTGTACGGCAAACCGAAATATTTCTCGGATTACCCCGGAGTAGATCCTTCGGCGATAGAATATCTTTTGGAGCAGGGGATAAAAATCTTCGGCGTGGACACGATGGGGATCGACCGGCCCTACCGTTTTATGCTCGCCGAATTCCTCAAAACCAGGGACCCGAAGACTTTTTACCCGGCGCATTTTTTTGGACGCAAAAAAGAATTTATCCATATCGAGAGGCTGGCTAACCTGGAAAAGCTTCCGGATTACGGATTTAAGATCCAATGTTTTCCCATTCGCATCAAAAATACCGGTGCTGCCTGGGCGAGGGTAGTGGCTTTGTTGGATTAATAAAGGAGGTTAAATTGGGACATACCTGTAATTCAATCATTATCAACGCGCCGTACGATTTAGTGTTCAATATTTCCAATGACATCCCGCGCTGGACAGAGTTATTCGGCGCTGAATACAAGAAAGCCGAGATTGTAAAAAAAGAAGACAATAAAATCACCTTCCGGCTTACCGACGATGAGGATAAATCCTGGATTTCCTGGAGGCTGTTATTCAAGGAGAATTATTTTACTTATTCGGAACGCTTCGACCCGAAATTCCCCTTTGAATACATGAAGATCATCTGGCTTTATACTCCCAAGGCCGACGGGATAGAATTAACCTGGATCCAGCATTTTAAAATGGACAGCAAAGCCAAGTTTTCCGATGAGCAGGTGGAGGGTTTCATCAATAAGCATTCCAAGGACAACTTGCTGATCTTTAAGAAAGTAATTGAAGCAGCTAAATAATATTCTACAACACCCGGCGTTTAGTGGAATTACGCCGGTGTGTGTCTCTACGCAAGGAGGATTCAATGAGCACGGATTTAAAAGGACGTGTAGCGATTGTTACCGGAGCCAGCCGCGGTATCGGCAAAGCCTTGGCTTGCACCGCGGCAGGACTGGGAATAAACCTGGTTGTCGGCGCCCGCGGTGAAGGCCCGTTAAAAGAAACAGCGGAGGAGATTGCCGCTAAATATAAAGTCCAGGTATTGCCGGTTCCCTGCGACGTGACCAAGCTTGAAGACTTAGAGAACCTGGTGAATAAAGCCAAGGCAAAGTTCGGCAAGGTGGATATTCTGATCAACTGTGCCGGAGTTTCTTCCCAGTATCCTTTTAACCAGCAGCCGATCGAGGATTTTGAGAAGCTGGCGCACACCAATTACCTGGGTTATGTGCGCCTGATCCGCCTGGTGATCAATGATATGATGGAGCAAAAATACGGGGCAATCATTAATATCGTTTCCGGTTCCACCCTGGTCGACCCGGTCCCGAGAAACTTTATTGTTTACAGCTCTCTGAAAGTGGGGTTGCGCGCTTTTTCCAAAGGATTGTTTTGGGAGCTGCGCGACCACGGGATCAAGGTCACTTCGATCCTGCCGGGAGTGACGGATACGGATTTAACCGGTAAACTTAAAGACATTACCAGCGATACTTCCCGTTTAATGGGGACAGAGGCGATAGAAGACGCGATGCGTTTTGCTTTAACCGTGCCGGCCAATGTCTGCCCTCTGGAGATTTCCGTGATCAATCAGCAAACCCCCTGGACTGCGCCGGTAATTCCGTTTAAACAGCAACACCCGGGTAAATAGGATTACCCGGTGCGCGCCTCTGCGCGGCACCCGGGCAAGTAACAGTAGGTAGAAAAACAAAATATCAGTTAAGGAGAATAAAGATGAAAAAGATAGGATTACTCGCGGCAGTTTTAATTTTAGCGGTAAGCGGGATTTGTTTTGCGGATAATTTTTTACTCGATGATTTTGAGATGGCGGTTTCCGGCGGCGCCGAAGGCACGGTGGATTTTGGTTCCGGCAACGGTTCCAGCTTGCAGGTGACCGCGGCTACCGATATCAAAAATACCGGCAAGCAGTCCTTAAAGGCGGCTTATGACGCGGTGAGTGGCGGTTATATGTATATTGCCCGCGGTTCAGGGCTGGATGCTAAAAATGCTACCTGGACGGTGAAGCCCTCCGAGATCAAGTGGACGGATTACAGCGGGATATCTTTTTATGTTTACGGGACCAACTCCAAGGCTAAAATCGCTTTTGACGTTAAGGATAGCGGCGGAGAGCTGTTCCGTTTTATTACCGAGGATGATACTGCCGGATGGAAAAAGGTCGTAGTGAGCTTTGATAAATTTATCGCCCGCGACGATTGGCAGCCGCAGGATGCGGATAAAAACGGGGTGATCGATTTCCCGGTCAAGAGCTTTCAGTTTGAGCCGCTTCCCGTTTCCAAGGGCACCCTTTATTTTGATACGGTGGAGTTGATCAAGAAGTAAGGCAGTTTTAGGAAAGGCGGAGAGACGATGGATAATCAGGACACCAAGAATTTAAAGAAGCGTTACTTTATCTGGTTGTACAAGACTACCAAAGAAGCTTTTGATAAATTCGAGCGCAAATTTACCCAGACGGATATCGATAAGGATCTTTTGCAGGAGATCGAAAATACGCTTATGGGCGCTTATCTGCCGCATGAAAAAGCGGAGCTGGAAAAGCACGTGAATAATTTCCAGGAGTATATCGCCGCCAAGGAAAAAGCCTGCCTGGAGTTAAAATATAAGGGGCAAAAAACCAACACCGAGTTTATTTTCCTGGATGTAAAGCTTAATGCCATAGAAAAATTGATCGCTAAAGAATTCGGCCGCCGGTTCCTGGCGCAGATCAAGGCGCTTTATGAAAAGGAAATGACCAAGCGCATTTTACGGAGCACCGACCACTAAATGTTGATCGACGCGCATAGCCACTGGCTACCGGAGGAGATAATCTCCAACGCTCATTTTTTCCATAAGGGCTGGGGGGATATCGAAGCCCAGCTTAAGATCATGGATGCCAGCGGCATCCAGCGGGCGGTCTTAAGCTATCCGACCTCAGACGCGCATTTAAAATTAGGGAGCATCAGCCAGGTCGCCCATCTTTATAATGATAATGTCGGCCAAATTTTAAAGAAATATCCGGACCGGTTTATCGGCGCGGCGGTCCTGCCGGTAGATAATTCCATCGATATGTTGGAGGAATTGAATCGGGCGACGGATGAGCTGGGATTTAAGGCGGTGTCTCTGGCTTCCAGTTATAACGGGATTTACCTGGACGATAAGATGTTTCTGCCGGTTTATGAGGAAGCGCAAGGCAAGAACCTGCCGGTTTTCGTGCACTCCCAGATCGTTAACCCGATCGGCTATGAGCGAGTAAAAGACCCGCTGCTTACCCCGGTGATCGAATATGTTTTCGATACGACGATTTCGGCAGGCAGGCTGTTAATGTCGGATATTTTCCGCACCTACCCGAAAGTTAAATTTGTTTTTGCCCATTTCGGCGGGGCGATCTGCTATCTTAAACAGCGTTTCGACGCAACTTATCAGATGCTGCGCAAAATGAATTTTGTTAAGGATCTGCAGGGACTGCCCTCGGATTACTTCAAGAATATTTATGTCGATACCAGCGGAGATACCACTAAAGCCAATTTTTTGCTAAGTTTAGATTTGATGGGGCCAAAACGCATCCTTTGGGGAAGCGACTGGCCGGCAAAGCAGGATGTGGCCGCGGGGATCAAAGCGGTTAACGATTTAGATTTATCCCAGGAAGATAAACAGAACATCCTGGGTGGGAATGCGGGAAAGTTATTTGCTCTTTAGTAAGGTAGACAGTTTATGTAACCTATTGTAAGCAGTCTTGTTTCATAACAAATATTCACGGAGCAACTACTCGTATTTGTTTCAAAAAATTAGTTATTGCATATAGTTACATACACTGTCTACTGTTTTAATGAGTAAGCCTACTAAGTTTATTGAGCTAAAAGAATTATTCCAAACGCTACACGGTCCCAATGGCTGTCTTTGGGATAAGCAGCAAACGCACAAGACACTGCTAAAGTACCTGCGGGAAGAAGTAGATGAATTTATCTTTGCCGTTAAGCAAAACGACCTGGCGAATATGCAGGAGGAGCTGGGCGATATTCTGTTACAGGTAATGTTTCATGCGCAGATCGCCAGTAAAACAGGCAGATTTGATGTGGAGGATGTGATTGATGGGTTAGTGAAGAAATTGAAACGCCGTCACCCGCATGTTTTTGGGAAGGTTAAAGTAAGCTCAGCACGCCAGATCGTCAGGAATTGGGATCAAATTAAGAAACTCGAAAAAAAGCAATTAGCTAAAAAAGTATGATAAAACTATTAAATTTAATTATCGGAGGTTCGATCGGCACAATTGCCCGGTATTTATTAGGGGGTTTTGTTTATCGGTTGGCCGGCACAAGTTTTCCCTACGGAACCCTGGTGGTCAATGTCAGCGGATGTTTTATCCTGGGGTTTTTAGCTACTTTAGCGGATAAAAAGTTTATTCTTGGGCCGGACGCTAAAATTCTATTAATGATCGGGTTTTGCGGTGCGTTCACGACATTCTCGACCTTGATCTTTGAGTCGGATAACCTGCTGAAAAACGGCCAGGCGATGCGCGCGTTCAGCAATGTTTTTGTGAGTGTGGTTTTGGGCCTTATATTATTCAGGATTGGTGGTTTATTAGGAGAAATAATATGAAGATACCCGCGGACGGCAAGCTTTTAAGGATTTTTATCGGGGAGGCTGATAAATGGAACGGCAAGCCGCTTTATGAGGAAATCATTCTTTTGGCCAAAAAAACCGGGTTAGCCGGGGCAACCGCGATCAAAGGGTTTATGGGGTTTGGCTGCAAAAGCCATATGCACACCGCTAATTTATTGCGGCTTTCTGAAGACCTGCCGATCATCATTGAGATTGTGGACAGCGAAGAGAAGATCAATCAGTTCCTGCCGCAGTTAGACAGTATGGTTAAAGAGGGGTTGATCACATTGGAAAAAGCAAACGTCATTATGTACCGGGCGTAACTTAAGGGAGAATTCACATGCAAATGCAGAAAGATGTTCATTTAACGGGAAAAGATTTAACCGCGATGGTGCAGTTAAGGCCTCAGGATGTAGGTAAGTACGCGATCGTGCCCGGCCCCCGGGACCGGCTGGATGTTTTGATGAAAAAGCTGGAAAACCCGATCAAGAATTTTTCTTTTATGGAATACACCATGTACACTGGCACCTTTGAGGGGATTAAGGTCACCGGGATTAACGGCGGGAGATTTTCCACTGACACCTCGATCACCACCGAAGTCATGTGCAACGCGGGGATCCAGAACATTATCCGCGTGGGCACCTGCGGGGCAATGGATGAAAATATTAAGGTGGGGGATTTATTTGTCGTCGATGAAGTGATCCGCGGCGACGGAGTGACCCCGTATTATGTGGATAAGGATTTTAAGACGATCAGCGACAAGAAGATTTCTGATCTTCTCTTCCAGATTGCTAAAGATATGGGTTTAAATGTGCACCGCGGTAAGGCCTGGACTACGGACGCTTTATTGCGGGAGACCCGGGAACTGGTGGAAGGCAAACGTAAGGAAGGCGCCCTGGCCGTGGATATGGTCTCTTCCACGATGCTGACCATTTGCCAGACCTACAATATCAAAGCCGGCTCGATATTAGCGGTAAGTGATAATGTGATTACCGGTGAAATGGGTTTTATGAATCCGCTGTATTATATGGCGGAAGGCAATTTAATTAAAATTGCCCTGGATTTAGTTAAAAAATTAGAAGGAAAGTGACACAATTGGGAATATAAAAACTATGAAATTCTCTCCCTTATTTTGGCCGATACAGTTAAAAGGCAATACGCTTTATATTTTAGATGAAACGAAATTGCCGCAGAAACTTACCTATATAAAGGCCAGGAATTATTTGCAAGCCTGCCGGGCGATCAAAGAAATGAAGACTCGCGCGGTAGGGCAGGTGCTTTTGGTGATGTACACCTTTCTGTTGAGCAAGCGGCAGAAGAAAGATTTAAGCCAGGTCGCCGCGGCGATCAACGCTACCCGGCCGACCCTTTCCTTTAAGTTCCTTACCGATATGGTTTTGGGATGGGAGAAGAGCGGGGCGCCCCTGGAGAAAAGCATTCTGGGATTTTTAGAGATGCTCAAGGCCAAACGCATTGAGCAGGCCAAAGAAACCGCCGGGCTGCTTAGCGACGGGGATGTGATCCTTACTCACTGTAATATCAGCGGCCTGTTGCCCTTGATCGCTCAGATTGCCAAAGAGCAGGGTAAGACAGTCAGCTTTTACGCTACTGAGACCCGGCCTTATCTGCAGGGTTCCCGGCTGACTGCCTGGGAATTGATGCGCGCCGGATTTGAGGTAACGATCATTACGGACAATATGGTGGCGTATTTACTTTCCCTGGGGAAAGTGACTAAAATCATTGTCGGGGCCGACCATTTGACTTTAAACGGGGATATTGCCAATAAGATCGGGACTTATCAGATCGCGGTAGTGGCGAAATATTTTAAAATCCCGTTTTTTGTGATTTGCCCTCCGCCTTCCAGATTGAAAACCGGCCAGGAGATTCAAATCGAGATCCGGCCGGATGATGAGCTAAAAATTTATCAGGGCGTGCGGTTAGCCCCTAAAGAAGTAAAAGCTTATTACCCGGCTTTTGATGTTACGCCGGCGTGTTTAATTACCAAGCATATTCATTTGGGAGTGTAAATGACGGAAAAAGAATTGGGGTTAGAAATTATTCAGGTAGGTAAAAGGCTTTATGAAACAGGGTTGGCGGTAGCTAACTCCGGGAATTTGAGCGGCCGCCTGGATGCGGAAAATATCCTGATCACCGCTACCGGCACGGCTTTAGGGCAATTAAAGGAAGGCGATCTGGTTAAAGTAAATTTATCCGACAGTAAATTTTCCGGGGAAACTAAGCCCAGTTCGGAGCTGCCTTTGCACAGCCTGGTTTATAAAAACTCCGGCGCCAAAGTTGTCGTGCACTGCCATCCGCCGTTAATTAACGGATATTTTGCGGTAGCTAAAAACCTTAAAGCGATGAGTTTCGAGACTAAGTTTTACCTGGGGGAGATCCCGGTGATCCCCCAGGAAACTCCGACGGTAACCGACCCCGCGCCGGTGATCGCCGCTTTAAAAACCAATAACCTGGTGGTGTTGAAGAATCACGGGACGGTGGCGATCGCGGATAAATTTAAAGACGCTTTAGCGGTCACCGAAGCGTTGGAGGAAGCGGTCAAAAGCGCGGCCATCGCCCGGCTGTGGGATAAAGAGGTTTTGGATGAATTGGACGCGGCTTTAAAAAATGATTTAAAACGCGATGAACCGGTTTATACGATGTTCAGCCGGGAGCATATCCAGGCGATCGTGGATATAGTGAACCGGGATGCATTTATCGCCGAAAAAGGCAAAGCGTTGGGGCTGACCGTAAAACTGGCGATCAAGCTGGATGGAAGCGTCAACGTTTTTAAATTTAATTTCGAAGAAGGCAGGATCGCCAGCCTTGATTTTGACGCCGATGCCCCTTTTGTGATCAGCGCGCCGCCTGCAGTTTGGGAGCAGGTATTTTTGGGTAAACTCGATTCTTTTGTGGCGGTGACCCAGGGAAAAATGAAATTAAGCGGTCAATTAGGACAGCTTTCCAAATGGTATGTGCCGTTTACTCGGCTGTTCGCTTTATTTAGAGAAGTAAAAATCAAGGTTTAAGTTCTATGTGAGTTTCGCCTCAGCAGCTGCCTCAAAATTCTCTGGAATTTTGAGGCATTCGGCGAAATTAATTCGCAGACGGCCTGGCGGCCTACAACTTACTCACGCTTTCGCGTTCGTAAGTTGTCTGCTCATTAAGGAGAGGAAATGATTCCCAAATGTCCTTTTTACATAAACGGGCAATTTATTGAAGGCGTGGAAAAACAGAATATTATCAATCCTTCTACCGGCAAAGTGATCGCCGAAGTCTCGATGGCTTCCTTAAAAGACGCGGAGCTGGCGATCTCCAGCGCCCGGGAAGCTTTTGACCAGGGGCCCTGGCCGCAGTTTTCTTTAGCCGAACGCAAAGCATTTATCCGCAAGATCGCCCAGGGGATTTTGGATAACGCCGGGCAGTTAGCGGAACTGGAAACGCAAAATACGGGTAAGCCGATCAAAGAAACCACCTTTATGGATATTCCTTCCGGAGCGGAAACCTTCGATTTTATCGCCAACAACTTTATTGACTACCTTGAAGGCCAGGAGATCAGCGTGCCCAACGCCAAAGCGGAATTGCTGCGCGAGCCGGCGGGGGTGGTGGTTTTAATTGTCCCCTGGAATTATCCGCTTTTGATCGCCTGCTGGAAATTGGCCTTTGCCCTGGCCGCGGGCAACACGGTGATTTTAAAACCTTCCAGCTTGACCCCGCTCACGGTGTTAGAGCTAGGAAAGATCATCCATCAGGCAGGATTACCTGCCGGAGCGGTGAACATCATTAACGGCAGCGGGGCAAAGATCGGCCAGGCATTGTGCGAAGATAAGCGGGTGGACATGATCTCTTTTACCGGCAGCAATGAGGTCGGCCGGCAGATCCTGCAATATTCCGCCAAGAATGTGAAGAAGTTGACTATGGAGCTGGGCGGTAAATCCGCCAGCATCGTGTTTAATGACGCTGATTTAGAAACCGCGGTGAACAGTTCCCTGACCGCTATTTTCCTGAACCAGGGGCAAATGTGCACGGCGATGTCCCGGATCTTTGTGCAGGAGGCAATTTACGACAGCTTCTTGAAAAGTTTCGTCGAAAAATCCAAACGCATAAAATTGGGTTTGGCGGATAACCCGGAGACCCAGATGGGCCCCTTGATCAGCGACGCGCAGCGTAAAAAAGTGATCGCCTACATTGAAAAAGCAAGAACTGAGGGCGGCCAGATAGTTTGCGGCGGGAAGATACCGGAAAGCGCGGAATTAAAGAACGGTTATTTCTTCGAACCCACGGTCTTGGTGGATGTGGGGGCGCATTCTCATATATTCAGAGAGGAAGTTTTCGGGCCGGTGGTTTTGATCCATAAATTCTCCGGTTCCGATGAAGCGGCGACCCTGGCCAATAGCGTGGATTTCGGTTTGGCCGCCTGCATTTGGAGCAAGGACCTTGACCTGGCCCGGGAGCTGGCCGGGAAGTTGAACGCCGGCACGGTTTGGATCAACACTTACGGGATGTTCTTCCACCAGCTTCCTTACGGAGGATTTAAACAAAGCGGTTTCGGCAAAGAGTTGGGCAAGGAAGGCTTCTTAGAATATACGCGCCTGAAGAATATAATTGTGGACCAGTCTGCCGAAGGCAAACCGCTGGTGAATTACTGGTATGGATTTTAATTTGTAAAAGGAGATGGCGGAATGAACATTGTCGAAGTATTAGAAAAATGTGCCCGGGATTATCCGGTTAAGCCGGCGATTATTTTTCGCCAGGAGCAGATTTCTTTTCCGCAGCTAAAAGATAAAGTTTTCGCTTTTGCTCAGGCGCTGCTCAAGCTGGGAGTAAAGCCCGGCGATAAAGTGGCGATCTTTCTTCCCAACTGGCCGGAATATATTTACAGTTATTTGGCCGCCTGGTCGATCGGGGCCTGCAGCGTGCCTCTGGATTTTATGCTCACTGAAGATGAGATCGTTTCCTGCCTCGGTCACTGCGAAGCTAAAATCCTGGTTACTAAACATAAGGCTAATCTTTCTCTGGCGGCACTCAAAACCCGGCTGCCTTTACTGGAAAAGATTATCGCCTGCCAGTCGGAAGATGAAAGCGCTTTAAGTTTTGAAAAATTGCTCGGCACTGAAACTGCCGCGGCCCCGAAAACGCAGACCAAGGATGATGATCTGGCGATAATCTTTTATACCTCCGGGACTACCGGGAAGCCTAAGGGGGTTTTAATTAATTACGCCCAGCTGGATGCTCCTCCCAAATCCATGGCTTTTTTTGTCAATTCCGACCTGGGGCCCAAGGATACCGCTTTATGCGCTTTGCCTTTCTCGCATTTAGGGGGATTGATTTATATCCAGAATACGATTACCTTCGGCCTGACCCTGGTTTTGATGGAGCGGTTTATGCCGCTGGATTTTTTGAAGAATGTCCAGAACTACAAAGTTAATTTTTTCTGGATTGTGCCCTCGATGTATTACGCGCTGCTGCAATTAAAGGAATTTGAGACCTTTGACCTGTCCAGTTTGCGCTGGATCGTCACTTTCGGCGCCTCAAATTCCCCGGAAGCTTTGCGCCGGTTCCAGCAGTTCTGCCCGAAAACCTTTCTGTTAAACGGCTGGGGGCTTACCGAGACTAATGCCCCGACGGTAGTCTTGCCGATGGGGTCAAAAAATATCGAAAGCGTGGGCCGTCCGGCTCCCTGGATCCAGGTGAAGGTGCTTGCGGATGACGGCGGGGAGCTAGCCGCAGGAGGAGTGGGGGAAGTGGCGGTAAAAAGCTGGGTAGTTACGGCGGGGTATTTTAAGGATGAGCCGCTGACCCGCTCGACCATCCGTGACGGCTGGTTTTACACCGGGGATTTAGGCCGCTTTGACGCCGAGGGTTTCCTTTATATCGTGGGCAGGAAAAAAGAGATGATCAAGGTCGGCGGGGAGATCGTTTTTGAGCCGGAGGTGGAGGCGAGCTTGCAAAAACATCCGGATATCGCCGAGGCCGCGGTGATCGGGATCGCGGATAAATTGCGCGGGGAAGTGCCCAAGGCCTTTGTCGTCACCAAAGAAGGGAAAACTGTTTCTACCGAAGACCTGCGTTATTTTCTCCGCCAGCACCTGGCGCATTTTAAGATCCCGCACCAGTTTGAATTCTGTTCCGCCCTTCCGAAGAACCGGGTCGGCAAGATCGATAAAGAAAAACTCAGGGAAAGTTCTTTAAGCGCTTCTTAACTTACGCTATAAACAGTTCCTCGACCTTCATGCAGGATATTAAAGAATTAAGTTTAAAGGAGCTGGAGGATAAATTGTTTTCTCTGGGCAACCCGAAATATTATGCCCGGGATATCTTCCGCTGGATCTATCAGAAAGGCGCCCTTGATTTTAACCGGATAAGCAGTTTGCCGGCAACTTTACGGGAAAAATTATCCGCGGAATTCAGGATCACCGGTTTAACCCTGGCGGATAAGCAGGTTTCTTCCGACCGCACCGTCAAATTCCTTTTTGAGCTGGTGGATAAGAACCGGGTGGAAGCGGTGATTATTCCGGCGCCGGGCAGAGTTACCGGATGCATTTCCTCTCAGGCGGGCTGCAAGTTTGCCTGTAATTTTTGCGCCAGCGGCCTGAAAGGATTTAAGCGTAATTTAAGCGCGGGAGAAATTTTAGAGCAGGTGCTCTATTTAAAGAATGCTTCCGGCGGAAAATTGACTCATATCGTGTTCATGGGCACGGGGGAGCCGCTGGATAATTACGACAATGTGCTCAAGGCGGTGCGGCTGATCAATTCTCCGCAAGGTTTTAATATCGGGGCCCGCAGGATCACTATTTCCACCTGCGGGATAATTCCGGGGATTAAAAGGCTGCAGGATGAGGATTTGCAGATCGAGCTTTCTATTTCCCTGCATTCGGCGCAAGATAAGGTGCGCAGCCGGCTGATGCCGGTGAACAATAAATACCCTCTGGGGGAGTTGATGAAATGCTGCCGGGAATATACCGCTAAAACCAACCGGCAGATCACCTTTGAATATATTCTGATCCGGGACTTAAATGCCGACTTGGCGGCGGCGCAAAGTTTAGCCGCCTGGCTTAAAGATCTAAAATTAGCCAAAATTAATTTAATTCCAGCCAATGCCGTGGCGGAGCTAAAAATCAGCCCGCCGGGCAGGGCGCAGATAAACACATTTAAAACCTATTTGTCCAAAGCGGGTTTAACCGTGACCTTAAGGCGGGAGCGCGGGCAGGATATCAGCGCTGCCTGCGGGCAGCTGCGTTTAAAATATGAAAAAAATTAAATTAAGTTTAATATTCATTTTACCCTTGCTCATCTTCTGCGGCTGCGCTAAGCCGGAGATCCGCAATTTGCATTCTAAGGGGGCAAATATAATCTGTTTCGGGGATAGCATTACCTTCGGTTACGGAGCCAATGAAGGGGAGGATTATCCTACGGGTTTAAGCAAGCTTTTGAGCCGTGAGGTGATCAACGCCGGGGTGGACGGGGATACTACTTTTGACGCCCTGGCCAGGATAGAGGCGGATGTCCTGGATAAGGACCCGCGGATGGTGATCGTGGAGTTTGGCGGCAATGATTTTCTGCAGAAGGTCCCGGAATCCGACACCCTTAAAAATTTAGAACAGATCATCGACCGGATCCAACAAAAGGGAGCGATCGTGGTCCTGGTCGACATCAGCTCGGGATTTTTTATGCAGTCCTACCGGGATAAATATAGAAAATTGGCCGAGGAGAAAAAGACGGTGTTTATCCCTCAGATTTTAAAGAATATTATCACTAACCCGGGAATGAAAAGCGATTTTTTCCATCCCAACGCCCGGGGATATCAAATCATCTCCCAGCGTATTTACAGCGGGGTCTCTCCTTACCTTAAATAAATCTTTCCGGTTTTTAAATTTTAAGATTATTCAACGGGAGTCTTGCCGCAGGTTTTTGTTGGTTAATTGAGATTAAATGGCGGGGTTTTCTCCTTGCTCAGGCCGGATTATACATTGAAGGAGACGCAAGATTGGTATCGCTGGGGAGCAAATAAAAATCGCCTTAACTTAAAAGATAAGGCGATTTTTAATTTAGTGCCGAAGAAGGGAGTTGCCCGCCACTAAAACGTTGGCGGGTCCTTTAGAATTTTGTGCTGGAGGAGGGAGTTGAACCCTCACGGAGTTGCCCCCATCGGTTTTTGAGACCGACGTGTATGCCATTCCACCACTCCAGCGAAATTTAATTGTTCCGGCGAGGTCCGCCAATGTTTGTGGCGGAAACCCTTACGAGGTTGCCCTCATCGGTTTTTGAGACCGACGTGTATGCCATTCCACCACTTCGGCAAATCGATCGTTTATTGCCCGGCCCCGGCTTTAAGAGCGGGAAAGTTAATATAACATTTCACTTTCCGTTTGTCAACGCAGGTTAACGGGGCTTCACCGCTTGGATTTTGGCCAGGAGCGCATTGTATTTATTCAGGAACTCCTGCGAATACGGGGCCAATTTGACCGCTTTATTCAAAAATACAGCCGCTGCTTTTAAATCCCCCGCATTTTCGTAATAACTGCCCGCCAGGTAATATCCCCGCGCGTATTCCGGGAAAAGCCGGATTATTTTTTTGTATATCTCCAAAGTCGTTTTCCGGTCGCCGGACTTCAAAAAGTAATCTGCCAGGGCAGTAAGGGTGGTGGCACTTTCCTGGTCGTAAATAAAGGCCAGGCGCAAATATTGATAAGCCGTTCCCATATCGTTTTGACGTAAATAAATCTTGCCCATTATAGCGTTGGCCTCAGGAGAGCTGGGCAATAACTTCAAAGCTTCCTCGGCCTGAAGCCGAGCTTTCTGGTCGTTACCCAGGGCAAAGAGCAGCTGTGCCAGACGGACGTGGACGCCGGGCAGAACTTTCCCCAGAGGGACTTTCCCCAAATCCGCTTTTTTAATCTCCCACTTATCCAGGTCGATTTTTAAACGCCCGGTAAGTTCCTTGTTTTCCGGAGTGTCCCGGACAAAGATCAAACCGTCCTCATTCAGGTAGACCAATACCCATTTTTTGCTTTGGTAAAGGTAAGTGGCCAGCTCTTCCAGAACGGTTAATCTCTCGCTTAATAATAACGTATTAATCTGGTATTTTTTGAGGAGTTTTTCGATCGTGGACGGATCGGTATAAATGATCCGGTAATAGTCTTCGGAAAACTCCCGGCTGTAAAGTTCCGAGCGCCCGTCGATAAAAACATGATGCTCCGGGTAAAGCCGGTAAATAAGATAAGAACCATGGTTAAAAAAGTTGAATAGATTATCGGGCAATTTATTCAACTTTATAAAATCTGCCGCTTTTTCCGGATAGATAGAAGAGATGCCCAGCAATCTGCTTTTAAAGCGGTGTTGGTCAAAAAGATAATACTGCTCATCAAGGATATTTTTGCTCGCTCCCGCAGCGCACAGGAGCACCAAGGAAATTCCGGTGCATTTAAGGATAAAAAAAAGGTTTCGGGGGAAGTCTCTTCCGGTGAATTGCCGGTAACTTATCCGCGAAAAGTTATCCACGCACGCCAGGCAGGCGATACAGTTAAAAAAGATAATGTTGCGCGAAATATTGAAGGAGATGCCTAAAAGCGCCAGCCAGCAAAGCAAATAGGCGAGGTTGATTTTTTTAAGATTAAGGAGGAAAGAAAAAGAGGATAGGGCCAAAAGCAGATAATAAACGAAGACCCGGTTATACCCTAATTTCCAGGGAGGGAGGAGTTCGAAAATATAGTTATTGAGAATGTTGGGGTGGACCCGGTTTAAAATTATTTTCAGCGGATAAAGCGCCCCCGCTAAACCATTGGGATTGAGCAGGCAGGCCAGCGCGGATAGGCCGAATGCGGCGATTAAATTGCGGAGAGCATTTTTTCCCTCTGGTTCCCCGTTAGACCATTCCCAGGGGAGCCCGCCGCGCCGCTTTAGCCATTCGGCGATAATGAATAAAACGATCAAAAAAAGCCCGAGCATAAAAAATCCGTGACAGTTTACCCAGGCCAGCTGGAGAAGCGGAAGAATAAATACCCATTTATTATTTTTGCGCCTGCTCAGGATAAAAAGATAGGCGCAGAAAAAAAGGACGGAAAAATTTTCCGGGCGGATATTAAACCTTGTCCGTGAGGCAAAGACGGCCAGGGCCAGAACAATTATGCTTAAGGAAAATGTCTCTCTATCCTTGTAAACACAGAGCCACAGTAAAAAAAAGGCCAAAAACATTACCAGGCAGGAGATAGAGATCAGCCGGTCCGGGCCTCCGGATTTAAATCCCTGATAAAAAATTGCCTGGGTCAGCGGTGAGTGGTCGATCCAGGCAATGCCATGGGTAGAGGCTGAATAAAGATCTGCGTGGGGGACGGATTTGTGTTGGACAATATATTCTCCCGTTTTTAGGTGCAGCCAGATATCCGGGTCGATCAGCTCGGCGCTCATGCTTAGCTGAAGGAAGATGAATACGCCGATGAGCGCTCCGGCTCCCATAAAAAATTCGAAAAAACGGCTGATTCTGTTAAAGTCCGGCATTTTTTTTCCTAAATATGTTCCCAGTGAAGTTTTTGTGCGCAGAAGCGGAAGGAGAGAGTGCCGTAAATAACTTTCATGCACTCCGCTCGCTACGCCGCTTGCCGCGGCGTTTAACGCTCGCTTGAGTGCACTTAAATTTTTCCTTAATTAACCCTCTAATGTGTCTTGTTAATTACGCCGGTTTGGGGCGTTGTTCGGAAAATTGTGGTGGTGGCGCCGCACTCACTGCTCGGCTTGTCGCCGCGCTACGTTCGTTGCGGCATCACCAAATTTTTTGCTTGTCGCAAAAATTTGGTGGAGCTGAGGAGGATTGAACTCCTGACCCCTTGCATGCCATGCAAGTGCTCTCCCAGCTGAGCTACAGCCCCAAAAAATTTTTTACGAAAATTTTTGTACTTGCCACTTCCCCGGAGAACTTGTCTCCGGTGCGGTAAGTACGTATAATTAAGGTTTAAAGCTACTTAAAATTGCAATTTAGTGCTTTAAATATATCATCCCCAAAAAGCATTGTCAACTATAACCTTGACCCGGTTATAAATCATGCTAAGATAAAAAGGAAATATTTTATAACCTTTTTAACGCACTATTTTAAAACTATGATCCTGGGAGTACATGTTTCCGGCGCAGGCAAGATCTACCAGACTCTGGATGTCGCCAAGGGGCTGGGCTGCGATACGATGCAAATATTCAGCCGTTCACCGCAGTCCTGGCGCAAAGCAGAGGGTAAAATCGCCCCCGAAGATCTCCAGGAGTTTATCTTAAGGCATAAAAAAACCAAAATCAGCCCGGTTTTTATCCATCTTTCCTATTTGCTTAACCTGGCTTCTCCGGACCCCCGGCTTTACCACGGTTCGATCCAGGCTTTTATCGAGGACCTGCGTGAAGCGGAGGCGCTGGGGGCGGATTTTGTCGTTTCGCACATGGGCAGTCATAAAGAAACCTCGGAAGACGCGGGGATCAAGCGGCTGGTCGCGGCGCTGGATATCATCCTGGAGAAAACCCGGGGGGGCAAAGTCGGGATTCTGCTGGAAAATACTTCCGGTTCCGGCTCCTGGTTAGGTTACCGGTTTTACCACCAGCAAAAGGTGCTTAAGGGCTTAAAGGATAAGGCGCGGGTCGGGTTCTGTTTAGATACCGCGCACGCTTTTTTAGCCGGTTACGACCTGGCGGCTAAAGCCGGGCTGGATAAAATGGTGGAGGAGATCGAGGAAATGGTGGGGCTTAAGCTGTTTAAGCTGATCCACCTTAATGACGCCGCCGGGAAGCTGGGCTGTCATTATGACCGGCATGAACATATCGGCAAAGGCTATATCGGCCTGGCCGGGATGAAAAGGATCATTAACCATCCCGGATTTAAGAATATTCCCATGGTTTTAGAGACACCGAAAACCACCCCGCAGAGCGATAAAGAGAACCTGGCCTTGGTCAGGAAATTACGCAGAGAATAAAATGCTTTATAATTTTAAAGAAACCGAAGAAAAATGGCAAAAGATCTGGCAGGATACCCGCGCCTTCCGCGCGCAGCCTGATCCGCAAAAGAAAAAATACTATTTACTGGAAATGTTCCCCTATCCCTCCGGTAAAATCCATATGGGGCATGTGCGCAATTATACGATCGGGGATGTCGCCGCGCGTTTTAAGACCCTTCAAGGTTACAATGTAATGCACCCGATGGGGTTTGACGCCTTCGGGCAGCCCGCCGAGAACGCCGCGATCAAGAATAACACCAAGCCCGATGACTGGACGCATAAGTGCATCCGGGAAATGGAAACCGAGTTAAAGAAAATGGGTTTTTCTTATGATTGGGAGAGGGAGGTCTCTACCTGCGACAGCAGTTATTATAAATGGAACCAGTGGATATTCTTAAAGATGTTTGAAAGGGGGCTGGCTTACAAAAAGGCTTCCAATGTCAACTGGTGCCCCAGCTGCTCAACCACTTTAGCCAACGAAGAAGTGATCGAGGGGGGCTGCTGGAGATGCCACGCCAAAGTAGAACAAAAAGATTTAGAGCAGTGGTATTTAAAGATTACCGACTATAAAGAAAAACTGCTTTATAATTTGGAGCAGCTTAAATATTGGCCGGAGCGGGTAATTTTTATGCAGCAGAATTGGATTGGCAAGAGCAAAGGAGTGGAGATTTATTTTAAATTAAAGGATAACGGCCGGGTCATCCCCGTTTTTACGACGCGGGCAGATACTATTTTCGGCGCTACTTACATTGTTTTGGCTCCGGAACATCCCCTGGTCAAAGAGTTGATCAAGGGAAAACCGCAGGAGCCGGCGGCTTTAGAATTTATCGCTAAGGTTGCGCAGGAAAGTAAAACCATTCGTTCTTCCTCGGAGGTTAACAAAGAGGGGGTGTTTACCGGAAGTTTCGCGGTCAATCCGGTGAACAATGAAGAACTTCCCATTTGGATCGCCGATTACGTGTTAATGGAATACGGCACCGGAGCGATCATGGCCGTGCCCACCCATGACCAACGCGACTTCCTTTTCGCCAAAGAACATAATTTATCTCTGCGCGTGGTGATCCAGCCCGGGTTGGATGATAATTCCAGGCTTTCCGCTTATGAAATGGCGGAAGCATATGAAGGGGACGGTTATTTGGAAAATTCCGGACAGTTTAACGGGAAAAAAAACTCTCCGGCTAAAGAAGAGATCGCCCTCTGGATGGAAGTAAAAGGTATCGGCAAGATCCAGGAACATTGGCGGCTGCGGGATTGGTTGATCTCCCGGCAGCGCTACTGGGGGACGCCAATCCCCATAATTTATTGCCCGGAGTGCGGCCCGGTGCCGGTAAACGAGAAAGATCTGCCGGTGGAGTTACCCAAAGACGCGCCTTTTACCGGGGAGGGGGGCAGCCCGCTGGCCAAGGTCAAGGAGTTTGTCGAAGCAGCCTGCCCTAAATGCGGTAAAAATGCCAGGCGGGAGACCGATACCATGGCTACTTTCTTCGATTCTTCCTGGTATTTTTTAAGGTTCTGCTCCCCGCAATTTAACGCGGCGCCTTTTGATCTTAAAGAAGCAAAATACTGGATGCCGGTAGATCAGTATATCGGAGGGATCGAGCACGCGATTTTGCATCTTTTGTATTCCCGGTTTTTTACCAAATTTTTTCAGGATTTAGAAATGGTGGATTTTAACGAGCCCTTCGAAAGGCTGCTGACGCAGGGGATGGTGCTTAAAGACGGGGAGGTAATGTCTAAATCCCGGGGAAACATCGTTGATCCGGATTCGATGATCAAAAATTACGGGGCGGATTCCCTGCGGCTGTTTATCCTGTTTGCCGCTCCTCCGGAAACGGAGCTGGAGTGGGATGAGCGCGGGCTGGAAGGGGCTTTTAAATTTTTAAACCGGGTATGGAGGATCCAGGATAACCTTAAAGATAAGGCCGACCCGCAGGTTTTAAAGCATTTGCATCGAACGATCAAAAAAGTAAGCCAGGATTTCGGGGAATTTAAATTTAATACCGCGATCGCCTCTTTCATGGAATTGACCAATGCCATTTACCAGCTGGGCGCCGATAAAGAGGTGTTTTCCAAATTAGTGGTCATGCTTAGCCCGATCGTCCCGCATTTTTCCGAGGAGCTTTGGCAGATTTTGGGGAACCAGGGAAGCGTGTTTAAGGCTTCCTGGCCGCAATATGACCCGCAGCTGCTGGTCGAAGAGACGATAGAACTGCCGATCCAGGTTAACGGTAAGTTACGCAGCAAGATCGCGGTTGCCCGGGATATTTCCGAGGAAAAATTAAAAGCGCTGGTATTGGCCGATCAGAAAGTGGTTCCCTGGTTGGAAGGAAAAACCCCGAAGAAATTTATTATTGTCCCGCAGAAACTGGTGAATATCGTTATTTAATCCCGCCGCCCAGAACATCCTTAATATCAAAAAGCAGTCTGGTATAATCGATAGGTTTTTCGACGTAGACGGTAATCCCGCTTTTGGCGGCGATATGTTTGTCCACCTCTTCGTGTTTCAGGGAGGCGGCGATGATCGGCGTATCCGCGAATTCAGGCAGCGCCTTGATCTCCTGGGCGACTTTAAATCCGCTTTCATCCGGTAAAACCAGGTCCAGCAGCACGCAATCCGGTTTTTCCGCTTTTAACTTTTCCATTCCTTCTTTAGCGCAATAGGCAACCACTACCGTATAACCCGCCGCCAGCAGTTCTTCCTTGCTTTTCTTGGCGATATTGTAGTCGTCATCGATTACCAGGATTTTTTTGCCCATAAAGAAAGTATACACTAAAACCCCGGTGATTACAATTTAAGGGGGAAGGGACTTTTTTAAGTTAGATTTATCCTTACTGTGCGTCTATTTAAGTGAGGGGGCAAGATTGTTTAATTTTACACCGGAAGAGAAAAGGGTTATTTTGTTTCTTTTGGCTTTGAGTTTTTGCGGCCTGCTTTTGAACAGCCTGGCCAAGATCAACAGCCGGATAGAAAAAATAGTGTACCCGGAGGTAGGGCCGGTTAAGTTGGAGCTGAATAAAGCGGACTTCTCCCAATTGGTTTCCTGCGGGCAGCTCTCCACGGAGCTGGCGCGGCGTATTTTAGAGCAGCGCGGTTTGCGCGGAAGTTTCAGCAGTTTAGAGGAGTTGAAGGAAATTAAAGGGATCAAAGAGAAGCGGCTCGAGAAGCTTAAAGAATTTTTCTTTATTGAGTAATGAAATTGGCCGGTTTATGCGCGGTTTTTTGTGCGGGGATCATTACCGCGGCCAAGACCGCGATACCCTTTCCCGTTTTTTGCCTGGGAACGCTTTTGTTCCTGCTTCCGGCTCTTTTTATAAAGCAAAATATAAAATTCAGCTTTTTTGTTCTCTGCCTCGGATTTTTCCTGGGGGTATGCCTGATCAGGAACTCTCAATTCTTGCCGCCTGATCATATCACCCATTTAACCGGCGATCGGGGCGCTAATGTTTCCCTGAGGGGGGTGGTGGATAATGACCCTGCCTGCCGGGGCTTAAAAACAGCTTTCATTTTCCGGATCGAGCAGGTTTCCCTGGGTTCTTTTTGGCAGCGGGGGTGCGGGAAAATCCTGGTCAGGATCAACGGAAAAGGAAGTTTTGCTTACGGGGACAGGCTTTTATTGCAAGGAAAATTGTCTCTCCCGCTTTCTTTTCCCGGAGGGTTTGATTACCAAAGTTATTTGAAGCACCAGGACATTTATTTTATTTTTCGGGCGGGAGAAAAAAGCGGGATAATCAAACTGCTGGCGAAAAATGCCGGCAATCCTTTAAAAGCGTTCTCCCTGGCGGCAAAACACCGGTTAAGCGCAGTGATCAAGGGTAATTTATCCGTCTTTTCGGCAGGAGTGATGAATGCCCTTATCTTGGGTGACCGGCAGGATCTGCCTCCTTATTTTACGGAGATGCTGATGAAGCTGGGGACCATTCATATTATCGCCATCTCCGGTTTTAACGTGGGCATCGTGGCTTTTGTAATTTTGCTTTTTTTAAAAATAATGAAACTGCGCCGCAAGCCGCGGTACATTTTTACGCTGCTTCTTTTGATCGTTTATTGCCTGCTTACCGGTTCCAGCGCCCCGGTCGTGCGGGCAACCCTGATGGCGGCCATTTTTCTCGGAGCTTATTTTTGCCGCAGGCAAGTGGATATCGGCCATTCTCTTTCTATCGCCGTAATCTTTATCCTGGCTTTTAATCCCTGGCAGATTTTTGAGATCAGTTTCCAGCTTTCATTTTTAAGCCTGCTTTCCATTGTCTGTCTGGCTCCTAAAATTCAGGCGGTATTCCCGGAAAGACTGGTTAAAAACCCCCGGACGAATTTCCTGATTTTGACCTTCTCTGCCTCGGGGGCGGCCTGGATCGGGCTTTTGCCTCTGGTGGCTTATTATTTTAATACTTTTTCCGCGCTTACCGTAATGGCCAATATGATCATTGTTCCTTATTCGGCGCTGGTCACGGCTACGGGTTTTAGTTTTGCGCTCATCGGGGCTTTCTTTCCCCAATCGGCTCCGGTACTGGCCTCGGCCAATGAGTTGCTTATCCGGGTTTTGTTTAAGATCCATTCATTGTTTATTATTATTCCCGGAGCTTATTTTAAATTACCCGAGGTACCGCTCATTTATGTTTATTTTTATTATGTCCTGTTGATATTGATCACTAATTTTTCTGCAATAAGGGGATTTATTCTAAACCGGGAGGCGCATCCTTTGTTTTAACCGGAGGGTAATAAGGCCAGCGTCACCTAGTCAGGTATGCACCCCGCGCCTAGAGGAGGGCGCGGGTGTACTTCCTCCTGAAGTAGAAATAAGTCAATTAAAAGCGTAACTCGACAATTTACATTTCCCCTGATCCCGCTAAAATATATCTGGTTGAAGGAATCGCCTGGGCATGGAGACAACATAGAAGGGTGCGAAAAAAGTCATGGGGGTTTTATGAAACGGGTCAGAAAAACAAAGAAACAGGGTTTAAAAAAATCTTTACCAAAGGTTCGGCTCAAGCTGAAAAAGCTAAAAAAAAGAACGCCTAAACTTACCGCCGGAAAGCCAAAGAAGGTTTTAAGAAGGAGATCCGGAAGTATTCCGTTACCAAAAGAGCAGGTGGAGATCCCGGAGCCCAAGATCAAGCAAGAAGAAGCATCTTTTGAAAACAAAATGATTCCTGCCGGCCTGTTTAATCTTAATGAGGAATTGCCGCGGGATTACGGCAAGGACCGGATAGTGATTTTAACCCGCGACCCCCGCTGGCTTTACGCTTATTGGGAATTAAGCGGGCAGCTTGCCGGAAATTTAAGCGAGGCCCCCAGAATACTGCGCGTATATGATGTGAGTGAAATTGCTTTTGACGGCAGCAACGCCCATTCATTTTTTGATCTGGAGATACCTGCGGAAGCGGACAGTTGGTATATCGATACCCGCCAACCGGGGCGGAGCTGGTGCGTAGAGCTGGGAATAAAAAAGGACGGTAAATTTATCCCCTTCCTGCGCTCAAACATCGTCTCGACGCCTTTAGACGGGCCATCGGGGGTCAGTGATGAGGAGTGGATGGTCCCGGAAATGACCTTTGCCCGGCTTTATGGTATGGGGCTGGGTTTCGGCCAGACTTCTCCGATAGGGGCGGGCTGGCAAAATAAAATAAAACGCGAACTTTTTTCCGGGATCAGTTCTCCGGGCGCTTCATTGATCTCCAGCCCCGGCAAGCGTCCGTTGAAGAAAAACGCGGGATCATTCCCACCGGCATAAATCCAGCTTATCCCCCTCAATCAAGCCTTTTTAAGTTTTGCTTCCCAACGCTTTGCAAAAAACTGCCTTTGACAAATTAAGCCGGCTATGGTAGATTTATAATATTATGAAGCGCATAATCTTAAGTTTGTTAATAATTTTCTCCCTGTCTGTTACCCCGGCCCACGCTTATTGGATCTGGACCCCTAAAACAGGAAAATGGGTGAATCCCAAGACCCTGCCCAAAGATAACCCCAAGGATCAGTTTGCTTATGCCAAAGTTATTTTAGATAACGGCAAATACGAAGACGCCAAAAAGGAATTCCAGAAACTGCTTAAAACTTACCCTAAATCCGCCGAGGCGGCCGAAAGCCAGTATTACCTGGGGCAGATCGAAGAAAGGCAGGGTAAGTTATATGAGGCTTTTCAGGCCTACCAGAAGGTGGTGGACAAGTATCCTTTCAGCGAACGCATCCAGGAGATCATCGAGCTGGAATATAAAATCGCGGAAAAGTTCATGGGAGGAGAAAAACGCAAAACCATGGGGGTAGCCTTACCGGTAGAAAATCCGGCGATCGAAATATTCGGCAAGGTGGTGGAGAACTCTACTTACGGCCCCCTGGCCCCGAAGGCGCAGTATAAGTTGGGGCTGGTTTTAAAAGGATTGATGCGCTATTACGAGGCGGAAGAAGAATTCAATAAGGTGGTTTCCCGCTATCCGGACAGCGAATGGGCGGCCGCCGCCAAATTCCAGATCGCTTCCTGCCGGGCAGGTTTATCCAAAGGGTTTGCTTATGACCAGGGTTCGGCGCAGGAGGCCAAAGAAAAGTTCGAACAATTCGTGAAGGAGCATCCGGATGCCGTGCTTTCCCTGGATGCGGAAAAAAATATCGGGCAAATCCAGGATAAAGAGGCGGAGGCCAGCTACAATATCGCGGTTTTTTACGAAAAACAGAAGGCTTGGGATGCGGCCAAAATTTACTATAATACTATAATCAGCGATTACCCCCACACCGCCTGGGCGCCGAAAGCCGCGGCTAAATTGCAGATGATGGAGCAGACAAATGAAAAAAAATAAGCTGATTTTATTCTTAAGTTTATGTTTATTATCCGCCGGGCTGTCCGGCTGCAATTATACCACCCGTTCGATGCTTTACGGAAATTACAACACGATTTATGTGGAACCTTTTGTCAATAAAGTAGATATCACCCAGGAAACTTTTTCGGCGAATAAGTACCGGATTTACCGGCCGATGCTGGAAACCGATATCACCAAAAAAGTGATTAACCGGTATCTTTTCGACGGCAATCTTAGGCCGGCTAAGCAGACGGACGCAGACCTGATCCTGAAGGGGGAATTGATCGAATACCGCAAAGATCCTTTAAGTTATACCGCCAATACGGATAATGTCACGGAATACCGGATCAATATTTATGTGAATCTAAGCCTTTGGGACACCAAGACCAATAAAATGCTTTGGCAGGAAAATAACTTTAACGGTAACTACTCTTTTTTTACCGCTGAAACTGTCAATAGCGCCAATGTCAAAGTTCCCGAGGCTACCGCGGTGAATAACGCCGTAGAGGATCTGGCCCGCCGGATCGTGGAACGCACGGTTGAACAATGGTAGAATGGTTTACCCCTCCGCAAATACAAAAACCGCAGCGCAGCAGGCCGCTTCCCCCGGAGTTTACCTTTTTGCCGGACAGGATTTTTCCGCCAAAGAAGCCCAGCTTAAAAAGATAAAACAGGAGTTCCTCTCCCAATCGCTGCAGGATTTTAACCAGGATACCCTGTACGCCAAAGAAATAAAATTAAAGGACATCCAGGAAAAATTTCTCTGCCTGCCGTTAAAAAACGCCAAGCGCATTATCGTGATCAAGGAAGCGCAGCTGCTTGAGGAAAGCTGCCGGGAGTTTCTTTTGGCTTTTGCCAAAAAGCCTTCCCCGCAGCTGGTCCTGGTCCTGGATTTTGCGCAGTATGACCATAAAGACGAATTTTTGAAAAAAATCTCAGCTTTTGCCCAGATCCTGCGTTTTAAGGAAACGGTTGATCCGGATACCTTTACCTTAAACCGGCAGATTGAGCTGAAAAAAGCAGACCAGGCTTTGCAGCTGCTGAATCAACTGTTGCGTAACGGAGAGGCTCCGGAGCGTATTTTAGGCGGGTTGCGTTATGCCTGGGAAAGGCAGGGGGTCCAGGGGTTAAGCGCCCAGAAGAAGCTCAGGCTGCTTTTATCCTGTGATCTGGAAATAAAAACAGGCAGGCTGAAGCCTGCCTTTGCTTTGGAAAAATTGATCGTGAGTTTATGCGGTATGGCCGGTTAGAAAGATCCCCGGCTAAAGCGGTTTTATTTTTTGGCGGGTGAATTTAAACGGCGCATCAAGCGTGATTTCCTGCGGTTAGCGGTAGCCGGATGGATAATATTCTTCTTGGCGGCTTTATCCAGCTGGGAAAAAACCTTGGTAATGAATGTTTTTGCTTCGGCGGTATCTTTAACCAGCAATTCCTGGAATTTTTTGATCGTTTTTTTGAGCTGTCCTTTTACCTTAAGATTGCGGGTATGTTTTCTTTTATTTACGCGGTTGCTTTTTAACGATGTTCTGCGTCTAGGCATTTATTTCTCCTTAGGGTGTAGCGGTTTTGCGATTTTTGGTTTAATTTGCTTCTTTAAAGGAGCGCAAGCGCGCACCGCCCTTAAAAGAGGCTTAATGAGTTATTATTATTAGCATAATTAATACCCTATGTCAATAAACAAATATTCCCCGGTAAGCCATAATAAGTCGGTCGCCCGCTCCGCCACGATCATCAGCCTGGCGACCCTGGTTTCCCGCATTTTGGGTTTTATCCGGGATGTGATCATTGCCCGCCTGTTCGGGGTGTATGTCCATGCCCAGGCTTTTGTCATCGCTTTCCGCATCCCCAACCTTTTCCGCGATATAGTCGGAGAGGGGGCTTCTAACGCGGCGATTGTGCCGGTTTTAAGCGAATACAGCCATAAACGCTCCAAAGAAGAATTTTGGGAGCTGGCCAATGTTTTGCTTAACCTTTTGGCGGTGGTCTTAAGCGCGATCACTATCCTGGGCATTATTTTTTCTCCCCTGATCGTGCGCTTGATCGCTCCGGGGTTCATCGCTTCTCCGGATAAACTGAGGGAAACGATCAACCTGAACCGGATAATTTTTCCTTATATCCTGCTGGTTGGTTTGGCGGCTTACGCGATGGCCGTGCTCAACTCTCTGAAAAGTTTCGCGGTTTCCGCGTTCTCCCCCTGCTTGTTGAATATTTCCATCATTATCGGAGCCTTGCTTTTGGGGGAAGGCACCGCCGGCCTGGCTACCGGAGTTTTATTGGGAGGGGTCTTACAGTTGGCGGTGCAGCTGCCGGCTTTATCCAAAAAAGGCTTCCGCCCGAAATTTAAGCTGATGTTTAACCACCCGGGGGTGATCCAGGTTAAAAATCTGCTCCTGCCGCGCCTGGTCAGCTCCAGTATTTACCAATTGAATAATTTTGTGGATTCCATTTTCGGTTCCCTGGCGGCGATCGTCGGAGACGGCGGGGTAGCGGTGCTTTATTTTTCTTACCGGCTCATCCAGTTTCCGATCGGGATCTTCAGCAATGCCGTTGCCCAGGCGATCCTGCCGACATTTTCTACCCAGGTACTTGAAGAAAACCGGGATAATCTTAAAGCTACCCTTTCCTGGGGATTGCGCGCCGTATTTTTTGTGATGCTGCCGGCCACGGCTTTGTTCATGGTTTTAGCCGGTCCGCTGGTTTCTTCCCTTTTCGGCGGCGGCAAGTTTGATTCCAGCTCGAGCTTATTGACCAGCAACGCGCTTTTTTTCTACAGCATCGGTTTAACCGCTTACGGAGGGACGAAGATCCTCCAATCCTGTTTTTTTGCCCTTAAAGATACGGTCACCCCCACAAAAATGGCCGGACTGGCCTTATTAATGAATATAGTTTTTTGCGCGGCATTGATGTTCCCCTTAAAGATCGGAGGATTGGCTTTGGCTACTTCCTTATCGGGCATAATCTCCTTTCTGTTTTTATTTTTAAAACTGCGCGCGCGCCTGGGTGGTTTTGGAGGGCGCAGGATAGTGAGCTCATTTTTACGGATCCTGGCCGCTTCTTTATGCATGGCCGCGGCATGTTTTCTGGTGAACCGGGAGCTGAATTTCGCCTGGGCGGTATTCTGTGCCGGGTTGTCCTACATTCTTTTCTGTTTTCTTTTTAAAGTGGCGGAGCTTGCCGAAATTCTACATTGGTTGACCGCAGGAAGATTAAAACCTAAGCCATGGAGCAACAGCATAAACTAAAAGAAAAGATCTTAGCGGCTCCGGATTCCCCGGGGGTTTACCTGATGCGCGACCGGGCGGGGGAGGTGCTTTATGTGGGTAAAGCTAACTCCCTGAAAAAGCGGCTGGCCAGTTATTTGGGCAAGGATTTAGCCACTAAAACCATGGCTTTAATGCTTAAGGCGGCCGGGGTGGAATTCAGGTTGACTCCCAATGAAATGATGGCCTTATTATTGGAGAGCCAGCTTATCCACGAACTTAAGCCGAAATATAATATTTCGCTCAAAGACGACAAAAGCTTTCCGTTAGTGGAGATTTCCGGGGAAGAGTTCCCGGCGGTGCGCATCACCCGGAAAAAAGATAACCCGTTGAGCCGCTATTTGGGGCCATACACCAACGCCAAGCTTTTAAAAAATGTGCTTAAAATAATCCGGCTTAATTTTGCCTACCGTTCCTGCCGGAAGCTGCCCAAACAAAGCTGTATCTATTACCGGATCGATCTTTGCCCGGGGCCCTGCGCCGGAAAGATCAGCGCTGCCGAGTACCAGCGCAATATCGGTGATATTACGCTGATCCTCGAGGGCAAAGCGGATTTATTGATTAAGAAGCTGACCCGGTCCATGCAGGAAAGCGCCGCGCAGGGGGATTTTGAGGCGGCCGCCAGGAAGCGGGACCAGATTACCGCCCTCTCCGGAATATCCGCCCGCCCGGATGATTCCAGCTATAAGGATGCGTTAAACGATTTAAAAGACTCCCTGAATTTAAAGAAACTTCCCGCCCGGATCGAAGGTTTTGACATCTCCAATCTGTCGGGTAAACAGGCGGTGGGTTCCATGGTCAGTTTCTATAACGGCCAGCCGGATAAGAATAATTATCGCAGGTTTCGGATCAAAACTTTTGCCGGGATCGACGATTATAAAATGCTTGCCGAAGTTATCCGCCGGCGCTATACTCGACTATTGCGGGAGAAAACCGGCCTGCCGGACCTTGTTTTGATCGACGGAGGCAAAGGCCACCTTTTGACCGCGGCAGGGGAATTGGCTTCTCTTGAGGTGTCCATCCCCCTGGTCAGCATCGCCAAAGAAAAAGAGAATATTTATTGTTTGCGGGAAGCAAAGGCGCGCTTGATCCCGCTGTCTGACGGGCCGGCATTGAATTTGATCCGCCGGGTGCGCGATGAAGCGCACCGGTTTGCTTTGGCCTACCATCATTTATTGCGCAGGAAATCCTTAATTTATAAATGAAAAAACGCATCCGCAGCGGCAAGTTAAAACAAAAAGAACCCCGGGCGCAGCTGTTCCCTACGGATTTTGCGGCCAGGGTTTACCGGGCAGCTTTATGTATTCCGCTGGGAGAGGTGCGTAGTTATAAGTGGGTGGCCGCCAAAGCCGGTTCTGCGGGCGCCTGCAGGGCGGTCGGCCAGATCTTAAAACGCAACCCTTACCCCCTGATCATCCCCTGCCACCGGGTGATCAACAGCGATCAAAAACCGGGAGGATATGTTTTTGGCCGGCAGCGTAAAAAATCCCTGTTGGCGTTAGAGAAAGAGATAGCCCGATGTATAATTTCCAAAAAATAAGAGGCTGCTTATTCTATTTAAGCCTGTTTTTATTCTGCGCCGGGCTTCCGTTTATCCTTTCTTTTGCCCTGGGGTATAAATTCAATACCCGCACCTTTAAATTCGTAAAAACCGGGATCATCTGGGTAAAGACCCAGCCGCCGGGAGCGACAATTTTTCTTAACGGCAGACTCTTTCCCGAAAAAAGCCCCGCCAGCATGCAGGAACTGCTTCCCGGCACCTATAAAATTGCCTTGGAGCTGGAACAGCATTACCCCTGGAACGCCGAGATAGAGGTGGAAGCGGGCAAGGTCAGCCGGGTGGATAAGGTCATTCTTTTTCCGGTACGTCCCAGCCTGCAGCAGTTAAACCAGGAAAAATTCTCTTCTTTTCACCTGGATAATGAGAAAAAAGTAATTTACTACCTGGACCAGGATAAGAAAACCGTCTACCGGTCGAACCTGGACGGGAGCAATTTCGAGGATGTGGCCGGGCTGCCGGATAAGATCGATCCGGTGACCGGATGGGATGTTTCCCCGGATAAAAGTAAAATTTTTGTTTATAATCAGCATCGGCTGGCGATAATTCTTTTCGACCAGCAGAATGACGCGGACTTCTCCTCTTCCGTGTTTGCCACGGAGTACCCCCAGGAAAGGATAAGCGAGGTTTTCTGGCATTCGGATAGTTACCATTTGGTGGTGTTGACCGATAAACACGTGCAGGTGATCGAGAGCCGCCGCGGCTCTTTACCGGTAAACCTGGTGGATTTAGTCCGGGGCCGTCCGGAGGCGTTTTACGACATAAAAGAGGATATCCTGTATTTCAGCGACAGCCAGAAAAGCCCCGACGGAAGTGTTTACAATAACTTGTATAAGCTGGAATTAAGGAGCGACCTTTTTTTATTGGAAAAGCTGATCACTCAGCCTTTTGGCGCGGCGAAGCCGGCGCAAAAGGAGGGATCCGGTGAATAAGGGGATATTTTTAAAGCGCACCCTTGAAATTATCCCCGGGGGATTATCCTGGGGAATCATTATCGGATTGATCTTTTTGTCTTTTTTGCATCCGGTAGCCAGCGCCGTGATCATTATTTCTTTTGACTTTTACTGGATCGTGCGCACGGTTTATTTAACCACTCTTTTGGTGATGGCCCACCAGCGTCTTTTCCGGCAGAAGGGGAAGGATTGGCTGGGGCTTTGCCGGGAGTTGCCTTCAGAGCGGGGGTTTGCGCGGTTATACCAGGTGGTGCTCTTTCCGGTTTATAATGAGGGGCTGGAGGTCTTGCGTCCTTCGCTGGAAGCTTTGTCCGCCAGCCATTATCCCAAAGAAAGAATTATCGTGATCATGGCTTTTGAGGAACGGAATGCTTTGGCGCACGATAACGCTCTGATCCTGGAAGAAGAATTCCGCGGCAGGTTCGGCGCCTATCTTTCTACCTTCCACCCCGACGGATTACCCGGGGAAAGCCGGACCAAGGGGGCCAATGCTACCTGGGGAGCAAAAGCAGCCAGGAAACTATTAGACAGCCGCGCGATCGCTTATGAGCAGGTGGTCATCTCCTGTTTTGACGCCGACACCTGCGTGGAAATAGAATACTTCGGCTGCCTGAGTTATCATTTTCTTATTTCCGCCAAGCCGCACCAGGCCAGTTACCAGCCGATGCCGGTTTACAATAACAATATCTGGCAGGCGCCTTCCCTGGCCAGGCTGATCGAAGTGAGCAGCTCATTCTGCCAGATGATCGAAAGCATGCGCCTGGAAAAGTTCGTTACCTTTTCCAGCCACAGCATGAGTTTTAAGACCCTGGTGGCAATCGATTATTGGCCGACGAATATGATTTCGGATGATTCGGTTATTTATTGGAAAGGGTATTTGCACTATAACGGGGATTACCGGGTCGTCCCGCTGTATGTCACCGTTTCCCTGGATGCGGCTTATTCCAGCAACCTCTGGCGCACGATCGCGGTGCAGTATAAACAGAAAAGAAGGTGGGCCTGGGGGGTAGAGAATTTTCCTTTTGTCGTCAGCGGTTTTATAAAAAACAATAAAATCCCCCTGGTGAGTAAAATAAGGCGGTCCTTCCATCTGCTGGAAAGCCATGTCACCTGGGCGGTTTGGGCGGTAATCCTGGTCTTTATCGGCCCGTTGCCCATATTTTTCGGAGGGGCTTTCTTCAGCCAGATGTCGATCGCTTATAATCTGCCCAAGATCACCGGCCTATTGTTCCGGTTTACCCTTTTGACCAGCCTGACCTGGGTATTCTTAAGCTGGACCATTCTGCCTCCCCGGCCGAAAGGGACCAGCTGGTTAAAGCAGGGGCTTTTAATTATCGAATGGATCTTTGTACCGTTTATTATTTTGATTGTCGGTTCCGCTCCGGCAATCGACGCCCAGACCAGGCTGATGCTGGCCCGGTATATGGAATTTAATCCTACGTTAAAAGGCAATAAAGTGTTATAATAAAAAAAATTATTTTAGCAGGTTAACGGTCTCCTCAATTACATTATTCCGGAGGAAAGATGGATATTAAAAAATTAATGCAGGAAATGGTCTCCCGGGAAGCTTCCGACCTTTTTTTTCGCGCCGGAGGCACACCGCGTTTACGCATCGCCGGAAAAGTGGTGGCGATGGATACCCGGGTGTTGAGCATTGAAGATGTGATGTTTGCCACGGAACAATTGGCCAACAGTAAACAGCTTGAGGTTTTCCGCAGCAAGATGGATGTGGATTTTGCGGTATACCTGGCCGAATTTAACCGCCGTTTCCGTGTAAGCATCTTCACCCAGAGGAACTGGCCGTCGATTGTTATCCGCAACGTGCGCAACAAGATCTCTTCTTTTGAAGAGCTCAATCTTCCCGCGGAGATTCTGCAGAAACTTGCCATGGAGACCCGTGGGCTGGTGCTGCTGACCGGAAGCATGGGCAGCGGAAAATCCACGACCATTGCCAGCATGATCGAGTATATAAACGCTAACGCCAGGAAACACATCTTAGCCATCGAAGAGCCGATCGAATTTACCTTTGAGGATAAGCAGTCGATCATTAACCAGCGTGAGCTGGGTATCGACGTGTCCACCTATCCGGTAGCGCTGCGCGCTTTTACTTTGCAAAGCCCTGACGTCATGTTTATCGGCAATATCCGCGATTATGATACGGTTTCGGCGGCGATGGCGGCCGCGGAAACCGGGGTTTTAGTCTTAAGTACCCTGCATACGATCAACGCCTCCCAGACCGTGGAAAGGCTGATCAATCTTTTTCCTCCCCACCAGCATCAGGAGGTAAGCAACCAGCTGGCCTCGCTTTTAAAAGGGGTAATTTCTTTGCGTCTGGTCCCGGCCAAGGACGGAGTGGGCCGGGTCCCCGCTTATGAAGTGATGCTTTTGACCTCGACCATCAGCCGGTTGATCCGCGAAGGTAAAATTTGGGAGATCCCCCATTTTATCGACGACGGCACGGTGTTCGGCATGCAATCGTTTAATCAATCCCTGGTAAGACTGGTGCAGGAAGGCAAGGTGGCTTTGGAGGATGCCGCGGCAGCCGCTGACAGCCGCGAGGAGTTTATGCTGGCTTACCGGGGCATCAAAAAGCCGTAAGGACATTCCAAACATTTTAAAACCTTAGGAGATTAATCCATGCTTGAAGAAATCGAAACGCAAATTGCCCAGATCGGCGTCCGGATGGAAAACCTCAGAGGTTATCTTTGACGTTGCCCGCAAAAGGCAAAAGATCGATGTTTTAAACCAGGAAATGTCGGAAGAGGGGTTTTGGAATAATTCCGAAAAATCCACCCGCATCGTTAAGGAATTAAAAAATCTTAAAGTTACCGTAGAGCCCTGGGAAGCGGCTTACAAAAAATATCAGGAGCTGGCCGAGCTGGTCCCGCTGGTTAAAGAAAGCGATGAGGAGCTGGTTGCGGATATAAAACGCACCGCCGCCACCCTTATCGGGGTGATCGATAAATTAGAATTTCAGGTGCTTTTGGGCGGGCCGTTCGACAAGAACAGCGTGATCTTAAGCATTAATTCCGGGGCCGGGGGGACGGAATCCTGCGATTGGGCGGGAATGCTTTTAAGGATGTACAGCCGTTTCGGCGAAAGCCACGGCTATAGCGTCAAAACGATCGACCTGTTAGACGGAGAAGAAGCGGGGATAAAGAACGTCACCGTGCTCATCGAAGGCCCGTATGCTTTCGGTTACCTGAAATCCGAACGCGGGGTACACCGGTTAGTGCGCATCTCGCCTTTTGACGCCAATAAGCGCCGGCACACTTCTTTCGCTTCGGTGGACGTGATCCCGGAGATCGAAGAAGAACTGGATATCCAGATCAAGGAAAGCGATTTGCGGATCGATGTCTATCGCTCCAAAGGGGCCGGCGGACAAAGCGTCAACACTACGGATTCAGCGGTAAGGATCACCCATTTACCTACCGGAATCGTCGCGCAATGCCAGAATGAGCGTTCGCAGCACCAGAATAAAGCCACGGCTTTAAAAATACTTAAAGCCCGCCTTTACGAAGCCGAGCAGCTTAAAAAAGACGAAGCGCTCAGGCAAAAGGATTCCGACAAAAAGAGGATCGAGTGGGGCAGTCAGATCCGCTCGTATGTTTTACATCCCTACAATTTAGTCAAGGACCACCGCACAGAATTTGAAACCGGGGACAGCCAGAAGATCTTAGACGGCGGCCTGGATGATTTCATCGAGGCTTATCTTAAATTTGCCGCGCAAAAATAAAGGAAAGTATGTTAGGTTTAATTAAAAAACTCCTGCTCCAGAGTAAGCAGGCCCAGATCAGTAAAAGGTATCCGGGGTTAAAGGTCACTTTGCACGCGGAACTGCCTTCCCCGTCGATGGATAAAATGGTGGAGTTGTCCAGGCTGGCCGCCCAGGTCAATTCCCTGGAACCGCGGATCAGCGCTTTGACCGACGCCGAACTGGCCGCCAAGACCGAGGTATTCCGCCGGCATTTGTGGGAAGAATCCGCCAAGATCAATTCTGAACTGGAAGAACTGCAGCAGGCGATGCTTAACGTGGCGATGCCCGAAGAAAAAGAAAAGCTGAAAGAAAAATTAAAGATCAGCCGCAACCGGATCTTTGCCGGGATCCTTCCGGAGGCTTTTGCGGTGGTCCGCGAGGCCAGCCGGCGCACGATCGGCCTGAGGCATTTTGACGTCCAGATCATCGGCGGGATGATCCTGCATGAAGGGCGCATCGCCGAAATGTCTACCGGGGAAGGTAAGACCCTGGTGGCGACCCTGGCTGCCTACCTTAACGCTTTGCTGGGTAAGGGGGTGCACGTGGTTACGGTCAACGATTATCTGGCCCGGCGCGACCGGGAATGGATGGGGCCGATCTATGAGTTTCTCGGCCTTACCGTCGGCACCATCCAGCACGATATGTCGGATGAACAAAGGAAGATCGCCTATGCCTGTGACATCACTTACGGCACCAATAATGAATTCGGCTTTGATTACCTGCGCGATAATATGAAATATTCTACCGGGGACCTGGTGCAGCGCCCGTTTTATTATGCGATCGTGGACGAGGTGGATTCCATTTTGATCGATGAAGCGCGCACCCCGCTGATCATTTCCGGCCCGGCGGAAGAATCCACGGATAAATATTATACCGCCAAGAAAATCGTGGAACAGCTGACCGGCCGCCGGGTGACCGAGCGGGATGAGATTGACGCAAAATACAAGGGGATAGACCTGGGTAAAGGCTTTGATTATGTGGCGGATGAAAAGGCCCAGACCGTCGCCCTCACCGAGGCCGGAGAGATCAAGGCCTCCAGGCTTTGGGGGGTGGATACTTTGCACGCGCTGGAGACGATCGAGTACCGCCATCATACGATCCAGGCGCTGCGCGCCAAGGAGTTCTTCGAGCGGGATGTGGATTATGTGGTCAAAGACGGAGAGGTGATCATCGTCGATGAATTCACCGGCCGCTTAATGCCCGGGCGGCGCTGGAGCGACGGCCTGCACCAGGCGGTCGAGTCCAAAGAAGGGATGAAGATCGAACGGGAAAACCAGACGTTGGCGACGATCACCTTCCAGAACTATTTCCGGATGTATGAAAAATTGGCGGGGATGACCGGGACCGCTTTTACCGAGGCCAATGAATTCAAAAGTATTTATCAGCTGGATGTGGTCGTTTTGCCGACCAACCAGGCTTTAGTACGCAAGAATTATCCGGACCGTATCTTTAAAACAGAAGAAGAGAAATTTGCCGCGGTAGTCGAAGAGATCGTGGAATTGAGTAATTCGGGAAAACCGGTTTTGGTGGGTACGGTCACCATTGATAAATCGGAAAAACTTTCGGAGATGCTTAAGCGCCGGGGGGTTAAGCACCAGGTCCTCAACGCTAAATACCATGAAATGGAGGCCCAGATCATCGCCCAGGCCGGAAGCTATAAAGCGGTAACTATCGCCACGAACATGGCCGGCCGAGGCACGGACATTCTTTTGGGAGGCAACCCGGAATTTGTCGCCAGGAACGTGGCCAAGCAGAAATTAGATCCCCAGGATCCTAATTACGCCGTTGAATACAAAAAAATACTGGAGCATTATAAAGCGGCTGCCGCGGTAGAGCATAATAAGGTGGTGGAGCTGGGGGGGCTGCATGTTTTAGGTACCGAGCGCCATGAAGCCAGGAGGATCGACAACCAGCTGCGCGGCCGGAGCGGCCGGCAGGGGGACCCGGGCAGTTCCCGTTTTTATGTGTCTTTAAAAGATGATCTGATGCGGCTGTTCGGAAGCGACCGGATCATCGGGTTAATGGAAAAGCTGGGGTTGGAGGAAGGCCAGGTTATCGAACATCCCTGGGTGAGCGGTTCCATCGAGATCGCCCAAAGGCGGGTTGAGCAGCATAATTTCGAGATCCGCAAACAGCTCCTGGAATACGACAATGTAATGAATAAGCAGCGGGAGATAATTTACGGCCAGCGCCGTCAGATCCTGGGAGGGTTTTCTTTACGGGAGAACATTATCGAGATCATTGCCCGCCTGGTCGACGATTATTCAAAAATTTACAAGCAGGCGGAATCGGCGGAATTGGACAGCGCCGGCTTGACTAATTTTATGAACTTGAATTTCGGGCTGCAGCTTGATCCGCAGGCATTTAACGGGCAAAATGATGCCGAGGCTAAAGAGAAATTGACCGCGGAGCTCTTGAAGGCTTACGAGAATAAAGAAAAATTGATCGGCGCAGAAATGCTGCGGAATCTGGAGCGCATGGTTTTTCTGCAGATCATCGACAGCAAATGGAAAGACCACCTTTATGCCATGGATAGTTTGCGCGAGGGGATCGGCCTGCGCGCTTACGGGCAAAGGGACCCGTTGATCGAATATAAGCGCGAGGCTTTTGAAATGTTTTCCCAGATGATCGGCGCTATCGAAGAAGATGCCGTGCAGACCGTTTATAAATTAGAGGCGGCCCGTCCGGAAAGGTTTCAGGGGGTATTCAGTTCTTTGCCCACGGAGTTAAGCCATCCGGAATCCGCCAATTTTGCCGTCAATGCTTCCTCCCAGGAGAGCGCTGCGCTGCCCTCCGGGCCATCCGCCGCTCAAGCGGCAAAACCCGCGCAGGCCCAGCAGAAGGTGGGGCGCAATGAACCCTGCCCTTGCGGCTCGGGAAAAAAATATAAGAAGTGCTGCGGAGAATGATGCCCGCCGGCCTGGCTATCCTCGCGGCAGTATTGTCCTCCCTTTCCTTTTCCAGTTTCAATCTTTGGCCGCTTGCTTGGTGTGCTTTTATCCCTCTTTTCATTGCCCTGGAAAATAAATCCATGCGTTCCTCCCTGTTTATCGCTTTTTTATGCGGTTTGGTTTTCTGGAGCATCTGCGTCTGGTGGCTGGTGCATGTAACCCTCCTGGGCCAGATAGTTTTAATTTTATATCTTTCCGTTTATTTTGCCCTTTTTGGCGGCATTATTTATTTAGCGCGTTTCATTCCGCCGGTCGGCCGCTTATTTTTTCTCCCGGCCGGCTGGGTTTTACTGGAATATCTGCGCAGCCATTTATTTACCGGGCTGCCCTGGGCCTTGACCGGCTTTTCCCAATACAAAAATTTAGCGGTTATCCAGGTCGCCGACATTACCGGGGCCTGGGGGGTCTCCTTCCTGGTAATTTTAGTCAATGCCGCGTTTTATTTACTTTTGCGTAAATCCGCCGGAAAAAAAATATTCGGCATTACTTTTTTTCTGCTTTTTTTGGTTACCGGTTACGGTTGGGTTAAATTAAATCAGCCGCCGGACCGTAATACGCAGGGCCGGGTAAGAATTTCAGTGATCCAGGGCAATATCGCCCAGGAGCTGAAGTGGGATAGGCAACAGGTAGATTTTATCCAGGAGCGTTATGAACAGTTGAGCCTTGCCGCCGTTAAAGACAGGCCGGATCTGATCATTTGGCCGGAGGCTTCTGTGCCGGGTTTGTGGGGAAGGGATAAGCAGGAATATGACCGGGTTTTTTCCCTGGCCGGCCGGCTGCAGACGGAGATTTTAACCGGGGCAGTTTCATTTTCCGCGGGAGATTATTTTAACAGCGCTTTGCTGATCAATCCCGCCGGTTCGGTTGCGGCTTCCTACGACAAATTGCACCTGGTCCCTTTCGGCGAGTATATCCCGCTTAAGAATGTATTCCCTTTTTTAGAGACGATTGCTCCGATCGGGGATATCACGCCGGGTAAAGAATATACCATTTTCCGCCTGCGCCCGGCTTTATCGGAGCGGCCGGCCGATTTCGGGGTGTTGATTTGTTTTGAGGATCTTTTTCCGGAGCTTTCCCGGGAGTTTGTTAAAAACGGCGCCGGGTTCCTGGTAAATATCACCAATGACGCCTGGTATAAAGAAAGCAGCGCCCCCTACCAGCATTTTGCCGCTTCGGTTTTTCGCTGCGTAGAAAACCGGGTTTACCTGGCCCGGGCAGCCAATACAGGGATTTCCGGGATAATCGATCCGGCAGGCAGGGTCCTGGGTATGGTGGCCGACCGCCGGGGCAAGGAGATTTTTGTCCCGGGATACTTGAGCGGGGAGGTGTGCCTGTTTGCGGGCAGGCGCACTATTTATAACCGTTACGGAGATTATTTTATTTTGCTTTGCCTTCTGCTTGATATTGGTCTTGCGGTATTTTACTTATGCAGGAAAAGAGGGTGAGGTTATTTTTTAGATTTTGATTTGCGCAAAGCAGGTTTTTTCCCCGCGGTGCCGGGGATGTTTGTCTCGTCATCGGGCTCCATATGCACGACCACGTCGGTAATCCCGGGAATACCGGATTTGATCGTTTCCTCGATGCTGTCGCTTATCCGGTGGGCGTCATCCATGTGCATATCGGGATTAACCAGCACATGTAAATCGATATGGATATCGTCCATCCGGCCGCGGCTGCGGATCTGATGGCAGGAAGTTACCCCGGCCGTTTTTAATACGAGGTCGATAATCTTCTGGTCATCCAGGAAGACCGCGGTATCGCAAAGGACGTCGGAGCTTTGTTTGGCGATTTCAAAGGCAGCGTACCCGATAAACAGGGAGATCATGATTGTGACGATAGGGTCGATCAAAGGAAACCCCAGGCTGGTTACGATCAAAGAGACAATTACGGCCAAGGAAGTAAAAATATCCGTCCGGGTATGCAGGGAATCCGAAACCAGGATATCGCTTTTTAAAGCCCGGCCTTTTTTATACTCATAGCGCATGACCAGGAAGTTTATCGTCAAGGTCACCAGCATTATCGTAAAACTCCGCCAGTCGGCCTGAAAGGCAACCGGATGGTGCAAACGCAGCCAGCCTGTCTTAAGCAGGTTCCAGGAGACCAGGAAGAGCATGGCGGCAATCCCCAGGGAGAATAAGGTTTCGTATTTTTTGTGCCCGTAAGGATGGTCCTTGTCTACCGGCCGGCAGGCGAAATGGATTCCGATCAACCCGATGAGATTGGAAGTACCGTCGCCTAAAGAATGGAATCCGTCCGCAGTCATGCTGGAGCAGCGGCTGCTTAATCCGTAGATGATCTTAGCCAGCGCCACGGTCCAGTTTAACGCCAGTACAGCCAGAAGGATCCTTCTGATCAGGCGGTAATGGTCTTCTATGTTGGCGGTCATAAAGGCATTGTATAACATCCCTCAGGGTTTGTAAATGTCAATTAAGGTTTTAGCTTTGTAAAAATTCAGTTAAATGCTAAAATGAAGAAAATGCGCAAAATAAGCTTATTCATATTGCTGCTTGTTTTATTGTCCTGTGGGTGTGCCGGCGTAAAAAAGCCGCTCTTGTCCGGACAGGACCGCCATGCGGAGTTCGGGGTATTTAAAAAAGATGAAAGGATCATGATTCTTGTTCCGCACCCGGATGATGAAGCGATTTGCTGCGCCGGAGTGATCCAGGATGCGCTTAAAGCCGGGGCCCGGGTCAGGATAGTTTATTTGACCAACGGCGACCATAATGAGTTTGCTTTTATCGTGTATGAAAGAAGGATTACCCTGCGCCAGGGTGAATTTATCCACCTGGGGGAGGTGCGCCAGAAGGAAGCGATCAAAGCGATGAAATTTTTAGGGTTATCTGAAAAAGACCTGGTATTTTTAGGATACCCGGATTACGGCACCTTTGAGATCTTTACCAAATATTGGCAGGCCGGCAAGCCATTCCGCGACCGGCTGACCCGGATCTCCAAGGTCCCCTATAAAGATGAACCTTCCTACGGAGTGGAATATGTGGGGCAAAATATCCTCACCGATATCTCCCGGCAGATCCTGGATTACCAGCCGGATAAAATTTTTGTTTCGCATCCGGCCGATGTGAATGTAGACCATAAAACCCTCTATCTTTTCCTGCAGATAGCGTTGAGTGAGCTTGAGGGCCGGATACCCAGGCCGGAAGTTTATCCTTATCTTGTGCATTGCGTCGGCTGGCCTAAACCGCGGTTTTACCATCCGGATTTAGAGCTTAACCCTCCGGAAAAGTTCAAGGATTCCCCTCTCCGCTGGCTGCGTCTGGATTTAAACCCGGCGCAGGTGGATAAAAAATACCGGACGATCCTCTTTTATAAAAGCCAGACCGCTTCCCACGCTTTTTATCTGCTTTCCTTCGCCAGGAAAAGCGAGCTTTTCAGCGATTATCCCGAACTGGAATTAAAACCTCAGACAGCGGTGCCGGGCAGGGAGCTGGTTTACTCCGACGCCTCTGATCTTGCCCGCGAAGAAACATTCCCGTCCGGCTTGAAAAAAGAAACCGCTCCGGAAAAAGAATCAGTCAGCTATGCCGTTGAGGGGGGGAATCTTATTGTGCGGCTGGATAAACCGAAAAGATCCGGGATACGCTTTGGCGTAATCTTGTATATTTTCGGTTACCGCCAGGGCACGCCTTTTGCCCAGATGCCCAAGGTCCGGATTATTAATATCGGCAAAAGCTGTAAAATATTCGACGGTAAGGCCCGGCTGAAAGATCCGCTGGTGCGCGCGGTTATTTCCGGAGATTCTTTGACCATAAAAATTCCGCTTAAACTTTTGGGTGACCCGGACCACGCTTTAACTGCGCTGAAAGCTTATCACGGAAGCTTGCCCGTAGACCTGGTAGTGTTCCGGAAAATTAAACTCAAATAAAGGAGCGGACGCCTTAGGCTTTAAAGCGTTTAAGAAAAAAAGGAGGCTGGAATGCTGGAACTGGAAGCCGTGAAAATCAATAAACCCCAGGATTTAAATTTTATTTTAGGGCAGAGCCATTTTATTAAGACAGTGGAGGATCTTTATGAGGCGCTGGTCAGCGCCGTCCCGGGGATAAAATTCGGCCTGGCCTTTGCTGAAGCTTCGGGCGCATGCCGGGTAAGAAGCGAAGGCAATGATCCGGAACTTTTGGATCTGGCGCGCAAGAATATGCTGGAACTGGGCTGCGGCCACAGTTTTATTGTTTTTCTTAAAAACGCTTATCCGCTCAATGTCCTAAACGCGATTAAAAATATCCCGGAGGTGTGCAACATATATTGCGCTACGGCTAATTCGGTGGAGGTAATTGTCGCCCGCAGCCAAAGCGGCCGGGGGATATTGGGAGTAATTGACGGGGCCTCTCCCCAGGGGCTGGAAGAAAGCGCAGATGTTGCCTGGCGTAAGGAGCTCTTGCGTAAAATCGGCTATAAGCTTTAAAATCTCGGCGGCGGGGGGAAAGAAGCGTACGCCCCGGCCAATTTATCTTGCAATTTAAAGGCAGTTTGCTATAATTTTGCTAACCTAAATTCATATGGACGCTAAAAAAATCCGCCAAAGTATTAGCCGGCCAGCGGCCTGGCTCGGTTTAAGCATATGTTCTTCGATCGTCAGGGCAATTCCTACCGCCTATCTTTATTCCTTTGCCAAAAACATGGCGGGGATGGCGTATATTTTTGCCAAAAAACAGAAAAAGCTCGCTCTGGGCAGCCTGAACACCGCTTTTGGCAGGGAAAAATCCGCGCAAGAGATCGAAGAGATCGCTAAAAACTGTTTTATTTATATCGCCAAAAGCGCGGTGGAGCTGATGTTTTTTTTCGACAAGCCCCAGCTTTTAAAAGACCGGGTAGAAATTTGCGGCCGGGATAATCTGGATAAAGCACTGCAGCAGGGGCGGGGGGTGATCCTGGTCAGCGCGCATTTTGGAAATTTTCCCCTGCTTTTGGGCAGGCTGGCTACGGAAGGTTATAAGATCGGCGGGATCATGAAGCCGATGCGCGATGAAAGGATGGAGCGGTTATTTTTTAAGAAAAGGGAAAAATTCGGGGTTAAAACTATTTATAGCCAGCCGCGGAACGCTTGCGTAAACGCCACGATCAGCGCGTTGCGGAATAATGAGGTGATTTTTATACCGATCGACCAGAATTTCGGCACCGGCGGGGTTTTCGTGGATTTCTTCGGCGTAAAAGCGGCCACCGCCACCGGCCCGGTAATCCTGGCGCAAAGGACAAAAGCGGTTTTGCTGCCCTGTTTTATTCTGCGCCAACCGGGTGACCGGCACAAGATAATTATCGAGCCGGAATTAAAAATAGAAGAGGCCCAGGATCCGCAGGAAACCATTCTTTTAAATATCCAGAAGCTTACGAATATAATCGAGAATTACATCCGCAAGTATCCGGCGGAATGGGGCTGGATCCACCGCCGGTGGAAAAGCCGTCCGGCGTCGTAAGCTTCTTAGCCATAGCCAAAGGCCTGTTGGTTTAGGAGAAAAACAATCTTTAAGGAGGCAAAAATGGGAGATGAGAAGAAATGTTGCGGTACAGAAGCAAGCTGCTGCGGTTCTAAAAAGATCGGCGGGATGGCGCTTAAGGTTATCCTGGGATTGGTGTTTTTAGGCTTAGGAGGCCTGGCGCTCCTGAATTTTTGGGCGGATCTATTAGTGATCATTAAGGGCTGTATCGGCTTGTTCCTGATTTTAGCCGGAGTGATTACTTTGGCGATCGCCAAGGAATAAACCGCCGCCACTTTCGATAACCGCGTTAAAACAACGGGGTTAGATCTAAAAAGATCTAACCCCAGTTTCTTTTTGCTATTATCCGGTTTTCATATATAATATATAGAATTCCAAATCAAATAAGGAGAGAGTTTAAGATGGAGATCATTGTTACCAGAGAATTAATCAGCGATAAAAAGCTTTGCCGCGTTTTGGCGGTGACCGCTTTTATTATTTTAACTGCCTTATCGGCTTTCGTGCGCATCCCCTTGCCGTTTACTCCTGTGCCGCTTACTCTGCAGACTTTTTTTGTCTTGCTGGGCGCTGCGCTTTTGGGAAGAAAACTAGGGGCCATTACGCAGTCGGCTTATTTGCTCCTGGGTTTTACCGGCCAACAGGTGTTTACCGGGTCCGGAAGCGGGAGCCTTTACCTTTTGGGGCCGACCGGAGGGTATATCGCCGGTTTTGTCCTGGCTTCTGTTTTTGCCGGCAGCCTCCTGAACAGAGAAAAGGCCGCTGCCCCGGAGGTTTTTCTGAAATTATTGGTTGCGGATTGTATAATTTTATTCAGCGGCACGTTTTGGCTTAAAATAAGTATCTCCGCTTCCTGGGGGCAGGCATTTTTGCTGGGATTCGCCCCGTTTATCCTGGGGGATCTCCTGAAGATTTCCCTGGCAACAGCGGTTTATTCCAAGATAAGCGCCCGGGTTAAAGCGGCGCTTTATTGATTCTTGGGCTAAAACAAGCCCAGCCAACAACTTTATCTCCTGTTTTATAGATAGCTTGACAAGCCGCACAACTTGTGATAGTTTGAAAATAACTTTAAAGGAGGCATAAGATGAGTTTGAAAAAAATGGTTGTTTTGGCCGGGATTGCAATAATTACGCTGACTGCTGCGCAAATTGTCTTTGCCCAGGATTCTGCCGCCACTCCAGATTCCGTTTTGATCACTAACCAAACTGCCTCAAAAGAAGGGGAGATCCAGTGGGCTTGGGGAGAAGTGACGGACCTGGACGCGCAAGCCAAAACCATAACTTTAAAGTACCTTGATTATGAAACTGACCAGGAAAAAGACCTGGTTTTAGCGGTTGATGATAAAACTACCTTTGAAAACGTTAAGGATTTCAGTGAGCTGAAATTAAAAGATACTTTAAGTATCGATTATGTCAGCAGCCCGGATAATCGCAACCTCGCCAAGAATATCAGCTTGGAAAAACCGGAAGATACTTCTTCACCGGTGGTAGAAAGCACCGCCGTGGCTCCGGCAACCCCGGCGGTTAATGCCTCCGGTGCTGCGGGCGACATGAGTCAGGCTCCCGTAATCCAGGAACCGGCAGCGGTTTCTACTCCGGCAGCCCCGGCACAGGAATCGGCAGCGACCTCTGCTCCGGTTGCAATGCAGGAATCGACGCCAATTTCTACCCCGGCACAGGAATCGGCAGCGACCTCTGCTCCGGTCCAGGAATCAGCGCCAGCCGCCCAGGCCCAATAAAAGGCTGGTTTTTTTAGGGTATTTTCAGGGATAAATTTATTAAATACAATTTTTAGGCAGGGTTCTTAACCCTGCCTAAATTTTTCAAGCCCATTTACGATGCAAGAAGTTAAATTAATTATTTTTGATTTAGACGGCACCCTGGTCGATGCCTACACGGCGATCGGTGAGAGTTTCAATTTTGTGATGCGCCGGCTGGGCTTAAAGACTAAAAGTACCGGCACTGTGCGGCGTTTGGTGGGGTGGGGGGACCGCAACCTGCTTAAGCCTTTTGTCCCCGCCGCGGATCTAAAAAACGCGTTAAACTTATACCGGAGGCATCATCAAAAGAGCCTGCTTAAATACTCTCACCTGCTTCCGTTTGTGCGCCGGGTTTTGCGTAAACTAAAGGCAAAGGGTTGCCGGCTGGCGATTGCCAGTAACCGTCCCAATAAATTTTCGCATATCCTTTTAAAGCACCTGAAGATAGAGCATTTTTTCGATGATGTGCTTTGCGCCGACCAGGCGGCCCACGGTAAACCTCACCCGGAAATGTTAAATAAAATAGTGAAACGTTCTGGATTGAAGAAAGCGCAAGCCATTTATGTGGGGGATATGGTGATCGATGCCCAGGCCGGGCGCCGGGCGGGAATCAGCACCATTATTGTCACCGGAGGTTCCAGCAGCAAGGCGCAGATCAAAAAAGAAGCCCCCTTTAAGATCATCGCTTCCCTCGACTCCCTGGATAGATTGGTTTAAAGGAGTTTCCCTTGACAGTCCGTGAAATAGGTAATATATTAAAAACGTTATGAAAAAAAAATTTCGGTTATTAATCTTCGCCGGCCTTTTATTAGCTTTAAACGGTTGTTCTTCGACGCCGCATAAACCCGATGAAAATTCCGCCGCGGAGCAGGGCCCTTACCTGGGGCCCCAGGCGAAGATCGCCGTTAGCGATTTTGAAGTAAAGACTTCCGGGCTTGACGCGCAGGTCAGCCAGGCGCTGAAAGAATATTTTGTCAATATCCTGGACAATACCAGGCGTTTTGTGATCGTTCCCCCTCAGGATGCGGACTTGATCATCAGTGTCGGGATCATTGAGTTCGTACCGGAAAACTCCGGAGGTAAATCCGGCCTGGCCGGCGGAGGCAGCAGCGCCAGCAGTTTTATGGGGGGATTGTTGGGGGAGGTCCAAAATAAGGCGAATATGCAGCTTTCCCTGCGGATTATCGATCGGGCCAGCTCTGAAGTGGTCAGCAGCCGGGACATTCAAAGCCAGGTGGTGGAAAATCCGGGGAAAAAAACAAGATTCCCCCAGGATAAAGTGTTTAAGGAGGGGTTGAGTGATTATGCCGGCACCCCGATGGGCAAGGTGATCTACGACTGCCTGTCCGAAGCCGGTAATTTTACCGCTCAAAATGTGCCGCAGAAGTATTACAGCAGCCCCCGGAGTTAGGTCGGGGGACAGGTGTTTGACACTATAAACAGCAGGTTTAAGAAAGGAAAAAATGGGAAAAAGAAAACGTAGAGGCAAACTTAATTGGCGCTCCAAAAAAGCCAATAAAGGCAGAAAACCTAATTTAGGCTAAATTCCTACAGATGGTCTTACTCTGGATCCTCGCCAGCACATTTTTAGTCAGCCTTATCTCTCTGGTCGGCATTTTTACCCTGGCGATCAGGGAGAACCTGCTGCATAAGATCCTGTTCGGCCTGATCGGTTTTTCCGCCGGGGCACTTGTGGGCAGCGCGTTCTTGCATCTCCTTCCGGAAGCGCTCGAAAAATTAAACAGTAGCAGCGTGTTTTATTCCCTGATCCTGGGGATCATTATATTTTTCCTGATGGAAAGGTATATGCATTGGAGGCATTGCCACGATAAGGACTGCCATATCCACGCTTTTACCTACCTCAACCTTTTCGGGGAAGCCTTCCACAATTTTATCGACGGTATCGCCATTGCCGCCAGTTTTGTTATTTCCATTAAGCTGGGGATGATCACCACACTGGCGATCATCCTGCATGAGATTCCCAAAGAGCTGGGGAATTTCGGAGTGCTTATTTTCGGCGGGTTTAGCCGTAAAAAAGCCTTATTTTATAATTTTGTTTGCGCGCTGATGGCGATCGTCGGGGCGCTGGCGGGTTATTTTATTTCCGATCTTATGGTAAACTTCGCCCAATTTATCATGCCGCTCACCGCCGGAGGATTTATCTATATCGCGATGTCTGACCTTATCCCGGAAGTACATAAAGAAAAAGACCAGCAGCGCGCCACTTTGGCTTTTGCCGCTTTCTTGCTGGGCATCATCTTAATGGCTGCCGCCAAAAAATTCTTACCTTGTTAACCTTTTAAATAAATTCGATGAAGATAAGAGCGTTAGCTTTGATTTCCGGAGGCCTGGATAGTTTATTGGCCGCCAAGCTTATTTCCGACCAGGGATGCGAAGTGATCGGGCTGCATTTTAAAATCCCTTTCTGTAAGATCAATCTTAAAGAGAGTTTCCCGGATATCGGTATAAAAATAATGGAGGAAGACTTGGGGCGGCAGTTCCTCAAGCTTATCGAAGAACCGCGCTATGGGTTTGGTTCGAATATGAACCCCTGTATCGATTGCAAGATCCTGATGTTTGGCCGGGCCAAAGAATTGATGGCGGAGTGGGGGGCTAAGTTTGTCGTCACCGGAGAGGTGCTCGGCCAGCGGCCGATGTCCCAGAATAAACAGGCCTTGCGGCTGATCCGGGAAAGAAGCGGGCTGGAGGATTTGCTGCTGCGTCCGCTTTCGGCGCAGTTTTTCCCTCCCAGCTTAGCGGAAAAAGAAGGGTGGGTCAACCGGGAGAAGCTGCTGGGTTTTAACGGCCGTTTACGCACCCCGCAGATGCGGCTGGCTAAAGAGTGGGGCTTAAGCGCTTACGCTGCCCAGCCCGCCGGAGGCTGCCTGTTGACTGACCCGTGTTTTTCCAAAAGGTTGATCGAACTCCTGAAGCACAAAGAATTGAATTTAGAGAACCTGGAGCTCTTGAAAATCGGCCGGCACTTTCGCATCGCCGAGAATACCCGCCTGGTAGTCGGCAGGGACCAGGGGGAAAATAATCTCCTGGAACAACTGGCCGGAACCGGGGATCATTTATTCAGCCCGCAAAAAGACCTGGCCGGCCCTACCGCGCTGGCCAGGGGAGCGGTTAATCCGGAACTTATTTTTTTATCTTCCCAGATTGTCGGTGCTTACACGGATACGCGCGGATTAGATAAAATCGAGGTGCTTTACCGCCAAGCGGGAACCGTAGCGGAGCAGGGGCAAGCAGTGCTTTGCCTGCCCAAAGAAAAGTTTGTGCATTTATTCGTATGAAAGAAGCCCAGCTTTATGAAAAACTGGATAATCTTAAGGTGCACTGTAAGCTTTGCGCGCACGGCTGTAAAATTCCGGAGGGTAAATCCGGTTTTTGCGGGGTAAGGCAGAATATCTCCGGGGTACTTTATACCCTTAATTACGGCAAGATCGCGGCGGCCCATATCGATCCGGTGGAAAAGAAACCGTTGTATCATTTTCTTCCCGGAACAACCGCTTTTTCGATCGCCAGCGCAGGATGTAATTTCCGCTGCGGCTTTTGCCAGAATTGGGAGATTTCCCAGGCCGCTTCCTCCGGGCCGCCCGGGGGAGAGGATTTCACCGCCAAACAGGTGGTGGAGCTGGCCCGCCGGAATAATTGCCGCAGCATCGCTTATACCTATACCGAGCCGACGATCTATTTTGAGTTCGCGTTAGAAACAGCTAAGCTGGCCAAGGAATCCGGTCTGCGCAATATATTCGTCACCAACGGATATATGAGCCCGGAGGCAATTGCTGAGGTTAGCCCCTATCTGGATGCGGCCAATGTCGATCTAAAATTCTTTAAAGAAGCTTCTTATCAAAAGATATGTTCCGCCAGGCTGGCTCCGGTGCTTGAGGCAATAAAAATGCTGCATGCTGCCGGGGTTTGGGTGGAGATCACCACTTTGGTTATTCCCGGGGAAAATGATGCCCCCGAGGAGCTGGAGGCAATCGCCAAATTTATTGCCGGAGTAAGCCGGGAGATCCCCTGGCACATTTCGCGTTTTCACGCGGATTACAAATTTCAAAACTACCAGAGTACTCCGGAGGGCACGCTAAAGCTGGCTTATGATATCGGGATTGCCCAGGGGTTACATTACATTTACGTGGGCAATTTCGGGTCGTGGGGGCAGGATACCTTTTGTTCCCGGTGCCGCAAGCTTTTGATCAAGCGGGAGGGGTTTGATATTTCGGAATCCCACTTAGCCAAAAATAAGTGCGTCTCCTGCCGCACTTATTTGCCGGGGGTTTTTTAAGAAAAAACCCGTTTTTTGCGCTTTCGGCTCCGGTTTCAGGGGTTAAATTGGTATTGACAGCATTTGCGGTTAGGTTTAAAATAATTAAACCGCTAGATTGTTCAACGGCGCCAAACCCGGCCTTCAGGCTTTAGGTTCAAAAGCGCCGCTTGGATCACCACCCTAAAGCCCTCGATTCACTCGGGAAGGTTCCAGGGAGAGCAGGCTTGTCGCGCCAGAAGCCCCAGGCTAAACCGGGTTTATCGCCAGAGTTGATTTTAGCCAGCAATTTAACCCATTAAGACAGGGATGCTTAAGAATTATTAAAATGACACCGGAAAATAAATTTAATCCTAAAAAATGCATCGTCTTTTTTGATTTTGACAACACTATCGCTACCTGCGATGTGTTTGATAACATGCTTTTGCTTTTTTCCCGGGATGACCGATGGGTGGAACTGGAAAAAAGATGGAAAAGCGGGAGGATCGGCTCCAAGACCTGCCTGGAGGGGCAGCTGCGGGGGATGGATTTAAACAAAAAGACCTTAGACGCTTATCTGCCGAAAATAAAACTGGATGCTTATTTTAAACCGCTCTATAAATTTTTGCTGGCTAAAAAAGTAAAAATGCTGGTATTGAGCGATAATTACGATTATATCCTTAACCGGGTGTTAAAAATGAACGGCATAAATAAGCTGAAGGTTTACGCCAATAAGCTGAGTTTCTCCCGGGAAAAAATCGTTACCGATTACCCGTATAAAAATAAGGATTGCCAGATTTGCGCGCACTGCAAGACAAAAAATCTGCTGGAAAAATCACCCAAGGATTCTATAATTATTTATGTCGGAGACGGTGAATCGGATATCTGCCCGGCCAAACACGCGCACGTGATCTTTGCCAAGGACCATCTCCTGCGGCACCTTAAGGAAAGCAAGTTGGATTATATGGGGTTTCATAATTTAAGGGATGTTAACACCTATTTAAAAAGGAAACTACAGTGAGCCCAAAACAAATGACTAAAGAAAAAAACAAAAAAGTTTTTAACCAGGATGAACTGCTGGAACTGGAGGCAAAATACTGCTCCTGGGGGGATACGGTGCATTATGCCGATAAATTAAACATATTCCAAAGCTCCCAAGGCAGCTATCTTTATGACCGCCAGGGGACGGAATACCTGGATTTGCAGATGTGGTATTCGGCGGCAAATTTCGGCTACCGGAATGAACGGCTCAATACCGCTTTAAAGAACCAGATCGATATCCTGCCCCAGCTGGCCTGCCAGTATCTTCATCGGGAGAAGATCGAGCTGGCCGCAAAATTGGCGCAAAAAAATGAACGCACTTTCGAAGAAAAAGGAAGGATCCATTTTAATGTCGGCGGTTCCAGCGCCCTGGAAGATTCCTTGAAATTAGTGCGGAATTATTCCGGCCGGAGCCTGGTCTTTGCTTTTATGGGCGGTTATCACGGCCGCACTCTGGGGGCCTCGGCAATCACTTCCAGCTTCCGTTACCGGGAGCGTTTCGGGCATTTCGGGGACCGGGCGATGTTCGTCCCTTATCCTTATTGTTTCCGCTGCCCCTATGACAAAAAAAGGGATTTTTGCGACCTTTATTGCCTCAAGCAGTTTGAAAGGCTTTTTGAAACAGAGTATTATTCGGTAGTCAATAAAAAGAACAATAAGTGTGAATTTGCCGCTTTTTACGCGGAAGCCATCCAGGGAACCGGCGGCTACATCGTGCCGCCTCAGGAATATTACGCCGGGCTAAAGGAGATCCTTGACCGGTACGGGATCCTTTTTATCGACGATGAAATTCAGATGGGTTTCTATCGTACCGGAAAATTCTGGGCGATTGAGCATTTCAACATTACCCCGGATATCCTGGTTTTCGGTAAGGCTTTGACCAACGGGCTAAACCCGATCAGCGGGGTTTGGGCCAAAGAAAAATTAATTTCTCCCGCTGTTTTTCCTCCGGGCTCTACCCATGCGACATTTTCCAGTAATCCCCTGGGCACCGCTTGCGGCCTGGAGGTAATGAAGCTGATCGAGGAATCGGATTTTTCGACCTCCATTCCGCGTAAAGGCCAGTATTTCGTCTCCCAGCTTAAAAAACTGCAGAAAAAATATCCGCAGATCGGGGATGTGGACGGCCTGGGCCTGGCTTTAAGGATCGAGATTTGCGAAAAGGACGGCTATACTCCGAATAAAGAGCTGACCGATAAGATCACTAACCTGGGATTAAGCGGGACGCTTAATACCGGCGGAAAGCGCCGCGGCCTGATCCTGGACGTGGGCGGGTATTATAAAAACGTTTTTACCATTGCCCCGTCATTTTATATCACGGAAGAAGAGATCAACCTGGGAGTGGAGCTTTTCGAAGAGGCGCTGATTAGAGCATTGAAGAAGTCCTAAAGCGGTATATGCTGGATAAGGTTATCCGTATTTTGAATTTTGATAATAGCGTTATCCGGCAAAAACAGCTTCTGTCTTGTTATTCCTCCCGGATTACCGACCTGACCGGGTTTTCCGGCAGCGCCCGGCTTTACTGTTCCGCCTCCTTGCGCCATAAAATTTCCTCGCTCATTCCCCCCGCGGAAAATCACCCCACTTTTACCGGCTCCGGGGATTTTCACCACATCAGCGAAATATTAACCAGCCGGATCGGTTCTCCGGCGACTTTGGTGGTGTTCGATTTCCATCCTGACTGGGACGGGCTGCCCCCGCGTTTTGGCTGCGGTTCCTGGGTCACTCAGGCCTTGAAAAATAAAAATATCACTAAATGTATTTTGATCGGAATGGGGTCGCAGGACTTAAACGGTCCGGCGCTGCAATCCGCCGGCCTGGGCGCTTTAGCCCATAACCGCCTGGAGATTTATCCTTACCGCCATTCCCCAAGCCGGGTTTATCTGCGCAAGGTCGCTTCGAATTATTCCCTTGCCGCAAAAAAGAATTTTTTTTCCACACAAATTTCCTGGAGCCAGCTGGAAAACACCGGTTTAGCGCAGTTTACCCTGGGATTGATTAAACGCCTGCCTGAGCGCAGAGTTTATATTTCCATCGATAAAGATTGCCTGACCAAAGATTTCGCGTTGACCAACTGGGAGGAAGGGTGCCTGCGTTTAGAGCAGCTGCTCACTATGCTCAGGGTGCTGCGGGAGAACCTGGAGATTATCGGTTTGGATGTTACCGGGGATTATTCCGCCCCTTGTTTTTCCGGCAGGATCAAAGGATGGGTTTCCCGGCTGGACCATCCCCGGCATCCGGCGGCACAGGGTTTTACCGAAGAAGAGATCCTGCGGGTGAACGAAAAGACCAACCTGGACATCCTTCAAGAAATATTCGCTTAAGCCTTATATTTTTCAAAAAAAGCCACTGTTTTTTCCGCGACTTTATCTCTTTCCTGGTCGGCAATAATGATGTGGTATGAATTTTCGAACAGGACCACCGTTTTATCTTCCGAACCGATATGGTCGCGGATATAAAAAGAATTCTTCGGGCTGGTCACGTCATCTTCCTTGGCCTGGAGCAGCTGGATCGGGGTCCTGACCCGGGGAAGTAAGCGCATTACTTTTTTCGCCAGCCGGTAATTCTGGTACATATTCGATACCGGGATCACCGGGTAGCCGTAAAGGTGCACCTTACCGTAATCGAATAAATCCGATTTGGCGTAAAAACTTTCTATCCTTGAACGCAGGCGCTGGTTTTTGATCCCGTAAGGGTATCCTTCTTTCAGGTAAAAATAATATTTTAACGGAGTGACGTAGGTGAGAGGCAGAAGGATTCTCAATTTCGGATTGGCCCATCCGTCAAAAAAAAGGGTGGGGGAAAAACAATTCACGGCTTTTACTTTCTCGGGGAATTCCTCCGCCAGCAGTATGCCGATCAGGGCGCCGAAAGATAAACCCGCCACAAATATTTTTTCGTAATTATCCCGATGCTGCAGGAATACTTCCCGGATAGACCGGTAAATTTCTTCCCAGCTGGTACGCTTAAGACAGGAAATGGATTTATTGTGGTTGGCCATTAAAGGGCAGGCCACTGAGAATCCTTTGCGGTTTAAGCTTTGGGCGATGGAGCCCATTTCTCTGGCCGTGCCGGTCAGCCCGTGAATGAGAAAACATAAATTTTTATCTCCCGGTAAAAAGAAACCGGTATCCGGGATATTGACCTCGGTCCGCCTGTCTTCTTTAGTTGAAAAAATTATCATAAAATCCTTTCCAGTTCTTTAACCACATTATCAATATCGGTTTTTTTTAAAAATTTGCTGGTGCTTACGGTGATCGCGCTGCGGGCCAGGGCCCGGGCGTGCGGGCAATCGCTTTGCGGCACTACCCCGTTTAGATACGGGTAATCGGCGACGGCATACAGGTAGATTATAGAGATCCCTAATCCGCGATTGCCCAGGGTCCTTAAAGCGGCGTCTCTTTTGGTCGGATCGGCAAAGACAAGCCCCAGATAAGGATAGTTGGCTTTTGTGCCGGCCGGTTCGACCACCGGCTTAACCCCGGGCATATTTTTCAGCGCGGATAAATAAAGCGCAGCTTTTTCCCTTTGCCCCCGGACATTTTCCTGGATCCGGTCAAAAAAGAAATAACCCGCGGCTGCCCTGAACCGGGAAACTTTATGCAGCGGGAAATCGGTATCGAAATATTCCCCCATGGCTTTTACCGGATTCTTGCGCATTTGCCAGAATATTTGCGGGAGCCTGAAGGCAAACCAGAATAGCTGCGGCCGGTAAAAAAGGCTGTAGCAGAATAATTCGAATATCTTTAAAGATTCGGACAATTTATTTTCCGGCATGATCTGCCGGGCGCAGGAATCCAGGATTCCGGCATATTCAGGGCGGTTAGTGACCGCCAGGCCCCCTTCGTAAATGGTCAGGCCTTTGCCGCGGCAAAGGCTGAAAAAAGAAAAATCCCCTTTTGTCCCTGTTTTTTTACCGGCGTATTCGGCCCCCAGGCTTTGCGCGCAATCCTCGATGAGGAATATTTTTTCTTTTCCGGCGATCCCCGAAATAAAATCCAGGTCCGCGGGGATGCCTCCCAAATGCACCGCCAGGATAGCCAGGAGATCCTTCTCCTGCGCGCAGATCTCCTTTAGCGCGAGGGAGTCGAAATCGAAGTTATCCGGGTTGATATCGCAAAGCTTTATTTTAAGCCCGGCCTTTTTTATCGCTAAAGGTATAAGCGGGCAGGCAAAAGCCGGGATGACCACGGTCCTTTTATCCGAAAGCCGCTTGATGCTTTCCAGGATCAAATAAAAAGCGGCGGTACCGGAATAGGTAAGCACGGTGGCCGGCGCCCCCAGGTAGCTTTGGAACTTTTTTTCCAATCCTTTTTCGGGATACCGGGTAAAGATTATTTTGGCCAGGCTTGCGGCATCAATCGGCCAACCCGCGGTTGGAGGGATCTCTCTGAACAGGTTCAATTTTTTCCTTTTCTTTTTATGGATTCTTCTATTTTATGTTAAAATACCTGGAAATTCAAGCTAACTCTGATCTTGCGGACAAAGGAGCAAATCCCGGAATAAGCCCATGGGTGGAATTACCTTTAAAATATACGAGGATATCGAGCGGATCGGCAAAAATGATTGGGACGCGGTTTTCGGCGATATTCCGGAAAGTTACGCTTTCTACAGGCTCCTCGCCGCCTCCGGCCTGGATGATTTTACCTTTTTTTACCTGGTTGTTTATTGTGACAATACTCCGGTGTCCATCGCCCCGTTATTTACCGCGGATTTTAACCTGGATATCGCCGTAGAGGGGTGGTTTTGCGGGCCGATCAAATGCCTGCGCAGGATTTTCCCGCGCTTCCTTATCTCCAAAACGCTGTTTTGCGGCTCCCCTTTTTCGGAATTCGGAGTTTTGGGGGTGCGCCAGGGTTTTGCCGATAATCCCAAAATTATCCGGGAGGTGCATGCCGGATTAAAGGAGCTGGCGGCAAAAACCAATTCCCGGTTAATAATGTTTAAGGATTTTCCCGAATCCGGCTGTCCGTTTTTGGATCCCTTGCTCAAACAGGGGTTTGCCCGGATGGAAAGTTTCCCGAATGTGGCCGTGGAAGTGAATTATAAATCCTTTCCGGAATACCTGGAAAGCCTGGGAAAATCCACCCGAAAAAATTTAAAGCGCAAACTTAAAGAAACCGGGGCGCACGGGAATGTGCGGGTGGAGGCCATCCGGGACATTTCCCCGCATATCGATCAGGTATTTAAGCTTTATGAAAATGCTTACCACGGCGGTTCGACCAAGTTTGAACGGTTAACCAAAGCATTCTTCCTGAATGCCTCCCGGGATCTTGGCCCGCAGGCAATTTTCTTCCTTTATTATGTCGATAATCAATTGGGGGCTTTTAACCTTTGTTTTGTTTACGATAATTTGTTCATTGATAAATTTATCGGTTTCGATTATGATGTATCCAACCGGTACCATTTGTATTTTGTCAGTTGGGTCAATAATATCCAGTGGTGTATCGACCATTCCCTGCGCCATTATCATCCCGGTCAGACCGATTATGAGCCGAAGATCAGGCTGGGGGGAAAACTGGTCCCGCTTTTTGCTTACGTCAAACACTATAACCCGGTCTTAAACTTCATCCTTAGGCCGCTTACCTTAATTTTAAAACCGGATAATTTTGATTCGGATCTCAGGCAACAAGATCGATGAATAAAAAAAACGTTACTTTAAAAGTTTTGCTCCTGTTGATTGTCAGCGATATCCTTGAAACCACGGTACACTTTTTATTTAAAAAGAGTACTTTGTCCGCCGGTCCGATGCAGGTGACCGATCTGGCGAGCGCCTTGGCGTTTTTTAAAGTGGTTATCTTATCCCCCTTCCTCTGGTTTGGATTATTCACGGTAGTAACCGTTTTCATTCTTTGGTCGCTGATTCTTTCCAAGATAGACTTGAGCGTGGCCGTGCCCATCGCCAGTTTTAGCTACATCCTGGTCCCGCTTATTTCGATCATGGGCCTTCATGAAAAGATTTCCGCGGCCAGATGGATGGGGGTATTTCTCATTCTGGCCGGGGTAATCCTGGTTTCTTTAAGCAGTAAAGAAAAATCGGGGCTGGCCAAATGAGAGAAGGCGTACCGGTTATACTTTTATTGATTGCCTTAACCAGCCTCTGCGACACCATCAACCAGCTGTTTTTAAAGTCGGCGATCGACTCCCTTCAGTTTAGCGCTACCCTCAATCCGATAAAAATAATAAAATTTATTTTTCAATTAATCATCCGGCCGCGCCTGTGGTTGGGTTTTGTCTTTAGCCTGATTTCACTGGGTATCTGGCTGGTGGTGCTTTCCAAGGCAGACCTTAATTTTGCTTTTTCGGCCGACAGCATGCACTATATTTTTATCGCTTTGGCCTGCCGGTTCGTGCTCAAAGAAAAGATGGGCCCCCGGCGTTGGGCAGGGACCGGGTTGATCGTGATCGGGATAGTTTTGGTAAGCCTGAGTTAAAAAAGTTATTTTTTTCTTGACAAAAGATACTAATATGGTATCATTACAACAATTGCACCGTTCCCTAAGAATTGAGGAGAAAACCAGAATGAAACTGATCACCCGTAACACGGATTATGCTTTACGCGCTATTTGTTACATCGCCAAACAAAAAAGGATGGTGACGGTAACCGAACTGGTAAAAATCTTAGGAGTGCCCCGGCCGTTCATGCGTAAAATCCTGCAGCAGTTAAGCCAGGCCAAAACTCTGGTTTCTTTTAAAGGACAGGCGGGAGGGTTTAAGCTGAACAAACCCCCGGCAAAAATTTTTATCACCCAGGTAATGAGCATTTTTCAGGGGCCGCTGGACCGGGACAGCTGTTATTTGAAAAAACAGCTCTGCCCGAACCGGAGCAGGTGCGTTTTAAGGGAAAAAATAAATTTCATTGAACAGGGCGCGCTGGCGCAGCTGGCGAAAATAAACATCGCTTCTTTAATCGAGGGCTAAACATGGCAAAAAGAAAGATCATTGATATCGATGACCTTAAATGTAACGGGTGCGGTTTGTGTATCCCGAATTGCCCCGAGGGGGCGATCCAGATCATCGACGGGAAAGCGCGGCTGATCAGCGATTTATTCTGCGACGGCCTGGGCGCCTGTATCGGGCATTGCCCGCAGGGGGCGATCAGCGTTGAGGAAAGAGAGGCGCAGCCCTATGATGAGGAGAGGGTAATGGCCAATATTGTTAAACACGGGCCCAATGTGATCAAGGCGCATTTAAAGCACCTGCAGGAGCACGGAGAATCGGTTTATTTGAAACAGGCTACCGAGTTTTTGAAAAAGAATAAAATAAATATCACTTTTGAGCAGGCTTGCGGCGGGGCCGGTTCCGGAGGCTGCCCGGGCTCACGGTCGATGGAGCTGAAGAAAACGCAGGGGGCCAAAAACTCCGGGGCGAATTTGCACCAGGAGTCGGAACTCGGGCAGTGGCCGGTGCAGTTGCGGCTGGTCCCGGTACACGCCCCGTATTTTGCGGATACGGATCTTTTGATCGCCGCGGATTGCGTGCCCTTTGCCTATCCCGATTTCCACCGGGACCTATTAAAAGGAAAGACGCTTATTATCGGTTGTCCTAAATTGGATGACCTGGCGTTATACAGGGAGAAGCTGGAGCAAATTTTTCAGAACAACAGCATTAAAAGCGTAACTTACGCGCATATGGAGGTGCCTTGCTGCTTCGGTTTGCTCCCTATCATCCAGGAAGCAATCGCCGGGAGCGGCAAGAAAATCCCTTTCCACGATATTACCATTACGATCAGGGGAGAGAAGGCTAATGTTGGATAAATGCCCCGGCAAGGATCGCCGCCAGGCGGATGCCGAAAATATAACTTGTTCTGTCTGCGGATACGCCGCCGAGATCTTTTTCGATGAAATCAAGGTGCGCTGCCCGGGATGCGGGAGTTCCATCTGCCGGGAAAGGTTGCCTACTTGTTTAGATTGGTGTAAAGCAGCCAAAGAATGTCTGGGCCAGGAGGATTACCGGTCTTATCAGGAAGGAAAGTCTGCGATTTTAAAGGATAAGCTGATCAAGGAGCTGGAGGATTATTTTGGCAGCGACCTTAAGCGGATAAACCACGCCAAAAAAGTATTGGGTTACGCCGAAGAGATATCAAGGAAAGAGCAGGCGGACTGGGAGGTGGTTATCCCCGCCAGCATCCTGCATGACGTGGGGATAAAATTAGCGGAAGAAAAATACTCTTCCAGCGCCGGCCACCTGCAGGAGAAGCTTGGCCCGGAGATTGCCCGCAAGATACTGCTGAAATCAGGGGTGAGTAAAGAAAAGAGGGATGAAATCTGCCAGATCATCGGCTGCCATCATTCTCCGGGTAAGATCAATACCGCAAACTTTAAGGTTTTATACGACGCCGATTGGCTGGTAAATTTAGGGGAGGAGGCGGGAACCGCGGACAAAGCGAAGCTTGCGCGGATCATCGAGAAAGTGTTTTTGACTAAAACAGGGAAGGATATGTCTAAAAGGATATATCTTTAATAAACCTGCCGCCTAATGGAATCACCCAACGCTTAGCGGTATTGCGTTGGTGTGGCCCTTTGGCCGATGCGGCAGTTCGCCCAGAAAGGGCGACACTTGGCCTTCCTATAGGCCAAGGTGAATGTGTCCGTACACAAAAGGAGGAAACATGTTTTGCTATCAATGTGAACAAACAGCAGGCGGGACCGGTTGTACCAAAGCGGGGGTTTGCGGTAAAAACGAGGATATTCAGAGCCTGCAGGATACGCTGCTTTACGGCTTAAAGGGGATCGCCGCGTATGCCTACCACGCCCGGGAACTGGGGGCATTCGATCCGGAAGTGGATGCTTTCATGCACGAAGCGCTTTTTAAAACCGTCACTAATGTCAGTTTTGATTTGGACCAATACCTGGAGCTGGTCTTAAAATGCGGGCAGATGAATTACAAGATCATGGAGCTTCTGGATAAAGTCCATACGCAGAAATTCGGCAACCCGGTGCCGACGCAGGTAGAAACCGGGACCAAAGCCGGCCCGGGGATCCTGATTACCGGTCATGACCTCCTGGACCTTTATGAGCTGCTTAAGCAGACTGAAGGCACCGGAATAAATGTTTACACGCACAGCGAAATGCTTCCGGCCCACGGGTATCCGCAGCTGAAGAAATTCAAGCACCTGGCGGGTAATTATGGAGGGGCCTGGCAGGAGCAGAAAAAAGAATTTGGCGCTTTCAGCGGGGCGCTTTTAGCCACGACCAACTGCGTATTGATCCCCCCGGATAATACTTACCTGGACAGGTTGTTTACGATCGGCATTACCGGTGTACCCGGAGCGACGCATCTAAAAAGCCGGGATTTTAAATCCCTGATCGAAAAAGCTAAATCCCTGCCGCCTTTACCGGAAGCCCCCGGCAAAAAGATCTGGACCGGTTTCCATCACACCGCGGTTTTAGGCTTAGCGGAGAAGATCGTGGGGCTGGTTAAAGCCGGGAAAATTAAGCATTTTTTCCTGATCGGAGGGTGTGACGGGGCCAAATCCGGGCGTAATTATTACACTGAATTTGCCGAAAAAGTACCCCAGGATTGCGTAATCTTGACCCTGGCCTGCGGCAAATACCGTTTTAACAAAATGGATTTCGGCGAGATTGAAGGTATTCCCCGGCTAATTGATTTAGGACAATGCAATAACGCTTATTCTGCGGTGCAAATCGCGGTGGCGTTGGCCAATGCTTTCGGCTGCGGGGTAAACGATCTGCCGTTAACCTTAGTGCTTTCATGGTTTGAGCAAAAAGCAGTTGCCATTCTGTTATCTTTGTTGTATCTTAATATCAAAGGAATCTATATTGGTCCGACAGCGCCGGCTTTTATCAGTAAAAATGTGTTCGGCGTCCTGCAGGAAAAATTCGGCCTGAAATTAACCAGCACGCCGGATGCGGACTTAAAAACGATATTAAAAAGATAAACAGCGGCTGTTGACCAAGGTTTAGGGCAGCGTTTTAAAGCTTGAAAGCGCCGTTTAATCTAAGGAGGAGTTTATGCTATTCAATTTATCGCGTTTAGCGGCGCTGATGCCGGTGGCGGTCCTGCTAACCGTAAGCTTTTTTGTCCTGGTTACGGTGACCAAAACCGCAGAAAAATGGCTTAAAATTTTGGGATACCTGGCGGTAGCTTTGCTCTGGATAGCGGCGCTGGGTAATTTATGCGGGGCACAATATAGGCCAACCCAAGCATTCGTCAACCAAGCTCAATTCAGGGATATGCTGCAGTCCAGGGCCAAGACATATATCCGTTCGCAAGTGCTGCCTAATTATAATGTTTCCAGCGTCCCCGTTTCGGGCAGTGGCCCTGCTTCTGCGAACGCGTCATCCGGCTGCACTAAATGCCAGGCATGTCAGGCGAATAAATCAACGGCAAAAAAGGCGCCCTCTTATACGGCCGCCCACACTGGGGAGGAAACCAAACAATGAGCAAATATAAATGCTTAGTTTGCGGTTATATTTATGATCCGGCAGCCGGAGATCCGGGTAACGGGGTTGCTCCCGGCACCAGTTTCGAAAGCTTACCGGCGGATTGGGTTTGCCCGGATTGCGGGGTGGGCAAGGACCAGTTTGAAAAAATAGCTTAGGAGAAAATCTAATGGCAAGGAGAGTGACCTTCAAAGGGGCACCGCTATTTTTAACCGGGAAAGCGGTCAAGGTGGGCGGACGGGCTTTTAATTTTAAACTGATCTCCCCGGATCTCAAGGAAGTCAAGCTTTCTGATTTTAAGGACAAGATCAAGGTGGTTAACTTCTTCCCGTCGCTGGATACCCCGGTTTGCGACCTGCAAGTCAAAGAATTTAACCGCAAGGCCGCCGGGCTGGGCCCGGAGGTCGTGGTGATCGGGGTCAGCAAAGACCTGCCTTTTGCGCAAGCGCGATTTTGCTCGGCCAACGCGATCAAGAACGAACTGGTCCTTTCCGATTACCGGTTTTCCTCCTTCGGCTTAAATTACGGCTTTTTAATTAAAGAGCTGAATTTGCTGGCCAGAGGTTCATTGATTATCGACCGCAAAGACCGTATCCGTTACATTCAATTGGTAGGTGAAATAACTCAGGCAGTTAATTTTGATGAGGTTTTCGCCGCTTTGCAGGAAATTATTAAGCAATAGTCAGCCGTAAAAACGCCTGCGCAATAAGATGACCGCCGAGATTACCGCCAGAGTTAAAGAGGTTATTTCCCGGAATTATAACGTCAAGAGTTTCCGGTTGGAAATAAATAACGCCCCGGATTTTCAGGCCGGTCAATTTTTGCTGGTAAAGCTGAACAATGATCCGGCGTTGAAAAGGTATCTTTCTATCTCCAGCTCTCCCACCGAAAAGTGTTATATTGAGTTTACCAAGAAATTGACGGAAAGCGACTTTTCCAAAAAGCTGAATAATTTAAAGGCCGGGGACCAGATAACTGTCCAGTACCCTTTCGGAAAATTCGTTTTGGACGAATCCGCCCCGAAAATCGCTTTTTTGTCCGGGGGGATCGGGATTACCCCTATCCGCAGCATCTGTAAATACGCCGCGGACAAAAAGCTGGGTGCCGATATTATCCTGCTTTATGCCAACCGTTCCGTAAAAGACGTTGTTTTTAAAGATGATTTTGACGCGATGATGAAAGATTACCCGCGTTTAAGGGTCGCCCATGTCTTGTGCGAAACCGAACCCGGTTTCCAGTGCACCGTCGGCAGGATCAACGCCGGGGTGATCAAACATCAGATCCCGGACTACCGGGAGAGAAAATTTTACCTTTGCGGACCGCCGCAGATGGTGGAAGCGATGCAGCAGATATTAATTCGGGAACTGGAGATCGCTCCCGGAGCGGTCGTAACGGAGAATTTCCAGGGATATTAAGGCTTAAGGAGAAACTATGGCAGCGATAAAAATATTGCCGGATATATATTCTGTAGGAGTGGTGGATTGGAATGTGCGTAATTTCCACGGGCATACTTATACTACGGCCCGGGGCTCAAGTTATAACGCCTATTTGATCATCGATGAGAAGATTACCCTGGTGGATACGGTGTCCGCAGCGTTCGGCCCGGAGCTGATTGAGAACATCAAGGAAATCATTCCTTTGGAAAAGATCGACTACGTGATCGCCAATCACGTGGAAACCGACCATTCCGGGGCCCTGCCGCAGATCATCTCCCTTTGCCCCAAGGCGAAAGTTTTCGGCACCGCCAAATGCAAGGAGGGGCTGTACAAGCATTATTACAAAGATTGGGATTTTCAGGTGGTCAAGACCGGCGATCAGCTGAAATTAGGCAGGCGCACCCTTACTTTCATCGAAGCGGCGATGATCCATTGGCCGGACAGCATGTTTACCTATTGCCCTCAGGATGGGCTGCTTCTGTCCAATGACGCGTTCGGCCAGCATTTTGCTACCGGAGAAAAATTCGACGACCAGGTCGATCCCTGCGCCTTAATGGATGAAACGGAGAAATATTACGCTAACATCCTCTGGCCTTTGGGCGCGGTCATCCTGAGAAAGATCCAGGAAATCCAGGGGATGAATATCCCGCTTAAAATTATTGCCCCCAGCCATGGAGTGATCTGGCGCAAAGATCCGGCTAAAGCGGTTAATTGCTATCTGGATTGGGCCTCCGGAAAAACCCGGGACCGGGTAGTCGTGGTTTATGAAACCATGTGGCAGCCAACCGAAAAAATGGCCAGGAAAATCATCGAGGGGATAATCTCCTCCGGAATCCAGGTCCAGCTTTATGATATCGCCCAGAGCGACCGCACGGAAGTAATTACCCGGATGTTAACCGCTAAGGGATTTCTTTTCGGTTCATCCACGCATGACAATGACATGCTTCCTAATATTGCCGCTTTCCTGGAGATCGTTAAAGGGTTAAAGGCAAAAGGCAGGAAAGCGGGTTATTTCGGCTCCTACGGATGGGCAGGCGGGGCAACCAAAGAAATGCGGGAGATGCTTAAAGACAGCGGGATCGACCAGAACGGGCCGGAGATTTCGGTTAAATATGTCCCCGACCCCTCCGAACTGGCCGCTTGTTTTGATTTCGGAGTTAAATTTGCGGAAAGCTTAAAATGAAACAACTGTCGACGCTAATCGTTGATTTTTTGCGCACCCAGGATTTCGTGATCATTTCCTCGATCGATAAGCACGGGTTTCCCCATAGTTCGTGCAAAGATATCGTCAAGATCGATCCGGCCGGGGAGATCTACCTGATGGATGTTTATCACGGCATGACCAGCAAAAATATTGCCCAGAATCCCGCCGTGAGCATCACTGTGGTCGATGAACATAAATTTATCGGTTATTGCCTGAAAGGCAGGGCCAGGATCATTCAGGACGAACAGATCAGCCCGGAGATCCTTAAAACCTGGGAGGATAATATTACTTCCCGCCTGGCCAAAAGGCTGCTGAAAAATTTGTATCAGGATAAGGGGCAGAGTCACCACCCTGAAGCCAAACTTCCTCATCCTAAATACATGATTGTCCTGGAGGTCCTGGAGATTGTCGACCTGGCTCCCCATCAACTAAAAAAGGAGGTTGAGCATGGCTAAGAGCGTGAAAGTTTACAGCACTTCTACCTGCCCCTGGTGTATCCGCGCCAAACAATTTTTGAAAGATAACAATATTGAATTCCAGAACCTGGATGTTTCCGGAGACCAGCTGGCCGCCGATGAGATGATGGCCAAAACCGGGCAGATGGGGGTGCCGGTCATCGATATCGACGGAGAAATTATCATCGGGTTCGACAAGGAAAAAATAAAGTTAGCTCTGGGCATTTAAGGCCGGTGGGAAATGGACATTCACGATCTGATTATTATCGGGGCGGGACCGGCAGGAATTACCGCCAGCGTATATGCCGCCAGGAAACAGCTGGATTTTTTAGTGATCAGCCGGGATATCGGCGGGCAGGCTGCCTGGAGCGGAGAAATTGAAAACTATACCGGTTATCAATTCATTACCGGCCCGGAACTGGCCAAGAAATTCGAAGAGCATATGCTTAAATATGGCACCGCGCTTAAGGAAAATGAAGAGGTGCTGGAATTGGAGAAAACCGGGCAGCTTTTTAACGTAAAAACCGATAAAGGCCGGTATCAGGCCCGCTGCGTAATCATCGCCAGCGGCAAGAAGGCCCGGGAGCTGGATGTTCCGGGAGAAAAAGAATTCAAGAACCGCGGGGTAACTTATTGCGCCACTTGCGACGGCCCGCTGTTCAGCGGTAAGGATGTGGCGGTGGTCGGCGGAGGAAATTCCGCGCTGGATGCTGTCTTGCAGTTGATGAAAATCGCCGGGCACATTTATATCATTAATCATTCCCCGGAGCTGGCGGGGGATGCGATCATGCGCCGCAAGGTCGAGGAAGCGGCGAATGTGCGGATTTTAAACAATACTTTCGTCACCGCGGTTTTGGGGGATAAATTCGTCAAGAGCATAAAAATAAAAAGTTTACTTCAGGAGAAAGAGCTGGTCGTGCAGGGAGTATTTGTGGAAATCGGATTAACTCCCAACTCGGCGTTTGCCAAAGGGGTGGGGAAAAACCCGGAAAATGAAATCATCGTTGACGCGCGCAACCAGACCAATATCGCCGGAGTGTTTGCCGCCGGGGACGTGACCGACGTGCCGGAGAAACAGATCATTGTTGCCGCCGGTGAAGGCTCTAAAGCCTTGCTCAGCGCTTTCCATTATTTATCCAAGAACCAGTTCAATTAACGGTGATCAAGCCGGACAGCAGCGAATGAAGCAGGACGCGCTTATTCCTGGTTTTATCAGTGAAGGCGCTTACTTAAGGAGAACCAAATGAGAGAAAAAATAGAAAAAGCACTAGATAAGGTCAGGCCGATGCTTATGGCTGACGGCGGCAATGTCGAGCTGGTTGATGTTACTCCGGACGGGGTGGTAAAGCTGAAATTAAAAGGAAGCTGCGGATGTTGCCCGATGAGCTCGATGACCTTAAAGAACGGGATCGAGAGGATATTAAGGCAGGAAGTCCCGGAAATAAAAGAAGTCGTCGCGTTATAAAATAAAGAAGCTTCTTTTATGGAGATCGAAGACAAGCTAAACCGGCTTAAGCGTTTAATCCGGGGATATAAATCAGCGCTGGTGGCGTTTTCCGGGGGACAGGACAGCGCATTTTTACTTAAAATGTGCAGTCTGGTTTTACCGCCGGAAAAACTTCTGGCGGTCACCGCGGTTTCCGCCACTTATCCGCAAGGGGAGCTGGACAAAGCCCGGAGCCTGGCCAAACAAATCGGCTGCCGGCTTAAAGTGATCCGGACCGAGGAATTGCGCGACAAAAGATTTACGGAGAATTCCGTTTCGCGTTGTTATTTTTGCAAGCAGGAGCTCTTTTCAAAATTAATTACGCTGGCCCGGGAAAATAAGCTGAATTTTGTCCTGGAGGCCGGGAATATTTCGGATAAAAAGGATTACCGGCCGGGGAATATCGCTAAGCGTAAACTAAAAATAGAATCACCTTTACTCCGGGCGGGTTTTACCAAAAACGATATCCGCCGGGTAAGTAAAAAAATGGGGCTATCCAGCTGGAATAAGCCCAGCCTGGCCTGTTTGGCTTCGCGCGTTCCCTACGGGACCAGGATCACCTCCGGGCTGCTCAGGCGTATTGACCGGGGGGAAAGTTATCTGCGCCGCCTCGGCTTTGCGCAGGTGCGCCTGCGGCACCATCAGGAGCTTTGCCGAATCGAAGTCGATAAAAGCGAACTGCGCCGGCTGCTCGGTAAACGCCGGATGATCACCGGTAAATTAAAAGATTTAGGGTATAATTACGTTACCGTTGACTTGCAGGGTTACCGCACGGGAAGCTTAAATGAGGTGATTGGGAGATGAATCCCGCACCTTCTAATTATTGTCATATTTTAGTCATATAGTTTATAGATTGAATTAAGAAAGAAGGTGCGGGATGAAAAAAGTATATTTAGATTACGCCGCCACTACTCCCTGCGACCCGGAAGTGGTCGCGGCGATGACCCCATATTTTTTCGATAAATTCGGTAACGCCTCCAGCCTGCATGCTTACGGCCAGGAGGCAAAGAAAGCTTTAGAGGATAGCCGGCAAACGCTGGCGGATTTTATCGGCGCCCAGCCGGAAGAGATCGTGTTTACCTCCGGCGGCACGGAATCGGATAATTACGCGCTTCTGGGAACAGCTTATGCTTTGCAAAAAAAAGGTGACCATATCATTACCTCGGCGATCGAACACCACGCGATCAGCGAGCCGGCCGGATTTCTGGAAAAAAACGGCTTTAAGGTCACTTATCTGCCCGTAAACAAGGACGGCCTGGTCTCCGCTGAGGATTTGAAAAAAGCGGTCACCGATAAAACTATTCTGGTCAGTATTATGCACGCCAATAATGAAATCGGCACCCTGCAGCCGATCGCCGAACTGGGAAAGATTACCCGGGCAAAAGGGATTTATTTTCATACCGATGCGGTGCAGACGGTCGGGCATATTCCCATAAATGTTGATGCGCTTAATGTCGACATGCTTTCTCTTTCCGCGCACAAATTTTACGGGCCAAAGGGTGTCGGGGCATTATATGTCCGTAAAGGTACCCGCCTGCAGACGTTTATGCGCGGCGGTGACCAGGAAAAAGGGAGAAGGGCCTCAACGCACAATACCCCCGGCATCTTCGGCTTGGCAAAAGCCCTTGAGCTGTGCCGGGATAAAATGCAGGAAGAAATTAAATTTCAAACCGCTTTACGGGACCGGTTGATCAAGGAGATCCCTCTTAAAATACCCCAGGTCAGGCTTAACGGTCATCCCAGCCTAAGGCTTCCCAACAATGTAAATTTTTCCATTAAATATATCGAAGGGGAATCGATCCTTTTAACCCTTGATCTTTTAGGCATTGCCTGTTCCACCGGTTCGGCCTGTACCTCCAGCTCCCTGGAGCCTTCGCACGTGCTGCTGGCGATCGGCCTGGACCACGAGACTGCGCACGGCTCCCTGCGGATCACGATGGGGCGCTGGACCAAGGAAAGCGATATCGATTATCTTCTGGAAAAATTACCTCCGGTGGTGGAAAAACTACGCGCGATGTCCCCCCTTTATGAAAAATAATTTACCAAAACTGGGTAAAATCCATCCGGATTTTTTTAACCGGTATATCTACCGCAAATTAGGCCGGCCGGACCGGGCGATTATCGTCGGCCCGCAAAACGGGGTGGATTTCGGGGTAGTGGACCTGGGTTCCCGGGTAATGGTCCTGTCCACCGACCCGTTTTTTATCGCCAAAGAATTGGGGATGGAAAAAGCCGCCTGGTTTGCCGTGCATATTATTGCCAGTGATGTGGCGGTAAGCGGGATCGCCCCGCAATACCTGGCGATCGACCTTAACCTGCCGCCTCAGATGAAGGAAGCGGAACTGGTCCGGATGTGGAATGCGGTCGACCGGGAGTGTAAAAAATTAAAGATCAGCGTGGTTACCGGGCATACCGCCCGCTATGCCGGGTGCAATTATCCGATGGTAGGAGGAGGGACGATGTTCGGCCTGGGCGCAAAAAAAGAGTTGATCAATCCGTGCGCCAAAGTTGGGGATGCGATCATTGTTACCAAAGGGCCGGCGATCGAAACCACCGGTTTGATGTCCGCTTATTTCCCGGAAGTTTTGCGAGCCCGGTTCGGAAAATCTTTTGTCAGGCGGGCGCAGGATATTTTTTATCAAATGTCTACGGTCAAGGATGCGGCGGTCGCTGCTTCCTGCGGCGGGGTTACCGCGATGCACGACGCTACCGAGTGCGGGGTTTGGGGCGGGCTTTTTGAGATTGCCCAGCACAGCCGGGTGGGGATGCGTATTGAATTAAATAAAATAATCATTCAGGAGGAGGTCCGCCTGTCCTGTGAGTGCTTTGGGATCGATCCTTACAAGTCCATCAGTGAGGGGACCCTTTTGGCTACGGCCGCCAAGCAAAAAGCAGGGGCGATTGTCAAGGCGCTGGAGAAGGCCGGGATCCCCGCCAGCATCGTCGGAGAGGTTACGGCGAGGGAAAAAGGGATGCGGGTTTTTGACGGAGAGAACAGCGTTGAACTTAAACATCCCCGGATCGACCCGTTTTGGGGCAAGTTTGAAGAATATCTGAAAAAGAAATGAAAGAGAAAATACTCGACTATTTAAATAAGAAGCACGATTATCTTTCCGGTGATCAGATCGCCAAACACCTGGGGATCAGCCGCCAGGGGCTCTGGAAACACATCCAGGAATTAAAGGATGCCGGTTATGAAATCGCGGCAGTCCCGCATTTAGGGTATCGCCTCGAATCCTGCCCGGACCGGCTTTTTGTTTTTGAGGTCCAGCGCAACCTGGGCACCCGGTTTATCGGAAAAAAGATCGATTATTTCGATTCCTTGAGCTCGACGATGGACCAGGCGATGGCGCTGGGGATGCACGGCGCTGCCGACGGCAGTTTGGTCCTGGCGGAAACGCAGACCAAGGGGCGCGGCAGGCTGGGCCGGGACTGGCTTTCCCCCAAATACAAAGGGATTTATCTTTCTCTGGTTTTGCGGCCGAAAATTTCCCCTTCCGCCTGCCCGATATTGACCTTAATGAGCGCGGTGAGTATTTGCGAGGCGCTCAAGGAGTCTGCCGGTTTAGAGGCGCAGATCAAATGGCCCAATGATGTTTTGATCCACGGTAAAAAAGCCGCCGGAATCCTGACGGAAATGAACGCGGAAACGGATAAAGTAAATTTTGTGGTTATCGGTATCGGGTTAAACGTGAACAATGATAAAAAATCCCTGCTTTCGCACGCTACCTCCTTAAAAGAAGAGACGGGAGAGGAATTGAGCCGCGTGGCTTTACTGCAGGAGTTCCTGCGCAAGGTGGAGCACAATTATCTGCATTTGCAGGATAAGGGGGCGCGGGAGATCATCGAAAAATGGCGTAGTTTTAACCTGACCCTGGGCACGCGGGTCAAGGTGGATTATCTCAATAAACATATCGAAGGCCAGGCCGCCGATATCGATTCCGACGGGGCGCTGCTTATCCGCAAGGATTCCGGCCTCATCCAAAAGGTCTCCAGCGGGGATGTGACCGCCTGCCGTTAAAAGCGCAAAACAATGTAAACCATTTATATTTTATAAGTTGACAATTCATTCCGCCGCTTTATAATTAGCTTATGTTCAAGCTTAAAATAAAGCGGTTTTTTATTTTTTCTATCCTTTTCCTGTCCTTTCCCCGCTGTTCTTTCTGCCGGGAGCCCGATCCCCAGGAACTGGAAACACTGGTGATTACTAAGGAAAAATCATTTTTATTCAGCGGTTCCTCCGCCCGCCCGGAGCAGGCAGGCGCTTTCCATTACCAGTCCGCGCTGGAAACGCTGGCCGGTTTACCTGTCGACCTGGAAAGCCGGGCCCTGGCCGGCGGGATACAGTCGGATTTCTCTCTGCGCGGCTCTACCTTTTCGCAGGTATTGATCCTGCTTAACGGGCAAAGGATCAATGATCCTCAGACCGCCCACCATAATTCCGATATCCCTTTTACCAAGGAAGACATTAAAAGAATAGAGGTTATTCCCGGGGCGGGCTCCGCATTATTCGGGCCGGATGCTATTGCCGGAGCGGTCGACTTTGTGCTGCAGCCCCCGAAAGAAAGGAAAATAGTTCTGGAGTCTGCGGCGGGCACAAGGCATAGCGGTTACGGACTGCTCAGCGTGGGAGATAAAGTCAAGGATTTCGGCTTTAGGTTTTCGGTCGAAGAGGCTAAGTCCGGAGGTTTCCGTTATGACACGGATTTTGAAAAATTTACCGCTTCGTTAGCCACCCGCTGGGAGTTGCCGCTGGGCAGCTGGGAGAACGATTTTGGTTACCAGCGCAAAGCTTTCGGGGCGTATGATTTTTACACTCCGGGCTTAGGGTACCCGTCTTTTGAGTGGACCCGGACCTACCTTTTTAACAGCGGCTTGAGTTTAGAAAAAGACGGTATATTGGTCAAGCCGAATTTTCTCTGGCGCAGGCATTTTGATAAATTCGCCCTTAACCGCAACCTCGCCAGTTACAATGATCACCATACGGATATGTTTGTCCCGGGAATTTATTTCCAGAAGGAAGCCGGGGTTCTGGGGAAAACCGGGATCGGTTTAGAGTGGGGACAGGAGAGGATCATCTCGAGCAATCTAGGCAAGCACACCCGCGATTACCGGAGCATATATTTAGATGACAGCGCTGCGCTTAGCGACCGGGTCGATCTTGGTTTTTCTTTGCGCCTGGATGATTTTTCCGATTTCCGGCAGGCTTATACCGGCTCCGCTAATCTTAAATTCAAGTTGAATGCCGCCACGGCGCTCAATCTAGGGATTTCCCGCAGCTTACGCATCCCGTCATTCACGGAACTTTACTATAATGACCCGACGACCCTGGGCAATCCTGATCTTGCCCCGGAAAAGGCCTGGAACTATCAGGCGGGGTTGGAATATAAACAGGAGGGTTATTCCAGCGGGTTGGTTTTTTTCTTCCGGCAGGAAAATAAAATGATCGATTGGGTCAAAAAGGACCCTGCCGTAAAATGGCAGCCGCGTAATTTTACTGCGGATAATGTTTTCGGCTTGGAATATTCGCTGCACAAAACATTCAACCGCCTGTTCAGTCTGGATGCCAACTATACCTACACCGATAAAGTGGTCGACCGCCAGGGGTATCTTTATAAATACGGGCTGAATTATGCCCGCCATCTAGCGCGTACGGTATTTAATTTTGATCTGCCTTTCGGCAGGCAGGAAATAGGGCTTGATTATAAACAGCAGCCCGGCCGGCGCGGTTGGCTGTTACTGAACGCCGGATTAAATTACGCTTTGAACAAAAACACCGATATTTTTATAAACGCGGCCAATATCTTCAATGTGGAATACCAGGATATTCCCGGTATTCCCCAGTCCGGCAGGAGCGTGCAGGCGGGCCTGAGATGGGAATGGTAACGCATTGCTTTCCTCACTCCCCTGTTATATAATAAGCCAATTCCGCAATTAAAAAAAAGGGGGAGGGATGTTTATCCACGTAGTTTTATTCGTCGTCAAGCCGGGTGAATTGGCAAAATACCGGAAAGATAGTTTGATGTGGGCCCGCCACGCCAGGAAAACTTGCGGGTTGCTCAGCTACAGGACAATGCGGCGCCTCGGATACAAGGACCAGTACGCTTCCGTCTACCAGTGGGCCAGGAAATCCGACCACGATCGTTTTATGCGTAAATACCATGATTGGCTGGTGGACAAGTCTAAGGCTAAGGTCAAGGTTGTCGAATACTATAATCTTAAGCGAATCGACAAATTTAAATAGGGTTTTTGCCGGCCTGCCGCTGGCCGCTAAAACCGTCCGGATAAAAATATTTTTATTGACAATCATCCGGATTATTATATAATTTTCAAAGTAGCGAACAAGGGAGTAGAAGTCTTCAACCGTAAGGAGAAAAGAATAAAACGCCTTACGGTTTTTTTTATTTTGCTCCCGTTTGAGGCTACAATTTCATGGAAAGGAGGAAATAGAACAAATGGCAAAAGGCAAAGTAAAGTGGTTTTCCAATCAAAAGGGTTATGGTTTTATTACGCCTGAGAACGGGGCTGATGTGTTCGTGCATCACACCGCTATCCAGGGTGAAGGCTATAAGACTTTAGAGGAGGGCCAGGAAGTAGAGTTCGAGATCGAAAAAGGTCCTAAGGGTGAACAAGCTACTAAAGTAGTGAAGTTATAACCTGTAAGGAATGAAAGAAAAGGGCCCGGCAGAATATGCTGGGCCCTTTTCGCTTAAAGGGCGATGAAAAATATAAAAAAACGCGTGGTCGTGGCAATGAGCGGAGGGGTGGATTCTTCGGTAGCCGCGGCTTTGCTTAAAGAGCAGGGTTATGAAGTGATCGGGCTGACGATGTGTTTTTCCACCGGGGCTTCGGCTTTCGGAAAAGATCCCTGGGAAAAACAGGGGGGCAAGCCCGCCTGCTGCGGTTTAACCGGGATCGAAGACGCGCGCCTGGTCTGCCAGAAACTGGAGATCAGGCATTACGTATTGAATTTCAATAAATTTTTTTATGAGGAAGTGATCCGGGATTTCTACCGCGAATACCTTGCCGGCCGTACCCCTAACCCCTGCGTGCGCTGCAATCAATTCATTAAGTTCGGCATTTTACTCAAAAAAGCGATGGCGCTGGAGGCGCAATTCCTGGCTACCGGACATTACGCCAGGATCGTAAAATCCCCGGGAGGCTATCTGCTCAAGAAGGCCAAAGACCCGCGCAAAGACCAATCTTATTTTCTCTACCGGTTGACCCAGGCGCAGCTTAAACGTGTAATCTTTCCTTTGGGAAATTTCAATAAAACTAAAGTCAGGGAGCTGGCAAGCGATTTTGGCCTGAAAGTGGCGCAGAAGCAGGACAGCCAGGAGATTTGTTTTGTCCCCGGCGGGAAATACGGAGAATTTATCCAGGCCTCCGCAGGGGGAGAGGTTAAACCCGGAGATTTTGTCGGCCAGGACGGTAAGGCGCTTGGCCGCCACCGGGGGATAGCTTTTTATACCGTCGGCCAGCGCCACGGAATAGGGATTGCCGCCGGACATCCGCTTTACGTAACCCGGATCAACGCTAAAAATAACCAGGTTATCCTGGGCGGCCGGGAAACGGTTTATAAAAGGGAATTTACCGTAAAAGGCGGGCATTTCCTGGCTAAGCCTCCGAAAAAGAGAGTTGAGATTAAGGTGCGCATACGTTATAATCATAAAGAAGCGCGCGCCTTTGTTTACCCCGGAAAAAATCTTAAAGTTGTTTTCAAACAGCCACAGTTTGCGATTACCCCCGGTCAATCCGCGGTTTTTTACGATAAAGACACGGTTTTAGGCGGAGGGATTATCCAAAAGGTTATCCGTTAAAATGATTAAAGAAGATAAATTATTAGCGGCCAAGATCAAGGAACTAAAGAAAAAACGCAATGCCGTTATTCTGGCGCATAATTACCAGCTGCCCGAAGTGCAGGATATCGCGGATTTCCGCGGAGATTCCCTGGAGCTTTCCCGCGCGGCCGCCAAGACCAGCGCTGAAGTGATCGTTTTTTGCGGAGTTTATTTTATGGCGGAGACCGCTTCGATCCTTTCGCCCGAAAAAATGGTCATTATGCCGGATGTTTCCGCCGGCTGCCCGATGGCCAACATGATGAGCGCCGAGGAATTAAGAAAACTCAAAAAAGAGCATCCCGGTGCAGTCACCGTAGGCTATGTGAATACCTCGGCGGCGGTGAAAGCAGAATTGGATTACTGCTGCACCTCCACCAACGCGGTGACCGTAGTCAACTTCCTTAAAAACGAGAAAGAAATAATTTTTGTCCCGGATAAATATCTGGCGGATTATGTTTCCAAAAAAACCGGCAGGAAGCTGATCTCTTGGCATGGTTTCTGCCCTACCCACGTGAAAATCCTGCCCGAAGACTTAAAAAGGGAAAAAAAATTCCATCCTTTGGCCAAGGTAATGGTGCACCCGGAATGCCTGCCGCAAGTGGTGGCTTTGGCCGATGCGGTGCTCTCCACCAGCCAAATGGCCAAGTTTGCCAGGGAGGATCCGGCAAAAGAATTTATCGTCGGCACGGAGGCCGGATTAATTTACCGCTTAAAGCAGGATAACCCGGGAAAAGAATTCTATTTAGCCAGTGAACGCGCGGTCTGCCCGAATATGAAACGCACGACGCAGGAAAAAGTGCTTTGGGCGCTGGAGGAGTTAAAAGAAGAGGTCAAAGTTTCCAGGGAGATTCGTCAAAAAGCGCTCCTGGCGATCGAACGGATGCTCAAAATCGTTTAATGGATCCCGCACCATCTTGGTAATTCGCTCTTAAGTCAGACGGTTTAATAAATTAAATAGAAAGATGGTGCGGGATGAATATTCCCATTATTTTCGAGGATGATTGGCTGCTGATAGTGGATAAGCCCGCCGGATTGTTAAGCGTTCCCTTAACTAAAGAATCGCGCAACCTGACCGGTGTCCTTAATGAAGACCTGCGGGAAAGGGGCCTGAAATACCGATTGTATCCCTGCCACCGGCTGGACCGGGAAACTTCCGGGCTATTGATTTACGCTAAAAGCAGGCAGCTTCAGGAGCAAATGGCGGACATCTTCAGGGACCGGCTGGTAAGCAAGAAATACACCGCTTTTGTGCACGGTAAATTGGGCGCAAGCACCGGGGAGATCAAGGCGCCGCTGGAAGGAAAAAGCGCGCTTACCAAATACCGGGTTTTAGAGGAGAGAAATAATTACAGCGTCGTCGAAGTTTCTCCGGCCACCGGCAGGACTAACCAGATCCGCCTGCATTTTAAATATATCGGCCATCCGCTGGTCGGAGAGGACCGGTTTGTTTTCCGCAAGGATTTCGCTTTACGGGCAAAGCGGGTTTGCCTGCACGCCGGGTACCTGGAATTTAAGCATCCGCAGACGCAAAAAACAATGATCTTCCGCGCACCGTTACCCGCGGATATGCAGAAATTTATCGACACGCATTAGATTTGAGGAGGGATAATGAGTATCTTTCAGGTTTTGATCATGGGGATCGTGGAGGGGGTCACTGAGTTCCTGCCGATTTCTTCTACCGGGCATTTGATCCTGACCGCAAAATTGCTTAATTTGGGTCAGTCGGAATTCATGAAAAGTTTTGAGATCTTTATCCAGCTGGGGGCGATACTTTCGGTGGTGGTGGTTTACTGGAAGCAGCTGGTCAGCGGGAGCAGGATCTGGAAACAGCTGTTGGCGGCTTTTGTGCCCACGGCTTTAGTCGGTCTCCTGTTGTATAAAATCATCAAAAGATGCCTGCTGGGTAATAATAGCGTGGTGATCTGGTCGTTGTTTATCGGCGGGTTATTTTTGATAGTTTTCGAACTGCTGCACCGGCACAAGGAAGAGGGCGGGGAGTTAGAAGGTATTTCTTACCGGCAGGCATTGATCATCGGCCTTTTTCAATCTCTGGCAGTGATTCCCGGAGTTTCCCGGGCAGCCGCCACAATCGTCGGAGGCCTGGCTATCGGATTAAAAAGAAAAACCATCGTCGAATTTTCATTCCTCCTGGCGATTCCCACGATGCTTGCCGCGACCGGGTTGGACCTTTTGAAAAGCGCGCACGCCTTTAACGGGGAACAGTTTGCTTATCTGGGGATGGGTTTCCTGGTTTCTTTCCTGGTTGCGATCGCCGCCATTAAATTTTTGCTGGTTTTTATCAAGCGCCACAATTTCGTTTCTTTCGGCGTCTACCGGGTAATTATCGCTTTAATATTTTGGTTTATCGTTAAATAGGGGGGCAAGGCATGAGCATTATTGTTTTAGGGACAGTGGCATTGGACAGCGTAAAGACTCCTTTCGGCCGGCGCACGGAACTCTTGGGCGGATCCGCCGCGCATTTTTCCATGGCCGCCAGGCTTTTTACCAGGGTTAACCTGATCGCCATCGTCGGCAGCGATTTCCCTAAAAAACACATGGCCTTTCTCAGGGATAAAGGGTTAAACCTCAGCTCCCTTTCCGTGGACAAAGGAAAAACCTTCCGCTGGGAAGGCCAGTATGAAGGGGATTTAAATTCCGCTTTGACTTTGAATACCCAGCTGGGGGTGCTTTCCGTATTCAAACCGGAGGTTTCCGAAGCGCAGCGCAAGATCGAATATATTTTTCTGGCTAATGTCGACCCGGATATCCAGGAGCATCTTTTGACCCGGATGCATTCCCCGAAATTGATCGGGCTGGACAGTATGAATTACTGGATCAATACCAAGCGCAAGGCGTTGATCAAGCTGCTTAAGCATATCGATATTTATGTGGCTAATGACCAGGAGGCGCGCGCCTTAAGCGGGGAAAGCAACCTGATCAAAGCCGCCAAGGCGCTGTGTGCCATGGGTTCCCGGATGGTTTTGATTAAAAAAGGGGAGCACGGCGTTTTATTTTATAATAAAAAGTTTATTTTCTCCCTTCCGGCCTATCCGGTGGAAAAAGTGATCGATCCGACCGGAGCAGGAGACACTTTTGCCGGAGGATTTATGGGGTATCTGACCCAGGCGGGTAAGGTCGACGCCGCAGCGATCAAGAAAGCGCTGGCTTACGGAACGGTGGCGGCCTCCTTTAACGTGGAAGATTTCGGCTTGTCGCGTACGAGCAAGCTTCGCCGGGCGGACCTGGAGAGGCGTTTAAGCCAATTTAAAAAATGTTTTTCTTTTTAGCCGGAGGGTAAAGATGTTGACGGAAAAAATTTTTAACGATTATAAAGAGGCGATGAAGGCGCGCGACAGCTTAAAGAGCTCCGTTTTAAGTTTCCTGCGCGCCGACATGTTAAACCAGGCTACCGCCAAGAAAAAAGATAAACTGGATGACAGTGAAGTGGTCGCGGTAATCAAAAAACAGGTCAAGCAGCGCCAGGACTCCATCCAGCAGTTTACCAGCGGCGGCAGGCTGGAAGCGGCGGAAAAAGAACAAAAAGAGCTGGAGATCCTTAAAGGGTACCTTCCGGAAGAGATGTCCGAGGAAAAGATCAAAGCCTTAATTGAGGAAGCCATCGCGGCTACCGGGGCCAGCGGGATGAAGGACATGGGCCGCCTGATGAAGGAATTGACCGGAAAGATCGCCGGCCAGGCCGACGGAAAATTAGTCAGCGACCTGGTCAGGCAAAGATTAACTACCCCTGCCTAAAAAGATCTAATCATGTTCTCCGCGCTCAAAGTCAGGTATTTTAGGATATATTGGATCGGCATGTTCCTGTCCTTGATCGGCACCTGGATCCAGACCGTGGCCCAGAGCTGGCTGGTTTTCCAGCTGACCAATTCCGCCTTCCTTTTGGGGGTGGTCGGATTTTTAGGCTCCATCCCCGTATTTGTCCTTTCTTTATTAGGAGGGGCCCTGGCGGACCGGGCGAACAAAAGAAACATCCTCATCTTTACCCAGGCCGCTTTCATGTTCTCCGCGTTTTTACTGGCAGTGCTCACCCAGTTTAAGGTCATTACCCCTTTACAGATCATGTTCATTGCCTTGTCTAACGGGATCATCATGGCCTTTGACGCTCCGGCCCGCCAATCGATCGTGATCGAATTAGTCGGCCGGGAACATCTTTTTAACGCCATCGCTTTAAATTCTGTAGCTTTTAATTCTTCGCGGATCATCGGCCCGGCGATCGCCGGAGTGTTAATCTCGATCATCGGGATGAGCGGCTGTTTTTATTTGAATGGGATCAGTTTCCTGGCGGTACTGGTCGCTCTTTTTTATATCCGTTTCGAAAAAAATAAACCCGGCAGCGGGAATTCGGCATTGAAGGACATTAAGGAAGGATTGCTGTTTGTCCGCGGCCAGCGGCCGGTCATCGCTTTAATGAGCGTAGTGGCGGCGATGAGCCTTTTCGGTATTTCTTATATTATCCTGATGCCGGTATTTGCCAGCCATGTGCTTGGCGTCGGGGTAAAAGGCCTGGGCGTATTGATGTCCAGTACCGGGCTGGGTGCTTTGGCGGGGGCTCTGTGGCTGGCCAGGCTGGGGGATTATAAATTTAAAGGCAGGATCTTAGTCAGCTCGGTATTCATCTTTTCGTTTTCCCTGATCCTTTTTGCATTGTCAAAACATTATTTATTATCGATGCTGGCGCTGATCCTGGTGGGCGCTTCCAGCGTTATTCCGGTAGCTTTAGTCAATACCTTGTTGCAGATCAATGTCCCGCATAAATTCCGGGGAAGGGTAATGGGTTTATTTATGATTACTTTTGCCGGGATCGTCCCTTTCGGGAACCTGATCTCCGGTTTTTTGGCGCAATCCTGGGGGGTATCGGCGGCGCTTTTTTTCTGCGGAGGGGTATGTTTGTTTTTATTTACCCTGATTAATTTATTATTTCCCGGGTTAAAGAAATTATAAACTGCCGCGCTTCGCATAAAGGTGCTTGTCCCCGCTCGCTACGCTCGCAAGGACTGCGCATCTAGATAAAAGCTTAAAGGTGCTTGATTTATTTTAAAAATTTGCTAAAATTAGTCTATTCAACTTGCTAAAGTCAGTTTGGCTGCCGGCGCAGCCGGGGAGGTGGACAAATCCCAACCATTTTAAAAAACAGCGATCGTTTTAATAATCATTAATAATTTTTAGAGAGGAGATAGGCATGAAGAGGTTATTGAGTTTTGGGGTAGCGGTGTTAGCTTTAATTGCTTTAGCGGGTTGCGGCAAGAAGCAGGAAGCGGAAGAATTGCAGCCGATCACAATGGAATCTTTGAACGCGGCGAGCGCCCCCGCCCCGGCAGTTACGGAGCAGAAGGCTGTGGAGACTAAGGTTACTCCCGGAGCAACAGCGATTGCCACCAAAGAAGCTTTACCTTTGCCTCCCCAGGGTCCTTACAAGCCTACGGGCATGGAAATCCAGACGGCTTTAAAGAATGCGGGTTTCTATTCCGGCAGCGTTGACGGTAAGATCGGACCGAAAACCAAGAAGGCGATCGAAGAATTCCAGAAAGCAAACGGCTTGAAAGCCGATGGTAAAGTCGGCCCGAAAACCTGGGAAGCGATGAGCAAGCATTTAAGCGCGCCGGCTGAACCGGTCAAAAGGTAATTTAGCGGTATTTTAAGGAAAATAGTTTCAAGCACAAAGAAAATCCCAGCATTTTATGTTGGGATTTTCTTTTTTCCGGTGCTATAATGCATTGATGAATAAATTTCCGCAAGATTTTTTTTGGGGTGCCGCCACTTCTTCGCATCAGGTCGAGGGCGGGAATATTTACAACGATTGGTGGCAGGCGGAAGAAAAACACCAGCTAAAAGAAGCTTCCCTTTCCGCTTGCGAACATTATAAACTTTACCCGCAGGATTTCGCTATTGCCAAAGAACTTGGCCATAACTGCCACCGTTTTTCGATAGAATGGAGCAGGATCGAGCCCCGGGAGGGGGATTTCCAGCCCCAAGCTATCCAGCATTACCGGCAGGTGATCGCGGAGCTAAAGGCTAAAGGCATGGAGCCGGTGGTTACCCTGCACCATTTCACTAACCCCGTATGGTTCAGCGAAAAAGGCGGATGGACTAATTTTAAACTGCAAAAATATTTTCTGCGTTTTGTAGAAAAAATAACCGCTGCGCTGGCCGCGGAGGTGAAATATTGGATCACGATCAATGAGCCCCTGGTTTATTCTTCGCACGCCTATCTTTTAGGCGCCTGGCCCCCGAAACAGTGTTCATTATGGCAAACCGCCAAGGTAACCCTTAATTTAGCGCAAACCCATATTAAAGCTTACCGGATCATCCACCGGATCTACCGGGAAAAAGGCCTGCCCGGCCCGCTGGTCAGCATCGCCGCCAACCTCCAGGCATTTGAGATCTGCCGGCCGACATTGAAGAACAAACTGGCCCGTTACCTGAGGAACAAACTGTATAATTTTTATTTTATCGAGCTTTTGCTGCGTAAAAAAACCCTGGATTACATCGGGGTTAATTATTACAGCCGCAACCTTATTGACACGCGCCACTGGGGGGTCAGGAGTTTATTGCTGGAAACCTGTCAGGAGAACCACCACCCTCTGCGCAAAAATTCCTTGGGTTGGGATATTTATCCCCACGGGTTATACAAACTTTTAATTTCCCTTAAAAAGTATAACCTGCCGGTTTTTATTACCGAAAACGGGATTTGCACCGGAGATGACGATTTAAGGTGGGATTATATCCGGGAGCACCTTGAGGAAACCCTCCGGGCGATGGAGGAAGGGGTCAGGGTGGCCGGTTATATCTATTGGTCCCTGCTGGATAATTTTGAATGGGATAAAGGGTTTGGCCCGCGTTTTGGGCTGGTGCATGTCGATTACCCGACCCAGAAGCGCTCGATCAGGGAAAGCGCCAGGAAACTGGCAGAAGTGATCAAAAGCGGCGCAATAATCTAAAATAAATGGAACTTAAAGACAAAGAATTCATCATTAAAGGTCTGCCTTTTTTTTCCGGGTTAAGTAAAAAAGAGCTGGCGCTGGTCAATGCCCGGAGCAGGATCGTGGAATACCGCAAAGGCCAGATTATTTACGAGGAGGGCAGCGGCCCAAGCGCTTTTTATTGCATCCTGAGCGGCCGGGTGCAGATCTATATCCGGGATAAAGCGGGTAACCGGATGGTCCTGGAATATTTGCACCGCGGAAAATATTTCGGGATCATTTCTCTTTTGACCAATGAAACGCATTCGGTTACCAGCGAGGTGATCAATGATTGCGCGGTACTGGTGATCCCCAAAGAGGATTTTGACGCGCTTTTACAGGATATCCCGCGCCTGGCGATCGACCTCAGCCGGACTTTAAGCCGCCGGCTCAGGAGAAAGGATGTCCATCAGAAAAAAATATTCGAGAGCACGGTAATCTCGGTTTTCAGTTCTTACCCGCAGGCGGGCAAAACCGTTTATGCCCTTAACCTGGCGCTCAGCCTTAAACGCGAAACGCGTAAATCGGTAATTATCCTGGATATTTTATCTAAAGGCAAAACGCATACCTTGCCGCAGAAACTGGAGATTTACCAGCCGCCGATATTCGACCTGACCAGCCCGGAGGATATCTACGCCTTACCTAAAGATTTTATCCTGAAAAACAGTTTCGATGTTGATCTGTTTTGTTTTTACTATGAGGAAGATAATGATTCCTGCCTGAAACGGTTACTGGAAATCCTTAGCCTCCTGGTCAATGATTATCACTATATTGTGCTGGACCTGCCGGCGGCAATGGACCGTTCCCTGGTCAGCATGCTTAACCAGAGCGACCTGATCCATGTTTTAAGCAGCCCGGACCCCTGCGACCTGAAACAGACCAACACCTTGATCAACCGCCTGAAGACGGATTTCAATTTCGACCCGGTCAAAATAAAGATTATTATTAACGAATATAAATTATCCCGGACCGAACACAGCGAACAGTTGGAGATTTTGGGGCAGGAGGTCTTTGCCACTATCCCCAAAATCGAGTCCGCTTCCGTTTCCCGCCTGATCATCGATGACCCGGATTGCGAATATTCCAAGGCGGTCAGGCGGATCGCCCGGCAGCTGGGGGATTGCCTGGTGGGCCTGGTCCTGGGAGTAGGGGTAGGCTACGGATTCTGCCATGTGGGGGTGTTAAAAGTCATCGAGGAAGAGAATATCCCGATCGACATCATTGTCGGCTCCAGCATCGGCTCATTGATTGCCAGCCTCTGGGCGACCGGCAAAAGCAGTTCCGAAATCATGGAAATTACCCGGGAATTCAAAGAGCCCAAGCATATCTGGGGCCTGATCGACTTTACTTTTCCGCGTTTAGGATTTATTAAGGGTAACAAGCTGTACCGTTTCCTTAAAAAACATTTTCAGGATAAAACTTTTTATGATGTCAAGCTGCCTTTGAAAATCATTGCCAGTGACGTGCATAAAAAAGAGCCGAAAATCCTGGACAAAGGGCCCCTGGTTGATGCTATAATGGCAAGCTGTTCCATGCCGGGAGTGTTCGCCCCTTTTAAATTTAAGGAAGAGATCCTGTTTGACGGGGGAGTGACCTATCCTTTGCCTACCGAACCTTTAATCCAGATGGGGGTAAAGAAGATCATCGCGGTTAACGTCACTCCTTCCCGGGACGATATTTTAAAACAGCTGAAGAAACTTCAGAGCGCCGCCCCATCCGGATTGATCGCGGATAGCCCCAAGCCTAAACCCCTGGGCTTTTTCGGCCGCCTGAAGAGCATTTTTAATTTGAATATCGTAAACATAATTTTCAGCAGTGTCGAGGTATTGCAGTCGGAAGTGGCCAGGAGGGAAGGGGAGTTAGCGGATATTGTTTTGCATCCGGATACTACGGGATTGTTTTGGCTGGAGCTGCACCGGGCGGAAGAATTTGCCAGGCGCGGCGAAGAAGAAGCGCGCAAGCATTTGGAGCAGATCAAGCAGCTGGTTAATGAATAAGCCCATTTTAGGGAGGAGCGATGGAAAGAAAGGTTAATTTTATTTCGATTGTTTTTATTGTTTTGTTTACTTTGACCGGTTGCGCAAAATCCAGGGAAATGTGGAGAGGTTTTACGGGGGTATCCACCCGGATCCTCGAGGATAAGCGCGGGGAAGCGATAAAAAAATCCTTTGCCCTGGATTATAACCACAGTTATTTAAAGGTTAAAGAGGTGCTTGGGAGCAAGGGAAATGAAGCCTATATTTATGCTGAAGTGCCCCGGGAAAAATTGATCGCGGTTTATCTGTCCGAAACCGATACTACCCCGGTGGGGATATTCTTTACCGAAGCCCCGGCGGGCACTACTCTGGTCGAAATATCCAGCCCCAGCATTTACGCTAAAGAGGAGATCTCCCGGAGAGTTTTTTCCGGGCTCAATGAACTGCTTAAACCGGCACCCCAGGAGAAAAAGAGCGATGTTAAAGAAAAACCCGCCAATTAAGGATCTGATCAAAGAATGCCACCGGGTCGCCCAAGACAAGGGCTGGTGGGATGAAGCGCGTAATGACGGAGAGTTGATCGCGCTGATGCATTCGGAGCTGTCGGAAGCTTTGGAAGCGCTGCGTAATCACGCCGGCGCTGATGCGCTGGCGGAAGAGCTGGCAGATTGCTGTATCCGCATCTTTGATTATTGTGGTTCGCGCAAGATCGATCTGGAAAAAGCGCTTTTGAAGAAAGTCGAATACAATAAGACCCGTCCTTACCGGCACGGGAAGAAATTCTAACCCAAAAGGACAGCTTCTCTTGTTTTTTAAGAAACGTCCCAACCTTGGAAGGAGCAGTAGATGCCTTACGACAGCAGCTTAGATGCGCAGACATTCAGCCGTTTTTGGGAGAATGATTCGGGTAAGATCGTGGTGAGTGTTTATTCATACAATAACGGCCCGAAGAAAATCCAGATCGTGCGGGAAATCAAGGATAAAAACGGCGACTATTCTTTCGCCAAGCTTGGCCGCCTGGTAAAAGCGGAAGCCGAAGGAATCCTTCCTTTGATCCAGGAAGCGCTTAAAACGATGGAATAAAAGCGGCAAAAAGCAGCTGTAATTTTCCCTTTTCTTTTTAAGCAATTTGTGTACAATATATCAAAAGCCAAGTAGATTTTCGCCGAGATAGCTCAGTGGTAGAGCGCGGCCCTGAAAAGGCCGGCGTGGGGGGTCCGATTCCCTCTCTCGGCATTTAACTTTTTAAGAGGGGATGCATACCCCTATTTTTTGTTTAGGATTATACGTAATTTTCTAAAATTAAGGAAATTACGTTTTTTTATTTCTCCACAGTTCCTTAAACTAATTTTGAATTGACAAAGTCTTCAAGAAAGGGGTATTATGAAAAAACTAAAAGCTCTAGATCTGCCGGATTTCATTGGATTTTAATGGGGGCGCCGGATGAATATAGAATCTTATAATTATAGGCGGCACGCCGATTTTGCAATAAAAGCAGCCATTTTTTTGGCGGCAATATTTGTTTTGTATGCCGCTTGGCACAGAAATATTGACCCCGATGAGATGGAAACCCTTTCTGCGGCGGGGTTTATTTTTGACGGAAAAATACCCTATCGTGACTTTTGGCAGATACATACTCCGCTTGCCTACGTTTTTTTCGCCCCTCTCTGTTTCTTCTTTAAAACGATAAATATTTTTTATGCCGCATTGGTGGTCACCTGCTTGCTGTTATTATTTAATGGGTACCTGTTATTTCTCATCGCTAAGCGCTTATTTTCTGCAAATGCGGCCGCCTTTACATTATTGGCCTATTTTGTTTGCCGGCCAGTCATTACAAAAATGGTTGAGGTCAGGCCGGATGCTTTAGTAATGATTTTTGTAAATCTAAGCCTCCTGTTTTTATTAGAAACAAAATTATCTTCCAAGAAAGCTTTTTTTCTAGCGGGTGTTTTTAACGCTCTTGCTTTTTTAACTAAACAATCCGGAATCGTGTTCACTTTAGGGCTGCTCTGTTTTTTTGTTGCCCGGACAATGCTGCCCAAAAGCCGATCTGAGGGAAGTGGAATATTTTCGGATGCGCGTTTCAATCTAAAAAATTACTATTTTTTCTTTGCTGGGCTTTTTATTCCCTGCAGCATTTTTATCGCTGCCCTTTTTTCTTTAGGAGCGCTGGAGCGTTTTTTAATGAGCGCGGTTAATAATGACTTCTTGCAGGGAGCGCTATTTTTAAGTACCGGAAGCGGGCGTTTTTTCCCGTTTAAATACCTGCGGGATATTTTTTTATGTAATTTCATGCTTTTTTTCTCCTGCGTCCTTCTGCCGTTTTATTTTTATTATAAAAAACGGCAAGATAATTCTTTATTCAACGCTTGTTTTTTAATTTTTATTCTATTTTTTGTTTCCTCGTTCTCTTTATTCTTTATACTGCAACCCTGGGAACATGATTGCTTGTTATTTTGCCAGTATCTTGTGCTTCTGGCCGGTCCAGCATCGCTTTTTATATATGAACGCAGCCGCAATTTATACTTTAAGAAAAATAAAAAAATGGTTTGGGTGGTTCTGGTTTTTTTTATGCTGCCTATCTTGACGGCTTTTGCCAGAACATGCGACCCCGGCGGAGCGAACAAGATAACATTGAAGAGGATATCAAAAGGTCTTAAGATCACCGGGATGATCCTTGCCTTGACGAACAAAGAGGATAAATGCCTGTCTCTTTTTGCTCCCTGCTTTTTACGCTCAAGCGCCTATCGCTATAGTTTCCACGGGCCTCCGGTAGATGCTTATCTTCAAACCCCAAAGTGGGAAAGCATCTTTATTAAAGAACTCCTGAGTGGCCGGTTTGTCGTGGTCGTTCCACTGGCGTTTTCTAATCGGATTTGGATGCCGCAACTGCGAAAAGTGATCCAGGAAAATTACTTATTATACAAAAAACTTTTTTATGTTCCGGGCACGATACTTCATACCGGTGAAGCAGGGGCGCAGATTAATTCTGAAATTACGTTTGACATCCTGGTCGGAGGTTATTATAAAATGCGCGGGGATTGGGAGGAAATAGGGGGAATACGCGTAGACAACCAGTCTTTAAAAACAGAGATCCTTTACCTGAATAAGGGCAAGCACTCCGCTTATCTTCCGAATATGCAAAAAACATATGCGCTTGTTTATGATTTTCAAGCGAACAAAAGCCAAGGACAATTACTTAAGCCTTATCAAAAATGATCGGTCAATTCAGTCTTTCACTGATTCTACCCTGTTGTAACGAAGAAGAGGGGTTGCGCCGTCTCCTGCCGCAGGTTCCTGCTTTTGTGGATCAAGTGATCGTGGTGGATAACGCCTCGACCGATAAAACAGCGCAGGTCGCCGCGGATTACCGGTTCCGGGTAGTCGGCGAAAGTAGAAAAGGCTACGGCAGCGCTTTGTTAAAAGGCTTGCGGGAATCAAACGGTCAGATACTGGCGATCATCGATGCCGATGGCAGCTATCCTGTAACCATGCTTAAAGAGATATGCGCATTTATGCAGAGAGAGGACCTGGATTTTGTCAGCGGATGCCGGTTCCCTTTGTCCGACCCTAAAGCCATGCCTTTTGTGAACTTAATCAGTAATTATTTCATTTCCTTCCTCAGCAGGTCGTTTTTTAAGATCCCGCTCAGGGATTCTCAGTCCGGGATGATGGTATTTAAAAGCCGGGTCATGGAAAAAATACAGCTTAGGAACATTGGTATGGGTTTTTCCCAAGAGATAAAGATCAAAGCCTGGACCTGCCCCGGGATACGTTGCGGTGAATACAGGATTTCTTATTTTCCCCGTTTTGGGAAAGTAAAGTTTCGCAAGCTAAGGGATGGGTTAGGAAACTTTTTTGATCTGTTGTCTTTACGGAAAGAACTCTTAGTATGATTCCCTCTCCCGGCATTTAACTTTTTTAAAAAAAGGGGGGCTATATAACCCCCTTATTGAATTTAGGCGTAATTGCTTCATTTTTGAGGCAGTTGCGCCTTTTTGTTGCTTTGAGAATGTCTGGATAGGTCAGGAATTACCGCCGAGAAAGCCCGGAATGTTTGTTGATTTTAGATATCACTAGCTATGTTCCTGGCCCTTTGGCTGTGGTATAATCAATTAACTCGCAACTTTTTCAATAAATCGCAGTAAAAGGAAGATCATGGTCAAACAATTCCAAGCTAAACAATTTGTATCGGTAAAGTTTTTTTGTTGGGCGATATTTTTGTTATTTCTGTTAATGGTAGTATTAGTGAGGTCCCGCCTGCTTAATCTTCCGCTTGAGAGGGATGAGGGGGAATACGCTTACTTCGGGCAATTATTATTACACGGCATACCTCCATATCAATTAGCTTACAATATGAAGCTGCCCGGTACATATGCTGCTTATGCTTTATGTATGGCTATATTCGGGCAGTCAATACAGGGTGTCCACTTGGGACTGCTTATTGTAAATCTTGCTTCGATAATCCTGCTATTTTTTATAACCAAGCGATTATTTGGTTATCTTGCCGGGATTTTTTCCGCCATTAGCTATGCCGCTTTGTCGATCAACCAGTCAGTTTTAGGCCTCCAGGGGCATGCAGAGCATTTTGTAGTGCTTATGGCGCTATGCGGATCGCTGTTACTTTTAAAAGCAGCGGAAACTGAAAAAAACAAATTCGTCTTCTTGAGCGGATTATTTTTTGGTTTAGCTTTTCTGATGAAGCAGTCCGGGATATTCTTTGTTCCTTTCGGTCTCTTTTATCTTTGCTGGGCTTATTTTAAAAAACACCCGGCTCAAAAATCAGCCTGGGTGTTTAAATTGATAACCTATACCCTTGGAGCAATATTGCCTTTTGCCGTTACCTGTACCGTTTTTCTTTTCACCGGAGTTTTTGATAAATTTTGGTTTTGGGTATTTCAATATGCTTTTAAATATCAATCTGCTGTCCCGCTGGGGGAGGCCTGGAACACCTTGAAATATTACTTAGCATATGTTACCCACCCATTTCGGCCGGTATGGTACATTGCTTTTTTGGGCTTGGGATGTGTTTTTATCGATGCTAAAGCAAAAAAACAGGTTATTTTTGTCAGCGTTTTATTGATTACCTCATTTCTTTCTCTTTGCCCGGGATTCGTCTTCCGGGAGCACTATTTCCTTGCCGCCTTACCGGTAATTTCTATATTAGCAGGTTGTTGTATCGATTCAGCGCATCGATTTATCCGGGACAGAAAGCAGTTGAGCTTTTGGAGTTTTGTGCCTATGGTAATATTTGTGATTATTCTGCTTTACCCTTTTTATCGGCAAAAACATTATCTTTTTGAGTCGACTCCGGTGCAGGTGTCCCGCCTAACTTACGGGGCCAACCCTTTTATCGAATCAATCGGGATAGCTAATTATTTAAAAGCGCATTCCTCTCCCAATGAGGCTATCGCGGTGTTAGGTTCAGAACCCCAGATATATTTTTATTCTCAGCGGCGTTCTGCCACAGGATACATTTACGCTTATCCCCTGATGGAGAAACAGCCCTTTGCCCTGCGGATGCAGCAAGAGATGATCCATGAGATCGAAGCCGCAAAACCCCGGTATTTGGTTTTCGTTCACGTCTATATGTCTTGGCTTTTTCAGCCTGAGTCAGAAAAAATGATATTCGAATGGGCTAAAGGATATATCCCCGCGCATTACAAAATAGCGGGAGTGATCGACATTGTTTCTAAAGACCGGACGGATTATTATTGGGATGCTCAGGCGCAGAATGTTCAGCCTCTTTCCCCTTATAATATCCTGGTCTTTAAGAGGCAAGATTAATGCAGCTTATCGGTCGTTTAATACTTTATGCAGAAAAATGGTTTTCCTTTGATCGCCTCATATGAGATACTGCGGAAACATTTTCAGCCAAATCCGGATTAGCGTAGAATATTTATTTACGCATAACCCAAAATTAACCTGGATCCGCTTTTGGAACCGGGCCCTGGTTTATGTGAGCCGGATAATGAAAGTTTCCCGGTGTGTTTCAAAACCCGCATTTTTATACGTAGAACCTTCGGCTGTTTGTACCCTTGCTTGCCCTTTTTGCCCCTGCGGCAGCGGAAAACGTAAACTCCGGAATAATTTCATGGAGCTGGAAAAATATAAAATGGTGATCGATAAAACCTATCCCCAGGTTATCGCGGTAGGGTTATTCATGTTCGGTGAACCGCTGCTTAACCGGCAAATCGTTCCGATGGTAGAATACAGTACTTCTAAAGGGGTCCTGACGTCGATACATACAAACATGAGCGTTATGGATGCTGCGCTTGCCGAAGGTTTGGTCAAGGCCGGCTTGTTTAACCTGGTGCTTTCGGTGGACGGATGCTCGCAATCCGCATATGAAAAGTACAGGGTCGGCGGCGACATTAACCGGGTATTTAAGAATATCGAAATATTGATTAATGCCCGCAAAAGACTCAAGCGTAACAATCCGCTGATTACTTGGCAGTACCTGGTGAACAAGCACAATGAGGGGGAATTGGGCATGGCCCGGGAAACCGCCAAAAGGCTCGGGGTGGATTTTTTCGCGGAACATTTATTGCAAATTCCCCCGGACCGGGAAATAATAAAAACCTGGGCTCCGGGTGCGGACGGTTACTCCCTTTATGACCGGCAAACCTTTAAAGAAAAACAGAGGCCTCCGTACTGTAATGCTCTTTGGGAAACCTTGCGCATCGATTGCCAGGGGGATGTTTATTTTTGCTGTTTTTCCGCGGATACCCCGGCGCATAACTACGGAAATATATTCACCGGCAGCCTCAAAGATTTGTGGAACACCCCGGCAATAGTTTCCGCGCGCCGCGCGGTGGGGGGAGAGGCGTTGGGGGCGGATAAAGTCCTTTGTTTTGCCTGCAGGTATCTGCCGGCCAATTTCGCTGAATTTCCCTAACAAGCCGGAGAATGTCGGGGGATAGCCGTAAAAAAGGCCGGCTCTTTGGTTTGAGCCGGCCTTTTTTGCTTTGACCTTAAAACTATATCTTTTTTACGTTAGTTGCCTGGTCCCCCTTGGGGCCCTGGGTAACCTCGAATTCAACTTCATCACCTTCTGCTAAAGATTTATATCCTTCTCCAGTAATTGCGCTGAAGTGGACGAATACATCTTTGCCGTCTTCGGAAGTAACAAATCCATAACCCTTTTGGTTGCTGAACCACTTTACTTTACCCTTTGCCATCTTGTTTCTCCTTTTTTTAATTGCGCCCCGTAAAAGCACGGAGCTTTACTTATCTATTAAAAATCCCTTGCAGCCGAAAGGCTTGGGCAAAAAAATACCGCAAAGCATGGTTATTTTCTGTTACTGCTTTGCGGTTTATACATGTTGCTACTCAATTTCTTTGTTTCTCCTCTAATCTAAGCTTGACAAAATAAATATAGCATTAATTGAGGATTTGTCAACCTTTTAATTGCTAGCGGGTTATTAATCAGTCAAACCGTTGGCGTAGCATATGTTGACTATTATTCAGGACTTGATATAATGTGAACAAATTGTTCCGGTTGGCTGCGGCTAAACCGGTAAATTTACGTTCTGATTTAAATTTCATATGCCGATGTAGCTCAGTTGGTAGAGCAGGACTTTCGTAACAACTTTTCTACTATTTCAATCCCAGTATTATCAATAACTTACGAAAATAGATGTGAATAAAAATGTGAATGAAATCGGAATTATGATTGGCAAGATCCTTAAACATTGAAATCGAGAAACTTAAAAAAGGAGGAAATATGCCGGAAAGTAAACCGAATTTATTCCAACCTTGGGAATTTCCACCAGAGGCCGAGCCAAAATTTGTAAATGCCCACGTTATTAATTGGAATGGCAGAGAACTTTATTTAGCGTTTGGGCTTGGAAGACCACATAAGCTTTTAGCAGGAGACGAAAAACATATCAAAGCAGTATCTCAGGTGATTTTAACAAAAGAGCACCTTCAAGAATTAGTTCTAAACCTACAAAAACAACTTGTTGATTGGGGGAAACAGGGTGGCCCAGCTGGAGAATCCGGGCCGGGACCGCAAAAGCCTAATCCGAGAATTTAGTATAATTCGAGATAGGTTCTTGAAATAGACGAAGAAGAAGCCGAGGTTGTTACTTGAAACACTCAAGATAACAGCATTTATTTCTTATCTACGATTTTATGGCGCGTGGAAATATATCAATAAATTAAGGATTTTAGCTATTTGCAAAACTATATTAACAGTATAAAATAATCATTGACTAGGATGAATATGGTATATACAATGATTGTATTCCAAATCAACCGCATCCTTTGTTGCTTCTCAGATTTAGCCTTGTTACTATAAGAAAACGCTTTCTTTGTAATTTTATTTAGTATTGATTTTGATGTTGTTTTTAAGGTATACTTTAACTGCGAGGTGAGTAAAATGAGGATAATGGAAAGAGATTCTTGGTAAAATTAAAATATATGTTTCTATAAAAAGGGCTATCTTTTAGAGATAGCCCTTTTTATTTATGCTTAAGGTTGTAGATCTTTAATATCTTCCCAGATTGATCTTAGATCGCGATCCGTCTTTGAATAATCCTTATTTTTGGGTTGAAGAGTTATGGCCCTTTGGTATTTAGAGATCGCTTCATTTTTGAAATTCAATATTCTATTCGCTTCTGTTTCCCCCTCCATTTTTAGAGTATAATAACAAGCCAAATTATAGCATGCAACATCGTACTTATTATTGCCTTTTATGCATTCTTCTAAGATTTTAATGGCATCATCTAAATTACCCAGGTGTCTTAAGGCCAATGCCTTAGCATTATAAGCCGACCAATGGGTATAATTTTCTTTAATTGCCATTTCTGCATATTCTAAAGCTTTTCCATAATCTTTTTTTTCTTGTAAATATGCTCTACTAATTTCTCTAAAAATTATAGATTTAATTTCGGTTGTAATTCCAGGGAAAAGAAGCGCTTTGTTTAAAAGTTTCATTACCACTGGAAAGACATAATCCCCATGTTTTTGCCCCATTAAAATTCTTGCCTTGTACAAGGGGACTTCATAGCTAAAATTTTCGCGTAAATCTTCTATTTCTTCCCAAGCTTCACTGTAGCGTTCATCTATAACAAAAATTTTCGCTGTTATAAGAGGTGCTTGTAAAGCGGCATTTTGTTTAAATATTTCATAGTCTCTATTACATTCTCTAAGGATATCTAACTTTCGGCCCCACCAGAAAATAAGATAGCCTACCAATATAGCAGTTATTGCCAAAAGAAGTGAAATGTATGCAATAGCAAAATTAGCACCATTAAGCATAGCCTCAAACATTGTTTTTGGTCCCATTCCTTTAATCGCTGCAGTGTTGGAAGCAAACAGGGGATTTAGGCATATTTTAATCAAAGGCCATGCGATGAATTGGAAATAATAAAGAGCTACTGTTACCAATAAAGCTATAACAATGTAAGTAATGCATTTTTTGAGGAAACTAAAGATAGGGCTATGTTCTAATATCCAAACGTTAAATTTGGTTTTCATTTTTTCCTCCTTTAAGTACAAGTCTATTATAGATAGGGGAGGGATCTTTTACAACTTGTTTTTACTGGCCTTGGATGCGTTTGGATGGTAAAACCAAGTTTCGCCTCTATTCATATTCTTATTGCTCCTTAAGGATAATCCATGTATAATTTATGTCCAAAGGTTGGTTTATTGGGCCTTAGTTTATTGTGAATAAAATTGTGAATGTAGCATGGCATTTTATGTGTAAATAAATAAACAACTCGACGGAGGAGCTATTCCTCTCGACGAGAGCAGGACTTTCCAATATATGCCGATGTAGCTCAGTTGGTAGAGCAGGACTTTCGTAAAGTCAAGGTCGGTGGTTCGATTCCACTCATCGGCTTAAATTCCCGCTTCAGGCCTCCTCAAGGGGTTGCCTAATGGTGCTTAAACACTCGTTTTATGGCTAGATTCCGCGAAGTTTTAAAAACCCGCAATTTTTTCCTGCTCTGGAGCGGGCAGATCATCTCCCAGCTGGGGGACAGGCTGGATCAGATGGCCTTAATCGCTTTTGTCTACCAGCGCGCTCCCGGTTCCCCCCTGCAAATCGCCAAAATCCTTTCTTTTACCATTATTCCGGTATTCCTTATCGGGCCGCTGGCCGGGGCCTGCGTGGACCGCTGGGACAGGCGCCGGACAATGTACATTTGCGACCTGCTGCGCAGTATCCTGGTTTTTACCATCCCCTTTTTCCTTTTTTACACCAAAAATCTGGTTCCGGTTTACCTGATCATTTTTATCGTTTTTTCCATCGGCAGATTTTTTGTCCCGGCAAAGCTTTCCATCATCCCTGAACTGGTAGAAAAAAAGGACCTTCTGATCGCCAATTCCCTGGTCAATACTACCGGAATGATCGCCGCGGTCCTGGGGTTCGGCGTGAGCGGGGTGCTGGTGCAATGGCTGGGGCCAAAGATAGGCTTTTACCTGGATTCCTTCAGTTTTTTAATTTCGGCTACTTGCATCTTTCTGATCACCAAGAAACTTACTGCCGCGGTGAAGTTCAGGGATGTCGGCAAGGATATCGTGGAAGTGATCCGCAAGTCGATGTTCCAGGAAGTAAAGGAGGGGGTGCTTTATTTTATCCGCAAAAAAGACATCCGTTTTACCGCCGGGATAATTTTCGCGCTTTGGGCGGCGCTGGGAGCGGTGTATGTGGTGGTGATCGTTTTTGTGCAAAAGGCGCTGCATTCGGCGACCAAGGACCTGGGGCTTTTGGTGATGTTCCTGGGGATCGGTTTATTCCTCGGTTCTTTGGTCTACGGTAAATTCGGACAGCGGATCTCTCATTATAAGGTCATTTTCACCTGCTTGGTGGCCAGCGGTTTGATGCTGGTTGTTTTCGCTTTAGGGATATACTATTTCCCGAATTTTATTATCGCGGCGTTCCTCTCTTTGAGCCTGGGTTTGATCATTTCTCCGATCATGATCGCTTCCAATACGATTATCCACAATGTCAGCGATAATGAGATGCTGGGCAAGATTTTCAGCTCCCTGGAAATTGTGATGCACCTGGGTTTTCTTCTGTTCATGTTTATCAGCAGTATGCTTGCCGAAAGATTCTCGCAAGTTCTGATTTTGGTCACTGTCGGCGGTTTATTGAGCCTGCTGGGGTTAGGCAGCCTGGTATTTAACCGCAAGGACAAATGGTTGAATTAAGGGAAAATAATGCCCGCATAAATTCTCCCGTGCTTAGGCGCTGCGGTTTGATCCTGGGATCCGTTTTTGCCGCCGCCGCGTTCTTTTCGGCGATGGGGCTGGGCAACCCCAAAACCTCTGATTCCGCGCCGCGGGAAAACCAGGCGGAGTTCCAGGAGGTTATGCCTGCAGCGGTAAAGTTTGTTCCGGTTAAGCCAGATAAAGAAAAAGAGGCGCTGTATTACAAAGCCTTTGACCGTGGGGATAAATTAACCGGTTTTGTATTTAAGGCTAGCGGCCGGGGATATTCCAGTGAGATTCAAATCCTGGCGGGGATGTTTACCGACGGTAAGCTTTGCGCGGTCAAGATCCTGTCTTTGCAGGAGACCCCGGGTCTGGGGATGCGGGTGGCGGAAAAGGAGTTTACCGGCCAGTTCGCACATCAGGATAGCGCGGATTTATCCGGGGTCAGCGCGATTGCCGGGGCATCGGTCTCCAGCCGGGCGGTGATTAATGCGGTAATGAAAAAGGCGCAGGAGATTAAAGCGCTGGTTGAGAATGGGAAATAATTTTACGCTTGCCGGCTTTCTGCGTACCCGTAAACAGGATCCTATTGCGCGGATGATGTGGACGGTAGTGCTTAGCCTTGTCCCTGCCGGGATTGCCGGAGTGGTTATTTTCGGCATAGCGGCTTTAAGGGTGATTTTAGTGGCGGCCGCCGCCGCGGTATTGGCGGAATTTATTTTTTGCGCAGGGTTTAGGAAAAAGATCACTATCCTTGACGGCTCCGCGGTAGTTACGGGGATATTGCTGGCTTTTTGCCTGCCGCCGGAAGTGCCGTTATGGCTGCCGGCTGCCGGGGCGGCATTTGCAATTATTATCGGTAAACAGGTTTTTGGCGGGCGGGGAAAGAATTTTTTTAACCCGGCGCTGGCCGGCCGAGTTTTTTTAACTGCCTGCTGGCCAAAATATATGTTTGTCTTTACCCTGCCGTTTAATTACGACAGTGTAACCAGCGCCACTCCTTTAGCGCTGCTTAAAGAAGGCAGGGTTTTCGGGCAGATCACGTATCTGGATCTATTCCTGGGCAAGCATGCCGGCTGCATCGGCGAGGTTTGTATCCTGGCGCTGTTAGCGGGAGCGGCTATCCTGTTGGCCAAGAAGTATATCTCCTGGTATATTCCGGTAACCTATATTTTTACTACCGGTTTTTTAGCTTATGTTTTCGGAGGGGGCCGGCTGTTCGGCGGCGACTGGTTATTTTCAATTCTCAGCGGAGGATTGATCCTAGGCGCGTTTTTTATGGCCACCGACTATGTGACCGCTCCTTTAACGGTTAAGGGGCAGCTGATTTTTGGTTTTGGCTGCGGCTTGCTTACTGCGGTGGTCCGGTTATGGGGAAGGTACCCGGAAGGCGTAGCTTATTCTATCTTGATGATGAACGCTGCCGTTCCTTTTATCAATCGTTATACAAAGAACAGGATTTACGGGACTTAAACGATGCAAAATACTATTCGGGATTTTAAATATGAAAGAGAGGCGGGATGAACCTGGTGGTATTTGTTTTCGGATACGCCGGTTAACCCGTATATTCAAAGATGTATTTTTTTGATCGGTTTAACAGTTATAGATTGAAATTCCGGGAAAAACTGGGTGTGGCTTCCCACAGGCAGGCGCTACGGGCGTTAAAAATGCTCTGTCTGCATCCTGGGCAAAGTAGCAGGCAGGGTTTGTTGAAGGTAAACTTGGCTCTGACTTACCGGTGCCAATGCGCCTGTCTGCATTGCTGCGCCGGGAAACAATCTAAATCCGGCGAAGATGAGTTGAGCGCTGGAGAAATAGAAGAGATAATCGACCAAATTTCCCATTTCCCCTCGGTAGCCACTTTAATTTCTTTTTTCGGCGGAGAGGCGTTGTTGCGCAGCGAGGTTTTCCGCCTTATTGCCTATGCCCGGAAGCAGGGCTTATTTACCGAGATCGAATCGAACGGTATCCTGCTCACCGGAGAAACCGCCGGGAATTTAAAAAAATCCGGCTTAAATCATATTTTTATCCGGCTGGAAGGAGCTGGCCCCGGAACGCACGATCGCTTGTCCGGCTATACCGGCAGTTTCAAGCTGGCCCTGGAGGCGATCAAGAACTGTAAAAAACACGGCCTTTCCTGCAGTATTTCCACGGTGGCGATCAAAGATAAAATTTATAATCATGAATTGCAGGAAATAATTAAAATCGGTGAATCATTGAAAGTGGCTTCGGTAAGGATACTTTTACCGATCCTCTCCGGCAACTGGATCAATGAAACTGCGCAGCGTTTAAGTAAAAAAGAAGAAGAGGCGGTGGTAAAATTGCTCAAGCCCGGATTTGTCTACCTTGAATCCACGGACACCTCGACCAATTCCAGCCAACAGGTTTGCCCCTCGGCAAGAAAAAAATCTTTTTATATTTCTCCCTACGGACAGCTGTGGCCTTGTCCTTTTGTCCAGCTTGATTCCGGCAATATCCGTTCAGGAAAGCTTGCGGAAATGGTGAATAAAATGTGGGACCGTGATTTTACCGGTTTAGCGCAGGCAGGCTGCCTGGCACATGCGCCGCAGATCCGCGACAGGGTCTGCCCGCCCAACCTATAATTTTTCAATATAATCATTGCGGGGAGATTTCAGGATGCATATTCTCCGGGAACAGGAAGTTAACCAAGATCTTGCCAAGCTGGATGTTGCCTGGGAGAAGGAGGATACCTTTGTATTCCTGCCGGATAAATGCGCCCTGTCTTTTGAGTGGATCCAGGAACAATGCTTGAAAATTCCGCCCGCCCTGCGCCGGGGGCATTTTATCCTGCTTACCTCCGGGAGCACCGGCTTGCCGAGGCTGGTAATCGGGTCGCGTAAAAAAGCGGAAGCATTAGTTAAAATACTTCACCAAATCCAGGACAGCCAGGATGCGGCGGAGGCGATCGTCGTTTTACCGCTGACGTATTGCTACGCTTTTATAAACCAATGGTTATGGGCGCGTCAGTACCGGCGCAAAATTACCCTGACCCGCGGTTTTAGCGATCCGGATTTAATGCAAAAATGCTTAAAAAGTGCTTCCTCCGGCTTACTTTGTTTGGTTGGCGCGCAAGTAGCCCTATTGACCGAACATTTTCCCGGTGCGGTATTCCCCGGAGTCAGGCGGTGTCACTTTGCCGGAAGTCTTTTCCCCCAGGAAAAATTAACGGCAATCCGCAGGCTGTTCCCCAGCGCCGAAATATTTAATAATTATGGCTGCGCCGAAGCCATGCCGCGTTTATCCATCCGCAGGGCGCAGGATTATTCCGACGGCAACAATATCGGCCGGCCCCTGCCGGGTATTGTTTTTAAAAATAACCGCGAGGGGGAGATATTGTTTAAGAGTCCTTACGGGGCAGCGGGGTATCTGGACCAGGGAGGATATAATCCGCTCTCCCCGGAAACCTGGATTTCGACCGGGGACCGGGGGACCCGGGCGCCGGACGGCAGTTGGATATTTTCCGGGCGCAACAATGAAGTATTTAAAAGATATGGGGAAAAAATATCCCTGCCGCATTTATTGGATACCGTAAAAACGGTATGGAAGAGGGAGGCCGTATTTTACCGGGAAAGCGACGCCAAGGGCGAACCCGGATGCGTGCTTGTTTTATCTCCGGCTCCGGATGCGTTGCAGCTTAAAAAGATCAGCCGGGCATTGAGCGACCGGCATTCCCATGCTCAATGGCCGCTAAGGATAGAAAGCGCCCCCGTAATCCCCTTGCTTCCTAACGGCAAGTTGGATACCGGCAGCTTGGCTAAAATAGCCTTGCCAGCCGACCCTCCCGGTCCACGGTTAAAGTCGAATAAAGAAAAACTAAAAAATTTGATCTCGGAGGTTTTTTTATTAAACCGGGGAGAGTTCCATTTTAAACTGAGGCGCACAGAGGTGGAGACCTGGGATTCTCTGGGGATCGTGGCTTTGGCTGCTGGAATCAAGAGGGTTTTTGGTTATCCGCTCAGCCCGGCGGAGGCAGCCGGATTAAAAGGGGTCCGGGAGATTATTCTTTGGCTGAATAAAAAAGGAGTTTGTTTTGATGTTTAGCCCACGAGGCCAGGGAGCGGAAGAGTTATTAACCCGGCCGCCGTTTGGCCGGCGGAATGAGCGGGAATTTCTACGCCTGGTCAATGTTTTAACCGCGCATCACTTGCGCGGCTGCCCGGAATATGCCCGGATCTGGCCGGAAGCAAAAGTAGCCGCAACTATCGAGGAGGCCCCGTTTCTGCACGCGGAAGTTTTTAAGCAGCTGAAATTAAAAACTCAAACCCGGGGCATCGATCACCAAAGGACCCTTCGGTCATCGGCAACCGGAAAAGGCGACTCCAGCATGATTGCGCTGGATAGCTATAGTAACCTGCTGCAAAGCCGCAGCGCCGGTTTGATCCTTGCGGAATTTATCGGCCCGGACAGGCAGCCTTTGTTTATCCTGGATAATCTCAATGCTTCCCTGCGCAAAGATGAAATCTCCGCCCGTTTTGCGGCGGCAATGAGCCTGTGTCCGTTATCTTCGGAAATAGTTTTTCTTTTATCCGATCCGGATGAGCCGTTGAGCGTTGAATGGAATGAGTTTCTAAAGGGCAGCCGCGATCACCGGAGCTTGATTGTTTACGGTTCGACCTGGATACTTTGGAACGCTTGGAAAAAAGAAAAGATGCCTGATGGGTTACGGCGCAAACTTAAAAATATAAGGATACAATTTGTGCATAGCGGCGGATGGAAGAAGCTGGAGGCGGAAAAAGTTAGCCGCCGGGAGTTTGACCGCCGGCTATTGACGGGAACCCATCCGGAGTCGAAGGTGTTGGATTTTTACGGTTTAGCCGAACAGCCGGGAATGGTTTTTCCGTTTTGCCGGTATCAATTCCGGCATCTGCCTCTCTGGGCGGACCTGGTTGTCAGGGATATCTATTCGCTGCGCCCAACGCCCCCGGGGGTAACCGGCCAGCTGCAATTTATTAATCTTTTGGCTTACGGAGCCCCGTATCACAGCGTGTTAACAGAGGATTTGGGCAAGCTTGTTCCCGGTCGATGCCCCTGCGGCAGAGAGGGTAAGCGATTCGTATTTTTAGGAAGAATTCCTCAAGCTGCGCTAAGAGGGTGCGCCAATGTTTAAAAAGCTGCGTTATTTTCACGGGTTGTCGGAAACCATTTGCCTGGCTTCTCCTGCAGATGCCCATGAGGCCATTGCCGGCTGGCAAAGGCTGCGTTCGATGATGACTCGGCGGCTTCCGGCAGGTTTTGGCCGTGATGAATGGGCATACTTGATCTCTTTTCTGGAACCTAAGAATCTGGAAGCAGTTTATGCGCATAATTTAGGCAAGCCTGTTACCAAGCCCGTCCTGCCTTTGAAGCGCCTGCTGCGACCCAGGAGAAAGGTGGCGATTTGGCTGCCGAATAATGTCAGCTTGCTGGGGCCGCTATTAATTGTTCTTTGCAGCCTTAGCGGGATTGCCGTACGCATTAAGGGCGGCAGCAAAAAAGAAGATTTCACCGGGATATTCCTGCGTTTTGCAAAAAATAATTTACCGCACGGCCGGCTCAGGGAATATTTATCGCAAAAGGTGGAATATGCGGTTTTTCCTCATGCGGACCCCCGGGGCAATGATTTTTTCCGCGATGCCGATACCGGGATAATTTTCGGCTCGGATGAGGCGGTAGAAGCGGTTAAAGATTTTCCCCGGCCGCTTAACTTTATCGGGTTTCCTTTCCCTGACAGGAATTCGCAGGCCTGGCTGGAGCTGCCGGCGGTCAATGACGGCGTATTGATTGAATTATTAAAAGTTTTTGCCGTTTATGGCCGGGCAGGGTGCAGCTCTCCGGCCAAGGTCATATTGCTCGGCGGGACAATGCCGCAGGCAGTTAAATTACAGAGACTTTTGCGGAAACTATGGAATAATGTTTTTTGCCGCCTGCCTCCGGCTGCAACCGCTTCCCAGAATGTTAAGGCTTTTCAGTTGGCAAAAGCTGCGGGATGGCAGCCGGTTTTGACCACTAACCATGCCTCGGTGATTGCCGTCGGCTCGATCAGTCTGCCGCCGTGTCCGGGGGAAATGACGCTGTCTATTGTTCCGGCGACTGTCGCAGAAACGGTAAGGCATCTTCCGGAAGCGATCCAGACCGTGGGTTACGCGCTGGCTAAACCCCAAGACCCGCGCTGGCTTGAGCTTGTCGCTAAAACGCAGATCAAGCGTTTTGTCCCTATAGCGAGGATGCATCATTTCGGTCCGCTTTGGGATGGTTACGCTTTTTGGCGGAGGCTGTTTGAAGAAGTGGAGCTGAGTGATGATTACGAAAAATGATTTTAATAGTGAATGGTGGGGTGATCCGGTCGGGATATTGCGGGATCCCGCTTTTTTCCGTAAATCGGCCGGGCAGCAAAAAAAACTGCTTAAGGAATTTTCCTGGGTAGAGTTCAGGAGCACGCAAATCCAAACTCCCGCTTTATGGGAGAAGTTACGCCAAGCCGGTTTTTTTTACGCGGACACCTTGATGAATTTCCGCATTGCCCTGGACAGGATTACCGGTTCTGCCGACCTTCAGGCTTTAGGAGCGCGTTCTGCCCTCCAGAGGCCTTTTGCCATAAAACCCCAAGCGATAGCGCCTTTTAAAAACGAACGTTTCAATCTTTTGCCGGGGAAAACCCCTGAGCGTATTGCCCGGCGCTACGCCTGTTGGAGCAATAATTTAATTAAAGAGTATCCGGGATATTGCCTGAGCATCAGCTGGAAAAATGAAACTCAGGGGTGGTTCCTGTCCAGGCCTTCGGCAGAAGGGCTTAACCTGACCCTGGCGATGTTGGCAAAAGGAGCGGGGATTTCCGGAATGCTGCTTTATCAAAAAGCGCTGCTTGAGTATTCCCGGCTCGGCTTGCGCCTTGGCTGGGCCTCTTTTAGCGTAAGGAATACCGCGGTGCTCAATATTTATTCCCGGCTGGGGGCGCACTTCCTTTGCCCGGAATATTGCTGGTTCTGGGTAAACAGGAAATAAGGAACCCATGGCATTAATAAGACAAATGATCCAGAGTTTGCTGAATTTATTCGGCCTTAATCTGCAAATCGCTTTGTGGAAATGCGACGCAGAATTTATCCGCCTGTTAAAACAAACCCGCCGCCGCCGGTTAGTCAGCGCGGAGCGTTCTTTCATGCTTTGGCAATTAGCTAAGAGTACCGCCTTCATCGAAGGGGATATGGCGGAGGTGGGGGTTTATAAAGGGGGGAGCGCCAAGATCATCGCCGGAGCCTGTCCGGAAAAAAAGAAACATTTTTTCGATACCTTTACCGGGATCCCCGGAAATACTCCCGAGGTGGATTTTTATAAAAAAGGGGATTTTGCGGATACCTCCCTTGATAGCGTAAAAAGTTTCCTGGAAGACTGCCAAAACGTTTATTTTTATTCCGGATGTTTTCCCGGTTCGGCGCAAGCGCTAAGCGGGAAGAATTTTTGTTTCGTGCACGTGGATGTGGATGTTTATGAGAGCGTCAGGGGCTGCCTTGAGTTTTTTTATCCTAAAATGTCACGCGGAGGCGTGATGCTGTTTGATGATTGGCAATGGAAAGGGTGTCCCGGGGTAAAAAAGGCGGTAGAAGGATTTTTAAAAGACAAACCGGAGAAACCGGTTGTCACCGCTTCCTTTCAGTGCGCGATAATAAAGCGTTAAGCTGATTTGTCAGGGGTGCAGTTTGGGATGCAGAAGGTAAAGGCTCCTGAGCAGTTGGCCGAATTTAAAGCTTAATTTTCCATCCAGCTTTTTGGAATAAGCCATGGCTTTGGCGATCTCTTCTTCGGTAAGGTTGAAATAATCCAAAAAATAGGCTAATCTTTGGGCGTCCAGCCCGTGCGCCTCATGAATTTTGCCCAAGGCCTGCTCCCGGGTAAGTTTTCCGTTGCGGATCATTTGGCAATATTCGATGAAATGGTGGTCAAGCCCGTATTTTCTATCCGCGATGTAATTGGCGAAATCGAATATTGTGCAATCATATTTTTTCTTTCCCAGGTCTATCCTGAATTCCTTCTCGAGAAACTTGATGTTATTTTCTTTATCCCAGGGCACATAGTCCGGGATGCTCAAGCCGTTATTCCTGAGCAGGCTGAACATGGTCAGCAGTAAAGATCGGGTATTTAAAATTTCATGGCGGATGCCTTTTTTCCTGCAGTTTTTGATGAGATAGGAAAGGTTAATGTAATTTGTGCCGTAAGGAAGGAAAGGGTCTGTCCTTCTGGACAGCCCGCCCACGATCAGGCGAATATTGTGCTGGCGGGAGATTTTTTCTATATAATAAACCACTACATAACAGCATAAAATACAAAAGTTTCCCGTTACCTGTAAGAATTCTTTATAGATAGGCGTAGAGAACTCCGGGTTGGCGTAAATATGTTTGACTTTCAGCTCCCGGCAGACCTTTTCCACATTGGCCTTGCCTTCCGGGCTCAAAAACCCCGTATCGACGGTGACCACCAGCGGATTAAGCCCGTAAACGCTTTTGGTAAGATACAGGGTGTACAGGCTGTCGGAACCCCCGGAGGTGCCGATGATACAGTCGAACTCCCTGCCGGGTTTTTTGTAACGCTCTAAAATCCTGCGTAATTGCCCCTGTTTTTTGTCAAAAACAGAAGGGTCTTCGACTTGTTTTCCCCAGCTTTTTTCGAATTTGGTGCATTCCGCGCAAACTCCTTCCTTATTGAAAGTAATGCCCGGAAACCGATTATCCAGCAAACAGCGTTTGCATTCCATAAAAGCTCCTTTGACCTAAAAATTCCATCTTCAGTTTAAATCCGCCCGCCGGTTCCGTCAAGCCTAATCTGGCCAACCTGAAAACGATTGCAACTGCCTGAAGGCGATGTTATAATCCGACTGTGAAACTGTTGAGGAAAGTTAATACCGTCTGTCCGTCCTGCCTGCGTAAACTTCCCGGGAGATTGTTGGCCGACGAAAACAGCGTATATTTATATCGGGAATGCCCGGTTGACGGGCCAAGCCGGATGGAGCTGTCCCGCAACCCGCGGGATTACGCTGAGTTGGACAGATTCTATTTTACGGTCCTCAAAAAAGGCAAGGCCAGGGGCAGGATCACCAACTATTGGGTATTGTCCACCCATGAATGCCAGATGCGCTGCAGCTATTGCCAAATAGACGCCTCCCGCCCGTTTTTCGAGAATATGCTGGAAACCGATTTTGATGCGGTTTTACGCCGCTACACAGGGGCAAAATTGACCTTGTCCGGCGGAGAGCCCGGGCTAAGCCCCGGGATTTTTTATTTCTTTAAAAATGCCTCGCGTTTAAAAAGGCTTACACAGTTAGCCACTAACGGCCTGAAGATTGCCGACCGCGATTTTTACCTTAAATTAAAGGAGTCCGGGGCAAAAGAAATCCGGTTTTCCCTTGAATCCTTCACCCCCATCCCCGAAGATTCCAAAATATACGAATTCAACAAATTCGTAAATACGAAAATGGCGGCCCTGAAACTTTTGGAAAAAGGAGATTTTAGCCTGAGCCTTTCCCCGACTATTTTTAAGGGGGTCAATGAGGACCTTCTGTTGGAAACACTGGATTACGCCAGGGAGCATTTGTCCGTGAAGGAGATTTCCGTAAACGGGTTTTCCTGGTCGGGAGCCGGCCAATCCCGCGGGCAGGAGGAAATGATCATGCCCGACGAAATGATGGATATTATCTGCGCCGGATTCAAGGTCAGCGACCGCCAAAGCATATTTACCTTCCAGAAAGCCCTATTCCTGCTTTTGCAATTGCTGGATATCCGCATCTGTATGTACACGCAAATCATGATCTTTGTGCGCCGGAAGGGGAAACTGGAGCCGATTACCGATTATTTCGAGATGGACAGGATGTAGCAGGGGTTGGCTGCCTGGGAAAAATTCAGCAATACTCCTTATCCTGTCCGGCTCCTTGCTTTTTTCGGCCTGGCCGCCTATAGTTTGAAACCGAAGACATTTTTGTTGTCCGCAGACATCCTGCGGATGCTTTTTGCTAATCTCTTTAAGATCGATTTCTCCAGATATCCGGCAAAGCTGTTGCCGCTGGTATTAAACACAAATTGCAGCACGCTTACAGCGGATGAAGAAGTGTCCAGGCAATGCATGAGCGCGGTTATTTGCAAGCAGAACGGTACGCTCCGGGAAACCTTTACTTCACGGATCCTGTCAAAACTAAATTAAAAATCATGGGCTTGATTTCTTTGGTGGTCCCCGTCTATAATGAAGAAGGAAACATCGCGGAAGTTTACCGGCGGTTAAGCGCGGTTTTAGCTTCTTTGCGGATACCTTATGAAATAATTTTTGTCGATGACGGCAGCCGGGATATGACTTACGGGATTATTAAAGGCCTCCGGGAAAAAGACCGCCATCTAAAGCTGATAAAGTTCTCCAAAAATTGCGGGCAGGTTTTTGCCCTTCTGGCCGGTTTTGAATTTGCGCGCGGGGAAACCGTAATTACCATGGATGCCGACCTGCAGAATGATCCTGCGGATATCCCCAAGCTGCTGGAAAAAATTAATGCGGGGTTTGATCTGGTCAACGGGTGGAGAGGATGCCGGAAAGACTCCCGGTCAAGAAAACTTATTTCCGGATTGGAGCGGTGGCTGATCGCTTTTAAAACCGGGGTTTGGTTGCATGATTACGGAAGCGGTTTCTTTGCGCTCAAGCAAGACTTGGTGAAAAAAATAAACGTCTATGGCGCGGGAGCCCGGTTTATTAAGCCTTTGGCAGTGAAATTAGCCGGTTCTTTTACCGAAGTGAAGGTGGGGCATTATCCCCGCGGGTGCGGGCGTTCAAAATATAATTTTTTAAAAATAGCCGAGACAGGCCTGGATTTTCTTATCCATTTCAAGGTTAACCAGCAAGTCAGACAGCCGCTGCCCTGCAATATCGAAGAAATAGTGGAGAGCGCTTTATAGGCTGCAAATCCGGTTTAAAATGAAAACAAAAGTTTCCGTGGTTAAATGCGCAAATTATGAACCGGCCTTGGTCCAGGCCGCGGTTAAAAGAGCGGTCGAGCTGGCCGGGGGGATAACCGCTTTTGTAAAGCCCGGCAGTAAAGTGCTGCTTAAGCCTAATCTTTTCCAGCCGAAGGAACCGCAGCTTAGCATTACCACTCACCCGGAGGTCGTCCGGGCAGTAGCGCGGATATTAAAAGAAATCGGTTGTAAAATTTTTTTAGGAGATGGCCCGGTAGTTTTTGGCAGGATGGAAGAAGATATCATGGATGAGCTGTATGCTGTAACCGGGATCTCTGCCGTCGCCAAAGAAGAAGGGGTAACCCTGGTCAGGTTTGACAAGCGGCGTTGGAGAGGGAAATTCCCGATGACCACCTGGGTCGATGATTGCGATTATCTGATAAACCTGCCTAAACTTAAAACCCATGAATTAATGTTAATGACCGGAGCGGTGAAAAATTTATTCGGGACGATTCCCGGTATCTACAAGGTGGAGCTGCATCGAAAATACCCCCGGCCCAGGGAGTTGGCGGAAATAATGGTTGAAGTTTACCTTCAGGCCAGGCCGGCCCTGACCATTGTCGACGGAATAACCGCGATGGAGGGGGATGGCCCCGGTTTAGGGGGGAAACCCCGCAATAGCGGGCTCTTGTTCGCCGGATCAGACTGCGTAGCGATTGATACCGTGATGGCCCGGGTAATAGGGATTGAACCGCTGGAGGTGTTGACTACTAAGGCGGCGGCAAAGAGATCCGCCGGCACAAGCGATATCAACCTTATCGAGATAGCCGGGGAACGGCTGCAGGATGCGGCCGGGAAACCTTTTCTGCTTCCGGTTGCCACGCTCAGGAAGAAGTTGTCTCCTTTGCTTCTTAGGTTAGTTGAAAGATTTCTCAAGCATTATCCCGTGGTCATCCGGGAAAAGTGTATAAAATGCGGCGCCTGTGCGGCCGGTTGCCCGGCCAAAGCGATACACCTGAAAAAAATGAAGGTCGTTTTTAAGTACTCGCGATGTATTTCCTGTTTTTGCTGCCAGGAAGGCTGTCCGGCTTCGGCGATAAAGACCAAGCGCGGGCTATTGGCCAGGATCATGGGCGTATAATAAAATTTCCATGCATAAAAGAGTCCTTTTAATTTATCCTCCCACGCAAAATATGATGCGGGAGGACCGTTGCCAAATCCCCCAAAAAAATTCGGCGATCACTTCGGTTTTCCCTCCCATGGATTTACTGTATCTGGCGGCGGTGGCAGAAAACGCCGGATGCCTCTGCCGGATTACCGATTATACTTTGGGCCGCCATACCTGGGATGATTTTAAGCGGGAACTTGCGGAATTTAAGCCGGATTTGCTTTTAATCAGCGCGACCACTCCGACGTTGGCCCGGGATCTTGCAGCCTGCGCGCTGGCCAAAGAATGTTTGCCCGACGTTGTGACCGTTGCCAAAGGCGCGCATTTTTTAAAATTCAGCAGCGCAACCCTGGAGAAATTCTCCGCCCTGGATATTGTTATCCGCGGCGAAGCGGAAAATGTGTTTAAGGAAATAGTGTCGGGGGCGGAGTTGCCGCGGATAAAAGGGATCAGCTGGCGCAGCGGTAACGGAATAATAGATAACCAGGAAGCCGGGTTTATCGGGAATTTGGACGCACTGCCTTTTCCGGCGCGGCATCTGATCGATAACCGCCGTTACCGTCGCCCGGATAACGGTAAAGTCCAGGCAGTGATCAAGGTAGGCCGGGGATGCGCACACAATTGTTTTTTCTGCCTGGCTACGGCAGTATCCGGGCCGGCAGTGAGGTTGCGCAGCCCGGAGAACATTATTGAGGAGATAAAGCTTTGTATCGACCGTTACGGGATCAAAGATTTTTTGTTCTTTGCGGAAAACTTTACCGCGGATAAAGACTGGGTCCTTAGGCTGTGCCGGCAAATTATTGCCTCCGGGCTTAAGTTCAACTGGTCGGCAAATTCCCGCCTGGATTCCATCGATCCGGAAACGGCCGGGGCAATGCGCCAGGCCGGCTGCACCCTGGTCAGTATCGGTATTGAAAGCGGGAATAACGCAATCCTTAAACAGATCGGAAAGAATTTAACCCTTAAGGATATTTTAAATTCTTTCCCGGTTTTTAAAAAAGCCGGTTTGAAAACTCTCACTTATTATATCGTCGGCTTTCCCTGGGATACCGAGCAAACCGTAAAAGACACCATCCGGCTCTCTCTAAAACTAAACAGTGATTACGCGGCTTTTTATACCGCGGTTCCTTTCCCCGGAACGCGTTTTTTCGATTACGCGCGGCAAAACGGGCTTCTTGAGGCCGGGCAGGAGGAGCAGGCATATAGAGATGCTTATTATTGCCCTCCGGCCAAGGGGCATTATTTAAGCAGGGAACAGATTATCCGCTTACACCGGCAAGCCGTACGAGAGTTCTATCTTCGGCCGGAATATATAATAAAGCGTTTTTTGAGTATACGGTCCTTAGGGGAATTATATTATCAGGCAAGGTTGGCTTTTTTTACCGCGGCAGATCACTGCAGTTATCTTAAGGGGCAAAGTAAATAGGGGGCGAGAATGCCGAAAAAACTTTACTCTTCAAGGGTTTTGTTTTTAGGGATATTGGCTGCCGGGATTATTTTGCGGCTATGCAAATGGAACGGCTACAGCCTGTGGTTTGATGAAGAATTCTGGCTTGAAATAAGGCAGACTAACTTACTTAATTCATTGCGGGACGTTATTTTTATCCCCAAGCCTCCGTTGTTCAGGTTTTTAGTCTGTTTTTTCCAGAATTCCCTGGGAAACAGCGAGTTCCTCTTGAGGCTGCTTCCGTTTACTCTTGGCGTACTTTGCATTTGGTTCATTTACAGGCTGGGAAAGGTCTTATTCGACAAAAAATCCGCGCTGATCGGTGCTTTTCTCCTGGCGTTTTCCCCTTTTCATATTTATTATTCGCAAGAATTAACCCACTATAGCCTAACCTGCTTTTTAGCCATCCTTTCGGTTTATTATTTAGTTTGCGCTTTAAAGAAAAACAAGAAAAAAGCCTGGGTAAAATACGTTGTTTCTACGGCGCTGGCGTTATACAGCAATTACCTGGTTATTTTTTTATTGTTTACAGAAAATATTTATTTTCTTTTCTCTCTTCCGGAATATAAATTACTGAAGAAAAAATGGCTGTTTAGCCAGCTTGCGGTGGTTTTATTCTATTTGCCGCTTTTAGCGGTATTACCCGTAACCCTGCATTACCTGGGGAGATTCGACCAGACATTCACCGATTGGATCCCCCGCGGGTCCCTGTCCGGTATCTTCCAGCTTTTCAGGGTCTTTAACGCCGGATATACCGCCGGGCCGTTGACGCAGGCATTTGCCGGCTTATTGATCTTTCCCGTTTTTTTAGCCGGCCTGTTCTACCGGCCCAAGCCCCGCAGCTCAGAGGGCAGGCTGCTTATTTTATGGCTTTTTGCCCCGATAATTATGGCGATCCTGTTTTCCAAAATACATCCCACTTTTTCTTACCGGAATTTTATTTTTGTCTTGCCCGCTTATTATCTGTTGGTCGCTAAAGGTTTACAAAGATTTAATAAATATTTATATATATTTATTTTTTCCTATACCCTTGTCTGCGGGTTTTCTCTATTTAATTATTACAGAAATATATATCCTTATCCGGAAGAATTTTACCGCCCCGGGGTACATGCCAAGGTAGATAACCGCGGGGCCGCAGAGTATGTCATTGATAATTACAGGGAGGGGGATGTTGTTTTCCATACCTGTTATTCAACCCTGGTGCCTTATTTTTATTACCTTACGGTTTTTACCCATAATAAAATCTGCGATCCCCAGGATTATTATGCTTATTTCTCGCCGCTGTTCCGCGGCAGGCAGAAAGATAGTTTATTTTTCCGGCCATTCGGCAGCTGCGGCAGCCGGGAGGGGCTGAAGTTTAACCGTTATCCCAGTTTTTTAACCGAGGATATGGAGGATGCCAAAAAAAACATTGCCGGATATAAAAGGGTCTGGCTTTTCTTCTCTTCTTGGGAGCCGCAGCAGTTAATTCATGATCCTTCCATGGGGGAAAATCAGATTAAGCGTTGGCTGGACCAAAATGGCCGCCAGCTTAACCACAAGCATTTTAGCGGCATTGAATTATACACTTACCAGGTCGCGGATTAGCGCAACTTAGCGGTTTTTTGATGTTTGCGGACAAGGGCCAGGGGAAAAGAAAATTCTTGATAAGCGCGGCAGGGAAGCTTAAAATGATGCGTATGTGCATAACCTGGAGCCGGGTTGCTTGTTCTGCGGTTTTCTGGCAGTCCGGCCTTTGAAATTTAAATAAATAATTTTGAAAGCGTAAAAATCAGGAAAGGAGTTTGGCGATGTTTACAAAAAAATTAGCGGTATCTATTTTGGGGATAATTCTGTGCGCCGGTATCTGTTTTGCCGCGGAGGAAGCAGCTGTTCCCGCGGCCACTCCGGCCACCGCTGCAATTCCTGCGGAGCCAAGCAAGGCATTTACCGTGGCATTTGTGCCGGGAGTAACCATGCATCCGTTTTTTATCACCATGAAAAAAGGGGTATTAGAAAAGGCCAAAGAATTAGGGGTGGTCATAGTATGTGACGGCCCCGATCAATGGGGCTCCGCACAACAAATTCAGGTCCTTGAAAATATGATCGAGAAAAAAGTCGACCTGATAATCGCTGCGCCGGTTAATAAAGAAGAGTTGATCCCGGTCCTCAAAAAAGCGACGGAAAAAGGAATACCGGTTATAACGGTTGATACCAATCTGACGGATGATAGTTTTATTGTTGCCCATATCGCTTCCGATAATTTCGGGAGCGGTAAAATTGCCGCGGAAGTGCTGGTAAATAAAATAGATTCTAAGGGAGAGGTGATGACGATCTGCGTCCCGGGCATTCCCACGTTTGAGGATAGGAAGAATGGGTTTTTAGAGGCAATAAAAGCATATCCGGATATAAAGATGGCCGGGGAGCCCCAGGCTGCCGAGAATGATGTGGAGGCAGCCACCCAGGAGATCGCCGCGAAATATAAGGACCTGAAGGGGATATTGGCGCTGGTTCCTTATGCCGAAGGAGTCCTTAAAGGCTTAAAGGCAGCAAACCTGCCCGGAAAAATCGCCTTAGTCACTTATGATGCCGGAGAATCGCAGGTGGCCGGCTTGCGTTCCGGAGATATTTCCGCCCTGCTGGTGCAAAAGCCTTCCGAAATAGGCAGTACGGCGGTTGAATATGCCTATGATTATCTCAGCGGCCAGAAAGAAAAAATAGAAAAACATAAATTGATCCCTTTTGTTGTCGCCACTCAGGGGAATATGGATGATCCGGAAATAAGTAAGTGGTTCTATGCCAGTAATCCGTAAGCGGTATTTATTTTAAAAAGCGCTTTAAATCCGCTGCCGTTTTAGTTTACCTTGTTTAATGTACGTACCTTATTCCATTAATGCGGAAAAACTTTTCCAGGTTTTTAATAAACTTCCTCCTGCCCTCAAGGAGGCCGGTTTAAGGTTGTTTTGGCCGGCCCACAAGAATTCGATTAAATCCTGCAAAACCCCCGTCCACCTGACATTTTACGTTACCAATAAATGCAACAGCCGCTGTTCCCACTGTTATTATAATTCCGCATTGAACCGGACGCAGCAGGAATTAACCTTGGAGGAGATAAAAACAATCTTCGGTTCCTTTAAAAATAAAATCGCCAATATCCTGATTACGGGAGGAGAACCTTTCATGAGGGAGGACCTGGCGGAAATTTGTATTTTTCTGAGCAAAAATAAAATCGCCAGGGTGATCGATATCGCCAGCAATGGATTGGATACGGAGAATATCTGCGCGGCCATAGAAACGATATTGAGAAAAGCCTCCTACAGCGAGATACACCTGGGGATTTCCCTGGACGGGGCCAGGCAGACGCATGAACTGATCCGGGGAGTTCCCGGGGCCTACGCAAGGACGTTGGAAACCCTCGCCAGGCTCAAACCCCTTCAGGAAAAGCATAAAAATTTTTTCCTGGCGGTAGTTACCACTATCTGCGAAAAAAACCGGAAAGAGATCCTCCCGTTGATTGATTTTGTGAAAGACAGCCTAGGGTTAAGGCACAGCTTGGCTTTTATCCGAAGCACAAAAGAGGATTGTTTTAATAATAATCTCCCGTTGCGCGACTATTCCCCTTTGGACCCGGGCTATAAAAATCTTCCCCTGGCCCAAGCGGAAGAGCTCAACCGGATCATCGATGCGCGGGTAGGCGCCGGGTCGCTTTTAAATAAGCTGGAAGCCTTGCGCCGGCGCTGCAGCCTGAAGATCATTAAGGAAAAGAAAAAAATATTCCCCTGCGTCGCCAGCCAGATAAGCGCGGCGATCTATCCTAACGCCGACGTGGCTTTATGTAATTTTACCGTCCCGCTGGGTAACCTGCGTGATTACGGGTTTGATTTTTACAAAATATGGAACTCCGAGCCTTTTATTAAGAACCGCCAAGCGGTCACTACCTGCGCCTGCACCTGGCCCAGGAACCTGATTACTTCGCTGTGCTATGATTTTGATTCGGTAAAAAAATTGGTCGTTTAGCCTTATGCAGATTTCCGCCGTGATTACAACTTATAACCAGCGCGAGATTCTTGAAATTTGCCTGGACTCTCTCCTGAAGCAGGCCCAACCTTGTTCGGAAATAATTGTCGTTGACTGCGGCTCTACCGACGGCACCGCGGAACTTATTGCCCGGAAATATCCGGCGGTAAAATGGATCAGCCGGCCGGGGGAGCAGGTGGATGAAGCCAGGGCGATCAACCTGGGGATAGGCGGCGCGCAATTTTCCCATATTCTCCTGCTTAATGCCGATGTGCGCCTGGAGGAAGATTGCCTGCGGGAATTGGCTGAAGGCTTAGTTATCCATCCGGAGGCGGCAGCGGCAATCCCTAAAATAATGAATTTTTATACCCCGGAGCTGATCGATGCCGTCGGGCACCGGCCCTATTATGATTTCTACCCGGCTCATGTCGGGCAGGATGAGCGGGACGCCGGACAGTATGACCGCGTATGCGCAGTATTCGGGGGGTGCCTGGCCGGAGCACTGATAAAAAAAGAGGTGTTCGGGAAAACCGGAGCCTTTGACGAAGATTTTTGTTACCATTCGGTGGATGATTTTTTCTGGAGATTTAATTTGTCCGGCTTTAAATGTATTTATCTGCCGGCAAGCAGGATGTACCACCGGAGATTGCGCAGCCGGGTCAGTCCCGGGTATGTATTTATCTGCGAAAGGAACAGGGTTTGGAGCCTGATAAAATATTATCCGGTGTTTATGATCATCAAATCATTTTTTTATACTTTCAAACGGCTTTTTTTATCCGCTTTCAGCTATACCGCCAAGAAAAAATTATCCGTTTACAGGGTAGTTCCTGCCGTGTTGTATGCCTGGATATACGGCATCACGCACTCAAAAAAATTCTGGATTTGCAGAAGAAGGGAAGGTTATCCGGAATTATTCAGTGACAGCATGGAGCGGTGGTTGAATCGGAGCTGGGTGTCCATAAACTAAGCGGCTTTTTATAAAAAATGAAAGAAGGTGCGGTGGTGAATCCCGCACCTTTTAGTAATTCGCCCTAAGGTATTATGGTTTGTAAATTGAATAAGAAAGAAGGTGTGGGATGAATTTAGCGATATTTGCTTCGGGGCGCGGCAGCAATTTTGTGGCGATTGCCGACGCAATCAAGCAGAATAAGATCCGGGCCAAGCTGCGGATTTTGATCTGCGACCAGCCGTTGGCTCCGGTAGTCAGGCGCGCGCAAGCTCTCGGGGTGCGGGTGATCCTGGTCCGGCGGGAGGATTTTTACCGCCGGGCTGATTTTGAAGCGGCGATCATCCAGGGGTTGGAAAGCTACAAAATAGAGCTGATCATCTTGGCCGGCTTTATGCGTTTACTTAGCCCGGAGTTTGTCCGGCGTTACCGCAACCGGATCATGAATATCCATCCTTCACTGCTTCCCGAATTTAAAGGGGCCCGCGCCATCAAGGACGCTTTTGACTCCGGGGCAGCTTCTACCGGAGTCTCCGTGCATTTTGTCGACGAACAGGTCGATCACGGTCCGCTCATCCTGCAGCAGAAAATAAAGATCAAAAGCACTGATACCCTGGTTTCGCTGGAAGAACGGATCCATACGCTAGAGCATAAGCTTTATCCCCGGGCGATCAATTTAGTTATCAGCCGGCGCCGGTCATCCGCCGGTAAATAAAAATAAAAGAGGAGGGCGTTTTGTTTAGCGAAAACAAAATACCGCTCCTCTTTTTTATAATTATTTCTTCTTTTCCGAAGAGTCGGAAAAGATCGCCGCCTGGTTAAGGGTGACGTCCTTTCCGGTAGCCAGGTTGGACAACTCCAGCAGGTTAAAATCCTTAAAGTTATAGGCCTCCAAAGTATAAACGACTATCTTTAAGACCTCCTTATCGATATCGACATTGGCCCCCACTTCCGGTTTTTGGAACTTCATCTTTATCCGGCTCTGGATCTGGTCGGCCAGGAATTCCTCCAGCGTGATATCCTGGTAGTTTATGTGGTTGCCTTCCCGGTCCCCGATGATCTCGGCGGAGATCGCCGTATCCTGGATGATGCGGTGCTGGTATTCGGTCTGGGAGATGAAGCTGTAAGAAAGCTTCTTTAAATCCAGGAAATAGAAAACCTGTTTTATTTCAAAACCGTTGCGGATATCGGCGGTGATAATGCAGAAAAATTCCGGGACATCCTTGTTGGGATTGCCCATACTGAAAAGCACCCGGCGGATGACCTGGAGGACATCGAAGATCTTTTCATTAACGGATTTATCCAGCCCCATCTCCTGGGATTTCTCTTTTTCGGTGGTCGGCCGGACAGAATAGTTTACCTTGAGGATTTTTTCCTGCAGGGAATTCTTTTTGTCTTCCAGTAAAAATCGTTCCAGGTATTTTTCGGGTTTATCGGGCTTGGAGATGATATTCTCCAGGGGCAGGTACACCCAAAGGGTCTTGCCGATCAGCCGGGAAGAGATATCCAGCTTATACTCTTTTTTGCAAATGTCCTTGACCGCCTGGGTGATCCCTTCTTTTACAAATGACGGCGGCACGGAGGAGTTGCAGGCTGAAAGGAGCAGGATAAGAGGGAGGAGCGTTTTAAGGGCGAGTTTTACCGAACTCTTTAAAGATCGCTTCGATTTCATCATAATTGAGTTCATCTTTGGCTACTAACTCTTTGGCCAGCCGGTCAAGGAGCGCTTCCTCTTTTTTGAGGAGGCCGGTTACTTCGATCAGGCAGGTATTCAATATATCCTGGACATCGTAGTCAAGCTTGGCTTTGACCTCTTCCGAGATTTTGTCTACGATCTCCCAGTTGCCCAGAAATCCGCTTTTGCCCATTCCGCAAACCCAGACCATCTGGTGGGCCTGGTGCATGGCATTGGAGAAATCCCCGTAAACCCCGGTGGTCGTCGCGTTGTATTTTATTTTTTCCGCCGCGTATGAACCCAGGCTGATCTTGATCCTGCTCAAAAGATTGTCGGTATCTTCGATAAAAGTGTCTTCTCTTTCCGGGATCCAGGTGGCTCCGCCGGTAGGGCCGCGCGGAGTAATCGTTATTTTAAACACGTCCTTGGATGGGGCTAAAAGGTAAGTGATGATGGCGTGTCCGCTTTCATGATAGGCGGTCTGCCATTTTTCCTTCGCGCTTAATCTTACCCGGCGCTTTATGCCCAGGGCGATCCTTTCCCGGGCCTCATCGATCTCCTTCATTGAAATCGACTCATTCTTATTACGTACGGTGATTAAAGCCGCCTCCCGGACGATATTGGCGATATCCGCCGGAGTTTGCCCGACGGTGATCCTGGCCAGGCGGTCGATTTTTACCCCCACGGCGTCGTATTGGACTTTTTTAAGGTAATAAGCGAAAAGTTTCTGCCGGTCCTCAAGGTTGGGTTTGTCTACGATCACCTTGCGGTCAAACCTTCCGGGCCTGAGTAAAGCCGGGTCAAGATAGTTTTCCGGAGCATTGGTTGCCCCGATCAGGATGATATTGTAATCTTTATCTTTGAGCCCGTCCATTTCGACCAGGAGCTGGTTTAAAGTAGTATTATGTTCGGTACTTCCGCCGAATCCGCGGTCCATCGCCCTTTGGGCGCCAACCGCGTCGATTTCGTCGATGAAAATAATGCAGCCGCCTTCCAGCTCTGCCAGCTGCTGCGCCCGTTTAAACAGGGAGCGTACCCGGCCTGCGCCTACCCCGACGAACATTTCCACAAATTCCGATCCGGACATGGAAATAAAGGGAAGCTTGGCTTCGGTAGCGATGGCTTTGGCCAAATAAGTTTTCCCGCAGCCCGGCGGCCCGAGCATGAGGATCCCTTTAAGGATCTTGCCTCCGATGCGCTGCAGGCTGGCCCGGTCAGTGATCAATTTTACGATTTCCAGGGCTTCTTCCTTGGCCTCATCCATCCCGATCACATCATCCCAGGTGATCCCGATCTCCCCTCCGGCAACGGATTTTTTGCTGGTTTGGGAAAAGGAGGAGGCGCCGCGCTTGAAATAAAGCCAATACATTAAATAGGTGTAGACGAAACCGAAGATCAGCGCCATGATGATCTGAAGGTATAATTGCAGAGGGATCATCGCCAGCTGGGATTGTCTCAGGTAGGACTCGGATTCATTCCAGGCGCGCAGCCCGATCACGACGAAAAAGACCAGGGAAATAGCCAGGCCGGCCAGGAAAATAAACAGCAAAGCTTTTAGCCAGTGGAGTTTTACGTAAAATTTTACTTTTTTCCAATTCATTATTGCTCCGTTTTTTAAGAAGACGAATACTTAAAAAGTAACATATCCGGTATCCTAAGTCAATTCTTTTCTTCCTTGACTTAGGTTGTTTTGTGTGTATAATTATTAAGTTATTTCGCAAGATTAAATTTTTATCACTTTCCCGGCTAAAACCGCCGGAGATTCCATTAAGGGGAGCAAAAAATGGCTAAAATCAAGAAAGTTTTCGCAAGGGAAATCCTGGATTCACGCGGCAACCCCACCATCGAGGTGGACTGCCTTTTGACTAACGGTATTTTAGGCCGGGCGGCGGTTCCTTCAGGGGCTTCTACCGGTGATAATGAAGCCCTGGAATTAAGGGATAATGATCCGGCCCGCTACATGGGTAAAGGAGTGCTTAAGGCGGTCGCCAATGTCAACACCATTATCAATACCGCAATTAAGAATAAGGATGCGGATTTTGCCAAGATCGACCAGCTTTTAATTAAACTCGACGGTACGGAATTTAAATCCAAGCTCGGGGCTAACGCTATTCTCGGGGTTTCCATCGCCGTAGCCAAGGCCGCGGCACTGGCTAAAAAAGAACCGCTTTATAAATTCCTGGGAAAAGAAAAAGCCAGGCTCCTGCCCGTTCCGATGATGAATATTTTAAACGGCGGGATGCACGCGGATAATAACTTGGATATCCAGGAGTTCATGATCATGCCGCATGGGGCATCCAGCTTTTCCGAAGCCCTGCGCATGGCCACCGAAGTCTTCCATAAGTTAAAATCTATCCTGAAATCTAAAAAACTTTCTACTTCTGTGGGGGATGAGGGCGGTTTTGCCCCCAACCTTCAATCCAACGAAGAGGCGCTGAGCCTGATCATCGAGGCGATCAAAGCCGCCGGGTATGTTCCGGGCAAGGATGTTTCTTTGGCCTTGGATTGCGCGGCCAGCTCTTTTTACAAGGACGGAAAGTATACCTTTGAAGGTTCTTCTAAAACCTCCGCGGACCTGATCGCGATTTACGAAAACTGGCTGCAGAAATACCCGATATTATCCATTGAAGACGGGCTATCGGAGCATGACTGGAGCGGTTGGCAGGAGATGACCCGCAGGATCGGGGCTAAAGTCCAGCTAGTCGGGGACGATATTTTCGTCACTAACCCGAAGATCTTCAAAAAAGGGATTGCGGAAAAAATCGGCAATGCTATACTGATTAAGGTCAACCAGATCGGTTCCTTATCGGAAACCCTGGAAGCGATCGCCATTGCCAAGAAGAATAAATATAACGCGATAATTTCCCATCGTTCCGGGGAAACCGAAGATACGACGATTGCCCATCTGGCGGTAGCTACCGGAGTGGGTCAGATCAAGACCGGTTCCCTGTCCCGCACGGACCGGATCTGTAAATATAACGAATTGCTCAGGATCCAGGAAGAGCTGGGCAAGAAAGCGGTTTACGCGGGGAAAACCTGCAAGCCGGCGGCCGTTTAACTAAAGCAGACATAGAATAAATGCTTTCTACTTTAAGGAAGTCGCTTTGGCTTTTCGGGTTTACGGTGCTGATTTTCTTCCTGTTTCTGCCGGGTTACCGGAAGCTGCAGGAGGCGCGGCAAAAGAACCGCCAGCTGGAGGAGAAGTTCCGCAAGCTGGCCATTGAAAATTCTCTTTTGCAGGAAGAATTAAGGCGGGTGCAGAATGACCCGGTTTATCAGGAGAAGATCGCCAGGGACAAGATGGGGGTAGTCAGAAAAGGAGAGATTCCCATCAAGATCTACTCGGATAAAAAACAGGAAAATAGGCTTTGGTAGTTTAAATTTCGCGGGGTGGAGCAGCCTGGTAGCTCGCAAGGCTCATAACCTTGAGGTCGTCCGTTCAAATCGGGCCCCCGCAACCATTACAAATAAAGCTAGGATAAGCAGTTATGCGAATCCTGGCTTTTTTGTTTTTAGGTGAGATTGCTGCTGTGCTAACACCATGCTAACAAAAGTTTCTTCTAGGGGGGGGTCCCCTCAGAAACCCCTAGTTTTTAACTTTATTGGGGCTCAAGCCCTGCCTTTGCCTAAAGTTTTAATTCAACGCCTTATTAGAAACTGTTTTTTGGTTTTGTTCTTAAATCGCATTGTGGGGTGGCAGTAGGGGGTGGTATTTTAAAATAGCGTCTCTAAAATTGCTGCAGTTTTTTAGAAATTAAAACTTAAGTATAATATTATGTTTGAATGGAATTGGTCACAATTTTGCCTTAACGTGCTCTTTAGTTCGCTGTAGTTTGAATTGAAAATTCACTTTTGTTTATAAAAGAAGTGTTGTATTTTGTTTACAACATGGTATACTTTAAGTGGGAATAGACTTCCCTAAAAGAATGTAGAAAGGGGGTGAAAAATGGAAAAATTCGGCGATTTATTTAAAGCCAAGAGGATTGCTTTAGGAAAAACACTAAGACAGTTTTGTTTAGAGCATGAATTGGATCCAGGAAATATTAGTAAGCTTGAAAGGGGAGTAATGCCACCTCCTACTTCTGAAGAGAAGCTTAAGGAATATGCTAAATATTTAGGAATACAGGTAGGGAGCGGAGAATGGGATAATTTTCGAGATTTGGCGTTTGTTGCTGTTGGAAAATTTCCTGAAGGCATTAAAGATGCTGAACTTTTAGGTAGGTTGCCAGTATTTTTCAGGACGCTAAGTGATAAGAAATTCACGAAAGAGGAATTGGACAAGCTTATAAAGAAAATACGCGAGTCTTAAATTATATGGATTTCCAACCGACCACAAAAAATTCAGCGCAAATTAACGCTGAAGTAGAAAGCTTTTTATCTACCTATCACCCTTCTCTGAGTATTCCCGTCCCGATAGAAGATATAATTGAAATAGCCCTTAAAATAGATATTATTCCTATTCCTGGGCTTAAAAGTGCCGCAGAAAGCGCTTGTTTGGATATAGATGCATTTATAGGGTGTGATTTTAAGAGTATTTCTATAGACGCTCAGATTTATAGAAATGTACCTAATAGGTGTAGATTTAGCTTGGCGCATGAAATTGGCCACATGTTTCTTCACGGCTACCTTTACAATAAGCTCCAATTTTGTAATACTGATGAGTGGGTGAAGTTACTTAATGAAATGCCTTTGTATGAACGGAATATCGTTGAATGTCAGGCAAATGAATTTGCAGGCCTTGTTCTAGTCCCAAGGGAATTCTTAAAAAAAGAACTGGATAGAGTTATTGGGGAAAACAAAGAAAGATTCCGGAGCTCATTGTCTCAGCAAAGGGTGCTGACCAAAGAAGAAGAAATTACTTTAGCTATTTATCCTCTGTCTCACTATTTTGAAGTTAGCGAAAAAGTAACTGAAACAAGACTTCAGCGCGACGGTCTTCTTATTACGTAATTCTTAATCCTGCCAACAAATAAGTATCAGAAAATTATACGGTTCTGCTATCCTCTAATATAAAATCCGTAACAAATCCTTTGGTAAAGATCAAGATAAGCCTTGAATGATACCTGAAAAGTATTATTATATGCCTATAACCACGAAGGAGTGGAAATGAGGTTTAAATAGTCAAATTTAAGGCAACTCTCTAAACTAGGGGGTTGCTTTTTTTGTTTTGGAAGAAAAGGATATAGCGATGAAATGGAAACTTAAGGGACATAAAAGAGGTAGGGGGGTGGCAGCGGCCCAGGGAAGGCTTGAAAGGTGTGAAAGCGTGTTAAATAAATACGGCATCAATTTTCCTCCGTTTCGCTTTGGAACTATTAATATTGAACTGGATAAAGAATTTATCACTCCTCAACCGAAAGGTAAGATCATTTTTATATCCAGAAGTGAAATATTAAAAGCAGATATAGTGACACCGGTTAAAGAAAATTGGATTCTTATTCCTGTTACAGAAATTAATGGCATGAAAATTGAAGGGTATATTTACAGAACAGAAACCAATTACTGGGGGAATGGTTATGTAGAATTAATAACAAAAGACCTTACTAACGTTATTGATTTATCTGAAGGTGTAGAAATTAAGTTAACTGCTACGGACGGTATTATGAAAAAAATATACTTATTTATTAGGTTTTCGATAGCAACTTTGTTATTTATTGGGCTGTACTCAGTTTTATTTCAACACACAATAATTAAACACGAACCCAAACTTTATTTTATAGGTTTCATCATAGTTTATTTAATTATTGCGCAAGTTTATATTGAACAGATTATTGGAGATTTGTGGGAATATCTTGGCGAGACAAGAGAATCTCAAAAATTAACAGCGACGCTGGGTATTATCGACCAAATAATCTACATGTCGAGTTTTGCCTTAGGGCAATATAGTCCTATTGGTGTGTGGCTCGGTATAAAAGTAGCCTCCCGTTTAGTAGGGGTTTCAAAAATTGAAGGAGAGTCTGCCCGAAAAGATGAAGGCCAAAGAAGGAATGTCTACTTGATTGGGAACGCAACTACATTAGCGCTGGGGATTCTCGGAGGAGTTTTTTTAAAGACACTATTAAATAATAATTTTCCTAATTTGTTGCCTAATGTTAAAAATGCATTAGGATTGATATGCCTGAACAGCCATTAACTTTTAAGCACTTAACTTATTTATAATTTTTTAAGGCAACTCTTTAAATATGGGGGTGCCTTTTTTAGAGAGGCAAGAAGCAATATGCTATCTTGGGATGATAAACTTGTTGTTTTAAAAAGTGCCATTGAGCTTTTAGAAAATTCTATAGACAGTTTTCATGCTAAACTTGGATCCCCTTATTTTATATTTGAGAAAGGGAAAAAGCGCTTTGAATACACACTACCTACTTCTTTGCATTTTCAATTTTTAAAAGCAGTACGAGTTGTTAGCGGCTTAAATGCGATAATGTATCTTTTAGAGGAAGGATATGGACAAGAAATAGGGGTTTTAGCACGGACAGTATTTGATTTTTTAGATGAAATTAAATATATTCAGGAAGCTCATGAGGTAGGAAAGCAAACAGCTGGTCAAAAAAAGATAGTAGATGATTTCTTTGCGTCAACTTTGAAAACTGCAGATGAATTAATGCAGAATTTAGATAAAAGTAATAGAGTAGGTAAGAAAGAAATTATTGCTTCAATTACACGTCTTTTGAGTAAATTTATTAATCCTGACAGGATGAGTAAGATTCAACAGGTTTTGCATCAAGTCTATTCTGGATATGTACATGGTGATTATCCACAAATAATGGAACTATATGATGGTCATATAAATAAATTTAGGTTGAGAGGGATGTTAGATACTCCATTAATAGAAGGCTATAGAAAGGTATTTGCTGGGCTTGTCCATAGAAGTCTTAATGAATTTGGAATACTTGCCTTAGGTTTTGGTATAAGTGGACTCAAAGAAGATATTATTAAAAAACGTAACGAGATGCAAGATGGTGGAGTTTATGACCCTCGCCCTAAAAATAAATGAATAAAAAACAATTAATAGTTGCTTGGATTACTGGTTTACTAATTTCTTTTGTTTGCTTGAATCCGTCTCGAAATGGCTGGAGAATTGATTTTGCAGAAACTATTCTTCACATGATACCAATTTTAATTATTGGTATTCTACTAATTTTCACTTTGCGTAATGATAATTTAGTAAATCAAATCAAAAAAATTCTTTCGAAAATAAAAAAGATTATTCCAGCGATCAAAAAGTTTATAAATTTACACTCTCAAAAGATAACGCGAGTTGCGAAAAGAGAAATTATTCCTCTTGGTGCGATTATAGTATTGGGATTAGGCATCATATTTTCTTCAAAACTATTACCGTCTCCACCCAGAACCTTTAGCATATTTGAAGAGTTTGATTATTTATCATCAAATGAGTCGATAGAAGTAAACTCCTGGCTTGTGGAAATTGGTAATTATCGTTCAAGTCACCCAGGGATAGAAAAATTGTCCGTTTTAGACGTAGCCGAAAAAATGGCTAATGAAAACCCCGCTAAGCTAAAAGCATATAATGAGCTAAAAACAATTTCAGAGAAAACACTTAAAAATGGCAAATTTGACTGGCTTTCTTCTGTTGAGGTTGAAGACAAAAGAAATTCTCTGTCTAAAATTAAAGACAGAATTTCAAATTTCATAAACAATACTTTTACAAAAGAAAAGGTTTCAGAATTTGGATGGTATTTTTCCATCTTAGGTTATCCTTTTTATCTAATTATTTGTCTCATTATCTGGGGAGTAAATGAAATACGGAAGGAGACATGAAAAAGATAATTAACTTTATTGTCCTGCTCATCTTTATTATCAATATTACTGGTTGTGCAACTATCCTTAAACAGAAATCCGTAGATGTTGCAGTAAATACAGACCCCGAAGGAGCAAATGTTTTTATTGATGGTGGCAGAGTCGGTAGGACTCCGGTTACTTTGAATCTTTCCCATAAGCACCCAGTAGTTTTGGTTTTTAAAAAAACAGGTTATGAAGAAATGTCCCATAGAATTGACAACCACATGGTTGTTGGGTGGATATTAGCCTCGTTTGCCTGCGATGTTTATCCTGTTTTTATTGATCTTGCTTCAGGTGCTGCTTATTCCTTAAATGAAACTAAGGTTAATGTTAAGCTTGATCCAATAGAGACGAACTTAAACGATAATAAAGCTACGGAGAAAAAATGAAAAAATTTACAGCTTTAATTTTAGTATTAATGTTTCTGCTGCCTTTATCTGGCTGTGTAAGTGCAGAAAGAAAACAGGCAAGGGCTCAGAAAAGACAGATAAAGGCACAAAAAATTGCAGAAGAACAGGCACGCCTTGAGAAAATGAAAGGTTGGGAATATGTAAGGGTTGAAAAACGAGTTCCTTGTAAAGATTGCGTTTATAAGCTTCAATTAGCTTGTGGCGAAAATGATGCCGCAAGTTGTTATACCTGGTATAAACAAATGGCGAAAGTGTATGATTGTAACACTGTTGTTATAACTGAAGATGTGAGAAGCGAAAGTAGCAAGGGCGGTTTTGGATTCGTTTCTGGGGTTGGTGGTGGAGGAGCTTACAAATCCAATCAATCTATAGCTGCTTTAGCTGATTTTTATGTTTGTCCAGCATATAAGCCAAGTGAGCAAAAACAGGACAGCTCGAAATAAGGTTTTCTATATACCCAATTAGTAGGTGTGAGAAATAAGCGGGAAAAATATTTTAGCCTGTACCTTGAAATTGGCTTTAGATAATGTTATACTTAATTTAATAAGGGTAATTAAGCTTCAAATTGACAATTGATTTAAACTTGAACAATTAAGGAACTGATTCGGAGATCAGTTTTAGCACTGTCTAAAGACAGCAAGCTTTAACTGTTTTAAAAATTGAAGGCTCAATTGGGTAGTGAATAGCTATCCAACTGAGCCTTTTTTGTTTTACAAAGGATTATTAAGAATAGGGAGTGATAGAAATGACCACGCAACTAAATCCCATAAATAGTTACGAAACTTCTGAACTGAAATTAGCTGCACTCATTTTATCCGAGTTTCCAGATTCTACTTTCGATATCTGTGAACAGGATAACTCCCTTCGTAAAACCATTAGAATAAAATATTCACAACAGCATAAAGAGGACATTAGCAGACTTCAACAAGATTTTATTAATAAAAAAGCTTCAACTAATGTCTATACATATAACAAGGCACTTAATATGATTAGGGACAGACTGAGAGGATGTGAAAATGGAACAAGTAGAAAAGTTAGCTAGGGAAGGGGGCTTTGGTTTTATGCCAATTGGGAAAGTTAAGGTTAAACGAGCGCGATATTTAATAAAGGATGTTTTATTGAAGGAGGTTTTTACTTTTATCTCCGCCTTAGCTAAAGCAGGTAAGACGACGCTTGCCTTGCATTTAGCTATATGCTTAACAACAGGTAGGTTATTTTTGAATCGTTATCCTGTAAGAAGATGTAAAGTGCTGTATATATGTCTTGAAGATCATTTGGGCGAGGTTAAGCAAAAAGTCAAATATATGCTTAAAGGAAAACAATTTCCGAAGCATCTCTATTTATTAAATACTAAATCATTAAGTTTACCGACCGATTTTCAAAAATTAGAAGCAGATATTGAGAAATCAAAAGCTGAAGTTGTTATTTTTGATACTTTTAGACGTTCACATAGTTGCGAGGAGAATTCTTCAACAGAGATGGCACCGATTCTAAGTCCGATTCGGAAAATGATTCGTGATTTTAAATTTGCTGCAGTTATTATCCATCATGCTGGTCGTGAAGTTGATAAAAAGGATAATCCTGGTGATTGGTTAAGGGGTTCTTCTGATTTTAATGGGGTTTGGGAGGGGCTGATTGCCTTGGATAGACAACGCGACAAAACGAATATGAGAATATTCCGTAAATATGCTTCTGATTTTAATATAAGTTACAAAATCATTAAAGGGGAAAATGTTGATAAACTTACAGGGGATTTCCCGATTGTAGATTTGCATTATATTGACGTTGAAAGCGAGAATCATACTGAAGAAGAAAGCAGGGTTTACGACATTTTAAAAGAAGTTCCTGTTTCGGCTAATACGTTAGAAGATAAACTTAAAGGCAAGCTCTCAAGACCAAAAATTGATAGCACTCTTCAGAGATTGCTCAACAAAGACAGGATTAAGAGGAAGGGTAAAGGAAAGAATACAACTTGGTACGCTGTATGAAGCTTGGATTCGTTTATGTGTACAAATAAACGCAAGTTTTCTTTTAATGATTATTTGAGGTTAAACGAATATGGGCGCAATGTATTTTATATAGCAAATACGTTTAAAATTAAGAAATAAACGAATATAGACGAAACAACCATTCATTTACGCGTCTATATCCCCCTAGAGGGGATAGACGCAAGATGGGCGAGAGAAAGGGATATTAAATGAGGTGTAAGTTCATAAAAAGAGATAAGAAACGTTGCAGGTCATTTTCTTTGAAAAATAGTAGATTTTGTTTAAGTCACGATACCAGTCCAGAAGCTGCGCGAATTAGGCAAGAAGCGACTCGTTTGGCTAAGGAAAGTCTAAAGCCGTGGATTATCTCTTATCATAGATCACCTCGCTTACCTAAAAAACTCAAGCCGGATAACCTAGTGGTATTGAAGCGGTATGTTTTGGCTACGATGGGACAAGTGCGCTATGGGGATTTAGAGCCAGAGCGTGGTGTTGTATTATTAACTGGTTTTGGTGTTTTAGCCAACATACTAAAGAAATGAGCATAACCTTCAAACAAGAATTGTTCTGTAGAGAATTTATTAGAGGCAAGTGCAATGCCACAGAAGCGGTTCGGAAGTCGTATCCTAATATCAAAACCGACAACGCCAGGGCAGTGACGGGGCATCGATTGTTAAGAAAAACTAATATTAGGGAGCGGATAATGGAGATTTTGGAAGATAGCGAGTTTTCAATTAAAAACCTCAGTTTGCACTTAAAGCAATGCTTAGAAGCCAAAAAGCCACTGTTATTAAATGGAAAGTTGGAATTTGTTGAGGATAATATGGCGCAGTTGGAAGCAATAGAATTGGCATTTAAACTCTATGGGGTTTTTTAGGATTAAATGAAGATTGATAAGCGCTTGAAAGGAAGAAATGGAAGGTAAGAAATTAGTTACTGTTAAAGAGTTGGCAGAGATATTGAACGTTCCTATAAGCTGGATATATCAGAAGAGTTGTTTGAAGGCTATCCCTATGGTTAAACTCGGTAAATATTGCCGATTTGACCCAGAAGAAGTAATAGCTTTCTTCAAGTGTCCAGAGAAATAATGGACGGTAGCAAAGAAATGATGTATGATAAAAACAACTATGGAACTTACCACATACGAAGCTTCCAAAAAATATGGACTTTCAAAAAGTTATCTCCGCTCCTTGCTAGGCAAAAAGACTCTCAGAGCTCGCCAGGTTCAAATTACCAGTCGAGTGGGAATTTGGTTAATAGACGAGAGTTCCATCAAGAACTTCCTCAAGCACCCCAGAAAGCCAGGTCCAAAGAAGAAATTATCTTGACAATACAAGCGTATACGCTTATAATATCTCTTGTAGGAGGTGTATATGGCAAGAGGTAGTATTGTAAAGCGATGCTTAATTTGTAAAAAGAATAATGCTAAATGTAAACACAAAGAAATAACCTATGCTGTGGTTTATCGCATAGGTAAACAGCAAAAGTGGGAAAGCGCAGGGAAGAATAAAAAAGATGCAGAAAGAAAATTAGCTGAGATTATTTCCCAAATCAATAATGGAACGTTTATAAAACCGCAGGACATTCTTTTCAAGGATTTTACGGTAAAATGGCTTGATGAATATGCCAAAATTTCAGTAAAGCCATCAACATTTCAAACCTATAAAATTGCAATAAACCATCACTTTATCCCTTCTTTTGGTAATTTTCCATTATCATATATCACAACAGAAAAAATACAAAGCTTCGTCTCTGCTAGTAGTAACAGCTGTAGTCCAAAGACCGTGAACAATTTAATTACTTTGCTTAAAACTATGTTTAAATTCGCCAAACGCTGGGGTTACATAAGAGAAAACCCCGCTATGGATATTGAACACGTTCGGTTGGAATATAGGGAAATGGATTTCTTGAAACCGGAGGAAATGCAATTATTATTTAAACAAGCAAGAGAGCCATTTAAAACGTTATTTTTAATCGCGGCCTTAACAGGAATGAGGCGAGGAGAGATACTGGCTCTTCAGTGGGGTGATATTGATTGGAATAGTAACGTTATATTTGTTCGTAGAGGCATTTACTGGTTACCACGAAAAGAATGTGCCAAAGATGCAATAAGATGGGCATTTATCTCCCCAAAGTCAAAACGCTCTATTAGGGCTATCGTTATGTCACCGAAACTTAAAGAATCACTGCAAATCCATCGCATCTCTTCGCCAGTAAGCCCGTATGATCTTGTTTTCTGCAATAGCGATGGGAAACCTTTTGACCCAGATAATTTAATCAAAAGACATTTTCTTCCAGCCTTATCATTTTCAGGCTTGAAAGCTGTTCCTTTCCATTCATTGCGCCATTCATACACAGCTTTGCTTATTGCTCAGGGTGAAAATATTAAGTTCATTCAAAGCCAACTAGGGCATTCATCTATTCAGACAACACTTGACCGCTATGGTCATCTTTTGCCAGTTAACGCTATTGGGGTAGGAGAAAGAGTTGATAAGCAATTGTTTGGAAGTCCTGCTAACACTGTGCTAACAGAACACCCCCAAACAAGCCAAAACATCAGCAAACAAGAGCAAAACGAAAGTGTTGTAAGTATAAGCAATAAATAACGTTGGCAAACAACAGCAAATACGATGAAAAACATTGAAGGGGCTCATAACCTTGAGGTTGTCCGATCTCCCGGCCATAGATTAAAGAGGGCGGGACTGCGCCGCTAAGCTTAGATCATCGCGGCTTGAAATCTGGCCCCCGCAACCATTAAGCCCGCTATAAAAGGCGGGTTTTTTGTTGTCTTTAGGTCTTCCTAAGATATAATTAGTATTGTAGCAGCAAGAGGTAAGAAAAGGCAAAGGGGACGATGGAAAATAAAGTGAAGCGTGAAGTAAGGAAACTAGCAACTATATTAAGGAATGATTTGTTGTTGCCTTTTAAATGGCTATTCAGAATACCGAAAGAGCCGGAACCAACAGTAACTGCTAAGTGTGAACATTGCGGGAAGACAGCTATTTGTTATGCACTGTTTGCTTTGCGCCCTACTGTAACCAGAAGCTTATGCTGCGCCGGTTGTCTTAAAAAAAGCAGGCGTATTTTTTACATTTATATTATTTCGATTGCAATCGTATTTTTGTTGGTCACTTTATTTTCTTCATCCGCCCCAAAGTAAAACTATCGAGCGCCATAAAAATATTATCCGCCTTAAGGATAATCTGAAAAACGCATGCCCAGAGACAATGCCTATAAGTCAGCGTTAAGTTTTAGGAGGAAGCTGTTTTTGGTCGTTTTCGGCCTGAGCCTGTCTTTTGTCCTGATAGAAACAGGATTGCGCTTGGGAGGGACGGTTATACTTTCCATTCAGGAGCAGAGGAACCGGCAGGCCTTAAGGCAAAAAGGCGTTTACCGGATCATGTGTATCGGGGAATCCACGACTCAAAAACAGTACCCGCTTTTTCTGGAAAGCCCGCTTAACCAGGCCGCAATCGGGATAAAATTCCGGGTAATAAATAAAGGGTTGGGCGCGACCACTACCTCCGGGATTCTGGCCCGGCTTCCCGCGGACCTGGAAGAATACCATCCTGATCTGGTCGTAGCGATGATGGGAGTCAATGATGCAAACATGGATATGTCTTGCCGGATACCCGCCACTTCCAAGGCCGGAGATTTCTTTAGATCTTTGAAAATATTAAAACTGGCCAGGTTGCTGCGGCTGCGCGTTTTGAATGCAATTCAGGAAACAGGAATCCATGCATGTAATTTAAATACCCCATATTCTAAGGATGAAAAAACATGCATTAACCTGGGGCTTTTTTATCAGGAACACGGAAAATATTCCCAAGCAGAAGTGTTTTTTAAAAGAGCTATAGCGTTAAACCCTAAGAACTACAATGCGTATTTCGGCTTAGGGTATCTTTATTCTGAACAAAGCCAGTCCTGGGTTAAGACGGCATTAAAAACGGGAGTAAACCGAATTTCCGGGAATCGCGATCCGTATATTAGTTTAGTAAGTTTTTACCGCCAGGATGGGAATGTCCCCGAGACAGAGCAAATACTCCGGAGAGCCATGGAGTCGGGCCCTGAGGACAGCAAGGTGTATGTTGCGTTATATTGGCTCTACCGGATCCGAGGGGATTTTCCCCAGTCTGAAGAAATGTTTAAAAAAGCCATTAAGATAGATCCCGGTACCGCATACAATCAATTGGGATGGTTTTACCGCGAGGATGGAAATTTCCCCGAAGCCGAGCAGGCGTTTAAGAAAGCCGCAGAGCTGGATCCGCAAGATGACGCGGCTTATATTCAATTAGGCAGGATCTATCAGGAGAAAGGCAGGGGTTCCGAAGCCGAGCAGGCGTTTAAAAAAGCTATAACCCTAAACCCCAGGGATTATAATGCGTACTTTGGCTTAGGTTATCTTTATTCTGACCAGAATCAATATTTGCAGCAGGAGCAGGCGTTAGAAAAGGCCTCGGCCACGGATACAAAAAAGAATAAAGCCCGCGCATACCGGGCATTGTATAAATCGGAATTTGCGCCGAATAAAAAAGCGAATTACCCGAAGCAGGAATACTACAGCCCGGTTACAATTAATAACTACCATAAGCTTAAAGAGATACTCGAGCGTAAAAAAGTGAAATTGCTCTGCGTGCAGTACCCCCTGCGCAAAGTAGAGCCATTAAAGAAACTGTTTGAAGGTAACAGTCAGGGAATTATCTTTGCGGATAATGAGAAAATATTTAAGGATGCGGTAAGCCAGGAGGGGTATAAAACATATTTTGTGGATTTATTTGCGGGGGATTTTGGCCATTGCACAAGAAAGGGGGACCAGCTTTTAGCGGGGAATATCGCCAAAGTAATACTCAAGGAAGTTTTTGCTAAATGATTTTCTCTCTTTCTAAATTGTTTACTATTTTGAAATGGGAGTGATATAATTAAGCAAAGGAGGCAAATATGGAAATGAAAGTGAGTAAAACCTCGTTAGTGATTTTAATTATAGCTTTGGCGGCATTGTTTCTAGCCAGCAATATTATGTACGGAAGATTAAACGAAACGGTGTTGATCCAAATTGTTCAAGTCCAAAGCCTGGAGACTAATAAGCTTGTAAATAGAGTTTTTGTAATCCAAAAAGAGTTAGATAGGGTGGGAAAGGAATTAGAAAGTACTAAAAAAGAATTAAATGACGCCAATAATAAGATCGTTATTTTAAGAACGGCTGCGCCTGCGGCAGTAACAAAATAAGCGATTAAGTTTTATCATGAAGGTATAGGGCTGGACTTAACCGTCCAGTCCTTTTTGCTTGCTAGTTTTATTAAGGAAAGCGGTCAATGAAAAGTGGAAATATATCCTTCCCCGGGATTAATTTTAAATTATACTAAATTTAAGCCTGCAGAGGAGGGAAAATGAATAAATTGATATTATTAGGGGTATTGTTAGCTTCCGTAATTTCTTTTGCCGGGTGCGGAAATAAACACCATCCAGTTACTTTTACGGCTCCGTCCGGAAGGTCGACAACCCTGAGCGTAAAATAGCTTCCTTTAGTTATCGGGGGGGGCAGAATGAATAAGCCGCTGACAATAGTTGTATTGGTTTTTGCAGCTGTAATTTTTATTTCTTTTTTCTTTCCCTGGATAAGCGTGGAAACCCAGCTAACCGGGAAAGTTTCGCGCTTTTTCGGTGGGCCCAAGTACGCTTCTTTAAAAATGATCAGCGGGTTTGAGGTTCCGCTGCTCGCCAATGGCCCGGATGCCAAGTTGATGATTTCCATAGTCAAGGTTTTTAATCCCGCGATAACGGATGTGGATAAGAAAAGCTGGTCAGTTTGGGGAGTTCCCGGATCAGCGGTTGTTTTCTTTATGCTGGTATTATTGTTAGGCAGGAATAAGTGGGCCAATCTGGGGTTAGGGATATTGGGAGCGGCTATTTTTGCGGCGGCAGTATTTAAAATTAAGACCACAAAGCTTGATGAGCTGGTGTTAAATGTGGCGATTGCTCCGGGACTTTGGTTTATACTTTGGTCATATCTGGGCATCGGGATAGTTAATTTAATCAGCTTCTATCAATCCCAATTTGCTAAAGCTAAATAAGCTACTTTATAGAGCTATCTACTCTCCCTGACCGGTAAGTTGCGGGGGTTTTTGTTTTCCCGCCTTTCGGGTTGACTTTTATCTGCCGCAGCGGTATTATTTAGGCGTAACCATAAAGGAGCGGTAATGGGTTCAGGCAGGTTAAATCTGAAAAGCATCTCTCTAAAGGCAGGGAGCTGCTTTTTTTATTTAGCGGAGAGTTAAATGGAAAAAATAGCCCTGCTGACAGCGGGGATTGTTTTTCTTGCTGTAGCGATTATGCATTTATTGAGGGCGATTTCCCGGGTAGAAGTGAAAATAGGCAATTATATCCTGCCGATCTGGCTCAGTATTTTAGGGTTTATCTTGCCTTTTTTATTATCGTTATGGATGTTTAGTTTAGTAAAAAGCGGATCTAGCGGGTAAGTAAGGCGCGGGGAGGGAAAGAGGATGGGGTCCGATGTAGGCGCGCTTATTTTGATAGGTGTTTTCATTGTGGCGATCTTTTCCGTTATCGGATATTGTCTTGCCAGGACGGAACCTGATCCGGACAAGCCGGAAGGTAATTTGTTCGGCAATGCTTTATGGTATATAAAGCTGGGAAGAAGAAGGAAGGGGAATGAGGAAGGGGAAAAGTAAATGAACATATTAAAACTTATTATCGGCTTAGTCCTTGGCGGGATCGTGGTTTCAATGCTCAAGGTTAAAAAATTAGACAAGAAATTGAGCAAGCCCGTCCAGCTGGTCATCGGCTTGGCGATCTTGGCCGGGGTTTATTGCGCCTTAACTTTACTTGGCCTTAACTAATCCCTACAAGGAGCGAGTATGAAGCTGCATAAAGATTCCTACTTTTTAACCTCCTGGATCATCATCGCGCTCATTCTTTTTGCCTTCGTCTTTCTCGCCTTGCTGAATAACCGGTATATGCGTTTGGGTTCCAATATCGTGTTTGATAAATGGTCCGGCAAATGTTCCATCCCCCAGCAAAAAGAACTCCCGAAGCCGGAGAAAATAACCGAAACTCCATAGATGCCCCCAGATGTCCTCTTTAAATCACCCATGATTAGATAATGCGATCTCTGGAAAAAACCTCTCCGCTTAAATCCTCCTTCTGGTCCAATGAAAGCAACTTCTCTTTAGTCGTATCCTCAATCTTTCTTTTGCTGGGCTTTATCGGTATCCTCCACCATGAAATGTGGCGGGATGAGTTGCAGGCGTGGATGACCGCCAGGGACAGCGTTTCCCTTGCCGGACTGGCCGCCGCAGTTAAATACCAGGGGCATCCTTTACTTTGGTACCTGGGCCTTTACGCCATTACCCGGTTTACCCATAACCCGTTGGCGATGCAGTTACTGCATATTCTTATCGCAACGGCGACGGTATGGGTGTTTGTCCGGTTTTCACCGTTTACTAAATTACAAAAGCTCCTTTTTGCCTTCGGGTTTTTCCCTTTTTATGAATACGCCATCATCAGCAGGGGATACGCATTAGGCATACTTTTTTTCTTCATTTTTTGCGCGTTTTATAAAGAACGTTTAAAAAAACCATTGCTGCTTTCCTGTTTTCTTTTTTTACTTTGTCAAACCAGCGTTTTAGGCCTGATCATCGCTATTTCTCTTGAGGCCATGCTTGTTTTTGACCTTGTTTCCGCCCGCAGGCAGCAGCTAAGCAAAACTACCCTGGCGTTGATGTTGGCGGTGTTTTTTTCCGGAGTAATCGTATCAATCTGGCAAATTATCCCTCCTCAAGACAGCGGTTATGCCACGGGATGGCATTTGCTTTTTAATCATTTCCGCCTGGAAAGAATTTCCGGCCTGCTTTCTTTGACGTATTTTTGTTCGCCGCATTACTGGTTATTCGAGCTGTCTTCCGGGGCGCAGCAAAAAGTAGGGTTATTTTTTAGCGCGTGTTTATCCGGGCTGCTTTTTATATACGCTTCAATAGTGTTCCTGCGTAAGCCGAAAATTTTATGCTTATATGCTTGCGGGACCCTGGCGCTTTTAGCCTTTTTTTATTTTAAATACGAAGGATACGCCTGGCATCACGGGCATTTGTATATTTTATTGATCGCCTGTTTCTGGTTGTCTGCCGGTTATCCTGATTCAGCTCCGGGATCTGCGTTTTTTGACAAGTTATCCGCCATGGGTAAAAAATACCTGGTTTTATTTGTCGGCGCGCTTTTAACTGTTCACTTTTATCAGGGGGCCAGGGCATATGCCCGGGATTACGTTTATCCTTTTTCCGCCGCCAAGGAAACCGCCCAGTTTATTAAGGAGCACGGGCTTAAAGAGGTGCTTATCGCCGGGGACCCGGATTACGCGGTTTCGCCGATCGCCGGTTATCTGGACAAAAAAATTTATTATTTAAGAGAAGGAAAATTTGCCACTTATGTCCAATGGGACAATAAGCGCCTGAAGGCATATGACCTGAATAAACTCTGGGAGGAACCGGCGCTGCGGAAAAAGAAATTTTTACTGGTTGTAAATCAGGAATTAAAAGCGCCGCCGTATCCGGCGGAAAAAATCGGGGAATTTACGGAAGAAATGGCCCGGGGCGAACAATACTGGTTGTATGCTGTGAACTTTGAAAATTGATGCTTTCCCAAGGTGTTTTTCTTTTGGCAAGCCTATTGTTAAATCAAATTATTGCGTTATAATTATTAAACAATGATCTGATGGCTTTAGGGAAGCACCGCAAGTCTCCAAAAGAAGCTCTCGGGTATGTTCCATTAGAATAAAGCCAGGATAAGCAACAGGCATCCTGGTTTTTTGCTTCTTTGCCGGAAAGGCCGGCGAAAAACATTTAAGCAAGATAGATGAAAATATTATTAGTCAGGCCGCACCCTCTTTTATCTACCTCTCAATGGCTGCAAACGATGATCCTCCTTGAGCCTTATGCCCAGGAGCTCATTGCCGGAGCGGTTCAATCTCCTCACGATGTGCGTATATGCGATTTAGCGCTGGAGAAGGATTCCCTCGAGGCTTTTAAGCTTAGTTTATCTGAATATCAGCCGGATTTGATCGGGTTCGGAGGTTTTTCCAGCCAGTTTAAGGTTAACCGGGAGCTGGCGGCGATAGCCAAGAAAATCCTGCCCCACAGCGTAACCTGCCTGGGCGGTATCCACGCTTCCAGCCTGCCCCAGGGGTGTAAATATCCGGATTTATTCGACCTGGTTGTCCGGGGTGACGGGGTCTCCGCAATGAAAGTGATCATTAAGGCGTTGGAGTCGGGTGGGCCGCTGCCGGAGTCAGACTGGATCCTGCCTACTGCCTCCCCGAATTTTGACCGTTTAGCGGCAAAGGCGCCGCCAGCGCTTAATCTTGACGGGATAATCACCCGGCCCCGCCGGGACCTGGTGGATATGTCCAAGTATTTTTGTATTTGTTACGGAGAGCCGCGCCAGCGGATGAAAACCCTTTTTCCGCAGACCGCCTGCGTAAGGACCAGCGTCGGCTGCCCGAACCGGTGCAGTTTTTGCGTAGTGCATTTTCTGGCCAGGGGGGAATACCTGCAGCGGGATATCGAGGATGTCGCTCAGGAAATAAAATCCCTGCCTCAAGAGTATATTTACTTTGTGGACGACGAGACTTTTATCAACGCGGAAAGGATGAAAAAGCTGGCCGAGCGGTTGCTCGCGCTGGGGGTGAAAAAAAAGTATATTTCCTGGGCCAGGAGCGATACGATCTGCCGGCATCCGGAGTTGTTTACTTTATGGAAGCAGGCGGGGCTGGAGTTCGTTTATATCGGCTTTGAGTCTTTGGAAGACAAGAACCTGAACGCGTACAATAAAAACGCCACTCCTTCCCAAAACCGGAGGGCCCGGCAGATCCTGCGGGATCTAAAGATCAATATCCACTCCGCTTTGATGGTCAATCCGAATTTCGGAAAAGAGGATTTTGAAACCGTCCAGCGGGCGATCCGGGAACTGGGGCCGGCGGAATTCGCGTTTACGGTTTATTCCCCTCCCCCGGGGACAAAGGCATTCGAAGAATCCCGGGATAAGTTTATTTGCCCGGATCCGTGTTTTTTCTACGACTGTTTGCATACGATCCTGCCTACCCGCTTACCGTTGAAAAAATTTTACCAGTATTTTACGATCCTGTACGGCTTAGGCGCGGCGCGCATCCCGGCCAAAGTGCATAAAGCTAAGGTCCCGCTTGGCGACTCTGCCCGCTTTTTCTTCCAGGGGGTAAAATTTTCCTACAATTTATATCATTTGTATAAGAAATACGACCCTAAATACTGGTAGAAAGCTAGAAACGGCTATTTAAAAAATGATATGAGTTCGACCGTTTTAGAGATATAATGGATTCAGCAGTTAGAGTTAACCGGGCTTGAGCGTAAATTAAAAAGGGAGGAAAGATGTTTTTATTTGCCTTAGTTTTATTTTTCGCGGGAATGGTTTTATTAGGCTTAAGCGGAAAGTTCGTGGACAAAGCGGCAAGAGAAAATTATAGCGGCCCGGTGCGCGGAATAAGCGGCGGGGCGATCATCCTTTCCCTGATTTTGATCTTTGCCAGTTTCGTGCGCGTGGTCCCGGCCGGATCAGTGGGTGTAGTCGATGTCTTCGGCAGCGTGAATATGCAGCAGAGGTCCGCGGGAATCAACCTGATCAATCCTTTTGCCAAACTGGTTTTGTTCGATATCCAAACCCAGGAAAAGAAAGAGCAGATGGCGGTCCCCTCAAAAGAAGGCTTAACCATGCAGGTGGAAATTTCTATTCTTTACCGGTTATTGCCTGAAAAAGCCAGCGTCACTTATAAAACTATCGGCTCCGATTATGATGATGTCGTGATCACTCCGCAATTTCGCTCGGCAGTAAGAGAGGCGACAGTATATTATGAAGCCAAGGCGCTGTATACCTCAAGCCGGGATGAAATCACCAGTAAAATATTTGCGGACCTGGAAAAGATGCTTGCGGAAAGAGGGATTGTCCTGGAAAAGGTTCTATTAAGGGCGGTATTCTTGCCGATGACTGTATCCCAGGCCATCGAACAAAAATTAAAAGCCGAGCAGGAAAGCGAACAGATGAAATTCGTCCTGACCAAAGAAACCCAGGAAGCGGAAAGAAAAGTTATCGAGGCTAAAGGTATCGCCGAGGCCCAGTCGATCATCAATAAGACTTTGACCCAGGCATATCTGCAGCATGAAGCGATCCAAGCGCAGATGAAAATGGCCGCCAGCCAGAACCATACGACCGTATACATCCCCAGCGGGGACAACGGGATCCCTCTGGTAAGGACGATCAATAATTAAGGTATTTTTCGGGCACAGGGCGGCAGTTTAGTTTTAGAATATTTTTTTCAGTAATTTTTTCCGTTGAATTATGTATTTAAATCCCTGTAGGCCATAATTTCCCCGGCCAAACGGGCATGGTTCTGCGTTCCCCCCGGTAAGCAAAAATTAAAAAATCCCGTTTTATTCTTGAACAACCATGGCGGTCGATATCGGAAGAATCGGCCGTCCCTTTCTGATGCGCGCCTCTAATCCAAAGCTTTATTCTCTACATTTTTAATCCGGGGTGGTATAATTAAAAACAATAAGCTTAGCGGAAAATAGCCAAGGCCGATTTTAATGCAAAAAAATAATTTGAGACAACCAAAAGTGCTTTTCAAGCAAAAAATATTCCTGGCGTTTTTCGGGGTATTATTATTTATTATAATTTTAGAAATCGGTCTGCGGCTGGGAGGGGTTGTTCTGTTGTCTATGCAGGATAACCGGAACCGGCAATCTATCAAACAAAAAGGAGCTTACCGTATCCTCTGTTTGGGAGAATCTACTACCCAGGGGGAATATCCGCAATTTCTAGAGCAAGCCTTAAACCGGCGGAATATCGGAATAAGATTCAGCGTAATAGACAAAGGAAGGGTGGGCACGGAAACCCCGGTTATATTAAACCAGCTAGAAGCTTATCTGTCCGAATATCATCCGGATGCGGTCGTGGCCATGATGGGGATTAATGACTCGGGAAAGTTGCTTCCTTTTGTTGCCGTTACCCCTTCCCGGGGAATGCTTTTTATCGGACAGCTCAGGACTTATAACCTCGCCAGGCTTCTTTGGCGGCATATTCTAGCTAAGGCCAGCGGAACAAAGCTTTATAATCCTGATGCCGGCAAGCAAGCCGAAACCTGTCTTTTAGAATCCGGTTTGAAGGAAATTCCTGCCGAATCTGTCCCAACTGAAGTTTCAATCAAGAAAGATTTGGAAGCTAATCCGGGTAACGCCGGTGATTATGTAGAATTAGGGCAATTGTATCGCCATCAAGGCCAATTTCTTCAGGCTGAAGAAGCCTTCGGAAAAGCGGACAAGCTGGACTCGAAGAACGACAAGGTCTATTTTGGTTTAGGCCAGCTTTACCGTAATCAGGGCAAATTTTCACAGTCCGAAGAAGCCTTCCGTAAAGCTATTGAGCTTAATCCTGACAATGACCGGGCATACACTGAATTAGGGTGGCTCTATTTAAATCAAAACAAATTTCTTCAGGCCGAAGAATCATTTGTGAAAGCCATAGGCTTGAATCCTAAAGACAGGGACCCGCTTTTTGAATTAGGGTGGTTTTACCGGAAGCGGGGTAGATTTCGGGAAGCCGAGAATTTATTCCTCGAAGCCATCGCGCTGCATCCTGAGAATGATCAGGCATACGGAGCAATTTCCCAGTTATATCTGGAAACAGGTAAGCTGGGGCTGGCAAAAAAATATGCAGAAAAGGAGAATAAACTAAGCCTGGCATATTATCTTCCAGTTACCGCGGATAATTACCGTAAATTGAAGGAAATCCTGGATGCCCGGGCGATCCGATTGGTTTGCGTGCAGTATCCGCTGCGCAGCGTAGAATCGCTAAAGAAGATATTTTCAGGGCAAGCCGGAGGGGCCATCTTTGTCGATAACCGGGGTATTTTTAAAAAAGCGCTGCAGGAATCCGGTTATAAAGAATATTTCAGGGATATGTTTGCCGGGGATTTCGGGCACTGTACGGAAAAGGGTAACCGGCTTTTGGCCCAGAATATCGCGGATACTATATTAAAGGAAATTTTCCGCAAATAGCCGGAGGAAAAATTTTATTTAACTGCAGCTGGTCAATATCAAAAAACTAAAATGATATCTCAAGAACATAAAGATTTGTTGGCCGCAGGCGCCCGGAACAGATATTTGCCGCTTAACTGTTGGTGCCCCAACCAATGTAAATTTTGTTACGAAAAAGACTTTAGCAAAACCTTTCCTCAAGTCAGCACAAAATACGCCCCGCTTTATACAAACGAAGCATTTGATTTTTTTTATGAAAAATTTTCGGATTTCCAGAAAAATAACCGGAAAGAGTTGGACCCGAGGAATAAGGGCACGGGGATACAGCTGACCCGGCGCGGGTTTGAGTATTTCCCGATGTGCGATTTTTTTAACCTGGGATTAACGCCCGCTCAAATCGAGAAAATAATCCCGCTGCAGAATGTATTTTACACTACGGGGCTTAATCTGGATCTTAGCCTGGTCAGATACTTAACCCGGAAATACCCCCGCAAGTTCCGGCTGCATCTGTCCGTGGTTACTTTTGATCCATTGATCCGCAAAGACCTTATGCACCCGGGTATCGATACCGGAAATCTAAAAAAGATTTGCAATATCGCATTTCGGCCGACGTATTTCCTGCTCTATTTTAATAAGGAACAAATCGTATCCGATATCGGCATATTAAATAAGCCGGCTTTAAAAAATAAAGGTTCGCTCTACATCCACAAGCTATATTACGGTAAATTCTCTCCTCAGATAGTTAAGGATTACGCGGATAAAGCCGAAGAACATTTTAAAGCTATTATTTATTATTTAAAAGGGAACGATAAAAAGCTGGGAGATATTTCCGGGCGCTTGCGTTTTTCGCCCGCTTCCAAGATCTACTCTTGGGTATTCCAAAAAGAAATCAGCCGGTTGTTAAAAACAGCCAAGGGGGCAAAGGATGCGGCTATTTTTTGCTCAAAAGGGGCGTATCCGCTGATCCGGGGATCAGAGAGGGGGATCCGGGTTATCCCGGTTGAAAATTCTATCGGAGGGTGCGTTGATTTTGCGCTGGGGATCAGGGTAAGATCGATTATCCGTAAACTCCGGGAGTTGTCTGCGGGCGGAAACGTCCTAAAACACGCCTTTTTACCTTCAAGCATGTTTGTCGCCGGAAATAAATTTGATTTAAGCGCAGACAGCATCGATCTGATCCGCCAAGAGTTTCCCGGAATAAAGGTCAAAGTCATTGATGTTCCATCAAAGATCTTGCATAGCACGCTTTCTTTGGAAGCATGTTTTCGGTATTTTCTGCTTAAGGAATTTAAGGGATAAAATATGCCGGGCGTCGTTAAAGTAATGGCAGAAGGGCGGGGGTAAATGCGCATCCTTTTAATCCATCCTCCTCATGATTTAATGAGGAGCGACAGACCCATTAACTATGACCTGGATACATCCCAGCCATTGGGCTTAGGATATATCGCCGCCGCGCTTGAGCAGGCCGGGCACTCTGTCCGGGTTATAGATGCTAAGGTAGAAAAATTAACCAGCGGGGCAATAGCCGGGAAGGTGGTAGAGTTTGCTCCCCAGGTTGTCGGTATCGGGGCATATACCGCTGATTATTGTGTGGCCGAAGAGTTGGCTAAAGAGATAAAATCCCGCGGCAATTATACCATCATTATCGGCGGCAGGCATGTGAGCGCCCTTCCGGAAGAGACGATGCAGGCCGGATGTTTTGATTTTGGAGTCATCGGCGAAGGTGAGAAGACTACCGTAGAATTGGTTAATGCGATATCCGCAGGCGTCCCGGAAGCATTCTTGCAAATAAACGGGATCATCTTTCGTAATGGCGCGGATTTAGTGCGCACCCCGCCCCGGGCCTACATCGATGATTTAGACAGCCTATCTTTTCCCGCGCGGCATCTTTTTCCGCCGCTGAAACGCTACAACCGGGTCCTTTCTTCCTTTCAACCTCCCCGGAAAGTCTGTATCCTGACCAGCCGGGGGTGTTGTTACCGCTGCACATTCTGCGACCATGCAGTTTTCGGCAACCGGATCCGGTTCAGGAGCATCAATAACGTTTTAGATGAAATCGAAATATTAAAAAGACAGCACGGGGTTCGCAATGTGAACATCGTTGACGAACTGTTTACGCTGTATCCTGAGCGGGTGGAGCAATTCTGCTGCGGGCTAAAGCAGCGTAACATCAAAATCACCTGGACCTGTTTTGCCCGGGTCGATCAGGTAACCCCTAAGATGCTTAAGCTGATGTGCCAGGCAGGCTGCTGGATGATCGGCTACGGGATAGAATCCGGAGACCAGAAGGTATTAGATACGATCAAGAAGGATGTTGTTTTGGAGAAGGTTGAACCGGCGCTGCGCTGGACCAGCCAAGCCGGAATTATTACCCTGGGTTATTTTATCTTCGGGTTGCCGGGAGACAATGCAGAAAGCATGCGCAAAAGCTTAATATTGGCGGATAAGTTATCATTTGACCGGGTAGGTTTTTCTGTTGCTCAGCCATATCCGGGTTCGGAGTTATATAAAACCGCCTTGGCGCTGGGCCAGATCAGAAAAGATGTGGAATTCCGCCATTATCACAATTATTGTTTTCCGGAAAAGCTGGCTTATATCGCCCAGGGGCTTGACCCCGAAGCATTGCGCCGGGCTGTTGAGGGCGGGCTGCGGGATTTTTATCTTAGGCCGCGCTACCTTTTAAGGCAATTTTTCAGTTTTAATAAGAAGGCGTTCTTAAAACAGGTTTTTTTTCTTTTGCGGGCGATTTTGGCGCTGGGTGTACTTTCCGCTTGGACAGGTCATTTTTCTCAAGGTTCGATCAAAGAGAAAAGATAGCTGGCTAGGATGAATAAGATTGCGGTGAAAATCCCCAGGACGCAAAGATCAGCCCCCGCTCCAAAAAAGAAGCCGTGCGTCAGGGAGCCTCTTAAGCCGTCGATTCCGTGACTTAGCGGATTTAAAGAAACAATTGTCCGCATCCCCTGGGGGAGCCTGTCCAAAGGAAAGAGCGCGTTAGAAAATAGAAAAAACGGCATAATAAAAAAGTTCATCATCAGTTGAAAACTTTGGATATCTTCCAAGAGTGAACCGATCACTGTCCCGATCGATGCGCAAAACACCGCGATAAAAAACATCCAGGCAAAAGCAACGGGTAAAAGGGCGGTATTCTCTATTCTAAAACCCAGCGCCAGGCAGAAAATAAAAACAAGCATCCCCCGGATCAGTGCTAAAGTCGCCCCTCCCAGGATCCTTCCTAAGACAATCTTAAACCGTGAAACCGGAGCTACCAGCGTTTCTTTTAGGAAGCCGAACTGCCGGTCCCAAACGATTTCCATCCCCGAGAGCACGGCGGGAAAAATAATCCCCATGGAGATCACCCCTGGGACAAGGAATTGCAGATAGTTTAAGCCGGATGCTTTCTGGTAAAACGGGCCGAAACCGAAGGTCAGCGCCAGCAAATACATGACCGGCTGACCGAATGCCGCGATTATCCAGGCGCGGGAATGCAGATCCCGCTTAAGCTGCCTGAGCCAGATAATGTAAATAACGTTCATCTTTTTCTCCTGAATTTCCGGCGCAATCTCATCCGGTCCATGGCCGAAGGATCTTCATCGCGGATAACTTTTCCGGTCAGCAAAATAAAGGCGTCTTCAAGAGAGGAGGAACCGGTTTTATTTTTAATATTGGAGGGAGTGTCATTAACGATAATCCTTCCCTGGTCGATGATGGCGATTTGATCCGCTGCCCGTTCGACTTCGTCCAGGTAATGCGTGGTAAAAAATACGGTTAATTTCTGTCCCTGGTTCAGATCTTTAATATAATCCCAGATGCGTTTGCGGGTTTGCGGATCCAGCCCCAGGGTGGGTTCATCCAAGAAAAGGATCTTAGGCTGGTGGAGAAGCGCGCGGGCGACCTCCAACCGGCGTTTCATTCCGGTAGAAAAGAATTTAACCAATTCATCCTGGCGCTCCTCCAACTCTACCAGGCAAAGCAGCTTTTCGATATTTTGCCGCCTTTCCCAAGAAGGCAAGCCGTAGAGCACGCCGTGGAAATCCATATTTTCAAAAGCAGTTAATTCTTCATCTAAACTGGGGTCTTGGAAAACGATTCCGAAGCTCCGGCGGACTTGATACTGCTCCTTGACCGGGTCATGCCCATCGACCAGCATCCGGCCGCCGGTAGGTCGAAGCATTGTCGTTAACATCCTGATCGTTGTGGTCTTACCCGCGCCGTTGGGGCCCAGAAATCCGAAGATGACCCCTTCAGGAACCGAAAAGGATACCCGGTCTACGGCGCAAAAATCCCCGAATTTTTTACTGAGCTCATAAACTTCAATCATTTTTTAACCCGCCAGAGGTGAAATAAAATTTTTATTATTATACCACGTATCCAGGTTATTGCCACATTGCTAAAGCAGCTTGCTTGACAGTCTGCCGGAAGGATTATATTATATGTTCGCAACAGTCACCCCAGCTTTGTTATTGTTTTACGCCAAAATGCAGATACCTGATGATTCCCTGTATAATTATTGTCTCCGCCTCCTGCAAGAGGGATTAAGCAGCAGAAATCCTTTTGTCAGGCTGCGGGCAGTGTTTCTTGCCGGGGAAACCGGAAACATCCAAATTGCGCCGGGGCTTATAAAGGTGCTGCTTACGGAAAAAAAACCGTCGATCCGCGGGCGTGCCGCCGAGGCAATCGGTAAAATAGCTGACCGCAGCGCGCTGGAATCTCTTAAAACCGCTTTAACCAAAGATAAAGATCCGTTTACCCGGGCCTGTGCTGTCGAGGCCATCGGCAAAATAAAGGACAGGGCTTGGCTTGATCTTGCCAGGGTCGGCTTAGAGGATAAGGATGAGATGGTAAAAGCGGCGGCCGTTGAAGCAATGGTGCGGCTGGGTGATGGATCGGTTTCGGGGTATCTGCGCTCCGCTTTAAAGAGTGAGCATCCTCAGGCGAGAAGATGGGCTTGTGATGCTTTGGCCGGTTTGGTGGATACAGGCGCCCTGGCAGGCCTGCAAGAGATGGCTCGCAACGATACCGACCCGCTGGTTTTGATCTGGGCGGCAAGGGCAGTCTTACTGATCCAAAAGGCAACGGGTGCGGTTATGCAAAAGGATTATTTGTTGATTATCGGAGGCTTTGCGCAAAACAAAGATCCGAACGTTAGATCCCGGGTAGCTTGTGCTTTGGGGGATATCGCTACGGAGCCGTGTCTTTTGATGCTTGAGGATATATTGAAGAGGGACCGGGACACTTTGGTTAAGATCTGGGCTGCCGAGGCCATCGGAAAACTTGGGCCGGGAGCTCTGCCTTGTTTGATCGAGGTTGCCGGCAGTGATCCTGATCGCAGTGTTAAGTCCTGGGCTGCCGAGGCCATCGGAAAGCTGGGAGAACCGGTTTTAGCGTTAGGCATCGTCCGGGAATTCTTAAAAGACAGGGATCCGGTTGTGCGGTTACACGCGGCAAAGTCGGTCCTGGGCTTGCTTAGCTTGCCCAAAACTTAATCTTTAGTGAAAATATAGCGCCAGCTTTTAGTTAAGCTGTAATATAGCGGCACCAGCAGTTTGAAATCCGCTTCAGGCAGTATCCGGGATAAACCCATAGAAAACCTAATAAAAAATATTTTGATGTATCGGCTTAAGGTTATGCGCAGTCGTTTTAGGCCCCGCTGGATAAACCCGCCGGTCTCCTTTGGCGGCGCTCGGTTGATTAACCGGCTATCGATTATCTGCTGTTCATTAAAAAGGAAATGATTTTTCCGGATCTCCCGGAGCATCTCTTTTGACAACGAAAAAGTCGCTTCTTCAATGGCGGGGTTATACGACAACAGGCGTTGATAAAGATGTAGGCGGCTGGAGCAAAAACTATCTTTAAGCCACCAGTCCCCCAGGCGGCATTTTTCTTTATAGGCATCATACAATTCCGTAGAAGGAAAAGGGACAACCAGTGATCCATTGTTGACGCCGACAGTCCCGGGAGATACCCGGCGAATGAACTCAAACTGCTGTTTTATATCTTCCAGGGTTTCCCAGGGGAATCCCAGCATAAAATTAAGCCACATTCCAATACCGGCATCCTGAGTATCTTTGATAGTCTTTTTTATGTCTTCCCATAAGATTTTTTTCTTCATTTTTTCCAGGGATAAAGGATTAAGGCTCTCGATACCGTATTTTATACAAACGCATCCGGCCTGTTTCATGAGTTTTAGCATCCCCGGGCTTACGCAGTCTACCCGGGTTGAGCAGATCCAGGTAAGAGAGAGGTTATCGGCGATAATTTTTTCACACAGGATCTTTAGCCAGTCTTCTTTGAGCGTAAATACATCATCGGCAAACGAGATAAGCTTTACTCCAAACCGGCTGCGCAGCTCCCGCATCTCCTGTAACACCGATTCCGCCCTACGCTGCCTGCAGATTCGGCCATAAATGCCCTGGCTGCAAAAAGTGCAGGAGTAGGGGCATCCCCGGCTGGCAATGATATTACCCAGGTTGCGGGGGCTAAATTGTTTTTTTGAAAAAAGATGCTTTGCCGGAAAAGGCAACGCATCCAGCTCCGCTTCGCTCAGTAAAGGCCGATTAGGCGTATGGAGTATCTGGCCTTGGGCGTTGCGGAAAGTTATGCCCAGGATCCGGGCAAGATCATGTCCTTTGTTTTCATAATATTCAAGCAATTCTGCAAATGTTTTTTCTCCTTCCCCCCGGACAACAACGTTACAAGGAGACTGCCGCATGACTTCTTCCGGAAGAATGCTCGCGTGCGTTCCTCCGGCGATAATGAAGGCTCCGGTAGTTTTCAGCCGCTGGATCAACTGATAGCTTATTCTTGCTGAAAAAGTGGGGATGCTGATAGCGATAACATCCGGAAGGAAGTCCACAGCTTTTTTAACAATTTGGCCTATCTCCAGTTGAGCGGATAAAGTCGAAGCAACGGTAATTCTGACCTGCCAACCGAGTTTTTCGGCAACGGCAGCCAGATAACCCAGGCCAAGAGGCGGGTTGTTAAAAGGAAGGTTTAGATAGGCGTCGGGAGGCTGGATAAGGAGTAGTTTTTTATTCATTTTCAATATAAGCTATCGTTTTGATTGTGTCAGGAATCAGTACTCCCGGGACGGGTTTGCGTTGGTAGACCTCTCGCCAAATCGCCCGGATCCCCGGGGGCATCTTCTTAAAGATCCGGAGATTTAAATTCAGAATGTCTTTGTCCCAGAAGTTTCCCGGTTTGGTCCTCGCGTCTAGGTCATTGCTGGCGGTGATCTCTCTGGCCAGCTGGCTGTGATTTTCCGGCTCTTTCCACCAGGCCGGATGAGCTACGGTGGTTCCGTATCGACGTTTGTGGTCATTAATATGTCTAAAGGTATGGCTGCCCGGGAAAAAAGCGTAATTTTGCGCAATGATGTATCCGGACATGGACTCCTGGCCTTGGACTATCGATTCCAGGAAGGCGATAGTTTCGGCGTATGTCGAGCGGGTCTCTCCCGGGTGGTTAAAGACCAGGTAGATAATATATGATAATTTTCTTTTATTCATATAACACAGCGCATCCCGGCACTTTTTTAAATACAGTTTCGGGTTTGCTGATTTTTGCAAAATTTTGATCATCCGGGGGGAACCGCTCTCCAGCCCCATGGTAACGATTGCTTTAAATCGCGACAATAAGTCGATGTCTTTTTTCTCCAGCGTATCCACCCGGCACTCCAGCCCCAGTATTGAATTGATGTTGGTCTTGTCCAGGCGCTTAAGAAAACTCCTGCGCCAGCGCGGATTAAACCCGAAACAGGCATCGGAAACACTGATCCTTCTGGGGTGGTTGAAGTCGATTAGCCGCCGGATTTCATCGGCGGCTTTAGCGGGGGCAAGAGCGCGCCATCCCGGATGGCCTTTGCATGACTCTGAACAAAAGGCGCAGTTAAACGGGCAGCCGCGGCTAAGATAAAGATAATAATTCCGGTTCGGGTCAAGGTAACCGTATTCCTTCCATCTTAACCGCAGGTTGTTTTGTAAATTTAACGGGGCCCCCTGGATCAAGTGAGGATGTTTATCCTTTGGCGTTTTTCCCTTGCAAATATCAGCAAGGGCGCGTTCACCTTCCCCTTTGACGATAAAATCAAACGGGCTTTTAGCGTACATAAAATCCTTCGGCAGCGCCGAAGGGTGATATCCGCCAACCACGACCCGGCAATCGGGGTTAGTTTTTTTGCAAAGCCGGGCGGCCATGACGCTGCTTAAGTAATTAAGGCTGGTATAACAGGAGATGGCCGCGATATCGAAATCAAAACCCGCGATTAACCCGGAGGCTTTTTCTTTGAACCGCCGGACCTGGCTTTTATTCTCCGGCCTGCCCAGCTCGTTTTCCAGGTCCAGCATGCGGATATCTACTCCTGCTTTGTAAAGAAAAGAGAATAAGCTCATCAGGTGCGGCTTTACGGCAACCATCCCGCCCCAGGCGGGCGCGTAGAGCTGGGAGGGGTAAATCAGCAGGAGTTTGGTTTTTTTCACGGATTTAGGTGATTTTAGTGGAGGCACAGAGCAAATTCGATAATAAATTTAATTATAACATAATTTTTCCCTAAAGAGTCCATAAAAATGCCTTTATGGGGCAAAGAAACAATTGACAATCCCTATTCAATATGTTAATCTTGGAATGTATTCGTTTTAGAATGCATTTTTGCAGCGTTAAGACAATTTTATCATGCCGAATAAAGAATCATTGTGTCGGAGAAAAGCTGTCGGTTCCAAAATTATCGACGGCCAGGCTTACCTTGTATCTTTGGATAAAACACCTGATGCCTCAGACGCATTTTATTCTCTAAATAGCACCGGGACAAGGATATGGAGCTTGATTAACGGCCAGAAAGATATCGGCCAGATTGCCGAGAAGATCAGCCAGGAGTTTTCGATTACCAAAGCTTCCGCGCAGAAAGAGGTTGCCGGATTTGTCGGCTGTCTTCGCAAAAAGGGCTTATTAGCTGTAAAAAAAGTTTAGCCTAAACAAGGAGAGAATTGATATGAAAGCGAAAGATAAGAAGCCCCAAAAAAGAGGCACAGATCCTAAAAAAAAGTGGGAGAAACCTCAGATTAAAGAACACAATTTTCAGGATGGCGGTTCTTTTGCTTTTGATGAGATCCTTCTTGGCCCCAACGACCCCGCCGTTACTTAATCCAAAAGGTTGAAAGTTTATGAAAGTTTCAGGGATAAGGGTGGAGCTGACCGACGCCTGCAATTTGCGTTGTAAGCACTGCCTGAGAAAGCAAGCACGCCCTGCGCAGTATATTCCAATTGCTGTAATCCGTACCCTCATTGCCCAGGCTAGGCCATTCGGGATCACCGAGGTGGGCCTTACCGGCGGCGAGCCGACACAACATCCGCAATTCAAAGAAATTGTAAACACCTTTTCTCGCGCCGGATACGCAATCACCCTTTTTACCAACGGAGCCGATTTCGGCAGGGCTTATAAAATTATCTCCGGGGCCAGGAATAACCTGCGGGAGGTCCGCCTGAGCTTGGATGGGGCGCAGGCAGAAACCCATGATAAAAACCGGGGCAAGGGTTCTTATGCGCAGGTGATCGAAGCGGCAAAAATCTGCCGGTCCGCAGGCCTGGCGTTTTCGCTAAATACGGTTATTTCGCAGTTGAATAAATCCGAGCTGGCCGCTTTAGCCCGGCTGGCCGGGGAACTGGGAAGCCGGGCGATATTTTTCTCTCACCTGCAATTGACCGGCAGGCCCCTTAGCCATAGTTTAGCGCTATCTCCGCAAGAGCGCCTGCGCGCCGAAAGAGCTGTGCGTAATCTGCAAAAACAATCCTCCGCCGGCAAGATATATTTATGCGCCGGCGCATACGCCCAAAACCCGGTACTCTTATGTCCGGTACCCCTGGGAAGTTTTTATGCTGATTGTAAGGGGAATATCGCTTTTTGCGCGATGTTATCCAGCCTTGACCTGCCCTTGAACGGTTCTCAGTTGATCAGCAACCTCCGGGAGACTACGCTTGCCGCCGCACGGCGGAAACTTTTGCAGCGTTACGCCTTGTTTGCCCATGACCGGATGCGGGATTTTTTTAGCCGCCGGCTTAAGCTTGCCGATCATTTTCCTTGCGACTGGTGCCTGAAATATTTTAAAAAAACAAATGCCTGATAAAAAACTTAAAATCTTGCTTTTGCAGTTGCCGTTTCCCCTTTTAAACCGCAGCGCCAACGAGCAATTATCGACAATCCCGCTTGCCGCCGGGTACCTGAAGGCTATGGCCCGCAAAGACGGACTGGATGATTCCTGCGATATCGAGATCCTTGAGATCATGCAGAATGAATTTGCCGGAGACGCGCTCCTGGTTGACCGGATCTGTTCCGGGAAACCGGATGTTTTGGGTTTTTCTTTCTACGTTTGGAATATTAACCGCAGCCTTTTTATTATCAAAGAAATAAAAAGCCGGCTGCCGCGGACAAAAGTGATCATCGGCGGCCCCGGGATCACCCGGGAATTTTCTTTTATCAAGGAGCCAGGAGTGGATATTGCGGTGATCGGAGAGGGGGAAGCGGCATTCGCGCAAATTCTGCGTTATCTGGTTTACGGGGCTCCCCGCTTAAAGGAGATCCCCGGTATCTGCTATAAAACTTCCGGCGGCCAGGCATGTACCGCTGCGGCTTTACTTGCTCCGGACGCTAACGACATCCCTTCCCCGTATTTATCCGGCTGCATCGATCCCGGAGTGTATAAACGCATCTGGATCGAAACCATGCGCTGGTGCGTTTATAAATGCAAATACTGCCTTTATCCGGTGCGCTCGCGCCGCAGGAACCCGTATTATTTTCCGCAAAGGGTGGAGCGGGAGATCGCCTTTGCCAGGCAGCGGGGAGTACGGATTATCGATCTGCATGATTCTGCGTTTAACCTCTCGCCATATTTTAACCAGATCACCGATGCTTTGGCAAAATCCAACCGCGATAAATTTCTGAAGCTTAAAGTCTTCTTAAGGGCGGAACTGGTTACGCCAAAGACAATCCGGCAGTTGTTAAAAAGCAATGTCGTCGGGACGGAGGTCGGGCTGCAGAGCATTAATCCTGTCGCCCTAGCCAATATCGGCAGGCAGAATGATTTTAAAAAATTTATCCGCGGCGTCAACCTGCTCAAACAGGCCGGTATCGGGGTGCTGGTGGATATCATGGTCGGCCTTCCGGGGGATACGCTGCAAACAATCACCCGGACGCTGAATTTCCTTAAGGTAAATAACCTGGATTCCAGCGCTGCATTTACCATTCTTTCCGTGTGCCCTTCCACGCCGCTGTGGGAGGAGAGAAAAAAACTGGGGCTGCGTATTCAGCGCCAGCCGCCTTATTATGTTTTGGAAACTCCCACTCTTTCTTTTTCCCAGATGAAGCAGGCAATAGATTTATGCACTAAACGTACCGTGGGAAAATTGCAAAACAGTATTCTTAATCCGGGGAACAACGCTTTTTTCCCTTTTATGTATACTTATTCTTCCGGCAGATATTCATCTTCCGGGAGGGGCGCGGGGAAACCTGTAAGCAGCCGGGGTAAGCCTGACCGGCCGATCACTACCTTGGTTTTTCACCTTGAGGATCAGCCGCTTGGCAAGCTTAAGCAGGTTGCCCGCCGGATAGAAAACAAATTGGCGAATAATGTCGTGGCCTGGTTTAATTGCGTCGATATTTCAAAGGATGCCGGGCGGATAGCGGCTGTGCTGGAGATCCTTTCCCGCGGCAATCCCTATGCCATCTGGCACATCATCCTGGAAACAGAAGCTTTACCGGCGCCCAAGCTCATCGCTAAGATCCAAAAAAGCATTTATTTCCGGGTTAATCATTGGGACTACCAGAATGTATTTGCCCAGGCTACCCTCGCCAAAGAATATCTGCGCCAGGCGGCGCGGATAGTCGCGGTTGTGCCCCTGGAAAGTAATCGCGGCCATGCTGCCTGCGGGCCAGAGGGCTTGGTTATTTTCCGTTCTGTATATATTGAGGATATTGACGCCCCCGGATCTTTGGGCCGCCTGGCAAAGCCGGATTGCGCCGGGTTGTTGATAGATTTTAGCCCAAAGATTCCTGCTTGCAGCATTATCGATTGTTTTAAATTTCTCAGGCTAAATAAAGGGGCAAAGATCATCCGGTTCAGGAACCGCCTGCTGCAGACATTGTGGGATACCGGACATAGCGACATGAGTGTTTGCACGGCGGGAGCCCTGGACCTCATCTTTAGCTATGACCGTGAGCTAAAGGAACAAACGCTGTATTTTACGCAAGAAAAAATCAAATTTGATCATATCGATTGGATGTTATCGTTAGGAAAGCAGTAAGCCCGCAGCCGTAATCCGCCCGCTATCTAAAAACAACTAAGACCTATAGCTTAGCCGACCAATTTTAGCCGCCGCAAAGAGCTTATGGCTTTTTGAATATTCCCGATTTGTTTAAGGGGCAGGCCGGGGAACTGTTTTTTTATGCGCCGGGTGATTTCCTCTCCGCTTAAGCCCCGGGCAAGCAGCCGGCAGATCTCCCAGCTGATCCGGTTTAAGATATAGTAACTTTTTTTGCGGATATTGATCAGCAGCGTTTCCCTGTCATCCAGCTCCGTGTAAATAATATCCGGGGCCAATTGTATTTTGTTGTTACTTGATTTGATCTTTCCGGGTTTCACCTTAACTGCCCTGCTTTCTTGTTGCTGCCAAAAGATCTCCCCCGGAGCTTGCTCCAGGCGGACTCCGTTATTTTATATAAGGGGACCAGGAGATTTAATTCTATCGCGGGAGCATAAGCGGCCAATAAGATCGAAGAGCGGATGAAGCACAGTTTGATCAGCCGTTTGAATCTAAAAGAGATTGATCCGGTTAAAACGGCCGGTTCGATTACTGTATATTGACCGTCACCCCTGCGGATCATGTTAGCGGTAAGTATCAAGCGTTCGTCGATAAGAGCGTGGGCTTTGTCCATTTTTTGGATAATTTCTGCGGGTAAAGGAAAGAACGGCCGTTCAGTGTTGGGAGGATAATAACGCAGTTGCTGGTAAAGGTGCAGCCGGCTGCCCAGTAATTTGTCCTTAAGCCACCATTCCTGAAAATTGTATTGTTTGCTGTAGGCAGCATATAGCTCGGTTTCGGGAAAAACGACGATTCTGTTTAAGTCGATAAAATACACCCAGGGATAAACCTCTTTGATAAATTCGACCAGCTTGTCGGCGTCAGCGGCAGTTTCCCACGGAAAACCCCAGAGCAGCGCTAAAAATATTCCCATACCGCTGTTGCGGGTAAGCTCCAGGACCCGTTTGGTTTCCTCAAGGGTTATTTTTTTCTGGATTTTTTCCAGGGAGCCGGGATTAACGCTTTCCACTCCATAAATGATGTACAGGCACCCAGCCCGGCGCATTGTTTTAAGCAAGGCTTCATCTATACAGTCAATCCTGGAAAAGCAGTGCCAGCTGATGAAAAGCCCGGATTCAATTATCTTGGCGCAGAGTTCTTCTACCCAGCCTCTTTGCAGAGTGAAAACATCATCGACGAAATAAAAATGATCTATCCCGTAGCGGCTGTGCAGTTCCTGAATTTCTGCAAGCACCCCTGCGCAAGACCTGAGCCGGTGCGTATTTTTAAAAACTCCTTTGCTGCAGAAGGTGCAGTTAAAAGGGCATCCCCGGCTGGCGGCGATATTGCCCAGGCCGGAGGCCGGGAAATGTTTATTCAGAAAAAGATGTTTTGCCGGGTGCGGCAGAAGATCGAGTTTTTCTTCGCAGAGCAGAGGGCGGTCCGGGTTATGGATCATTTGTCCGGCCGCGCCTTTAAATGAAATTCCAGCGATTCCCTCCAGCTCTTTATTCCCGGTTTCGTATAATTCCAGGAGCCGGGAGAATGTTTCTTCCCCCTCTCCGCGTACGACGATATCGCAGGCGCTGTGCCCGAGTGTTTCTTCCGGGAGGGAGGAGGGATGCGGCCCTCCGGCGATAATTACCCGGCCCGGCAGCTTGAGCCGGTTAATCAGCGCATAGCTTGTTTTGGCGGAAAAAGTGAGGATACTGATGCCGATGATATCCGGGGAAAACCGGGCGGCTTGCCGGATGATCTGTTTTTGCGCTGAATCTGGGTTAAGGTTTGCGGCGACCGCGACTTCTACCGTCCAGCCGCGGGATTCGGCAATCGCCGCCAGGGAGGCCAGGCCCAGAAAAGGATAGCGCTGGTGCATAAATATATCCGGAGGTTGAATTAGCAGAAGTTTCATCATAAAAATTTCGATAAAAGATTTTTAATTTCCAGGGGGTTCCGGGATAGATCCCGGCCAAGGGATAACTGGAAACAGGCTGATTGCTTTGTCAGCCGGTTCAATGCGTCCAGATTTTTTTGCGCAAAACTGTCTCCCAACATAATCGTCACGCTTTGATTGATTAATTTGAATAACGCCAGGCGCCCGGTGATCGGGGTTATCCGGCTTTTTTTATTTTTAGTGATATCCAAAAATACAATGTTGTTGGGATAAAAGGAACCAATGGATTGCCGGGGATAAGCGCAGCCAAGATCAATGATCTTTTCTTTGCCCGCTAAAGGCGTGAATAAGCCGGTGCCGTTAACGGCATAACCGGCGCGCTCAAACAGATCCGGATTAAATGTCAAATAGGTCTCGGCGCAAAGCGCCAGGGTCCCCTGCTTTTTTTCCTGCAAAAGCAAAAGATCGTCGGAGAGGAAGTTCCAGCCGGACAAAATCAGGCTTAAGGTTACCGTTGATTTTCCGCTGCCGCTGTTGCCTAAGATGAGTAGCTTATGCCTGCCGCGGGTGACCCCGCAGGCATGGAGCGGGTAAAGTCCGCTGCCGCGCAGTAGCCCCATTAGTCCGCTGATAATGACTTGCTTTAAAGCAAACCGGCGAAGATAAGTTGTGCTTTCTTTTCCCGGATGTAACCTTCCTTTTTTTTCGGGGGAGCTGACCGTAAACACGCAATTGCCGTCCGTAAATATAAGTTCATTTCCGCGGCGCATGGCCCTGGTCTTGCTGCGGCAGGAACGCATTACTGTTTTGAAAGAGGCAGGGATGCGCTGTTTGCCGGTTTTTACGGTGAGGGTAAGTGAACGCCACGGTAAAGCGGTTTTTTTCTTCCGTTGGTTTAAGAAGCTCAATTCCTTGAGTATCGCTGATACGCTCCGGTAAGCCGCTTGATCTTGGAAGATCACGGTCAAAAGGATGCCGTGAAGCGTATAATATTCTTTTAAGTCCGGGGAAAGAAGGTTTTTTAGTTCTTTACGCATAATTTAGGTTACGTTTTAGCCTAATCGATCGCCGGTAAGCCTTCGTTAAGCCGTTCCCATTTTATCCATGCCGGCAGCCTTGCTTTTTGTTTTGCCGCCGGCCCTCCGTTGATCAGCCTGCGAAAATCCCGGAATCTTTGCGGGGTTATTCCTGCGTATTTAGCAGCCAGCTCTTTTTTTATAAAAAGTTTCCTTTTAGCTCCGAGGGCGATCTCCGTTACATCTTTATCAGAAACAGAAGCAGTTTCGCTTAAAAAAGGCTTAAGGTAGCGGATAATAATATCTTTTGCCGCAGGATGGATATGTTTTAAAGCCGCGCTGCTAAAAAAAAGCTCCGCGGATGCCGCAGTGGCGTTCAATAAAACAGGTAAACGGCGGTGCTTAAGCGCCGCCGCAATTTTTTCTAATCCGGCCGGGGCCCCCCGCAGGGAGATGCTCCTGATGAAACCGGCAGGGGTGATTTCTTCCCAGCCTGCTGCCGCCAGCATGGCGCTGCGTTTACGCAGCCCCGCCTCCTGAAAACGGCATTGGTATGAACAGGAGCAATAATGCACTGGAAGCCGCAGCCGGGCATCTGCGGCATATTTTAACAGGGAAAGCGCGGTAATCTCCGATTCCAGTACCGGAAGATGCGGTTGGCGCAAAAAGGTATATTCCCGGGCCAGAAAATTCTTATAATTGTATTTGGTTGTGGAAAGCTGGTGGAGATTAAGGAATTTGACTCCGCTCTCCTGCATTTGCCGTATGCTTTTTAGCGCCTTATCATAATCTTCGGGGATCGCCGGTATCTCTACCGTTACTGTATCGATGAACCGGGCGGCCAGGGCAACCGGCTTGAGATTATAATTATCCGCGCTGATGTTGAAGCGGATCTCATTTAAGCCCAGCTGGCGCAGCCGGCGTAACTTGCTGGAGTCGATCAGTTTGCCGTTGGTGTATAACCAAAGGTAAATATTGTGTTTAAATGCTTCGCGGATTTTTTTTATGAACCGGGCCGCTGTTTTAAAGGCCAAAAGGCTTTCTCCGCCGCTAAAACCCACTCCTCGGAAGCCGAACTTCTGCAGGAAAATAACGTATTCATCCGGGGAATCAAACCGTAACCCTTCCTGGCAAAAAGGAGCGCGTTCCTCTTTAATGCTCCTGTCCTGGGGGCAATAAAAACAATTGGCCGTGCACAGGCCGTTGACAAATAAACAGGACCAGCGGCCGTTGCCGCAGATAGTACAGCCGGGGGAGAGCCTGCCGGTGGAGATTTTGGAACCGGAAAAATGATAACGCAGGCTCCCGGAAAGTTCTTTTAGGATCCGTGCCCGTTTTTTCTGGGCGGACAGAGCTTCTTTTGCGGGAAGCCAGCGGAAGCCGGAATAAAGCCAGTTGTTTTGCGGTCCAGTTTTTTCACCCATCATTTTCGGTTATGCTAAATTCCGTCGAGGCATAGTGTAAAAATTGATTATTCAGGAGGGCCTTTTTTAGCGATGCGCGTATTAGGGTTAGTATACTGCCCTTGATTAATAAATCAAGTATTTAAAAATCAGGGCGCGGTTTGCGCGGACCAACCGGGATATTTATTATATTATATAAGAAAAAAATGCTTAAACCGGCTTAAGAAAGTGATATAATACTTCAATTGAGGGAGCTTTCCGATGAAAAACTTTATTTTTTCTTTAGCGGTATTTTTATTATTTATTCCGGCGGCGCAGGCGTATGATTCCCGGTCATTCGGCGATACCCAGTACTCTCCGAACGGCGTAAACAATCCCTATAACCAGTATACCGGCCAGTATTCCCCGAACAACATGGATAATCCCTATAATCAGTACAATAATCAATACTCGCCGAATAGTATCGATAATCCGTACAGCCAATATGAACTGCAGAATTCTGCCAAGAATTTAGACGATCCTTTTGTCAAGAAAGCAAAAGCTTTCGATGCCGGGTTACCTTCGACGGCGGAAAAGAAGAAAGCGGTGGCAGCAGCCAAGGCTAAGGCCAGAGCCGAAGACGCGCTGGTGGCAGGTTTCCTGCAGCCGAAAAAGCCGGGCCCTGTCTTTTTTTATTTGCTCGTGTTTTCCTGCCTGGCCTTCGGGTTGACCGTCTTTATTGTTATTAATGTGTTTAAGAAATAGCTGAGACTTATTTTGATCTAGGGGTTAAGGGGGTTTGATTTTTGTTGTTTTTATCTTTGCAGGGTATAACCATTAAAAAAAGGAGGGGAGGATGAAGAAAATCATTGTGCTCTTGTGTTTGTGTTTGACAGGATGCGCTACCGTAGCCAAAGAGCCTGCGCCCCGGCACCACCGGGCCACCGCCGCCAAAAAGCCGGTTGCCGTTAACGGGATGGAGATGGACAGTATTATCGCGGTGTTTACCGACGCGATAAACAAGGACCCCAATTACGCCGGGGCTTACTATAACCGGGCCATCGCTTATTTTTACAAAGAAGACTACGAAAAATCCTGGCGGGACGTGTATGTGGCCCAGAGCCTGGGTTGTAAATTCAGTGAGAGTTTCATTGTTTCCCTGAAAAAAGCCTCCCACCGGGAGAAGTAAGTATTTTAAACCGTTCCAGCTTTGCTTAAAAGCAGAAAGGCGCATAATGGCAATCGTGAATTATTCATTCCAGAAAAACATTAAAGAACAGGCAAGAAAAAAGAAACAGGAAGAAAAAAGATTGGCCAAGTTAAATAAAAAAATGGCTAAGCAGCAAGAATCTTCCTCGCCCGCGGTAAACCAGGAAGGGGCCTAAGGCTTTTGTCAGTTAATCCCCGGTTCTGGGCCGGAATTGTCTAATCTTTGTTCCCAATCCTAAAAAATAACCTAATTTCTAAACACCGGTATTGACTTTGGGTTTTTATATAGTATGCTTTTAGAATTAAAATCTTCTCACTGGGGCGCTCATGAAAAATAACCTTTATGGTTTTACGGATGCGGCCGGTAGTTTTAAGTCCGGACTGGCGCATAAAATAAAAACTCTGTATTTACCGCTGGGCAATGAAGTATTGATGTCTTCCATCACCGCGGATCTGCACGGAGATATCAAAAGCGGCCAGCATAGTTTTCTTCTGGAGCCGGCCAGCCGCTCAAGCCTTTATTTTTCCAGGGCTTCGAGGAATTTCTGGGTTTATATCGATAAGGACAGGGTTTGGTCGGCGGCAGGGGTTTCCAAGGAACTGCGCCAAATAAGCCGGGATGAATTTAAGCTGGAAGCCGGGCAGCTTTGGCAGCGGGTGAGCCGGAAAAATAAAAAAATCGGCCTGGAGTCCCAAATCCTTTCTTTTATTCCTTCCGGGCCGGATGCCCTGGAAGTGATGCAGGTAAAGCTCACCAACATCAGCAAGGCGAGGGTAAAATTCGTTCCTTATGCGGCGATACCCTTATATGCCCGCAGCGCCGATAATTTACGCGACCATCGCCAGGTCACTTCGCTTTTAACCCGGATCAAACTGGATAAATACGGCCTTAAAGTCAAGCCGACGCTGGTTTTTGATGAATCCGGTCACCGGAAAAATAATCTGGTTTATTATGCTGCCGCCTGCGATAGCCGGGGTGCTGCGCCACGGTATATTTATCCCACGCAGGAAATCTTCTGCGGGGATTCCGGAGATTTCGAAGCTCCGGAAGCAGTGTTGGAGAATAAGCTGCCGCCTGAAGAATTTCTTCAGGGCAGGGAACCGATGGCGGCAATGCGCTTTGCGGAAATTTCCCTGGCGCCGGGCGCCAGCGCAGTTTATACCGTGCTGCTCGGGATCGCCCCGGGGGATTGCGATTTAAAATCCCTGATCAAAAAATACGGGCGCCCGGAAAAGGTAAGCCGCGCTTTGGAGCGCACCCGCAGGTTCTGGGAGGAGCAGGCGCAGCGGATTCAGACCGACAGCGGCAATAAACATTTTGATAATTGGCTGCGCTGGGTAAGTATCCAGCCGCAGCTAAGGAAGATATTCGGCTGTTCTTTCCTGCCGGATTTTGATTACGGCAAAGGCGGGCGGGGGTGGCGGGACCTTTGGCAGGATTGCCTGGGGTTGATCCTTAATGAACCGGAAAAAGTGCGCAACCTCCTGATCAATAATTTTTGCGGCGTAAAGATCGACGGGTCTAACGCTACGATCATCGGTAAACAACCGGGAGAATTTATCGCCGACCGCAACAATATTAGCCGGGTGTGGATGGACCACGGGGTTTGGCCCCTGATCACCTTGGATTTATACCTTCAGGAAACCGCAGACCTGGCGATTTTATCCGCGCCGGCCACCTATTTTAGGAATCACCAGCTTGACCGCGCCCGGGGGCTCGACCGCGGCTGGACCCCGGCTTACGGCAACCGCTTGAAAACAAAATCCGGCAGGATTTATTCCGGGACGGTGCTGGAGCATTTGCTTGTCCAGAACCTGGTGCAATTTTATAATGTCGGCGCGCATAACCATGTGCTTTTGGAAGGCGCGGACTGGAATGACGGTTTGGATATGGCCAAGGAGAACGGGGAGAGCGTGGCGTTTTCGGCGATGTACGCCCGCAACCTGCTTACTTTAGCGCAAATCCTGCTTCAAGCCGGAATTAAAGAGGTACAGGTGGCTGAAGAATTAAAGATCCTCCTGGCCGATTTCGATTACTCCGATATCGCGCAAAAACGCCGGATCCTGGAAAAATATTTTTCCAAGACCAGGGAACATTTATCCGGACGTAAAATCCGTTTAGACGCGGCAAAACTTAGCGCGGCGCTTAAGGCCAAATCCCGGTGGATGAAGGAGCATATCCGCAGGAGCGAATGGCTGAAGGAGGGTTTTTTCAACGGATATTACGATAATCGCAAAAAAAGAGTGGACGGCAGCCGGGGCGGCGCCGTGCGGATGACTTTAGCTTCCCAGGTTTTTCCGATCATGAGCCAGGTAGCCGCGGATGAACAGGTCAAGAAAATTTTGGCGAATATCGACCGTTATTTATCCGATAAAACCACCGGCGGTATTCATTTAAACACGGATTTCAATAAAGAGCAGCATGATCTGGGGCGGGCATTTTCTTTCTCTTACGGGGACAAGGAAAACGGCGCGGTATTCAGCCATATGGTAGTGATGCTGGCGTATGCTTTATACCAGCAGGGTTTTTGCGCGGCAGGCTGGAAGGCTTTAAGTTCCTTGTATAAACTGGCGGCAAATACGGATAAAAGCAAGGTGTATCCCTGCCTGCCGGAGTATTTTGACCTGGAGGGCCGGGGGATGTACCCTTACCTGACGGGTTCCGCCAGCTGGTTCATGCTTACTTTGCTTACCCAGGCTTTCGGAGTGCGCGGGTTAAACGGGGATTTGTTGCTCGAACCTAAATTTTGCGCACAGCAGTTCACGGCCGCCGGAAAAATAGCGATCAGCCGCACTTTTGCCGGCAGGCGCCTGAAAATAATTTACGCGCACTCCGGCCGCCCGCAAAAAGGGCCGAACCGGATCAGGGGTATCCGGCTTAACCGCGCCAGCCTGGTTTTCGCGGACGGCTGCCGGGCGGTTATTCCCCGGAAAACGATCATCGGCCTGCCTAAAGGCAAGCTCAATCTTCTCGAAATAGATTTAGGTTAAATGCGGCTTGCCGCCGCATTTGGCGCCAAATTATTGCTTTACAAGCCAGATTAATCTGGCTATAATAAATTCTCGATCAATTTAATTAAAAAAGGAATTTTTATGGAATCAGCCAAAGAAAAAGTTTTAAAACTGGGGCTTCCCAAGGGCAGCCTACAGGAAGCGACCTTTAAAATGCTTAAAAAAGCGGGCTTTAACGTAAACCTGTCCAGCTCGCGTTCTTATTTTCCGTCGATAGATGATCCTCAGGTCCAGCCGGTGCTTTTAAGGGCGCAGGAAATGTCCCGTTACGTGCAGGACGGGGCGCTGGACTGCGGAATTACGGGTAACGATTGGATCCTGGAGAACAAATCCGAGGTAGTCAGGATCACCGACCTTTCTTACGCCAAGCAGAGCTTGAATAAGGTAAGGTGGGTTCTGGCGGTGCCGCAGGATTCCGGGATAAAAAATGTAAAAGACCTTCAAGGTAAGCGGATCGCTACCGAACTGGTCAATGTCACCAAGGAATATTTCCAGAAACACAAAGTAAAAGTGGAGGTGGAGTTCAGCTGGGGGGCCACGGAAGTCAAAGTTTCCGGGGGGTTGGTGGACGCGATCGTGGAATTGACCGAGACCGGAAGTTCTTTGCGGGCCAACAAGCTGGTGGAGATTGCCACCCTTTGTGAGTCCACTACGCAATTTATCGCTAATCCGGCGGCATATAAAAACAGCTGGAAAAGATCCAAGATGGAGCAGATTGCCCTGCTTTTGAAAGGGGCGATCGCGGCCGAAGATAAAGTCGGCTTGAAAATGAATGTTAAAAAAGCGGACTTAAAGGGGGTAATCGCCCGGCTGCCCGCTTTAAAAAAACCGACGATTTCCGGGTTAAGCGACGACGGCTGGTTTGCCATCGAAACGATCATCGACGAGAAGATCGTGCGGGAATTGATCCCGGGGTTAAAAGCTGCCGGCGCGCAAGGGATTATCGAATACCCGTTGAATAAAGTTATTTATTAATATTTTATCGAAAGCATCATAAGGAGAAGCAGTCATGCCTTGCGGAAAGAAAAGAAAAAGACAGAAAATTAAGACCCATAAGCGTAAGAAATTACGCCGCCGTCTTCGTCACTTGAAGAAAAGAGCCTGGGGCGGTAAAGGTTAACTCCGGATTTTGATCCTGTGGAAATTTTTTCGGGACCCGGGTTTGGGATAATTTAAGAAGGATACTTTGAAGTTTAGATACCTAAAAGGTGTAATCTTTTTTTGCCTTACCTGGGCCTTAAGCTTCCCTGCACAGGCCCAAGAAATACATAGGACAAAAGGGCATGGACTGGATTTTTATAACCAGATCCTCGCCCAGAATCCGCAAGACCGCTGCAAAAGAAGCCTAAGCCATTATATTCTGGGGGTTTATTACGAAGGCCTGGGGGACCTGGAGGAAGCGGTCAACCAGTATCACTTCGCCCTGGCCGATGACCCGCAAAGTTCTTTGTTGCATTTGAATCTGGCGGCAGTTTACATCCAGAAGGATAAGCCGGAGCAGGCGGTCGGAGAATTAAAACAATCCATCCGGCTTGCCCCGGAAACCGTGCAGCCGCGCGTGTTACTGGCTTTAGTTTATGCCTCGCAGAATAAATCCGATCTGGCCGAAGCCGAGTATGTCCAGGCCCTGGAAAATGCCGCTAAAGTTGAACCGGGAAACGCTGATCTTTATAAAGGCTTAGGGGCGCTTTACCTGCAGCAAAAAAAAATAAAACAGGCTGAAGTTGTTTTTAAGCTGGCGGCAAAACTTTCCCCCCTTGATCCGGAAACGCATTTTTACCTGGGCGATGTTTATTACGAGCTTAACGATTATCCCTTGGCCGAAAAAGAATTAAAGGCCGCGATAAAAATAAAGCCGGATTATCATGAGGCCTTGAATTTTCTGGGTTATTTTTACCTGGAGCAGGATAAATCCGTAGAGGCCGGCGGAGAATTGATCCGGAGGGCGCTGGCGCTTGACCCGGATAACGGCGCCTATACCGACAGCCTCGGGTGGTTTTACTACAAAAAAGGGAACTTTAAAGAAGCCTTGCGTTATATAGGAAAAGCCGCTTCTTTGCTGAGTGACCCGGAAATTTACGATCACTTGGGGGATGTTTATCTCAAGCTGGGTGATTCAAGCAGCGCGAAGATAAACTGGGAAAAATCCCTGAAATTAGATCCGCAGAACGATAAAGTAAAAGCGAAATTCAAAAACGCACCCTAAACCATGCCTGAGAAAAAATTGACCGTTGAAGAGCTGGAAAAAGAGGCCAAGCATATCCGGCGCCTGATCATCCAGATGCTTGCCCGGGCCGGCAGCGGGCATCCGGGAGGAAGCCTTTCCGCCACGGACTTGATCACCGCGCTTTATTTCCATGTTTTACGCTACAATAGCGCCGATCCGCGTTGGCCTGACCGGGACCGTTTTCACATGTCTAAAGGACATTGCTGCCCGCTTTGGTACGCGGTATTGTCGCGCGCAGGATATTTCTCGGAAGAAAAATTATTCACTTTGCGCCGCCTGGGCTCTATTCTTCAGGGGCATCCGGACCGCAAGACCCCCGGAGTGGAATCCGCTTCCGGTTCCCTCGGCCAGGGGCTTTCCGTCGCTTTGGGGATGAGCCTGGCCGCCAAGGTCGACAAAAAAGATTACCGGGTTTACTGCCTGATGGGGGACGGAGAAATGCAGGAAGGGAGCGTTTGGGAAGCGGCAATGGCCTGCGCGCATTTTTCCTGCAGCAATATTTGCGCGATCTTGGATGCTAACGGCTGCCAGATCGACGGAAGATGCGAAGATATTATGGGCTTAGAGCCGATGGCCGCCAAGTGGCAGGCTTTCGGCTGGCATGTGATCGAAATTAACGGGCACGACATGGTCCAGATCCTGGCCGCCTATGAACAGGCGGCTTTGATCAAAAATAAGCCTTCGATCATTATCGCCCGCACCGTAAAAGGCAAAGGAGTTTCTTTTATGGAAGGGGTGGTTGGTTTTCACGGCCGGGCCCCTACTGAAGAAGAAGCGCGCCTTGCTTTAAAGGAACTGGAATGAGCGAACAATTATACCAAAGGGATGTTTACGGCAAGGCGCTGGTCAAGCTGGGATTAGCGGATAAAAACGTCGTGGTCCTGGACGCCGACCTTTCCAGCTCAACGCGCACCGGCCTTTTTGCCAAGCAGTTCCCGGAAAGATTTTTCAATTTCGGCGTTGCCGAACAGAATATGATGGCTACGGCCGCGGGCTTAGCCAGCTGCGGTAAGAAAGTATTCCTTTCCACCTTTGCCGTATTTGCTGCCGGGCGCGCCTGGGACCAGGTGAGAGTCTCGGTAAGTTACAATAATTTTGATGTCAAGATTGTCGCCACTCACGCCGGGATCACCGTCGGCCCCGACGGAGCCAGCCACCAGGCGTTGGAAGATATCGCGTTAATGCGCGTGTTGCCGAATATGAATATAATCGTCCCCTGCGACGGCCCGCAGACCGAAGATGCGGTGATGGCGGCGGCCAATAACCCCGGCCCTTTTTACATACGCCTGGGCCGGTCAAAAGTAGCGACCATTGAAAACAAGGGGGAGTTCAAGTTCGGGCAGGCGCAGGTTTTAGCCGAAGGGGATGATGCGGCGATCATTGCCTGTGGGGTAATGGTTACTGAAGCGATCAGCGCGGTAAAGAACCTGGCCGCCAAAGGGATTAAAGCGCGCCTGATCAATATGCACACTATCCGGCCTTTGGATAAAGCGGTTATTCTTAAGGCGGCAAAAGAAACCAAGCTGCTGGTGGTCTGCGAAGAACATAGTACTATCGGCGGCCTGGCCTCCAGCATCGATGAGATAGTCGCCGAAAATTTTCCGGTCAAGGTCATCCGCGTAGGGGTGCGCAACCGTTTCGGCCAGTCCGGGGAACCGGAAGAGCTGCTTAAAGAATATAATTTGACCGGCGCCGACATCGAAAAAGCGGTTTTATCCAATCTTTCCAAATAAAACAAGTTCATGAGGCAGTCCGGCGGTCCGCATATCCAATCCTTTGCCAAATTAAACCTCTATCTGCAGGTATTAAACAAGCGTAAAGATAATTATCATGATTTGAGCACATTATTCGCGCGGATCAGCCTGGCGGATACCTTGACCTTTAAAGAACGCCAAGACGGTTTGATTAAGATCAAGTGCGCCAGCCCCGATGTGCCGGATAATGAAACCAACCTTTGTTACCGCGCCGCGGCGTTATTAAAGCAGGAATATAAACTGTGCCGGGGAATAGAGATAGGCCTAAAGAAACTTATCCCGGTAGGCGCCGGCCTGGGAGGCGGTTCATCCAATGCCGCCAGCGTTCTTATGGGCTTAAATAAATTCTGGAATTTAAATTTGCCCGCAACGCGGCTGGAAAAACTGGGAGCCCGGTTAGGCAGCGATGTCCCCTTTTTTATCCATAATGCGAAATTTGCCTTAGGCAGAGGCAGGGGGGATAAAATTAAAAAATTAGGCTCTCTGGACAAACTTAAGCTTTGGTTTGTCCTGGTTTATCCTAATTTTAAGGTGTCCACCCCCTTAATTTATCAAAAATTTGACAGTTTTTCCGGGTTGACAATGCCCCGGGGGGATGTTAAAATGTTAATCTCTGAATTGTCGAAAAAAGGCAAAGCGGCAGGCGCCGGTTGTTTTTTTAACAGCCTGGAAGCGGTGACCGTCAGCCTTTATCCTGCGGTTAACCAGGTTAAAAAAGCGCTCTTTGGAATGGGGTTAGATAAAGTAATGATGTCCGGAAGCGGCCCGGCCGTATTTGGTCTCTGCGATTCCGGCCGCCAGGCCCGGGAGTTAAAAAATCAGTTACTTAAAAAGCATAAATTTTGGCAGGCTTTTGCCGTCTCTACGGTTTAAGATACATCCGCCTGCCGGCTTCAACCAGCAGGGGAACGGGCGTGGAGATAACGGAAGTCAGGGTAATCTTAAAGGATTCTCAGGACAAGAAGTTAAAAGCATACGCTACAGTTACCTTCGATAACGTTTTTGTGGTGAGGGATATCAAAGTGATCGAAGGGGGCGCCGGATTATTTATCGCCATGCCTTCCCGTAAAGTAAGGCGGGCTTGCCCCAAATGCGCGTATAAAAATGAATTGCGCTCTAAATTTTGCAGTCAATGTGCCGCTCTCCTGCCGGCGGAGGTTAATCCGCAGCGCGCGGAAGAGGCAACGGGCAGCCAGTCTGAGCACCGGGATATCGCGCATCCGATAACCCAATCATTCAGGGAACAATTACAGACAAAAGTTCTGGAAGTTTACGCTCTGGAAAAAGCGAAAGAGCATTCTGGGCCTGTCGCTGGATGATGTCACGCTAAATAAAAGAGAATCGAGAATCGAAATTAGAACATGGCCGTTCGATCTCTAATTTTCGGTTTTTAAGTCTCTGGGACGTCGTCCAATGGTAGGACTCCAGAATTTGGGTCTGGCTATTATGGTTCGAATCCATACGTCCCAACCAAATTTTATTCTATAAACCGATGAAAATTTGGTGGACCCCCACATTCGAACCAAAGGGGTGCGGGGAGACCGTCCCCGCGGGTTCCCGCCACTAAAACGTTGGCGGGCTCCGCTGACATTAAGGCGGGCCCGACTAGAAGTGTGGCGGGCGGGGTAACAGCGACGAACGTAGTGAGGAGCGCCATAGGGGCGGAGCCCCTTGGGGAGGACGAGCGCAGCGAGGACGACTGGTTCGAATCCATACGTCCCAGCTAGTTTTGATCTGTTGTAAGTAAAAATGCATTAAGAACCTTTGGAAAAACAGGCTAAGAAGAAAGGTCATAATTAGTATGTGGGAAGCGGCAAGGCAGTTAGTTATTACACATCCTCTTCTTACTTTCCTGCTGGGTGCTTTATTTGGAGCCATTATAAAAGAGTTAGGTATAGATATATATAAATGGTTAAAAATTATGCTATTAACTTTGTTTCGCTATTTAAGAGGATTTCACAGAGCTTCTTTAAAGCAAATGAATACTAAAACTAGCAAAAGAAGAGGAACAGATTCTAGTTGGAAAACGGGTGCAAAATGAAAAAACCAGACCTCTGCCTTATCCTTTTATGTGACAATGTTAAAAAGGTAAATGATAAATTTACTTATGAAGGTGACATTAATACCATTAATTCCAGGTCGTTTCCTGTGGAACATCGAGCATTTTTTATTGTAACTAAATGGATCAATGGGGAAGGAGTTGGTTTTAAACAAACGCTCAGAATCATTTCTGAAGAAAACGGTCAAGAGATTTTTAATAGCACACCCTCGGAAGTTGAGTTTAATTTAGTAGATAAATTTCAGGAACACAATGTAATAGGTGAGATTGTTGGCTTAGTAATTCCCAAAGAGGGATTTTATAGAGTAGAAATTTTACTTAATAATGAACTTGTTGGGTTTAGATATTTAAAAGGAGCAGTGCAAACTGCTCAGAAATAACCGTAATTTGTTTTAGAACATTCGAAATAGTTCTGGTTGTGAGTGTGAACAATCAGGTTTTTAAAACCTAGGAAGACTAACATGTCTAACAAAAAACCAAAACTCGCCGTCATCATTTTGGCCGCCGGAAAAAGCACGCGGATGAAATCCGAACTGCCCAAAGTATTGCATGAGCTTTGCGGAAGGCCGATGCTGGGGTATGTTCTGGATCTGGTTAAAACCCTTAAACCCGCCCAGGTAGTCGCGGTTTTGGGGTTTAAACAGGAATTGGTGCGTAAGCATATTCCTTCAGGGGTCAAGATCGCCATCCAGAAAAAACTTAACGGCACCGCGGAAGCGGTCAAGGCGGGATTATCGGCTTTAAAGGGTTTTAAAGGGACGGTGCTTGTCCTTTACGGGGATAATCCGCTTTTAAAGAAAGAAACCCTGAAAAATCTCCTGGAGCATCACCAGAACAACAACAGCGACGCCACCTTATTGACCGGGGAATTAAAAAATCCTTCCGGGTACGGCCGGATCATCCGGAATAAATATTCCAGCGTCAGCGGCATAGTGGAAGAAAAAGATGCCGATGAAGCGCAGAAGGAGATCAAGGAGATCAATACCGGGATAATGGTGTTTAAAAAAGATAAATTATCGGCTAATTTAGGGTTGATCCGGCCGAATAACCGTAAAAAAGAATATTATTTGACCGATATCATCGAAATTTTCGCCCGCAAAGAGTATCTGGTGGACGCGGTTAAGGTTAAGGACCACCAGGAGGCGCTGGGGATCAATACCCGCGCCGAGCTGGTCCAGGCCAATACGGTCATCCAAAAGCAGATCAATGATAAGTTTATGCGCGAGGGGGTTACCCTGATCGATCCGGCAACTACTTTCATCCATTTTGGCACAAAAATCGGCAAAGACACCGTGATTTATCCCTTTACAGTAATTGAAAGAGATGTTAAAATTGGAAAGCGTTGTTTTGTAGGCCCTTTTGCGCACCTGCGGGGAAGCGTCCGCTTAGGCAATGAGGTTACTGCCGGCAACTTTATCGAAATGGTGCGTTCCCGTGTCGGAGCCAAAACTTTCGTTAAACATTTTTCTTACCTTGGAGATACCCTGGTAGGAGCTAACGTGAATATCGGGGCCGGGACGGTTACGGCCAATTTCGACGGTCGAAATAAACATTCCACGGTAATCAAGGATAATGTCAATATCGGTTCGGATACGATCATCGTGGCGCCGGTCAAGGTGGGGAAATTTGCGGCTACCGGGGCAGGGGCGGTCGTCACTAAAGATATCCCGGATAAAACCCTGGTGGTCGGAGTTCCAGCCAGGGCTTTAAAGAAGAATAAGTAAAAACTACGGCAGGTAAAATAGATTTTTATAAATTAAAGAAAAAAGGAGTGCGGGTGGATAAACTGGCGATTTTCAGCGGGAATGCGCATCCGGAACTGGCGCACAGCATTTGTAAAGATTTGAAAGTAAAGTTGCAGGACGCGCTGGTGGGAAGGTTCAGCGAAGGGGAGATCCGGGTTAAAATTAACGAGAATGTGCGCGGTAAGGATGTTTTTATCGTCCAACCGACCTGCCCGCCGACAAATGATAACCTGATGGAATTATTGATCATGATCGATGCCCTGCGCCGGGCTTCCGCCCACCGGATCACTGCGGTGATCCCCTACTTCGGATACGCCCGCCAGGACCGCAAGGACCAGCCGCGGGTTCCGATCACGGCAAAATTAGTCGCTAATTTATTGACCGTTGCCGGGACTAACCGCATCCTGACGATGGATTTACACGCCGGGCAGATCCAGGGGTTTTTCGATATCCCGGTGGATCATTTATTTTCCGTGGGGGTATTTGTAGATTATTTCTCCAAAATGAACATTAAAGACCTGGTCGCGGTATCTCCGGATGTCGGAAGCATCAAGATGGCCAGGGCCTATGCGAAAAGAGTTTCCGCGGGCTTGGCGATCATCGATAAGCGCCGGGTTTCCCCGGAAAAGGCCGAAGCCATTCATATCATGGGAGAAGTAGAAGGTAAAAATGTAATTATTGTCGACGATATGGTCGCTACCGGCAGTTCGCTGATCGAAGCGGTAGAGGCTTTAAAGAAAGCAAAGGCCAAAACAATCTATGCGGCGATCGCCCACGGGATTTTATCCGGCCCGGCAATCGAACGGGTTGAGCAGTGTAAGGGCCTGGAGAAACTGCTTATTTCCGACAGCGTGCCTTTGCTGCCGGAGAAGCAAAATCCGAAGATCCACGTGCTTTCGGTGGCCAATCTCCTGGCCGAGGCGATAAAAAGAATACATAACGAGGAGTCGGTCAGCTGCTTGTTTGACTAACCAGCGAAGAGTTCACTAAGGAAAGGTTGAAGTTAAAATGGACGAGATATTTTTGGAAGCGGAATTAAGAGAAGGTAAAGGAAGAGCCAGTTCTAAGGATTTAAGAGAGAGCGGTTATTTGCCCGCCGTAGTTTATTTTCACGGGCAGGACGCCTTAACGGTAAAGGTCTCCCGCGGCGCCCTTTTAAAATTGGTCCATCAGCACCGCCTGGAAAGCGTGATCATTAATTTAAAGATCAAGGATGATAAAAAGACCAAGGGCCGCCCCTGCCTGGTAAAAGAGATCCAGTATGATCCGGTCCGGGAGGATATTATTCACGTGGATTTTAATGAAATTTCATTGACTGAAGCGATCAAGGTCAATGTCCCGGTGCAGGTCAACGGCGAGGCGGTCGGCGTTAAGCAGGAAGGCGGTTCCCTGGAGCATTTACTTTGGGAGATCGAGGTGGAATGTCTGCCGACGAGTATCCCCAAGGGGATCCAGGTGGATATTTCTACGCTTAAAATGGGAGACGCCATTCATATCAAGGATATCGCTTTTCCCGAGGGGGTCAAGCCTTTAAATGATCCGGATGCGGTTGTCTTGCACGTGGTTGCTCCGATGAAGGAGGAGGCTCCGGCAGAAGGTGTAGAAGGCGAAGAATCCAAAGAGCCTGAAGTGATCAAAGAAAAGAAAGAAGTTCCCGGTGAGGCTCCGGCGGCTGATGCTGCCAAGGATAAGGATAAAGAAAAGAAGTAATTATCCGGGAAGACAAAAGCTTTCCCCGCATCTCTGGCTTTTTGGAGCTTAACTAAAATAATGCGTTCTTTCGGGACAAAATTAATTGTCGGGCTGGGAAATCCCGGCTTGACTTACGCCGGAACCCGGCATAATATCGGGTTTTCAGTTTTAAAATCATTAGCCGGTTCTTTAAAAACAAATTTTAAGCGGGATTCCTCAGTTTCCTCCCTGGTGGCTAAATCCCAGGCGGCTGATGCGGATCTTATCCTGGCCCTTCCGCAGACTTACATGAACCTTAGCGGCATCGCGGTAAAAGCCCTGATAAAAAAGTTTAAAATCGATCTGGAAAACCTGCTGGTAGTCTGCGACGACCTGGATCTTGATCCGGGAAGGATAAAGATCCGCCCGCAGGGGTCAAGCGCCGGCCAGCGGGGGATGGATTCGATCATCGAGCACCTGGGGACACGTGAATTTGCGCGCATCCGCATCGGGATCGGCCGGCCGAAAAACCCGCAGGATGCCGCCGAATATGTCCTTTCCGGATTTTCCCGGCAGGAAAAAGCCGCGGTCAGCCGGGCGCAGGAGAATGCGGTGAATTGCTGCCTGAGCTGGATAGAAAACGGTACGGCGCAAACGATGAATTTATTTAACGTAAAGTCAGAAGAAACCAGTTAACAGAAAGAGAGAGAAAGCATGAATAAGTACGAAGCAATGGTGATTGTCAAACCCGATTTATCCGATGAAGATAAAAAGATTTTATTCAAGCAGATCGACGATGCGATAATCAAAAATGGCGGCCAGATCACCCAGTCCGGGGTTTGGGCGGAGAGGCGTAAATTATATTTCCCGATCAAAAAATATATGGAAGGGATCTATTTTTTATCGGCTTTTACCGCGCCGGCGCCGGCGATCAAAGAAGTGCGCGGCATTTTCCGCATCAATGAAAATATCCTGAGGGTTTTATTCACACGGATGGATAATTAACCGCTAAAAAAGCGGTTTTCGACAAAGCCTTTTTAAAAAAAGGCGGGAAGGTTAATATGGCCAGTTATAATAAAGTATTGTTAATGGGCAACCTTACTAAGGACCCGGAATTGCGCTATACTCCGCAAGGCACCGCAGTGGTTAATTTACGCCTGGCGGTAAACCGCAAGTACCGTTCGAAGGACCAGGAACTTAAAGAGGAAGTTTGTTTTATTACCGCCGTGGTCTGGAACAAGCAGGCGGAAACCTGCAATCAGTATTTGCATAAAGGAAGCAGTGTCTTTGTGGAGGGCCGGTTACAGTCGCGCTCCTGGGAGGACAATACCGGGGCTAAGCGTTCAGTGATCGAAGTCCGGGCGGAGCGGGTGCAGTTTATGGGCGCCCCGGGCCAGGGTAAAACACAGGGCGGCGCCGCGGCACAGCCTCCCGAAGGATTATCTGAGGATGCAAGCAGTGAATCAACATGGTTAGCGGAAAGCGAAGATGAACCCCGCCCTTCCGATGAATAATTATTACACGGAGAGCAGGGCAGGGGGAATTATATTAATCAGAAAAAAAGAGGAAGGGCGGGGTGAAGCACATGAAGATTAAACCTAAATTCGGCAAGGATGGTAAAAAGATCATCAAGAAGAAAAAGGATTCGCTGGGCCCGGTAAGAAAAAGATTTTGCCGGTTCTGCGCGGACAAAGCAGGCAGCATAGATTATAAGGATATCAAGAGATTAGAAGTTTTTATGACGGAAAAGGGCAAAATCAATGCCAGCCGTTTTTCCGGTAATTGCGCCAAGCACCAGAGAAGGATCAAGGAGCTGATCAATAAAGCCAGGTTCTTGTCCCTGCTTCCTTATACCCGGTAACCCTGCACCTTCCAAGTATTCGCTTTTTAACATACTGAAGGTTATTTTTAGGGGTTACAATAACATTGAATAAGAAAGAAGGTGCGGGGTGGAAGTAATTCTAAATAAGGATGTCGACAAGATCGGCCGGGCAGGGCAGGTGGTCCAGGTTAAAGAAGGGTTTGCCAGGAATTTTCTTTTTCCGCATAACCTGGCCAAACCGGCCACAGCCGCAAGCCTCAAAAAATTAGAAGAGGAGCAGGCTGCCCGCTCCGCGCAATCCGCCAAGCTTAAAGAGGAGTCGGAATTGGTCAGGCAGCGGCTGGCGGCCTTGTCCCTTACCATTCCCGCCTTAACTCAAGGTGAAGAAAAATTATACGGCAGCATTCACTCCCATGAAATAGCCGAAGCCCTGAAAGCCGAGGGTTTTTCTATCGACAAAAGCGCGATCGAACTGGCGGAGCCGATAAAATCCCTGGGGATCTACGAGATCCCGGTGAAATTGCACCCGGAGGTGGTCGCCAGGGTGAAATTGTGGGTAGTGAAAAAATAAGCAGTAAATTGTAAGCGCTAAGTTTTACAAAAATATGCCCAAAGATTTAGTTTTAGACAAGCTTCCCCCGCAAAATCTTGACGCCGAGATGGCGGTACTCGGTTCCATGCTCCTGGACGAAGAAGCCGTTTCTATCTCCGCCGAGAAATTGGATGCTTCCTGTTTTTATAAAGATACCCACCGCAAGATCTTCCAGGCGATAATCGAACTGTATAACGTAAATAAGCCCGTAGACTTGATTACCCTGACCGATGCCCTGAAAAAAGAGGGCCAGCTGGATGATGTCGGAGGAGCAAGCTACCTTACCTTCCTGGCCAATGCCGTCCCTACCGCCGCCAATATTAACCACTACGCCAGCATCGTGCGGGAAAAATATATCTTAAGGACCTTAATTAATAATTCCACTAAGATCATCACGGTTTGCCATGAGAGCGAAGGCAATATCGCCGAGGTGGTCGATACCGCCGAAAAGCTTATTTTTGAAGTCAGTGACCGTAAAAATCAAGGCACTTACCTGCATATTAAAGAAATCGTTAAGGAGAGTATTGAAACCATCGACCGGCTTTACCAGAATAAAGCTCACGTCACCGGGATCCCTACGGGGTATATTGATTTTGACCTTAAAACCGCCGGGATGCAGCCTTCGGATTTAATCATCATCGCCGGCAGGCCTTCGATGGGTAAAAGCGCTTTTGCTTTGGGGATCGCCGAATACGCCGGGATCGTGGAAAAAGTGCCTACGGCGATCTTTAGCCTGGAAATGTCCAAGGAACAGCTGGCACAAAGACTGCTTTGCTCCCACGCCAGGGTGGATGCGCATAAAGTAAGGACCGGTTATTTAGCCGCCAGCGACTGGCCGCGCCTGACCGCGGCTGCCGGAAAACTTTCGGATGCCCCGATCTATATCGACGATACTCCGGCAATCTCGGTAATGGAACTGCGGGCCAGGGCCAGGCGTTTAAAATCGCACCACGACATAAAATTGATCATTCTGGATTATATGCAGTTAATGCGGGGCTCGGTGATGAATATGGAAAGCCGGCAGCAGGAGATCTCCGAAATTTCGCGTTCACTCAAAGCATTGGCCAGGGAACTGAATGTGCCGGTAATTGCCATCAGCCAGTTGTCCCGGGCGGTAGAGAGCCGCACCGACCATCGCCCGCAGCTTTCGGATTTAAGGGAATCCGGGGCGATCGAACAGGATGCCGACGTGGTCGTGCTTATCTTAAGGGAAGAATATTACAGCCCGACCCCGGATAATCAGGGGATCGCCGAGGCGATTATTGCCAAACAACGCAACGGCCCGGTAGGAACCCTGAAGCTGGCGTTTATTAAAGAATATACCCGTTTCGATAATTTGTCCCGGATCGAATAATTAATTGATTTAAACTTTCTAATCTTATATAATGATAAAAATGTCTAAACCCATCCTGGCGCTTCTTGCAGTCCTAATCCTTTTAAATGCCCATCCTCTGGCCCGGGCCGAAGAGATGTCTTCGGCGCAGGCGCAAAAACCATCCGCTTCCGAACCGGCCGCAAAAAATGTCACCGCGATCGAGGTTACCGGCAACAAGGCCATCAGCTCTAATGTCATCATCTCTAAAATGAAGACGCGCGTCGGCAGCGCTTACCAGGAAAATATTGTCAGCGACGATTTAAAAAGGCTTTATCTGTTGGGCTTTTTCAGCGACATTAAAAGCGATACCCAGGATTACAGGGGCGGGATAAAGATCATCATCAGTGTTGTGGAAAGGCCGATCATCGAAAGGATCAGTTTTTCCGGGATCAACCGGATTACGATGAAGGATGAAAAATTAAAGCAGCAGCTGAAATCCCGCGAAACCCAGTACCTGGATTATCCCAGCCTGACCGAAGATGTGCGGACATTGAAAAAAATGTACGAGAAGATGGGGTATAGCCAGGCGGATATCACCTATAAGGTGGAAGAGAACCTGCAGGCGAACAAGGCAAGCATAGTTTTTACCGTTGTGGAAGGCAGGAAGGTGCGGGTAAGGAGAATCCTTATCCAGGGAAATAAGAATTTTTCCAGCGGGCGGATATTGAAATTACTGAAGACCAAGTGCGCCTGGTTCTTTAACGCCGGGGTTTTAAAGGATGAAGTGCTCAAAGAGGATATGGAGCGGGTCAAATCCTTCTACCAACGTGAAGGTTATACCGACGTGGAGGTAACTTACGAAATTAATCCCGATCCCCAAAAATCTTATTTTTTGACCGTGCTGATCAAGGTTGTCGAAGGCAGGAAATACCTGGTTGGCTCAGTGGTCGTGGAAGGAAATAAGGATGTCCCGGAGAAAGAGATCCTGAAAAGGCTGACGGATTGCATCCCGGGAAAAGTCTACAGCCAGGAAGCGATGAAAAAAGATGTCTCCGGTATCCAGGGGCTGTATTTTGACCGCGGCTATATATCCGCGCAGGTCCGGGAATCTCCCCTGGTCAATACGGAAAGCGGCCGGGTGGATATAACCTATAGCATCCTGGAAAACCAGGTGGTTTATGTGGATAAGATCAAGATTCGGGGCAATATCAAGACTAAAGACCTGGTTATCCGCAGGGAACTGCGGATTCATCCCGGGGACAAATTCGACGGGGAAAAATTACGCCGCAGTAAGGAAAGGCTGACTAACCTGGGATTTTTCGAAGAGATCAATTACGACACCGAGGAAACCGGCCAGCCGGATAAAAAAGACCTGGTCGTGGATGTAAAAGAAACTAAGACCGGGACATTTAGTTTCGGCGGCGGTTACAGTACTGTCGATCAGTTCATCGGTTTTGTGGAAGTAGAACAGAAGAATTTTGATTGGAAGAACTGGCCCTACTTTACCGGCGCCGGGCAGGAATTGAAGGCGCGCGCTTCCATCGGGAGCTTGAGCAATGGGTTTGACCTGAGTTTTACCGAACCCTGGATGTTCGATTATCCGGTTTCTTTCGGTTTTGATCTTTACCGGCGCACCCATGACCGGGATACGGATTCCGGTTACGGTTATGATGAAACGGTGATCGGAGGGGACCTGCGTTTAGGCAAAGAACTTTCCGAGTATTTAAGGGGAGACCTGATGTACCGCCTGGACCAGATAAAGATCGGTAATCCTACCGATGACGCATCCGATGATTTAAAGCGGGAAGTGGGGACGAATATTGTCAGCGTTATTTCACCCAGCTTGACCTTTGATTCCCGGGATAATATTTTTGATACCCGTAAAGGGAATTACGTTACCGCGGCGGTTGATTTTGCCGGGTTGGGCGGAGACAAAAATTACGTTAAATTTTTCAGCCGGGTTTCCCATTATTTTCCCATGCCGCGTAACGCGGTACTGGAAGTAAGGGGCAGGCTTGGCCTGGCTCAGCCTTACGGGGATACGGACAGGCTGCCGATCTACGAACGGTTCTTTGCCGGCGGCGCTTACACTATCCGCGGTTACGAGGAAAGAAAAGTCGGCCCGCTGGATAAGACTTCGAACGACCCGGTGGGCGGGGAGTCGATGTTTGTGGGTAATATCGAGTATACTTATCCGTTATTCAGTTTCTTAAAAGTAGCGGCTTTTTACGATATCGGCAATGTCTGGGAAAAGGCGGGGGATATTTTTACGAATAAAAACACCGCCGACCCGCATAACACCGGAGGCCTTAAATCCAGTTTCGGTCTGGGTCTGCGGATCAATACCCCGATCGGCCCGATCATGCTGGATTACGGTATCCCCTTGAGCAAGACCGCCGATCAGGATACGCGCAGCAAGAGCGGACGTTTCCACTTCAGCGCCAGCCACGGATTTTAAGTCCAGTAATATTGAGCAAGCAGGAGCACCTGCAGTTTTAGGGTTAATAACTGAAGTCAATTAACTAAGGAGGAGAAGGGAAGATGAGAAAGGCCACGGTAATTCTGGGGGGGTTAATTATCAGTTTAGTTTTGTTCAGGGGAGCGGCGCTGGCCGCGGATAAGTTCGGTTATGTGGACCTGAGCCGTATTTTCAGCGAATATAATAAAACCAAGGGATATGATAAAACTCTAACCGATAAAGAAAAAGTATATACCGACGAGCGGGATAAGAAAGTTGCCGATTTAAAAGCTTTTCAGGATAAGTTAGCCCTGCTTAATGACAAGGAAAGAGAAGCCAAGGGCGCTGAATTGCAGGCAAAAGTCAAAGAATTCCAGGAAGCTGACCGCCAGAAACAGGCCGTCTTGCGTAAAGAGCAGGATGAGAAGATGAAGGAGATCCTCAAGGACATCGAAGAGGCGGTAAAGAAATATTCCGAAAAAGAAGGATACACTTTGGTATTTAATGACCGGGTGTTGGTTTACCAGACTAAAAGCATGGATATCACTAATGAGATCGTCGATATCCTGAACGGCGGAGCAAAGAAGTAATAAAACAGCTTACCTTAATCAATACCGCAGGGGATTTATTAATCGCTTAGTTTCGCCTCAGAAGCTAGCCGAAATTCTCTGGAATTTCGGCTATTCGGCGAAATAAATTCGCAGACGGCCTTCGGCCTACAACTTACTCACGCTGGCGCGTGAGTAAGTTGTCTGCTCATTTATGCAAAAAACACTTAAAGAAATAGCCAAGCTTATTGACGGAGAGGTTATCGGCAACGGGGATACCGTGATTACCGGGGCATCCGGGATCAAGGAGGCCTCCGAGGGGGATATTACCTTCCTGGCCAATTCCAAATACAGCCCATTAATGAATAAAACCCGCGCGGCAGCGATCATTACTTCCGCCGACGCCAGAGAAACCACTAAGCCGGTGATTGTCACCCAGAACCCGTCACTGGCTTTCGTCAAAATTATTTCCATGTTCACTCCCGACGATGCGGGGCATCCCAGCGGGATAGATTTAACGGCGGTAATCGGTAAAAACGTTTCTCTGGGTAAAAACATCACTATCGGAGCCTATTCGGTAATCGGGGATAATGTTACCTTGGGAGATGATGTAATTATTTATGCCGGTTGCTATATCGGCCATCACTCCAAGATCGGTAACGCTACCTTGATCTATCCCCATGTTTCCATCCGCGAGCGGATCAGTATCGGCAGCCGGGTGATCATTCATGCGGGAGCGGTGATCGGTTCGGACGGTTTCGGATTCGCCACGGTAAAGGGCTTGCATCATAAAATTCCGCAGGTAGGGATCGTGGAGGTGCAGGATGACGTGGAGATAGGGGCCAATGTGACCATTGACCGGGCGCGCTTCGATAAAACGGTGATCGGCCGCGGCACTAAGATCGACAACCTGGTGCAGATAGCGCATAATGTTATTATCGGTGAAAACGCTTTGATTGTCGCCCAGGTCGGTATTTCCGGAAGCACGATTGTCGGAAATAATGTTATTTTAGGAGGCCAGGTCGGTCTGGTCGGGCACATTAAGATCGGGGACAATGCCATGGTCACCGGTAAATCGGGTGTGGCTAAAGATGTCCCGCCAAGTACGGTGTTTGCGGGTTATCCGGCCAGGCCTTATATGACTAACCAAAGGGCAAACGCCAGCCTGCAAAAATTACCTGAACTGTTCAGCACGATCCGGGAATTAAAGAAGAAAGTCCAGGAGCTGGAAGAAAAACTGAAAAATAAATAAATGGATAATCAACAGACGATCAAAAATCCGGTTACCCTTCAGGGGGCCGGGATCCACACCGGGAATAAAGTCACCCTTATCTTGAGTCCGGCTCCCGTTGATTCCGGGATAACTTTTATCCGTACGGATATTGCCGGAGCTCCCAGGATCAAGGCCGATGTCGGTTCTTTATTGCTGGCCTCTAAACTTAGCCGCCGTTCTTCGATCGGTAATGAACAGGCGCAGGTGCAGACGGTGGAACATTTAATGGCCGCTCTGTCCTGTCTGGGCGTGGATAATATCGATATCCAGATAGACAGCAACGAGGTTCCGGGCTTAGACGGCAGCGCGGCTAATTTCGTCCAGGCGCTGGAAAAATCCGGATTAGTCCAGCAGGACAAACCCCGGTATGTCTATTCGATCAAGGAGCCGATCTGCATCCAGGAGGGGGCCAGTTCCATTGCCGTGCTCCCGGCTGAGGAATTCAAGGTTTCATATACTCTGGACTATGATCACCCGCTGTTGTCCGCGCAATTTTTGGAAATCGCGGTGAATAATGAATCATTCAAAACTTTTCTGGCTCCGGCGCGTACTTTTTGCCTGGAGAGTGAAGCCAGTGAACTGCAGAATAAAGGTTTAGGGCTGGGCGCCAATTATGAAAATACCCTGGTGGTCAGTAAAACCGGGGTGATCAAAAACAAACTGCGCTTTGAGGATGAGTTTGTCCGGCACAAGATCCTGGACCTGATCGGCGACCTTTATCTGGCCGGCTGCCCGATCAAAGGGCACGTGGTGGCTTTAAAAAGCGGCCACGCCTTAAATTTAAGAATCGCCAGGAAAATTTATGAACAAAGATTAACCCAGGAGGGAAAACTGGAAGAAGCCATGGATGTCAATCAGATCATGAAAATCCTGCCTCACCGTGAACCGTTTTTATTTGTCGACCGGATCACGCATTTGGAAAAAGGCAGGCGCGCCGTGGGGATCAAAAACGTGACTATCAACGATTATTTTTTCCGGGGTCATTTTCCCGGCCGGCCGGTGATGCCGGGAGTGTTGATTTTAGAGGCGATGGCCCAGGTCGGCGGAGTAATGATGCTGGAGAGCCCGGAAAACCGGGGGAAGCTGGCATTTTTTATGGCGATCGATAACGCTAAGTTCAGGAAAGTGGTCGTCCCGGGAGACCAGCTGGTTTTCGAAGTGGTGGCGGGTAAAATGCGTTCAAAAATGGGAATGGTACATGGCACCGCCAAGGTAGACGGAAAAATAGTGGCAGAGGCAGACCTGATGTTTGCTCTGGTCGAAAGTTAAGATGATCCATCCTTCCGCAGTTATTTCCCCAAAAGCGAAATTAGCCGACGGCGTATCCGTGGGGCCGTTTAGCGTGATTACGGATAATGCCGTTATCGGGGCAAACACCAAAATCGGCTCGCACTGTGTCGTTGACGGCTACACGACCATCGGGAAAAACTGCGAAATATTCACCGGGGCGGTGGTAGGCAGCCGCCCGCAGGACCTTAAATTCAAGGGAGAAAAAGTCGTTTTGGAAATAGGCGATAATAATATTATCCGCGAGTACTGCACCCTTAATCCCGGCACCGCCGAAGGCGGCGGGAAAACCATGATGGGCAACGATAATTTGTTGATGGCTTATTCGCATATCGCCCATGATTGCCGGGTAGGCAGCGGCTGCGTTCTGGCCAATAACGCCACTTTAGCCGGGCATGTCAGTATTGAGGATAGGGCGGTGATCGGCGGTTTGGTGGCGATCCATCAGTTCGTGCGCATCGGAATGCTGGCAATCATCGGGGGTTGTTCCAAGGTGGTCCAGGATATCCCGCCGTTTTCCACCTGCGACGGCCATCCGGCGAGGGTTTACGGCTTAAACCTTATCGGCTTAAGGCGCAAAGGCATTTCCCATGATTCGATCAAGAAGATCGACCAGGCTTTTAAAGTAATATTTAATTCCGGTTTATCCCCGAAGCACGCCCTTGTCCGGGTAGAAAAAGAAATAGAAAAAACGGAAGAGGTAATCTACCTGATAAATTTTGTCAAGAGTTCTGAGCGCGGGTTAACCCGCTCCGCAGTTAAACACAGAGAAAGCGCCGGTTAACCATAAGCGCGTTTCTTTAAAAAGCAGCATCTTTCCTTTGTCCTGAGCAACAGCTTAAACTTAAAACTAAAATGAAAAAGATCGGTTTGATCGCCGGTAACAGAAAGTTTCCCCTGCTTTTTGCCGAAAGTGCCCGGAAAAAAGGCTGCTCAGTAGTGGCTGTCGCCATTAAAGGGGATACCTGCCCGGGGTTAATAAAACTCGTCGATAAAATCTACTGGTTGAAACTTTCTCAGTTCCAGGAGATGTTCGATATCTTCAAGGCGGAAGCGGTGGAAGGGGTAATTATGGCCGGACAGGTCAGCCCGCGCCGGTTGTTCAGCAGGGAAACCCAGAACAGCCCGGTGTTAAAAGAGATCCTGGCTACTCTCAAGGATAAGAAGGCGGATACTTTATTCGGCGCAGTAGCCCAAAGGCTTGAGGCCGCAGGGCTTAAACTGCTTGATTCCACGACTTTTATCGAAGAATATCTGCCTAAAAAAGGAACCCTTACCGGGATTGAGCCGGATTTTGATACCTGGGAAGATATATATTTTGGCTTGAACTTAGCCAAGCAGGTGGCCAATCTTGATATCGGACAGACAGTGGCGGTGAAGAGTAAGGCGATTGTCGCGGTGGAGGCTTTCGAGGGGACGGATAATCTGATCCGCCGGTCGGGGAAAATCGGCCGGGGAAAAGTAGTCATTGTAAAAGTCAGTAAGCCCAAGCAGGACATGCGTTTTGATATTCCGGTAGTCGGCCTGAATACGGTGCGGAACCTGGTCAAAGCAAAATGCCGGTGCCTGGCCTTTGAAGCGGGAAAGACCCTTTTTATCGATCAGGAAGAAAGCATAAAGCTCGCGGATAGAAAAGGGATCGCCATTGTCGCGGTATAAAATTTCTTGACAGCGGTTGTTTGTGGTGTGAGAATATAAAGACAAGTAAAGGAGGAAGATATGCCACGGACAGTTGAAACAAAGCCAACGGAGTTTAAGTTATATGCCCCGGGCGCCAAAAAGGTTGTGGTTTCCGGAAGTTTTAATAATTGGGATACCAAAAAATTGCTCGCCAAAAAGGACAGTAAGGGCACCTGGAGCGCCAAGGTTGTGCTTAAACCCGGGAAGCATGAGTATAAATTCATTGTTGACGGAAATTGGATAAATGATCCGCACTGCACCTCCTGCGTAGTCAATTCGCTCGGGTCGCATAATTGCGTCATGGACGTTAAATAATTTTTAAGATTTTAATTGCAGAAACAAGTTTAGGGCGCTGCTTAAGCAGCGCCCTAAACATTTAAACGATTAATGAAATATATCTACGGACCGATAAAATCCCGCCGGCTTGGCCTTTCCCTGGGCTTAAGCCTCAGCCCGGATAAAACCTGCGACTTGGATTGTATTTACTGCCAGTGGGGCAGCACCGGCAGGACTGTTTTAGAAAGGAAAGAATATGCTCAGGTCGGGCAGATCATCCTTGAGCTGAAATCCTGGCTGCAAGAGCATCCGCAGGCAGCCAAAGAGCTCAAATTCGTCACTCTTTCCGGGCTCGGCGAGCCTACATTACACACCGGATTCGGGGGGCTTATCGATCAGGCAAGGGAACTTACCGGGGCAAAAATCGCGGTGATCACCAATTCTACTTTTTTGGGGGATAAGGCCGTGCGCCAAGAGCTCCTGAAAGCGGATTTGATCGTTCCCTCCCTGGACGCGGTAGATCCGGTGATCTTTGAGCGCATTGACCGGCCGCATCCGGGGGTAAGATTGGATGAAATTATCGATGGCCTGGTGGCCTTGAGGAAGGAATTTGCCGGCACGATCTGGCTGGAAATAATGCTGGTTGCCGGGGTAAACGATGACGATGCCCATATCCAGGGGCTAAAAAAAGCCATCCGGCGCATTAACCCCGATAAAATTCAGCTTAATTCTCCTGTGCGCGCTACCGCCGAAAAGAATGTCCTGCCTGTTGAAAAATCCAAGTTGCTTAAAATCAAAGAGATTTTAGGGGATAAAGCGGAAATAATTTAAGCTGCGCCTATTGCCTAACGGATAAGGCACCAGTCTTCGGAACTGGCTATGGTGGTCCGATTCCACCTAGGCGCAATTTATGTCGCAAACTAAACCGGTAATTTTCCCGATTTTTAATTTACATCGATTGAAAATGCTATATAATTGTATTTATGATTAAGCCATATTTTTTCAGGCCCGCTGTTTTAGCGCTAGTTTTTCTAGCGCTATTTTTTTTATCTGCTTTTCCGGTTTTTGCGCAAACCCAAGCGCAGGATTATCTTTGTGAAATGGGGAGGGTTTTTTATTCCCGCGGCCAGCTTGATGATGCGCTTTCAGAATTTACCAAAGTCCTTTCCATTAATCCTAATAATCCGGTGGCTAAAGAATACATCAGTAAAATATTCTGCGGGAATTCAGCTGAAGAATTAGCCGCGCCGCCTTCTTCCCCCGCGCCGGTTCCGGCGATACAGTCGCCTTTGGCAACCGAACCGGCATTATCCAAAGAAGAGGCGATGGAACAAGCGCTGGCTAAAGCCGGAAATCGGCAAAATACCGGCGCCAATCTTTATGGAGGAGGGGATGCGGGTTCCGGCAGCAACCGGGGGATAAAAGTCGGCCCTTTAAGAATAACCGGGCAAACGCAGCTTAGCCTGGGGGTTACTTCCGATGACTTTATCTGGAAGCGGGCGAATTTTGATCTCAATGAAAAATTTTTAAGTTTCCGGATGCTTTCCGACGATGTTTTTAACCGCAGGTTTAATACTTATGATCCGGCGATTTATGATTCGCTCAGCGTTAATTTAGATACGGAAAATAAGGAAGGTTTTAATTTCCACGGTAATCTTACCGTGGACCCCTGGAGTTTTACAGGCAAAAGCGGCAAACTGACCGTGGACAATGGGGCCGGAGACAACGCGGACATCCAATTGTTTTATTGGTCAAATACCGGTTATATTCTCAATCATACTTATTACGGCAACCTTAAAGGGCTTACGCTTAATATCCCGGAATTAAAAGTGGCCAATGGCCAGACTGCCGCCTCTACTGTTTCCGGTTTTACTGTTCCGGCTACGGATATAGACAGGCAGTTCCAGCCGGTGCGCGAATTATGGTTGGATTATGCCAATGAGCAGATCAAGCTGCGCGCTTTTGCTTTGGGTTACCAGGATCAAGCTTATACTTCCGATGATCCTTTGAACATAAGCAACCACGGCATCTGGTGGAAAGACAGCAAATGGTTGCGGATGTATACTCCCGGGGTGTTGCATTCGGGGAATATCCCGGTCGATTTTACCAGAGGCCGTTGGGATGATTCTCTTTCGTTCATCTCTAAGGACAGCACGGGTAAGTATTTGACCGCCTTAAGGGGGTTTTCCTTCAGCTTTACGCCTCAGGAATCGACCACTTTTGATACTACGGTCGCTACGCCTAAACACCTCTGGCAGGATTATGGCGAGGTGGATAACATAATTTCCGCCAGCCGTTTAAAACATAAATTTGCCGATAACCTTGCTTTGGGCGGGACTTTTACCTGGCGCTCCGGCTTCAAAACCGACCCGCAAAAATTAGACAGCCGGAATTTTGTCGGCGGGGTTGATCTGGGTTATGAAATTACGGAAGGCTTGAAGGCTCAGGCGGAGGTTTTGGCCTCCCGGTCGGATTATGACATGAGCGATTCCACTTACAGGACTGAGTCCAAGGGGAACGCGTATTATTTTTCTTTTATTACCCGTTATCCGCGCTCAAGTATAATGGATTTAAAATACGGCTATGATGAAATCGCTCCGGCCAAGGATGAAAGTTTCCTGATCAAAAGTAAATTTTACGCCTCCAGGATGGACCGCGGGTTTGATTCCGCGCTTTCCGATTTCCATAATACCCGCCAGGATGTTTTCTGGTCCAGGCATATCCATTTCCGCAAGCCCATGGATTACTACGCCCAGGGGTTGGAAGGATCCAGCCTTAACTGGGGCGAGCTTAATTCTACCCGGATCGGAGACGGTATTGATATCGGCAGGGATACGGTGGGGTTCCGTTTTGAAACTTTCCTGGAGGACAGATTTTACAATCTTTTTGATGTGCGTAATGTGCACGGCGTACACGGGGAATTTATCGAGAATGTCCTGCGCGATGAAGCCACGGCTAAAGTAACCGATAAATTAACCGCTAAAGCCCTGGGGATCTACCAAAAAATGCCCAAAACCACAGCCGGGATCGACCCGTTTATTTATGACGGACAGACCGGAAACTTTTTCATCAATGACGCTGTCCCTGAAGGCGCCGACCCTTCCATTACCACCGGATCTTTCGGGTTGAATTACGATTTTTTTGATTGGTTAAGTTTGAACGGCATCTATGAACGCACAAATGATTATACATTGGCTTACGGTAATTTTCCGCAGAATGTCCTGAGAAACGACACGACCCTTGACTCGTTTTACTTTCAAAACGATAAGTATTACAGTTTTGTTCTGCCGTTCCTTTTTGACCAGGGAATTTTTCCGCAGGCCCCTTATGATTACTATAATGTTTTTAAAGCCGGTTTAAGGATCATGCCGGTAAAGAACATGGAAGTTTACCTTGATTATACGCGCAACGAATATGATACCGCGTCTTTGATCAGCGACAGCATGAACCATGTGGGGATGGAGATCACTTACATGCCGGTTCCCAAATTCGGCATTTCGTTTAAATATGTTTATTCCCGTTCTAAGGATATTATCCAGTTACCGGGCGCCGGTTTCGGGCTTACCGATCATCCTGTCGGGCACCATAATTTTTTCAGCGAGTTCAGGTACCTGCCTTCAAAAGACGATGAATTAATTATGCAGTATGGGGTAGGGGATACCAGTTCTATCGGCAATATCTCTTCTTTGGACCCCTATGGCGGAAGCATGCTCACCTTGGATACGCAGCAAATCATCCGTCTTTATTACCGCCGCAGATTTTAATTGTCCGTTCTTTCCCTGTTTTGCCGTTGATTGAGCGTAAAAATGCCTGCTTTTTTCAGGAAAGCCACATTTCAATATCGGCCCTGGCTTCCAGGGGCCACTAATATAGGTAAGGACCTAACTGATTGCGCCGCACCATTAATTTCGCCTGTTAAAAACCGTTTAAACCGGAAAGGCCGGAAAAATATAGGATGAAAAGGCTTTCTTTCTCCCCCCTAATTTTACTTGACAAAGGGGCTGTGGGATGCTACATTTATATAGCAAAAGTCGAGGTAATATATTCGGGACCCTTTGCTGGAGGGCAAAGGGGCCATGTGTTTTAACCGGATAAGACCGAAATTTTGATCTGTCCGGTTTTTTATTTTGTGGTTGAAATCAAAGCTAAACGGTGGTAGAATTATGAAAATAATGACAAAACTTTTAAAAATTATTTTAATAAGTTTTCTCCTGACCGGTTCAGCAATCCTCTGCCGCCAGGCGCAGGCCGCTTTTGACTTAAGTTACATCTTTGAGCAGGGCGGTTCCCGTCTTGAATTCGAACGCAATAATTTTTCCCGCGCCATCGACTTTACCACATTTAATGATACGGTGAATAACCGTTATGAGGTGCGCCAGCGCGTGGAAAGCCCCTTAAGGAATCGCGATAATCCCTCGATTACGATCATGGATCATTTTTTTGTCCGGGCATTCCGCGGTTCAGCCCGGTTCGGTGACTTACGTATTCCCCCGGGAGATATCCCGGTAAGGAATGATGAATTGATCTATGTCTCCAATGCTGCCGGGCAGGCGGATACATTTACTTTGGCATATTCGATCGTCAATTCCCAGGAATTACCTCCGGGTTATTACACCGGCCGCATCAGTTTAGTGCTTAACCCGGTCAGTTCGGCAGCGGCGCCGGTAATCCGGTTTATCGATGTTTATGTAAATATCCCTAATGAAGGCGGTTCCTTATCGGTTACCGTTGTCCCGGCGGAAGGGGGCAGCTCGCTTTTGTTGAATCCTTCAGAGGCGAATAATGTACGCAATAACGCGGTAGTAACGATCAACAGTTCTTTCAGCGGGCCTTTCCGGATCATGCAAATGCTTTCGCAGCCGATCCAGTCCCAGGAAGGCAAGTTCCTGGATACCGGTAGTCTGCTTTTTAGCGTTCCGGATGCCCAAAAAGGGGTGGCCTTAAACCGGCCTACCCCTGTGGCAAGCAATATCCAGACTATTTATTCTTCCCGGCCCGACGGAAGCTGCGATAAAGTATTCAGCATTGCATATTCTTTGGCCGATCCGGTAGGCCTGGTAGCGGGAAACTACCGTTCCCGGATCCAATATCTTCTGGAATCCGGCGGTAAACAGATCAATTTAGGCGCCCTGGACCTGGAGATCAGGCAGGAGCGTATCTTTGAAGTTTCCATTACTCCCCAGGACCAGCGTTTCAATATCGATTTTGCCAATCTTAAGTCCAGCGAAGGCCCGCGGACAAATGAAGTATTGATCGAAGTGAAATCCAATCTCGGCAGGCCGTATCAGGTTACCCAGAATATCCTTTCGGAGCTGGTCAACAGCCAGGGAGAGAAAATCGATCCCAAGTATTTTTCTTTACGCACCCTTTCGGTGAACGGGACCAAGGGGACCCCGAAATTTTTGGTCAAAACCCCGATCGAAAAAGGCAACTTGCTTTTATTTGTTTCCGATAGCAACGGTTCAGCGGATCAGTTTAAAGTCATTTATGAATTAATCTGCCCGGCGGATTTAAAAGCCGGCAATTATTCATCGCGGGTAACTTACACTTTAACCGAAATTTAAACAGGAGGGTAAAAAAGGGGATGTCAAAATTTATTAACCATAACCATGAATCAAAACCAACAATGAAGGAGGAGGGCAAAATGAAGAAACTACTAATGTGTGCAATGGCAGCAGTATTGGTTGCTTTCTGCACCGCAGGCGCTTGGGCAGCTACCAGCCAGACGATCAATGTGAGTGCAACGGTACCGACAATGACGGGAGGTTTATCCGTTACGGTCAGCAGTGTTAACGGCACGGGAACTCCGGTTTTTACTCCGGCTACCTCGATCAGCTTCGGGACACTGGCCTGGAACGCGACAAACCATATCTTTCTGCCGGCGAATTATTTCGCTGTGGATATCGGGGTAACGGATAATTCCACTACCGCCTGGACGATCACGCATACGCGTACTTCCCTTGCCGGTAACGGAAGCAACCTGGACAGCAAGGTAAACGTTTCTTTTAACAAGCAGACCAGCTCTACGGCCAGCACCGAGCTGCAAAAGGTCAGCTATGGCAACAGCCAGAGTGTTTCTTATACCAAGGCGCAGTTAGCCGGCGGCTGGTTACGTATCTATTATGGCGTGGGCACCGGAGATCCGACTAAGCCCGACGCTACAGGGGTAACCCCGATCGGTTTAGACACACCGGCCGGAACCTATAATGGTACGGTAACGATTACACTTGCACCGTAATTGATGTGTTCGGCGGCGTTCATCCACCGTCTATTGGCGGGAAGATGATACGCCGCGCAGCATCAATCCTGAACAAGCGTCACGTTTTTAGCAAGGTGTTGAAGGATTGATTAACGGTTTGTTCTTGCGGAGCGGTAAAATGAAGAAACTACTGGTGTGTATGCTGACAATTGTAATCGTGGCATCTTGCGCGGGGGGAGTTTGGGCGGCTACCAGCCAAACAGTTAATATCAACGCTTCTGTTCCCCTGTTGGCCGGAAGTTTGTCTGTTGGCGTAAGCAAGATAACCGGTTCAACCTGGACTTCGGCGACCTCGATCAGCTTCGGGACGCTGACCTGGAATACGACAAACCATATCTTTCTGGCGGATAGTTATTTCGCCGTGGATATCGGTGTAGTGGATAATTCCGGGACTGCCTGGACGATCACGCATACACGCACATCGCTTGCCGGTAACGGAAGCAACCTGGATAACAAGGTCAACGTTTCTTTTAACAAACAGACGGATAGCACGCATGCAACCGAGCTGCAAAAGGTCAGCTATGGCAACAGCCAGAGCGTCGCTTATACCAAGGCGCAGTTAGCCGGCGGCTGGTTACGGATCTATTATGGCGTGGGCACCGGAGATCCGGCAAAACCCGACGCTGCCGGGGTAACCCCGATCGGCATAGACACACCGGCCGGAACCTATAATGGTACGGTAACGATTACGCTCACACCGTAATTAGTAGCGATTATATAGAATTGTAGTATAATATTGTAAAGGGGGAATTTTTTTGTCTACTCGCTTACGTATTATAGGAATCTGTTTTTGTTTGTTGTCCGGTATCCTGGTCTCTCCTTCAGCGGCTGCGGTAAATAAACTGCCGTTCATGAACCAGTCGAAGATCCGCGTAGTCGCCGCCCCGGGGGAGCGGAGTTTCGGCGAAATTACACTCGATAATCCCACGGAAGAGGCTAAAACGATGCGCCTTTACCTGGAGGATTGGTATTATCTTCCGGGCGGATCAGGAGCAAAAGAATTTCTTCCGGCCAACACTACCCCGACTTCGGCCTGTCCCTGGATAACCTTTTCTCCTGCCGAAGTGGTTATCCCGGCATTCGGCAAACAAAAGATAAATTATTCGGTTAACGTCCCCCAGGATGCAACGGGAGCGCGTTTCGCTTGCCTTTTTTTCGAGACATTGCTTAGTAAAGGGGAGATGGCCGGCGGCGGCCGTTCCGCGGGATTGGATGTCAATGTCCGGGTGGCTACTCTTTTCTATGTGGAAGTAAAGGGGACGGTACAAAGAAGCGCCAAGATCAGCAATCTGAAGATCCAGCCTTCTAAGGACACCAAAGGTGCCCTGGATATTACGCTGGATTTTGAAAATACGGGCAACACGGATATTACCACCGCGGCAAACTTCAGCCTGATGAGCAGCGAAGGATTGGTCAGCGCGCGCGGGGCATTGAACAGCGTGTACACTTTTCCTAACGGCACCGGCACCCTTCAGGGGATTTGGAAAAGTAATATCCCTGCCGGGGAATACGATTTAGTAGTTACCGTGGACTTGGGAAAAGCGCTTACCGACGCCGGCATAGGCAGGGGGCCGGTGATCACCAAGGAAGCCTCGGTTACCATTGGAGAGAACAATCAAATTGTTCAGATCGGCCAGCTTCAGTAATATGCTCTTTTTTGCTGGGAGGTCGCCGAAAAAATACCGTGCTTATTCAGCGCCTTCCGTAAAATCAATTTTTCCTTCCGGCATTTTCTTTCCGATTTTTATCCTATTAATTTGCGTCATTTTTTTGCCGCGCCCGGCTTTTGCCTATCCGCAGATCGCCCAGTATCTTTGCGATGAAGGTATCCAGGATTTGAATAACGGCGATGTGCAGGCGGCCGAAGATGCGTTTAACCGGGCGCTGATCGCCGAACCCGGTTATCCTCCGGCAATTTACTATTTGGGGCTTATCGGCGGGGCTCCCACCAGCGGCATTACTTCTTCCAAACAAGGTACACCCGCTTATTCCACCGGTTCCGCGATGAACCAGGAGCAAACTTCTCCGGCTTACCGGCGGCCCGCCGGACTGAGCCGCCAGTCGGTCATGGAGAATGCCCTGGACCAGGCCAAGGTGGGGGAAACCTTTAAAGAAAGCCAGGAGCCTGCTCCTTCCCAGGCTTTTGTGCCGGCAACGAATCAGGGGTATTCTACTCCAGCCGAAGCGGGCGCGAATCAACCGAAAAAAATCCCCAACCGGATCCTGCTTAACGACCCCAGACTTTCCCTGCTGCAGCCGATTCAGATCGAAGAAGGAAAATATATTATTATCACCGGGAGCAATATCACGCGTTTCCTGGTTGTTCAACCGGACCTGCTTTACGCGGAAAAAGTAAATGACAATGAGGTGTCCGTGACCGCCAAGGGGCGGGGCCTGGCAACAATTATTATCTGGGATGATTCCGGGCGCACCAGCCTGGAATGCACCGGAATTATGCCTATACCTGAAACTCCGACCCTGGAAGAAACGATGCTCAGGGAAGAAGCGAGTATGGGCAATTTTAAATTACGCTATAACGTAGATTGGTATTCTTATTATACCGGTAACCGCCTGGGGACGATCGAGCGCAGCTCAAATTATTCTTATATCCACAGCCTGTGGATGAACGGGGCCAGCCCCTACGGGCTGCTGGATACCGGAGTGACCTATACGACCCTGCCCAATACGACGGACATGACTTACGTTACTGCCGGCATTACTAACGGTTCCTTAGGCCCATTTAAGGGCTGGAACCTGCGGGCCGGCGACTATAATCCTTATCTGGATAATCTGGCGATGTCCGGAGAAGATTTAAGGGGCGTGTATCTTTATTCTCCGGCTTTTGGGAATAAGCTTAATTATTCGGTATTCTGGGGAAGGGAAAGCGGCGGCCGTTTCGGGACGTTATCGATGATCGATTTTAAATCCCTGCATTCATTTATCAGCGGGATGAACATCGATTACACCCCTACATCCTGGCAGGACTATAAAGTAAGCGTCCTGCACGGCTGGGGGCGGGACCGGCAGGATTTCTTAAGGGATTATGCCTATGATTTTACAGGAAAATGGAATTTCGGCAAGTTCGGCTATAGTTATGAAGTGGCCAACGACACCAAGAATTTCGCCCAGGTATTTACCGGCCAGTATAACGGCAATAATTTATATACCAGTTTGCAGCTGCGGGATATCGATAAGGAATTTGTAAGCATCGACAGCACCGGCTGGAGGCAGGGAGAGTTCGGCGCGCTTTATAATGTAAACTGGCGGCCTACGGACAAGCTTACTTATACACAGCGTTTAGATGTTTATCGCGACCGGCTTTATCCGGCAGAGGACAACCCCTTGCGTTACAATGAAGATTTGGATGCGGCGCTTAACTATAAAGTAGACCCCTTGACCAATGTGGAAGTCAGCTATACCCTGCAGAATGATCTGGGCAAGCTGGCGGCGACCCGGTACTGGGCTTCAGGGCTGGGGGTAAACAGATTATTTTCCTTCTTTGGCAAAGAAATCTCTTTCTATTCGAAATATACCCACCAGGATAACAACGATTTTTCCGCTCCGATCCTGGATTACCGGAATGATAAATTTTTCGCCGGGATCCGTTTCAGCCTGATCGGTTCTTTGTATTATTATTTCAACCGGGAAATAAACTGGCTTACGCAAAAAACTATCGGCGGGAGCATCCGGCCGAATGTTACCGAACAGGGCCTGGATTGGTACGACCGGATCGGTACTTCCCCGTTCTGGGGCCAATTACGTTTTACCTGGCGGGATGAAGAAAATGCGGACGCCCCGCTTTCCTTCCTTGCCGGTGAAGATTATATCGAAGGCTACGGGGAGTTGTCTTTCCGGCCGGCTAACGGACAGGAGATTTATGCTTCCGCCAGGGTGCGCAACATCTGGAAAGAAGTGGAAACTGCGACCAGCCGGGTGGAGGCCAGCTTTAATGTCGGGATGAAACTGCTTTGGGATACCGGCATCCGCTGGGACGCGGTTTCTGCTATCCAGGGTTATGTTTTTAAAGATTATAATGCCAACGGCTTGATGGACCGCGACGAGCCTCCGGTCTTCGGGGTCAAGGTCTGGTTGGGAAAGAAACAATCCCAGCTTACCGACGAGCTGGGTTATTTCAGATTTCCCAAGGTCCGCGGTAAGATGGCCTACGTTACTTTAGATACCGGATCTTTACCGCCCGGCTATGTGCTTACCGTCCCGGTAACCCAGGAAATCCCGATCGCCAATGCCGGCGGGTCAAGAGTTTATTTCGGGGTCACTTCCCGTTCGGAGCTGCGCGGTTTGGTTTTTGAAGACGTTAATGAGGACGGCCAATATTCCATGGGTGAAAAAGGCATTCCCGGAATAACGATTACGTTGGACGGGGCCAAATCCGTAATTACCGGAGTAGACGGCAGCTATGTTTTCCCGCAGGCTTCTCCCGGAGAACACGAATTGACCGCAGATTTGAATACGATCCCCGTTTATTACCTGCCTTTAGTCCCGTTGAAAAAGAAATTTCCCCTGGAAGAAGGGGGATCATCGGTTTGGAACATCCCGCTGCGTAAAATCCAGAAATAAATTTAAACAGAGAAGAGGCTGAATCCGGAATATTATTGATATATTTATATATTGCTTATATAATTAGGCGGAAAGTTCCTTTTGGATCGCCCGGGACGGGCAATGTGGCGAACCATTTGGCGATCAATAAAGATTGTTCACTAACCTGATTTGTTAATGATTAAAAAAGAGCCTTTTAAAAGAGATAGTAATCCAAAAAAAGTAGTTATCTGGGGAGCATCCGGTTTTGCGCTGGTAATTGCGGATATAATTCGGATGAGAAAAGAGCTGGTATTGGCCGGCTATTTAGACGATATAAATCCCCAGCGCAAAGGGGAGCAATTTGCCGGTTCGACCGTGTTGGGAGGAAGAGAGCAATTGGAACAACTGGCCGGGGCAGGGGTAAAAAATATTATTTTAGGGTTCGGCGACTGTAAAGGAAGGTTAAAGTTGGGCAGCTTTTTGAAGCAGCTCGAATTTTCTCTTGCGTCCGCACTCCATCCTAATGCGGTTATTGCCCAAGATGCCTGGCTTGGGGAAGGCTTGATGGTGGGGGCAGGAACAGTCATCGATCCTTTGGTGACAATAGGAAATTACTGCATCGTTAACCGGGGCGCGTTGGTCGGCCATGAAAGTATAATAGAGGAAGGTGTAAATATCGCCCCGGGGGTTAACGTCGGGGGAAAGGTGAGCATCGGGAGGGGGACATTCCTGGGCATAGGTTCCACCGTCATCAGTAATATTAAAATCGGCGGCAACGTGATTATCGGAGCCGGTTCTGTAGTGGTAAAGGATATACCCGATAACGTGGTGGCCTACGGAGCTCCGGCAAAAATCATCAAAGACAATGGGGATAACGGCAACACTGAGAATTAAAATACCGCAAGGATAAATATGCCGGAAAAATTAATTATTAATTTCACGCCTACGGGGATGATCCCGACCAAAGCGTTAACTCCCCATGCCCCTATCAGCGTACCCGAAATAGTCGAAGACGTCCATGAGGCTTGCCGGATCGGGATCACCATGGTCCACCTGCATGCCCGGGAACCTGAGGCGGGCCAGACTACCTACAAGGCGGAAATTTATGGTCAGATAATCGGAGGGATAAGAAAATACGCTCCGGATTTAGTTATTTGCGTTTCGCTTAGCGGCCGGATTTATAACGAGCTGGAGCAGCGCAGGGAGCCGCTTCTGCTTGATGGCAATCTTAAGCCGGATATGGGAAGCTTAACGCTAAGTTCATTGAATTTTAATAAACAAGCCAGCATTAACACTCCGGATATGGTCCAGGCGCTGGCTTTGGAGATGAAACAAAGGAATATTGCCCCCGAATTGGAAGCTTTTGACGCGGGAATGATCAACTATGCCCATTATCTTATAAAAAAAGGGCTCCTGTCCGCTCCTTATTATTTTAATTTGCTTCTGGGCAATATCGCCTGCGCCCAGGCGGACCTGCTGCATCTTGGGATCATGGTGCGCGACCTGCCGCCGCAATCTTACTGGAGCGTGGCCGGGATCGGGGAATATCAATTACCGATGAATTCGGTGGCCATCGCCATGGGCGGAGGGGTCAGGGTAGGTTTGGAAGATAATATTTATTATGACCGCGAAAAGAAAAAATTAGCAAAAAATGCCGATCTGTTACGCAGAGTTCACACCATTGCCGAAGCTAACGGGAGAGAGATGATGACTGCCAGGGAATTCCGTAAGGCAATGCTCCTTGAGGATGGATCTGGAAAATACGGTAAAAAGGCAACCGCCACCAAAGAAATACCGCTTCCTCCCCCTGCTTATTAAAAAAATCAATCATGAAAGACCCTTGCGTCAGCGTTTGTTTAATTACCTATAATCAGGCCCCCTATATTACCGGAGCTATCGAAGGGATTTTGGCTCAGAAAACGGATTTTCCTTTTGAACTGGTGATCGGTGAAGACGGGTCAACGGATGGCACCGCTCAAATCTGCCGGGAATACGCTAAAAAATTCCCGGACCTGATCCGCTTGTTCTGCCGCTCCAGGGAAGACGTTGTATATATTGAAGGGTATCCGACATCCAGGAATAATTTGTTAAAAACTTTCCGGGCCTGCAGGGCCGAATTTATCGCCTATTGCGAAGGGGATGACTATTGGCAGGATGAACGGAAACTGAAAAAACAGGTAGATTTCCTGAAAACACGCCCGGAGTACGGCATGGTGCATACCGTGGCCGATGTTTTTTATCAATCGAAAAACCGCCTGAAAAAATATAAAGGCGGCTACCACCCGGCAGAGGGGGATGTTTATAAAAACCTTTTTTATCGTTACAATATTTTCTCTTCCAGTGTTTGCTGCCGCGCGGAATTATTGAGAAGGGGGCTGGATGAATTGGAAAAGTTCGGATCAAAATGGATTTCCGGGGATATCGTCCTCTGGTTAACTGTCGCCTATAATTCTAAAGTGCATTATATGGACCAGCCAATGATCGTCTATAGAATTATTGACGGTTCCTTGTCGCATCAGGATGATCTTGTCCGGATCTTTAAATTCAGAAGGTCTTTATACAGGACCTACAGGCATTTTCTTAAAAAATCCGGGGCGGGAGTAAGCCGGCGCTGGTTATTCCTGCGTTTTCTCCGCTCCTGCCGTGTAGACATGCTTAAAGCCGCAGAACATTATTTTACGAAAAGGTTATACCGCTTACCCTTCTTTGGGCGAAGATACAAGAATTGTCTTTGCGGAGCACATAAGTGAAACAGCCCTCGAGGTAAGTTACCTGAAGGGCTGTACGATACAGAATAGGAGGAGCGGCGTTACTGCATTACCGGGTGTAAATTGTCGTTACTTGGGTAGTAACTTTCTCTCCTTGGGCAAGAAGGGTTTGTTTGCTCTCCTCCTTTTCTATAAATTCTTCTCCTACCGTGGCAGTAGAGTTTTTATTTGCGACATCCTGTTTCTGGTAATTGCGCATCATCGCTTCCGGAATCCGCGCCGGGGCATTCACCCCCGGAATAGAAGGTATGGTTAAAGATACGGCTATCGATACACTGTCTGCCGCCCATGCCGTGGAAGCCATTACAAGAACGATCATTCCCGCTAAAATCTGTCTTTTTCCCATCGCCCACCCCCTTGCCCAATAAAAAACCCCGGTTATTTTCGAGCCAGGGCGGCGAATAAAAAACCCTAAAAGGATATTTTAGGGTTCTCATCCTTTGGTAATGCAGCCATCCGAGTGTTCTCTTCGGATCTGTCACTTTGCGCCCCAGCATTACTGCTAGTTAGCCTTTTTCAAAGCTTGTTCCAGATTGTAATAAAGTGTAACACGGATTTTAGGATATTTCAAGGGGGCGGGGAATATATTTTATTGTTGTAATATATTGTAAATAATATAGTTATATAAATTACTCTAAAATAATTTCGCCCATTATTAAGGGGATTTTTACAGATTTAGAGGTAAATTCAGATCAGCTTTTGTTTCCATTATCCTATGGTTGAGGGTTTGATCGTTAAAACCTGGCTAAAAAAACTTGTTTTTTAACCTGCCGGGCGTATAATAATTCAGGTGGATAAAAGTCAACAAAAAGCAGATTCCTACAATTCACAAACCCGTATATTCCTGTAGAATCGGTTTCCATAATGCCTTTTTTAACGGATAAGGATAAGCAAATTTACTAAGAAAGGTTGCCAAAAAATGAAAAAAGAACTTAAGGTTGCCGTAATCTTTATCGCTTTATGCGATTTTGTTTTCGCAGGGAAGCTTTTTGCCGCGGAGTTAGACCAGAATCCGGCTGCCCAGGCGCAGCATTACCAATATGATGTGAATAAACAGAAGAAGGAGCTGGAAAGTAAAACCCGCCGGCCCCTTGAGATAAATATTGAGGAAGAAAAAGCCGCGCCGCTGCCGGCTGGAGCGACCTTTGAACTTAAAGAGGTTAAGATCAGCGGGGCAACCATGTTTAAGGCAGAGGATTTCCGCCCGGCTTACGAGCCTTATCTGGGTAAGCAGGTCGCTTTTTCCGACCTTGACGCGATCACCAAAAAGATTGAAGCAAAATACAGGGCAAAAGGTTATTTTACCACTTCCGTTTATATCCCGGAGCAGGATATCAAAGGAGGAGTGATCCAAATCAGCATTGCGGAAGGAAAGATGGGTAAATTCAATATCGAAGGGAATAAATGGTTCTCTTCGTCTTTAATAAGAAGGTATTTGCATGTAAAAGAAAATGAACTGCTGAATGTCAACACCCTTTCCCGGGATATCCTGCGTTTAAACAAGAACCCTGATCTGGAAGTAAAGGCGGTGCTTGCCCAGGGGAAGGAGCCGCAAACATCGGATATCACTTTAAAGGTAGCAGACAAATTTCCCTGGCACCTGGGTTTTCTGGAGGATAACCGCGGATCCCGGCTGACCGGAAAATACCGTTCGATGGCGTCTGTGCGCAGCTCAAATGTGACCGGGATGGCGGATACGCTGTTCTTGAACACGCTTTATACGGGAAATTCCTCCGCGGAATCCGTGAGCTACACCCTGCCGTTAGGCACTTACGGCACAAAATTCGGGTTGGATGTAACTTATTTCCGGATGAAGTTAGGCAAGGAGTTCAAACCTTTTGACGTAACCGGAACCACTCAGATTTATACTCCCCATTTTTCCTGGGAATTAGCTTTAGCCGAAGACTTCGAGGCTTCCGCCGACCTGGGGCTGAATCTCAAACAGATAAAGAAGGAGCAGGACAGCGATCCGACCGCCAAGGATCAATTACGCATCCCTTATTTTGGCTTCAATTTCATCAAGACAGATGCCGGCGGCCAAACTTCATTTTCCCCAAAATTCAATTTCGGGACTGCCGGATTCCTGGGTTCTTTTTCCCGCGGCCACTCGCTTTTGAGCCGGGAGGGGACAGGGGGATTTTTCTTCAAATATGAGCAATCTTTAAACCGCATCCAAAGGATGTTTTGGGGCAGCTATTTAACCGTCCGCACGCAGCTGCAGCTTGCCTCGCGCACCCTGGCTTCATCGGAACAGTTCCAGCTGGGCGGCGCAGATTCCGTCCGGGGTTATCCCGAAGGGGACTATCTGGCCGATGCCGGCGGATGCGTAAACTTTGACTGGTTTTTCCCGTCATATTTTATTCCGGCGGACTGGAAACTGGTCGGCCAGGATTTACCTTTGCGCCGGCAGATCGAGCCGGTGCTTTTCGTGGATGTTGGGGGCGGAAAATTGAAAAGGACCCTTGCGGGTGAAAGAGACGGTAAGCTCCTTTCAGGAGCCGGGGCAGGACTGCGTTTTAATTTTAAGTATTTTTCTCTGCGTTTAGACTGGGCTAAGGCTACCGGCGCCAAACCAGCTTCAGGATCAGGCCCTTCTACATTTTATTTTACCTTCCAGTCTGAAGTATAGTTGCAAGCAAACTTCGTAACCTTATAAGAGCCAGTAGTTTTGGGCCCTTAAAGGGTATCAATTGCCTTGAAAAGCCCAATATCATAGGATATACTTTTAAGATATGGCTGCCCGCTTGGATAGTGCTTTTAGTCATTTTAGTCAGGATACTTAAAAGGAAAAGGTTGAACATGAATAATAATAGTATTCTTATTTTCGGTGAGGGTTATATCGGCTCCAGATTGCAGGAAGAATTAGGGTGCCCGATTTCAGACAGGAAAATTATTTCTTTCAAGGATGCCGAAGAAGAAATCGCCAGATTTAACCCCCAAGTGGTCATTAATTGCATAGGATTCATCGGGAACAATGTTGATGAATGTGAGCAGGACAAAGATAAGACGTTAACCTCTAATTCTTTTGCCCCATTGATCCTGGCGGAAGCGGCCTTGCGCCGTAAAATCAGGCTTGTGCATGTGAGCACCGGTTGCTTTTACCATTTTGATTATTCCAAAGATAAGCCTATAGACGAAGATAAAATTCCGGATTATTTCAATCTTTTTTATAGCCGAAGCAAAATTTATTCCGACCAGGCGCTTAAAATTCTATCTAACGAATTTCCTATTTTGATCATTCGGCCGCGCATTCCTCTGGATAATCGGCCTAATCCAAAAAATATTCTTAGTAAGATAATCAAATATAAAAATAGAATTATTGATATTCCTAACTCTGTGACTTACATGCCGGATTTTGTAAAAGCCGTAAGGCATTTGGTTAGGATTAATGCTCAAGGCATATACCACGTCGTCAATAAAGGCGGTTTACGGTATCCTGAACTGCTTGATGTTTATAAAAAATATGTTCCTGATTTTGAATATTCGCTTATTGATTTTAAGGGTCTTAAAATAAATAGAACCAATATTCTTTTATCTACACAAAAATTAGAAAAAACCGGGTTTAAAGTAAGAGATATCCATGAGGTTCTGAAAGAATGTGTACAAGAATACCTAGAATATTAGCTGTTGTTATGTAGGATTCATTAGCGGTGTTTTTGTTGGGAAAACGCCAGAAGAAAATATAAACTGTTGGTTGTAGCTTGGGTTAGATAACAATAATATATTTAAAATTGGCTGGTATTTTAAGGCAGCATAGGATAGAAGATCAAGTAATGTTTTTAAATAAAAGCAAATATTAAGTAAGTTATATAATATCTACAAGGAGACAGATGAGAAAGGAGTTCTTTGATGGATGTAATAGGTGAATTAGAAAAATATTTGCTCACCGAGGTTGCTATTGATATGGATCTAGGTAAAAAATCACTTGCTCCGGATGAAAACCTCCTTACTCAAGGGATAATTGATTCTTTGGGCATATTAAAGCTGGTCTCCTTTATGGAAAAAATATTCGGGATTAAAGTTGATAATGAGGAAATAATCCCGGAAAATTTTCAGACCCTTAAAGCTTTAGCGGAATTTGTTGAAAAGAAAGTGAAAAAATAGAATTTCCCGTGAAAAGGAGAAAATAATGGATTTTGATCTTACTCCGGAACAGCAGCAATTGAAAGAGGGCGCCATTAAATTTGCCCAAAAAGAACTGAATAAAGAGATTATCACCAGGGATAGAAAGAGCGACTTTTCCAGGGGAGGGTGGAACAAGTGCGCCGAGTTCGGCATCCTGGGACTGCCTTTTCCCAAGGAATTCGGCGGCGCCGATTCGGATATTCTTACTACATTATTGGTTATGGAAGGGTTGGGTTATGGCTGCAGGGATAGCGGCTTGGTTTTTTCCATTAATGGGCAGATGTGGACCGTGCAGATGCCTATTCTTCATTTTGGTTCGGCCGAACAAAAAAATAAATATTTGCCTAAACTTTGCAGCGGGGAATGGATCGGGGCCAACGGGATGACTGAGCCCGGCTCCGGTTCCGATTCTTTTTCTTTAAGCACTACCGCAAAGTTTAAAGGGGACCATTATATACTTAACGGCACAAAAACATTCATCAGTAATGCGCCTGTAGCCGATGTTTTTATAGTATTTGCGACCGTGGATAAAGCAAAAGGTTTTATGGGGGTTACCGCTTTTCTCTTAGATAAAAATTTCCCCGGATTAAAAGTGGGCAGGGAAATAGAAAAGATGGGGTTAAAGACTTCTCCCATGGCAGAGGTTATTCTGGAGGATTGTAAAGTGCCCGTTGGAAACCGCCTGAGCAAAGAGGGGAACGGGGCAACAATCTTTAATGACGGGATCGAGTGGGAGAGAAGTTGTATGCTAGCCAGCGATATCGGCGTCATGGAGAGGCAGTTGGAAGAATGCGTCAAATATGCCAAGGAGCGCAAGCAGTTTGGCAAACCCATCGGAAAATTCCAGGCGATTTCGCATAAAATAGCGGAAATGAAAGTAAGATTGGAGACCGCCCGGCTTATTCTATATAAGGTTGCCTGGTTGAAAAGAACTCAGAATAAGGCGGGTATGGAAGCGGCTATCGCCAAACTCTACTTAAGCGAGTCTTTGGTTAAATCCTCCCTGGATGCGATCCAAATCCACGGCGGCTACGGATATAGTACCGAATATGAGCTGGAGCGTGATTTAAGGGATTCCGTAGCCAGCACCCTTTATTCCGGGACTACTGAGATTCAAAAGAACATTATCGCTCACTATCTGGGGCTGTAATGTTTTTTACGAATAGATGCGGACAATAATGAGACGTTTGGCAGCATGCTTATATTCTGTTCGCAATGGTTAAATCTATGGAAAAGCTGATTAAGAATGACTGGCAGCGTGAATCGGGAGAACCTTTTGCCCGCGCCCGGATCCTCAGGCATGATATCCATCCCGAGGGGTTGGACGTAGACCGGGTCCGGTTTTTTGATGCCGGGCGTCTGGCCTTGAGATCCAGCCAGGGTTATCTTGTTAGCATTCTGCGAGGGGACGGGAGGCTGCAGCTAAAGGGTAATGCGAAACAAAACTTAAACCTGGAGGCTGGCACGCATCTTTATATTCCGCCTGGACAGGAGAGTCTTCTGGAAGCAGGGCCGGGGACTGAGTTTCTGCGGGTATCGAGCCCTTCGGTAGCGCAGGCCCGCGGTAAAAAACTGTTGCTGCGCAACGAAATCTTTCTTGCAGCCTGTGCTTCAGGATCGCAGCCGCTGCGGTGGATCATTACCCCTCAGTATTTAAGCCGCAGGATTTTTCTGCATCACGACCAAACTCTATTATCTAAATCCGGGAATCCGGTTTCCTGGTTTAACACTACCATGTTCGATGTCTCCGGGCTTCCGAAAAACGAAGAAGGGGAGCCGGTTTTTAAGATGTCCTACAATTCCCGCACCGAAGTAAACTTTTGTTACGATGTGCAAGGAGCAGCTCGCGTGCGTATGGCCCAACACCCGTATCAAGAAAAAAAACAGCTCTGGGGGTCATGGTTACCGTTAGACAGCGACTCAACTTATCACCTTAATGAGGCAGCCGGAGGCCCGGAAGAAGAGTGCCGCATTGACGAGGCAACCCGGAAGCCGCAAACTTTACGCAATAAACACGAGGTTTATATCAGCCAGGGATATGTGTCACTTTTTTGCTTGTTTGACCCGGCACCCGCGGGTATCGAACGGCACCGGCCCGGAGAGCATAGCGATTATGAGCCTTTGTCAGAGGTGGCCGGGACAAACGCTTACGAAAACTACTCGCGCCAGATTATCAGATATGATGAAATGGTGGATCAGCTGTCTATGGCCGCGGCGATAGGCGAGCTGGATGTGTTACGCGGAACTCCTGCCTGGAAACTGTATCTGCAGGGGAGAGAGGCCCAGGCGGCGATCGAAACTGAACTGGTTAATGTTCTTACCTCAGAGCACAGCGGGCGGGAACAGATACTGAGGCGTTGGCTGCAACCCGCGGCGGATCTAAGGAGCGCGTAAATATGGCGTTTTTGTTGCATCAATTATTATCTGAAACTGCCGCTAAATATCCGGAGAAAGAAGCCGTACTTTTCAATAAAGAGTCAGTAACTTATCTTGAGTTAGAAAAAACTTCCAGCCGGTTGGCAAATCTGCTTATTGACCGGGGCGTAAAACCGCAAGATCGGGTAGCGATTTATATGCCGCGTAATATAAATTCGATAATTGCGGTTTTCGGGATACTTAAAACCGGAGCAACCTACGTTCCTATCGACCCTTTTTGCCCGGAAAGCCGCCTTAATTATATTGTTAACCAATGCGAAATCGAGTTTATGTTGTCGGCCAGGGAAAAATTGCCCTGTATAGAAAAATCATTTCCCGGCGGCAGGCCATTAAAAAATATATTATTAATGGACGGCTCTGCGGAAGATAGTAAAACCGGGGATCCGGTTAGAATACTTTCCTGGCCAAAAGAAGGAACAAATTACAGCCAGGATAAGCCGGAAACCCAAATCCCAGAGAACAGCTTAAGTTATATTTTATTTACCTCGGGTTCTACCGGCCTGCCTAAAGGAGTCATGATCTCGCATTTAAATGCCACGGCATTCATTAATATGGCCTGCAATTTTTTCACGATAGGGCAAAAGGATATTTTAGCCAATGTTTCTCCGCTTCATTTTGACCTCTCCATGTTCGATATTTACGCGGCTTTTAAGGTTGGGGCTTCTGTGGCCATAGCTCAGGAAAGCGTGGTGATGTTCCCTTCAAAACTGACTGAATTCATTCAAAACAACCGGATTACGATATGGAATTCAGTACCTTCGATGCTTTCTTTATTGGTTGCTCACGCCGATTTGGATAAATTTGATTTTTCTACTTTACGTTTGGTTTTATTTGCCGGAGAAGTCTTCCCGGTTAAGTATCTGCGGATTTTAAAGGAGCATATGCCTGATGCGCAGTTTTATAATATTTACGGCCAAACTGAAGCTAATTCATCCACTTATTTTCCGGTTAATGATATTCTTGCGGATGATGCGGTTGTCATTCCCATAGGTAAACCGTTTCCAGGTTTTGAGGTATTTGCCTTGGATGAAAACGGCAGGAAAATTAGCGCAGCCGGAGAAAAAGGAGAATTGTATGTCGAAGCGGACACAGTCGCCTCCGGTTACTGGAAAGATCCTGGAAGGACCAGGGAGAAATTTGTCAGAAATCCGTTAAAACCGGAAGCAGATAAATTTATTTACAGGACCGGAGATATTGTTAAGTTAGATGATAAAGGTAACTATGTATTTTTAGGCAGAGTTGACCAGATGATTAAAAGCCGGGGATACCGGATAGAGATCGGAGAAATTGAAACAGTCTTATCCAGCCATCCCCTGGTCAAAAGTGCCGTGGTAGTCCCCATCCCGGACGAGTTGATCGGCAATAGAATCGCGGCAGTTATCGTCCCTTCCAAAGAGAGCGTGGTAAAGAAAGAAGATATATTGCGGTACTGCGCTAAGCAGCTTCCGAAGTATATGATTCCGGAGACGCTGGAGTTTCAAGACGCTTTACCGATGACTTCTTCCGGAAAGGCGGATAGGAAAAAGTTGCTGGAATTGATGCAAAAAGGTAAAAATTAACCGGAGATAAACTGATGGATGATAAAAAATTGTCTGTTGAACGCCTTGATTTCTCTGCTTCGGACAGCGTAGCCGAGATACTGGCTGCGGCGTATACCGATGATCCGGTGCATATCTGGGCTATGCCTAGGGAGGCTACCCGTTTGTCCGATGCGGTTTTATTTTTTAAATTTTATTTTAAAATAATACCGCTTTGCGGCCAGGAGTTTATGGTAACTTCAGATCGTTCGGCTGCCGCGCTCATATATTTAATACGTCAATCCAATAGCCCTGATTGTAAAGGGATGCGTCATTTTCCACCTATGCTTGGCAACCTGTCCAAAATGAAAGGATATTTGCAATGGATCGAGGGTTTTAGGCCGAAAGTAGACCATTATTATATTGAGTTTATCGGGTGTTTGCCCGGCAAAAGGTCGAAAGGCATAGGCTCATTTCTTTTAAAAAACATATTGGCAAAAACCGATCGGGAAAATATTCCCGTCTGGACCTGGTCTTCTAATCCGTTGAATTTATCTTTCTACCGTCGCTTAGGCTTTGAGATAGGCGGTCAGTTTCGTTACAGCAAAGATGCGCCTCCGATTACGCCTGTTTGGCGTCCATCTGCACTTGAAAGTAGAGAAAATAATGGGCTAGGTCAAGATTGACTATTTCAAAGAAAGGGCTATTAGAAGTTATCAGCAAGTTTATAGGTGTGCTTTTTGACTAAGTAGGAGCAATTAAATGGATAAGAAAGAATCGATGTTGTCTCAATTAAAAGCTGATTTGTTGCTTATACATCCACCAGCCCGGGGCCGTCTGAAGGTAAATCATTTACTATCGTTAATCTCGGTATTGTATTAGCCCAGAATAAGAAGCGGGTGCTTTTGGTCGATGCGGATATGCGTAAGCCGCGCCTGCACACTGTTTTTAACAAAGAGAATGAGGTGGGCTTAAGTAACTTTCTTTCTGTTCAGGCAAAACTTGAGGAAGTAATTCAGCAAACGGGTATTGAGCATCTGAGTTTCATCCCCGGAGGATTGATTCCTCCTGATCCTTCAGAGTTATTGGATTCGAATAAAATGAAAGAACTGCTTACTTTAGCGCGCGCAAAATTCGATTTTGTCTTGATCGATACTCCGCCAATGGCCATTCTTGCGGACGCGATCATTGTTTCCCGACTGGTGGACGGAGTAATCATGGTGGCGGAAGTCGGCAAAACCTCCCGGAACGCCTTTACCCATGTTTGTAAAATCCTTAAAGATGCCAAGGTCAGGCTGCTGGGCGCATTCTTGAATAAGGTATCCATTAATTCCCCCGACCATTATTATTATTCTACTTACTATTCGCACTATGCGCCGCAGGACAGCTTTCCGAAACCCAAGACACCCTAATGCCGCTTCCAGCATTGCAAAAACGCTGCTTGCCAAATCTGCAAATTTAAGTTAGAATAATTGCACTTTAAAAACAATTCGGGCCATTAGCTCAGCTGGTAGAGCAGGACACTCTTAATGTCAAGGTCGTTGGTTCGACCCCAACATGGCCCACTTTATTTTTAAACCGCTTCGTCGAACCAAAAAGGGGCGCGGGGAAAGAATTTCCCCGCGTAGTTGGGGTAACAGCTACCCGCCAGGGTTTGTGGCGGGGAGCGCCATAGGGGCAGAGCCCCTTGGGGAGTCCGAGCGTTAGCGAGGACGACAGGTTCGACCCCAACATGGCCCACTTTTTTTATCTGTTCCATCGAAACAATCACTCCTTCCACAAAGTGTTGAAAAACTACGAAGTATTAGAGCATACCGCGGATATCCGGCTTAAGATCAAAGCCTTAACTCTCAAGGGTTTATTTAAGCAAGCCTGCCTGGCAATAACCGGCGTGTCCGCCGAAAAAGAAAAACTCCTTTATCCTGAAAAACATAAAATTGTCGTCACCCAGAAAGCAGATAATCTGGAAGAGCTTTTTGTGAACTGGGTCAATGAATTACTGTCTTTGTCCTCGGCGGAAGGCCTGATTTTTGAGGATGTTAAAATTATCCGGGTTAACGAAAAATTCATCGACGCGCTTGCCCTGGGAAGGGATGCCAGGAATTATAAGGTAAATGTGGAGATTAAAGCGGCGACCTACCATGAGCTTAAAGTCGGCAAGACCGGCCTTTTTTGGCAGGCAGAGGTGATCTTAGATGTCTGACCTTGCTTTAGAAAAGATCGACGATTACCGCTGGCGGATTCCTAAAAGTTATAAACCGGGGATGCGGGTGCCTGGCATAATTTACGCCAGCGAAAAATTATTGAAAAGCATCTATCAGGACAAGGCGCTGGAGCAGGTGGCCAATGTTGCTTTTTTGCCGGGGATCCTGAAAGCTTCGCTGGCCATGCCGGATGTGCATTGGGGGTTCGGATTCCCGATCGGCGGGGTGGCCGCTACCGATATAGAGGAGGGCGGAGTAATCTCTCCCGGCGGAGTAGGCTATGATATAAATTGCGGAGTGAGGCTGCTTAAAACTAATCTGCAGTACGATGATATTAAAGACCGGCTGGAGAAGCTTACTTACCGTTTATTTTCCGATGTGCCCGCCGGGGTTGGCTCCGAAGGGAATATAAAAGTCGGGATAAAAGAAGAAAAAGAAATATTGCTTAAGGGCGCCCGTTGGGCGGTAGAAAAAGGATTCGGCACGGAAGAAGACCTCGAATGCACGGAGGAAAACGGCCAGATTCCCGGAGCAGATCCTTCGGCAGTTTCGGAGCGGGCTTTTCAGAGAGGCCGGGCGCAATCCGGGACTTTGGGTTCCGGAAATCATTTTCTGGAAGTGCAGGTTATCGACCAGCTTTATGACCGGGAGGCTTGCGATACGCTGGGCCTTGATTTAGGCCAAGTAATGGTGATGATCCATACCGGCTCGCGGGGGTTTGGTTATCAGATTTGCGAGGATTATTCGCGTAAGATGATCCAGGCGCTGGCAAAATATAAGATCAATCTCCCGGACAGGCAGCTTGCCTGTGCTCCGGTTACTTCGGATGAGGCAAAAGCTTATTTGGGAGCGATGCGCTGCGCGGCAAATTATGCCTGGGCAAACCGCCAGTGCCTGATGCATCTGGCCCGACAGGCATTCGAGCGGGAATTCGCTTCTTCCTGGCAGAAACTGGGGATGTTTCTGATCTATGATGTCGCCCACAACATCGCTAAAATCGAAAGACATAAAATCGACGGTAAAGAAAAAATGCTTTGCGTGCACCGCAAAGGAGCGACCCGGGCTTTCGGTCCGGGCCATCCGGATATTCCGCAAAGATACAAAAAAATCGGCCAGCCCGTAATCATCCCCGGGGATATGGGAAGAAATTCCTATTTACTGGTGGGGACGGAGCAGGCGATGGAGGAGACTTTCGGCAGCACCTGCCACGGCGCCGGCAGGCTGCAATCGCGTACCGCCGCCTCCCGGTCGATAAATTCAGATATGTTGTTGAAAGAACTGGCATCTAAAGGTATAATAGTTAAAGCTTCCGGCCGCAATACTTTAGCGGAAGAGGCCCCCGCCGCTTATAAAAACGTAAACGATGTGGTGGATGTGGTACATAACGCCGGGATAGGAAAAAGAGTCTGCCGGATGCGCCCCTTAGGGGTAATCAAAGGTTAAAATCTTATGCTGGATATAAAATTTATCAGGGAAAATCAGGATTTAGTAAAACAGGCGGTCAAGAACCGGGCATTAAAAACCGATATCGACAGCGTCATTAAGCTTGACGATGCGCGCCGGAAAGCCTTAAGCGAATACGAAGAGCTGGCATCTTTGCGCAATAAAGCCAATGATGAGATCGGCGTCCTACTTAAAGAGAAAAAAGACGCTAAGGCCAAGATTGCCTCAATGAAAGAGATCTCCCGCAGGTTCGGAGAACTGGAGGCGCAGCTAAAAGAGCAGGATGCGGAATTGAACAAGCTGCTTCTCAATATCCCTAATGTGCCGCATGAAAGTTTACCGGTGGGGGACCCTTCCCAGAATAAAACCGTGCGTACCTGGGGAGAAGAGAATAAACTGAAATTCAAGCCTTTAAATCATATTGAGATTTGCCAGAACCTCGATATCGTGGACTTTAACCGGGCGACCAAGATCACCGGTTCGAATTTCATCCTGTTTAAGGGGTGGGGAGCAAAATTAGAGCGCGCCCTGATCAATTTTATGCTCGATTTGCATACGAATATGCACGGCTATACCGAGATTTTTCCGCCTTTTCTGGTCAACCGGGCTTCCATGCAGGGCACCGGCCAATTACCGAAGATGGAAGAGGATATGTATAAATTAAAGGATGACGATCTTTATCTTATTCCTACCGCTGAGGTCCCGCTGACTAATATGTTCCGCGATGAAATACTGGATGAAGACGCGTTGCCGGTTTGTTATGCCGCTTATACCGCCTGTTTCAGGAGGGAGGCCGGTTCTTACGGCAAAGACACTAAAGGCTTGATCCGCGTGCACGAATTCGATAAAGTAGAGATGGTTAAATTTGTAAAACCGGAAAATTCTTTCGAGGAACTGGAAAAGCTGGTGGCTAATGCCGAAACGGTGCTGCAGCTTTTGGGCTTGCGCTATCGGGTAGTGATGCTGGCCACGCAGGATCTAAGTTTTTCCGCCAGCAAGTGCTATGATTTGGAGGCTTACGCGCCGGGAACCGATAAATGGCTGGAAGTGTCCAGCTGCAGTAACTTCGAAGGTTTTCAGGCCCGTCGGGCGAATATCCGGTTCCGCCGCAAAGAAAATAAAAAAGTGGAATTCGTGCATACTTTAAACGGTTCCGGGGTGGCTTTGGCCCGTACCGTCGTCGCTATTTTAGAGAACTATCAACAGGAGGACGGTTCGGTCCTGGTTCCTAAGGTCCTGCAGCCGTATTTAAATGGCCAAGAAAGAATTTCCTGATAAACAGGCAGCAAAGCCCCAGGAGAAGGAGAAGCCCGCCGCCAATGAAGGAGGCGCCGGGGGGCTTTTAGGGGATTTTTCCAGTAAAATCTCCGGGCTAACCAGCAAACTTTTCGGGATATTTAAATTTATTCTGGCAATTATCCTTTTGCCCCTGTTGTACTCCACGATCGTTTCTTTTATTAATGAATTCAGCCAGATCGATACGGGTTTGCAGAGGATCTTTTACTCCGGAGTCGCCAGCTTCCTGGGGATTTATCTGTTTATCTGGGAACCGGCCGTAATCTACAATAAAGGGCACCGGCTCATGGAGGTAACTTTCAGTTTTTTCAAGCCCATGGTCAACGTGGCGCCTTTCCTCCTGCCGATATATACGATCTTTATTTTTATTATTTACGGCATATTGTCATTTTGGGTCAGGGGCAGCTGGCTGATTCAATATGCGCTTTTCCTGATCGGGTTTACCGGTATCCTGCACCTGGTTTTTGCTTCTAAAACAATCCGCTCTAAAAAGGGGGATTTTCTTAAGGCCAATTACATCTTTAGTTCCTGTTTCATTTTTATTCTAAACTTGAGCCTCATGGCTCTAGGCCTCAGTTTTATTTTTGAAAGATTTTCCTTTGTTAATTTCTGCAATGTTTCCTTTACCACATTCCAGAATATTTTACAGGCGGCATTTAAGCAGCTGTTTATGTTTTAAGTGCCATATGTTTTTCAGCTATCCGCAGGAAGATATTGTTAAGATAGCCGGGAAAATATTTTATAATCTCTAAGGAAGAGGTAACAGTCCGCCACGGTACTTGGCGGACGTCATAGGGGAAACCTGGGTTTCCCCTATGGAGGAGCCGAGCCCCAATAGTTGTTTGGCGAGCGACTTTGGTGGGGTGGCAGAGTGGTCTAATGCGGCGGTCTTGAAAACCGTTGTGGGCGTAAGTCCACCCAGAGTTCGAATCTCTGCCCCACCGATTTTCAACCTTTGGCGAGCGATTGATAGCGAAGTGCTTTTAACAGCTATCCGCGAAGCGGACTGTCAGTGATAAATAATTTAAGCTAAGGAAGGGGTAACAGGCGCGGGAGATCTAATAGTTATAATCCCGCGCCGCCATAGGGGAAACCATGGGTTTCCCCTATGGAGGAGCCGAGCCCCGATATATGTTTGGCGAGCGACTCTGGAGGCGTCGCATAGCTGGTTGAGTGCACCGGTTTCGAAAACCGGAATGGTCGTAAGGCCATCGGAGGTTCGAATCCTCCCGCCTCCGTTGTTTTTCGTTCTAAGCTAATTCTATTTTTGCGAGAGGAAGGGGTTACAGACACCGCCTTAGGCGGTGCCGCCATAGGGAAACGTAGTTGTTCCTTATGGAAAGCACGGCTTCGCTGAAAATAAGTATTTTAAATTTGATATAAGTTTAAAAAGTTTAGGAAGGGGTGACAGCCCGCCACAGTTTTTTGGCGGGCGCCATAGGGAACCTTACGGGTTTTGTTTTTTCGTTCTAAACTAAATTTCATTTTGCGAGAGGAAGGGGTGACAGGCCACGCCGCTGGCGGGGCCGCCAGAGGGGAAACCATGGGTTTCCCCATGGGGAGGGAGCCCTCTAATCTGTCTCGCGAGCGACTTTGGAGAGGTGGCTGAGTGGTCTAAGGCGCGCGCCTGGAAAGCGCGTGAGCTGAAAGGCTCCCAGGGTTCGAATCCCTGCCTCTCCGAATTAATTTTTACGATAGAGTTGAAATTCCCTCACGAAGTCCACAATTCAGCACTAAACCCTATATTTCCCTAAGACATACAGAAACACTTATTCACACACAGTCTCACTTATTATCACAGATAATATATGTCTCTTTAGGTAAAAAACGTGATGAAAACGTGATTTTTTTGAGGGCATCTACTTGATTTTATGTTTTTATAATATATACTTATAGCAGATTTAATTAATTAAAAGTTGGAAGTAACCTAAGGGTTCGTGCAGATACATTGTTAACCTTTAGGTAGTTGCTTAAATAGGCGACTATTGGTAGGTACCGTTACCGAAACGGACTACTAATGGTCGCTTTTATTTTAAGGAGGAAATATGCTAAAAATGTTTGATTCACTTTTACCTTACTTTGGTGGGAAAAGGAAGCTCTGTCCTGTCATTTTCAGTCACATTGCTAAACATCTGCCAAGGCAAGAGTGGCAGGGGAAGATATTTGTAGATGCCTTCCTTGGAAGTTCAGCAGTTAGTCTATACGCCAAAGCACAGGGCTTTAAGGTTATAGCCAATGATATCGCAGAAAGAAGCGTTATCGCAGGTAAGGCTCTTATTGAGAATAATCATACTCTTTTAACAGATGAGGATTTATTCAGGCTGTTTGTTGCGAATCCAAATAATACACATCTTATTGAAAAAGAGTTTGTCCCAAACGTATTCACTGAAAAGCACGCATCCTTATTGGATAATGCTTTTGCCAATGCTAAGCGACCAATAGATAAGTATCTATTGCTTAAATACATCTTCCATATTCGCCCATATTCTAAATTTTCTTCTCCGAATGCCTTTAATAAGCCGATGGCAGAAGGCAGGTTTGATGAAATAAAATCCACATATACCAAACATATCAAAGATAACCTTAAGTCCCCAATAAGTATCCTTAGAGCTGAAAAGAATAGAACTAACGTAGGTATCTTTTCTAATGGGTTTAGGAATGAAGTTCACAAGGGAGACGTGTTTGATTTCCTATCTATGGTCTCAGGAGATATTCTTTATCTTGACCCGCCATACGCAGGTACACTTTCCTATGAGTCAGAATATAGTGTATTGGATAGAATACTTGGGGAAAGTAAACCGAAAAGTCAGTTCTCAGCGGGGGATGGTATGGATATGTTAGATGCTTTATTGGTAAAGGCAGAGAAGTTTCCGCTTTGGGTAATATCATTTGGGAATGCAGCAGGGAAGAATGACCTGAATAAGCTAGTTGAGATAATTTCTAAGTACCGTAAGTGCGAGGCAAAGGAGTTTGAATATAGACACTGCGAGGCTATGGCAAGTGATAGCCACAAACGGCAATGCCGAGAATGGATGGTGATAGCGTGGAAATAATCCTTATCAAAACAGACCTAATTAAGCCAAATGAATGGAATCCTAACATAGTATCAGAGGATATATTGGCTAAACTTAGGGCAGAAATTGGGCAGAAAGGGCTAACACAGCCAATAATTGTGCGAAGTAGCGGTAGTGGCTATGAAATCGTGGATGGCTATCACCGTTGGCTAATTTGCCGAGATTTAGGCTGGCAGGAGATTCCCTGTATTATCCAAGATTTTAGCGATACCGAAGCCAAGATAAAAACTCTTCAATTGAACTATATGCGGGGTTCCGCTGTGCCTGTGAAACTAGCATTCTTGATACACGATTTAAGCAGGGAGATTAAACTAGAAGATTTAGCTAAAAGATTACCTTATGAAGAAGTGCAGTTAATGGACAACCTGGAACTTCTTAAATTGCCAGAAGATTTTGGCAAGAGAATTGAAGACCAAGCAGAAAAAGAAGAAGTGGAGTTACCGATAGTTGTCTCGTTTGTAGTATATAAGAAGCAGTTAGAGCCAATAGAAGACGCCATAAGAATAACCTTAGAATCATTACCAAGAGAAGCGAAGAATTTAAGGGCAATGGCACTTGAGAAGATTTGTTTGGATTTTGTTGATAGGCATAGAGTTAACAATCAAGAGGGATAACTTGCTGAGGCAGGTTGGTAGCAATAATTTCGGAGTTTTGATATATGTATGAACCGTTAAAAGATACAACAAAAGAAGAATACCTAAAAATCTGGACTCACTATTCAGTGGGGCATTTTACTCAAGAGCAACTGGCAAAACTTTTTAATTGCTCTCAGGACACAGTTGCTAACGCCATCAAATGGTCTGCGGATAATAAGACCCAGTTTAAGGCAGTCATATTGGCAGAGGCAGCCAAGGAAGCGGTAGAGGCGAAACTAAGAGAACTAAGCAACGACCTTATTAGGATAAAAGAGAAAGAGCCTGTGAATTGGAATGCAGTAATTGGATTGGAGAGATTGATTTTAGAGAATAGGCAACTCCTTTGGAAACTGCAAGCGGTGATACAAGACAAGAGCATTGTTACTGTAAACAACACGGCACAGGTTAACCAAGTTATTAAGGCACGGGATGAAATTATGGAGGGTATGAACGATGGAGAACGTCAAGAGGTCATTTCCAGAATTAGAGAAGTTATTGACAAACCCAGCAACAACTAAAAAGGAACTGGAAGATTTTTTATGGTTGGCAGAACACGCAGAATATGAAGAAAAACCAGTGAGCATAAGGGATTTTATTAACGGTTCTGATTATATGAATGCTAAAGATGAATGCTGGGAGCCTATCAAGGATGATTTAGCAGAGTTATTTAAGGGATATGATAATCCAAAGATGGAATGGGAATATACTGAAGCTGTTTTTAATGAAGGAATTTCTGGGGGCAAAAGTTATAAAGCATCTATTATCATAACTTATCTAGTTTATAGAACTCTAATCTTAAAAAACCCGCATAAGTTATTAAACTTGGCTAATGGCACTGGAATTTATTTTCTAAATATGTCCATACGAGCCGACCAAGCGAAAAAAGTTGTCTTTGGCGAAATAAATCAAAGGATTTACAACGCACCTTGGTTTAGGGAAAGAAATTACCTGCCTAACCCTGATATTAAATCAGAGCTTCAATTTCCAAAGAGTATTACTATTGTGCCTGGTAACAGTAAAGAAACATTCCCGCAGGGCTTTAACCTGCTTGGAGCGGTAATGGATGAGGCAGCATATTATACGGAAACAGATACTCACGATGTGGCTGAAGAAATGTTCAATGCACTCTATAATCGTATTAAACTTAGATTTGGGAATAAAGGAATGCTGATAATGATTTCCTCGCCAAGGTATGTAGATGACTTTATTGAGAAGAAGATGGAGGAGGCAAAGACCAATAAACGCATCTATAGTGTAAGGAAGACATCTTGGGATAGCAAGCCTAAAACTACGGACTACTTTCCTATTGGCGGGACATTTGAAATGGAAGGATATACTATACCGAATGAGTATAGGACAGAAGCAGAGAGAAACTTTGATAGGTTTAAAAGAGATATTATGGCTATACCATCCTTGGTTATTGAGCCTTATTTTAAGCAGTGGGCTTTGATTGAAGGTGCGATAGACCCGCAACAGTTTTATCCTTTAACCGAAGATGGCAAGATAAAAATAGATTTCAGGGGCAAGCCTGGAAAGCAATATTATATGCACATAGATTTATCACTGACTACAGACGCAACAGGTATAGCAATGGCTCACGCTGAATCAGATGTTAAGATTGTGGTTGACTTGGCTATGAGGATTAAAGCACCACAGGGTAGGGAAATAGATTTAGCGGAAATTAAGGGTATAGTCTATGGTTTAAAGAAGATGGGCTTTGATATAGCCAAAGTTACCTACGACTCCTTCCAGTCCGCTAGCAGTATTCAAGAGTTAAATAAGCAGGGGTTTAACGCAGAAAAGTTATCAGTTGATAAAGATTTAGCACCTTATGAAACGCTGAAGGAAGGTTTTTACACGGGAAGGGTAAAAACATATTTTTACCAGCCATTATTTGACGAGTTAAGGAGGCTGGAGTTAAAAGATGGCAAGAAAGTTGACCACCCACAAACACAGGGTGGTTCAAAGGACTGTGCTGATGCGGTGGCGGGAGCAGTTTATAGCTGTGTAACTAATCAGAATAACTTCCAATACTGGTTTGGGAATGATTTGAGAAAATACAAGACCCAGGAAGAAATAATCAAAGAAGCATCTGTGCAGACACAGGATGGTCAAGAGCTAGTTAGATACGGAGAAGGCAGAAGAAGAGGTACGAGACTATGAGTAAGGTTTCTCAAATACTGCCCTGGTAAGATAATAATATGCTTGCTTTCCCGCTGATTAAATGGCAATGATTTAATGATAAAGTGTGGAATAACCCTTGTGTTTTAATGGGGGGGGGGGGGGGGAATTTAAACAATGGGTAAAAGAAGGGGAAAAAGGTGG